>Ga0207718_100009_pt1 | contig 430040 bp, 458 predicted proteins | sample A23M2SouthBayCA_FD_187749 | JGI IMG/M metagenome (GOLD analysis project Ga0207718, IMG submission 187749) | Aerobic enrichment media microbial communities from Eden Landing Ponds, California, USA - A23 M2 (SPAdes) | ecosystem: Environmental > Aquatic > Marine > Unclassified | place: Emeryville...
GCCAGCGCCGGGGCGTCGTTCGTGCCGTCGCCGACCATCGCGACGGAGCCGGTGGCCTGGAGACGGCGGACGGTCGCCGTCTTGCCGGCCGGGCCGATGCCCGCGAAGACGTGGTCGACGTCCGGGTGGGCGGCGATGGTCGCCGCGGCGGCCCGGTCGTCGCCTGTCAGCACGACGACGTCGCGGCCGGCCGCGGCGACGGCCTCGACCGTCTCCTCCCAGTCCGACCGGGGACTGTCCCCCACGATCACGAGCCCCTCGGCGGTCCCGTCGCGGCCGACGAGGACCGGGAGTCGGCCGGCAGACCGCGCGTCTGCGGCCCGCGCAGCCAGGTCCTCGGCGACCGTCCAGTCGCGGTCGGCGAACAGGGCCGGGGCGCCCACGAGGACGGTGGCGCCGTCGACCGTCCCGGAGACGCCGCGCGCGTGGCTCTCGAAGGCCTCCACCGTGACCTCGGGAGCGGCGCCCTGGCGATCCCCCGCCTGGCCGCCGTCGGCGCGGGTTCCCGCTCCGTCGCCCTCGGTGGGACCGAAGGCGGCCGCGAGTGCGACCGCGGCCGGGTGGGCGGCCCGCGCCTCGAGCGCCCCGGCGGCGGCCAGCAGGTCGTCCGGGCCCTCGGCCTCGAAGACCTCCATCTGCCCCGTCGTCAGCGTCCCCGTCTTGTCGAAGACGACGACGTCGACGTCCCGCAAGCGCTCGAAGATCGTCTCGTCGAAGACCACGATCCCCCGCTGCAGCGCGGCACGGATGCTCGTCGCGACCGAGAGCGGCGTCGCCAGGCCGACGGCCCAGGGGCTGGCCACGAGGACGGCCCCGAGCCCGGCGAGCAGCGCGAGCGGGACGCCGGACCCGAGGACCAGCGCGGCCACGGTGACGAGGCCGCCGAGACCGAGCGCGACGGGGAGCGCGACCGCAGCGAGTCGATCCGCGCGACGCTGGACGCCGTGGTCGGCCCGCTGGAGTTCCCACACGGCGGCGGTGAGCCGGTCGATGCTGCTGGTCACCTCGTCCTCGATCCGGAGGACGGCCGCCCCTTCAGTGACGATCGAGCCGCCGAGGACGGCGTCGCCGGCCCGCTTGGTCACCGGGAGCGACTCGCCGGTCACGACGGCCTCGTCGACGGCGCACGGCCCCTCGTCGACCGTGCCGTCGACGGGGACGCGCTCGCCTTCCCGGACGAGGACGCGGTCGCCGGGTGCGAGTTCCTCGACGGCCACGGTCCAGGTCGTCCCGTCCGGGCCGTACTTCGTCGCCTCGCTGACCCGGGAGACCGTCAGGTCGGTCAGCCGGTCCATCGCCCGTCGCTTGACGAGCGTCTCGTAGAAGATGGCCGCGACGACGACCGCGGCGACGACGACGGTCGCGTCGAAGAAGACGTCGGTGCGGCCCAGTAGTGCCGCGAGGGTGCTGTAGGCGAGCACGACCAGGAGCGTCGTCGAGACGAGCAGATCGGTGTTCGGCTGACGCATCCGCAAGCTGACGAGCGCCCCGCGGAGCAGCGGCATGCCGGCGAACACGAGGACGACCCCGCTGATGAACAGGAAGAAGGGCAACATCAGGAGCCCGTCGAGGCTGCTGAACCCGAACTCCGTCCCGAACGCCGCCAGCCGCTCGATCCCGAGCAGTTCGCCCACGTGCGCCGGATAGATCGAGACGACGTAGGGCAGGAGGAGGAAGCTGGCGAACAGGACCCCCGCGGCGTAGCGGTAGCCGATGAGGTCGTCGAAGCCGCGCTCGCGCTCGCGCGGATGCACCGTCGGGTCGTCGCGGTCGGCGCTCGTCGCGTAGGAGTCGACGGGCGCGGACTCTCGCGGGCGCGCCGTGTACCCGAGCGTTGTCAGGCGGTCACAGAGGGCCTCCGGCGACGTGACCGTCGGGTCGTATTCGACGCCCACCGTCTCGGTGACGTAACTCGCCTCCGCACGCACCACGCCCGGCGTGGCCGTCGCCCGGGCCTCCAGGTAGGCCTCGCAGGTCGCACAGTGCATGCCCTCCATCCGGAGGTAGGCGGACTCGAGCGGCTGTGTGGCGTCGTCGCCCGCCTCGCCGCGAGCCGCGTCGTCACGGCGCTTCGTCGCGTCGGGCCGGTCGGCTCCCTGGAGGGTGGACGCGCTGGCGCCGATTCCCGCATCGGCCTGGGGGGCGTCGGGTAGCGTCGTAGCGACGTCCCGACAGCCAGGCGAGCAGTAGTGATTTCCAGCCTCGTCCGCCACGGCGCCGGACGGGAGCGGTTCGCCACAGAGGGGACACTCCCCCGTGGACGGGGCGTCATCTGCCACGGGTGATCACCCCGGGCGGGACGCAGGGCCGTGCCGAGGGGCCGGCCGCAGTCGGGCCTGTCTGCATTGGCGCGGCGTAGGGCCCCGAGCCAGTAAACGTCCGCGACTCGCGGCCACTCGGCCCCTCAGTTCCCGGTCGCAGCGTAAGTGACCTCCACCGTGGCGGAGACTGTCACGTCCCGCGGGTCGATGTCCGTCCCGCCGCCCGCGTCGGCCGTCGTGACCTCCGCGCGGTAGGGACTGACGTTCGTCGCCTGGGACGAGGCCCGCTGGACGCCCGCGAGTCCGAGGCCGGTCGCGTTGGCGATGACGGCCGCCTCACCTCGGGCGTCGTCGACAGCCGCGCGAATCGCCCGATCGCGGACCTGCTGGCGCCGCTCCTCGGAGAGCGTGTAGAAGACGCCGCCGACGTCGTCGGCGCCGCCCTCGACGGCCGCGTCGACGAGTGCGCCGACCTGGTCAACGTCCGCGAGCGTCACCTCGAACGCCTGTTCGCCCACGTAGACGGACCGGCCGTCGCCGCTCTCCGGCCGCGAGGTCTCGTGGATGACGTACCGCTGGGTCTGGACGTTCTCCTCGGGAACGCCGAAGTCGGCGAGGGTCTGGCGAAGCCTCGCGGCGTCCGCAGCGACCTGGTCGCTGACGTTTGCGGCGTCGGGTCCGCGGGCGGTCACGGACAGCTGGACGACGGCCGCGTCGGGGCTCGCGTCGATCTCGCCGGAGCCGGCGACGGCGATCGTTCGTCGGTCGCTACTGTTGCCGTCGGTGCCGGTCGCCGCGACGCCCGCCCCGACGGCGAGCGTCAGGACCGTCGCGACGGCCAGCGTTGCCACGATGAGGGTCTTCCGTTGCATACGGGGAGCCGGAGGGGACGGGGAGGGATACACGTAGCGCAGACTCAAACAGGCATTTGATACGCGGCGGTCGCGCCGCGACTCTGGCCGGTCGGGGCCGTCGCCACTCGCCCTGGAGCCTTTGGACGGGTTTGCCAGAATTGCTTTTCACCTCCTCTGCGCAGCCAGGATCGGTGATTCGATGACGACGCGCGCTATCGGACTGATCGCGGTCGTACTGCTCTCGAGTGTGGCGGCGCCGGCCGCACTCGCAGCGGAGGCCGACTCCACGGCGAGTGCCGAGTCGACGCTCTCCTTCGGGACGGACGGCTCGGCCGTCGTCGACTACGCGGTCGGCGGGACCACGGTCGCGGAGTCGATCCGTGTGCAGTCCCGGTCGCAGGCGGACGCCGACCTCTCGCTCGACGCGGGCGCGTCCCTCGGTGCGGTGACGAACCTCACCGGGTCGCCCCTCGCCGTCGACTCCGAGACAGGCCTCCAGACGACGATTCGGGCAGACAGCGGCGCGACGCTGTCGGCCCACGACAACGGCCACGGCTCGCTCGTCGTGGCGAGTGACGGCGACGCCCAGGTCGTCGAGGTGGGCCTGCCGACCGACGCGAACGCGACGGCCGACGGTGACAGCCGCGTCGTCGTCACGACGGCGGACGGCACGACCGGCACGTACCTCGCCACGGGCGACGGGTCGGTGACCGTCAACGACGCCGGCAACGTCACCGCGTCAGTCGACGGTGACAGTCGCCTGGTCTTCCGGGCGTACGCGGACGGCCGCGACGAGGCCGACCGCCAGACAGAGACCCTCATCACGAGCGGCCAGGCCGCAGCGAGCGTCTACCTGACCGCGAACGGGAGCGACAGCGTGACCTACGACGGCGACACCGACATCGCCGTCACGCAGCGGACGACGGGTCGGGTGAACGTGACCGTCGACCGGGCCGCCCACGAGGGGACGGTGATCGTCACGAGCGTCGCCGAGAGCACTTTCGAGTCCCCTGCGGCCGTCCAGGTGGCAGTCGACGGTCAGGCAGCCGCTCGCGCGTCCTCCACGAGCGAACTCACCGCCGCGACGCAGGGCGGGGAAACCTCCCGCTACATGGTTCGCTCGACCGGCAGTGCGGACGCGTCGATGGACGTCCTCGTCGGCGTGAACCACTTCTCCGAGCGGACGCTCCAGCTCTCGGACGGCGGCTCGGACGAGGGTGGCAGTGACGCCGACCCGACCGCCACGAGCGCTGGCGACGACGGTGGGGCTGGCGAGAGCGCCACCACCAGCACCGACGGGTCGACCGGCACCGCCGGCGCTGACGGGCCCGGATTCGGCGTGGTGGGGGCCCTCGCCGGCGTCCTCGCCGCCACGGCCCTCCTCGGCCGTCGTCGGTAGAGGCCGCCTACCCGGCGTTCCGGACCACCAAGCATATACCCCCCGTCGCGGAACGGTTCGTTCCGACAGGGGCCACCGATGACACACACCCTCGCAGACGTCGCGCTGGCGGCGCTACTCGTCGCGGTCTGTTTGAGCGGCCCCGTGAGCGCGGCCTCGGCGGACCTGACCGACGCCGACACCGTCGACGACGGCGTCTCGACCGTCACCGACGCCACGACGGACGCCGTCAGTGAGACTGCCGACTCGACGACCGACGCGGTGGATTCGACGACGGACGCCGTCGGCGACGGGGACCTCGTCCCGGGCACCGAGTCGGTCGCGTCCGGGACGGTCTCCGCGACGGTGAACGGCTCGACCGACGGGTCGGTCGACGCCACCGTGTCGACGAACGGCACGGCGGGCGACGAGACCGCCGCCTCGGGGACGCTCACGCTCGCCGCGAACGGGACGTCGCTGCAGGCCACCGCGGACGCCTCGGCGTCGACCGACGAGCGGTCGCTCGACGCGAGCGCGACGTCCCTCCTGACCGGCGAGGCGCCCCCTCCCGTCGACGCGACCGTCGCGTCCCTCCTCGCACACTCTGACGGCGGGGCGGGGGACGCGTCGTCAGCCGCCAGGACGCCGACCGACGACGAGTCCCCGGGCGACGCCGACACGGCAGAGCGCGCGTCCGACACGTCCGACTCTGGCGGGTCCTCGGGGCAGTCGGGCACGTCACGTCCGGGCGGGCCGACGACGATGGTCGGCGTCGCGCTGGTCGGCGGGGCGGTCGCGGCCAGGTCCGGGCTGACCGTCGTGGGCGCCAGCCCGCCGCTGGGGCTCGGCTCCACCGCCAGCGCGGCAGTCGACGGACTCCGCGCGCGGCTTCCGGCGTTCCTGCCGTTCGGATACAGCCGCCACGACGACTCTGATCCCCTCGAACACGAGGTCCGGGCAGACCTGTACGCGGCGATCGAGGCCACCCCGGGCGTCAACCTCACGGCGCTCGACGAGCGCGTCGACGTCTCGCTGTCGAGCGTCCGCCACCACCTCCGCATTCTCGAGACGGAGGCGCTCGTCGAGACCGACCTCATCAACGGGAAGCGGCGCTACTTCCCCGTCGGAACGGACGACGCCGTGCTGGTCGCGGCCCTCGACGATCCGGCGAAGGCGGCCGTCCTCCGGGCGATCGCCGCGCAGGAACCGGCCAGCGTGAGCGACCTGGCGGACGCACTGGACCGCGACCCCAGCACGGTCTCGCATCACCTCTCCCAGCTCGCGGCAGACGACCTCGTCGAGCGCGAACGCGTGGGCCAGTCGGTGCAGACGACTCTCGCGCCCGACGTCCGACCGGCCGTCGAGCCCACCGGCGGCAAGGCCGGCGCGACGGCTGACTGAGCCGTCGACGTGGATGGCACTGTCGTCGATTTTGGACTCCTGCACGGACACGGTTACCCACCGGTCGGCATCCGGCCACGAGCAGGCACGCACCGGCGCGGCCTAGGCTTTTCGCCGGTCGCACCGTCTGGTGCGTATGGACGGACCGTACGCGCGCTTCCGCCGGCTGCCAGCCCGGCGGCCGCTGGCGTCGCTCGCACTCGCGGTCGCCGCCTGCCTGGTCGTCGGCGCGTCGGGCGGCGTGTTCACGGCGATGGGGATGCGCGGCTGGTACTCGTCGCTGGCCAGACCGTCCTTCGCCCCGCCGAACTGGGTGTTCGGCCCGGTCTGGACCACGCTGTTCGTCCTCATGGGCGTCGCCGCGTGGCTGGTCTGGCGGGAGGCGAGCGGGCCGACTCCCGCCGCTGCCAGGGCTGCACTCGTCGCGTTCGCCGGCCAGTTCGTCCTGAACGTCGCCTGGTCTGCGGCCTTCTTCGGCCTCCAGTCGACGGCGCTCGGGCTGGCGGTGGTCGTCGCCCTCTGGCTTGCCATCGCCGTGACCGTCTGGCTCTTCGCCCGCGTCGACCGCCGGGCGGCCGCCCTGCTGGTCCCATACCTCGCCTGGGTCAGCTTCGCGACCTACCTGACGTACGGGTTCTGGGCGCTCAACTGACCGAGTGCCGGGCCCCCTGTCGACCGACGGTCGGTCCGACCCACCACCCGGCACGGAAACGCCGGCCCCCGGTGCCCGGGAAGGCGGCACGGGGTTTATCGCCCCCGACGGCGAAGTTCACTACATGACAGTGGAGGGCCTGAAGGAGTACGGGCTGACGGATATGAGCGACGAGCAAGTTCGGGACTTCCTCTCGAACCAGGGGATGGGCGTGCTGGGACTCCCGGAGGCCGACGCGCCCTATCTGTTGCCGATGGCCTTCGGCTACGACGGGGAGTCGCGGCTCTACTTCTCCTTTTTCGTCGGCGACGGAAGCCGGAAACACGCCCTCAGCGCCGAGACGGAGACGGCCAGCTTCCTGGTCTACAGCGCCGACTCCCCGTTCTTCTGGGAGAGCGTCCAGTTGACGGGGACGCTCGCGGAGATCCCCGAGGACGAATGGGACGACCACGAGACGGCGCTGGACAACGCGTGGTACCTCGACCTCTTCGAGAAGGTCGACACGCCGGGGAACGTCCGGCTGTACGAGTTCGAGATCAGGGACCAGCGCGGTCTCAAGTACACCGGTCTCCCTCCGGGACTCGAGGGGGAGTGAGCGCGACGGTCGTCGGTCGGCCGCCGGTCAGTGCTGGGCCGCCTCGCGCCCCGACACCGACGTCGGGCTGAGCTGGAAGAAGCGGAAGGTGACTTCCTGGGCCGGCCGGTCGAAGATGTCCACCAGGGGTATCTCCACGCGGCTGAGTCCCTGCATGGCCTCCGACCAGATGGCCGACTCGGTGACCTCCTGGAGCTGGCCGGTCGCGACGACGCTCTGCCACGTCCCCTCCGCATCGTCGTGGACGACGAGCGAGACCGGACGCCTGTCTGCGACGTACTCCGACTTCTGGCCGTCCTCCGCGATGCCGAGTCGGAAGTAGAAGGCGCCCTCGTCGGCGTCGTAGCCGTAAGACACGGGAATCGAGTAGGGGGCCTGGCCGACACCGGTGCCGAACGAGAGCACGCCGGTCCCGCCGACGCCCAGGAAGGCCGCCCGCTCAGATTCGTCCAGTTCGGTGGTCTCGGAACTGCGCATGGGGTCAGTTCGCGGCCCTCGCCCATAAGCGGTGTGCGGCCACCACCTCAGACGAGCAGGACCGGCCGGTCGGTGCCGTTGAGGACCCGGTTGGCGATGCTCCCGACGTGGTCGCCCGTCTGGGTCCGCCCCTGGAAGCCCATCACGACGACGTCCGCGTCGACCTCGTCGGCGTAGGAGAGGATCTCCTCGTGTGGCGTCCCGTGACAGCACCTGGTCTCGACGTCGATGTCCTCGGCCTCGGCGACCTCCTCGATCTCGGCGAGGACGGTCCGCGCCCGGTCCTCGATCTCGTCGAGGACGAGCTCCGAGCTGCTCAGCGCCGGCTCACCGTACCGATCCGTGTTGACCACGTCGATCGCGTAGACTGTCCCACCGTACTGTGCCGCGAGATCGACGCCGAACTCGACGGCCCGGTTTGCCGGGTCGCTGCCGTCCGACGCGATGAGGATCCGTTCGTACATGTGAAAATCTCCACGTCTGACTACGCGGTCCGAGGACAAAGACTAGAAGGTCGTTCCCGGCAGGTGGTAACCGCCGCGGGCCTACCCGGCCGTCACGTGGCCGGCCGCCGTGGCTCAGTGTTCAGCGGGGACGCCCGCCTCGATCGGTTGCTCGTACGTGTCCTCGAACTCCTGGATGAGCTGCCCCATCTTCGCGTACCAGTCGTTGAGCGTCCGCTGCATGTCGTCTGCGATCTGGGAGGCCTCCACGGGGAGGTAGACGTGGTAGTAGCCGCCCTGCTCGTAGTTGACCTGCTCCTTCTGGATGAACCCCGCCTGGAGCAGTCGCTGGACGGCACGGTAGGCCGTCGACCGCTCGCGATCGACCTCGTCGGCGATCTCGTCGACAGTCAGCGGCTCACTCGCCTCGACCAGGGTCCGGAAGACGCTCCGGTCGAGGCTCTTCAGTCCGTGGAAACACTCCAGCAGGTCCTCGCACTCCATGTCCTGCTGCAGGTGGGTCACCATCGAGTCTACCATTGGCTGACCGTAGGAAGCAGGCACGCAAAAGGTTTGCGCAAATTCTACAACACTGTCCGGTCGCCCGGGCGCTGCTTGCAGGGGGAGCGGCCACGCCTACAGGCGCGTCACAGATAGCGGCAACATTCTCATCGGGCCACGTCACCAATATTGTAAAATTTGTGCAATTCCACTCCGCTCGTCCGCGGTGCGTCGCCTCGTCAGTCGGCGGCCGGGGACGCCGCGCTCTCGCGGCGCTGGAGCGCCCGGACGCTGCTGACGACGACTGCACCGGCGACCAGGAGCGCCGAGGCGACGATCAGCAGTAGGCTGACGACCTGGGCACCCGGCAGGTCGAGGGCCTTGCCACCCTCCTGGATCGCAACGGCGACGGCGCCACCGAGCAGCATCAGGCCGAAGTAGACCTTGATGCCGTCCTCGTCGACGAGACTCGTCGCGGCCGAGCCGAGCCGCGCGCCCAGTGCGCTGCCGGCGAGCAGCGGGACGACGATCCCCAGGTTGACGGCGCCGAGCTCTGCGTACAGCAGGCTACCGATCCCGCCCGAGAAGACGATCTCGAACAGGTCCGTTCCCACCGCGATCGGCACCGGGACGCCGATCAGGTAGAACAGCGCAGGCATCCTGATGAACCCGCCACCGACGCCGAGGAGCCCCGAGAGGAGGCCGGTGGCGAACGCGACGGCCAGGATCATCCACAGGGAGACCTGGACGCCGCCACGCAGCGTCAGCATCGGCGGGACCCGGTAGCTCTGGATCTTCTTCGCGATGTCCGGGATGTCGTCCGCGTCGATCTCGCCGTCCGCATCGTCGTGGTCGACGCCACCACCGCCGCCGCCCTTGAGCGCCTCGCGGGTCACGAACAGGCCGATCCCGCCCAGCAGGCCGACGTAGATCACGCTGATGACGCTCCCGGCGAGCCCCAGTTCTTCGAGGTAGACGACCATCTCCTTGCCGACCTCGATACCGATCGTCGTCCCGATGATCATCGAGACGCCGAGCTTGTAGTCGACCTGCCCGAGGTCGCGGTGCTTGAGCGTCGCGATCACGGCCGTCCCGAAGACGAACGCGAGGCCGCTCCCGACGGCCACCCGGGAGGGGTAGCCCATGACGAGCAGCGCCGGCGTGACCAGGAAGGAGCCGCCCATCCCGAAGAATCCGAACAGGATCCCGATGAGCAGTCCGAAGCCGACGAACATCGCCGGCAGGGCCATGCCGGAGCCGAGGAGTTCACCGATCATCGTTCGGTGATCGCTGCCGTCACGCGCGATTCGAGCGTCGACACGAGCAGACCGTAGCCCACGTAGAGGACGATCGCCTCCAGGAGTACCGCGCCGACGGTCGAGAGGGCGTCGACGGGGAGTGCTGGCACCGCGATCATCGGTCGGACTCCACGATTCTGGGTAGCCGATTCGGTTGTGTGCAATTCATGGATTTCTACTCGTCCTCACGTAATCCATTGGACCCCTTAACGGTTTTGGGATGACTGTACAATACTATACGCGCGTTGCCCACTCGTAACGTATGAATATCTATGGCGGGCCCAGGAGCGCCGTGACGCCGTACCCGATGACCACCGCGACGACCAGCGAACCCACCCAGGCGAGCGCCGTTCTGGAGAGTTTGGCGGCGCTCGTCCCCGCAGCACCACCGACGGCGAGGCCGCTGCCGACGATCGCGCTAACGACGATCTCGTTGAACGAGACCGGCACGCCGAGGAGGATCGCCACCTGCGCGACGACGAAGGAGGGCACGAGCGCGGCGATCGAGCGCCGGGGCCCGAGCGACGCGTAGTCCTGTGCGAGCGCCTTGATCATCCGCGGCGCGCCGGTCCAGGAGCCGGCCAGGATTCCCAGCCCGCCGGCGACGAGGACGGCGGCCAGAGGGACGGCGTAGGAGTCGAGTAGCGGCACGAGCGGGCCGACGGCCAGGCCGACCTGACTGCCCCCTGCGGAGAAGGCGACGAGTCCGCCGAGGACGAGCAGGAATCGGTGGAGGGCGGCCCGCTCCGCGCGCAACAGGTCCCGACGAACGAGGAGGGCCACGACGCCGGCGAGAACCACCGTCCCCGCCACGCGACCCACCAGGGGCGGGGCCGGGACGAAACCGGCAAGATGTGCAGCTATCGACGAGGCACCTCCCGGTGGGCCGAGTACGGTGAATTCGACGTTGGCGACGACGGCCCCGACGAGGCCACCGAGGAGCGGAACGCTCACCGCTTCCGGGACGTCGTCGCGCGGCAGGACGCTCGCGATGCCGTAGGCAGCGCCGCCACCGAGGGGCGGGGTCAGCACCCAGAGCGCGACGATCTGGCGGTACTTCGCCCAGGCCGGGTCGCCACCCAGAGCCAGCCCGACGCCCACGATGGCACCGGTGACAGTAAACGCCGTGGCGATGGGGTAGCCGGTGACGATCCCGACGAGCATGAGCCCGGCGCCGACCGAGAGCGCGAGGATCACGCCGGTGGGTGGGAGCGAGACGCCGTGGATCAGGCCGGTTCCGACGGCCTCAGAGACGTTCCCTCCCTGGAGGGCTGCTCCCAGGAGTCCGAGGATCCCCACGAGGAGGGCCGCCCGCAGGATCGAGATGGCGTTGGCCCCGACCGCGGGCGCGAAGGGGGTCGCGCCGCTCGAGCCGGCGCCGATCACCCAGGCCATGACGCCACTGGCCAGGATCGCGATCGCGAGCGTCAGGGCTGTGGCGATGTCGGGCATGGGTGAAAAGTGAGTGCCGCGCAGTCAGTCGGCCGTCGCGGGCGTGGCCTCGTCGGCGGTCCGGCGGCTCCGCCAGACCCCCTGGGCGTACGCACCCAGGAACATCCCGGCGATTCCCCAGAGGATGGGAACGTTGCCGACGCCGAGGCTCGCGTAGGCCGCGCCGGGACAGATGCCGGTCAGGCCCCAGCCGACGCCGAAGATGGCTCCCCCGACGACGACGTTCCGGTCGAAGGACTTCAGCCGGCGGGTGTACGCCGTGCCGGTCAGGGGTGCACCGTCACCGAACCGCGTCGCGAGCTGGAAGACGATGCCGGTCGTCACCGCCGCACCGCCCATGACGAACAGCAGACCGAAGTCCGTGAGCTGGAGGAAGTTCAGGACGACCTCGGGCCGGGCCATGTGGCTGTATCCGAGCCCGAACCCGAAGATCAGCCCCCCGACCAGGATGAGCGGGAGGAAGAGCGGGCTCCGTCCCTCGCTCATGGCGTGACCCCCGCCGCCTGGACGGCCAGCGCAGTTCCGATGGCGACCAGCAGGAACGTCGCGACGTTGACGATCGAGGTCTGGGAGACCGAGCCGACGCCACAGACGCCGTGCCCGGAGGTACAGCCCTTGCCGACGCGCGTGCCGACGCCCACGAGGACGCCGCCACCGAGCAAGCGCCACCACTGGACCTCCGTGGTCCAGGCGCCGCCCTGGAACAGGAGCGCGTAGACGGCCGCACCCCCGACGATCCCGAGGGTGAACACGATCCGCCAGTCCCTCGAGGGGCGGTACTGCTGGAACCGATCGGCGTCGGAGACGTACGACAGCGTGGACTCGAGGAACGTACTCGCGCCGGCGATGATACCCGTACCGAGGTAGATCACCGCGGCGCCGAGGCCGACCAGGAGACCGCCGATCGCGTACCTGGCGATCCCGTTGGGAAACAGCTCGGCCGCGAGGTCGAGGGGAACTGGGGGTACCATCACCGGATCACCAGCTCAGTCCCCGGTCAGCGCGTCCTGGCTGGCGGCGCAGTTGTTCGGGCCGAGCTCGAGCTCGAAGGCCTCCTCGTCGTCGACGGTCTGCTGGCCGAGGTTCGTCGCGATGATGTCCTCGTAGTTGGCCGGCCGGGGTGGCATGTCCGAGAGGATCAGGTCGACGAAGTCGTCCTCGGACATGGTGAGTGCGTCCATGTCGTCCACGAGGTCGCCCAGCGGCGCCGTATACGTTCCGTCCGCGGCCGGCTCGGCGGCGTCGCTGAAGTGGGCGCCCCCGACCAGCGTGTCGTCGGGCAGCGGCAGGATCCGTTCCTGGAGGGTCTCGTAGAGCATCCGCGCGGCGTCCGGGGCGCCGTCGTCGCCCTCCTCCAGGTCGGGCCGGGCGACGCTCTCGACGAACAGGCCGTCGCCGGTCGCGAGCAGCGAGTCGCCCACCAGGTAGGAGGTCATCCCGGTCGTGTGGCCGGGCGTGTGGATGGTCTCCACCGTCGCGTCGCCCACGGTGAAGGTGTCGCCGTCGTCCGCCGTCGCGAGGACGTCGTCGTAGGTGACGCCGCGCGGGACGGCCGCCTCGGGGATCACGCCCTCGACGCCTTCGTCGTCCAGCGCGCGGACGCCCGAGATGTGGTCCGCGTGGACGTGCGTGTCGAAGGCAAACCGGAGCGTCGCGCCGAGGTCCTCGGCGTCGGCGAGGTACCGCTCAGTGAAGTTCCGCAGGGGGTCGATCACGGCCGCCTCGCCGTCGGAGACGAGGAGGTAGCCGAGACACCCACTGGAGGGTCGCTGGTACTGGTAGAGGTCGCCGGGGCCGTCGTAGCCCTCGACCTCGGTCCGCTCGTAGATCTCGGCCCAGCCGTTCATCCCGTCGGCCAGGTTGACGGCGTCCACGTCGCGTTCTTCCTTGAGCACGCCCGCGACGTACTCGCTCGAACCGCCCTTGGCACAGACGACCACCGTCGGATCGCCCTCGGGGACGCGGTCGAGCAACTCCTCGTCCGGGTCGTCGAGGAAGTGGAAGTACGGCTCGTTCAGGGTCTCGACGGACTCGCCGTCGATCGCCCACTCCTCGTGTTCGCTGGCGACGCGCGTGTCGAGGATGGTCACCGGTTCGCCCGCGTCGATTCGCTCCTTCAGCGCTTCGGGCTCCATCGACGCAACCTCCACGTCGGGAGCCGGGAAGTCTGGCTCACTCATCGTGTGTGGTCTGCCATACCCGACTGGGCCACATAAGGCTTTGCATAGAAGTTCGAGCTTTCCACAATACTGGCGGCGCGAATCGTCCGGCTCGTGGGTGCAAACTACGGACGGAGGGCCGTAACGGGCCGCAATATCGGGGGCCGCCACCTATGTTTGTGTACGGATGGCCCACGGACCAACACACTTTTTGCCTCTCCTCCGGTATTGCGCGACACGTCCAAGACGGACGGATTCCACCATGTCAACGGAACACGACGTCACCACGACACTCGACGTGAAGGGACAGAGCTGCCCGATGCCGGTCGTCAAGACCAGACAGCAGGTCGACGACCTCGCGCCGGGCGACGTACTGGAGGTTCTCGCGACCGACTCGGGCAGCGTGAGCGACATCGCCGGCTGGGCCAACTCGACGGACGACGTCGAACTGCTCGGCCAGGAGGAGGGCGCGGACGTGTACACGCACTACGTCCGCAAGGTCGAGTGATGAGCGCCGACACATCCGCTACGGGCGAGTCAGCGGCCGAGGACGTGGACCTCGCGGCCCTGCGCACGCGCGTGGACGAACTCGAAGACCAGCTCGCGGAGGTCGACGTCGACGCCGGCGACGACCAGCGCACGATGACCATCATCGCGACGAAGGGGAGCCTGGACATGGCCTACCCCCCGCTGATCCTCGCGAGCACCGCTGCAGCCTTCGGCTGGGACGTCGTCGTCTTCCACACCTTCTGGGGGCTCGACGTCTTGCACGAGGAGAAGTCCGAGAACCTCAAGCTCAGCGCCGTCGGCAACCCGAGCATGCCGATGCCCAACGCGCTCGCCGCGCTCCCGGGTATGGACGCGCTCGCGACGCGCATGATGCGGAAGAAGATCGACGACAACGGCACGGCCTCCATCCAGGAGCTGATCGACGTCTCCCTGGAGTCGGGCGTCGACCTCCAGGCCTGCCAGATGACCATGGAGCTCATGGACTACGACGACGACGACATGATCGACGGCGTCACGACCCAGGTCGGCGCCGCCACGGCCCTCGAGCACATGGCCGACGCCGACGTTCAGCTCATGATTTGAGTGCTGTTTTTCCGCGTCCAGGGCACCGCTCCCGAAAGACGCCCCTCCACCGACGCGCCGACCGTCACCGAGACGGCCTCGCCTCGCGGCCTCAGGATCGCCGTCCGCAGGTGTCGACGCCGAGCAGGGAGTAGACCAGGCAGGTCCTGGTGAGCGCGGTCCCGACCAGGACGAGGCCGACGACGACCGCGGCCACCCCGATCACGCTGGTCAGTTCGAGCAGTCCACCCAGCGCCGCCAGGCCGACGAGGCCGATCACGGCGCCGAGGACCAGTCGCACGAGCCTGTCCGGAGTACCGACGTTGGTCTCCATGTCCAATACTACACACTATCGAGGGATAAGCATTCGTGGAACTCTCGGCGGCCGGGAACGCCGAAGCTCTAGCGGTCGTCGACCGCCCGCCCCCATCGCGCTGGCAGTCGCGCGTAGACGGCGGCGTTGTCGACAAGCGCCTCGACGGTAGTGTACTCGTCGACGGCGTGGGCGGTGTCGGGGCCGAGCGCGAAGTCGACGGTGGGGATCCCGGCGTTCCTGAGCGTCTTGGCGTCGCCGCCACCAGTCGCGCTCCGGCGGTACACCCGGTCGCCGGTCACGTCTTCGGCCGTCGTCGCGACCGCCTCGACGAGGGGACTCTCGACGGGCTCGGCCGTCCCGACGCTCCAGGACGCGTCGACGACGTCGACGCCCTCGCACTCGGCCGCGCAGGCCCGGATCCGCGCGAGGACGTCGTCCGTCTGCACGCTCGCCGTCAGCCGCACGTCGAGTTCGGCCCTGGCGGTTCGCGGCACGGTGTTGACTGCCTCGCCGCCCTCGATGGTCCCGAGGTTGATCGACGGGTACTCGAAGAGGTCCCTGGCCGCGCCCTCGCCCATCGCCGGCGCGTAGAAGGCGACGGACTCCTCGACGATCGGTGCCAGGGTGTCGTCGATCGCCAGCGGCTCGGACCCGAACTCGGCGCGGATCGTCTCGACCGCGCCGTACAGTCGGTCGATGGCGTTGACGCCGAGGGGCGGTCGCGACCCGTGCGCGGCCTCGCCGGTCGCCGCCAGCGTGAGCCAGATGCTCCCCCGATCCGCGACGGCGACCGAGTGGCGGTCGGCGTCGCACGTGGGTTCGCCGATCACGCAGGCGTCGGCGTCGAGGAGACCCGCGTCGAGCACTGCCGGGAGTCCCGCGTCGCCAGCCACCTCCTCGTCGCTGACGGCGGCGAACCTGATCGTGACTGGCGGCGTGGTGTCCGTCTCGACGTACGCCTCCAGCGCGGCGAGCATCGCGGCCAGCGGCCCCTTCATGTCGGCCGCCCCGCGGCCGTAGAGGCGCCCGTCGACGCACTCCCCCAGGGGATCGTACGTCCAGGCGCCCGCGTCGTAGGGGACCGTGTCGAGGTGACCCAGGAAACACAACGTCGCGTCCCGTTCGCCCGGGATGGTGGCGAGGACGTTCGGTTTCGCCGGGTCGATTGCGTACCGCTCGACCTCGAGGGACCACTCCTCGAAGCGGGCCGCCAGGTCCGCGACGAGGTCCGTCGTGGTGCCCGGTGGATTGGCGGTGTCGACGCCGAGTAGGTCGGCGGCCAGGTCGACGACCCGCTCCGGCTCGTCTCGCAGGTACTCGTGGACGGCGTCCGGCGCCATCGTCAGTCCAGTTTTCCGTTGAGGACGCGGGCCGCGGTGAGCACCGGGTCCCAGGTGGGCGAGAAGGGCGGCGCGTACGCGAGGTCCAGGTACTCGACGTCTTCGACGGTCATCCCGGCGTGCAGCGCCGTCGCCACGGTGTCGATGCGCTTCGCACCCTCGCGGCCGACGACGCTCCCACCGAGGACGCGTTCGCTCTCGCGGTCGGCGACGAGCGTCACGGTCACCTCCTCGGCACCGGGGTAGTAGTGGGCCCGGGACGACGCGGTAATCTCGACGGAGACGGGGTCGAAGCCGGCCTCGCGGGCCGCGTCCTCGTCGACGACGCCCGTCCGGGCCGCGCCGAGGTCGAACGCCTTGACGATGGCCGTGCCTGCAATCTCCCCGACCTCGGTCGGCGTCCCGGTGACGGTCTGACCGATGGCCCGTCCCGCCCGGTTTGCCGTCAGCGCGAGCGGGACGTGGTCTGGCTCGCCGGTCACGACGTTGGTCGCCTCGGCGCAGTCACCCGCCGCGTACACGTCCTCGGCGTTCGTCCGGCCGTACTCGTCGGTCGCGATGGCCCCCGTCGGCCCGACGTCGATGCCCGCCGACTCCGCGAGGCCGGTGTTCGGCGCGACTCCGACGCCCACGATGACGACGTCCGCGGCGAACGACTCGTCGTCTTCGACGTCGACGGCGGTCACTGCGTCGTCGCCGGCGAACCCCTCGACGGCGGTATCGAGGTGGAGGCCGACGCCCTGCTCGGTGAGGTGGTCCTCGACGACGGCGGCAACGGACCCACCGAAGGGCTGGAGGACGTGGGGCAGCATCTCGAAGAGCTGGACAGCGAGGCCGCGGGCGTCGAGGGCCTCGGCCATCTCGATGCCGACGTAGCCCCCGCCGACGATCGCCGCCGACTCGGCGCCGGACTCCGAGACGTAGCGCTCGATCGCGCCCGCCTCGTCCATGTCGTGGATGGTGAAGACGCCGTCGAGGTCCAGGCCCGGGAACGGCGGCTCGATCGCGCTCGCGCCCGTGCCGAGCAGGAGGTCGCCGTAGGACTGCGCGAACGTGTCGCCAGCGTGGTCCGCGACGGTCACGGTCTTGGCGTCCGTGTCGATGCCGACGACCTCGTGGTTCGTCCGGAGGTCGACGTCGCGCTCCTCGCGGAACTCCTCGGGGGTGACCTGGACGAGGTCGTCAAGGTGGTCGATCTCCCCCTTGACGAAGTAGGGCATCCCGCAGGCCGCGTAGGACACCCACTCGCCCTTCTCGAAGGCGATCACCTCGCGGGCTGGGTCGTCGCGCTTCGCCTTGCTCGCCGCACTCATCCCGGCCGCGTCGCCACCGACGATCACGAAGGGATCGGCCATACGTCACTGTCCCCGGTCGCCGGGAAAAGGATTACCCGGATTTGACAATACTGCACCCACTCGCCCGAAGGTTCGTCTACCTGGCCACCGTTGGGATCACCATGAGCACGGATGCGTGGCGAGCAGCGATCGAGGAACAGCGCGAGCAGAAGGACCGCTACTTCCGGGAGGACCCTCACTCGCCGATCCCGCCCGACGAGCGCGACGCGTTCGAGGGGCTGTCCTACTACTCCCCGGACCCCGACCTCCGGTTCGAGGTCCCGCTCCACGAACACGACGAGAAAGAGCGCGTCACCGTCGCCACCAGCACCGAGGGCGAACAGGAGTACGTCCGGTGGGGCGAGTTCCACGTCACGGTCGACGGCGAGGACGTGGCGATCCAGGCCTACAAGGCCGACCCCGACGAGGACCGCCTCTGGGTCCCCTTCCGCGACGCGACCAGCGGCGAGGAGACCTACGGTGCCGGTCGGTACCTCGACCTCGAACCCGAGCACCACAGGACCGACGACGGCGACTGGCTCCTCGACTTCAACGAGGCCTACAACCCGACGTGTGCCTACTCGGACCGCTACGAGTGTCCGCTGCCCCCGGGCGAGAACTGGCTCTCGGTGCCCGTCGAGGCCGGCGAGAAGGCGTTTCACTGACCACCGCGAGGACGCCACTCACCGGGGGACCCACCGAGCCTAAGGCCCTCGGCGGCGTCGAGCCGTGTACGGATCCTCCAATGGTCAACCAGATCACTGCCGACGAACTGGCCGACCGGCTCGACGACGGCGAACGCGTCGCGCTCTTCGACACTCGCCCCGCCGACAGCTTCGAGAGCTGGCACCTCCCCGGCGCGGTGAACGTCCCCTACGACCCGCGCGCGGGCCTCGACGAGGACGACCTGGCCCGTGTGCGCGAGGCCGCCGGCGACGGGCACGTGACCGCCATCTGCGGGAAGGGGCTGACCTCGACGCCCTTCGCCTTCGACCTCGAAGACCAGGGCTACGAGGACGTGACCGTCGTCAAGGGCGGCATGGAGGACTGGGGCGCCCTCTACGAGGCCGTCCCCATCGAGACGGACCGCGAGGACCTCGTCGTCCGGCAGGTCCAGCGCCGCGGCAAGGGCTGTCTCGGCTACGTCGTCGGGGACGCAGACACCGGTGCGGCCGCGGTCGTCGACGCGACCCGCGGGATCGACGCCTTCGAGGTCGCCGCCGAGGAGGCGGGGCTGACCATCGAGCGCGTCATCGACACGCACGTCCACGCGGATCACCTCTCGGGCGGCCGCGCGCTCGCCGACGCGCTCGACGTCCCCTACCACCTCGGCGAGCGGGCGAGCGAGCGGAACGTGGCCTGCGACTACGAGCCGGTCGCGGACGGCGACGAACTCGCGGTCGGTGACGTGACGCTCCGGGCGATCAACGCACCCGGCCACACGACCGAGATGGGCAACTTCGTCGTCGCCGACGAACTGCTCCTGTCGAGCGACACCCTGTTCGTCGAGAGCGTCGGGCGGACCGAACTCCAGTTCGGCGACGAGGGGGCCGAAGACGGGGCGCGCCTGCTCTACGAGACGCTCCACGAGAAACTCCTCCCACTGCCCGACGACACGCGCGTCCTCCCGGGTCACGTCTCCGTCACCGCGGACAATCGCTTCGAGCACGGCGAACCCGGCCAGCCCATCGCGTCGACGATCGGCGACCTCCAGGAGAGCCTCGACCTGCTGGCCCTCGACGAGGAGGCCTTCGTCGACCGCCTCACCGACGACGCGCCGGAGAAGCCAGCGAACTACGAGGAGATCATCGCGATCAACACGTGCCGGGAGCCGATTCCGGACACCGAGGAAGCCGCCGCGGAACTGGAGATCGGGCCGAACAACTGCGCCGCGTAAGCCGACTCGCCCCGGGTCCGCTACCCGGTCGAGTCCTCGGCAGCGCCGCTGAGTACTTCGTCGGGCGGTCGACGAGTGACGCCCTCCGAGGGACTGTCCCCAGTTCGGTGGGGGTGGCCTGGCTCCGGTCAGTGGTGGTCGTGACTGCCCGTCGCGGCCGTCGCGTCGTCGGGTGCTCGCGTGACGAACTCTGCCGGATCGTCCTCGAACCGCCGGCGACACGCCCGCGAGCAGAAGTGGTAGGTCTCGCCGCCGCGAGACAGGCTCGGCCCGTCCTCGGTCGTACGCATGCCACAGACGGGGTCACGGTACTGCCCGGGCGCACCCAGCCCGCGGCGGTAGACGTACAGGAGGAGCCCCGAGAGTGCGAAGGCAACGAGGTTCAGGTAGAAGGTGTAGTTCAGCTCGAAGTACGTCTGCTCGGAAGCGGTCTGCCCGCCGGCGAGGTTCGGCACGACGCCGAGGGCGTCGAACAGGACCTCCATCAGGAAGCCCGTGAAGGCCATCGTCACGAAGAACACGACGAGGATGTAGGCCATCACTTTCAGGCCGTAGTACTTGCGGTAGACGTTGAGCACCGGGACGGTGATGAGGTCGGCGTAGACGAAGGCGATGACGCCAGCGAAGCTGACACCGCCGCCCCACAGCGCCACGGCGAAGGGGACGTTGCCCATGCTCCCGACGAAGCTGAGGACGGCGATGGCGACGCCCATGACGGCGTTCTCGGCGCTCGCGAGCAGGCCGCCACCCCCGAGGAAGAGCGCGTTCCAGACCCACTGCGGGACGAACACGATGACGAATCCCGAGATCAGGAAGCCCGCGATCACGTCCTTGTAGAGCATCGACCACTCCTTGCGGTACTGGTTCCCGACCTTGTACCAGCCGCCCCACGACAGCAGTTCGTCGCGCCACCCGCCACTACTGGCGGCCTCCTGTCGGTAGGTCTCCATGCACCCCGCAGAGCAGAACGTCAGCGTCTCGCCCCCGTCTGTGACGATGGCGTACTCGTCGTTCCCCTCCATGCCACAGGTCGGATCCTCGGAGATGCCCTGGTCGTGGTCTCGCACGTTCAGTTCCTCGCGAACCTGATCGAAGAGGGCCTCCGGCAACGTCAGGTGGACGATGACCGCCATCACGGCGATGAGGACGACCCCACCTAGCAGTTCGGCGACGAGGAACTCCCAGCCGAGCAGGATCAGGATCATCAGGCCGAGTTCGACGATGAGGTTCGTCGAGGCGAACATGAACGCGAGGACGGTGACCACGTGCGCCCCCTTCGTGAACAGTCCCTTGCCGATGGCGACGGCGCCGAAGCTACAGCCACTGCTCGCGGCGCCGAAGAGCGTGGCCTTTGCGATCCCCGAGACGTCGCCCTCTCCGAGGACGGCGGCCATCCGTTCCTTGGACACGTAGACCTGGACGAGGCTGGTGATCACCAGCCCCATGATAATCGCCCAGGCGGCGGTCCAGAGGAAGCCGACGCCGATCCGCAGTGCCTCGAGGATCTGCGCCGTGACTGCGGCGGTCATGGGGGTTATTCGCGATCCCGTTCGAGCCGCTCGCGTCGCCGCTCGAACTCCTCGTCGCTCAGGTCGCCGCGCGCATACGCCGTTCGGAGTTCCTGAATGGCACGGTCGTCTCCGCCGTCACGCCGGACGAGTGCCCGGTAGCCGAGGTAGCCCGCAGCGACGAGGACTGCGAGGAAGGCGAGTTGCATCACTGCGCCGAGGACGAACAGCCAGGTCGGCGCGGTCCCGTCTCCGTCCCACATGTGGCCCATGCCCCAGCCGCCACCCATGGGGCCGCCACCCATCATGCCGAACCCCATGCCGAGTGTGGGGAGGACGACGACGAGTGCCAGTAGTGCGAGGACGATCCAGACGAGCTGCCGGTCGGTCGAGTTCGTGGACATCGTGATCACCCGTGAGTCGCGAGCGGACTCGCGCTCTATGTGTCTAGACGCGTGGACCATTCAATGCGATTGTCATTCACATCCAAAAGATTTGCAACCAGCACACATTCGATTCGAAGACGCTCCCGATGCGCCGGTCAGTCCACCCCACACCGTTATGACCGTCCCGAGTGTAGTGTGTATGATGTCCTATACTATGCAATCACGGGTGGCTGGCGACTTCGACCAGGCCGTCGAGACGACCATGGCGGCCCTCGGGGACGAGGGCTTCGGCGTGCTCTGTGACGTCGACGTGCAGGCGACGTTCGAACAGAAACTCGACGAGGAGTTCCGGCAGTACCGGATCCTCGGCGCGTGCAATCCGGCGCTGGCCCGCGACGGCCTCGCCGAGGAGCTGGAACTCGGCGCTCTCCTCCCGTGTAACGTCGTCGTCTACGAGGGCGACGACGGCGACGTCGTCGTGAGTGCGATCGATCCAGTCCACCTCCTCGGCGTGGCCGACAACGAGGCGCTCGGGTCTATCGCGACGGATGTTCGCGACCGCTTCGAGCGCGTCCTCGCGGCTGTCGCCGACGACCTCGGCTCCGTTCCAGAGGCCTGATCCAGGTGTCCTCTGACCTCGACGGTCGAACCGTCCTCCTCGTGCTCCTCGGCGCCGTCGTCGTCCTCCCGGAGGGGCGCGGCATCCTCCTGGGCGGTCTTCTCGGCGGCGTCCTCGGGGCCGCCCTGCTGCTCGGGATGGACCTCGACCTGTTCTGGGTCCCCAGACTGAGTCCGCTGCTGACTGCCGACACGCTCACGCTCCTGTCCTTCGGGTTCGGCATCGGCGCGGCGGTCGGTGGCTTCGGCGGCGGCGTCTGGGGGACCCTCCAGGACCTGCCCGAGACGGCCGACGAGCGCGTCGCCGTCGACGTCACCGACGCGCGGGCCGGCGAGGTCACGTCGAAACTCCGGTCGAACGGCGCGGTCGTCGTCGACGACGTGAATACGGGCACTCGCCCTCCAAGGCGGGAGTGATCGCCCCGCTGTCCCTACCTACGCAAGCGAGCCGACAACGTCGACGATCCGCGACGGATCCGCGAGGACGCCGGCTTCGCCGGCCCGGATGATCGCCGCGACGACGGCCAACTCGACCCCGGTGACGACGAGCGTGACCACGTCCGCCAGCGGCGAGTCGACGTTGACGCCCACGGGGACGTCGTAGAAATTTCGCGTGAGGGGGTACAACAGCGCCATCCCGCGGACGTTCCCGAGCAGGTCGAGGACGTAGTGGGTGACCACGCCCAGCCAGACCCAGGCGAGGTTGCCAAAGAGCATCGGGAAGGCCAGCACGACGGCGAGGACGAGGACGTTGTGGCCGTGGACGCGGTGGGCCCCGAAGGACGTGTCCACGTCCGGGAGGAGCGCCCCGAGGACGACCGGGAAGCCGACGCCGACGACCGACTCCAGGGTCCCGAGCGTCATCGACGGATCGAGCAGGACGCCGATGCCGACGCCCAGGATCACGGCGTTGATCACGTGGCCGCGTTCGCGCATGTCGATCGAGAGACGGCGCGCGGGTAGATACGTTGTGGAACGCGGTCTGACGCGCGTCAGACGGCCGTCGGACGAGCGCCCGCGCTCCGCGACACGCTCGCCCCCAGAATTGCGCCGGCGCCAGCGTTTATGCGCCGACGGGCCCTGGGACCGGGCATGGACGACGCGGTGCGACTCGGCGTCGACGTGGGCGGGACCTTCACCGACGTCGTGCTCGTCGCCGACGGGACGGTCACGACGGCCAAGGTCCCGACCACGCCGGCGGACCAGAGCGAGGGGGTCCTCAGGGGGGTCGACCGGGCCTGCGAGGATGCCGGGATCGACCCGTCGCGCGTCGACTCGTTTCGCCACGCGATGACGGTCTCGACGAACGCCCTCCTCGAAGGCGAGGGGGCCGAGACCGCCCTCGTGACGACCGCGGGCTTCGCAGACGTGCTGGCCATCGGCCGCCAGGACCGCCCGTCGCTCTACGACCTGACCGCAGAGACGCCCGATCCGCTGGTCCCCGCCGAGCGGCGGTTCGAAGTCGCGGAGCGGTCGACGACGGCGGGCGTCGAGGACCCAGTCGCTGACACCGACGTCCGCGAGGTGGCGGCCCGGATCCCCGACGACGTGGCGAGCGTGGCGGTCTGCCTCCTTCACGCGTACGCGCACCCCGGGAACGAGCAGTGCGTCGCCGAGATCCTGCGCGACGAACTCGACGCGACCGTCACCGCCTCCCACGAGGTCCTCCCGACCTTCCGGGAGTACGAGCGCACCGCGACGACGGCCGCGGACGCGGTCGTCACCCCCCGCATCGACTCGTACGTCGGACGACTCGTCGACCGTGCCCGTGACCGCGGCCTCCCCGCACCCTGGATCATGCAGTCGAACGGCGGCATCGCCGAAGCGGCAACCGTCCGCGAGCACGCCGTGACGACCGCACTCTCGGGACCCGCAGCGGGCGTCGTCGGTGCGGCCCTGTTCGAACCGACCGAAAGCGCCGGCGTAATTTCCTTCGACGTGGGCGGGACGTCCACGGACGTCGGACTCGTCCGCGACGGCGACGTCGAACGGACGACGGAGGCCGAGGTCGGCGGGCATCCGATCGGCGTCCCGATGGTCGACGTCGAGACGGTCGGCGCAGGGGGCGGCTCAGTCGCCCGCGTCGACGCCGGTGGCGCGCTCCGCGTCGGCCCGGACTCCGCTGGCGCGGACCCCGGGCCGGCCTGCTACGGCCTCGGCGGCGAGGACCCGACCGTCACCGACGCCTGTCTCGTACTGGGGTACCTCGCTCCCGAGACCGAACTCGGCGGCGACGTGTCCCTCGACGGCGACGCGGCTCACGCGGTCCTGGCGGACCTGGCGGACGCTGCCGGCCTGGCCGACGCCGCGACGGCCGCTCGCGGGGTCTACGACGTCACGACGGCCCGCACGGCACGCGCGATCCGCCGCGTCACCGTCGAGCGGGGCCACGACCCACGCGACTTCGATCTGGTCGCCTTCGGCGGGGCTGGGCCGATGTTCGCGGCGGCCCTGGCAGATCGCCTCGGCGTCGAGCGCGTCCGGGTCCCGCGGGCCAACGGCGTCCTCTCTGCACTGGGCCTCCTCGCGGCGGACGAACACCACGACGCCGTCCGGACGGTTCGGATGGCGCTCGCCGACGCCGACCCGGAGACCGTTCGCGACCGGTTCGACGACCTGGAGGCCAGCGTGCTCTCTGACGCGAGCGACCCAGAGACGGCCACGATCCACCGGAGCGCCGACTGCCGGTACGCGGGCCAGAGCCACGAACTGACGGTCGCGATCGACGGGGACTTCGACCCCGGGACGGTCGCGTCGCAATTCCACGACGCCCACGAGCGCGCCCGGGGGTTCGCGCTGCCGGAGGAGGGAATCGAGGTCGTCACGCTCCGCGTCGCGGCCACTATCGAATCGCCAGTACCCGAACTGTCCCACGGAGGAACCGGGTCGGCCCGGACCGCGAGTCGACCTGCGCGCTTCGACGAAACGTCACGCGAGACGCCGATCTACGCCCGTGACCGGATGGAACCCGGGACGACGCGCTCGGGGCCCGCGATCTGCGAGGGAGGTGAGAGCACGGTCGTCGTCCCGCCGGACTGGACCGCCACCGTCGACGAGCGTGGAACGCTCGTCCTGGAGGTGTCCCGATGACGAGTCTCGGTCCGATCGATCTGGAGATCCTCCGGACTCAGCTCGAGAGCGTCGCCGAGGAGATGGGCGAGGTGCTGATCCGCGGGGCGTACTCACCGAACGTCACGGAACGCCGCGACTGCTCGACGGCGATCTTCGACGCCGACGGGGACCTGGTCGCCCAGGCCGAGCACATCCCGGTCCACCTCGGCGCGATGCCCGAGGCCGTCGACGCCGTGCTGGAGCGAGACCCCGACCCAGGCGACGTCTGGCTCCTCAACGACCCGTTCCGCGGCGGGACGCACCTCCCGGACGTGACGCTCGTGGCCCCTATCGCCCCCGGACCCAAGCGGAGCGGGGGCGCAGTGGCGGAGGGCGAGGTCGTCGGCTACGCGGTCTCGCGGGCCCACCACGCCGACGTCGGCGGGATGGCGCCCGGAAGTATGCCAGCGGGCGCCCGCGACGTCTACCAGGAGGGGGTCAGGATACCGCCCGTGCGGCTCGTCGCCGGGGGCGAGATTCGTTCCGACGTCGAGGCGCTCGTCCTCGCGAACGTTCGGAACCCCGACGAACGTCGGGTCGACCTCCGGGCCCAGCGCGCCGCAACGGAGCGTGGCGAGGCGCGGGTCGGCGACCTGCTGTCAGCCCACGGTCGACGCCTGCTCGACGCCTTCGAAGGCGTCCAGGACTACTCCAGGGAGCGCGTCGAGGCCGAGATCGCGGCGATCCCCGACGGTCGCTACCAGGCAGCGGACGTCCTCGAGGGTGACGGCGTCACGGACGAGGACGTGCCGATAGAAGTGGAGATTGCCGTCGAAGGCACGTCGCTGACGGTCGACTTCGCAGGCACCGCGGACCAGGTCGCGGGCAACGTCAACGCGCCGCTGTCGGTCGCGAAGAGCGCGGTCTACTTCGCCCTGCGGTGCGTGACCGATCCGGAGATCCCGCCGAACGCCGGGTGCTACGCGCCGGTGACCGTCGACGCCCCCGAGGGGTCACTCCTGAACCCGGCGCCACCCGCGGCGGTCGTGGGCGGCAACGTCGAGACCAGCCAGCGCGTGGTGGACGTCTGCTTCGCGGCGCTGGCCGAGGCTGCGCCCGAGCACGTCCCGGCGCAGGGCCAGGGCACGATGAACAACCTCGTCGTCGGGTCGCCCGCCTTCGCGTACTACGAGACCATCGGCGGTGGTGCCGGGGCGAATCCAAGCAGCGACGGGCTCTCCGGCGTCCAGGTGGGGATGACCAACACTCAGAACACGCCGATCGAGGCGCTGGAGGCCGAGTATCCCCTCCGCGTCGAGCGGTACGCCCTGCGGGAGGGAACCGGTGGGGCCGGCCGTCATCGCGGCGGGGACGGACTGGTCCGCGAGATCCGCCTGCTCACCGACGCGACGGTGTCGCTGCTGACAGAACGACGGCGACACGCGCCCCGCGGACTCGCCGGTGGCGCGGACGGCACAGTCGGGCGGAATCTCCTCGATGGCGTGAGTGTTCCGGCGAAGGTGACTCGCGAGTGCGAGGCAGGGGAGGTGGTGAGAGTCGAGACTCCGGGTGGTGGTGGGCACGGCGCCAGGACCGATGTTGCTGAGGAATGAGGACGCCAGGAGGCGGCGACCCAGTCTCGGTACTCAGTCGTCGCCTGTCACCGAGCCGTCGTTCTTGAGCACGTCCGGAATGTCGGGCACCTCGGCGCCGTCGTGGGTCCCGACGGGCGGCCGGTTGACCTCGGCCGCCTCGGAGGCGGTCAGGTCGGTCTCGTCGCTGATCTGCGCCATCTCGCCGTCCGCCTCCCTGGCGTCCTGGTCGATACGCATCGAGCAGAACTCCGCGCCACACATCGAGCAGAAGCGGGCCTCTTTGTAGTTGTCGCCGGGGAGCGTCTGGTCGTGGTAGGCCTGCGCCCGCTCGGGGTCCAGGGCCAGGTCGAACTGCTCGCGCCAGTCGAAGGCGTAGCGGGCCTCCGACAGCGCGTCGTCCCAGTCGCGGGCACCGGGCCGGCGGTTGCCCACGTCGGCAGCGTGCGCCGCGATGCGGTAAGCGGCGAGGCCGTCCCGCACGTCTTCGCGGTCGGGCAGGCCCAGGTGCTCCTTCGGCGTGACGTAACAGAGCATCGCGGCCCCGGCCTCGGCGGCCAGGGCCGCGCCGATGGCGCTCGTGATGTGGTCGTAGCCGGGCGCGACGTCGGTGACGAGCGGGCCGAGGACGTAGAACGGCGCCCCGTCGCAGACCGCCTGTTGGCGCTCGACGTTCTCGCGCACTCGGTCCATCGGGACGTGGCCCGGCCCCTCGACCATCACCTGGACGCCGTGGTCCCAGGCCGTCCGCGTCAGGTCACCGAGAGTGTCGAGTTCGGCGTACTGCGCCTCGTCGCAGGCGTCGGCGAGACACCCCGGACGCAGGGAGTCTCCGAGCGAGAACGTCACGTCGTGCTCGCGGAAGATCTCGCAGATCTCCTCGAACCTGGCGTAGAGGGGGTTCTGCATCCCCCGTTCCTCCATCCATTGCGCCATGATCGACCCGCCCCGCGAGACGATGCCGGTCTTGCGACCGTCCGTGAGAGGGAGGTGTTCCAGCAGGATGCCGGCGTGGATGGTCATGTAGTCGACGCCCTGCTCGGCCTGCTTCTCGATCACGTCGAGGAGTCCCTCGTGGGTCAGGTCCGCCACGTCGTCCACCTGTTTCCGCGCCTCGTAGATCGGGACGGTGCCGACCGGGACGGGCGAGTGGTCGACGTTGGTCCGCCGAATCTCGTCGAGGTCGCCCCCGCCCGTCGAGAGGTCCATGACCGTGTCTGCGCCGTAGTGGACGGCAGTGTGGAGTTTCTCGAGTTCGCCGTCCGGACCGCTGGAGTCGGGGCTCGCCCCGATGTTCGCGTTGACCTTCGTCGAAAACTCTCGGCCGATGATCATAGGGTCCAGCGCGTCGTGACCGTGGTTTGCGGGGATCACTGCCTGGCCGTCTGCCACCTGCTGGCGGACGAACGACGGATCGACCTGTTCGCGCTCGGCGACGCGGGTCATCGGGTCCGTGACGACGCCGGCTCGGGCCTGCTGAAGCTGCGTCTCGCTCATATTCCTAGGTAGTACAACGCATTAATTATCCTTTCGGCGGCGTCGACGCCCGGCCACCGAACCGAAACCGGTATGAACGCCTCCGGCGGTAGCCTGGGGTGTTGCCGAGGTAGCCTAGCCCGGCCAAGGCGCCTGCCTCGAGAGCAGGTGTCCTCACGGACACGGGAGTTCAAATCTCCCCCTCGGCGCATGTCGCGGACGAACGTGAGCGACCGCGTCGTGCGGGAGATTCGAACGAGTGGAGACACAGCCCGCGCAGCGAGGCGAGCAGGACCGTCTCCGCCTCGTTCACACAACCTCTCGCCGACCTGTCATTCATAGTGGACCACATTCGTCGGACCATCGCGACGCCGGCGCGGCTGGAGAGTCTGGTGAGCGGAGCGACGCAGGTGGCCACCTATCGACGGTGGAGCGGCGAGCGCGCGGTGACGCGGCCGGTGGAGCGTCGCGACGGGGTACGGGTCTGCATCGATCGTGACGCACTGGGTTTCGCCACCCACGGCCGGGCGTGCTGATTAATGATGTTAGATTCCTGCCATCCCAGACTACTTTACGGGTCGGATAGTACCGGGCGTCATGCGGTTGTATCATCGCGACGTTCAGCAGGACGTACGCGAACTGGGTACGATACTGGGTGAGGTACTCGGGGAGCAACGGTCGAGTACCGCGTTCGAGACAGTCGAGACGCTCCGGACCACTGCGATCGACAACCGGGCCGCAGACGCGTACGACTGGCAACAACTCACGGAGACGCTGGAGCAGGCCGACGAGGACCGATCGCTCGTCGTCGCTCGCGCCTTTACGACCTACTTCGAACTCATCAACCTCGCAGAGGAGCGCGAGCGCATCAGGGCGGTCAGGGAGCAGTCCCAGGCCAGCGTCCCCGACGACGGCCTGGAGGAGCTGGCACAGGAGCTCGCGGAGGCCGACGACCGGACGGCCCAGCAGGTCCTCTCCGACGTTCTGATTCAGCCGACGTTCACCGCGCACCCGACCGAGGCGCGCCGGAAGACCGTCAAGGCGAAGCTTCGTTCGGTCGCCGCGGACCTGGAGACGCTCGACGAGCGGCTGTTGACGGACAAGGAAGCGTCGCAGGTGACCCGGGACGTGCGCGCCGAGGTGACGAGCCTCTGGCAGACGCCCCAGATCCGCGACCGGAAGCCCGAGCCGTTCGACGAGGCCCTGAACGTCCAGTGGTATCTGGAGAACGTCCTCTTCGACGTCGTGGGGGAATTCTACGAGGAACTCGAAACGGCCCTCGACGACTACGGCGTCGACGCCTCGGTGCCGCAGCTTCTGGCCTTTCGGTCGTGGGCCGGGAGCGACCGTGACGGGAACCCCTACGTCACTCCCGAGGTCACGACGAAGACCCTCGGCCGGCAGCGCCGGGCCGTCCTCGAACACTACCGCGAGGAGGTGGACGCCCTCACGGGCGTCCTGAGTCAGGACGAGGGACAGATCCAGATTGGCGACGAACTGGCGGCGTCCCTGGACGCAGACCGCGAGCGCCTCCCGAGCGTGGCCGAGGCCGTCGCCGACCGGTACCCGAGCGAGCCCTATCGGCAGAAACTCAGCCTGATGACCGAGCGCATCCGCCGCGTCGAGGACCCCCGCTCCGGTGGCTACGACGACGCGTCGGAACTGCGGGCAGACCTGGCGACCCTCGCGGCGGACCTCCGTGCCAACGACGCGGAGATCATCGCAGAAACCCGCGTTGACCCCCTGATCCGAACGGTCGAGACCTTCGGGTTCTCGCTCGCCAGCCTGGACCTGCGCGACCACCAGGAGAACCACACCGAGACGCTCGCGGAAGTCCTCGCCCGCCAGGGCACGGACTACGCGGGGATGAGCGAGGACGAGCGCGTCGAGTTCCTCACCGAGGGGATTCTCGCGGACCACGCGCTGCTCGACCTCGAGGACACCGCGGACCTGAGCGAGACGGCCACTCGGGTGCTCACGCGCTTCGACCGCCTGGCGGACTGGCAGCGCGAGTTCGGCGCCGACGCCATCGACACGTACTGCATCAGCATGTGCGAGGAACCGAGCCACGTCCTCGAGGTACTCTTCCTCGCGAGCGAGGCCGGCGTCGTCGACGCGCCCACCTACTCGGGCCTCGACGTCGTCCCACTCCTGGAGACGGAGTACGCCCTCTCCGGGGCCCGCCGAATCATGGGAACGCTGTTCGAAAACGAGGCTTACGCGACCGCACTGGCCGCCCGGGACGGCGTCCAGGAGATCATGCTCGGGTACTCGGACTCCAACAAGGAGAGCGGGTACCTGGCCGCCCAGTGGTCGCTGTACCGCAACCAGAAGCGGCTGGCCGCGATCTGCGACGACTACGACGTGGAGTTGCGGCTGTTCCACGGGCGCGGTGGCTCGATCTCGCGGGGCGGCGGTCCGATGAACGACGCCATGCTCGCGCTGCCGAACGAGACCGTCACCGGGCAGATCAAGTTCACGGAGCAGGGGGAGGCCATCGCAGAGAAGTACGCAGATCCACGGATCGCGGAGCGCGAACTCGAACAGATGGTCAACGCACAGGTGCGGGCCCGCCTCGACGCGACCGAGACCCCCACGGAATCGGTCGAGGACGAGTGGCTGAACGCGATGGAGACCGCAGCGGACGCCGCTCGCGAGACCTACCGGGACCTGCTCGAGACGGACGGCTTCGTCCAGTTCTTCGAACAGGCGACGCCGATCACCGTCATCGAGAACCTGAACCTCGGCTCGCGTCCGGCGTCCCGGAGCGACGAGCGCAGCGTCGAGGACCTGCGGGCCATCCCGTGGGTGTTCTCCTGGACGCAGGCCAGGTGCATCATCACCGGCTGGTACTCGCTGGCGACGGGCCTGCAGGCCTACCTCGACGCCGGCGGGAGCGTCGACGTGCTCCGGGAGATGTACGAGGAGTGGCCGTTCTTCCGGACGATGCTCGACAACGCGGCGCTCGCGCTGGCCCGGACCGACATGGACATCGCGGCCCAGTACGCAGCGCTGGCCGACGAGGACGTTCGGGATCGGGTCTTCGGCCCCATCACCGAGGAGTACGACGCCGCCGCGTCGCTCGTGACGCAGATCACCGGCCGGGAGACGCTGATCGGTGGCGGCTGGCTCGAGGAGAGTCTGGAACGCCGGAATCCGTACGTGGACCCGCTGAACCTGCTCCAGGCCCGGTTGCTGGGCAAGGACGACCGGACCGAACTCGAGGAGCGGACCCTGCGGCTGACCGTCAAGGGCATCGCCGCCGGGATGAAAAACACCGGATAGCGACCCTCTCGCAGGCTGACTCGACTTTTCGCCCTCCTTTCCGGCGCTCACCCGCGGTTGTTCGACTGAATAGCCAGGGCTCCGGACCTGGCCGTCGGCGGCATTCATTATATATTATATCTCATATCGCGATATCAAATCCTGCTCGCACCGTCCGCGTTCCGTCCGGGCGGCGCGGTCGTCGCGCAGAGCGGAAAACGGTCGCAAGCGAAAGGAAGACCACGACGCGGCACCAACTGGGAATATGCCAGAGACAGTCCTCTTCGAGTCGGAGCAGACACAGAGTCGCAGCGAGATCGCCGACGCCCTCCGCCGGGTGGCGGACAAACTCCAGGCCGGCGAGTCGATCACCTTCAGCGCCGGCGACCAGTCGGTCACCCTCGACCCGCCAGCCAGGCCGACCTTCGAGATCAAGGTGGAGCGGGAGGGACCGACCGACGCGCCGGGCGAACTGGAACTCGAGTTCGAACTGGAGTGGGACGAGAACGCCGGGGAGGGCGGTGGCGACCTGTCGATCGAGTGATCAGGGCGTCTCGACGCCGGTGAACTCGAAGCGGGCCCCACCGGACTCGCCGTCCGTGATCCGGACGTCCCAGCCGTGGGCGTCGGCGATGCGCCGGACGATCGAGAGGCCGAACCCGGTCCCGGTCGCGGTGGCGGTGTAGCCGGACTCGAAGACGTCTTCGCGTTCGTCTTCGGGAATCCCGGGGCCGTCGTCGGCGACGTAGAAGCCGGTGCCGTCCTGGAGTGGACCCACGGTCACGGTCACGTCGGCGCCACCGTGGTCGATCGCGTTCCGGAAGAGGTTCTCGAGGAGCCGCTGGAGGCGGACGTCGTCAGCGGCGACCGTCCCGGTGCCGGTCGCGCCGAGCGTGGCGTTCTTGCTGTCGACCGTGGCCCAGGCCTGCCGGGCCATCGCCCGCAGGGCGACCGGTTCGGGGTCCTCGACCGCGTCCCCCTCGCGGGCGAGCGTCAGGACGTCGTCGACGAGCGTCGCCATCCGCTCGTGGGAGTCGGCCAGGCGGTCAAGGCGGTGATCGTCGTAGTCGTCCTGGAGCAGTTCGAGGTACCCCATTGCGACGTTGAGTGGGTTGCGGAGGTCGTGCGAGACGACGTTGGCGAACTCCTCGAGGCGCTCGTTTTGCCGTTCGAGGGTGCGTTCCCGGTCCTTCCGGTCCGAGATGTCCCGGAGGACGCCCACCGAACCCCGAAAGCACCCGTCCTCGTCGAACGGGAGCAAGGCGAAGTGGTTCTCGTGGGGGATGCGGTCGCCCGTTCTCGTCACGATCTCCATCTCGACGGAGTCCGTGGTTCGGTCCTCGGACGTGAGCAGCCCCCGGATGAGTTCGCGACCGGCCGCGACGTCGTCCTCGTCCATCACCGTACTGATGTGCTCGCCGATCAGTTCGGCCGGGTCGTGGCCGGACGTGGTCAGGTCTTCGCCAGCGGGGGGAACCACGGACGTGAAGTGGCCGTCCGCGTCGAGCGTGTAGACCTCGTCTGGCAACGCCCTGACCGTCGTTTCGTACTTCTCGAGCTCCTGTTCGCGTTCTTTCCGCCGACTGATGTCTCGGACGACGCCCACGTGGCCGCGGTACTGCCCGTCGCTCGTCGGGAGGAGCGTCAGCGTCACCTCCACGGGGATCTCCGTTCCCTCGGCCGTCTCCATGGTGGCCTCGACGGTGGCGACCGACTCGTCCTCCCGGGCGAGGAGCCGACTGAGTTCGTCCTCGAAGGTCTCGATGTCCTCGTCGCTCATCCACAGCCAGGGGCCGGTCTCCAGGATTGTCGCCCGCTCGTAGCCGGACATCGACACCAGCGATTCGTTGATGTCGTGGAAGGTGGCGTCGGGACCGAGGACGTAGATCCCGTCACCCACCGCTTCGACGAGCCGCTCGTAGTCGTCCTCGTGTCCACGGTCCGGAAAGTCCGGCATCGTTTTCGACTACAGAGCTACGACCATAAGCATTCTGAAGCCCCCTACGGGCGTATTACGCCCGTCCAGGGATCGTCCCTTCGGTCGATCTTGGGGGACCGCAACCCCGCCGTCTGATCAGGGCAGCGACGAGGCGACCAGGAAGATCAGCACGCTCATCGAGAGGACGGCGACGATCACGGCCAGGGCCAGTGCCCCGCCCATCGAGACCATCACGTTCGCGTGGCTGGCGAGCGTCTCCGTCCTGTCGTTGCCGAAGATGGTCACTTCGGCGGTTTCGGTCGCCATCCCAGCCTCCACGGGCTCGAGGTCGGCGACCGCCTCGCCGACGAGGTCGGTGACGAGCGCGATCAGGTCGTCGTCCGGGAGGTTCTGGCCAACCTGGTTCTCGGCGTCGACCGTGTTGACCACGTGCGTGTCGCTGGTCATCACCTCCGCGACGTCCACGTCGTCGATGGCGGCGACGATCCGGTCTCGCAGCCCCGGTTCCATGTTGTTTCCGTCGATCAGGACGTACGCAGTTCGCTGGCCGTCGACCTCGAAGACCGCGACGCGGATGCCCAGCGGCCCGACGCCGTCGCGGGGCTCCCAGGGCGTCGGGTCCCAGGCGGTCCCGAGGGACAGGTCGCCGGTGTCGGCGTCGGCGAGACGGTGACCGAGTTCCTCTGCGCCGTCGATCAGGTCGAAGGAGCGCTTGCTGCCGGGGACCACGTGCCCGAGGTCTTCGGGGGTCAGCCCGTCGTTGCAGTTGTGGGCGTCCACGAGGAGGACGTCCTCGAGCCCGCCGGCCCGGGCGGCAGCCCTGGCCGAGAGTCCCACCGAGTACATCACGTCGTCGGTTGGCTGGGGGGCGAAGGTGCCGACGGCGAAGGCCCCGTCCCCGAACGCCTGACCGGTCAGGGTCGCGTCGCCGTGGCCGACGCGGACGCTCTTGCCGGCCGTCGGATCGTACGTGACGTCGCCAGCCGCCTGTCGAACGACGGCACAGACCGTCTCGACCTCGCGCTCGGTGACGAGGTTGAAGTCGTGGCCGGCCGTGGCGTGTGGCGGGAAGCCCAGCCCCTCTGCCTCCTCGGCAAGGCGGATCGGCAGGCTTCCGCCGCCGATGTCGCCCATGGGCCCGGGGTGGAGCATCGGCAGGACGAACCGGGCCTTCTCGGCTCCGGACGGCCGCCGGACCGAGAGGACCGTCACTGGGACGAGGGCCTCCTCCCCGATGGACTCGAAGAACGACTCGAGTTCCCGGGTCCCCTCTGCGATGTGCCCGATGAAGCCTTGAACGAAGTCGAAGACCGACACGCCGAGACTGCGCCGCCAGGGGACGTCGATGACCGTCATGAACCCCCAGACGGCGACCCCGTGGACCAGGCAGATGACGCCCAGTAACGCGAAGTCGATCGGCACGACGCTGTGGGCGAGTTCTGGCGGGGCCTCCTGGGGGCGCGCGAGGACCTGGTTCGTGAGCGACCCGCCGACCTCGAAGTACGAGAGCGCACCGCTGTAGACGAACAGCAGGACGGCGGCGACGACGGTCTGGACGCTCGCCGGGATCGCCGCGATCAGCGCCGATCGCTGGGACACCGCCATGATGACGAGCAGTCGGAGCGCGAAGATCGCCGCCAGGGCGACGAGGAGGGCGTCGAAGACGAACGGCTGGCCGAGGTCGGAGACGAGGACGACGGCGCCCGCGGCGAAGAGCACGGCGACGAGGAGCACCTCGCAGGTGAGCGCGAGCAGCGTCGAGCGGTCGGGCGTCAGATTGCCACAGAGCGCCCGGTCGATCGAGGCGGTGATCAACCCGGCCACGACGGTCGGCAGGCCGATGAAGAACACGCCCTGCCAGGCGTCGTCGAGGACGAACGCGGAGTCGAAGGCGGCGACCCCGGTCAGGGCGGCCAGCGCCAGGGCGAAGGAGGCGCTCGAGTACCAGCTCGGGGTCTGAAAGATGAACCGCGAGAGGCCGGCCAGGTTTCCCTGGGTGGTCGTCATTGTTCCAGGGAGGACGGGTCAGACTGTTAAAACTACGTTTTCCATCGCGCGACGACCGCCTGCCGGCACGTGACGACGACTGACCGTCGTCCCGTCACTCACAGCGCGCCAGGAAGTTCTCGAACACCGCCTCGCCCTCCTCGGTGTGAGCGACCTCGGGGTGCCACTGGACGCCGTACAGGTCCCGGTCGGTGTCACTCATCGCCTCGACCTCGCAGACGTCACTCCGGGCCGTCCGCTCGAAGCCCTCGGGGACCTCCTTGACCTCGTCGGCGTGGCTCGCCCAGACGCGCGTCTCGGGAGCGAGCGAGCCGACGAGCGGGTCCTCTGGATCCGTGATCTCGACGGTCACGTCGGCGTAGCCGCCGTAGTCGCCCTCGCCGACGGTCCCACCCAGTTCCTGTGCGATGACCTGCATGCCGAGACAGATGCCCAGGATCGGCACGTCGAGGTCCAGGTAGGCGGGGGCGTTGCCGATGCGATCGATGTCCGGGCCGCCGGAGAGGACGAGGCCGTCCGCCTCGACGTCCTCGGGCGCCGTGTCTGCGGGGATGGTCTCGACGTCCACGCCCATGTCCCGGAGCGCGCGGTGCTCCAGGTGGGTGAACTGGCCGTGGAGGTCGACCACGTCGATGCGAGTCATTGGAGACGCGTAGTCCGGGTGGCAATAAATAGGCAGGGAATCGGGTCTATCGGTCCGATCGTTTCCTCTCTCACTCGTCGCCGAACCGCTCGGCGGCCGACTCGAAGCCAAGTTCGGCCTGCTCCTTCGTCCGTCGCTCCTCCCGCGCGGCGATGCCCTCGGGGTCCGGACCCACGTCGTCGGCCAAGCTCGCCCACGAGTCGTGGACCTTCGCGTGACACCACCGGCAGAGGTAGACCGTGATTTCGTGGCTCGGGTCGCCGTCGCCCGCCGCCGAGGCGTCGGCGTAGGACAGGTGGTGTTCCTCCAGGAGCGGGCGGTCGTCGTCGTGGGCCATCCGGACCTCCTCGAGTCCGCACCGGACGCACGCGCTGTCGCGGTTGCGACACCGGAAGTGCTCGCAGTCGCCCCAGTCCCAGGGGCCGGTCAGGCCATCTCGCGGGTCGCGTTGCTCCCCGCTCGCCCGGTCCGAGACGCGATGCGTCTCGCGCTCGGGATCGCCGGCGACGGGACAGCGATAGTCCTCCCCGCGCCGGGCCGCCGCGAAATCGGGGTCGCGGTCGCCCTGCTCGACGGCGAAGCGGCAGCGACCCTCGTCGGTGAGGTGATCGCACCGCTCGACGTGCTCGTAGGGGTCGGTGACGCCGACCGACGTGCCGGCGTCCGTCTTCTCCATACCCGGGCAGAGCGGGCGCGGTGCCTTGACTGCCAGGCCCGCGCCGGAAGTGGACGCGCGGAATCCTTATGGGGCGACCGTCCGACTGCCGCGCCATGCGCGTCGTCCACGAGGGAGACGAGGTCGTCGGCGAGGCCGACGAATCGGGTGGCCCCCGCGTCCTCGCCAGCACCGTCGAGACGGCCGACTCGTCGCTGTCACACGCCATGGGGTTGCGCTTTCGCGGGTCGCTGCCCGAGGACTACGCCTACGTGATGGACGTCGGGGGGAAGAACCCGATGCCCTTCGTGAGCGGTCCCACGCGAAACGTCGTGGACATGTTCTTCATGCGTCTGCCGCTGGACATCGTCTGGCTGCGCGACGACGAGGTGGTCAAGACCAAGCGGATGCACCCCTGGCGGAGCTTCGGGATCGCGAAGGCCGACACCATCATCGAGTTCCCCGCCGGCGCTGCCGAGGGGGTCGAGGTCGGGGACACCGTCAGGATCGAGGACGACTGACGACGCTCCGTCGGCCGGGAGCCACGGACAGCGGTCGGTTCCCCGCCGGACTGGCCCGCTCTGGGAAAGGCAACCTTATAACCGTGGAGTGCCCCACCAGCGAGTAGGGTAACATGACCCGTGATCGATTTATTCGGGGGCCACCCCGACACCACCCCACTCTCTGACGTCGGCGACGTACAGTTTCTCGACACGACGCTGCGGGACGGCGAGCAAGCCCCGGGTGTGTCGCTCACGCCCGAGGAGAAGGCCCGCATCGCCCGGGAACTCGACCGCGCCGAGATCGACGTGATCGAGGCCGGCAGCGCCTGTACCGGCCCGGGCGAACGCGAGACCATCCGCCGCGTCACGTCGCTGGACCTCGACGCGACGATCACCAGCTTCTGCCGTGGCATCAAGAACGACGTCGACCTCGCCCTCGATTGTGACGTCGACGGCGTGGACATCGTGGTCCCGGCGAGCGACAAGCACGTCACGCAGAAGGTCGGGACGAGCCGCGAGGACAACGTCCAGACCACGGCCGAACTGGTCGAGTACGCGAAAGACCACGGCCTCTGGGTCGAGGTGATCGGCGAGGACGGCTCCCGCGCGGACGCGGACTACCTCGAAGAACTGATGGGCGCGTCGCTGGAGGCGGGCGCGGACCGCGTCTGCTACGCGGACACCGTCGGCCACGCGACGCCCGACCGGACCCTCGACCTCGTCTCCCGGCTCGCGGACCTCGGGCCGGTCTCGACGCACACCCACGACGACCTCGGCCTGGCGGTGACGAACGCGCTCGTCAGCGTCGCCGCCGGGGCGGACATGGTCCACGGGACGATCAACGGCATCGGCGAGCGCGCGGGCAACGTCGCGCTGGAGGAGGTCGCCATCGCCCTCGACCACGGCTACGGCGTCGAGACGATGGACCTCACGCAGGTCTACGACCTCGCCCAGCTGATCGCCAACCTGACCGGCATCCCGCTCGCACCGAACAAGGCCGTCGTGGGCCAGAACGCCTTCACTCACGAGAGCGGCATCCACACCGACGGGACGCTCAAGGACGACGCGATGTACGAACCGTACCCGCCGGAGACGGTGGGCCGCGAGCGCCGCCTCGCGCTGGGCAAGCACGCCGGCCGCGCCGGCGTCGAGGCCGCGCTCAACGAACACGACCTCGACGTCGACGACGACCAGCTCGCCGACATCGTCGACCGGGTCAAGACCATCGGTGACCGCGGCAAGCGCGTCACCGACGCCGACCTCCTGACCATCGCCGAGGAGATCCAGGGCCGCGAACGCGACCGCCGCGTCGAACTCCTCGACCTCACTGCCGTCAGCGGGGTCACCCCACCGACCGCCAGCGTTCGGCTCTCGGTGGACGGCGAGGAGCGCGAGAACGCCGCCACCGGCTCCGGGCCGGTCGACGCGGCCATGAACGCCGCCGAGGAGGCCCTCTCACACGAGGCCGACGCGTCGCTGGAGTCCTACCACGTCGACGCGATCACGGGCGGCACCGACGCCGTCGTGACGGTGGAGATCGAAATGGCCCGCGGCGACGACAACGTGACCGTCACGTCCAGCGACTCCGACATTACGCGGGCGTCCGTGACGGCCATGGTCGACGCGATGGACCGCCTGGTGGCCGACGATCCCGACGCGATGATCGCGGACGACTGAGCCAGGCGGTCTCTCCCGTCCAGACGGACCGTCTCGAACTCCGCGTCAGAGAAACTCGGAGTTCTGCGGCCCGTTCGTGACGTGAACCTCGAATGGTTGCGTGCGGGTCCCGTCCCGTTCGACCAGGTGCCAGTACGTCTCGGCTATCTCGGCTGGATCGAGGAACGTCTCGTCCTCGCGGTCCGGGTACCGCTCCCGAACCCCCGGTCCGTCGATCTGGCCGTCGATGACGACGTGAGCCACGTGGATTCCCTCCGGGCCGTACTCCTGGGCGACGTCCATCGCCATGCCGCGAGCGGCGAACTTCGCCGCCGTGAACCCGATCGCCCCGCCGCGACTCCGGACGGCCGACGTCGCACCGGTGAAGACGATCGTGCCGCCACCGGATTCGAGCATGTCGGCCACCGCTTCGCGCGACGAGACGAACGCCCCTCGACAGTTCACGGCCCACGGTCGCTCGAACTCCTCGACGCTCGTGTCCAGCAAGCCCTCCCAGGACGCTGCACTGGCGTTGTTGACGAGGACGTCGACGGCTCCGAACTCGTCCCGGACCGCCTCGAAGCCGTCCCGGATCTGCTCGACCTCGGTGAGGTCGGTCGGCACCGCGAGACCCTCCCCCGCCTCGGGGAGGTCGTCCGCGAGGTCCGCGATGTAGTCGGCCGACCGCGCGAACAGTGCGACCCGACACCCTTCGGCGGCGAACTTCCTGGCCAGTGATTCGCCGAGACCGGGACCGACGCCGGCGACGACGGCAGTTCGCGTCATAGCGCCCGGTTGGGTTCTGATCGTGAAAACGCTACGGGTCGCTCAATAGCGGTCCCAGGACGGGCGGGGCGTGGTGCTGCCCGTGATCCCCACGTCGCGTACCGAACGGACGCAGGCGATTCAGGCCGTGAACACGGGGATGTCCAGCGACCCGACGACCCGGCTCGTGATCGAGCCCAGGAGCGGCTTGTCCGGGTCGGAGCGGCCCCGCTTGCCCATGACGACGAGGTCGATGTCGTTCTCGTCGACGTAGTCGAGGATGGCCTCGACGGGCGTGTCCGAGACGACGGACGTGACGCAGGAGACCCCGGCGTCGGTGGCCATGTTCTCGACCTCCGTGACGTAGTTGTGTCCCTTCTTTTCGAGTCGGCTTCGGGTCTCCTCGATGTCGCTCGGGACAGAGACGTAGTCGGCGTCGCCCATGTCCATCGCGTAGAGCACGTGGAGCGTCGCGTCGTTCCGTTTCGCGACCTTGATCGCCTGTTTCGCCCCGTCCGTGGAGGACTTGCTGCCGTCGGTCGGAACCAGAATGTCGTCGAAGTCGTCAATGTCGTCCATAGTAACATATTCGGCCAACGAACGGTAATAATCGACCGTGGTTCCCACTAGATGGGAACGTGACAGGCGTCGGCCCGGAGCTCCCCGCAGCCGCGGGGCGGTCGGTTCCGTGTGTGCCGACGCCAACTCGGGTGGGCGACCGACGAGCGATGGTGGCCCCGGGCGCTGCCCTCACTCGCCTTCGTAGCGGTAGTCCGATCCCGAGGACTCCTCCTCGTCCTCCTCTCGCGTCTCGAAGGCGTCCGGCGGGCGGCCGGCCTCGTCGACGACCTCGTCGGTGACGATGATTGGACAGTCGACGCGGAGGCCGAGGGCGATGCCGTCGGAGGGGCGGGCGTCGAAGACGGCCTGCTTGCGCTCGCCACCGTGGTACTGCTCGCAGTCGATCTTGGCGTAGAAGGTGCCGTCGGCGAGGTCGTCGATCCGGACGCGGTCGATGGCGGCCCCGAACTCCGCGACCATCTCGACGAAGAGGTCGTGGGTCAGCGGTCGCTCGAAGGGCTCGCCCTCGATGGCGAGTTGCATCGACTGGGCCTGGTCGGAGCTGACGAAGATGGGGATGAGTTCCTCGCGCGCCTGGAGGATGACCACAGGCGCCCCGGGCCCCTCGTCGCTCACGCCCACGCCGACGCCCTCGACCGTCGCCTCGTGTTCCATGTCACCCGCTACGGGAGCGGGTATGAAAAGACTGTCCGCGCCCGACCGAGCTCCGACGCGCAGACTGGCCTGCCGCGACCGCGCTCCGGGTCGGGGTGGGTCAGGCCGCCGTAACCCGCCTTCACCCGACACAATCCCGGTTAACTCGCGCTAAACTCGCCCCAAATTCACCTGACGGCGATCCTCCTTCAAGTCCCTCTGGCCGACAGCCCCGAGTGCAGCGAACCATGAAGATCACACAGCTCGTGGGCGTCCTGCTCGCGGTCGCGGTCGTCGCCGTCGGGGCGACCGCCGCGGCCCCGGGCAACGCGCCCGCCGACGCACCGAGCGAACAGGGCGACGACCAGGCGACCGACGCGGCTGCCGCGGACGACCGGGCCGACGGTGACGACTCGGCGGCTGCGGACGCGGCCGCGAACGCGAACGACACGGCCGACGAGGCGGCAGCGGACGCCGCCCGCGGCCCGCCGAGTGACGTCGGCGATCGAGGACCCCCGACGGACCTGCCCGCCCAGGCGCCCGACTTCGTGAGCCAGATCCACGAGACGATCGGGCAGTACCTGGACGGGAGCCTCGACGGCACGCTCGGCGAGCACGTCAGTTCCCTGACGCCCGACGACGCGGCGGGTGACGACGGCACCGCTGACAACGCCACCGACGACACGCCGACCCCCGAGCCCACGCCCGCCGACGCCGCCAACGCCACCGCGGCCTGACGCCTCGCCGTCCCCACCTGACCACCCCGGTCACCGCGCGCTCCGCTGACGGTCGCACGGCCCTCCACCGTGCGGAATCATCGACTTTTCGACAGCCACTTCCAGTCCACCAGCGCCGCCGCTCGTCGTCGCGACGAGGCGCTCTCGCTCGCCGGTCACTCGAGCAGGTCGTCGACGGCGGCGCGGGCGGCGAGTGCCGCGTCGTCGGCCACCTGCTGGGTGTCCGCGAGTGACGCTGGGGCGTGGAGGTACACGTCGACCTCGAGGATGCCCTCCTCGAAGCTCACGGTCACGTCCAGGTCTTCGACGTCGCCTGCGTCGATCCGCGAGAAGACGAGGCCTTCGGCGGCCTCGGCGGCAGCCTCGACCACCGTTGCGTCGGTCGGTTCGTCGTCCTGGTCCCCGCTGCCCTCGCGGTCGGCGGGCCCGTCTGGCCCGTCCTGACTCATGCCCCGCCGGGGCCGCCCATCGGGCCGCCAGCGCCGCCGCCCGCGCCGGAGAGCATCTGCTGGAGCTCCTGCTGGAGGGACTCGAACTGGTCCTGGACGCGCTCCTCCTGCTTCTGGAGCGTCTCGACGCGGACCTCGAGGCTCTCGACCTTCTCTTCGAGGTCGTCCTGCGCCTCGTCGTAGTCCGTCTCGACGAGGAGTTCGCCGACCTCGCGGTACATGGTGGTCTCGTCGTCGACGTTGTCGAGTTCGTCGAGGGCCGTCTCGGACTCGGTCAGCTGCGTCTCGGCCTGCTGTTTCTGGGCCGCGACCTGCTGTGCGGTCTCCTGAAGGTCCTGCAGTTCCTCGAGTTTCTCCTGTGCTTCCGGCGGAAGGTTACCCTGCATACTCGTCCGGTTGGGTCCCCCGCTGAAAAACCCCCGCTTTCCGCTACGGTGAGAGGTTGCCCGTTCCTCGCTTTGGGGGTCGTGGTAGTCGGACCCATTCCGTGTCGTTCGACACCGACCCGCCAGTCACGCCTCGGTGCGCTGGCCTGCGCTCCGCGCGCCTCGCGGTCACGCCACTCGCTCTCTGGTGACGCCGCTCGTTCTCTCTGGAGACCCCTCTCGCACCGACCCGGTCCGATCTACTGTGACGTCCCCCCGCCCGACTCCAAACCACCTGCACGCTCCGCGACGGTCGTCAGGGAGAGCCAGGTGTTGATCCCGGCCCGGAGCGCGACCAGGTCGTCGGCCGCCACGGTAATCTCCAGCCTGGCCCCGTCCCGCCGAATCTCGGCAGACGTGCGATCACCCTCGATGTCGTCGACCTCGGGTCGAATAGACGACGCCACCCGGCGCGCCCGCTCGTCGTCGGAGTACCGGAGCGAAACCGTCGCCGCGTGCGTCACGCCTACCGGACGTCGACTTCCTTGATGTCCCGGCTGCGTTCCTTCAGGAGGACGCGGTGGCCGCAGTAGGGACAGCGCACGCCGCCGTACTCGTCGAGCGTGACGTCGCGCTTACAGCGGGAACACTTGTAGCTCATTCGTCCTCGCTGTCCTCGGCCAGCGCCGCCCGGATGGACCGCCGGACCGTCTTCCCGCCGGGGGTCTCGGGCTGGTAGGCACCGCCGGTGAAGCTGTATCCACACGCGCCACACTCCCAGAGGCCGGTCCCCGCGCGCTCGACGCGGGGCTCGCCGCACTCGGGGCAGTCGTGGTCCTCGCGCATGCCCGCCTCGATCTCGGAGACGCGCCGGCGGGCGACGCGGCCGTACCGGGCGCCGAATCGGCCGGCGCTGCCGGTCCGACCCTGACGTTCGCTCATAGTATCCACCATTCGGCCGGTCGCGCCCATAAACCCTGCGAGTTCGACTGCGAGCGGTCGCGGCGGGGCGTGTCGATGGTACTGCCCGACAGAACCGCCAGAAAGCCCGGCGGGCTACGGTCGCGCGGCTCGCTGTGCTCCTCACTCTCCTCGTTCGTTGCGGTGCTTGCGTCACCGGGCTTCCCGTAGCCCGCCGCCCCTTTCGGTCCCACCCAGCGTGGAGTGTGCAACCGCCGAAACAGGTCTCCCGGACAATCAACGCGGGGGGGGGCCGAAAGGGTCGGGGCTTTCTGGCTGTTCATTCCAGTGTTCCGGATGCGAATCGCGGACTCACATACCACGTCGATACGCACCTAGTCCTGAAACTCCGCCTCGCGTAGCGCCTCGTTCAGGTCCTCGCGGACGCGCTCGCCCAGTTCCCGGTCGCGGGCCGTCGTCACGATGCGGTTCTCCTGGACGCTCGAACCGTCCCGCACCAGGAGACGGACGTTCCCGTTGGCGTCCGCGCGGGTGGCTTTCGCCCGGAGGCCCGACTGCGACCCCGACCCGCCGGCGTCGATGGGGCCGGGAATAATCTTCTTGACGTGAGGGTGTTCGGCGACGACGGCGAGGACCTTCCGGCCGGTCCGCCCACCGACGAGGGTGGAGTGGGAGCCCCCCAACTTCTCCGCGACTGACGCCTCGACGACTTCGAGCGGCGCGTCGCCGCGGCGGTCGAGGACCTGCTGGACCGGGTCGTCCTCGCCCACGCGGTAGAAGTCGTGGTGCAACTGGGCCCTGACCGCACGCAACACGTCGCGGTCGCCGGTCGCGTAGACTTCCTCGGGGCGCTTCCGGCGGACCTCGTCGGCGACGAGGCCGGCGAAGTTTCGGAGTTCGGTCGTCACGCGCTCGCTGTCGTCGGGTTCGGGCGTCGTCGTGACCACGTAGCTGCCGAGCACGTCGTCCTCGTGGAGCGTCGTCACGGTCGCGCGGTCCCGCTCGAGGTCGAGCACCACGGCGTCGGCGTTCGCGGTGCGACAGACCAGGCAGTAGTCGCCCGGGTGGTCGAGCGGGGACCCGCACTGCCGACACTCCATGGCGAGGAGTAGGCCGGCCTGGCGGATAAGCCGCCCGTTTCCCGGAGCGGGCCGGCGCGCTCGTCGCCCCTAGAGGTCCGCGGGGTCGGCCTTCAGGAACTCCCGGAGGACGACCGTGGCGTACGAGCCCTTGGGCAGGGAGAACCCGACGGTCAGTGGGGCCCGAGACACGTCCAGGTCGGTCCGCACGAGGATCGCCCGGCGGGTCCCCGCGGAGCCGAACTCCCCCGGCAGGTCGAAGTCCGCCGGTGCCAGTCCGAGGTCGGCGAGAACCGCCCGTTCGATCTCGCCGGGGTCGCCGTCGGCCAGGGTCGTCTCGGTGCCTACGAGGGGTGCGGTCACGAAGGCCCGCCCGCGCTCGCAGTGGCGCCGGACGGACGCCAGCCGGTTGTCGGTGACGCGCTGCGTCCGGTCGGGGTCCGGCACGGTCAGTTCCGGGGGCGCCTCCGTGTCCGTGAAACAGACCACGTCGCCGACGACGGGCTGGGCGACGGGAAGGCCACGCTCGACCCGCTCGCTGAGGACGAGGTTGAAGACGTAGGACTGGGCCGCGTTGACGAACAGCTGCTGGAGGTTGGTGGGGGCGGTCTCCAGGGCTTCCCGGAAGTCTCCCGGGTCGTCGTCGCCCTCGGCGAGACGGTGGCACATCGCGCGCTCGTAGCCGAGGTGGGTGGGCAGTCGGTCGAGGGCGCCCTGCCAGTCGTGCGTCTCGTCGACGTAGCCACGCGCCTCGCGGGTGTGGGCTGGCTCGCGCTCGTGGGGGTTGCCCACGTAGGCGAGGACGGCTCCCTCCCAGTCGCCGCGGGCGATAGCCAGGCCGACCTCGTGGGTGACGGGTCGGCGGCTGCCGAAGCGCTGCTGGCCGAAGTAGTTGGGGACGCCGATGGGGTCGTCGGGGTCGGGATCGCCCGCGGCGCCGAATGCCCGGAGGTCGTCGGTGATTGCTTCGACGCGGTCGGGTGTCGCCGGGTCGCGGACGACGACCTCGAAGGCGTTGCCCGCGAGGTCGCCGAAGAGGATGGGGCGGCCCGTGCGGCCCACGACCTCCAGGTCGACCCCGTCGAGATCGGGGAGATCCTCGGGATCGATTCCGTCGACGGAGACGAGTTGTGTGGTCACGGCGCGCTTGTCCTTCGTCCCGGCCCAGGAGACGCGCTCGCGGGAGATGCCGAGGCGATCCGAGAGGGCGCCCGCGAAGTCGTTGGTGTCCCAGTTGTGGAGCGTCACCCGGCAGAGGACGTGGGCGTAGGCGCCGGGGTCGGCGTCGATCGGTTCCGCGTCGAAGGCCTCGACCTCGCGGACGCGGAAGTCTTCGGGGCGATCCCGGAGGCGACCCCCGACGCCGTCGGCGTCGCTGACGTAGTACTGCATACCGACGGTCTGTTCGATGGGGTGGGCCTCGCGCACTGGTGACACCGGCGTCGTTGACGTCAGGAGCGTCGGGTCGGGTAAAGGGGTGTCGTCCGACGGGTCGGTGATCAGGGCGCGACCGTCCAGGTGTTCCCCTCGAGGACGACGAGGTCGTACCGCTCGAGGACCTGTAACGCGTGGACGACCGAGTCACCGTCGTGTGCCACGGTCATGTCATCGGGAAGGTTCTCGACGATGACGCTTTTCGTCCCGCCGTCGATGGCGTCGACGGTCTCGAGGAGGCGCTGCAGGTCGGCCGGAACTGGCCCGAGACCCGGGTATTCGTCTCCACCGCCACCCAATTTGTCTACAATATCTTCGTATTTGCCACTTAACTCTACGTTTACGGAGACTGAAGACGAATATTGGGGTTCGTCTTGGCCCATATGAACATACTTGGGGTTAAAACGACTTAAATATTTCCATACGGCGACATTCGAGAGATAAATTCCCTCACCATCTCGGTGAGTCCAGCAACGAAACGGGGTAAGTTCTGTCGCCATCCCCGGGTTTGGGATTCGCGAATAACACGATGAGCAAAGAATAGCACTCGCACCTAGTGCACGACAATCGTCGTCTTGCTGCATCGTCCCAGCGGGCAGGCACCAGTGGGGGTGGCTGTCATCCGCCGCGATCGGTCCTTCGACTGTCCCGGGAACAACTCGGAGACGGCGACGGCGTTTGGTCATTCGAGGCTCACGTCGTGCAGGTCGACCGCGGCCACACCGCGGACGATTCGGACCGGCACGAACCGGAGACGAGAGATTCGGTGCGCGACTGTCCCGTCCGCACGCCGACGCGCCCTGGATAGGTGGGTCGAAGGAGAGGAGTTCGTCTCGTCGTGAGGCAAACGTGGCACTCACCGCAGTGAAGGCCCGAGTCTGAACGGGAGTCCGGCGGGGTGGAGCTGACGGCCGGACTCCTGCGACTCGGTATTACTCCCAGAGTTCCGAGACGTCGAAGATAGACTTGCAGGTCTCGCCGGCGAGAAACGCCTCGAAGGCTCCCTCGGCGTCGAGTAGTGAGAACCGTTCGTCGATGATGGTCTCGTGGTCGACGTCCCCGGACTGAATCATCCGAATCGCCCGTTCGTAGTCCTCGTAGACGGAGGTAAACGAACACTGGACGTCGATTTCCTCTCGAACGAGCGGAGTATACGACAGGGTCGCCTCGCCGGTCTGACCGAGCAATACGATTTGGCCGCCGCTCCGGACGTGGTCTGTGGCGGTCTGGAGTCCCGACGGGTGGCCGGTGGCGTCGAAGACGACGTCGAACCCGATACCGCCCGTGACTGCGTCGCGAACGGTATCGAGCGACTCCGACTGGACGTTTACGGTTTCGTATCCGAGCGTGTCGGCGAGCGGCAGCCGGTGTTTCGTGTCGCGCTCTACCCCGGACACGACGACCTCCCCGCCCTGTGCGTCGGCAATCTGGGCGGTGATGAGTCCGATTGGGCCGGGTCCCTCGACGAGAACCCGGTCGCCGGGACTCACGCGGGAGTTGCGGACGACGGCGCGCGCACAGATGCTCGTGGGCTCGACGACTGCCGCGTGCCTGGGGTCGATGTCGTCCGGGATGTGGTGGAGCGACTCGGCCGGTACCGCGACGTACTGCGTGTAGGCGCCGTCCACGTCGATTCCCGTCAGGACCTTGTTCTGGCACAGGTTCGTCTCGCCAATCTTGCACTGATAGCAGTTCCCGCAGAACCGAATCGGTCGTTCGACGACCCGGTCACCGACCTCGAAGTCGGTGACGTCGGCACCCACGTCGACGATGCGTCCGGTGTATTCGTGGCCGATTATCGTCGGGAGGTCCATCCGCTCGAAGGCCGACTTGAACTTGTAGATGCCAGCGTCGCTCCCGCAGAGGCCCGCGTAGTCTACCTCCACCAGGGCCTCGTCGGACGAAATCGTGGGTGTGTCCCGCTCGACGAGTTCCATAGCCCCTTCGCTACGGTCGACTTTGGCCAGTCCTCGCATTGGCGTCTATTGCAGTGTAGCCCATATATTTGTATTGGGTCGATCCCGACGCGTGCCTCCCGAGTGTCCCCGGCGCCCGCGGAGCCCATCCACGCTCCCCGGCCGGAGGCGACCCGCTTCGACGCGCCGAGCGGTCAGGCCTCCGCGTCCGCCCGCAGCGAGACGACGGGACAGGGTGCGTTCAGGAGAACCGACTGGGCGACGCTTCCAAAGAGGAGCTTGCCAGTCTGTGACTTCCGTTGTGGACTGACGACGATATACTGGGCGTCGTGTTCGTCGGCGTGACGGACGATTTCCTCACCCGGGTCGCCGATGCGTCCGACCGCCTCGACGGTATCGTAGCCGTTCGATTCGGCGATTGCCGTGGCCGTGCCGGTCGCTCTGGCCCGCAGTTCGTCGGGGCCAAGTCCCTCGTCGTGGCTCACGCTGTCTTCCTCGGCCGCGACCGCCTCGGACCGCGTCATGACGTGGAGGGCGTGGACGGAGTCGTCGAACTGGTCGCCCAACCGCGTCGCCTCCGCGAGAACGGCGCTGGCTCTGTCCGTACGGTCGACTGCTGCGACGATGACCATGCTCCCCTTTTCCGAGCGGACCTAATATAAGTTGCCGACGGTGACCGGTCGGCGACTCTGCGTGCGGCTGTCAGACGGCGTGCGCACGGGCGAGTGGTCCAGGGGGTCGGTGCAAGACTGTCCGACGAGACGCGCGCTCGGCCGAGGCGGTCGAACCGCCTCGTCCCACCCGGGACCGGGCGAGGCAGCCAGAACGGGAGGTCTTTGTAGGTGCCACCGAGTAGTCCCGGGCGAATGGCATCCGTCACCGGCGTCATCGTGTCGTCTATCGTGCCGATTTTTCTCATCGTCGGTGTCGGACTCGTGCTGAACGAGGCACTCGGCGTCGACGTGGAGTCGCTGAACACGCTGACCCTCTACGTCCTGACCCCCGCCCTCGTCGTCCACAGTATCACGCTCACGGACCTCGAGACCGGGGTGTTGCTCACCGTGTCCGTCGGCGTGATTGCCTTCCTTGCGTGTGCGATTGGCGTGGGCTGGCTCGTTGGACGGGCACTCGGCAAGGATGGCGCCGTGCTCCACTCGTTCCTGCTGATAGCGGTCTTCGGGAACACCGGCGCGCTCGGGATACCGCTCGCGGACTTCGCGTTCGGCGACGTCGGTCGGCAGACGGCGGTCCTCTTCGCGGCCGTCCACGGGACGATGGTGTTCACGGTCGGGCTGGGTCTCGCGGCGATGTCTGGCACCGGTGCAGACGTCGGAGACCTCAAACGGGTCTTCCGCTATCCGCTGTTGTACGCGACACTGGTCGCCGTCCTCGTGCGCGTCCTCGGCCTCGTCCCGCCGGCCGACGCCGCCATCATGGAGACGCTCGGCCTCGTCGGCGAATCTGCCATCCCCATCATGCTCGTCATCCTGGGGATACAGCTCTCGGAGACGGAGTTCACTGCCGCCCTCGAACTGACGGCCGTGCCGTCGCTGTTTCGCTTCGTCGCGTCGCCGCTCATCGGCATCGGCGTCGCCGTGGCGCTCGGCCTGCACCACTCCACGGTGGCGCAGGTCTTCGTGCTCCTGACGGCGATGCCCGTCGCCGTCGCCCCGGTCATCTTCGCCGTCGAATTCGCGCCCGACACCGAGGTCGGGGGCGTGTCCCTCCCGGAACTGGTTTCGGCGAACGTGCTCGTCACGACGCTTCTGTCGCTCCCGGTCCTCACTGTCGTCGTCACCCTGCTGAAGGCCGACGTGCTCATCTAGCCCGGGGCGGTCGCCCGTCGCGACGACCACACCGGCCGGGAGCAGACGAGACCCGTGTCCAGCACTGGCACGCGCGGCAGGACACCTGGGGCTTCGACGCGAGTCGCGTCCGACGGCCAGGGGAGGAACTGAGCCGCTCGAAGAGACGCGGAGTACGAACTCCGTGGGCGGAGAGACGCGGAATACGAACCCCGTGGGCCTAGACGAGGCCGAACGCCCGCGGGAGTGCCAGCGACACCTCGGGGACCAGGATGATGACGAGGAGCGCCAGCGCCAGGGGCAGGTAGTAGGGAAGCATCGAGCGCATGACCTGGTCCAGGGACTCGTCGGTGACCCGTTCCAGGACGAACAGAATCAGGCCGAACGGCGGCGTGATGAGGCCGTACATCAGCGTCACGACCATCACGATACCGAAGTGAATCGGGTCGATGCCCAGCTGGGGGTACAGGGGAACCAGCATGGGCACCATGATGAGCAGGACGGCGATGCCCTCCATGAAGGTGCCGAGAACCAGCAACACGACGGCGAGGATGAGCATCGTCACCACGGGGTCGGCCCCCATGCTCGTGACGAACTGGCCGATCGTGTCCGGGATACCGGCGAGCGTCAGCCAGTAGGCATAGAGGTTCGCGAACCCGAAGATGACGACGATGCTCGCGGTGTCCTCGAAGGTCTCCTTGCTCACGTCGTAGAGGTCCGACAGCGTGATGGACCGATAGTAGACGAACCCGAGGAAGATGGCGTAGACGACCGCCACCAGCGCGGCCTCGGTGGCCGTGAAGATGCCGCCCAGGATGCCTCCGATGATGATGAGTGGCGTGAGGAGGCCGGGGACGGCCTTGACGAACGCCTCGAAGAGGTTCGAGAGGTCGTACGCGCCTGCTTTCGGCCAGCCCTCCCTGTACGCGAGGAAAAACGCGGTCCCCGCCATCGCGACGGCAAGCAGTAGACCCGGAACGACGCCGGCGATGAAGAGCGTCCCAATCGACTCCTGGGCCAGCACCGCGTAGATGACGATGGGAATGCTCGGCGGGATAATCGGACCGATGATGGCCGACGCCCCGGTGATGCCCACGGCCGACTCGCCGTCGTACCCGTTCGACGTCATCGCCTCGTACTCGATGCTGCCGATGCCCGCTGCGTCGGCGACGGCGGAGCCACTCATGCCGGAGAATATCAGGCTGACGACGACGTTCACCTGGGCGAGTCCACCTCGAACCGGTCCGACCAGTTCGGTCGCGAAGTTGAACAGGTCGTCCGTGATGCCGGTGATGTTCATGATCCGCCCGGCCATGAGGAAGAAGGGCACTGCCAGGAGGACCCACGAGTTCATGCCGGCCCAGAAGCGCTGGGTGATAACGACGAGATTCAACGGTGGTCCCAGCGGCAGAATCATGATGAAGAGGACGGTGAGTCCGAGTGAATACGCGGCCGGGACTCCCACTCCATAGAGGAGTATCAACAGCCCGATAAAGATGGCCAGAAGTAGTTCAGACATTGGTCTCACCCCGGAACTCGTCAATTCGGTCCCGTGTGTCCACGAGGATTACCAGGAGGAGAACTGACGCACTCAGACCCACGAACAGGTACCCCCACCCGATTTTGAACCAACCGATCATCGGGAGGCTCTGGTCGCCAGCGACGACCCACGCCTGATACGCAGAAACGACGAGGACCGCGGCGAGAAAGCCGACGAGGAGGTTCCGGAGGAGCAACATCTGGTCGGTTCGATTCGTGAGCCGTTTCAGGACCGGCAGAAACGAGATGTCCGACTCGTTCTTGAAGAGATAGGGAATCGAGACAATCGTCATGAGAGTGAGGAACGTCCGCGCCACCTCGTAGGTCCAGTACAGAGCAATCGGGAAGTCGATGTACCGACTCAGTACCTGGAGGACCCCGACGACGAGCATGACGTTCAACATAATCACCCCTATGGCGACGGTAATTCTGTCGAACCAATCCGGCGTCATAGACGTACACCTCGGTGGCGAAGTAAAAATCTTTGCTAATCACGTGGTCTCGACCGGCGTCTCCGCTCCGCTGGTGGACGAACACCGCTGGTTCGCCCGTCACTATCGACGACGAGGAGGTGGCGCGGCGACGACCCGACCGCTACAGCTATCACGCGGGGCGGTCGGTATGCCCACATGAACGACGAGCGTTCACCCCGTCCGTTCGCCCACGTTGGCCTGACCGTCCCGGACCTCACGGCGGCAATCGAGTGGTACGAAGACGTCTTCGACTGGAGCGTGCTCAAGCGGCCCCAGTCCTCGACGGCGCACGAGGGATACGCCGGCAAGCGCGCCGTCGACTTGCTCGGTGACTACGGCACGATGCGCGTCGCACACCTCCGCACGGGCAACGGAATCGGAGTTGAATTGTTCGAGTTCGAGGACACCGAGGGACCCACAGACCCGGTCCCGTCGCGTCCCGGACTCTTTCACGTCTGCGTGGTCGACCCGGACGTCGAGGGGCTCGCCGCCACGGTAGACCGCCGCGGCGGCGACCACTACGCAGACGTCTGGCAACTGTACGAGGACACCGACGAGTACCGCCTCACGTACTGCCGAGACCCCTTCGGGAACCTGATTGAGATATACTCTCACGACCACGACGAGATGCACGCGGGAGACCGGGAGACGGAGTAGCAGGACGGGTCGACCGGATTCGGCCTGTCGACGCGACGTGTGTGGACGCTCACTGCACGCTATCCGGCGGGAAACAAAAGGAAGACGCCGCGAGTCTGCCCTGTCACACGGGCACGTCCGTTTCGGTCAGTTCTCAGGCGAGGTCCTGAACGTCGTTGATGTTGACGGCCCACGTCGACTCCGACAGGTCTTCGAGTGCCGGCTGGCCGGCCTCGACGAAGGCGTCACGGTCGACCTCGTCCGGGGTGACGACGGTCGTCCCCTCGTCTCTGGCCTGGTCGTACAGGCTCTCCTCGTTGTCCTTGATGTCGCTCGTCATCGCCTCGACCGCGTCACTCGCCGTCGACGTAATCATGTCGCGGTCCTCAGAACTCAGCCCGTCCATGAACTCGGTGTTGTAGAGGAAGTGCTTCGTGTCGAGGAGGTGGTTCGTCACGCTGAAGTGCGACTGGACTTCGTAGAGGCTGACCGCCAGGAACTGCGAAATCGGCCCCTCCGAGGAGTCGACGACGCCGGTCTGGAGCGCCGAGTACAGCTCGTCGTAGGCGACGGGCGTGACGTCCGCACCGATCTCGTCCCACACCGTCGTCCACGTCTCGTACTGGGGGAGACGGAGTTTGACGTCCTGCATGTCCTCGGGGCTCCGGACCGGGAAGTTGCTCGTGACGCAGCGATTCCCGACGTAGAACGCGTCCCCGAGCTGGATGCCGTTCTCCATGAGGATGCCGTTCAGGCCGTCTTCGGGCTTCAAGAACTCCTCGGTCACGGCGTGGTAGTGGTCCATGTCCTCGATGACGAACGGGTCACCCGCGAAGGAGTACTCCGAGGCGAACCGCTGGGACAGCGCGGTCGGACTCTCGTGGAGGATGTCGACCGTGCCGGCTTCGAGGGCGTCGAGGTTGTCCTCGGTGCCGCCCAGGGTCGCCGCCTCGAGGTTGACGGATATCCGCCCACCAGACTCCTCTTCCAGGACGTCGACGAAGTGCTCCTGTGCCGCCTGCACGGAGACGTTCTCCGGTGGCTGGGTCGTCGCGAACGTAATCGACAGTTCGTCGCCTCCTGAGTCGGTCGTGGTCGTACCGCCCGACCCGCTCCCGTCGCCGCTGCCGCCACTACCGCTGCCACCGTCACCGCCGTCGCCGCCATCTCCGCTTCCGCCGTCGCCTGAACACCCGGCGAGCGCGACAGTCCCTGCACCCAGGACTACCCCTCCTTTTTTGATGACACTCCTCCGCGTTGCTGGCTTCTGGTCTCGAGCCATACCACGCAAACCACACTAATTGACTATAAAGATTGTGGTGACGAACATAAACATCCGTTCTTTCACGGGACAGCAGTGATGAATATTGCTACTTCGGTGGGGCCGCGTACCACCCTCGACCGGCCCGGAACGGCATAGAAACGCCCGTTCGCAGGTCCCCGAGCAGCTGCCCACGGCCGCCGACCCTTTCGAGGCGGGTGCGTGACCGACAGCTTTAATTCCGTCTTTTGAGAATTTTCGGCCGGAAATGAGTGTTAGCAACGTTATCGACGGGATTGACCAGGTTCAGTTCGAACACGTGCGGGTGTTCGTCCTTCGGGACGTCCCGGACGGGGAGACCACCCTCGTCGACACTGCCTTCGAGGAGAACGGTGCGGAACTCGTCGAAATCCTCACCGAGGAGTACGGCACGATCGACCGCGTCATCATCACCCACGGGGACCACGGTCACCACGGGGGACTCAGACACGTCATGGAGGCCTTCTCGCCAGAGCTGACGTTGCCGTCGGACGAGACGAAACTGTACGAACACCTTGAGGAGGCGAGCGACGACTTCGAACCGGACGTTGCGTACGAAGACGGTGACCTCCTCGACGGAAACATCCGGGTGATACAGGTGCCCGGTCACACCGAGGCGACGTCGGCGCTCCTCCTTGAGGACCGCGGAGTCCTCATTTCGGGAGACGTCCTCGACGGCGCCGACCGTGGCGGGTTGCCCGCCGGATACCTCTTGCCGCCACCGGCCCTGTTCAACGACGACCACAGAGCAGCGGAACTCAACCTCTACAAGCTACTGGAGCACGACTTCGACACGCTCCTGGTGTTTCACGGCACGCACGTCTTCGATGACCCCATCGGGAAACTCGACGACTTCCTCGTCGAGCGCGAGTGGAACGAGTGGGACCCACGGACGGACGAGTAGCCGGGTCCGAGAGCACGCAATGTACGGGCGAAGCGGCGTCGAACCCGGGGGCACCCCGTAGACAAAGGTTTAATGTGCACTGTTCGGTCCATCGGGACGTGCACACCGTAGAACCCGACATCGACCGACCGAACCAGACGCTCGTCGAGGCCTTCCGGGACGTGCCGAGTACGATTGTCTCAGACGTGACGGGCAACGTGGGCCTGACGATGGACGCCGGCATCCGGCCGGCCTTCGACGGTATCGACACGGCCGGAACCGCGGTAACGGTAAAGGCCGCACCCGCTGACAACCTCATCATTCACAAGGCCATCACCGTCGCGGAACCTGGCGACATCCTCGTTATCGACTGCGACGGTTATACCGACACCGGCCATGTCGGCGAGTTGATGTGTACCTCCTGCCAGGCCAACGGCCTCGCAGGACTCGTCATCGACGGTGCCTACCGCGATAGCCGGGAAATCGCGGCGATGGAGTTCCCGGTCTACGGCCGTGGCACCAACCCCCAGGGCCCGCTCAAGCAGGACCCGGGGTCCATCAACGTGACAATCTCCTGTGGCGGCGTCAGCGTAGACCCGGGCGACATCGTCGTGGCGGACGACGACGGTCTCGCCGTAATTCCTGGGGACGGCGCATCGCGCGTTCTCGAACGCGCCCACGACAAACTGGCCGCCGAAGACGACACGCGCGAGCGAGTCCAGGCGGGAGAGTACCTCTACGAGATGAAGGGGTACGACGAGTTGTTCGACGACCTCGACGTCGTCGGCCCAGAAGACTCGATCCACTAGTTCTGGCGGGCGCCCTGGGCCGCGTGGGGTCAACCGCGAGCGGCAAGAGATGGTTTCAACATCGTTGAACTCATCGATGGGTACTAGTGGGGGCCACGCCACAATAGCACCATGCGCGACGCACGCAATTCGGGTTCGCGCCGGGTCAAGAGCGTGGACCAGGCGTTTGCCATCGTCGAATACGTCGACGGGACTGGTGGCGTCACCCTCTCGACCGTCGCAGCGGACCTCGACATCCCCGTGAGCACGGCCCACATTCACCTGACTACGCTCGTAGACAACGGGTATCTGCTCAAGGAGGACGACGAATACCGCTGTAGTTTCAAGTACCTGAACATCGGCGGGCGCAAGCGCGACCAGATGAACCTCTTCCAGGTCGCGAAAGGCGAGATAGACGACCTGCAGGGGACCACCGGAGAGCACACGAACATCATGACCGAGGAGAACGGGTACGCCGTGCAACTCTACAAGTCACGGGGCCCCGAAACCATCGACGACGACGCACCCGTCGGCAAGTACTTCCCCCTCCACGTGGTCGCGACGGGGAAGGCGATGCTCGCCACCTACGGCGCGGAGCGGGTCGAGTCCATCGTCGACGGCCTCGGACTCGCCGCGCCCACGAACAACTCCATCACCGACGCCGAGGACCTCTACGCCGAACTCGAGACGATTCGGGAGCGTGGATACTCGCTCAACCGCGAAGAGCACTATCCTGGGGTGGCGGCCGTGGGCACGGCAATTACGTCGGACGACGAGGTCCTGGGGGCCATTAGCATCAGTGGCCCGATCGGTCGCATGGAGCGCGAGCGCATCGAGGAGGAGCTCGCGCCGGCGCTACTCACGAAGAAGAACGTGATTGAACTGAAAGTGCGCCAGCGGACGTAGCGATCCCTCGACTGGGGTGTGGATGTCCGACGAAGACGTCGCCATCCGTTCGTGCGTCCAATACTGAGTGCGGCGCGGCGTCACGACGGTGGGGCTTCCCACGTGGCGCCGTCGTCCTGTGGCTCGTAGCCGAGGACGGCCTTCGCGTGTTCGATGTCGAACCACCGGCCGGCGTTGCCGCTGACGGCGTAAAACGTATCGTAGGTCACCGTTTCGTCGTCCAGGCAACACTCGATGAGTTGCGCGAAATCGCGCTGTGACGTCCACGACGCCTTCATCCGCTTGACCATCCGGTCGTACTCCTCACTGCCACGCTCCCATGACCCGGTTTGAGACGGGTCGGACACCTCGCCCTCCGCCACGACGTCCTCGTCACCCCGCTCGACACCGCGTTCCGCGTCACCGTAGGGATGGTCGTACTTCTCCGTGCGCACGCTCGAAATGCGAATCGAGTACACCTGCTGGGGGTCGGCGTCTCGTCGCGCGTGAATCCGGCCGAGATGCTCCCCGAAGATCTTGGACGCCCCGTAGTAGCTGTCCGGTTTGGGGAGCGTCTCGTGCGTGAGTCGAAGGGGGTCGAGTTTGCTCGGGTAGTCCGGTTCGTACAGGTCGGGTGCGTGGGCCTCCTCGTACTCGCCCATCACGCGCATGGAGGAGGCGGCGATGAGTTTCGGCACCCCCGCGTCGGCCATAGCCTGCAACACGTTGTAGGTACCGACGATGTTCGGCTCGACGATGTCCGCGAAATCCGCCCCGGCGTCGGACTGAGCGGCCAGGTGGACCACGGCGTCGACCCCGTCGAACGCCGGCCGTATCTCTTCGTAGTTCGAAATGTCCGCGACGACCGTATCGTGGTTTGGATGGTCGTTCCGGTCGAGGAACGTGAATTCGTACTCGTCCGTGCCCACCAGGTGATTGAAGAGTGCCTCTCCTGCCTCCCCATACGGACCGGTCACTAGGACGCGCTTCGGCGGCATAGTTACACCAGTGCCAACCCGGGTGGATAAGGTTTTCGCACCCCAGTCGAGAGACGCGGTCTGGAGACCTCTCGCGGCTATTTCGTCCATACCACGGGGTCGCTCCAGTGGTGTGTCCACACGGCTGGGGAGGGAGGTGTGTTGCGGGGAGTTTCACTATCGTTGAAACGCACTCGGTTAGGGCGCCCGACGTCGGAGGATGCCCCGTCCCGCTCAGTCAGCGACGGGCCCACTCGCCGCCCGCTTCGTCCGTCAGTTGGAGCGGATAGGTACAGATGGTCACCGGCCGTCGGGCAATCCTCGCTCGCGGCCGGGTCTATTTCAAAACTGTTGAAAAGTGGTTGGTTGGGAGTGCGCTACTGTGCGTCGTCCGGACCGAGAACCGGGCCACGCACCAGTCGAGAAGCGTTGTTCGAGTACCGCGGGTTCAGACTCTCTGGCCGGTCATAGCGGGCAGAGGGCACGGTCGCCCATGGAACACCGCAGCCAATCATTACAAAGCTACGATTGTCATGTCCGTACCCCGAGTGGGCGGCTCCTCCACGTCCGGCCGGGAACGACCTCAAGACGCGGGGGCTGTACGGCGGCAGATTCAAATCGCCGGCCACATTTTTCCACTATCGTTGAAAATTGTCATCGCGCTGGTCACCCAACAGTTTCCCAGTTGTTGTGATGACGGCTGACTACCAGTTTGACAGTCCTGGTTCCCGCAGTCGCGACACAGAGCCAGCGGACAAACGACAATATGTTGAAAATTAATATTTTGTATATGCATTTCACCAGTATATCGACTCGGGTCACTTAGGGGTGCACTCAGATGACACTCCACGATACGGAATCGCGTCTTCCCCCCATCATGGCCTGAACTGACGCATTAATCAGTATCTGTCGGTTGGGTCTGCGAGCCACCGTCAGTTGTGACCTCAGTGGCTTTCCACCCGTCTACTACAATATTCACAAACATATAAATTTGTGAGGGTATTCGGGATACAGCTCTGATATATTGTGCTGGTCTTCGACAGTAACTACGTACATATGACATACTGACTGAGTTCGCACAATCTCTCGGTCCGTTTCGTTTCCCTCGCTGTGCCGACTTACTCAGCATTTGTGTGCCGCACCCGGTCGTCCATCCGACACTCAAATACACCAAGCAGGTGCATCTCGTCAACACGTCACGTCGCAGTCCGCGACGACCGGAGAACACCCTCACGACTCGTGCCTGGGCAAAAATATATGATATAATATATACTATTGTAAGTGGTAGTATACGTCTAAAATAGTGTTGTCTGGCACAGGACGCCCCTCCAAAAAATAGAAATTGTGCATATTCCTTTCACAATCTGGTATAGTAATGTCCGTATAGAAGAAATATGCCAGAATATCGCCACGATTAATAAACATGACCGCCATCTCGCCACTTGATACTGGCAGCCCATCGGCGCCAATCATAAATATAATACTTTGAATAGGTCTAGTATAGTACCAGTAACACAATTAATTTTCGAAGCGGAGTTTACGACGGACAGTGGTGGGAGAAAACAACGAAGACTTATGTTCTATCGCCTGATAATCCGTCGCATGGACGTCCCGGATTTCGCCCTCGCAGCCTCAACAAACACACTGGAACACGAAACAGCGGTGAGGGACGCCGCTGACCTCATCGAATTTCGCATGGACAAGGCGGACGCCCCGCTCGAACAGCTCTCGCAGTACGACGGTGAACTTCCCCTCATCGCGACGAACCGCACGCGGTGGTTCGGCGGGAAAGCCAAAGACACTGGCCGCCTCGATACACTCATCGCCGCATCGAGACACGACGCGGTCGAGTTCGTGGACATCGAAATCGAAACGGCGCGTGCCGGTGAGTGGATAACGACGGAGTTCCGTGACAACGACGTCAAACTGATCATCTCTCACCACGACTTCGAGGAGACGCCGAGCCGCGACATTCTGGACGCCATCATCGAACAGTGTGCGGAATACGGGGACATCGGAAAGGTAGCCACGTTCCCACAGAACAAGTCGGACACGCTGACGATGCTGGGAGCCATCAACGACGCCAACGAGCGGGGCCTGAACGTCGCTGGCATTTCGATGGGCGAGATTGGAAGTCACACTCGCGCTATTGGGCATCTCTACGGGTCGACCCTGGGCTACGCTCCCCTGGAGTCAGACGAGACGGAGTACGCTCCCGGGCAGATTCCGGTCCACACGCTCGCTTCGCTGATCGAGGTCTTGGACGACTGGAGCACCCGGACGAGTGGCGAACAATCCCTTGGCGATGCCGTCGCTACTGTCAACGAACTGAGTCTGTCTCAGTAGGACTGCCGGTGTGGTAGCGGGTCTTGATTCGAGACCTCGCCGGGGATACTCGTGGGTGTGGTTACGGGAGTTTCTCCAGGTCGGACACCACTCGACTGGCGGTTTCGGGTCCACCGCTCCCGCGGCCGGAGACGTGTAACCGGCCCGCGTGAACGGTCTCGAACTGGACGGCCGTGTTCGTTCCAGACGGGGCAATCGGAGAGTTGTCGCCGACCAGGCGCGGGCCGACGCGAACAGTGCCCTCGACGATTTCGGCAATCAACCGGATGGTTCGCCCGTCTTCTCTCGCAAGTTCGAGCAGGCCACCAGAGAGCCCCCGAATTCCAGTGACGTCTGCGTCCTCGACGGTGAATTCGCGGTCGTCCGAGAGCAGATTGGCCATGATGACGGCCTTGAGTGCAGAATCGATGCCGTCGACCTCGAAGGAGGGGTCGGACTCTGCGACGCCCAGGTCCTGGGCCTCGGCGAGCACGTGGTCGTAGTCCAGTCCCTCGATGGCCATACGCGAGAGAATGAAGTTCGCGGTCCCGTCGAGTGCACCACTCACGGCCTCGATTTGCGCACTGCCGATGTCTTCGATGACGCTGACCGCTGGGAGCGCACCGCCCATTGTCGCCCCGAACCGAACCGTCCCCTCGCTCTCTCTTTCGAGTGACCGGACGTCCTCGTACCGCTGCGCAATCGGCCCCTTGTTCGCGAGCACCACGTGCCGGTCCTGCTGTAGTGCGTCTCGAACGTGGCTGAAGGCCGGTTCGGCGTCTCCGAGGGTGGTCGGCGTCGCCTCGACCAGCACGTCGAACGTGCCCGCCAGGGCCGCACCGGACTCCTCGTCCCCGACAACGCCCTCCGTGTGTTTGCGGGAAATCGCCGCGTCGACGTCGATGCCGTCGGCGTCGATGGCGGCGGTCTCCGAGTCGGCGAACGCGGTGACGGTGTGACCGTGCTCCGTCGCAATCGTCGCGACCGCAGTGCCGACGGTGCCGGCGCCGACGATACCGAGTCTCACCGCGCATCACCCGTCAACAGGGGTTCGATGACGTTCAGGTCCTTCTCCTGGGCCAGTCGTCGAATATCTTGGAGTACCTGGTCTCTCGCACCGGTTTCGACGGCCAGTTCGATTCGGGCATTCGAGATGTCGCCGGTCCCCTGCGGGGCAGAGAGGGAGATGTTCGTCACGTTCGCGTTCGCAGTCCGCTGAATCTGGGTCACGGTGTCCGAGAGGTCCGTATCGATGACGTGACCGGACAGGAGAATCGTCAGGCCCTCGCTGTAGCGCTCCGTGCCAGCCCGGATGACGTTGATTCCGACCTCGCGGAGTGCCTCGACGATGTTGTCGAACCGGTCTGGTGTCGCCTCGATGTCGACCTCGATTGGGACGTGGCCTCGGGGCGTGACGTTGCCCCGTTCGTGGTATATCGAGAGAAGATTCCCGCCCTGCTCTGCAATCGGTTCCAGGGACCGAAGCAGTTCACCCGGTTCGTCGATCAGTTCGAGCCGCAATGTGAACGTGCGAATCCCGTTCTCCGAGTTATTCATTCGGCAACCACGACGATGTGACGTCGTTCATGGGGGACAGTGGTACGTGGTCGGTGTTATAGGTACTGACATGGGTGGCGGCGGCGATCGTCGACAGTGGCCCGGTAGACCTTCGAGACCGGCTATCCGCGGCCGGACCGGCAATCCGGACGAACGGCGAGTCGCGAGGCTCGCCATCCCCTGACGTGCCACCACTCGCACCGACTCCGGGCTGGTGAAGCGACTGCTTCGGTGGTCTAAGGGAACGAGTTTCGGGCACAATTCCATCGGCTGTCCACGGACGAACGTGTGGACCGCCATCGAGGAGCCGGAACGACCGGGCAGGCAACCCTACAGGGCCGCGTCGACGGCGTCGAACTCCTCGACGTCGACTCCCTCGTCGGTCACGGTCGCCAGCACGAACCCGTTGCCGGAGCCGGTGTCGCGCTCGGACGCGGCGTCGACGGCCTTGGCCGCCAGCGTGCCGGCCTCCTCGACGGTCATGTCGGGGTCGTAGTTGCCCTCGATGGTCCCCGTGGCGAGCTGCATTCCGCTGCCGGTGACGGTGTAGTCGTCTTCCAGCACCCCGCCGGCGGGGTCGATGCTGTAGACGTGTTCGCCCTCCGCGTCCACGCCACCCAGGATCGGGTGGATGGCCATGAACGGGCCGCCGCGGGCGAAGTTGCCCGCGAGGGTAGCGAGCGCGTCGATGGACATCGACTCGCCGCGGCGAGTCTCGTAGAGGTTGGCCTCCGAGCGGAGCGTCCGGATGAACGACTGGGCGCCACCGACGGAGCCCACGAGCGTCAGGACTGCCGTCGGGTGGATCTGCTCGACCTTGACGACGTTCTTGTTCGAGACGAACCGGCCACCGAGGCTGGCGCGCCGGTCCGTGCCGACGACGACGCCGTCGGCGGCGGAAATCCCGACGGTCGTCGTCCCCGTGGAGACGACCTTGTCCTCGTCGGTGCCGGCGTCGCCGCCTAGCCCGTCGAAGCCGCCGAGTTCCGGGGCGTACGGGTCCCGGGTCCCGGGGGTGCCGACCTCGTCACTCATCGGTCTCACCTCCGAGGTCCGCTGCCTCGGCGTGGTCTGCGACCTCCTCCTGGGAGAGCGTCTGGAACTGCTCGCTCTCCACGTCGACCGTCGCGACCTCGACGTCGGCGGGGTCGAGCCCTTCGTCCTCGGCCTCGGCGAGGCCGGTGAGTGCGAGCTGGATCCCGCCCGCGAGGTCGGCCTCGGGGCGGTACTCGTCCTCGAAGTACGACTGGATGTCGTCGCGGCCGCCGCCGATGGCGACCGCCTGCCACTCGTAGGGGGTCCCCGAGGGGTCCGTCTCGAAGAGGCGGGGTTCGCCGTCGAGGACGCCGCCGACGAGGAGCGCGACGCCAAACGGGCGCGCGCCACCGGTCTGGGTGTACTGCTGGATGTGGTCGGTGATCTCTTTCGTCAGCGACTCGACGCTGACGGGCTGGTCGTAACGGAGCTGTTCGACCTGCGCCTGCCGGCGGGCGATGTCGACGAGCTGGCGGGCGTCGGCGACGTGGCCGGCGCTCGCGATGCCGACGTGGTCGTCGACGGCGTGGATCTTCTCGATGCTGCTCTGCTCGATCAGGGGCGAGCGGGTCTGGCGATCCGCAGCGAGGACGACCCCGTCCGCCGTGCGGACGCCGACGCTGGCACTGCCGCGCCGGACCGCCTCGCGCGCGTACTCCACCTGGTAGAGCCGCCCGTCGGGCGAGAAGATCGTGATCCCGCGGTCGTACGCCTGCTGCTGATTCCCTTGCATGGTGGTTCGTTCACTTGGGGTAATCGCTACACCTATATAGGCCTTCTTTCACCGGAAACGCACGACGGGACCGCAACCCGCGTCCTTCAATAGAGTTGCAGGTCCCCCGTCACGCGGTCCACCACGTCCTCGTCCCCCGGCCCGATGGCCAGGCACGTGACGGTGCCGGGTTCGAGTTGCGTGTGGCCGGCGTCGCGGACGACGGCGTGGGGCAGGCCGGCGGCCTCGGCGGCGTCCGCGAGGTCGAAGATGGTCGCCTCCCCGTCGGCCTGGAGGACGATCTTCTTCTGGCCCTCGCCCTGCCAGGCCTTCCGCTGGCGGGAGGGGGTGTCCTGGAAGGCAGACAGGGAGGCGTGGGCGACCTGGGCGGCGAGTTTGCCCTCGCCCATGCCGAGGTCCGCCCGCGCGACGATGGCCTGCTTCATGGCCTGGGGTCCGGGGTGGCGGTACTTAGGGCTGCCCGATGTGGCGAGTACACCCGCTAGCTTGGGATCACGACGGAGATTCTCGCGGACGTTGGTGACTCAGGACCGTTAGAACGCCCTCGGCCCGCTCGCCATGGACCGATTTCGCCACCGCGCCTCGCCCTTTCAGCCCTCCAGGCACCGCACTGCAACCGCACCACCGGAGCGGTCGGCTTCGCCGACCGCCTATACCGTGGTAGCTTCGCCGCCCGTGAGCAGACATCGCAGGAGCGCAGCGACCGAGGAGCACAGCGAGCCTCGGGCGTCCTGGCGGCCGGGGCTTTCGTGCAGTTCCCCACCACGGTCCGTCACGCTTCACCGCCCATCTCGAATCCACTCACCCACACAGGACCCGGGCCTGCAGACACACCAGAGACCGGGAACCTTTAGCACCCCTGGACCGGTGGGACCAGTATATGATCCTCTCGGACGGGGACATCCGCCGGCGACTGGACGAGGGCAGCCTGGTCGTCGAGCCCCTGGACGACCCCGCGCTCCAGATCCAGCCCGCCAGCCTGGACATGCGTCTCGGCCGGGAGTTCCTCGAGTTCCAGCAGACCAACGTGCCGTGTATCCGCCCCGCCCGCGGGACCGACGCGGCAGACTACACCGCGAAAACCGTCGTCGGCACTCCCGAGGACCAGCGCACCCTGGGCGAGTTCGAGGACGAGGCACCGGGTGCCGAACTCACCGAACGCGACGAGTTCATCCTCCACCCGGGCGACTTCGTCCTCGGCACGACCAAGGAACGCGTCGAGATCCCCGACGACCTCATCGCTCACGTCGAGGGCCGCTCCTCGCTCGGCCGCCTGGCCATCGTCGTCCACGCGACGGCGGGCATCGTCGACCCGGGCTACGAGGGCCAGATCACGCTCGAACTGTCGAACCTCGGCAGCGCCCCCGTCGCGCTGGAGCCGAACATGCGGATCTCCCAGCTGACGTTCACTGAGCTAAAGAATCGCGCGGAGCGCCCCTACGGCGAGGAGCGCGGCTCGAAGTACCAGGGCCAGAGCGGCCCGCAGGCGTCACGGATCGAGGGCGACGCCGAGTTCGGAGGCGACCAGTGAGACCGACAGACACCCGTTCTGCCGACCACCCCCAGTCATGAGGTTCGTCGAGGAGATCGTCGTCGACGAGTTCCTGCCGACCTTCCGGTCGATGCTGGCCGAAGCGCTCCGCGAGGAGGGCCTGACGCAGAGCGAGGTCGCGGACCTGCTGGGTATCAGCCAGAGTGCAGTCTCGAAGTACGTCCACGGGGCGGTCGAACGCAACGCGGACCTCCTCGCAGACGAGCGCCTCCAGGCCCACGTCGCCGAACTGGCCGAGGGCCTCGCCGCGGACGACGTCTCCTCCGTGGAGGCGCTCGTCGAGACGGAGGTCCTGATCCGGGAACTCGAACAGGGGGGCGTCCTCGCGGACCTCCACGCCGAGGCCGTGCCGGCACTCGCGGAGTACGACCAGGGCTTCGCGGTACACGACCCAGAGAGCCGGCTGCGGCAGGCAGAGCGCGTCAAGTCCTCGGTCCGGCGGGGACTGCGCATCCTGGAGAACACGGGCGGGTTCACGCGACTTGTGCCGGCAGTCGGCTCGAACCTCGTGGAGTGTCTGCCCGACGCGAAGACCATCGAGGACGTGGCGGCGGTGCCGGGGCGGATCCTCGACGTGAAGGGCCAGCCGACGATCCCGGCCCCGCCGGAGTTCGGCGTTAGCCAGCACGTCGCGAACGTCCTGCTGGCCGCCCGCGCGGCCGGGAGCGACGCGAGCGCGGCGATCAATCTCGCCTACAGCGAGGACCTCCTCGACGCCCTCGAGGCGGCCGGGTACGAGACGGCGGAGTTCGATCCAGAGGCGGACCTCGCAGTGGGCATCGAGGCGGCGTTCGAGGCGACGCCGGATGCGGACGTCCTCTACCAGGCCGGCGGCCACGGCGTCGAACCGATCGTCTACCTCCTCGGGCCTGACGCGGCGACGGTCGCCACGGCCATCCGCGACGTCGCATGAGCGACCCCGCCGCGACCCAGGCCTTCTACGGACGGTGGGCGCACCTGTACGACGTCGTGGCGACGCTCCCCGGCATCGAGTCCTGGCGATCACAGGCCGCCGACGCTCTCGCCCTCTCGCCGGGCGATACCGTCGTCGAGATGGGCTGTGGCACGGGCGCGAACCTCCCGCACCTCCGCGAACGCGTGGGTCCGGAGGGCCGGGTCGTCGGCGTCGACTTGACTGCTGGGATGCTCGACCGGGCCCGGGACCGGATCGACGCCAGCGGCTGGGACAACGTCCACCTCGCTCGCGGTGACGCGAGCCGCCCCCCGGTCGCCGGCCCGGTCGACGCCGTCGTCAGCACCTTCCTGGTCGGCCTGCTCCCCGATCCCGCGGCTGCCGTGGACGCGTGGCTGGACCTGCTCGCCGCCGACGGCTCGATCGTCCTCCTCAACGCCGGACGGAGCGATCGCGCGCTCGCGGCCCCGCTCAACCTCGCCTTTCGAGCCTTCGTCCGACTGTCCGCGCCCGGCGGTGGGGCCGGGGTCCCGCCGTCACCCGCGACCCGCCTCGAGGAGCGCATCGACGCGGCCACCACCGCCGTCGCCAGGGGGACGGCGACGAGCGGGCGACGGCGGCTCGCGGGCGGGTTCGTGCGACTCGCCCGGGGTCGCCGGCCGCTGTGAGGATCGGCGCGCACCCGGCTGTCACAACCCTTTTGCTCGAATCGACGGAACGGGCGTCCATGTCCCGGTCCCCCGCCCGCCTCGCCCTCGTCGCGGTCCTCGTCGCGCTCGCCGGCTGCACGTACGGGGTCGGTGGAGCGAGCCCGGCTGCCCCGAACGCCGGCGGGGACGCCACGCCCGTCGAGGGCCCCGCGACCGGCGTCAGCACCGTCTCGCTGGAGAACTCGTCGCTCTCGCTGCCCGCAGACAGCATCTTCGCGCGGGTCGAGACCCTGACCGGCGAGGACGTCCAGGCACCGCCAGTCCAGGTACTCCGGGGCCGGAGCGCCGGGGGCGGTGCCTTCTCGTTCCCGCAGACGCCCTACGGCTTCGTCGAGGACATGGGCATGACTGGCGTCGCCGCAGGTGGAGACAGCGCCGCGGGCATGACCGACGGCTTCGGCCAGGTCTTCCTCGTCGCCGGCGACGCGACCCGCGTCGACCAGACGAAGGTCCTCGTCCACGAGTACGTCCACGTGGTCCAGATCCGCGGCGACCTGCTGCCCTGGGACCTGGCCGACCTCCAGGGGAACGTGCCGACGGACGAGGCACAGACGAAACTCGCACTGACGGAGGGGGCCGCGGTCTGGGTGACCGACCGGTACGTCGAGCGGCACATGGGGCCGAACGTGACCCTGCAGTCGACGGAGATGGCCCGGGCCTACGAGTCCGCCCGCGTCGGTGGCCGCTTCTTCGTCGCCAGATACCACTTCGGCGCCCAGGGCGTCGACCACCGCGTCGACGACCCGTCACAGTTGCGCGACCTGTACCGGGGCCCCCTCCCGGAGACGACTGAACAGCTCATCCACGGCTACGCACCCAGCGAGGAGCCGATGGACCGGGTCGCGGTCGACGCGACGGGCGGCGGTGGCTGGACCGTCGACGACCCCGACGACGAGGACCGACTGGGCGAACTGTTCGTCAGGGTCGCGCTGAGCAAGGAGCTCTCCCTCGACGCCGCCGCCGCGGCCGCCGACGGCTGGGGCTACGACCGGCTCCTGGAGTTCGAGCGGGACGACGCGTCGGCCTTCGCCTGGGTGACGCGGTGGGACGACGCCGCGAACGCAACGGCGTTCGAATCCGCGTTCCGGACGTACGCCGACCGGCGCCAGACCGGCCCGGATCAGGCCTTCCGGACGGCGCGCGTGGACGACGAGACGGTCGTGGTGTATTCGGGGCCACCGACCGTCGTCGCCGAGGCGACGGCGACCGTCGAGAACGGGACCGTCCACGTCGCGGTCGGCGGGTCGTGACGACTCGCTGGGACCGGCCTCGCCGGGGTCAGACCCCGTACAGTTCGGCGTGTTCCGGACAGAACTCGGGGTCGCGGAGCTGGGCCTCGATCACGCCGGGCTGACGGTGGGGGTTCGCCAGGCGACAGGACCGATTCTCGCAGAAGGACTCGCCGGTCGCGAGGTAGTGGACGGCCTGGAGCACGTACCCCCGGAGTGCCTCGGTCGTCCGCGGATCGTCCGCGACGAGGAACTCGCCGTCGACCTGCGATTCGAGGACCTCCCGGGGTGGCGCGTCGCCCGAGAGCAGGGCGCGCGTCTGCTGTTCCCGGTAGTACGCCTCGGGCTTGGCCGGCGCCTCGAACAGGCCGGGGACCGAGACGAGTGCCGGCTGGCCGAGGAGGGCGACGCGCTTGTGCCAGCGCCCGTCGTGGTCGCCCCAGGTCCCCACGACGCGGTCGAGCAGGATCACGTGGCACGTCGCGAGGGTGCGCTCGTCGGCGCGCAAGCGTCGACGGAGTGCGGTCTGGACTCGCTGTCCGTCGTAGACCACGCCGCCTGCGCGCTCGGGGTCGTCCATGGCCCGCTCCTCGTAGCGGACGACGCCGAGCATCGTGTTGCCCGTCTCGCGCTCGGTGGCCGACAGCACCCGCGCCGCCGCAAACTCGGTCGCCAGGTCGTCGTCGCCGTGGCGCGCGAGGAAGCGGTCGCGGACGCTGACCTCGGCCGCGACGCGCTCGCGCAGCCAGTCGGCGATGGCGTCCGCGTCGGCGGCAGCCGTCGGCGCCCGGTGGAGGACCACCCGGTCGAGCCGACCGGATCCCGCACTCGTGTCCATGTTCGACGTACTGCCGAAGGGTGAAAACGCCTTACGGTCGGGCCGGCCGGCTCGCTGGCGCCGCTGCGCCGGATCGCGTAGGGGCCGTCTATGGGCGGCTATCAGGCCCATAACTTCGGGCTGGAACGACGACGGCTCTGCGCATGGGTGGATCGTCCCTCCTCGAGACCGACGGGAACGCAGACCGGCTGGGTACGGGCGTCGCTGGCCGTGGCTCGGCCGGTGGACGTGCACCGAGGTGGGGCCGGGAGCGTGGTTGCCAGCCGTGATGGCCCCGGAGGGCCTGCCGTCGCAGGTGCTACGGCCGGCGAGCGTGGCCAGGGCCCTCCGGCACCCGATTCGGCGGGCAACGCTGGCCGTCGTCCTGGAGCGCGAGACGGCCGTCCCGGTCGTCGACCTCGTCGCCGCGGTCCACGAAACGGGCGCGGCCTACGGAGCCGACGCCGGCCAGGATCGAGCCGCTCTTCGGCAGGCCGTCCACCACCGGCACCTGCCGGTCCTCGCGCTGGCCGACCTGGTCTCGCGCCGTCGCGCCGACGCGGTCGCGTCGGGCGGCCACCGCCTGCTCTCGCACCCCGGCGTGACCCCCGCGTGGCTCCGTGACGACGGTGCGAACTGGACCGCGCTGGGGGCGGTGTTCGGGCAACCGCGCCGCCGGGTCGCCGTCAGACTCCTGGCGGGCACGCCGCTCCCGGTCACCGTCGAGCCGCTCGCCCGCGCGGTCGCGGCGGAACTGCGGGGCGACCTGCACTGGGACGCGCCGTTCGTCGACGACGTGACGACGCGGCTCCACCACGTCGGGCTCCCGATGCTCGACGACGCCGACGTGCTGACCTACGACGCCGACGCGACACGGGTCGTCGACTTCTCGGCACCGGACCTGCCGCTCCCCGTGGAAGGCATCTGAGACCGGGACCCCGGCCGAGACGTGCCCCTCAGACGACCGTCGCTGGGCCCGCCAGTTCGCGGCGAGTCACCGCGAGTTCCGTCGCGCCGTCGCCGTCGACGGACACGACCACGTCCTCGACCAGACGGCCGTACTCGCTGGTGTGCTTGCCGGAGCGTCGGATCCGAGTCCGCTCGCCGAGCAGGTCGGCGTCGGTCAGCAGGTCGAGCTTGCGGTAGGTCGTCGAGAGCGGGAGGTCGCACGCCTCCGAGATCTCGTTGGCGGAGAGCGCGTCCTCGCTCGTGACGTCGAGGATGTCCCGGCAGGCCGGGTCCTGGAGGACGTCGAGGAGGTCCTGCACGGCGTCGGCGTCGTCGACGGTCGTGGTCTCGTCGGTCTCGGGCGTGATGGCCGCGGTCGCGGGCGCTGACTGGCTCATACTCGTACAGGCGTCCACCAGTGGCAGGTAAGACACCCCCCAACATCCGGGATGGTTTATATACTCTGCCCCGAACCGGTTCGCGAGAAGGGGGAGTCGCTCAGAGGAAGTCGTCGAGGATCTTCCCCTCGGCCGCCGCCAGGTGCTCGCTGAAGGTCGACGGATCGATGCCGAGTTCCCCGGCGATCTCGCTGGCGTTGGCTCGCCGTGGCCGGTCGAAGTAGCCCATGTCGTAGGCCGTCTCGAGGACCTCGCGCTGCCGGGCGGTGAGTTTGCGTCGGTCCACGTAGACGCCGTCCGCGACCGCTTCCTGGTCCGGCGAGCGGACGAAGCGCTTGATGTCGACGCCAGGGAAGTGCTCGCGGAGGGTTCCCACGACGGACTGGAGTTCGTCGTAGTCGGCCGCGTGGAAGACGATCGTCAGGCGCCCCTCCCGTGCGACGTACCGTGCGACGGGACAGCCCAGGGCGCCGAGGCACTCGCAGGGGCACGAGACGCCATCGTCGTGTCTGAGGCGGTAGCGCCGGGTCGTTCCGTGGGTGAACACCTCGGTGAACGCCCCGGACGGCTCGTGGTCGGCCTCCAGGGTGAACTCCGTGACGCTCCCGGTGCCGTCCTCGGGGCACACGTTCGCGTCCACCTCGTCGATGGTGGCGTCGGCGGCGGCAGAGAGGTCTGCGACGGGACAGGTTCCGGCAGCAGAGAACTCGACAGTGGCTCGGATCCCTGACGACATGGCCTGGGTTCGAATTCGGAGCGCGGCCACTTTAGCGTCGGGGCATCCCGCGGCCCGACGCCCGCAGTCAGTCCGCGACCTCGTCGCGGTCGATCTCGATCCGGCGGGCGTTCAGCTCGTCGGGGTCGAGCTGGTAGAGGTGGACGTCGAGGTCGGGCTTGTCCTCGCCCCAGATCTCGAAGAGGGGCCGCTTGGCGGCGCTGTACTGCTCGACGTGCTCCACCGTGAGGTCCGCTCGCGGGATCTCCTCGAGGCGCCCCACGGCGACCGCGCTCTGGTAGACGGGCTCGGTCTCCTCGTAGACGACCAGGCGCGCACGTGGTGACGAGGCCAGGAACGTCGCCTTCTCGCTGTCCGGCGTGGAGACGAGCCGCATGTAGAACCGTCGTTCCTCGGCGTCGTAGCCGTAGGAGATCGGAATGGCGTATGGACGGTCTCCGCTGGCGAGCGACAGGACGCCCGTTTCGTGGCGTGCGAGCAGGTCGTCCGTCTCCGCCGCAGACAGCGCCGTCCGCTGATCCAGCGTCATAGGTGCCGTGGAGGTACACACAGGTGAGGGCCACTAATACCTGTCCGTAGCGTCCTCGTAGCGGCCGGGGACCCTGGTGGATCGGCGGTGATCGGAACGGGGAGCCCGGGTGCAGTCGTCAGGAGGAGTCGGGGGCGACCGCGGAGAAGTCACTGGCCGTGACGGTCCCCCCGCAGATGACACAGCCGCGCTCGACGAGCGCGGCCTTCATCGCGTCGTTGACCTCGAGGGACTCGTCACACTCGGGACAGTGAAACACGTACTCTGCGCCCTCGCCGCTTCCCATCGTACACGGGGGTATGCGACCACCTCATAAATGAAATCCTCTATTTCCGAGCGCGTGGGAACCGGGGGCCCGGACCGTCGCGGTGCGAGGGTGAGATATATCCGCCCGCTCCGAGATGACCTCACGTGGGAGACCGGTTCTGGACCGACAGGCTGGTGCCAGTGGGGGCGCTGGCCGTCGTCGTTCTGTTCCTGTTCGCCGTCCAACTCCTCGGGACGGCGACCGATGCCGCGGCGCCGGCCCTCCAGAGGGCCGTCGACGCGGCCGTCGTCGGGGACCCGAGCGCCGTGGGCCTGAGCTGGCTTGCTGCCTACGGTCTCGGGAACGGCTCCGTCGTCGCGGCCGTCTCCCTGTCGCTGTTCACCGCCGACCTCCTCTCTACCGCCCAGTTGTTCCTGATGGTGGCGGGGTCGCGGCTGGGCGCCGCGGCCATCGTGGTCTTCATCGGCGCACTCGACTTCGTCCAGAAGCGCCGCTTCTCCCTGCAGGAGTCGGTGAGTATGGGCGTGTTGACCTTCCTGTTGACCCACTCCATCTATCTTCCCGCGACGGTCCTGGGCTACCTCGCGCTGCCCGTCGTCACCCGCCCCGGCGGCCACCCGTCCCTCTCGCTGGCTGCCTCGCCGCTGGAACTGTTCGACCCCCTGACCGCGGCCATCACCGACGCGATCGGCCCGGCGCTCGCGTTCGTCCTCGCCGTGGGCCTCCTGTTCGGGAGTCTCACGCTGTTCGACCGACTGCTCGGCCGCGTCGACACCGGCACGCTCCGGGACCGTCTGTTCAGCCACCTCCAGCGGACCTGGCTCTCGTTCCTCATCGGGCTGTTCGTGACGACACTGACGACGAGCGTCGCCTTCTCCCTGGGCGTCATCGTGCCGCTGTACAACCGGGGCTACGTCGAGCGCGACGAACTCGTGCCCTACGTCCTGGGGGCGAACCTCGGGACCATGTTCGACACGCTGGTCGTGGCGGTCGTCCTCGAATCGGGCGTGGGGGTCGCCGTCGTCCTCACCCTGCTGGTGGCCGCGACCCTCGTGACGGGCCTCGCCCTGGCGGGCCACGGCCGCTACGGCCGGGCGATCGCGGCCGCCGACGACCGGTTGCTCACTGACCGCCGTTTCTTCGCCGCCTTCGTCGCCTCGCTCGTGCTGGTACCCCTCGCCCTCGTCGTCGGGCCGCTCGTGCTCGCCTGAGGGGGCGGTCCAGGCCGAGCGGCCGGGCGTGGACCTATTACCCGCCCGGTGGAAGGTCGACGCGTGATCGAGCACGTCCTCGTGCCCATGGACGAGTCCCCGATGGCCCGGCGGGCGCTCGCGTTCGCCCTCGACGCCCACCCCGAGGCAGCGGTCACGGTCCTGTTCGTCGTCGACTACGTCGAGGAGAGCTACGGTGCGGAGATGCTGGTCGGTCCCGAGCGACTCCGGGAGCGCGCCGACGAGCGGGCCGAGCGCGTCTTCGACCGCGCCCGCGACACGGCCGCCGAGCGCGACGCGAGCGTCGAGACCCGCACCGAGTACGGCGACCCCGCGCGGGTCGTCTCGGAGTACGCCGACGAGCACGACGTCGACCTGATCGTCATCGGCTCGCACGGCCGCTCGCTCGTCTCGCGGGTCCTCCTCGGCGACGTGGCGGATACCGTCGTCCGGCGGGCACCCGTTCCGGTGACTGTCGTCCGGTGAGCACCGGGCCGGCGCCGCTTCTCCCAGCCGCCTGGAATCGCGCGTGGGTTTACCCCGACGATGGCCGAAGGGTCGGGTATGACGGACACCGACTTCGGGTACGTGACGCCGGAGAATCTGCCCCTGTTTACGGACCTCTACGAGCTGACCATGCTGCAGGGGTACGTCCAGCAGGGGCACGACCCGGTGGCCACCTTCGACCTGTTCGTCCGCGACCTGCCACCGGACCGCGGCTACCTCCTCGCGGCCGGCCTCGAACAGGCCATCGACTACGTGGCGGGGCTGTCGTTCTCCGAGCGCGCCATCGACTACCTCGCCGAGCAGGACTTCGACGCGGGGTTCCTGGCACACCTCGCCGACCTGGAATTCACCGGGGACGTCCGCGCCGTGCCCGAGGGGACGCCGGTCTTTCCGAACGAGCCGCTGGTGGCGGTCACCGCCCCTCTGAGCCAGGCCCAGTTGCTCGAGACGCTCCTCATCAACCAGGTCGGGTTCCAGAGCCTGATCGCGACGAAGGCCGCCCGGATGCGCGAGGTCGTCGAGCGCCACGGCGACGACCAGACGCTCGTCGACTTCGGGTCGCGGCGCGCGCACGGGACCGACGCCGGGATGAAGGCAGCGCGAGCCGCGGTCGTCGGCGGCTTCGACGGCACGTCGAACGTCGCCGCCGGGGAGGCATTCGACGTCCCGATCTACGGGACCATGGCCCACTCCTGGGTCCAGAGCTTCCCGACCGAGCGCGAGGCCTTCGAGACGTTCGTCGCCGAGTACGGGGACGAGTCGGTGCTCCTGATCGACACCTACGACACGGTCGCCGGCGCCGAGACGGCCCGCGCCGTCGCCGACGAGATGGACGTCGACCTCGCCGGAGTCCGGCTCGACTCGGGCGACCTCGCGGCGCTCTCGCAGGAAGTCGACGCGATACTCGACGACGTCGACCTGTTTATCTCCTCTGGCATGGACGAGTACAAGATCCGCGAGTTCCTCGCCGACGGCGGCGTCGGCCACGGGTTCGGTCCCGGGACGGCGCTGGTCACCAGCACCGACGCGCCGAAGGTCGAGGGCGTCTACAAGCTCGTGGCCGTCGAGCGCGCGGGCGAGATGCAGCCGAGCATGAAGCTCTCGCCGGGGAAGGTCACGTATCCGAGCGCCAAGAGCGTGCGACGGGTCGAGCGCGACGGGACCTTCGAGCGCGACACGCTGGCACTGGCAGCCGAGGACGCCCCGGGCGAGGAGCAACTCGTCGACGTGATTCGCGACGGCGACGTGGTCTACGACGTCCCGACGCTGCCCGAGATCCGGGAGCGGGCCCGGCGCCAGCGCCGCAAGCTCCCCGCGGGGACGCGGGACCTCGCGGACCCGGCGACCTACGAGGTCCAGGTGAGCGACGGCCTCGCTGACGAGACTGCCGCGCTCAGGGAGCGCCTGGAGCGCGAGTACGCCTGACGGCCCGACCCCGGCACCTACGAAGGCGCCCCAGGCCGGGCCCGGCGGGTAGCGATGCCTCCCCATTCCGACTGCCTATCGTTCGGTCAGGTTCCCGGTCGCCGGGAATCAGCACCCCGGTTACACCCGGCCACCCCGAACGTGTCGGTACGACTGCTCATGTACGACAGCATCCTCGTCCCCACCGACGGGAGCGACGTCGCGACGGTCGCCGTCGACGCCGCGGTCGCCCTGGCGGATCGCTTCGACGCCCACGTTCACGTTCTGCACGTCCTCGAGGTCGGCGAGTTGCCGCCGGACGTCGAGGACCCGGGCGCCAGCGAACTGGCCCGCCGGGGTAGAGAGGCCGCCGAGTCGGCAGCCGACCGGGCAACCGAGGCCGGCCTGTCGTCGACGATGGCCGTGACCGAGAATGGCAAGTCCATCCACGAATCGATCCTCGGGTACGCCGCGGAGCACGACGTGGACTGCGTCGTGATGGGGACCCACGGCCGAACAGGGGTCGGCCGGTTCGTTCTCGGAAGCGTGGCCGAGCGGACGGTCCGCGAGTCACCGGTGCCGGTGTGGACCGTCCACCCAGACGCCGACGTCTCGATGGCGTTCGAGTCCATCCTGGTCCCGACCGACGGCAGCGACTGTGCCGAGGACGCCGCTGCCCACGCGATCGAACTGGCGTCCGCGACCGACGCAGCCCTCCACGTCGTCCACGCGGTCGACCTGGGCCTGACTCTCGACGTGGGCTACGCGGGGACGGTGCTCGACGAACTCGAGGCGGCCGGGCAGCGGGCCGTCGACAGCGTCGTGGCCGACGCCGAGGCTGCGGACCTGTCGACGATCCGCGCGTCGGTCCTCGAGGGGTCGGCCGCCCGAGCGATCGGCGACTACGCCGACGAGACGGACGTCGACTGCATCGTGCTCGGGACCCACGGCCGGACCGGCCTGGACCGGTACCTCCTCGGGAGCGTCGCCGAGCGCGTCATTCGCCGGAGCCGCGTGCCGGTCCTCACGGTCGGGCCACCGCCCGCCGAGGACTGACCTGCGCCACTCCCGGTCACGTCGCCACCAGCCGGTCGAGGAGTCGCTCGACGGCGAGGCCGAGGAGGAGGAAACCGACGAAGGCGGCGCCGATCCAGGTCCACTGCGGGAGGCTCGGCGAGACGACGCCGAAGAACCCGGCCACGGGGGTGTACAGCACTCCGAGCTGGAGGGACAGGGAGAGGCAGACCGCGCCCACCAGCCAGCGGTTCGAGAGGATGGAGAGGTCGTACCGCGAGCGGATGAGCTGGATGCGGACCATCTCGACGGTCACGAGGAAGGTAAACAGCAGCGTCTGGGCCACGACCAGGTCCCGGGTGCGTGCGAGCCCGACGAAGAACAGGGCCAGCCCGGCGACGGTCATGAGGGCACCGATGGTCCCGATCGAGAACAGCATCCGGCGGTCGATGACCGACTCGTCGTGCGGTCGCGGGGGCCGGTCCATCACGTCGTCGGCCGCGGGGTCGGTACCCAGGGCGAGCGCCGGGAAGCCGTCGGTCACGAGGTTGATCCACAGGAGCATCACCGGCGTGAGGATCAGGGCCTCGGCGCTGCCCGCGAATAGCTGGGGGAACAGGGCGCTCCCGAGGAGGACGCCGACGAAGACGACGAGCACCTCGCCCGCGTTGGCCGAGAGCAGGTAGTTGACGAACTTCCGGATGTTGTCGAAGATGCCACGCCCCGCCGCGATGGCGTTCCGGATCGTGACGAAGTTGTCGTCCTGGAGGACCATGTCCGAGGCCTCCTTCGTGACGTCGGTGCCCCGCTGGCCCATGGCGATGCCCACGTCGGCGTTCCGGACGCCGGGGGCGTCGTTGACCCCGTCGCCGGTCATCGCGACGCGGTGGTCGTTGGCCTGCAGCGCCTCCAGGACGCGGACCTTGTGGGCCGGGGACATCCGCGCGAAGACCTCCACGTCCTCGACGGTCTCCTGGAGTTCGGCGTCGCTCAGGCGATCGACCTCCGTGCCGGTCATCGCCCCCGCGGGGTCGAAGCCGATCTCCGCGCCGATGGCCTTGGCCGTCTCCAGGTTGTCGCCGGTCACCATGACCACGCGGATGCCCGCGTCCCGGCAGTCAGCGACGGCGCCGTCCACCTCGGCCCGCGGCGGGTCGAGCATCCCCTGGAGACCCAGGAAGACGAGGCCGTCCTCCAGGGCCTCGGGGTCGGCGTCGGGGTCGTCGACGGACTTCGACGCGAATCCCAGGACGCGGAGCGCCTCGGCGGCGAAGTCGTCCGTCCGTTCGCGGATCGCCTCGCGCCGCTCCTCGGTCAGATCCACGACCTCCCCGTCCACGCGGACCCGGTCGCACCGGTCCAGGACGGTCTCGGGGGCCCCCTTCGTGTAGGCGGTGTGGGCGCCGTCCTCGCGGACGACGACAGTCATGCGCTTTCGCTCGGAGGAGAAGGGGACCTCGCGGACGCGCTCGGCGTCCGGGTCGACGCCGGCCTTGGCCGCAGCGACGAGCAGCGCCACCTCCGTCGGGTCGCCGAAGTACTCGCGATCCTCGGCCTCGGGGGCGGATTCGGCGTTGTTGCACAGCCGTCCACACCGGAGGACCGGTTCGATGGCGGCAGCGTCGGCGGCCTGTCCGTCCCGACGGAACTCCCCCTCGGTCTCCAGGCCGGCGCCAGTCACCTCGTAGGTCGCCTCGCCGACCGCGATCCGGCGGACGGTCATCTGGTTCTCCGTGAGCGTCCCGGTCTTGTCCGTCAGGATGGTGTCGACGGCGCCGAGGCTCTCGACGACGGGGAGGCGCCGCACCAGCGCGTTCTTGTCGACGAGCTTCTGGGACCCGAGCGCCAGCGTCAGCGTGACGACGGCCGGGAGTCCCTCGGGGACGGCGGCCACGGCGAGCGTCACGGCCGTTAGCAGGACAGCGATGGTGTCGGCGTCGGTCACCAGGTACTGCACCGCGACCACGAGGGCGATGAGCGCGAGGACGCCGGTCCCGATACGCCGGCCGAGGTCGTCGACCTCCTGCTGGAAGGACGTCTCGTCGCGCTCGGCCGACTGGATCTGGGTGGCGATCCCGCCGACCTCAGTCTCCATCCCCGTCTCGACGACGACCGCGCGAGCCCGGCCGCGAACCGCGTTGGTGTTCATGTAGACGAGGTTGGCCCGTTCGGCGATCGGCGTCTCCTCGTCGAGCGGTTCGGTGGTCTTCGCCACGCTCGTGCTCTCGCCGGTCAGCGGCGCCTCCATCGTCTCCAGGTCGGTGGCCGACAGGAGGCGCGCGTCGGCGGGGATGGCGTCGCCCTGCTCGACGACGACCACGTCGCCGGGGACGACCTCGGTCGCGTCGACGACGTGCATCTCGCCGTCCCGGAGCACGGTCGCGTTCGGCGATGAGAGCTCACGGAGCGTCGCCATCGACTGTTCGGCGCGGTAGTCCTGGACGAAGCCGAAGAGCCCGTTGGCGAGGAGGATCAACAGGATGAGCCCGGCGTCGACGTAGTTCGGTTCCTCGCCGGGGAGCAGCCCGATGGCGAGCGAGAGCAGTGCGGCGAGGACGAGGACGTAGATCAGCACGTCCTGGAACTGCGCGACGAGTAGCTGGATCGGGGCGGTCGTTTCGCCCTCCTGGATCCGGTTCGGGCCCTCGGATTCCAGGCGCCGGGCCGCCTCCTCGCTCGACAGTCCCTCGGCCGTCGAGTCGAGCGCGTCCAGCGTCTCCTCGACGGACCTGGCGTGCCAGTCGCCCCTGCCACTCTCGCTGGCCTCGTCCGTGACGGCCGCCATCCTACCGGTGACCGTCTGCACCGTCGCCAGCCGTCTCTCGCGTCACGCTCGCCGAGACCCCGGCCGCCGGATACGCGTCCATGTGACGACGTGCTGGGCCCGGGCCCTTAATCGTACGTTTGCCCGGCGGGGGGCGGCGTGCTCTCGGCCGTCGGGAACATCGTCAGCGTTTTTCCGCGCCCGGGGCTTATCCCGACCCAGATGCGACACCGGCCGGCACTCGGCAGTCTGGCTGCCAGCCCGCCGGCCGCGCGCCGCGACGTGCCGGTATCGTCGGACGGAGGGGACGCGTAGATGGCGACCTGGCTGGAGGTGGCCGTGGTCGCGTTCGTCGCCCAGCTGGCGGTCCTGCCCGGCGAGAAGGTCCAGTTCATCATCGCCGGCCTCTCCACGCGCTTTCACCCCGCGCTGGTCGTGGCCGCCGCGGGCAGCGCCTTCGCCGGGTGGACCGTCCTCGAGATCGTCTTCGGCAGCTACCTGCAGTCGGTCGTCCCCGGTGGGTACCTCCAGGCGATGACGGGTCTGCTGTTCTTGCTGTTTGCCTACCTGCTGGTGCGCTCGGCGCCGGCAGCGACGGACGGCGCGGACGACGTCGACTCCCGCGTCGCGCGCATCGTCGGCAACGGTGGCGACGTGGACGTCCGGGTCCCCGTCCTCGGCTGGCGAGTCCCACCCGTCCTGGGGAACTTCCTGCCCATCTTCGCGCTCATGGCCTTCGGGGAGTTCGGCGACAAGACGCAGGTCGTGACCATCGGCCTCGCCACGCAGTACGCCCACGGGAGCGCCATCTGGGTCGGGGAGATGGCGGCGATCCTGCCCGTCAGCGCGATCAACGCCCTCTTTTTCTACCGGTTCTCGGGCCGGTTCGACCTCCGCATGGCTCACTACGCCAGCGCCGCGCTGTTCGTCTTCTTCGGCGTGGACACCCTCCAGTCGCTGCTCACCGGCGTCTCCGCCTGGGAGCTGGCGGTCGCCGCGCTCGCTACACTCGTGGGGATGGCGTGAGGCCGGCGACCACCTACACTTTACACGCCGGCCCTCGCCTCTCGTCGTAGAGGATGTTCGTCGCCGTCGGGGGGTTCGTGGCGGGGCTCGCACTCCTGTTGGTCGGTGCCGACCGGACGGTCCGGGCGGCCGCCGAACTGGCCCTGTACTACGGCGTCTCGGCCTTCTTCATCGGCGTAACGGTCATCTCCATCGGGACGTCGATCCCGGAGATGACCACCTCCGTCTACGCCGCCACCTACGGCGCGGGCGACCTGGTCGTCGGCAACATCGTCGGCTCCGAGACGGCCCAGATCACGCTGGCCATCGGCATCGTCGCCCTGATCTCGCCGATCACTGCGGAGCGCCGGAACGTGCTGGTCTACGGCGGCGCGATGATCCTGGCCATGATCATCATGACTCTCACGCTGGAGGACGGCATCGTCCGCTCTGAGGGCTTCCTGATGATGCTCGCGTACGTCATCTTCGTCCACGACATCTACTCGAACGAGGGCGGCGAGGAGGTCGCAGACGAGGTGGCCGAGGAGCGCGAACCCCCGGAGCGTGCCCTGCCGTGGATCGCCTTCGGGATCGCCCTCGTGGTCGTCGGCGGCCACCTCATGGTCTCGAACGGGGTCGCGATCGCCCGCCTCGTCGGCATCCCCGAGTACCTGGTTGGCTTGCTGACGGGCCTCGGCACCACGGCCCCGGAGATAGCCGTCGCCGGGATTGCCGCGCGCGGGGACAATGGCGGTATCTCGGTGGGCGCGCTCCTGGGCAGCAACATCACCGACCCGGTGTTCTCGCTCGGCGTCGGCGCGCTCGTCGCCGACGTGGTGGTCAGCGACCCGACCGGCGTGTTTCGCTCCGTCGGGTACATGCTCCTGGTTTCGCTGGCCGTCCTCGGCCTCATGTACTGGCGACGGGGCCTGGGACGGCGGGCTGCCGTCGCGTGTTTCCTCCTGTACGTCCCCTCGTTAGTGCTGTTCTGAGGCGCGAACGATCCCGGGGGCTCAAGCCCGACGGGCGCGACGGCTCGGCCATGGCCAATAGACCCGAATCGCTCGTCTCGATCCCCGTCGGCGACGTCGAACTGGAGGGGGCGCTCGCGGTCCCGGCAGACGCCAGCGGGGTCGTCGTGTTCGCGCACGGCAGCGGGTCCAGCCGGAAGAGCCCGCGCAACAACTACGTCGCCGAGGTCATCAGGGAGCGCGGGTTGGGAACGCTCCTGTTCGACCTTCTGACCGAAGTCGAGGACCAGGACCGTGAGAATCGGTTTGACATCCCGCTGTTGACCGACCGGCTCGTCGGGGCGACCGAGTGGCTCAGGGAGCGTGCGGAGACGCGCGACCTGCCGCTCGGCTACTTCGGCTCCAGCACGGGCGCTGCCGCCGCACTTCGCGCGGCGGCGCGACGGGGCGACGACGTCGACGCCGTGGTCTCCCGTGGCGGGCGCGTCGACATGGCTTCGGACGTCCTCGGTGACGTTCGGGTGCCGACGCTGTGCGTCGTCGGCGGTGCCGACACGCAGGTCCTCGACCGCAACCGCGAGGCCATCGACGCGATGGACTGTGAGACGTCGCTGCACGTCGTGGCGGGCGCCGGGCACCTCTTCGAGGGCGAGGGCGAACTGGAGGAGGTCGCGGACGTGGCGGCCGACTGGTTCGAGCGAACGCTGGGATGACCGGGACCGGCTGACTCCTCCGACGCGCGGGCCGAGGGCGGCCGACGAGCCCAGAACCTTCATGACGAGGTGTCTGGACCACCTAGTAGATGGTCGCTCCCGGTGTCGAGTCGCTGTCGTCCCTCGCCCTCTACCTCTTCGTCGCGTTCGCCATCGGCGCCCTGATCGGTCTGGAGCGCGAGCAGAGCGAATCGGGCGGGTCCTTCGCGGGCAGTCGGACCTTCCCCCTGCTCGCGCTGTACGGTGCGCTCGTCCAGGCCTTCTTCCCGACGCTCCTGCCGGTGGCCCTGGTCGTCATCACCGGACCGCTCGTCGTCGCCTACGCGGGGAAGATCTGGCTCGAACACGACGTGGGGATCACGACACTGACGGCCGCGTTGCTAACCGTCGTCCTCGGCGCCCTGACGACCCACTCCGCGACCGGGCGGGTGGTCGCCCTGGTCGTCGGCGGGGTCGTCGTCGCCGTCCTCTCGGCGAAGGGGCGGATCCACCGGTTCGCGGACAGGATCGAGGACGAGGAGCGCCGCGCGACGGTCAAGTTCGTCCTCGTGGTAATGGTCGTCTACCCGCTCCTGCCGGACCGCGAACTCGCCGCGCTCCTGGGCCTGAATCCGCAGTACGTGTGGCTCATGGTGGTGTTCGTCTCGGCGCTCAGCTTCGTCGCCTACGCGCTGAGTCGTGCGGTCGGTGCCAGGCGTGGAATCGCCGTGACGGGGATTCTGGGTGGCTTCGTCTCCTCGACGGCGACCACCGTCTCGATGGCGACCCGGTCGTCGGAGTCGCCCGCGCTCTACCGCATCTGTGCCTTCTCGACGGTGCTCGCGGCGACGGTCATGTTTCCGCGGGCACTCATCGAAATCGCCGTCGTCAACCGCGACCTGCTCCCCTCGGTCGTCGTGCCACTCGGCACGATGACGGTCGTCGGGGCACTCGCTGCCGGCGGGCTCTACTGGCGTGCCTCCGGCGAGGATGGGGTGACGACCGACGTCGAGAACCCGTTCCGCCTGGGGCCGGCGCTGCTGTTCGGCGGGCTGTTCGCCGCCGTCCTCCTGGTCTCGGAGTACGCCAACGCCTGGCTGGGATCGACGGGCGTCTACGCGACCGCGTTCGTCTCTGGCCTCGCGGACGTGGACTCGATCACCCTGACGCTCGGCACGCTCGCGGCCGAGGGACAGATTGCCTCCGAGGTCGCCACGGGCGCCATCGTCGTCGCGGCCATCGCGAATACGCTCGTGAAGGTCGGCCTCGCCTGGGTACTCGGCTCCCGGGCGCTCGGGCGCCTGGTCGCGGCGACGCTCGGGGTCGTCGTCCTCGCCGGCCTCGGCTTCGTTGTCCTGTAGGGCCACGCGGCAGTCCCCGTCGCGGTTCCAGCGGTGCCACGGGTCCGAACCAGGCACGGGTCCGCGCTCAGGGTGGCAGACGGCCGGCCGGCACTTCCTACGCGGCGGGAACGAGCAAACGGCCTTTCACGCCGACTCGCGACAGTGTACGTGGCGCCGACGCGCGACGACGCCCGACCGTCCCGCGACGAGGCCAGTACAGGTCGGATCGGCCGCGATCACACCGAGACACCCACCGACGGATCCACTCTACCATGAACTTCGACGACTTCACCGGCGAGGCACAGCACCGACTCGAACTGGCGGACACGGGACAGACCGTCCGGGCGATCCGGGCGACGCTCTCGACGCTGGGCGAACGGATCCCCGCGGGCAACGCCGAGGACCTGGCTGCCTCGCTGCCACTGGAAATCGATCGGTTCCTGACGGACGCCGTCACCGACCACGGTCAGCGCTTCGACTGGTCGACGTTCGTCGAGCGCGTCGCCGAGATCGAGGGCACCGAGCGCCCGGATGCGGCCTACCACGCCCAGTTGCTCGTCGACCTCGTCCACGACCAGGTCCCGCCGTCCGACTTCCAGCAGCTCAGAGACCAGCTGCCCGAGGACGCGGACGACGAGAACTGGGGGAAGCTCTTCGAGGTCGTCGACGCCGGCGGCTGGACGGAACACGCCTGAGGGCCGCGCCCACACCTCTATTAGGTTGGCTCCTGTGGTGGACACGCATGTCACAGGCGACCTTCGAGGTCTACCAGGACAGGAGCGACGAGTGGCGCTGGCGGCTCGTCCACGACAATGGCAACGTCATCGCCGACAGTGGGGAGGGCTACGCCAGTCGCCAGAAGTGCGAACAGGGGATCGAGAGCGTGAAAGCGAACGCCGGAGAGGCGTCGGTCGACGTGGTCGACTCGTAGGTCGACGGCGAGGCCGGACCGACGAACCCGTCGCCGTTCGTTTCAGGCAGTGAGAATCGACGGGTGAGACTTATCTCGGTGGTTCCCGAGATGCAGGTGTGACACTCCTCGTTCCCTTCGACGGCTCCACGCTCGCCGAGGCCGCTCTCGTACGGGCGACGGAGTTCGGGACGGTTCTCGACGAGGACGTCCTCGCGGTGAGCGTGATCCCCAAGAAGAACGCCGACTACGCGCGGGAACGGGACTGGCTCGGTCCCGACGAGGACTACGACGTGGAGGCCATCGTCTCGTCGCTCCACCGGCAGGTGACGGACCTCTGCCCGAACGCCGACTTCCGCCACACCTTCGTCGGCCGCTACGCTCCCTCGGGCGCCATCGCCAGGCGCGTCCGCTCGATGGCCAAGCACGAGGACGCCTCGATGGTCTTCATCGGGAGCGAAAACGCTGGCCACCTGGTCACGGCGATCAGCAGCGTCGGCGGGAGCATCGCCGCGGACGACGACTACGACGTGGTCATCGTCAGGCAACGCCACCCCGCGAAGATCGCCGCGCTCAAGCAGGCCTCGCCCCACCGCAAGTCGAAGTCTGACTTCTACCTGCCGGACTGACCCGGTACCGGAGGGCCTGGCGGCACACTCAGTCGTCGGCGGGCGACGGACTTCGCGACGTGAGTTCGACCGCGGGGGCGTCCACGTCGAGTTCGTCCAGCGCGACCTGGGCCGCGCGCTTGCCGGAGACGAGCATGGCGCCGAAGGTCGGCCCCATCCGCGGCAGGCCGTAGGTCGTCGCCGTCGCCATGCCGGTGACGATCAGGCCCTCGTGGGCCAGCCCGGTGTGCTCGACGACCGCGTCCTCGCTCTCGCCGACCCACATCGAGTCGTGGCCCGGCGAGTCGTGGCCGGGCGCGCCGTAGGAGTCGTCGCCGGTCTGGTCCATCCCGCTGGCCTCGTCCTCCAGGCCGGGGGCGTTCAGCACGCCGCGCTCGTCGAGTTTCTTGACGGCCATGGCGTCGTGGCCCGTCGCGTCGATGACGAGGTCGGCCTCCACGGCGATGGGGTCGACGCAGGTGATCTCGCGCGGCAGCGCGTGGACCGGCGTCCAGTTCATGACGATGCCGCCGACGCGGTGGTCCTCGCGGATCACGATGTCGGTGAACTCCGTCATGTTCTGCATCTTCGCGCCGGCGTCGCAGGCGGCCTTGATGAGGCCCGAGCAGGCCTCCGGACCGTTGGCGACGTACAGCCCCTCGCTGTCCTGGGACTGCTTGTAGTCCACGTCGAGGTCGTCGAGGACCTGCTCGGCGGGCGACCGGACGGTCACCTTGTTCATGAGGAAGCCGCCGAGCCAGAAGCCGCCGCCGAGGTAGTTGTTCTTCTCGACGACCATCACCTGGACGCCGCGCTCTGCCAGTTCCTTCGCGGCCGTGAGCCCCGACGGGCCGCCACCCACGACGATCACGTCGCTGTCCGAGAAGTCCATGAACTCCTCGGTCCACTCCTGCCCGATCGCCCGGGTGACTTCCGCCTCGCCAACGTCGCTGAACTGTTCGAACTCGCTCATAGTAGCCGGTACTACCACCGGGTGGTTGATAGGACTTCTGGTTGGCCGAGCCGGTCGCTGTGGCTCTGGAGCGAGGGTATGTTCGGCGGAGAACGGCTGCGTCTGCGAGCGGCTACGGGATCGAGCCCTCGTCGGCAACCGTGTCCTCCTCGACGTCGGTGTCGAGGTCGATGTCCTGGACGAGGTCGACGAGGCTGCGCAGTTCGGGGAAGGTGTAGACGGTCAGGTCGACGTCGGCGTGGTCGGTCACGATCTGTGAGTCGAGGACGAAGACGATCTCTTCGTCCGGCCAGCCGCCCATCTCCTCGACAATCTGGTGGGTCGGGCCGACCGTGAAGGTCGGCGTAGACATGTCGATGGTCGTCTGGAGGACGTTCGCCCAGCCGTCGATGTACCCGGAGGTCAGGATGTTCCCGACCTCCTGCATGGCCGACCGCTCAATGTCGGAGAAGCCCTGGCCGTCGCTCGGGCCGCCAGGGACCATTTGGCCGGCCAGTTCCTTGCTGTCGGCAGGGTCGAGGAGGAAGAGGACGTACCCGTGTGGCGGCTCGGTCAGCTGGACGTAGATGCCGACCGCCCGCTCGCCACCGAGGTGGGTCTTGACGTCTGCGAGGTCCAGGAAGTTGATCTTCGAGATGGCGATCTCGGCGTCCAGGCCGGTCAGCGTGCTGAGGCTGTCGGCCACCGTCCGGGATCCCTCCTTGGAGATCCGGTTGAACAGCTCCAGCTTTCGCACGTCGATCCGGAGACTCATACGCGATCAAGCGACGAGGCCGCCGTAAAGACTCCGACCCTGTTTTCGCTACCGATAATCGGCAGCGGACTGCGTCGGACTCGCCACCCGGGCCGCGCCCTCAGTCCAGGTCCCCGTCGCGAATCGCGGCTTCCGCTGCGCGCAGGGCCTCGGCCGGGTCGAAGGCCTCGACGATGGCTCGCAAGTCGTCCTCGGTCGCGTCCGCGAGGCTACGAGCGTGGGCGGTCACGTTCGGGACCGCCCGGACGATGTTGTCGACGATCGGCACGTCGGCGGCGGCCGCAGACCGCGAGAGTGGGTTGAGGTCGATCACGACCTCGGTCTTCCCCAGATCTGCGAGGGCGGCGGCACGGTCCCCGTCCTCCAGCGGGACCAGCACGACGTCGGCGGCGGCGATGCCGTCGGCGTCGACCCTCCCCCGCTCGTGATCGAGGTTCGGGATGCGGGCGTCGGCGGTCTCGCCCTTCACGGTCGTCGCGCCGTGCTCGCGGAGGTGGTCTGCGATGGCGGCGACGCGCTCGTCGGTCCGGTGAAAGAGGTTCACCTCCAGATCGGCGCCCGTGGCCTCGGCCAGTTCGACGAGTCCGTCCGGGACGAGCGCGGCGGCGTTGCCGTTCACCGAGACGACCGGGTGGTCTGCGAGCAGGAACAGGGCGGCGGCCGCACGGGCGGCGTCGTCGGCGCTGGGGAGCGTCTCCTCGCCCAGGAGGTAGTCGAAGGCCTCGCCGCGACCCTGCGCGACGAGCCCGGCCCGACTCGTGATGCCGCGTTCGACGCCCGCCTCGATGCGGTGACGCGTCAGGAGCGACTCGTAGCGCGGGTGGCTCTCCGGCACGTCGAACTCGTCCATACCCGCGCCTGGCGGCCCTGGGGGAAAAGGTATCCGGGACCCGGCACGCGCCGGCACAAGGACGACAACGGGCGTGGCCGAGGACCCCGACATGGGCGCCCACGAGAGCGACGACCAGAGCCACGGCGGGTCGATGCGCGAACGGGCCGACGAGAGTCGGGCGAAGCTGTACGTCCTGCTCGAGGCCGACCGGTGGGTCGTCACCGGGGCCGTCATGGCCTTCGTGTTCGCGGTCCTCGTCCTCGTCGGCACGGTCGCTCCCGTCTCGCTCCCCGCCATCGTCGCGGACTCGGACCCGGTGGGGACCCTCTTCCAGGCGCTGGTCACCGCCATCATCACCGGCGTGACCATCGTCGTCACCATCACGCAGCTCGTCCTCTCCCAGGAACTGGGGCCCGTCGGCGACCAGCGCGAGCGCATGGAGGGTGCGATGGCCTTCCGAACGGACACGGAGGACCTGCTCGACACGCCCGTCAGTCCGCTGGAGCCCTCGCGCTTCCTCAGCGGTCTCGTCGAGGAGGCGGGGGCCCGGGCTGCCCACCTTCGGGACGTGACTGCGGGCGACCTCGACGACGCCGCACAGTCCCGAATCGACGAGTTCGTCGACTCGCTGACCGACGACGTGAGCAACGTCCGCGACCGCCTCGAGGGCTCCCAGTTCGGCACGTTCGGCGTCCTCTCACCGGCGCTCGACTTCAACTACTCCGTGAAGATCTACGACGCCCGCCGGATCCGCCACGAACACGGCGACGCCCTCTCGGAGGACGCCGACCAGGCCCTGGACGAGGTGGTCGAACTGCTCGGCTACTTCGCGCCGGCCCGCGAGCACGTCAAGACGCTGTACTTCCAGTGGGAGCTCACCGATCTCTCCCGGGAGATCCTCTACGCGACGGTTCCGGCGCTGGTCGTCGCGATGATCGCGACCCTCTACCTCGACACGGCCGGGATGATCCAGGGCACGACGCTCGGCGTCGACAATTACGTCTGGGCGGTCAGCGCCGCCGCCACCGTCGCGGTCGGGCCGTTCGCGCACCTGCTCTCGTACGTCCTCCGGATCGCCACCGTCGCGAAGCGGACGCTGGCCATCGGTCCGTTCGTCCTCCGGGACATCGACCGCTCGGGCGGCATCGAGTGGGACGACCTCGACACGGACCGGGCGGACGGCGAGGAGGGGAACTGAACGCCCTACTCGATGGCGTCCTGGAGGGTCGCGCCGCCGGGGTGGGTTCGGCAGGCCTCCGGGTCGTACCCCGCGGTGGAGAGACCGTCGCCGACGGCGAAGACCGTCTCGCCGAGCAGTCCCATGGCGGCCTGCCCACCGGCGTCGGTGACGTCGGTGATGACGTCGCGGACGTCGTCGGTCAGCAGGTCCGCCTCGCGGGAGAAGCGCCGGGAGGCGTGCATGAACTCGCGCACCGTCGGCTCGGCGACGAGGCGTGAGAGCGCCCCCTCACCTGCAGCGGTCAGTTCTTCGACGTCGCCGGTGACGACCGCGTCGGTCGCAATCTCGCCCAGGGAGAGGTACTCGATCCGCGGTCGCGCCGGGACCCCGTCGACGACGTTCTCGTGGGGCCCGCCGGGTTCGAGCCGGATCGGCATCCCGCCGCGGGCCTGGGCCACCACGTCCCCGAGACCGGTCCCCGCCTGCACTTCGGCGCCGTGGGCGACCGTCACGAGTTCGTTCTCGGAGAGCGCTCGCTCGAACACGGCGTCGGCGCCGAGGGCGGTGCCCAGCGCCATCGCACCCGAGACGCCGAAGCCCGCCCCGAGTGGGAGGTCGGTCACGCCCCTGACCTGCGCTGGCGCGTCGAGGGCGTCGAGGACCCGCGTCACCGCCTCCATCTCGACGACGTCGCCGTTCAGCACGACCTCCTGCTCGTCGGCCCGGCGGACCGTGACGGTGACGCCCGCCGACAGAGTGACCCCTGCGCCGCGCGAGCCGGCTTTGGTCGGGTCCTCGGCCGGATCGACCGTGAAGAAGCCGGTGAGGTGGCCGGGGACGAACGCCTGCGCCACGTCAGTCATCGTTCTCGCTCCGGCGGGGACGGCCCTAATCGTTTCCCTCCTGGGTGTGGCTCGCCGTGGGCCACGCCACCTCGTCCCGGTAGGGACCTACTTACCTACTCTCTCGGCGCGCAGGTCCCGCCCACGGCCGCGACGGACGGTCGCCCAGTCCCGTGTCCCCCGACAGCGACGACACGCCCGACGACTCGGACAGCCAGACCTCCTCGGAGTCGATCCTGGCGACGCAACTCCACGAGGGCCTCGAGGAGCTTCGGCGACCCGCAGACGGTCTCCTGCTCTCGGCCGCGTCCGCCGGTCTCGACATCGGCTTTGGCCCCCTCCTGATGGCCGTCGTCCTGACGCTCACTGGCGACGCGTGGGGCGAGCCGTTGACCGACCTCGCGATGGCCAACGCCTACGCCATCGGCTTCGTGTTCGTGATCCTGGGCCGCTCGGAGCTGTTCACCGAGCACACGACGCTCGCCGTCCTGCCCGTGCTAGACGGCCGCGCGTCGGTCACCGACCTCGGGCGGCTCTGGGGACTCGTCTACGTCGGCAACCTCGCCGGCGCGGCGATCTTCTCGATCATCGGCGTCTCGGTTATCGTCGACCTCGGCGCGGCCGATCCGTCGGCCTTCGGCGAGATCGCGAGTAGCCTCACCGACCACGGGCCGACGACCATCCTGACCGCCGGCGTCCTCGCGGGGTGGCTGATGGGGCTGCTCTCGTGGCTCGTCGCGGCGGCACAGGAGACGACGAGCCGGCTGCTGCTCGTCTGGCTCATCGCGGCGACCATCGGCTTCGCCCACCTCCCGCACAGCATTGCCGGGACGGTCGAGGTGCTGGCCGGCGTCGTCGTGGCGGACACGACGGTCGTCGAGTACGGCCGATTCCTCGCGTTTTCGACGGTCGGCAACGCCGTCGGCGGCGTGGTCTTCGTCGCGCTACTGAAGTACGGCCACGTCGTTCGCGGCGGGTCGGTCCAGGTGGAGTGACTGCAGTCGCGTCCGGGCTCAGCCGCTGTCTGTCCTGCGAGTCGCTCACCCCGTTCGCGTCTCGCTGGCTCCCAGCGCTCTCACCCTACGGGCTCAGCCGCTGTCTGTCTCGCGGGAAGAGCACGGCCTCGCGGATGTTCTCAAGGCCGAGCATCGTCATGACGAGGCGCTCGGCGCCGAGGCCCCAGCCGGCGTGTGGCGGCATTCCGTACCGGAACATCTTGGTGTAGTACTCGAAGGCCGCCGGCTCCAGGCCCTGCTGTTCGAACCCCTCGATGAGCTTCTCGTGGCGGTGTTCGCGCTGGCCGCCGGAGACGAGTTCCAGCCGTGGGTGCATCATGTCGAACCCCGTCGACAGTTCGGGGTCGTCGTCGTGGTCCTTGATGTAGAACGGCTTGATCTCGCTGGGCCAGGCCGTGACGAAGTAGTGCTGGCCGACGTCCTCCCCGAGGGCCTCCTCAGCCGCCGTCGAGAGGTCGTCGCCCCAGACGAGCTGTTCGTCGAGTTCGCCCGTCGCGTTGACGCGTTCGATTGCCTCCTCGTAGGTGAGCCGCGGGAAGTCGGCCTCGGGCACCTCGAAGGTCTCGGCCAGGCCGAGGGTCTCCAGTTGCTCGGCGGCGTTCTCGGCGACGCCCTCGTAGGCGGCGCGGACGACCTGCTCGCAGACGTCCATCGCGTCGTGCTCGTCGAAGAAGGCCGATTCGAAGTCGATGGAGGTCGCCTCGTTGAGGTGGCGGGGCGTGTTGTGCTCCTCCGCGCGGAAGATGGGCCCGATCTCGAAGACACGCTCCAGCCCGGAGCCGACCATGAGCTGCTTGAACAGCTGCGGGCTCTGGTTCATGAACGCCTCGCGGCCGAAGTACGTGATCGGGAAGAGTTCGGTGCCGCCCTCGGTCCCCGTGGCGACGATCTTCGGCGTGGTGATCTCGGTGCTGCCCGCCTCGCGGAACGCCTCGCGGGCGGCCCGGAGGGCCTCGGCGCGGATCTCGAAGATCGCCTTGACCTCGGGCTTGCGGAGGTCGAGCGTCCGGTTGTCCAGGCGCGTCGAGAGTTCGGCGTCGACCTTCCCCGAGGGGTCGAGCGGCAGTTCGGGGTCGGCCTCGGCGACGACCTCGATGGAGTCGGGCACGACCTCGACGCCGGTCGGGGCGCGCTCCTCCTCCTCGACGGCGCCGGTGACGGCGACCACGCTCTCGCGGTGGACCGAGAGGCCCGTCTCCACGAGGTCCTCGTCCATCTCGTCCTTCTCGAACTTCACCTGGATCTTCCCGCTGGCGTCGCGCAGGAGCAGGAAGGCGATGCCACCGAGGTCGCGGACCTCGTGGACCCAGCCCGCGACGGTGACGGTGTCCCCCGGCTCTGCGTCGGCGGTGTACGTACGGTCGTCCATGCAGTCGCGTTCCCGGGGGCCGGACTTAAGGGCAGTTGTTCGTCTCGCGGCCGAGCCGGGTCACTCGGGGACGTCCTCCGCGACGAGGTGGCGATATCCCCGTCGGAGGCGCTCCGAGACGGCCTGACTGGAGAGGCCCAGGGCGTCGGCGACGTCGGCCATCGACGCTTCGCGCGGAATCTCGAAGTAGCCGAGGTCGTAGGCGGTGTGCAGCACCTCGCGCTGCTCGTCGGTCAGGCCCGAGTCCGCCGGCCCGCCGTCGTGCGTGTAGAGACGCTCCACCTCGAATTCGACGCCGTTCTCCTCGCACCACGCTTCGGCCGCTCCGACGTGATCGCGTCGCGGAAACTGGACCTCCAGGTGCCACCACCCGTCAGTCCAGACCGTCTTGAGCGGCGTCAGCCCGAGTTCGACGCCCGTCGGGTAGGTGACCACGCCCGCCGCGTCGCTGACCGCGACGCGGTACAGGGCGTGATCCGTCGAGCCGGTGAAGCACTCGAACTTGGCGACGGTGGGGTCGTCGGCGAGTGCCGACTCGAACGTCACCCGATCGTCGAAGTCCGCCCAGAACAGGACCTGGGGCCGCTCGGGGTCGGTCGCGGCCTCTCGGAGGACCTCCAGGCGGGCGTCCGGCACCGCCGACAGCGTCGGGGCGAGCGCGAACTCCGGACTCCGCATCCGGAATTCGACGATGGGGCTCATCGTGTGGCCCCTCGCACCCGTCCCTCAAAAGCGCTGACACTCGCCCCTCAGCTGGGCAGTTCGGACTGCCACTCGCGGATCTGACTGGCGGTGACGCCCTGGACGTCGTTCGCCACCGTGTCGGCGTCGACGTCGACGAGGTCGGTCGGCGACTCGATGCCCACGCTCGCCAGTTTCTCCGCTGTGGCCGACCCGACGCCGTGGAGGTCCTCCAGGTCGTCGATGGCCTGCTCCGCCTGGTACTCGTGGTAGTTGCAGATCGGACAGCCCAGTTCCCAGGGCTCGTCGCCGTTGTGGACGACGAGTTCGGGCAGGTCGTGGTCCTCGCAGTACTCGTCGGTGATCTCGATCTCGCCGCGCCGGGGGAGGGGCAGCGAGTAGTCGCAGTCGGGATACCGCGTGCACCCGACCAACCGGGAGCCAGAGCGGAGGCGCTTGATCGCCAGTTCGCCGCCGTGGGAGGGACCACACTCTGGGCACTCCCCGATCACCTCGTCCTCGGCTTCGTCGGCCTCGTCGGCCTTGCACCGCGGACAGCCGTGGACGAAGGTGTCCCGGCCGGCGAGCATCTTCACGTGGTGCATGTCGTGCTCCTCGCAGGTCTCCTCCAGCACGAGGGGCTCACCGGTGCTGGGCAGCGGCAGCGTGAACCGACACTCGGGGAAGCCGTCACAGCCGACGAAGTACGAGCCCTGGCGACTCCGGCGGACGAGCAGGTCCTCGCCACACTCCGGGCACGGCCCGAGGCGCCGGTCGGCCTTCAGCGACTCCTGCAGGTGCTCGCCGATGTCCTCGCGGGACTCGCGCAGTTCCTCGAAGACCGTCTGGAGCATCTCCCGGGACTCGGCGGTCACCTCGTCGAGCGTCGCCTCGCCCTCCGCGATGGCGGCCATGTCGGCTTCGAGTTGCGCCGTCATCTCGTCGCTGACGACGTGGTCCGCGAAGGTCTCGGCGGCCTCGACGACCGCCTCGGCGATAGCCGTCGGGCGCGGCGGGTCGTTCTCGACGTAGCCCCGGTCGTAGAGCTTCTCGACGATGTTGTGCCGGGTCGCCTTCGTGCCGAGGCCCAGCTCCTCCATCTTCTGGATGAGGCGGGACTGGCCGTAGCGCCGCGGCGGCTGGGTCTGCTTTGCGTCCATCCTGACTTCGTCGATGGCCAGTTCCTCGCCCTCCTCGACGGCGGGAACGTGGGTTTCACTCGCACTGATGTAGGGATAGACGGCGTGGTAGCCGGCCTCGACGAGGCGCTTGCCGTTGGCCTTGAGCTGACACTCGTTGGCTTCGGCGACGACGCGGAGGTGCGCCCAGGTCGCCGACTCCGCGACCGTCGCGAAGAAGCGCCGGACGACGAGTTCGTAGATCTCCCACTCGTCCTCGCTCAGGGCCGACCGCTTGGGCAGTTCACCGGTCGGGTGGATCGGCGGGTGGTCTGTCGTCTCCTCGTCGCCGCGCGTCGGCGTGCGGTCGTCGAGTTCGAGCAGCGACTCGGCGTCGTCGCCGAAGTGGGGACTGCGCTCGAAGGACGCGAGCAGGTCGTCGGGGTCCAGGTCCTCGGGGTAGACAGTGTTGTCCGTCCGGGGGTAGGTGAGGTATCCGGCCGTGTAGAGGTCCTCGGCGATGGACATGGCGCGCTGAGCCGAGTACCCCAGCGAACTCGCGGCGCTGATGAAGGCCGTCGTGTTGAACGGCGCCGGCGGGTCGTCGGTTCGCGTGCGCCGGCGGACCGAGGTGACCTCGGCCGTCGCGGCGGCCTGGAGGCGCTCGAAGACGGCGTCGGCGGTCTCCTCGTCCCAGACGCGCTCGGCCTCGCTGCCGTCGTCGTCGTAGAAGTACTGCGCCTCGAAGCCGCTGCCGTCCTTCAGGAGGTCCGCGAACAGCTCCCAGTAGTCGTCCGGCTCGAAGGCCTCGATTTCCCGCTCGCGGTCGACGATGAGCTTCAGGGTCGGGGACTGGACCCGCCCGACGGAGATGAAGTCGTCGCCCAGTTGCCGGGCCGACAGCGAGAGGAAGCGCGTCAGCGCCGCGCCCCAGATGAGGTCGACGATCTGGCGGGCTTCGCCGGCCGCGGCGAGGTCGAAGTCGAGGTCCTCCGGCTCGCTGAAGGCGTTGCGGACCTCGTTGTCGGTGATCGAGGAGAATCGCACCCGCTTGATGGGCACGTCCGTCTCCTCGCGGATGAGTTCGTAGGCCTCCTTGCCGATCAGTTCGCCCTCGCGGTCGTAGTCGGTCGCGATGACGGCCTCGTCGGCCTTCCGGGCGAGCTGTCGGAGCGTCCGGACGATGTTCTCCTGGGTCGGCTCGGTGACGACCTCGGCGTCGATCAGTTCGACGGGCTCGACGTCTCGCCAGTCGCTGTACTCCGGCGGGAAGTCGAGGCCGACGACGTGGCCCGACAGCCCGACGACGCGCGTGTCACCCCACCGGTAGACGTTGACGCCGTTGCGGCGGTCGGCCGAGGCGGCCCCGCCGCTGAGGATCTCCGCGATGCGCCGCGCCGCGTTGTCCTTCTCGGTGATTATCAGTTCCACGAGGGGTCACCTCGGGGGACCCGGAGCGTGCTCATTGGGGTGCGATACGGCGGTCCCCCTTCTAAGCCTTTCGCAGCAAATCGACCGACTGCGCGGGTGTACGGGCGCGTACGCGGGTGCGGGCCGCGGCCGGTGGGTTCGCTCCGGCCGCGTCTCGCGGTCTCGGGTACCGGGGCCAACGTGTCACCTTTCCCGCGTGCGCGCTCGCGCCCCGGGAGGGCCAGACTGACGACGCCGGACTCGCGGGGCTGGACAACGGTGGCCCTAAGGGACCGCTCTGCCAACCCACCGGCAATGGACGACCGGCAGCGACTCGCGATTACCTTCGTCGCCTCGCAGCTCGTCTTCGTCGCGGCACTCCTCCACCTCGCCATCGGCGCGATCGAGTGGTACCGCTACGTCAGCATCGGGATGTTCGTGCCCCCGGAGATCCGGTACCCGCTGTTCGTCCTCAGCGCGGTCGCCATCCTGGCCGGGATGACCGTCGCCTGGCAGTCCGAGCGCCGGAAGCCGTGGTACCTGCTCGGCGTCGTCGCTATGCTCGGCTACGTCTTCGGGTACTTCTTCTGGCATCTCAGCGGCCACCGCCCCCTGTTCCTGTTCGGGCCGGCCACGAGCCACCCACTGACCCTCCAGTTCCTGGTCGACCACTACCTCGCGGGCTCGTTCGAGACCATCTCGCTGACGGTCGAACTGCTCGCTGCGGTGCTACTGGGCGTGCTCTATGTCTTCGACCAGGAGTAACCGCGTCGGCGGACGCCCTCCACACTGGCAAAGAAACCACGAGCGTTGGTTCTATTCCCCCCCCTTCGCCCGGATGGCAGCTGAAGGAGCGAGGTCGGTGAACCGGACTTGCCCCGGTAGCGACAACGAGGCGGCAGCGTTCGCAGGTCGGCTTACCCGGCCGCTCGATCAGTCGCCGACGGCAGTTTCCGCGTAGCCGTCGATCGGTGCCGTATCGGTGAGGAACCGGCGAACCCCGTCCGTGTCTCGGAGCACGATGGAGTTCGACTCGGAGCCGAACGCGATGGTGCCAGCGTCTGCGAGTTTCGGAAGGTGGGTGTGATGCAGGGCGGCCTCGACGCTATCGATACCGGTGGCCCGGTTCGTCCCCGCGTACCCGCTATCCCACTCGTCGATGGCGGCTGCCAACGTGCCGATGCCGACCACGTGAGATTCGTTTGTCAAATAATAGAGAACGTACCGCCGGTGGGGATGAGTCAGGAGATCGAACGTTTCGGAGAGTCCCGACGAGTCCAGTGATGCCATGGAATACCGTGGGGGCTGTACGACCTTAACGTCTTTTTCCCGATATTATTACATTATTGATAATCCTGCGCGACGACGGGTGACCACTTGATATTCCCAAGCGAATTGGTGGCTCGTGGGTGGGCCTACGGCGAGGGACATTCGACATTACAACTATGGTTGTCCTACCGACGAGTGGCTACTCCTCGGGGGGCTCGGTTTCAGAGAGCGTGTCGATTTCCCCGGTCATCTCCTGATGGAAGTGGTTCCACGGTTGGATGTGTTCCTCGGCCAGGATGTTGCTGCTGATAATACGCAGGCCGAGGCCGTCTAACTGTGCAGTGCTCTCTTTGACGTCGGACGTGGATTCGGCCACGACCTCGACGTGAAGGTTCTCCTCGCCGGCCAGCATCTCCCGAACGTTGACGACGCCCCGCACTTCGAGTGCCTTCTCGGCCAATTCCGACCGGCTCGAGAGGTCGGTCGAACAGATGAACAAGACGCGCATCGGATAGCCCGCTCGCTCGTAGTCGATCTCCGGGTTGTATCCGACGATGATACCGTCCGCCTCCAGTTGCTCGATCCGATTGTGGACCGTCGTCCCGGACACGTCGGTTTCGTCGGCGATGGCCGTGTCGGTCGCACCACGGGCATCCACCTGGAGTAAGTGCAGGATACGGCGGTCGAGATTGTTGAGTAGGTCGTCGGCCATGTCGTCCACATCGTGGTCGCGCCGGTTAGTGTCTCGCCTGTATCGATTCCGGCCCGACGGCTGCGGTCGAACGCCCTTTCTAGGACTCCAGTTCGTCCCGTAGCAACTGGTTGACGTCGCCGGGGTCGGCGCTCCCACCCGTCTTCTGCATGACCTGGCCGACGAGGAAGTTCAGCGCGCCGCCCTCGCCGTCGTGGAAGTCGGAGACGGCGTCGGGGTTCTCGTCGATGGCCTCGGTCACGGCCGTCGCCACTTCGTCACCGCTGGTCTTGCCGAGCCCCTCCCGCTCCACGATGGCGTCCGGATCGTCGCCCTCGTCGAGCATCGACCGGAGGACGGTCTCGCGCGCGTTCTTGGCGGTGATCTCGTCGGTCGCGACGAGTTCGACGAGGCGGTGGACCTCGTCGAGCCGCCCGTCGAGGTCGGTGACGGCCATGTCGCGATAGTTGAGTTCGCCCAGCAGGTTGTCCGCGACCCACGTCGCAGCGAGGTCGGGGTCGAACTCGCTGGCGACGCCCTCGTAGAAGTCCGCGACCTGCTTCGTGGAGGTGAGTTTGTCCGCGGCCTCGTCGCTCAGGCCGTACTCGTCCCGGAAGCGCTCGCGCCGGGCGTCGGGGAGTTCGGGGATGTCGATGCGTTCCGTCCAGTCGGCGACCTGGAGGGGCGGGAGGTCGGCCTCGCGGAAGTACCGGTAGTCCTTCTCGGCTTCCTTCGAGCGCATCGAGACGGTGATGCCCCGCGCCTCGTCCCAGTGGCGGGTCTCCTGCTCGACGGCGCGCCCGCGCTCGACGGCGTTCTTCTGCCGTTGGGCCTCGTAGGCGAGAGCCTTCTCCGCGCCCTTGTGGCTGGAGATGTTCTTGACCTCGGTCCGGTTGGCGTCTTCGAGGGTCTCGCGAGCGATGGTGCCGTCGTCGGCCACCTCGTCGGCGTCGACGACCGAGAGGTTCGCGTCGATGCGGAGGCTGCCGTCGCGGGCGGCGTCGAAGACGCCCAGGTACTCGAGGACCTCCTCCAGTTTCGCGAGGAAGGCCCGGACCTCGTCGGCGCTCCGGAAGTCCGGCTCGGTGACGATCTCCATGAGCGGGACGCCCGCGCGGTTGTAGTCCACGAGGGTGTACTCGGCGGTGTCGATCGACCCGCCCTTGTGCTTGAGGCTGCCCGGGTCCTCCTCCAGGTGTGCACGCTCGATGCCGATGGTCGTCCGCTCGCCCGCGACGGCAAACTCGAGTTCGCCGTCCTGGCAGATGGGCTCGTCGTACTGCGTGATCTGGAAGTTCTTCGGCAGGTCGGGGTAGTAGTAGTTCTTCCGGTGGAAGGTGGTCTCTTCGGGGATGTCGGCGTCGATGGCCTTGCCGACCTTGACGGCAGCCTCGACGGCGCCCTCGTTGAGGACCGGGAGCGCGCCGGGGAGTCCGAGACAGACCGGACACGTGTGCGTGTTGGGTTCGGCGTCGGCGAGGTCGGTCGAACAGCCACAGAAGATCTTCGTGTCGGTCTCGAGCTGGACGTGGACCTCGAGACCGATGACGACGGCGAGTTCGCGGCCGTGCTGGGCCTGCGCGGTCATTGGCCGTGGTTTGTGGTGGGCTGGCTTAAGCGATTTGCACCGCGGCAGAGCCGACTGGCCGCTCGGTCACTGGCCGGGCAACATCGACCGGTCGAGCAGTTCGGACTCGGTCCGATACTCCTCGTAGAGGGACTCGGCCCAGGAGACCACGGCCGGGTCGTCGCTCTCGAGCAAGCCGTACACCGCCAGCCCCTCCTCGTCGTGTTCGCCCAGCCAGAGCAAGGCGAGGTCGTCGAGCACGTGCATGTTGATCGGCACGGGTCGGTGGTGTACCCAGGCCGTCTCGGTGTCGGCGAAGTCGTACCACGGATCCGCGCGTTCTGGCTCGGTCCGGAGGGTCTCCAGGAATCCACCCTCGATGACTCCCTCGAAGTCCAGGTCGTCCCGGACCAGCCCCTCCCTGAGCACCTGGACGTAGCTCGGGATGGCGGTCGACGTGAGGCCACGGTACCTGCCGGCGTCGCGGATCAACTCGAGCCCGCGGTCGAAGGGGGCCGCGGGGTTGTCCGGCGTCGGCGTCGTGACGGTGGCGTCGCGAAAGTGCCGGAGGTCGACGGACCGTGCCGGCGGCGGGAGCCACTCGACGGCCTCGCCCAGGTTCTGTATCCCCTCCACGGTTTCGAGCAACGGGACGAACGCCTCCAGAATGGCGTCGGCTGCCGGCGTCGTCGTGTACCCCTCGCCCGTCCGTTCGACCCAGCCACGGTCCTCGAACTCGTTGAGCACCCGCCCGAGCGTGGTGCGGGACACCCGAAGTCCCTCCCGTAGTTCCTGACGGGTCCGCGTCTCTGCCGCTACCGTTCGGAGTACCCGGACGCGGTTCTCCGACCGTGCCAGGAACGCAATCGCGTCCAGCGGTGCGTCCATGTCACAATTTGGCATACGATGGCCGGTCTGATAGTCATTTGTGTCACGCTGGCCGGCCGTCCCGCGCCACGGGCGACTCCCACGGCGTGTGAATCTCTCAGCCACTACGCTAAGCATCGCACGGGTCCACGGTCCACTCGTGATGCGTCGAACACCTGAAATTAGGCCGATGCGTGGCGGCCTGCCGCCACGGTCGATCGCCACTCGTAGGGGTGGGTACGGATGACTGACATCACGACCGAGCGGGTGACGGCCGAACTCGACGGGGACTTCGTGGTGTTTCGAATCGGGATGCGGATCAACTCGCTGTGGAAGGTCCACCGGTGGCTTCCCGTCCTCCGAGCGATGCCGAAAATGCTCGAGGAACTCCAGGCGGACCAGGACAGCGGGTTGCTCGGGTACGACGTGAAACTGGGGCTCAGAAATCACGAGGTGGTCCAGTACTGGCGGTCGTTCGAACAGTTACGGGAGTACGCACTCGACGCCGACGCACGGCACGCGTCCGCGATCTCCTGGACGAACCGGCTGATGGACGAGAGCGACGCGGTCGGCATCTGGCACGAGACGTATCTCGTCCGGGACGGTGCCTACGAGACGGTGTACAACAACACGCCGCCAGTCGGGCTCGCAAAGGCAGGGACGCTCTATTCCGCGTCCGAGCGCCGGCGGACGGCTGCGGGCAGACTCGGCTGGACCGAGGGCAGCGACGTCTCGTACGACGGAGACACGGTCCGGAGCGACCCCATCGACCCAGTGGAGCGGTGACGAATCCGCGGTGCCTGCGTGCTCCGAACCGGCAGTGTCGTGCAGTCCGCGACGGTCCACACCCGTGTTGTAGCGCCGGCACACACACCCGGTGTGACAGCCCACCGCACACCTATCACCTCAATTTGGTATGTCTGACGTAACTTTATGGGATTCGCCGGACCCGATACACCGTATGTGCCCCAATCGCGTCGAGGAACTCGAAGCACGCGTCAAGGAGCTCGAGGCCTCCGTCGAGGGTCTCACGGACGAACTGGTCGAGTGCAAGGTCCGCCTGCAGGAAGTCGAGGACGCCGTCGACGAGGACCTCGGCTTCGTGCCGAAACGGAAGGACGCAGCGCCCGAACCGCAGGACGAGGCCGACCCAGCCGACAGTACTAAAACCGAGGCCCCCGAGGGGGGAGACGAGGCGGAGGACCCGGACGCCGAGATAATCGTCGCCTGAGGCCGGGTCTACCCCTACGAGCGCCCCCATGCACATCAAAGAGCTCGTACTTGACAACTTCAAGAGTTTCGGACGGAAGACCCGCATCCCGTTCTACGAAGACTTCACCACCGTCAGCGGCCCGAACGGGTCCGGCAAGTCGAACATCATCGACTCCATCCTGTTCGCCCTCGGCCTGGCCCGCACGTCGGGCATCCGGGCCGAGAAGCTGACGGACCTCATCTACAACCCCGGCCACCAGGAGGGCGAATCCTTCCAGGGCGAGCGCGAGGCCAGCGTCGAGGTCGTGCTGGACAACGCCGACGGCACGCTCTCCCGCGCTCAGGTCGTCAACGCCGTCGGGAGCGACGACGTGGGCGACGTCGACGAAATCGCCATCAAGCGCCGGGTCAAGGAGACCGAGGAGAACTACTACTCCTACTACTACATCAACGGCCGCTCGGTCAACCTCTCTGACATCCAGGACCTGCTCTCCCAGGCCGGCGTCACGCCGGAGGGCTACAACGTCGTCATGCAGGGCGACGTCACCGAGATCATCAACATGACCGCCGGGTCACGGCGGGAAATTATCGACGAAATCGCCGGCGTCGCGGAGTTCGACCAGAAGAAGGAGGCCGCCTTCGAGGAACTGGCGGTCGTCGAGGACCACATCGACGAGGCCGAACTGCGCATCGAGGAGAAGGAGACGCGCCTCGACCAGCTCGCCGACGAGCGCGAGACGGCTCTCGAGTACAAGGACCTCAAGGAGCAGAAAGCGGAGTACGAGAGCTACCGGAAGGCCGCCGAGTTGGAGGACAAGCGCGAGGAACTCGCCGAGGTCGAGGCCGACGTCGAAGACCTCCGAGAAACCCTCTCCGATCGCCAGGCCGAACTCGACGAGCGCCAGGGGCAGGTCATGCGCCTGGAGGACGAACTCGAGGAGCTCAACGCGGACATCGAACGCAAGGGCGAGGACGAACAGCTCGAGATCAAGCGCGAGATCGAGGAGATCAAGGGCGACATCGCCCGGCTCGAGGACCGCATCGAGAGCGCGGAGGAGACGGCCGACGCCGCCGAGAACGAGCGCCGGCAGGCCTTCGTGAAGATCGACCGCAAACAGGAACGCATCGACGAACTCGACGCCGAGATTCGCGAGACGAAGGTCGCCAAGTCCTCCGTCGCCGCCGAGATTCAGGAGAAGGAGGCCGAACTCGAAGACGTCGAGGCCCAGATCGAGGAGCTCGGCACGGAGTTCGAGGAGATAAAGGCCGACCTCCAGGACCGGAAGGCGGCCCTGGAGGACGCGAAAGACGAGAAGAACGACCTCCAGCGCGAGCAGGATCGCCTGCTCGACGAGGCCCGTCGCCGCTCGAACGAGCAAAGCGAGACGGAGGCCGAAATCGAGGACGCAGAGGCGAAGATCCCCGAGATCAGGGCCGAGATCGACGACCTGGAGGACGAACTCGCGAAGGCGAAGCGCAACCGGGAGACGATCAGCGAGGTCGTCGAGGACCTCCGAGAGGAGAAAGAGGAGCTTCAAGCCGAACTCGACGACGTCGAGGACGACCTCCAGGCCGCCCAGCAGGAGTACGCCGAACTGGAGGCCAAGGCCGGCGAGAACGGGGACTCCTCGTACGGCCGTGCGGTCACGACGATCCTCGGCGCCGACGTGAACGGCGTCCACGGCACCGTCGGGCAGCTGGGCAGCGTCGACCCCCAGGTCGCGACGGCCTGCGAGACGGCTGCCGGGGGTCGCCTCGCCAACGTGGTCGTCGACGACGACGGCGTCGGCCAGCGCTGCATCGAGTACCTCAAGTCCCGCAACGCGGGCCGGGCGACCTTCCTGCCGCTGACGGAGATGGACCAGCGGCCGCTCCCCTCCCTGCCGAACCACGAGGGCGTGGTCGACTTCGCGTACAACCTCGTCGACTTCGACTCGCAGTACGCGGGCATCTTCTCGTACGTCCTGGGCGACACGGTCGTCGTCGAGGACATCGAGACGGCCCGGGAACTGATGGGGCGGTTCCGTCTCGTCACGCTCGACGGCGACCTCGTCGAGAAGTCCGGGGCGATGACCGGCGGCTCCACGACGGGCTCGCGGTACTCCTTCGCCGGGAGCGAGGGCGCCCTGGAGCGCGTCGCGGCCCGGATCAACGACCTCGAAGACGAGCGCGCCTCGGTCCGCGACGAACTGCGAGACGTCCAGAGCCGCCTGGACGACGCGCGCGACAAGCAGAGCGAGGCCGCACAGCAGGTCCGGGACCTGGAGACGGACGTCCAGCGCCACGAGAGCCAGATCGCCGAGACGGAGGATCGCATCGACGACCTGGAGCGCCAGCTGGCAGACATCGAGGCCGAGCGCGAGTCCGTCGCCGAGGAGATGGAGGCCATCGAGTCCCAGATAGACGAGAAGGACGCCGAAATCGACGAGATTCAGGCGGACATCGACGACCTGCAGGCCGAAATCGAGGACTCCGAACTCTCGCGGCTCACCGAGGAAGCGGAGACCATCGAGGACGACATCGACGCCCTCGAGGACGACCTGGACGACTACGACGCGACGCTCAACGAGACGCAACTGGAGAAGTCCTACGCCGAGGAGGCCATCGAGGAACTCCAGGACACCATCGAGTCGGCCCAGAACCGCAAGGCAGAGGCCGAGGAGCGCATCGCCGACCTGGAGGACGGCATCGCCGAGAAGGAGGACGAACTCGAAGCCAAGGAAGCGGCGGTCGCCGAACTCGAGGAGGAACTCGCGGAGCTGAAAGACGAGCGCGAGGACCTCAAGGCCGACCTCGCGGACGCCCGCGAACGCCGCGACGCACAGAAGGAGCGCGTCCAGGCCGTCGAGGGCGACCTCGGCGAGGCCCGCGAGGACCAGGAGCGCCTGTCCTGGGAGATCGACGAACTCGAGGCCGCCGTCGGGGACTACGACCCAGCGGACGTGCCCGACCACGAGGAGGTCGAGTCCGAACTCGCCCGCATCGAGTCGGAGATGGAGGCCCTGGAGCCGGTCAACATGCTCGCCATCGACGAGTACGACGAGGTGGCCGACGACCTCGCGGAGATCACCGACCGCAAGGACACGCTCGTCGAGGAGGCGGAGGGCATCCGCGACCGGATCGAGACCTACGAGGCGCGCAAGAAGGAGACCTTCATGGAGGCCTTCGAGTCCATCAACGGCCACTTCGAGGACATCTTCGAGCGCCTGTCGAACGGCACGGGGCACCTCCACCTCGAAGACGAGGACGACCCCTTCGAGGGCGGCCTGACGATGAAGGCCCAGCCGGGCGACAAGCCAATCCAGCGACTCAACGCCATGAGCGGTGGGGAGAAGTCCCTGACTGCGCTCGCGTTCATCTTCGCCATCCAGCGCCACAACCCCGCGCCGTTCTACGCGCTCGACGAGATCGACGCGTTCCTCGACGCGGCGAACGCCGAACTGGTCGGCGAGATGGTCGACGAGCTGGCCGGCCAGGCCCAGTTCGTCGTCGTCTCGCACCGCCAGGCGCTGATGGAGCGGTCCGAGCGTGCCATCGGCGTCACGATGCAGGACGACAACGTCTCGGCCGTGACGGGTATCGACCTGTCCGGCGGGGAGCCGGAGGTGCCCGCCGATGATTAGCGAGGCTGACCGACGCGAGGCTCGACTGCAGGGAGAGCCTCGGCTTGGCCGAGCGGCTATGCCGCGAGGCAGGGACGCATCGGAAAATGCGAGCGGGGAGCTGGAGGCACGAGCGAAGCGAGTGTCTCCCGTCCTCGAACGGGCAAAGCCCGTGAAAGCGAAGCGACCCGCGAGCAGCGCGAGACTCGAACGACGTGAGAGTCTCGGAACGGGCGAGCGGGGAGCGGGAGACGCGAGCGGAGCGAGCGTCTCCATCGGCCCGAGCGGCGAAGCCGCGAGAGCGGCAGCGACCCGCGAGCCGCGTGCCACCAGAAGACTCACACCGTCGCGCCGGGCAGCACCGACCGAGGAGGCCTGACACGTGTCCGATAGCGAGATTCCGCTGGACATCACCGGCCACGACCAGCGGGACCGTCCGGGTGCCGGCCCCGACCTGCCGGAGCCGATGGTCGACGACGAGGAGCCCGACGACCCGGCGGCCGACGAGGACGAGGTCGAACCGGTCGAGGTCCTGGTCCAGCTCGCCCGGGACGGCGAGATCGACCCCTGGGACATCGACATCGTCGAGGTCACGGACAAGTTCCTCGACCGCCTCGACGAGGCAGACCTGCGGACCTCCGGGCGGGCGCTGTTCTACGCGAGCGTCCTCCTGCGGATGAAGTCCGACGCGATGCTCGCGGTGGACGACGAGCCGGAGGAACCCGAACCCGAGCCGTGGGAGCAACCCCTGGCCCACGACGAGCCCATCGAGGGACCGGACCCGTTCGCAGCGCTGGAGGAGGAGATGGACCGGCGTCTGGAGCGCAAGCGGGCCCGCGGGATGCCGACGACGCTCGACGAACTCGTCCGCGACCTCCGCGAGGCAGAACGGGACACCTGGTGGAAGGAACACCGCGAGTACGACACCTCGGGGTCGCCCCACGGCTACGGCCGTGGGACCCAGGAACTGGACTACCGGACGGCCGACGACATGCGGATGGACGACGAGCCGACCGCCGCCGACGTGACGGGGACGGCCCACGAGGAGCACGTCGACGACATCATCGCCAAGGTCTGGGCCGCGCTGCTCGACCACTACGAGGCGGGCCGCGACGAGGTGCTCTTCCGGGAGATCACCGAGACCGGCGGCTCGCGCGTGGAGACGTTTCTCGGCCTGCTCTTTCTCTCCCACCGCGGCCAGGTCGAACTCCAGCAGGACGATCTGTTCGGCGACCTCTGGATTCGGGACCCGAATTCGTCCGAGGCCCCCGAAGAGGCAGCCGCGGACGACTGAGGACGGCGCCGTTCGTCCGTCGCGCCCGGTACTGTCAGCTGAAGCGAAAGTGTTATGCTGTTCTGTGACATACGTTACCAGCACACATGACTCCCACCACCGTCAGCGAGCGACTGGCCGAGGGCCGGGTAGACAGGGACCGGTTCTACCGCGCCCTCGTGTACGTCCACGACGACGGCCGCCACTGAGCGGCGCCGTCAGAAGATGACCCCGGCCTGGAGGAGGGCGATGAGGCCGGTGAGTATCGGCACCGAGAGGACGGTGGTGACGAAGATGGTCGTACTCGCGTAGTCTGTGGCCTCGAGGTCGCCGCCGGCGGGACCCGTGAACTCCCCGGTGAGGATGAGGGTCGTCACGGCCGAGGGCATGGCGCACTCGAGGACGAAGACTCTCGCCACGTCCGGGTTGTCGAACCCCACGAGCAGCGCCACGCCGACCCCGACGACCGGCGCGACGGCCATCTTGAGCACGACGGCCGGGGTGACGCGGAGGGTGGCCGTCCCCAGTTTCGTGGTCGCGAGTTCGATGCCGAGGATGAGCAGCATGACGGGGATGGCGGAGTCGCCGACGAGACCGACGGTCTCCATGGCTGCGGTGTCGGCCGGCGGGACTGCGCCGAGTCCGCGCAGGGCGAGGGCACCGAGGACGGCGTAGATCAGTGGGATCGTGAAGACCGTCGTCAGGCCCTCCCGGAGGTCTGCCCCGTCGCCGCGCGCCGCGAGGTAGACGCCGAGCGTGTACATGGCGACCGACTGCGCGGCGATGTAGATGACCGCCGTCGCGCGGCCAACCTCGCCGAACGTGAACTCGGAGACGGGGATGCCGAGGTTGCCCGCGTTCGCGAAGATGGAGACGAGCACCAGCGACCCGAGGAGCGGCTCCGTCTCGCCGAGGCCCTTGCCCACTCCCTCGGCGACGACGGCCATGACGACCGTAAAGATGATCACACCGGCCCCGACGGCAGCGAGTGTCCGCGCGCTCAAGTTGGTCGTGGCGATGCTGTGAAAGACCAGCGCGGGTGCGAGGACGTAGATGGTGACGGTGTTCAGCGCGCCGGCCTCGACGCCGGTGGCCCGCGCCAGGACGTAGCCGACGCCGGCGATGGCCACGATGGGAAGGATGGCCGTCGCGAAGATGGAGAGCAGCGACACGGACGGCCGTCCGAGCGAACGCGTAACAATACTGTCGAAATCGGTCGTTCGGCACCTCGGAATCTGGCCGAGCCACAAAGCGGATACGGCAAAACCGCTACTGGACGAGTGATGAACGCGAGTGCGGACGTCGACGGTCGCGACGAGCCAGCGCGCGGCGCGAACGACCACGCCGAACTCCTCTCGGAACTCGACTCGCACGACGTCGCGCTGGCCCTGGCACCCGGCGAGACCGCCGTCGACCTCGACGTCGACGCCGACGCGGACCCGGACGCGACCTTCCCGCAGTCGGTCGCGAGCGGTGGGCCGACCCCGTCCGGGGTCATCCTCTGGACCCGCATCGCCCCGGCACGCTTCGACCCCGACGAGCCACTGTACGTCCAGGTGGCGACCGACGACACCTTCGAGGACGTCGTCTTCCAGGGCGCCTGCGCAGACGAGACGGCGATCACCGCCCACGACCACACCGTCAAGGTCGACCTCGACGGCCGCCTCGACGCGGACACCAGCTACGCCTACCGGTTCGTCCACGACGGCGTCGCCTCGCGGACGGGCCGGTGTCAGACGCTCCCCGAGCCCGACGCCTCTCCCGACTCCCTGCGGGTCGCCGTCCTAACCTGCCAGAACTACCTCAACGGCTACTTCCCGGCACTCCACTACGTCGCCGAGGCGGACCTGGACTTCGTCGTCCACCTCGGGGACTTCGTCTACGAGTCCGACGACGGCGACTTCAAGGGCCTCGGCTCGAAGGAGTACTCCGGCCGCGCCAAAGCCCTCCCGAGCGGCTACGACCGCGTCCACTCGCTTGCAGACTACCGCTACCTCTACCGCCACTACCGCGAGGACCGCTTCCTCCAGGAGGCCCTGGAGTCCCACACCCTCATCGCCGGCTGGGACGACCACGAGATGGTCAACGACGTCTACTGGGACCCCGAGACCGAGGCGCCAGCGGGCGACCACCCGCGCGGCGACGAGCCGGCGTTCATGACGGAACTCGTCGCCGACGCCATGCACGCCTGGTGGGAGTACATGCCCGCACGCGTCGAGTACGACCCGGAGGGCGAGTCCCTCCAGGAGCGCGTCCAGCTCTGGCGAGACCTCGAGTACGGCGACCTCGTCACCCTGGCGATGACCGACGAGCGCCTGTTCAGGGACCCGCCACGCGAGGCCATCCCGACCGTCGACAACGTCGGCCCTCACCGCGAACCGCCCGGCCGGTCCATGCTCGGCGACGAACAGCGCGAGTGGCTCCTGGACACCCTCACGACGTCCGATACGACCTGGACGGTCTGGGCCGACGAGGTCCTGACGCTGCCCTTCCGCATCGGTTCGGGACCGCTATCCGTCTATCCGGTCCAGGGCGGCTGGGACGGCTACACCCGCGAGCGCCAGCGCATCACCGAGGCCATCGCCGAAGCGGACGTGGAGAACTTCGTCACAGTCACTGGCGACATGCACTGCACCATCGCGGGCTACACGCAGACGAGCTATCCCGGGCGCGTGACGGGTGGTCGCGGCGTCACCCAGGGCGACCGCATCGGCGTCGAGTTCATGACGCCGGCGATCACGTCGCTCAACGCCGCCGAGGCGCTCCACCTCACCGACGGTCTCCGGGGCCGACTCACCGAACCCCTCCTGCGCCGACTCGTCACGGCGATGAATCCCCACATCGAGTACTTCGACAGCCACCACTGGGGCTACTCCGTCGTCGAGTTCACCCGCGAGGCGTGCACCTTCGTCGCCTACAGCGTCGACAAGACCCAGAACAGCCCCGACGCGGACCGCGAGGTGCTCGTCGCCTACCGCGTCCCCGAGGGCGTGACGAACCTGGACGAGGTCACCGACGAGTACCGCGACTGACCACGGGTGTCAGCCAGCCGACCGTACTACTCCCTGGTGGACTGAAAGGGCGAGGCACGGTCGCGTTCACTTCAGTCGCTGAGCCAGCCCTATCCGAGCGAGCGAAAGCGAGCGAGGATATCTGGCTCAGCGACCGCGAGAGCGAGGCCGAGCAGAGCGAGGCCTCGAGACCGCGAACGGCGACCGGAGGGAGCCGTGAGCGAGCGGGCCGAGGGCTTTCTGTTGGGGTCGGAGACGGCGACGGAGACGTTCCATATCGAGCGGGCCGAGGGCTTTCCCAGCGGACGCGGATCCGGTTGCTGAACCAGCGGTGGCGTGTTCGGCGCACCCCACCACCTCGGCCCGACGCTTTCATGTGACCGCCCCACGCTCATCCGCCATGGAAACGCGAGACGTGCTGCTCGTCGACGTCTTCGCCGACGAGCCGATGACGGGGACGCCGGTGGGGGTCGTTCTCGACGGGGCCGACCTGGCCGCGGACCAGCGAGCGGCGGTTGCGGCCGAATTCGGTGCGCCGGGAACGGCCTTCGTCTCCGAGACGGCGGAGGGCTGGTCACTGCGAGTGGCCGGCGACCCAGCCGACGGGCGCTGCGCACACGTGGCCATCGCCGCTGCGTCCGCGCTCGACGAGCGCGGTAGACTCGCCGGGTCGACCGTCGCCTTCGACCGCGAGGACGGCGACGCGACCGTCACGGTGGAGTCAGATGGCGAGACCTGGGTCGACGTCGACCGCCCGGACCTCCGGACGGCCGACGTGAGCGAGGAGGCGGCGGCCGCGGCCCTGGGCATCGACGTCGCGGCGATCCGGGACGTCGGCGCGGACCTCCCTCTGGTCCGGGCGTCGCTCGGTGCCGGAATTCTCCTGGTCCCGGTGAACTTCCTCGAACACCTGAGCGGTGCCGATCCGGACCTCGGGGCCGTGGCGGACTGCCTGGCGGCGACGGACACCGAGGCGATCTACGGGTACACCTTCGACACGCTCTCGGGCGACGCCGAGATCCACGGCCTCCTCGTCGAAGCGAACGGCCCGCAGGCGCTGGCTGGCGGCGAGGCGGCCGCCTGTGCTGCCGTCTCGGCCCGGCACTACGGCGCTTTCGACCACGACCGGACGGAGTTGCGCGTCGAGCAGGGGGACATCCTGGACCGGCCGGCACGGATCGCGGTGCGGACCGATGGGCCGACGGCCGTCGAGGGCGAGGAGCCGACGGGGACACTCGGCCTGGGCGGTCGCACGGTCACCGTCCTGGATGGGACGGTGGTGATCCCGCCGGCCGACGAGGATGGGGACATCATCGAGGCCTGACTTCCGTCCCCGCAGACCGACGGCGTAGCGGCGCAGTACCGTGGTTTTGTGTCCTGCCCGACTGGCGTCCGGCCTTTCAGAAGGTTCTTTAGGTTTCTTGCCGACGGTTCCGATACGGCTATGGCTGTACTCTGGCTGGACGACGTCCGGGCCGACGATCTATCGACCGTCGGCGGGAAAGCCGCGTCGCTGGGGGAGATGACGGGCGCGGACCTGCCCGTCCCCCCGGCGTTCGTCGTGACTGCCGACACGTATCGTGCGTTCATCGAGGAGACGGGAATCGACGAGGAGCTGTTCGACGCGGTGGACGTCGACGCCGACGACTCCGCCGACCTGGCCGGGGCAGCCGACCATGCGAAGGAACTCATCGAGGGGACCCCGATTCCCCAGGACATCCGCGAGGAGATCATGGCGGCGTACGAGCGCATCGGCGACGAGGCGTCCGTCGCGGTGCGCTCCTCGGCGACCGCCGAGGACCTGCCCGACGCCTCGTTCGCGGGCCAGCAGGAGACCTTCCTCAACGTCACCGGCGAGGACCTCCTGGATCGCGTCCGCGAGTGCTGGGCCTCCCTGTTCACCCAGCGCGCCATCTACTACCGACAGGAGCAGGGCTTCGACCACGCGGACGTCGACATCGCCGTCGTCGTCCAGCAGATGGTCGACGCCGACAAGAGCGGCGTCATGTTCACGAGCCACCCCTCGACGGGTGCGCCGCTGCTCACCGTCGAAGCTGCCTGGGGCCTGGGCGAAGCCGTCGTCTCCGGCTCGGTGACGCCGGACAACTACGTCGTCGACCGCGAGACCGGCGAGATCACCGACCAGACCGTCGCGACGAAGAAGATCATGCACGTCCGCGACGAGGAGACGGGCGAGACCGTCGAGCGTCCGGTCCCCGAGGACAGGCAGGACGTGCAGGTCCTGAGCGACGAGGAACTCGACGCGCTCCGCGAACTCGGTGAAGACCTGGAGGCCCACTACGGCGAGCCCCAGGACGTGGAATGGGCCATCGCCGCGGACGCGGCGGGCGCGGGCGCGGGACCGGACGGCTCCGTCTACCTGCTCCAGTCCCGCCCGATCACGACGATCAGCGACGGCGCCAGCGCGCAGGGCAGCGTCGCCGACGGCGGCGTGGCCGAGACGACGGGCGGCCAGGACGACGACTCGGGAGTCGTCCTCTCCGGCCTCGGCGCCAGTCCCGGGCGGGCCTCCGGCGCGGTCCGGATCGTCGAATCCATCGACGAACTCGACCAGGTCGAGCAGGGCGACGTGATCGTGGCCGCGATGACGACGCCGGACATGGTGCCCGCGATGAAGCGCGCCTCGGGCATCGTCACGGACGAGGGGGGAATGACCTCCCACGCGGCCATCGTCTCGCGAGAACTCGGCGTGCCCGCGGTCGTGGGCGCGGAGACTGCCACCGAGGACCTCGAGGACGGACAGACGGTCACGATCGACGGAGAGAAGGGATCGATCGAGACCGGGGCGGCCGACACCGAGGACCACGACGCCATCGAGGAGGTCCGCCCGCAGAACCCGGTCAAGCCGATGACGGCGACCGAGGTGAAGGTCAACGTCTCCATCCCCGACGCCGCCGAGCGCGCGGCCGCGACCGGCGCCGACGGCGTCGGCCTGCTGCGACTGGAGCACATGGTGCTCTCGCTGGGCAAGACGCCCGAGCGCTACATCGAAGACGAGGGCGAGGCGGCGTACATCCAGCAGATCGTCGACGGCGTCGAGGGCGTCGCCGACGAGTTCTACCCCCGGCCGGTCCGGGTCCGGACGCTCGACGCGCCGACCGACGAGTTCCGCCAGCTCGAGGGCGGCGACGACGAGCCGGTCGAACACAACCCGATGCTCGGCTACCGCGGCATCCGCCGCAGTCTCGACCGCCCCGACGTCTTCCGCCACGAACTGGAGGCCTTCCGCCGGCTCTACGAGATGGGCTACGACAACGTCGAAATCATGTTCCCGCTCGTCAACGACGCCGACGACGTGCGGCAGGCCCGCCAGCTGATGGAGGACGCGGGCATCGACACCGATCGCCGGAAGTGGGGCGTCATGGTCGAGACGCCCGCCAGCGCTCTGAGCGTCGATCGGATGGCCGAGGAGGGCATCGACTTCGCCAGCTTCGGCACGAACGATCTCACCCAGTACACGCTGGCGGTCGACCGGAACAACGAGCGCGTCGCCGACCGGTTCGACGAACTCCACCCGGCGGTCGTCGACCTCATCGAGCAGACCATCGACGTCTGTCGCGAGCACGACGTGGACACCAGCATCTGCGGCCAGGCGGGGTCCGACCCCGAGATGGCCAAGAAGCTGGTCCACGCCGGCATCACCTCGATCAGCGCCAACATCGACGCCGTCCGCGACGTCCAGCACGAGGTCAAGCGCGTCGAGCAGAAACTCCTCCTCGACTCCGTGCGCTGACCGGCGGCGCCCCGACCCGACGGTCCTCGCCGTTCAGAACATCGTCAGCTTGTCCCGCCGGTACATGTCGATCTCGCTCGCCATCGAGGGCCCCTGCTCGGCGGCGAAGACCACCGCCTCGGCGATCTCTTCTGGCTCCGTGACCTCTCCTTCCTCGAAGCGCTCCTCGAAGGATTCGCCGTAGGCCGAGCCGAACTCGGTGCGGACCTCGGAGGGGTTGATCGTCGTGACCGCGACGTCGTCGTCCCCGACCTCCGCGGAGACGCTCTTGGCGAAGCCCCGGGTCCACCACTTCGACGCGGCGTAGACCGGATTGAAGGGGCGGGGATACTGCCCCGCGAAACTCCCGATGAACACGATGGTCCCCGCCGAATCCCGGAGGTGGGGGATGGCCTCGCGGGTGGCGAAGAACATCCCGTCGGCGTTGGTCTCCATCATCGTCCGGTAGTCCGCCGTCGACATGTCCTCGACGTCAGACCCGCGGGCGAGGCCGGCGTTGTTGACCAGCAGGTCGAGGCCGCCGAAGGCCTCGACGGTCGACTCGACCAGGCTCCGGACGTCGGCCTCGTCGCGGACGTCCGTCGGGACGACCAGCGTCTCGGCGTCGTACTCCGCCTGGAGCGTATCGGCAATCTCCGCGAGGCGCGCTTCGCGGCGCGCGGCGATGGCGACGCGGGCGCCCTCGCGGGCGAGCGCGTGCGCCGTCGCAGTTCCGATGCCGGCGCTGGCGCCGGTGACAATCGCTGCCTGGCCGTCGAGCGACGAGTGGGCTGGCATGGGACCGTCTTCGACCCGATCCGGGTTAAACGTGGAGGCCAGCCGGAGCGGCCGGCGGGTGACAGGCACTCGCACCCGTAACCCCTAAGCGGATCGGGCGGCTCTCGCAGTGTATGCAGGAGGTCGGGCTGGCCGAACCCCAGGACTTCGAGCGCGTCCTCTCCTCGATGTGCACGGAGCCCCATCCCGCCGCCCGCGAGGCCGCCCAACGCTTTCTCGCGACGAATCCTGGCGACCCCGGAACCTACGAGACCGTCGCCGAACTGGAGCGACAGGCCGTCGACGGGCTGGGTGCGGTGGCCGGCCTCGACGACCCCGCCGGCTACGTCACCAGCGGTGGGACGGAGGCGAACATTCAGGCGATGCGCATCGCCCGGAACCGGGCCGACACCGACGAGCCGAACGTCGTCGCGCCGACGAGCGCCCACTTCAGCTTCCGGAAGGCCGCGAACCTCCTCGACGTGGAACTGCGGACGGCCCCGACCGACGACCACCGGGCCGACCCCGACGCCGTCGGGGCGCTGATCGACGACGACACGGCGGCCGTCGTCGCCGTCGCCGGGTCGACGGAGTACGGCGCCGTCGATCCGGTGCCGGCCCTCGCGGACCTCGCCGCGGACGCGGGCGCGCTCTGTCACGTCGACGCCGCCTGGGGTGGGTTCTACCTGCCATTCACCGCCCACGAGTGGCACTTCGACCAGGCTGCCATCGACACCATGACCATCGACCCCCACAAGGCGGGCCAGGCCGCGGTCCCCGCCGGGGGGTTGCTCGCGCGCTCGCCGGACCTCCTCGACGAACTGGCCATCGACACGCCGTACCTGGAGTCGACGTCGCAGGTGACCCTGACGGGCACGCGCAGCGGCGCGGGCGTCGCCAGCGCCGTCGCCGCGCTGGACGCCCTCTGGCCGCGGGGGTACCGCGACGAGTACGAGCGGGCCATCGAGAACGCCCACTGGCTGGCCGACCAGCTCGAGAGCCGCGGCCACGAGGTCTACGGCCCGGAACTCCCCCTCGTCGCCGCCGACCTCTCCGTCCCGATGACCGGTGAACTCCGGGACCGGGGCTGGCGCGTCTCCAAGACGGGTGCGGGCGAGATGCGCGTGGTCTGCATGCCCCACGTCACGCGGTCGATGTTGCGGTCGTTCGTGGCGGACCTGGACTGGTACTGAACCCGAGGCCTCGCACAGCGTCTGAGGCCCTATTCCGTGGACTCTACCGTCTGGGGCGTCGGCTCTGTCAGTTCGTCCGTAACGACAGTTCGGTCCGGTGGGTCGGGCGTCGGCGCTCGGCCCAGCGTGAAGAGACGCTCGGTGAGGGTGAGTTCTTCCGCGCTCGGGCTCGGTTTGTCGAGCGTCTCGTACTCGACTGCCACGCCGTCGGATTCGGCGGCGATGCGGACGGTACCCAGCTGGTAGGACGGGTAGAAGACCGGCGGCAGGACGCCGATGACACCGTCGCGGCGGTGCAGACGCTTGAGCCACGTCCCGGTGTTGACCAGCAGCCCGCCGTCGACGCGACGGACCGTCGGACGGTGCGTGTGGCCGAAGCAGAAGATGGCCGTCTCCGGACGGTCGGCGAAGACCTCGCGGGCGGCCTCCTCGTAGGGCGCTTCGGCGTCCACGGTCAGCGAGGTCTCGAAGACGCCGAAGCGCTGGATCGTCTTCCGGACGTCCCGGCGAATCAGATACAACGGGACCGCCACGAGCAGGAGCAGTCCGGCGACGACGACGTTGATTGCGAGGAAGAACCAGGCCGCCGTGCCAGCCCTGCCGAACTGACCGAGGAACGTCGTGGTCAGTTCGACCGGCATCGACCAGACGCCGGCCAGGTCGAGGCCCACGAGGACGGCGAGGAGGGCACTGACGTTGAACAGCAGGAGGAACGGGACGAGAGCGTACCGCAGGAGGGGATTCATCTCGCGGTAGAAGTACTTCGAGATGAGCCAGATGGGCATCCGTTCGGTGGGCGTCACCGCCTGGACGTCCCGCAACCAGTTGTACCGGCCGCGGTCGGAGAGCTGGCCCGCTCGACTCGTGACGAGCGTATTGTAGTAGTACCCAAGTGGCGTCGCGTGGGCACTCCCCCAGTCCTCGATGCGGTTGTTGGGGTCCCGCTGGTGGCCGTGTTCGAAGTGAATCACCCGGTCACCGACAGGTCTGGTCATGGATTTCGCCTGCACGACGTCGACGTTGTACGCGGCGAACCGGTCGACGTACTCGTCGTACACGGCGAGTTCGTGGTCGTGGTTCCCTGGCAACAGCGTGATATCGACGTTCGCTCCGGTCGCGCGGAATTGCTCGAACAGTTCCGGATACGTCTCGAGGAGTCGGTCGAACTTGTCCGGGCCATCGGTCGTGGTGAACTCCCAGAGTCCGAACGCATCCCCGTTGACGACCAACTCCGCGTTCTCGTCGGTCGTCTCCAGCCGTTCGAGGAACTCGAGCAACTCGTCGAGGAATTCGACGTGCTCCAGTTGCTCGTCCCCGCCGATGTGTAGATCGCTGATAACGTAGTAGACCCGCTCCCCGGCGTCGGGCGCCCCATCCGAGAGTCCGCTCATGTCGATAGCTGTTGTTCCAGACCGTTGCGCTTTAATCAGGTGGTTGGAACGGCACAGGTCCAGGGCCCGTCGGACGCCGTCCGCGCGGCACGACCGACCAGCCACTGAGACGTGCCAGGCCGGTCTCGGGGGCGAACCGGGAGTGCCCCGAGTCGCTGCTGAAGGCAGTGCGCGACTCGTGGCCCCGTGCTGGCACGCATTACGCGGTCGATGCCGTGCTCGTTCGTGGCGGACCGCCGGTGGGAGAGCGGGCGGTGCGCAGGCACGACCTCGGCCCTGACACCGCGGAGATACCTATTTCCCGCTGGCGCTCACCGGTGGAACTATGTCCACCCGCCGCCGCACGCTCTCCAGTCAGGTCCTCCTCGGAGCGTTGATCGTCCTGGTCGGCCTCCTGTTGCTCGGGCGCTCGACGGGACTGTACGACTTCGGCCCGGTCTTCCGGTACGTCCCGTCCCTGTTCGTCCTGCTCGGCCTGTATGCCATCGTCCGGAGCGGCTTCCGGAACCTCTTCGGCCCGCTAGTCATCGTCGCCCTCGCCGGTGCCTGGCAACTCGTCACCCTCGACGTGGTCGCGGGCGAGGACGTCGTCCAGCTCTGGCCCCTGTTCATCGTCTTCTTCGGCCTCTCGGTCCTGTTGAGCCAGTTCCGGCGACCGCCGGACGCCGTCAGCGAGTCCCACGTCTCGGCGCTCGCGGTCTTCAGCGGGAGCGAGAAGCGGTCCTCGACCAGGTCCTTCTCCGGGGCGAATCTGACGGCGCTGTTCGGCGGCGCGGAACTGGACCTCCGGGACGCCGAAATCGCCGACCCGCCGGCCCACGTCAGCGCCGTCGCGCTGTTCGGCGGCGTGTCCGTCGTCGTGCCCCGCGAGTGGCGCGTCGAGATGGACGTGCTGCCGATTCTCGGCGGGGCGAGCGACGAGCGCCCACGGCGGGAGGAGGAACACGAGGAGGTCGACCTCGTCGTATCCGGGTTCGCGGCCTTCGGTGGCGTCGAGGTCACGGACTGACCTCGCCCGCGACGAACCGGCGGGCTTTTGGCCCGCAGGCCGGATTCTGGCACCATGAGCCACGACCCGCTGCCCACCGACGGACCGGCCGTGGTCACCGTGGGGCTGCCCTACGCCAACGGCGACCTCCACGTGGGCCACCTCCGGGGCTACGTCGGCGGGGACACGTACGCCCGGGCGCTACGTCGCGTCGGCCAGGAGACCGCCTTCGTCTGCGGGTCTGACATGCACGGGACGCCGATCGCCGTCAACGCCGCAGAGCAGGGCGTCTCCCCCGAGGAACTGAGCTTCGGGTACCACGAGCAGTACGCCGAGACCTTCCCGAAGTTCAACGTCGCGTTCGACCACTACGGCAACACCCACGACGAGACGAACACCGAGATGACCCAGTCGTTCGTCCGCTCGTGGATCGACGAGGACCACGTCTTCGAGAAGGAGATCCAGGTCGCCTGGGACGCCGAGGCCGACCAGCCCCTCCCCGATCGCTACGTCGAAGGGACCTGCCCGTACTGCGGCGAGCAGGCACGCGGCGACGAGTGTGACGAGGGCTGCCAGCGCCACCTCGAACCCGGCGAGATCGAGGACCCGGTCAGTACGATCACCGGGAACCCCGCCGAGTACCGCTCCCGCCCCCACAAGTTCCTGCGCCTCTCCGACTTCCAGGACTACCTGCAGGGCTTCCTGGACCGCCTCGAGGGCACCGAGAACGCCCGGAACCAGCCCCGCGAGTGGATCGAGGGCGACCTCCAGGACCTCTGTATCACCCGGGACATGGACTGGGGCATCGACTATCCTGGGGAAGACGGGGATGGCGACGAAGACCTCGTGTTGTACGTCTGGGTCGACGCCCCCATCGAGTACGTCTCTGCGACGAAGCAGTACACCGAGGACGTCGGTGCCGACGAGTTCGACTGGGAGGCCGTCTGGAAGATCGGTGGCGAGGAGCGCCACGGCCCGGCGTGGGACGACGACTGGACCGACGAGGCCGGCGAGATCGTCCACGTCATCGGCCGGGACATCATCCAGCACCACACCGTGTTCTGGCCGGCCATGCTCCGCGGTGCGGGCTTCAACGAGCCCCGGGCCATCCTGGCGACGGGCTTCGTCGGCATCGACGGGAAGGCCCTCTCGACCTCCCGGAACCGCGCTGTCTGGGCCGAGGAGTACCTCGACACGGGCTTTCACCCGGACCTGTTCCGGTACTACGTCACCACCGGCTCCGGCCTGGAGAACGACGTCGACTTCGCCTGGGATCGCTTCGCCCAGCGCGTCAACGGCGAACTCGTCGGGAACCTCGGGAACTTCTGCTACCGCTCGTTGCTCTTCGCCCAGCGCAACTACGAGGGGACGCCCGACGCGGAGGTCAGCGACGAGATCCGGGCGGAGATCGAGGCGGCCATCGAGACCTTCGAGGACGCCGTCGCCGACTACGACGTTCGGACGGTCGGGCAGGTCGCCGTGGACCTCGCCGACGTCGGCAACGAGTACATCCAGCGCAACGAGCCCTGGAACCTGGTGGACGACGCTCCCGACGACGCAGCCCAGGTCATCCGCGACTGCGTTCAGTTGACGAAGGCCTGTGCCGTCCTCCTCCAGCCGGTCATGCCCGAGACGGCCGAGCGCCTCTGGGCGCAGGTGGGCGAGGACGGCTCCGTCGCCGACGTCGGCCTCGACGCCGCACTCGCTGCCCCGCCCGCCGAGTTCGGCGAGCCCGAGGAACTGTTCACGGGGGTCGAGGACGAGACGGTCGACGAACTGAACGCCGAACTGCGCGACCGCGTCGAGACCGCAAGCGAGGCGGACGAGGGCGGCGACGCCCCGACGGACGACGAGGCAGCCGGCGCCGGGGCGGCGGCCGACCTCGAACCGATCACCGACGACCGCGTCAGCTTCGACGACTTCCAGGGCCTGGATGTCCGCGTCGCGCGGATCACGGCCGCGGACCCGATCGAGGGTGCCGACGACCTCGTGCGCCTGGAGGTCGACGTCGGCGTCGAGGAGCGCCAGATCGTCGCCGGCATCAAACAACTCCACGACGTCGACGACCTGCCGGGGACGAAGATCGTGATCCTGGCGAACCTCGAGCCGGCGGAGCTGTTCGGGGTCGAGTCTAACGGGATGCTGCTGGCCGCGGGCGAGGACGCGGATCTGCTGACGACCCACGGCGACAGCGAGCCCGGGACGAAGATCCGCTGACGGGAGACCGCACCGACGAGGCCGTGGCCCGGTGGGTTCTTGTGTAGTGGCCCGTTTCTCCTTCGCATGGCCGCACACGGCGAGGACGGCGACGAGGAGGACGAGTGGCGCTTCTCGCTGTCGGACCTGGAGGACGGGGACGCCGACGACGGGGACGACGAGAGCGAGGCGGGCAGCGGTAGCGGCGTCGCCGGGTCCTTCTCCCCGAGCGAGACCATCGAGCCTGGCGAGATCGACCCGGAGAACGCGCTATTCGTCGTGGTCGGGATTCTCATCGGCCTCGTCGTCGTCGGGCTGTACGCGACGGCGCTGCTGTAGGAAGTGGCCGTCCGTCGGTTTCGCCCGCCGGCCCCGAAATATTATCCGCTCGCCACCCCAAGTGCCGTCATGGTCGACGTCTTCGGACTCTTCACGGCGAGCCTGCCGATGCTCCTCTTGCTGTCGGGAGCGGCGCTCATCGTCGCCGAGGCGTTCGCCCCCGGCGCGCACTTCTTCGTGGCCGGCGTCGCGCTCTTCGCGGCCGGCCTCGTCGGACTTCTGCTCAACGCCGTCATCCCTGGCCTCGGCGTCCTGAAGATCCTGATCCTGACGGTCGTGGTGATCGCGTCGTCGCTGGCGACGCTGTACGCCTACCGCGAACTCGACGTCTACGGCGGGACGAGCGAGGGCCGGACGACCGATTCGCAGAGCCTCCGTGGGAAGACGGGGCGCGTGACCGAGCGCGTCACGCCCACCGAGGGGGAGGTCAAACTGGAGAGTGGTGGCTTCAACCCCTACTACCGGGCGCGGAGCGTCGACGGCGAGATCCCCGAGGGCGAGGAGGTCATGGTGATGGATCCGGGCGGGGGAAACCTGCTGACCGTCGAGTCCGTGGGGAACGTGACCGACGAGATCGATCGGGAACTGGAGCGCGGCCGGACGGCGACCCCAGACCGCGAGACGGAAGCCGAGGCCGACCCGAACTCCTGACCGTCGCCGTACCAACACTTTTCCCGGCCCCATCCTAAGCTCAACTGTCATGCCAACCGCTGTCGCCCTCCAGACGGGAGACACCGCCCTCCCAATCGTGGCGGTCATCTTGCTGCTCATCGCCGTGGTGACGGCCTACAAGAGCATCGTCATCGTCGACGCCTACGACAAGGAGGCCTACACCCGGTTCGGGAAGTACCAGGGCCTCCTCCAGCCGGGGCCGAACTTCGTCCTGCCGTACGTGACGAAGACCTACCGCTTCGACATGCGGACCCAGACCCTCGACGTGCCGCGCCAGGAGGCCATCACGCGGGACAACTCGCCGGTCACCGCCGACGCCGTCGTCTACATCAAGGTCATGGACGCCGAGAAGGCCTTCCTCGAGGTCGACGACTACAAGCGGGCCGTCTCGAACCTCGCCCAGACGACGCTCCGGGCGGTGCTGGGCGACATGGAACTCGACGACACGCTGAACAAGCGCCAGCAGATCAACGCGAAGATCCGCACCGAACTCGACGAACCCACCGACGAGTGGGGCATTCGGGTCGAGAGCGTCGAGGTCCGGGAGGTCAACCCCAGTTCCGAGGTCCAGAAGGCCATGGAGCAACAGACCTCCGCGGAGCGCCGCCGGCGCGCCATGATCCTCGAAGCGCAGGGCGAACGCCGGAGCGCCATCGAGGAGGCCCAGGGGGAAAAGCAGTCGAACATCATCCGCGCCCAGGGTGAAAAGCAGAGCCAGATCCTCGAGGCGCAGGGCGACGCAATCTCGACCGTGCTGCGCGCGAAGTCCGCCGAGTCGATGGGCGAGCGGGCGATCATCGAACGCGGCATGGAGTCCTTAGAGGAGATCGGGACGAGCGAGTCGACGACGTTCGTCCTGCCCCAGGAGCTGACCTCGCTCGTGGGGCGGTACGGCAAGCACCTCCAGGGCAGCGACGTCAAGGAGAACGGCCACGTCCTGGACGCGCTGGACTTCGACGAGGAGACCCGCGAGATGCTCGGACTGGACGACATCGAGGAGATCCTCGGCGAACTCGACAAGGAGGAGAACGTGGTCGACGTCGACAAGATGGAACAGGAGGCCCAGGCCGTCAAGCACGGCGGGGGCTCGGCCGACATCCAGGACCCCGACGAGGTCATCGAGGAGATGGACCAGGAGTTCTCCGGCGGCGGCTCCGACTTCAACCCCAACGAACCGATCGAAGGCGGCGGGGACGGGCAGGGCGAGCCGTCGGGCGACGGGCAGGCAGACGACGAGCCAGACTCGTCGTAGCGAAGCGGTTTTCACGCTCCGCTCCGTACCACGCGCCATGTCTCCGGGGCGGGGCGGGGTGGACGAGGACAAGCGAGCCACTTTGAGACGGTTCGCCGCCCTGGGTGGGGCGAGTCCACTGGTCGGTCTCGCGAGCGCGAGCGAGAGCGAGAGCGACGTTCCGGACGCCATCGCGGGCTACGTGGGCGCGACCCCGGGTGCACACTTCTCGAAACTGCGCGACGACCTCCAGCTGGGCACGGGCGAGACCCAGCACCACCTGCGGACCCTCGAACGGACGGGGACCGTCGAGAGCCGGAAAGACGGCGACTACCGCCGGTACTTCCCGGCTGGCCGATTCACGGACTACGAACAGGTCGCCCTCGGGTACCTGCGGCGCGACACCCCCCGCGGGATGCTGATCGCGCTCCTCGAGGACCCCGACCAGTCTGCCAGCGACCTCGCCGGTGGACTGGACGTCTCGCGGCCGACCGTCAGCAAGTACGCGGCACAACTGGAGGACGCGAATCTCCTCTCGCGAACAGACGGATACGCCATCGAACGGCCCGAGACCATGCTCGTCCTCATCGTGGCCTACGCGGATTCCTTCGGCGAGGACGCGGCCGCGCTGGCCGCCGACGCCGCCGACCTCGTCGCGTACGATCCCGAGTGATTACGCGGTGACCATCCAGGTCGTACTCGACGAGTAGCCCCACTTCTCGACGTCGAGGTCCTTGGCGCCTGTTTCGATGGCCTGCATGTTCGTCCCGACTTCCTTCGCCGAGAGGTCCAGCGCCTCGCCGATGCAGCGGGACTTGAAGTAGGTCTGCTCGTCGACGCGGTCCCGGAGGTATCCCAGGATGCGCTGCTGCTTCTCGCTCAGGTCGGTCGTGGTCGCCTCCGCCCCCGCGCTCGCGGTCGCGCTCATACTCTTACCACTCCCCCAGGCGACTATAGTGGGTTTGGTACGCACGGTTACACCACCGCTGTCCAGCGATTTGGCCGACACGGGCGCCGTCGGGCCGGCAGGCACCCCGTGACCACCCCGCCTGCTGGTACGGGCGGTTAACGCGCCACGCCGTCGACGCCCACCCGGAGTAAGACTCGCTTACAGGTCCTCGTCGATGATCTCGCCGACGGCGAAGTTGGACTTGACTTCCGTTATCTCGACCTTGACGCGCTCGCCGACGTCGGCCCCAGGGACGATGATCACGTACCCGCGTTCGACGCGAGCGATCCCGTCGCCCTGTTTGCCGATGTCCTCGACCTCGACGTACCGGATCTCGCCGGCCTCGACCGGTGGCTGGGGTTCGGTCGGAGCGCTCTCGGCGGTCCCACTCTCGTCGTCCTCGGTCGGGACGTCGGCGTCGATGAGGGCGACGCGGTAGGTCCCGTCCGGGTCGACGGATCCGGTTTCGATTTCGCGGCGCGGTACCTCGATGACGTAGCGGTCGCCGTCGGCAGTTACGTCAGCACTGAACAGACACAGGAGTCGATTCGAGATTTCCAAGGTAAGACCTCCGAACGGTGAAATGTCCGCATGCCTCATAGTAGTTGGCGTCACCTAGACGGCTGCTGACGGTCGCCACGGACCGGACGCTTCCCCGCGGTCTGTCCCGCCAGTGCCGGTCGTGGTGCCCGCCGCGGGGTCAGTAGAACTCCCACTCGTCGTCCTCGTCTCCGCGTTCCACGCCCGCCGTCTCCGTCTCGTCGTCCGGCCACTCGACGCCATCGCCGCGGAGGTTCACGTAGGCGTACCACCCGAGTCCGACGAGCATGAGCAGCAGCACGAGGGTCCCGGCGATGGCCGCCAGTTGGCCCACGGACTCCAGCAGTCCACCACCGGCCGCGAGCGTGACGTCGCCCATACTCGTTACAGGTCGCAGACCCTCATGAGTCGTTCGCAGGCGCACTCGAGATCGGTCGGGCCCCGTCGGGTCAGGACTCCAGTTCGGCGTGGACCGGGCGGTCGCGGTGCACCCACGTCCGCGTTGCCCCGCCGATACCCAGGGCGCCGACGAGAATCCAGGCCGCAACTGCGCCCAGGCCGGGGAGCAGCAGCCAGCCGACCCCGCTGAGCAGCGCCCCCAGCAGGAGGCCGTACCAGGGGCGTCGGTCGCCGGAGAGGTCGGTCAGGAGCGTCCCGACCACGACGTAACCGAAGCTGGTGACGAGCACGAGGCCCCCCGCTAGGATGGCGAGTGCCAGGAGGCCGAGCGGCGTTCCGGCGACCCCAGCACGGACAAGGAGGTCGTTGGCGTACAGACCCGCGAACAGGACCAGGAGGTACGCGAAGAGCCCGTAGACGATCCCGACGACGGGCCGGTCCATGGTGTCCTCGACGGCGTCCTCGACGACGCCCCCGTACCGGAGCAGGAACGCGGCGCCCACGAGTCCAACGAGAACGATGGACGCCAGCGCCCGCACGACCCCCGACGAATCGGCGACGGTCGACGGGCCGAGCGGCTGCGCCCCGGCGACCGTCGGCACCGCCGCCAGGCTCCCGACCATCGTGACCCAGCCCACCCAGCGGCCATCTGGTCCGGATGCCATACCCCAGGACACAGACCCCTGACTGGAAAACCTGTCGTCGAGACGAGTCCGGTCGGACGTGCCGTCCCGCCGCTCCGCCTGGAATCGAGGTCCGAGGGGGGAGGGGAGAGCGAGGACCGATTCACTGCGCGCGACGCGGCCTGCCCGTCCCGGGGACCCGGCGAGCGATTTAACCTCGTTCCCGGGCTAGCTCCATCTGTGCGCGGCGCGCTGGCCGCCCTCCTCGCTGGCATTCGCCGGGGCATCGAGCTGCTCGTTCGCCCCTTCCGCCGTGGCGAGGGACCCAACAAGTTCCGCCTCTCCAGTTCCGAAACGGCGACGACGACCTTCGATGGCTCGGTCGGCTGGGCCAACCGGCCGCCGGCGACGCTCGCGTGTCCCCGCTGTGACAGCGACATCCGCCAGGTGACCGCCCACGACCCAATCGACTGTCCACGGTGCGTCGCGGAATTCGATCACGACGAGTTCACCGGTCTCACGCTCCGCTACCTGGAGTGTCCGGTGTGCAGGAGCCGGATGGTACACGGCAGACGCCACCCCGAGCAGTTCGACTTTCCGGAGTGGGCCACGTGTAACGGCTGTCGGTACCACTGGGAGTTCAAACACGCGTACTGACGGCGTCCACGGCCGGGCCGGCCCTTCTGCTCCGGGGAAACCTATTCGGTGCCTGGACTGCTCGTCACGTGACAGAGCACATGGCCGATCCGATCTCGAGCGGGCTGGTCGTCCTCGTCCTGGCGTTGTTCGGCCTCGCCCTCTACGCGCTGGCGACGGGCCGCCTGACGGTCGCCGGGCTGAGTTTCCTCAGCGCGAGCGTCACGATCTACCTCCGGGAGACCCGACTCCAGGCAGACGGCGAGTAGACGGTGCACACCACACCGGCTGCGCCCTCCTGGCGTCCACCCCGAGGACGGGTGTCTCTCAGTCGTTGACGGACATCCGCGTCGTGATCACCGGGACCTCGGAAGTCCGAACGACCTTGTCGGACGTACTCCCGAGGACCGCCCGGAAGCGGCCCTGGTAGGCGCTCCCCATGACGATGGCGTCTACTCCCTCGCCCTCGGCGTAGTTGACGATCTCCTCGGCCGGCTCGCCGGTCTTGATCACCGCGGTGCAATCGACGCCGGCGTCGGCCGCCTTGTCACAGATCTCGGCGGTCACCTCTTCGCCGTAGGCCCGGTACTCCTCGCGCATCTCCTCCTCGTCGTCCCGGAGGTACACCGTCCGGGGTGCCCCCGGCAGGTCGATGACGTAGAGTGCGTCTACGGTCGCGCCGACTGCAGCCGCCAGTTCGATGCCGTGCTCGGCCCCCCGCGTCGCCTCGTCCGTACCGTCGTATGGGATCAGTATCCTGTCGTACATGGCTGGAACCCTCGAACGACATTCTCTTGTCGGATGGAAATAATTTTGGGAGCGACCGGGTCCGAACGACCCGTTCGTTCGGCTGCTGGAGGAAAAATCGCTGTACGGGCGCTGATTCGGGCGAATGTGGCCACGACGCCTCGGTGTCGGTCCGAGGGCCGGCTGACGCCGAAACAATTCATATACTAGTTTTGGTATGTTGTGGTCGGCCGGTTGCGGTTCGGCTCCCCCGCGGGGGCTACTCGTCACCGGTCCGCGAGTCCCGGTCCCGTGTCGCTCCGGCGTCGTCGCGCTCGGAGACGCCAACGTCCGCTCCGAGTACCGACCGGCCGAGCATTCGGCCGCCGATGACGGTCGGGCTGATCACTTCGTCCGCCCCGACGCCCCGGAGTTTGTCGACGTGCTTCCGGTCCGTCGCGGCCGCGACGATGCGGACGTCGGGGTTCTCCTGTCTCGCCGCCAGTACCGCGAGCACGTCGCGCGCGTCGTCCTCGGTGGCGACGACGACGCCGGTGGCCGCGTCGATCCGGGCGTCCCGGAGCGCCACACTGTCCGTCGGATCTGCGGTGAGGACGTTCAGGTCCTCGTCGCGCAAGGCCGACGCGGCGTCGGTATCTTCGGTCACGACCACCACCTCCGTCCCGTCGCCGAGTTCGTCCAGGAGCGGTTCACTGAGTTCGCCGTGGCCGAGGACCAGCACGTGGTCCTCGAGCAGCGTGAGTTCGGATGCGCTCATGTTTCCGAAGGCGCTCGATATCCGCGATTCGATGGCAGGGATGAGCAGCGACCCCGACGCGATCGTGAAGCTGCCGGTCCCGAGCACGATGACCGACAGCGTGAACAGCTTCGTGAGTTGCGTCGTCGGCGTGGCGTCGCCGTAGCCGACGGTCGTCCCGGTGACGATGATGTAGTACAGCGCGTCGGTCAGCGACTCGACGCCGTTGAAGTCTGCCCGTAACACGTAGGCCCCGATCGTCCCGTAGACCTGGGCACCGACGAACGCCGCCAGTGCCGCCGTCTGGAACGCCGAGAGATCCACCGACTGGTCGAACCTGCGGCGGTTCCGGATGACGTTCGGGAACGTGACGAGAGCGAGTAGCAGCAGGGGCAGGTCGGTGGCGTCGGCGGTAAAGAACCACAGGAGAGCGACGAGCGGCAGCGCGAGGAGGACGCCGTACCACGCGAGCCGGATCCGCCGCTGGAGCCCCACGGTCAGTGCGCCGAGCACGAAGGCGAAGAAGACCCCGTAGAGCCGGACGAGGGTGCTCGACGCCGGGAACAGCCCGGCCAGCGGGCCGTCCAGCGTGACCGACGCCTGGCTCAGGTCCGACAGGCCGGTGACGAACGAGAGGACGGCCACCGCCCCGAGCAGGATGACGGTGGTCTTCGCCCCCGTGAAGGCAGTCCAGTCGACGAGGCGCACCTGCTCGGCGTGGTCGAACAACTGCTCGAGTGCCGAGTCCCGAGACCCGTCGTGGACGTCGCTGGCCACCCCTACCCGTTGGACCGCTCGACTTAAATACGTGAGCTCGACCCGCACCACGGGCCGCGGCGAAACGGCTGAATACGGCTCCGCCACCGGACTCTCGCCGCCGAGACGCTCGTCCAGTGATCCGCGCCAGCCCGCGTCGTCGCGCCGATCGGTCCCGGGAACCTGGCTCGACCTGTCAGACAGCGTTGACGACGACACGCCTATGGTGTGTGGACTGAAACCGAGGCACATGCCGACCGAGGGCGACAGTGGCGTCGAGCGGTTCCTCCGGCGAGCCCTCGCGCCCGTCTGCGTGGGCGCGGGGATCCTCGTCGTCTCGGGCTTTTTCTTCCCGTCGGTCGTCGGATCGGTGGTGTCCGGACGGGGGTGGCTCGTCGTCTCGTTGCTGTTTTTCGCAACCGGGCTCTCCTATCTCGCGCTCCTGCCGGTCCAGACGGCAGACCCGGACGCAGGCGACGGTCGAGGCGCGACGAGGTACCTGCTGCGCGTCCGTCACGGCCACTTTCGCCGGATCGTGGCGCCCTTCCTCGAGCGCCAGGACCTCGTGACCTTCGGCCTGCCAGTCGCCGTCCTCGCCCTGATCTTGCTCGTCCGTCTCGTGAGTCCCGACGCGACCGTCGCCGCCATCGCGGCGCTGAAAGACGTCGTCCTCGGCAGCTTCGGGTGGGTGTTCCTCGTCGCGGTCCTGCTCTCGGTCCTGTACTGTGCCGTCCTCGTCGTCGGCCCCTGGGGCGCGATCAGACTCGGGGGCGCCGACGCCGAGCCGACCTACACGTATCCGACGTACTTCGCGCTCTTCTTCACGGCCGGGATCGCGGCCGGCATCGTCTTCTGGGGCCCGGCCGAGGCCATCTTCCACTACCAGACGCCGCCGCCCTTCTTCGGGGCAGAGCCCCAGTCGAGCGCGGCCGCCGTCGACGCGCTCACCTACGCGCTCTTTCACTGGGGGATCTCGGCCTGGAGCCCGTACCTCGTCATCGGGCTCCCGATCGCCTACTTCGTCTACGATCGGGGCGCACCGCTTCGCGTCTCGACGGTGCTGACGCCGTACCTCGGCGTCGACGGCCTCGACTCCCCGCTCGGCAAGTTCGTCGACGTCCTCGCCATCTTCGCCACCATCGGCGGCGTCGCGACCTCGGTCGCCTTCGTCAGCCAGCAGTTCCTCACCGGCATCGACTTCCAGTGGGGCGTCACCTACGGGCTCCTCGGGCCCGTCCTCCTGGTGGCGGGGCTGACGGCCATCTTCGTCATCACCGCGGAGTCGGGCGTCCACCGCGGCATTCGGCGGATCGCCGGCGTCACGGTGGGCCTGTTCGCGCTGGTGACCGTCCTCCTGTTGGCCTTCGGTCCCCGCGGCTTCGTCTTCGAGTACGGCGGCGCGGCACTCGGGAACTACGTCGCGAACTTCGTGCCGATGAGTCTCTTCGTCGGCGGCCAGTGGGTCACGGACTGGACGATCTGGAACTGGTCGTGGTGGTTCTCCTGGGCGCCCTTCGCTGGCCTGTTCCTGGCCGCGCTCTCGAAGGGGCGGACGGTCCGGACCGTCGTGCTGACGGCCGTCGGTGCCACGTCGCTGGCGACCGTCACGTGGTTCCTGGTGTTCGGCGGGACGACCCTCGGCCTCCAGCACGGGGGCGTCGCGGACATCCTGGGGGCCATGGCGGCCTACGGCGGGTCCGAGGCCGTCGCCGGCTTCCCGGTCTTCGCCGCGCTTCCGATGAGCCAGCTGTTCATGTTCCTGTTCCTCGCACTCATCGTGGTGTTCATCACGACCTCGGCGGCGGTCTCGACCATCGTCGTCGCAGTGCTGGCGACGAAACACGGCCGCGCGCCGACCACCGGGAGCATCCTCACCTGGGGCGTCCTCCAGGGCGGCGTCGCCACGGCGGTTCTCGTCCTCGGCGGCGGCCAGTCCCTGCAGGACCTCGCCGTCCTCACCGGTGGCCCCTTCGTCCTCATCGCACTGATTGCCCTCGCGGGCCTCTCATGGACGTTCTACCGCGAGGAACGCGGTCACCGATCGCTGCCCGGGAGCGTCAGGGCCGCGGCGGCGGCTCGCGGGATCACCCTCCTGCCGGAGCGTCCCGACCTCCGCGACGACGACCAGGACTGATCCACCACCCGGACCATTTTCGACCGGTCGGTTCGCCGAGGGAAGTTGCTTCGTCACAACGCAGAGACACGTTTTAAGGTGAATTCGGCCGTCTCGGGGACCGTGAACCGAACCATCAGCACCGACGACGCGCCGGCGGCCGTCGGCGCGTACAGTCAGGCGACGACCGACGGCGACCTGTTGTTCACGGCGGGCCAGCTGCCGCTGACGACCGACGGCGAACTGCTCGACGACGAACCGGTGGACGTGCAGGCCCGACAGTGCCTGGAGAACGTCGAAGCCATCCTGGCGGCCGAGGGGCTGACGATGGACGCCGTCCTGAAGGTGACGGTCTACCTCGACGACGTCGACGACTTCGCCGAGATGAACGACACGTACGCCGGGTTCTTCGACGAGGACCCCCCAGCGAGGAGCGCCGTGGAGGTCGGCGCCGTCCCGAAGGGCGCCGCCGTCGAGATCGAGGCCATCGCGGCGATGTCCTAATGCGTTCGCCGTCCCGATCGATTCGGCGAGGGGACGATGGCTGAGGACTGGACGGTCGTCGATCCCCGGGACCGCCCCCGCGAGCCGTTCCAGACCTGCGACGTCGCCCACCGGAAGCTGACCGAGGCGCTGGGAGCGACGGAACTGCGCGTCAACCAGGTCGTCCTCGAACCCGGCGACGTCTCGACGCCCCACCGCCACGAGCGCCAGGAGGAGGTCTTCGTGGCGACGACCGACGGCCGGATCGCCGTCGAGGGCGAGCGACGCGACGTCCCCGCCGGTGGCGTCGTCCGCGTCGGTCCGGACGCGATCAGGAGCCTCCGGAACGACACCGACGACGAGACGCACGTCTGGCTCGCGTTCGGCGCGCCGCCGATCGGGACGGTCGAGGACTTCGGGGAGTACGTCGTGCCGGACGACGTCGACTAAGGTCGTCGATACTGCACGTGCAGCCCCGTCCGGGTCTTTATTACGGACCGACGTGGAGTGGATAGTTGAAGGGGATCGTTCGGATCGTCGACCGGTATCGGGCCGATCGATGCCCCGGAGGAATGCGATGGCACCCGCTTCGATCCGTCCGCCGGCGACCGACACGGGCACGAGAGCCCCGACTCAGCGGCCAACGGGGGCGACGCGCGGATGAGCGACGGGTGGGGCGACAGCCGCGTCGTGGCGGGGGTCCTGGCCGTGGGTGACGACGCCATCAGGATCCGGTCGACGCCGCGGCTCTTCCTGGCCGGGCAGATCGAACGACTTCGGACGGACGAGCCCCGCCATCGCCTGCGAGCGCTCGGCAGCATCGCACTCTTCCTCCTCGGACCCCTCGCGCTGGTCGGCGGACTGTACCGGCTGACCGACGCTGGCGTCGGCTGGCTGGCGTTCGTCGAGATCGTCTCACTCGGCACCGGCGCGGCCACGATCTGGCACCAACACCTCCGAGAAACTGTCGTCCCTCTCGACGCGGTTCGTGCGGTGACGATTGGTCCGGACAACCGGCGACTCGAACTCGTCCACGCCCCACGCAACGGGCTGCTCGCGAGGTTGCGTTCTGCCCCCCGACGGCGTCGGCACCGCTTCCGAACGCCCGAGGACGGCCGCCGTGCCCGGGAGCTATTCCGGCTGCGAGAAATCGACGTGGTCGACGGCGACGACCGGTCCGAAGTGACCTACCGCATCGTGACGACCGGGGGCGTCTGCTTCTGCGAGCGGTGTGGGGGCCAGGTCTCGCCCAACGACCGCGCGTGTCCTGCCTGCGAGTACCAGCTCCGCGTCCGCCAGGCCGATCCGGCGTGACTGTGGGGCCCTGGCGGCTAGCCACTCGTGGCCGTCTCGGCGGTTGGAACGACGTGGACCGGGACCTCGGCGTGGGCGGTGACGTACTCCGTCGTGCTCCCGAGGAGGCGGCGTTCGAGGCCCCCGCGGCCCGTCGTCCCCATCACCACCAGGTCGACGTCGTTGTCCGTGGCGTAGTCGAGAATCGTCCGTGCGGGCCGGCCGAGTTCGATGGCTGTCGTGACGGGGACGTCGTCGGCCTCTGCCAGGGCGGTCAGGTCGGCAAGATACCGCTCGCCGCGCTCCCGGAGCGGTTCGACCGCACTCTCGATGGACGTGTCGTAGGTTCGGGTGTTGATGACGGTAAGAACGTGGATCTCTGCGTCGTCGCGTGCCGCGAGCGCGACCGCCTCGCGCATCGCCGCCGCCGCCGTCTCGCTGCCGTCGGTCGGGACCAGAATCCGGTCGTACATATGCTCAATACGGGGACCAGCCCTATCATGGTATTCCCTGACGCGCGCCTCGTCGACCGGTCGCGCCACGGCCCGTCGACTCGCTCGTCGGCACGCGCTCGACGCTCCGTGACTCGGTTGCGCCAACCAGGTCGACGCACCTGCCAGTCGACGGCGACGCGGACGCGCGAGGAGGCTGCGGAGGCGTCTTCTGATCCGCGTCGGGGCCCCTCGGAGCGGCTCCCAGGTGCCCTAGAAGAGACCGTGGACCGTCCCGTCGTCGTCGACGTCCATGTTCGCGGCGGCTGGCTCGGCGGGCAGGCCAGGGAGGGTCAGCACGTCGCCCGTCAACGCGACGAGGAAGCCTGCACCCGCCGAGGGATAGACCTCCTTGACCTCCAGGGTCCAGTCCTCCGGGGCCCCCTTCAGGCTCGGGTCGTCCGACAGCGAGTGGAACGTCTTCGACATGCACACCGGCGCGTCGTCGAAGCCCAGGGTCTCCATGCGCTGGATGTCGTCCTCGGCGTCGCCGTGGTACTCGACGCCGTCCGCGCCGTAGATCTCGGTCGCGACCGTCTCGATTTTCGTCTTGATGGAGTCGTCGCCGTCGTAGAGCGGTTCGAACGTCGAGTCTGTCTCCGCGGCCGCTTCGAGGGCCCGGGCGAGGTCGGTGCCGCCCTCGCCGCCGTCGCTGAAGACGGTCGACTCCGCGGCGTCGACGCCCAGGTCAGATTCGCAGTGGTCGAGAACGGCGTCGACCTCGGCGTCGGTGTCGCCGGGGAACCGGTTGACGGCGACGACGACCGGGACGCCGAACTGCTGGAGGTTCCGGACGTGCTTGTCGAGGTTCTCGAAGCCCCGGCGGACGGCGTCCACGTCCTCGGCCTCGAGTTCGTCGAGGTCCGGCGGCCACATGTTCTGGCCGTGGTACTTGAGCGCCCGGACCGACGCGACGAGCGTGACGGCGTCCGGGGCCATGTCGCCGAACCGGCAGACGATGTTCATGAACTTCTCGGCGCCGAGATCCGAGCCGAAGCCTGCCTCGGTGACGACGTACTCCGAGAGGTGCCGCGCGACGTCGTCGGCGATCAGCGAGTTGGTGCCGTGGGCGATGTTCGCGAAGGGGCCGCCGTGGACCAGCGCGGGGGTCCCCTCGATGGTCTGGACGACGTTCGGCTTGAGGGCGTCCTTCAACAGGATCGCGACCGCGCCCGTCGCCTCGATGTCGTCGACGGTGAGCGGGTCGCCGTCGCTGTCGTACGCGACGATGATCCGGGCGACGCGCTCTTTCAGGTCCGCGAGCGAGTCCGCGAGACAGAGCACGGCCATGAGTTCGGAGGCGGCCGTCAGGATGAAGCCGTCCTCTCTGGGAACGCCGGTGACGTCGCCGCCGAGACCGATGACGGTCTCCCGGAGGACCCGGTCGTTCATGTCTATCGCCCGGGGCCAGTTGACCCAGTTGACCGCGACGTCGAGGTCGTTGCTCTGCTTGACGTGGTTGTCGAGCATCGTCGAGATGAGGTTGTGCGCCGAGGTGAGCGCGTGCAGGTCGCCCGTGAAGTGGAGGTTGATGTCCTCCATCGGGAGCACCTGCGAGTAGCCGCCGCCGGCCGCCCCGCCCTTGACGCCGAAGACGGGACCCAGCGACGGCTCGCGAATGGCGACGAGCGCGTCCCGTCCCAGTTGGTTGAACGCCTGCCCGAGCCCCACCGTCGTGACCGTCTTCCCCTCCCCCATCGGCGTCGGCGTCATCCCGGTGACGAGGACGAGTTTGGCGTCCGGTTCACTCTCCGACCGGATGCGATCGACTGCGTCGAGTTTGATCTTGGCCGTGTATTCGCCGTTCAACTCCAGGTCCGTCCGGTCCAGTCCGTACGGCTCGACCACGTCGGCGACGTGTGATTTGTCCGCGGCCTGTGCAATCTCGTAGTCCGTCGGCATCTGAGAGTCGGTTTCTTCGAGAGACGTCATCCTGCCGCTCCGTTTTCGCGACCGAGCCTTGAATGTTGGCTGTCCTATAACTCCGCGAATACGACGTGTTTGCCCGCGAGTCCCGCCCGACGGCCGACTGTCGAGATCGGGCACGAGACAGGCAGACCCGACCGATCAGTGCCACACTCGTTCCGGTCGGTACGGAGACTACTGCGTCTGGCCAGAACTATCACATTCCGAATCGATAGAGGTTCGCGAGCCACTCTCCGGGACAGGCGAACGCGAGTGCCCCCTGGCTGCGGCGCGGGCGGGGCGGGCCCAGGTGTGCGGCCGCCGCTGTCAGGTCGAGGATCGGTTGCGGTCGACGTAGTCGTCCAGGTCCGCCGCGACGGCGTCCGGGAGCGGCGGCGGCTCGTAGTCGTCGAGGAGTTGGGCGACGCGCTCGGCCCCGACCGCGACGGACGATGGCCGACCGGCATCCGCCCAGGCGTGGAACGACCGCTTGTCGAGGACGTCCGACCGGTAGAACTGCGCCGTCGGGTCCCCGTCTCCGGGGAAGTAGCCGCCCGGTTCGACCGCAGCCAGGTCGTCGAGACGGAAGTCGGTCGCGTCGATGTCGAACGTCTCGCCGAACCGGTCGAGGTACCTGATCACCTCGCAGTCGAGCACGAACTTCTCGGGGGAGATCGTGGCGTAGGAGTCGAGGATGCCGGTGGCGTTGAGGACGAAGTCGACGCCGGCGAAGCGCGTGACCGTCTGCAACAGCGTCGATTCGAGGCCGCTCTGGTAGCCGACGGTCTTTCCGTCGGTCAGGCCACCACCGCCCCTGGAGGGTAGCCCGTAGAACCGCCCCATCTGTCCCGCGAAGGCGACGAAGAAGGCCGATTCGGGGCTGCCGATCGACAGCGACCCGTACCGACCGTCGACCGTCGCCGTCGGAACGCCGTAGACCACCGGCGTGCCGGGATTGACGAGCTGGGCGAGCGTGATCCCGACGAGGTTCTCCGCGTTCGTCTGTGCCAGGGCCGAGGCGAGCGTCGCCGGACCCGAGGCACCGGCCATCGTGAACGACGAGACGACGAGCGGCTGGCCGCGTTCGGCGTAGGCCAACAGCCCGCCGAGCATCCCGGTGTCGATCCGGCGGGGCGGGACGGTGTTGACGAGGCCGGCGACGTAGGGCCGCGACAGGTCACGGTCCTCGACTGCGATACCGACCATGTCCAGACACGCCGACGCCCGGTCGGCTCCGTCGGTCGGCCCCAGGAGCGGCTTGTCGGTCAACGCGATGGCGCGGCGGAGCAGTTCGTAGTGCCTGCCGTCGTCGTCGAGGTCGGTCGGCTCGCAGACCCCGTACCCGGCGCAGGTGATGGCGTCCTCGGCGTGGGCCAGTTTCAGGAGCGTCTCGTAGTCGTCGAGCCGTGCGGACCGCCGCCCGTCGCGCGTTCGGACGTTGGCCGGCCCGTACCCGGGCGCCCGGACCGGCGGCCCGTCGCCACCGACCGTGACGGCGGTCTCGGGATTCCGGCCGTGGAGTACGAAGCTCCCCGGGGCCAGGTCGACGCACTCCTCGACGAGGTCCCGCGGAAGCGTCACGACGCCCTCGTCGTCGACCACGCCACCGTGTGCCGCGGCGAGCTCCTGGGCACGCTCGTGGTTCAGTTGCACCCCGACCTCCTCGACGAGGTGCATCGAAGCCTCGTGAACGGCAGAAACGGCTGCCTCGTCGAGCCTGTCGAGTGGCGGCACGGGACGGGCCGCCGCGTCGACGTCGTCCATTCACCGACTAGACCGAGTTGTCACGTAAGTATATTTGCGCGGCCGAGCGACCCTCACCCCTCCCGACCGCCGCCCCGTCACGCGAATCCAGCGCGTACCGGTCCACCGTCCGGACCGCGGGGCCGACTCCACGGAGCTGCGACCAGGGGGCCGAGTTCGACCCGTATCGAATCCGAGAGGTTGTGGTTCGACCGGCCGCACCACCCGGTCTAAAGGCCTGGGAGCCGGATGGAGTGGCATGGACTACCACGAGGCGGTCAACCGGCTGGAGCGCCTGCGACGCCTCCGGCCGAAGCTGGGAACCGAGACCACCGCCTCGCTGCTCGCTCACCTGGACGATCCACACGCGGGACTGCCGTGCGTCCAGATCGCCGGATCCAACGGGAAGGGAAGCACGGCGCGACTGCTCGAGTCCATCCTGGCCGAGACGGGACTCGACGTCGGTCTCTACACCTCCCCGGACCTGAACGGGGTCCGCGAGCGAATCAGGGTCGGCGGGCGGCCGATCTCTCGCGGCGAGGTCACGCGGTTCGTCGAGCGGATCGACCCGTACGTCCGCGACCGGTCGGTCGCAGGCGAGACCCCCACGTACTTCGAGGTCCTCACCGCGCTGGCGCTCTGGCACTTCGCGCGCGCGGACGTCGACCTCGCCGTGCTCGAGGTCGGCATCGGCGGTCGGTACGACGCGACGAGCGTCGTCGATCCCCGGGCTGCTGCGGTGACGTCGATCAGCCTCGAACACACCGACATCATCGGCTCCACGATCGAGGAGATCGCCGCGGACAAGGCCTCGGTCGCCCCCGCGGGCGCGCCGCTCGTGACCGGCGCGTTGGGTCGCGCACTCGAGACGATCCGCGAACAGACCGACGTCGTGACCGTCGGGACCGTCGAGTCGACTCCGGGATCCGACCCCGCGCCGGATCCTGACGCCGCCGGCCCGGCGGACGAGCGAGCCCCGCGGCCGGACGGCGATGGGCGTCCCGTCGAGGCGACCGACGTGGTCGCCACCGAGACGGGCATGGCGACGCGTACGGAGTCGACGGTCGCGATCCGCGGGCCGGACTGGGGCGTCGAGACCGAGTCGCCACTCCTCGGCGAGCACCAGGCCGTCAACGCGGGTATCGCGGCGACCCTCGCCCGGCAGGTCGCGGAGCCGACCGAGGCCGACATCGCGGCCGGGATCCGCAACGTCCACTGGCCGGGCCGGTTCGAGGTGATGGACACGGACCCGCTCGTCGTCCTCGACGGCGCCCACAACCCGGCGGCCTGCGAAACGGTGGCGCGGCTGCTCGACCGGTTCGACGCCGAGACCGTCCACCTGGTGTTCGGCGCGATGCGCGACAAGGACCACGCGGCGATGTGTCGCTCACTCTCGCCCGCCGATCGGGTGTACGTCGCTGAGCCGGCCGTCGACCGGGCCGAGGACCCGTCGACGCTCGCCGCCGTCTTCGAGCGCGAACGCGACGCGATCGTCACGCCGTGCGAGTCCGTCGCCGACGCGCTGGAGCGGGCATTCACCGCCAGTGACCCGGAGGACTGCGTCCTCGTCACGGGCTCGCTCTCCGTCGTCGCCGAGGCCCGGGATCGCTGGACCCGACACCCGACCGTCGTTCGGACGGACGGGCCGGCCCGCGCTCGGACGCTCCTCGAACGGGCCGACGTGCCGGCCGCGACGCGGTCGGACGTCGTGAACGACCTCGGCCCCCACACCGTCCGGTTTCACGCCCGCCGGGACCTCGCCACCGACCTCCGAACGCGCATGCTGGCACTCGGCGGGACCGGGGCGGTCTCGGGGATTCGGGCCACCGACCGGCACGTCCAGACGGTCCTCTCGGGGACGACCGACCAGTTCCTGGACCTCGTGCGGTGGCTCCGTCGGGGGGCCGGGAACCGGCCGCACCTCGGGCGGCAACTCGAGGCGGCGCTCGGCCTCCGCGAGGGGCGCCGCGACGCCCGGTCCGCAGCGGAGACTGACGTCATGGGCATTCTCAACGTCACGCCCGATTCCTTCCACGACGGGGGCGAGTACGACCGAACCGCGGACGCCGTCGAGCGCGCCCGGGCGATGGTCCTGGCCGGAGCGTCCATCGTCGACGTTGGCGGAGAGTCGACGCGCCCGGGTGCCGACCCCGTGTCCGTCGAGACGGAAATCGACCGCGTGGTCCCCGTCGTCGAGCGACTCGCAGGCCTCGACGCGACGATTTCCGTCGACACTCGGAAGCCCGCGGTCGCGTCGGCTGCCATCGACGCCGGCGCCGAGATGGTCAACGACGTCACCGGGCTGGGGGACGCCCGGATGCGACGCGTCGTCGCCGAGCGGGACGTCTCGGCGGTCCTGATGCACAGCCTCTCTGCGCCCGTCGATCCCGACGACCACCTGGCCGCGGACGACGTGGTCCGGACGGTCCTCGACTCGCTGATCGAGCGGATACTGCTCGCGGAGCGGGCCGGGATCGACCGCTCACAGCTTCTCGTCGATCCCGGCCTCGGCTTCGGCAAGACCCCCCGCCAGAGCTTCGCCCTGCTCGACCGGCTCGACGAGTTCCACGCCCTGGGGACGCGCGTGCTGGTCGGGCACTCTCACAAGTCCATGTTCGGCCCGGTGACCGGCGCGGACGACGATCGATTCGCGCCGACCGTCGCTGCGACGGCCCTCGCGGCCGAGCGCGGGGCCGACGTGGTTCGCGTCCACGACGTTGGTCCGAACGTGGCGGCCATCTCGACGGCGCGACGGACGGCAGACCAGCGCTGACCGACGGGTGACCGACTCCAGGTGACCGGGCGCGGTGGTCGACGGGCAACCAGCCGGCGCTGGCGGGAATCGTAAGCGAGCAGACTCGAAACAAGACACATATGGAATCATATGTATTGTGGAACGGCCAGCGCGGCCCACGGAGTCCGGGACAGACCACACGTCGCGAAGGCTCCATCGACTGCCGAGTATCGGCAGATAGTGGCGTTTGCGGGCGGTCTGGGCGGTACCGTCCGGTGGCCCCTCGGCCCGGCCGACGGGAGCCGACCGGCTCCCGCCTAACTCATCATATAACGAATCTATTGGTAAGGCAGTCATTTAATATCGCGCGAACTCACCGTCTCGAAACGAGCATGAACCGGACACGTATGCCAGCGAGAGTGCACGCCGGGACGCTTGGTGGCGTCGCCGACGCGAACCGGACGGGGGGACCGCGACGATGAGTGACAGCGACTTCCCGGCCGCCGCAGAGACGGTCATCATCGGGGCCGGCATCGTCGGGAACAGCCTCGCCTACCACCTGGCGCGGCTGGGCCGCGAGGACATCCTCCTGCTCGACAAGGGACCGCTCCCGGACCCGGGCGGCTCCACGGGCCACGCGTCGAACTTCCTCATGCCCGTCGAGCACTCGAAGGAGATGACCCACCTCACCCGCCGGAGCATCGAGTGGTACAAAGACATGGACACGTTCACCGAGTGCGGCGGGATCGAGGTGGCCCGGACCGAGGAGCGGATGGAGGAGAACCGCCGCCGGATGCAGTCGGCCAAGGCCTGGGGGGAGCCAGCCGAGTTGCTCTCGCCGGACGAGGTCAAAGAACTCGTCCCGTACATCGACGAGGACCGCATCCTCGGTGGCTTCCACAGCCAGGGGGCAGGCGTCTGTGATCCGCTCCGCGCCGGGGAGGTCATGCGCGCCCGGGCGGATCACGAGACCGACGGCGGTCTCACCCTCTCGCCCAACACCGAGGTACTCGACCTCCACGTCGAAGACGACGAGATCCAGGCCGTCGAGACCGACCGGGGGACCGTCGAGGCCGGCGAGGTCGTGATCGCGGCCGGGCTCTGGAGCCCGAAGATCGCGAAGATGGCCGGCGTCGAGATCCCCCTCACGCCGGCGGTCCACCAGATGATCAGCGTGGGCCCGATCGAGTTCTTCGAGCAGTTCGAGGGCGAGATCAACCACCCCGTCGTCCGCGACATGGACACCCAGATGTACGAGCGGCCGAGCGGCAACGACATGGAGGTCGGGTCGTACCAGCACCGGCCCATCCTCTGGGACGTCGACGACGTGCCCTCGATCGACGAGGCCCCGCTGTCGCCGACCCAGCCGCCACTCACCGACGACGCCTTCGAGAAGTCGATGGCGGACGCCCTCGACCTCATGCCGGAGGTGCTCGACGACCCGAACGCCGGGATCCGGCTGGAGATCGACGGCCTGCTTTCGGAGGCACCCGACGGCGCGCCGCTGCTCGGTCCGCTGCAGGACGTCGACGGCCTCTGGTCGTGTGCGGCCGTCTGGATCAAGGAGGCGCCGGCGATCGGCGAGGCCGTCGCCCAGCAGATGGTCCGGGGCTGGTCCGACATCGACATCCACGAGTCGAACGTCAACCGCTTCTACGAGTACGGCACCTCGCGGGCCTGGGTCAAGGCCCGCGCGAACGAACTCTACCAGGAGATCTACGGCATCGTCCACCCCTCCGAGCAGTGGCAGTCCGGTCGCCCGCTCCGCAAGAGCGCCTTCTACGACCAGCAGGACGACCTCGACGCTCGCTGGTTCGAGACCGCCGGCTGGGAGCGCCCCCAGTGGTTCGAGTCCAACGAGGACCTGCTGGAGCGATACGCCGAGGACATCGAGGGTCTCCGCCGGCCGAACGAGTGGGACGCGCGCTGGTGGTCCCCGATAATCCTGGCCGAACACCTGCACATGCGCGACAACGTGGCGATGGTCGGCGACATGGGCTTCACCATCTTCGACCTCGTCGGCCCGGGCGCGACCGAGTTCGCGGAGCGCATGGCCGTCGGACGGATGGACGTCGACGTCGGCAAGTCTGTCTACACGCCGATCCTCGCCGAGAACGGCGGCTTCGTCTCGGACCTGACGATCGCCCGCGTCGACGACGACCGCTACCGCGTCATCACCGGCGGCGGCATGGGCGGCGCGGACAAATCCTGGTTCCGGAGTCACATGCCCGACGACGGGTCGGTCCAGCTCCAGGACCAGACCGCCTCGCTGTGCACCCTCGGCGTCTGGGGACCCGACGCCCGGGAGGTCCTCCAGTCGGTCACCGAGGAGGACATGTCTCACGACGCCTTCCCGCCGTACACGGCCCAGGAGGTCACCATCGGCGAGGTCGACGCGTGGGCGCTCCGCATCTCCTACGTCGGCGAGCGCGGCTGGGAGATCTACGCGCCCATGGACAAGGGCGGGCGGCTCTGGGACGTCCTCTGGGACGCCGGCCAGGAGTACGACGTCAGGCCCGTCGGCATGGGCGTCTACGGGACGACCGGCCGGATGGAGAAGGGCTACCGCCTCTACGGACACGAACTCGAACTCGACTACACTCCCGCCGAGGCCGGCCTGACCTTCCACGGCGTCAAGGACGCCGACTTCGTCGGGAAGGAGGCCTACGCGGAGGCCATCGAGGCGGACAACGCGGCGACGCTGTGTACGCTCTCGGTCGACGACCACGAGTCCGCCGACGGCGAGCGCCGCTTCATGCTCGGGAACGAGCCGATCTTGGACGAGAACGGGGAGGTCCTCGTCGACGACGAGGGCCGGCGCTCCTACGTCACCAGTGCCGGAACCGGACCGAGCGTCGGCAAGCACCTCCTCATGGCGTACCTGCCGGCCGAGCACGCCGAGGAGGGCAACTCGCTCCAGGTCGAGTACATGGGCGATCACTACCCGGTGACCGTCGAGGTCGCCGGGAGTCGCCCGCTGTTCGACCCGGACAACGAGCGGATCCGGAGCTAGCACCGCGACCGAACCGCCCGGGGCCGGGACCTGGCCCCAGTCACTACACATCACCATGGACGTCTTGGCCTGCATCAAACGCGTACCCGACACCGGCGCGAAGATCGTACTGACCGACGACCAACAGGACATCGACACCACCAACCTGGGCTTCACGATGAGTCCCCACGAGGAGTGTGCCATCGAGGAGGCCATCCAACTCGTCGAGGACCACGGCGGGGAGGCCCGGGTCCTGACGCTCGGCCCCGACGAGGCGGCCGAACAGCTCCGGACGGGGCTAGCGATGGGAGCCGACGAGGCGACGTTGCTCGAGACAGACGGCGACGAGTGGAGTCCCCGGGCGACGGCCCGTGCGATCGCCGACGCCGTCCGCGACGGCGATGGTGTGTCGCACGACGTCCTGCTATTCGGCACCGAGTCGGCCGACGCGGCCAACTACCAGGTGGGGATCAGGGTCGCCCGCGAACTCGACCTGCCGGTCGTCACGGGGAGCAAGGACCTCGAGGTCGGGGACGGCAGTGTCACCGCCAGGCGCGAGATCCCCGGTGGCCAGGAGGTCATGGAGGTCGACCTGCCCGCTGTGGTCACGGTGAAGGAGGGCATCAACTCGCCACGCTACGCGTCGATGCGTTCGAAGATGCAGGCCCGGAAGCAGTCAGTCGACCGTGCATCGCCCGAGCAGGCGTCGGGGCCGGGCACGTTCGAGAAGATCGAACTGGTGTCGCCCGAGACGGACGACTCCGAGGCGGAGGTCCTGGGCGATGGACCGGACGCCGTTCCGGCCGTGATGGACGTCCTCCGCGACGAGGTGGAAGTCCTATGAGCGTGGTCCTGACGCTGGTCGAGCAGGAGTCGGGCGAGCCGGCAGAGACCTCGCAGGAGGCACTCACCCTCGCCCGCGGGATCGCGGCGGAGACGGACGCGCGGCTCGAGGCCGTCGCCTTCGGCGACGAGGGTGCGGCGGTCGCCGACGACCTCGGCACCGCCGGCGTCGACGCGCTCCACCACGTGACCCACGACAGACTGGACAGCTACGCACCGGTCGCCTGGGGCGAGGCCCTCGCACAGCTAGCCGCGGCGGACGAGACGGAGGCTGTGGTCGCGCCCGGCTCGGAGCGCGGGCAGGAGGCCCTCGCACACGCCGGCGCCACACTCGACCTGCCGATGGCGGCCAACTGCACCGAGGTCGACGCCGGTGACGAGTACGAGGTGTCGCGCCAGCGATGGGGCGGCAGCCTCGTCGAGCGGGCGCGCCTGGCCGCGGAGACGAAGCTGCTGACGGCCGCCGCTCACGAGGTGTCGATCGAATCGGCACCAGAGGCGACGGAGCCGGCTGTCGAGACGTTCACGCCGGATCTCTCGGACGCCCACGTCCGGGGTCGCGTGGACCGCATCGAGGAGTCGGACGAGGAGGGCGTTCCGCTCGGTGAGGCACGGGTCGTCGTCGCCGGCGGCCGGGGCGTCGGGAACGCCGAGGACTTCGACCAGCTGGAGGAGCTGGCGGACCTCCTCGGCGGGACGGTCGGCGCCTCCCGCGCGGCCGTCAACGAGGGCTGGCGGCCCCACGACGACCAGGTCGGTCTCACGGGCGCGAAGATCAGCCCCGACCTCTACGTCGCCTGTGGCATCAGCGGCGCGGTCCAGCACATGATCGGCTGCAAGGGCGCGGACAACATCCTCGCCATCAACACCGACCCGGACGCGGCGATCATCCAGCAGGGCGAGTACGCGGTGATCGGTGACCTTCACGAGGTCGTCCCGGCGCTGAACGAGGCCCTCCGGAATGCCGAGTGAGCGCGGGATCGGCCGGTGGCCTCCGGCACGCGCGAACCGAACGAGGGTCATGATTTATGGACGGGGACCGCTTCCCATCAGGAAACAGCATGTCAGCTAGTATCACGGCCGAGCGGTCGGCGGTCCTCCGGGTACCCGCCGATGCGGCGGAGACGCAAGACGCCGTGGCGGACGCCGGGGTTCACGTCGCCAGGGTCGGCCCCACCGGCATCGCGTCGCTCCACCCGCTGGTGACCGCGACGCTCGACGGCCGGACCGCCTTCTACCCCCGGTGTTCGCCGGAGCGGGCCGCAGACGTGGCGGCTCGCCTCGAGGCAGAGACCCTCGCCGACGGTGCCGCCGCCGTCGTTTCGCACGATCCCGGGACGGCGACGCTACCCCGGCCCGACGTCGACGGACTGGACGTGGGGACCCCCCGCCTGCTCGGCGGCGCCGGCTGGCGGCCACCCGCCGACCCCGACGACCACGCGGCGGCGGGTGGCTTCGCCGACGCGTCGGCCGACGACGTGGCCGACGCTACGGCGACGCTCCTGGGTCGGGGATGGGGCGACTGGTGCCACGACGAGCCCCTCGGGGACTGCTGGGAGACCCTCGACGCGGCGGACCGGTCGCCCGCTGTCGTCGTGAACGCCCACGGGACCGCGGCCGACGCACTCCTCTGCGAGAGCGTCCCCTTCGAGGTCCTCGAGGGGGCCACCATGGCGGCCCGCGTCCTGGGGGCGGACCGCATCGTGGTCTACCTCTCGACGGCCGACGAGGCAGCGGTCGAGGCGGTTCGCGAGGCCGTTGCGGCCTATCCCGACCCGCCGGTCCAAATCGATGTCGTCACCGGCCCGGCGGTCTACCGTGCGGGAGAGCCCACGATGGCCCTCGAAGCCATCGAGGGGAACCACCGGCTCGAGGCCAGACTCCAGCCGCCCGGGTCGGTCCCGACGCTCGACGGGCAGCCGACGGTCGTCCACACCGCACGGACGCTCGCCCAGCTCGCGCTCGCCGTCCGGACGGGGGAGGCGCCCGAGACACGGCTGGTCACCGTCACCGGGGACGTCGCGTCGCCGGCGACCGTCGAGCTGTCAGCGGACGCCACGCTCGACCGCACCCTCGACGCCGTCGACCTGCCGAACGGCTTCAGGGCGGCCGCCGTCGGCGGGCGGTTCGGTGGCCTGACGGACTCCCTCGCCGTGGCACCGACGCCCGCGGCACTCGCCGAGGCCGGGCTGGGCACCGATGGGACCGTCGAGGTCCTCGGCGAGGATCGGTGCGTGCTGGCGTTCGCCGGCCGGCGGACCCGCGTCGCCGCCGAGACGAACTGTGGGCGGTGCGTCCCCTGCCGCGAGGGGTCGACTCAACTGGCAGAACTGCTCCGGGACGTCTACGACCGCGACTTCGATCCCGAGGCGATCGCCGAACTCGCGCGGACGATGGCGGGCGCGAGCGTCTGCGCGTTCGGCGTCGAGGCCGCGCGTCCGGCGCGGACGGCCGTCGCCGACTTCGAGGCGGAGGTGGCCGCCCACGCAGACGGCCGGTGTCCCGCTGGGGCCTGCACCGAGCCAGCGGAGGTGACCTGACTCCATGAGTTCACAACCCGAGGCCGACGAGGTACCACCACTGACGGAAGACATCGCACCGGGGACCGCGACGGATCCGCCGGTCGGAAGCGACGAGGCCGCGGCCGTCACCGTCGACGGGGAGACGGTATCGGTCCCTGTCGGTGGCACTCTCCTCGACGCGGTCGAGGCCGTCGACGCCGACGAGTCCGTCCCCGCACTGTGTCACTACGGCCGTGAGGACATCGGCCCCAGGAGCACCTGCCGGACGTGCATGGTCGACACGGACGCCCACGGCCTCGTTCCGGCCTGTAGCACGCCCGCAGAGGACGGTCTCGTCGTCGATACGGCCGCCGACCGGGCGGTCGAGTCTCGCGACGTCAACCTCGACCTGGTGCTTTCGAACCACAACCTCCGCTGTACCACCTGTGGCAAGAACGGCCGCTGTGAACTCCAGGACGCGGCCATCGAGAACGAGGTCGAGGAGCCCCGCTACGGCGTGCTCGACGACCGTGACGCCTACGAGCCGATCGACGACACCTCGTCGTTCATCCAGATCGACCGCAACAAGTGCATCCTCTGTAACCGCTGCGTCGAGGCCTGCAACGACGTCCAGGTCGAAGGCGTGCTGCGCGTCGAGGGGAGCGGCGAGGACACGCGAATCGGGTTCCAGAGCGGCGCCGAGACCATGGCCGACTCGACCTGCGTCTCCTGTGGCCACTGCGCCACGGTCTGTCCCACGGGGTCCATCGTCGAGTCGGACATCGTCGACGTCGCGACGATCCAGTTGCCGGGGTTCACCCAGACGAACAGCGTCGGGCGGACGTACGAGCGCGAGGGTGAGCGGGAGGGGCCGATGACGCCGAAGAAGGCCGACGAGCACGCGGACCGCGACCGTGCCCGCGAGACGGAGCGCGCTCGCGGTAGCCGTGACCCCGAACCCCGGGAGGAGTGGCCATGAGCGAAGACGAGCCGGCCCTCTCGGGCGTCGCGGGCTACATGGAGCGCGCGAAGCAGCAGGCCCTCGAGAACGTCGAGCAGGTCGCCGAGGGCACGGCCGCGCGGACGCTCCCCGAGGGCAAGCTGTTCGAGATCGCCCAGTCCATCGGCGACCGACAGCTCGAGGAGCTGACCGTCGCGGACACGACCTGCGGGTACTGCGCCGTCGGCTGTCGGTTCGACCTCTACTCCGACGGCGAGGAGATCCTGGCCGCCCGACCGACCGCCGAGGAGGACGCGCCGATCAACGGCATCTCGACGTGCGTCAAGGGGAAGTTCGGCTACGACTTCGTCAACTCGGACGACCGCCTGACATCGCCACTCGTTCGCGACGAGGACGGCGACTTCCGCGTCGCGTCCTGGGACGAGGCCCTGGACCGCGTCGCCGAGGGCCTGGGCGGGATCCGAGACGACCACGGCGGCGACGCCCTCGCGGTCATCGCCTCCTCGAAGGCGACGAACGAGGAGAACTACCTGATGGGCAAGTTCGCCCGGCAGGTCCTCGGAACCAACAGCGTGGACAACTGCAACCGCCTGTGTCACTCCTCGACGGTGGCCGGCCTCGCCCGAACCTACGGGTACGGCGCAGCCTCGGTGAGCGTCGACGACGTGGCCTCGACCGACTGCTACCTGCTCACGGGGTCGAACACCACCGAAGCACACCCCGTGATCGCGACGCGGATCAAGCAGAACGTCCGCGACGGCGCCGACCTGCTCGTCTTCGACCCGCGCGAGGTCCAGATCGCGGAGTACGCCACCCAGTACAGTCGAGTCGAGCCCGGCTACGACGCCGTCTGGATCAACGGGATCACGCGGCACGTGATCGAGAACGACCTCTACGACGAGGCGTTCGTCACCGAGCGGACGACCGGCTTCGAGGACGTGGCGGCGGCCGTCCAGGAGTTCACGCCCGAGCGCGTCGAGGACGTCACCGGTGTCCCGCCCGAGGAGATCGCGTCGGCCGCCGAGACCATCGCCGCCGCCGACACCTGCGTCTTCGGGTGGACGCTCGGCCTGACCGAGCACTCACACGGCACGGAGAACGTCATCGCGATGGCCAACCTCGCGGCGATCACGGGGAACCTCGGGAAGCCTGGCGCGGGCGTCTCGCCGTTCCGTGGCCAGAACAACGTCCAGGGCGGTGGCGGGGACATGGGACCGCTCCCAGACAACTTCCCCGGCTACCAGGACGTCGCCGACGACGAGGTCCGGGCGAAGTTCGAGGACGCCTGGGACTGTGACATCTCGCCCGACTACGGCTACTACACGACCCAGATGTTCCTCGCGGCCGACCGGGACGACGTCCGCGGGATGTACGTCATCGGCGAGAACAGCGCGCTCTCGGAGCCGGGCGTGAACCACGCCGAGCGGATCCTCCGCGACCTCGACTTCCTCGTCGTCCAGGACCTCTTCGTCACGGAGACGGCCGAGTACGCCGACGTCGTCCTCCCCGCGTGTTCGTTCGTCGAGAAGACGGGGACGTTCACGAACACGGACCGGACCGTCCAGATGGTCAAGCAGGTGATGCCACCGAAGGGCGACTCGCGCCCGGACTGGCAGATCCTCCAGGACCTGGCGAACCGGATGGGCCGGGACTGGGACTACGACTCGACGGCCGAGGTCATGGACGAGGTCAACTCCCTGACGCCGCTGTACGGCGGCATCACCCACGAGCGCGTGGACAGGGAGGGTGGCGTCCAGTGGCCCTGCTGGGACGAGGACCACCCCGGAACGGTGCGACTCTACGAGGACGAGTTCAACACCGAGGACGGCAAGGCGCACCTCGAAGGGATCGGGTACAGCGAACCGGCCGAGACGCCCGACGAGGACTACCCGTTCACGCTGACGACCGGGCGCGTCCTCTACCAGTACCACACGGGCACGATGACCCACCGCGAGGAGGGCATCATGGACTACACGCCGAGCGACTTCGTCGAGGTCCACCCGGAGACGGCCGCTGAGTACGGCATCGAGCACGGCGATCCGGTCCGCGTCGAGTCGCGGCGCGGCGAGATCACCGTCCCCGCGCAGGTGACCGACCGCGTCGGCCCGAACACCGTGTTCGCCCCGATCCACTTCGCCGAGAGCGCGGTCAACCAACTCACCGACGAGGAACACCTGGACCCGTCGGCGGCGACGCCCGAGTACAAGGTCTCTGCGGTCCGGATTGCCCCGGCCGATGACGGGGGGAAAGACGAGTCCGACGCCGGTGGTCCCGCAGACAGTGACACCGTCCCGAGCGGTGCCCAGGCGGGCACGGGGGAGGACTGACGATGGCAGAACCGACCGACTCCTATCCCGACGCGGCGACGAACGCCGGGCGTCCGCGCGAGTCCGGCGACGGGGAGGCCGCGCTGCGCGAGGCGCTCGACGTCCACGGCGAAGATCTGGCCGCCGCCCTCGAGCGGAACGAAGAGGTCCAGGACCTCCTGGAGACGGCCATCCTGGTGGCCGCGACGGCCGACGAAGACGAGATCCAGCACCTCACCGAGTCGACGGCCAACCTCGTCAACGCGGCAGAGGGCCTCTCGACGGAGGCGGCGGCCGACCTCGCCGGAGACATCGGCGAGCGCGGTGACGACCTCGCCGAGGCCCTCGCGGTCGTGCTCGAACTCCAGCGCGAGGGGCACCTCGACGACCTCGTCGAACTCGCGAAGACCCTCTCGGCGCTCGACCTCGACCCGGAGACCGTTTCGGGGCTCAACACCGTCCTCGGCGCCGTGGGCGAGGCGGAACGCGAGCACGAACCGGTCGGCGTCCTGGGCATGCTCCGGGGACTTCGGTCCCGGGACGCCCGCGCCGGCCTGGGCTACCTGCTCGCACTCCTGAAGGCGCAGGGCCGGCGAGTTCGTCGGTGATGCGCGACGACCCACCCGGGACAGACGGGACCGTCTGCCCGTTCTGCGCGGTCGGGTGTCGGCTCGACCGCGAGGACGGGCGCGTGCAGGGCCGCGATGGACCGGCGAATCCGAACGGTCGGCTCTGTGAGAAGGGCCTTCGCGCCTTCGACCCGGCCACTGACGAGGACCGGCTCACGTCGCCGCTGGTTCGCGAGGCGGGGGACCTGGTCCCGGCGTCCTGGGAGCGGGCCATCGACGCTGCCGTCGACGGCATCGAGACGGTCCTGGCCGAACACGGCCCGGAGGCGCTCGCCTTCCTCGGGGCGCCACGCTGTACGAACGAGGAGAACTACCTCCTCCAGAAACTCGCCCGGACGCTCGGGACGAATCGGGTCGACAACCGCGCCCGGCGCTGTCACGCCGCGATGGCCCGGGCCCTCGGGGATCGTCTGGGCTGGCCGGCGACGACGAACTCGCTGGCCGACCTGCGGCGGGCCGACGCAATCCTCGTCGTCGGGGCGAACCCGGCGGTCCGCCAGCCGGTCGCGTTCGACGCGGCCGTCCGCCCTGCCGTCGCCGATGGCGCGACGCTGATCCACGTCGACCCCCACCAGAACGAGACGACGCGACTGGCGACCCGTCACGTGGCGCCGCGGCCGGGGACGGACGCGCTGGTCCTCAGTTGCTGCTGTGCGCACCTCGTGGCGGCCGGGCACGTCGACGACGCGTTCGTCCACGAGCGGACCACGGGCGTCGACCGGTATCGGACGTGGCTCGACGACCTGGACGTCGCTGCGGGTGCCGAGCGGGCGGGCGTCGAGGGAGACACGATCGAGGCCGTTGCCGCCGATTTGGGTACCGCTGACCGGCTGGCCGTCCTCGCCGGGACCGGAGCGGACAGGGCGCCGACGGCCGACGCCCTCCTGAACCTCCTCCTGCTCACGGGTAACCTCGGCCGGCCCGGGACCGGCCTCCACGTCCTCCGCGGACTCGCCAACGAACAGGGCGCGACCGACGCCGGGTGCGTCCCCGACCGACTGCCGGGCCACCAGCCCGTCACCGACGCAGACGCCCGGGCGACCGTCGCGGCTGAGTGGGGTGACGAGCCGCCCCCGACGCCCGCGCCGGACGGCGCCGGACTGCTCTCGGGCGACGAGGACGTCCACGGTGCCGTGGTCGTCGGCGAGAACCCCGCCGTCTCGAAGCGCGACGCGGACGGGACCGCGAGACGACTCGCGGACCTCTCGGTCCTCGTCGTCGCCGAGTGTTTCCACACGGAGACGACACGCCACGCCGACGTCGTCCTCCCCGCGGCCGTCGGCGTCGAGAAGGCGGGGACTGTGACGAACCTTGACCGGCAGGTCCAGCGCTTGCGTCCACGGGTGGACCCGCCGGGAGACGCCCGGCCGGACTTCGAGATCCTCCGTGCCCTCGGGCGTCGGCTGGTCGACGACGCGTTCGCCGACGCCGACCCGGCAGCGACCTTCGCGGAGCTCACCCGGGTCGCGCCGCCCTACGCTGACCTGCGCTACGACGACCTCGCCGACCGTCCTGGCCGCTGGCCGACGGACGCCAGCGGGACCCGGTCCGGCGCAGACGTCCTCTATCGGGACTCCTTCGCGACGGGGGACGGCCGCGCCCCGTTCGTCACGGTCGACCTCCCGGCACGTCCCGGCGACCAGGCGGACGACGGCGGGCTACACCTGGTCGTCGGCGACCGGGCCGGCCGGTTCGCTGGCGACGAGCCGGCCACCGACGACGAGGCCCTCGTCGTCCATCCCGAGGACGCCGCGGCGCACGACGTGGTCGACGGCGCGCCAGTGGTCGTCTCGAACGACGCTGCCAGCGTCGAGACGACGGCTCGCGTCAGCCCCTCGATCAGGCGCGGGACGGTCTACCTCCACGCGAGCGTCGCCGACCCACTCGTGCGCGGCGGGGACGCGGTCGTCGACCTCTCTCACACGGACTGATGGGCCGCGTCACTCGTCGAGGACGGCCTCGGCGAGGCGGGCCGAGCCACGCCTGAGCCGGCCGCTCACGGCCGTCTCGGAGACGCCCAGGATCGAGCCCAGTTCGGCCTGCGAGATCTCCCGGGGCTGGTCGTAGTACCCGTGGACGTAGGCACAGACCAGCGCCTCGATCTGGGACTTCGTCAGCCCGAAGTCCGCCCGATCCTGCGTCGGTTCGACGTGCTGGAGTTCGAAGACGTGGACGAGGAAGTCCTCCTCGGCGAGGTACTCGTTGAGTTCGTTGAGGGTCTCGTGGTCCTGGAGGTGGATCGTGAGCAACCACCCGTTCCCGTGGCTTCGGGACTCGTGGATGAGGCCCCCCATCTCGGTGACGACCGGGGAGAGCAGCGTCACGTCGTCTGCGTACTCGAGCCCGTAGGTGTGCCGGTCCTCCGCCTCGATGATCGGCCGGTGGGACGCGACGGTCGGATCCGCGTCGAAGGCGCGCTCGACGGCCCCGTAGTCCTCGGCCTCCACCCAGAAGTAGTAGACGTCGTGGCTCGGGTCGGTCCCCGCGTCGTCGACGACGCCCAGGTCGACGTCCGGGAGCGACCGGATCGTGTGCGTCAGTGCCAGATCCGGGTGTTCGACGTAGACCTGGAGCGCGATCACCATCGGTGCCACCCCCGGCCGCGCCGCCCGTTCCGCCGGTGGATTCGCGTCATTCGCGGTGCCCCTCGACGACGAGCGTCTCCCCGATGACGTTCTTCATCCCGCGCTTGAGTCTGCCCCCGACGGCCGACGCCGAGAGGTCGAGGGAGTCACCGAGTTCCTCGAGTGACGTCTCCCGCGGCTCCGAGAAGTATCCCTTCTCGTACGCTGCCGCGAGGGTCTCCCGTTGCTGCTCGGTGAGCACGTCGAACCCCTGGTCGGTGCCGTCGACCCGGCCCGAGCGGTGAAACTCCAGGAGCGTGAACGTAAAGCCCGCCTCGCGGGCCTGCTGCCAGACCGATTCGATCGCCTCGCGGTCCGGAAACACCCAGCGCTCGTGCCAGCCACGCGGTTCGTGGCCCGGTGCCGACGTCCGTGCGTCGACCACCAGTCCGCCTTCGTTCGTCACGTGGGGCCCCATGAGCTGGGCCTCGTCTGCGAACTCGACGGCGATCAACTGCTCGTCGTGGCCCGGCATCCGGGTGGCGTCGGCGACGGTGTGGTCGTCGGCCAGGACCTCCTCGATCCGGGCCGTCTCGTAGTGATCGAACCCGAGGTAGTAGACGCTCTGTCGTGGATTCGTGCTGGATTCCCGAACCACCCTGGCGTCGAGCTTCGGAAGTTCCGCGAGCGTGTGGGCGAGTGCCCCGTCCTCGTGGGCGAACCGTACCTCGGTGATGAGTGCCATTGCTGGAGCGGTCGTGCTGACCTGCTTGACAATATCTACCGTGTGAGGTCCCTTAACGTCTCCGCCGGTCTGCCGTCACGCCGGACCGGGACCCCGTCGGCGGCCGGTCGGGACCCGCCGCTCACTGCGTGCCGGGCGCCGCTCGCAGTCGATCGACGATCTCCTCCCGGCCGAGGTCGCGTTTCCCTTCGGTCGCCAACCGACCGACGACGAGTTCGAGGAGGTTGAGCTCCTCCAGGACCTCGAGGGCGTCCTCCCGGTCGACGTTGACCTCGCGGGTCACCTCGTAGATCGTGTTCGACCGCTTGACGGTGTCGATGAGCGTCTCGACGGTGACGTCGTCCGGGAGCCCGATCCCGTCCGACAGCACGACCGGCTCCGTCGCCGTCGCGTCCGTCGGTGCCGAATCTGGTGCATGATCTCCGGGATCGCCGCTCTCCGACGGACGCTCCTCGCCGTCGAGCGGGTCGCCGGACCCGCGCGACTCGACGTCGGCAGCCTGTGTTCGCTCCACGCCCGAGACGTCGTCGGACTCCTCGGCCTGGGCTGTCTCCGTCCCCGAGTCCGTCGCTTCGGCCGTCTGGTAGGTGTTCGGCTGGTGGATGTCGAAGTCGATCATGTACCGCCGGACCGTCTCCGCGGTGACGTCCATGTCGATGGCGTCTGCCATCTCGGCGAACGTATCACAGGACGCGTAGACGTCGGCGAGGAGTTCCGGGTCCTTGAAGGGGGGCACGTCGCGGTCGTCGTCCGAGTCGGGGTCGTCGACTGCGGATTGCTCGTGCTCGTCTGTCACGCCCCCGCCGCCTGCCGCCAGACCCGGCTCGAACCCGTCCGATCCTGCTGCGTCGACACGGCCAGGGGACCCGTCGCTCCGCGGCGTCGCACGGAGCTGCGCGGTGATGCTGCCGCCCTCGTCGACGCTGGCGTCGAGGAGGTCGACGTCGACGTCGCACTCGGCCGCCGGAACGAGTGGCCGCGTGCCGTCGACGGCGAACCGGAGCGTTCCGTCGGGACCGAGGCGGGGAGAAGAGAGGGCAGGCGCCCCGGCCCGTGGCGGTGAAATGGACAGTTCGACGGACACGGCGAGGTCGGGGTCCCCGTCTCGACCGTCCGCGTCCGTGACCGCTACCCCCGTCACCGTCCCCTCGCACTCGTCGAGAAACCGACCGAGCTCTCGAAACGAGCTACCGATAGTCATGGTAACTATTGGCACGACGGGACGTCGAATGAAGGTTCGTGACAGGTTATGATGGTGTTTAAGTATCCCCGGGCGCCCCTCGCTCGTCGTATCACCACGCGTCGACGTTGTGATTTCCGCCGTGATGGAAAGGTTTAGGCCCCGGAACCCCGTCGTTTCGGCAGATTCAGCGACGCGCTGAGACGCGATTTCCCCATGCCCGGACAGGCACGCATCGTCACGACCGAGTCCACCTTCCTCGAGACCGTTCGCGACGCCCCGGCCGAGGCGCGGAGCCCGGTCGAAGTTCGGGTCCCCGTCACGGACCCGTTCGACGCGTACCGGCGCGCACGTCCCGGCGGAGCCGGCGACCAGGCGCCCGGCCAGGACGGCGCGGCCGGCGCACCGACCGGCGTCTACCTCGAGACCACCGGTGGCCAGCCCGGGTGGGGGTACTTCGCCGTCGAGCCGCACCGGTTCCTGCAGGTCGGGTCCGCGCTGGAGTCCGTCGACACAGATGGGCGGGCCCCGTCGCTCGCGGAACTCGCAGGGCTGCTCGACGGTGAGCACCTCGTGCGGGGCGACTGCGACGTTCCGTACCCGTGCGGGGCGTTCGGGTGGGTCTCCTACGACGTCGCGCGCGAACTCGAGGACCTGCCGGACGGGACGACAGACGACCGGGGACTCCCCAGGCTCCAGATCGGCGTCTACGACCGCGTCGCGGCCTGGGAGGAGCCACGACCGGACGGCGAGACGCGTTTGCGGATAACGGCGTGCCCCCGAATCGGGACCGACCCGGCCGCCGCGTACGAGCGCGGTCGTCGCCGGGCGCTGGACCTCGCGACGGCAGCCGTCGAGGGGGACCCGGCCGTCGGCCCGCCCCCGGTCCGGGCCGGGGACGCGACGTTCGAGAGTGACTGCACGCAGGGGGCCTACGAGCGCCGGGTCCGCCGGGTGCGGGACTACGTCCGGGACGGCGACACGTTCCAGGCGAACGTCTCACAGCGCCTGCGGGCACCGGCGGCCGTCCACCCCGTGGACGCCTTCGCCGCGCTCCGCCGGGTGAACCCGGCCCCCTACTCCGCCCTCGTGGAGTTTCCCGGCGTCGACCTGGTCAGCGCCAGCCCGGAGCTCCTCCTCGACGTCGAACCGGGGCCGACGGACGGCGACCAGTCCGACGGGCTCCACCTCCTGACGGAACCCATCGCGGGGACCCGCCCACGCGGCGAGACGCCGGCCGATGACGACGACCTCGAGCGGGACCTCCTCGACGACGAGAAGGAGCGCGCCGAGCACGCCATGCTGGTCGACCTCGAACGGAACGACCTCGGGAAGGTGAGCGAGTACGGGTCCGTCGACGTCACCGAGTATCGCCGGGTCGACCGGTACTCCGAGGTGATGCACCTCGTCTCGCTCGTCGAGGGACGGCTGCGGGCCGACCGGGACCTCGTGGACGCCGTCGCGGCCGTGTTCCCGGGCGGGACCATCACGGGGGCCCCGAAACCCCGGACGATGGAGATCATCGACGAGCTCGAGGCGACCCGGCGGGGCCCCTATACCGGTTCGATCGGCGTGTTCGGGTTCGACGGCCGCGCGACGCTCAACATCGTCATCCGGACGCTCGTCCGCCGGCGCGCCGAGTACTTCCTCCGCGTGGGTGCGGGCATCGTCCACGACTCGGTGCCGGCCGCGGAACACGCCGAGACCCTCGACAAGGCGCGGGCCCTCGTTCGGGCGCTGGACGAGGCCCTGGGCGAACGGGCCGAACTCGCGGTGGCAGACGGCGGCGACGAGACCTGACACGCCCCCGGCGCGACGACTCCGCCTCACCGGTCGCGTGACCGCAGGGCTGATCGGCTAACCGCGGTCGCCGTCGTCGCGGCGCCGCTCGGCGGCGAGTACGACGTTCTGCAGCAGGGCCGCGATGGTCACGGGACCCACGCCACCGGGAACTGGCGTAATCGCGCTGGCGGGCCCCTTCGCGCTCTCGAAGTCGACGTCCCCGACGACGGACCTCTCGCCGTCGGCGTCTCGTCTGTTCGCGCTGACGTCGACGACGACGGCACCCTCCTGGAGCATCGACCCGTCGATCAGCTCTGGGACCCCACAGGCCGTCACGACGACGTGGGCACGTCGGAGTGTCGCGCCGAGGTCCGTCGTGTGAGTGTGACACACCGTGACCGTGGCGTTCCCCGGCTCGTCGTCCCAGAGGAGCCGGTTCGCCAGCGGCCGTCCGATCGCCGCCGAGCGGCCGACGATGGCGACGTCCTGCCCCGCGGTCTGGACGTCGTAGTGGGCGAACAGGCGCGTGACGGCGGCGGTCGTCGCGGGCACGAACCGGGGGTGGCCCCTGACCAGGCGCCCGAGGTTCTCGGGGTGGAAACAGTCGACGTCTTTCGCCGGGTCGAATCGCTCTCGGACCGCGTCCAGCGAGACGTGGGCCGGAAGCGGCGTCTGGAGGAACACGCCGTCGACCTCGGGGTCGTCGCTCAGCGCCGCGACCGCGTCGGCGAGTGCGGCCTGCGGCGCGTCAGGGTCGAGGCGCCGGTCCCGCGTCTCGATCCCCAGGTCGGCACAGGCTTCGTGCTTGAGGTCCACGAACCGGTGCTGGGCGGGTGCGTCGGACGCGAGAATCGTGCCGAGCGTCGGCACGACGCCCCGGTCGGACACGGCCCGGACCCGATCCGCGACCGACTCGCGCCAGGTCGACGCGATCGGTTCTCCGCTGAGGACCCTCGTCACAACGGTCCGTGGTAGCGCGCCGACCCGTTAGTATCTTCGCCGCCGGTCTGGGCGTGTCTGGGTAACACGCCACTACCGCCTGTCGACTCCGCGCCGCTTTTTACCACTGACTCCTGAGCCACGGCCAATGAGTACAACGAAGGTGGCGCCCGGGCCCGATGCACACCAGGCCTTCCGCGAGGGCATGATCGTGGCCGCCATCGCCGGGTTCGCAGGAATCGCCATTCTCTACTGGGCGGGGTTGATGACGCTACCCCTGCTGGGCTTTACTCTCTTGCTCGGTATTCCGATCTACCTCGTGTTCGCAGCCGTCGCGCTGAGCGTCTGGCTCGGCTTCAACAAGGACGCGACCGACCTCCGGCCCGTCTACCGGGAGCGGAAACAGTCCTGAGCCGGAGCCGTCGAACGATATCGGCCCCGTCGACTCTCGACTACTCCTCTGCGTCCTGGCGCGCGTTCAACTTCGCCTGCTCGCGGGCGCTCGGGTTGACGGACTCTTTGAACGGCACTTCGGCGACGGTGGCGAAGACCGGTTCGCCGGGCTCTTCTGCGTACTCGTCGGGGAGGTGGACCTGGAACTCGATGTCCAGGTCCTCCTCGTAGATGCTGTCGTCGAGGGCCGAGTCCGTCTCTGCCTGGAGCTTCTCCGCGGGGACGAAGCCCATCCCGATGTTCGTCTCCAGGTCTGGGTTCCACCACGGCGAGGTCATGTAGCCACACTCCTCGCCGGTCTCCGGGTCGGAGATCAGCCAGAAGTCGGGCGCGTAGTCCCGGATCGGTTCGCCGGCCATCTTGAGGCCGACCAGCTTGAGGGTGAAGGGGTACTCGCCGTCCTCGATGAGCGACTGCTGGCGTTCGAGCTCCTCCTTCCCGATGTAGTCGGCGTCCTTGTCGTCGGGCACCTGGTAGCCCAGGTTGACCTGGAACGGCGACGTCTCGTGGTCCATGTCCTGTCCCCAGGACATGATCCCCGCGGCGATCCGGCGGTGGTGACCGGGCGCGATCTGCATGCCGCCGTGGTCCTTGACCGTGTCCAGGACGGGATCCCAGACGCGCTCGGCGTTCTCCATGGCGTCGAGGACGTAGATCTCGAACCCCTTCTCGCCGGAGAACCCCGTCTGACTCACCAGGACGTCGGCGCCGTTCACTTCGGCCTCCATCAGGCCGTAGTAGGGGATCTCGCTGACCTCCTCGCCGACGACCTCGATCATGACGTCTTCGGAGCGGGGCCCCTGGATCTGCATCGGCGCGACGTCGATCTCGTCGACCTCGACGTCGAAGTCCATGCCGACGTTGACGCCCTGGAGCCACTGCATGAGCGTCGAGTCCGAGATGGAGAACCAGAACTCGTCCTCGGCGACCCGCAGGAGGATGGGGTCGTTCAGAATGCCGCCGTCCTCGTTACAGAGGATGACGTACTTCCCGTGCATCGGCTCGATCTGGGTCGCGTCACGCGTGATCACGTAGTTCGTGAGCGCCTCGGCGTCCGGTCCCTGGACGCGGATCTGGCGCTCGACGGCGACGTCCCAGAGCGTGACGGTGTTGGTGAGCGCTTCGTACTCCGCCATCGCCCCGCCGTCTTCCGGTTCGACGAGGCCCCGCGGATGATACAGGCGGTTGTAGACGGTACAGCGCCAGGCCCCCTCCTCGTTGAAGGACTTGTGGAAGAACGGCGACTTCCGGACCCGCGTCGAGACGAGCATCTCGATGCCCGGATCACCCGTTTGCCGCAGGTTTCGGGGCACGACACGGTCTGACTGGTCGACGCCCGGGTGGTTCGGGTGGTCCCGAGCGCTCTGTTGTGGTGGTTGGTTGTCCGACATCCGTGTTCGACATCCCTTCCCAATCCCCATAAAAGAGAGGTGTCACTTTCACCTGGCCGCCGTCGTCACGGTGCTTCGAACTCGGTGATACGCACGTATAGGGGCTATAGACGACGGAATTCGCCGAATTAGGCGGCTGGCAGATCCACCCGTTATCTCGGAACCGCCGCCCCGCCAAACCACTTACTATAAGATATGGGATGTGTTGTGGTTCGGCGGGGCGGCGGTGCCGGTCGGCGGTCGTTGGGGGGTACGTTTTTCGCAGGCTGGTCCGTTGCGTGGCGCATGGCCGACGACCCGGCTGGTCCCCCCGCCGACGAGACACCGGTCGTCTCCTGTACGCTCCAGGGCGGGACGCTGTCGGTGTTCGAGGACCGGATCGACATAGAGCGGTCTCGAGCGTCGATCCACGACGACAAGACGATCCCGCTGTCGGCAGTCAGCGGCGTGAACTACTCCGGTGGCGTGCTGAGCGGCTACATCCAGATCGTTCAGCACGGGCTCGAACCGGCCGCGGCCGGCCGCTTCTCGAAACCGGTCGACGAGAACACTCTGTACTTCGCCCGTGGCAAACGGTCGGACGCTCGCCGGGCGCGAGACGCGATCCTCGAGCGGGCGAGCGGCTGACGGGATCAGGCCCGGTCGGGGCTCTCAGTCGCCAGGCCGCTGTTCCCAGCCGTCCGGTGCGACTCCGAGCCACTGGACGATGGTGGGGTAGGCGAGGATGATCGCCATGACGATGGGGAGTTCGACGAGGATCCCGAAGTTTCCCACGAAGGTTCGAATGCCGCCGATCACGACCAGGATCAACAGCAGGCTGGCCACGTAGTGCGGGACCAGACCGAGGACGCGGCGCCAGTTCATCGCTCGCCCCTGTCCGTCTGGACGGTCGACGTCTCGTCGCTCCCCTCGAGGATGGTCGCCCCTGGATCCCAGTCCGTGGGTCCACCGGTGGGTGGCGCCCCCACCATGAGCCACAGCGTGGCCGTGTCGCCGTCGGTCTGGGCGCTCCGTGGCGTCGCGGGCGCCACGTGGACGACGGTCCCTCGTGGCGTCGGGATGGTCTCGTCCCCAATGCGCATGGCACCGCCGTCGTCGAGCGGGACGAACACCTCCTCCTGGGTCCCTTCGGTGTGGAGCGGCACGGCCTGTCCGGGTTGCAGACGCCGGGCGTTGGCCTTCAGGCCAGCACAGCCGAGTACCGCCGAAAGGTGTGCCGTGGCAACGTCGGAGGTGTCGGGAACGGCAAACTCGGTCGCAGTCAGGTCGACGCTCGCCGGGTCGCCAGCCCCGGCGTCGTCGTTCGTCCCGATTTCGAGGACCACACTGTCCGTATCGGCCGCCATCCGCCACCGGTGGTCGGCTGGAACGTGCCCGACGCTCCGCGATGCGAGAGGCAGCGTGCCGCCGAGGGCTGGCGACTCGACTGAGCTGATGGGCACGACGAGTCGCTCCCGACCGCGGGGCAGAACGAGCGACTCGCCGGCGGGGATGCAGTGAGCGTCCACGGTCACCTCCGTACACCCGAGTCGGCCGGTGAGGGACTCGGATTCGACGGTCGCTGGCGGGTCGCCCTCGTCGACCCCGGGCATCGACGCGACACCGTACCCCGCCCCGCTCGCCATACGGCTACCCACCGTCCAGGCGACGGGAGCGCCACGACTCGGTGTCGGGTACCTGGTTGAAGGTGTAGATGTGCACCCCGCTGATCCCGTAGTCGGGATCCGACGCGTACGGGGCGAGGCCGTCGATCAGCGCGTCGGGCTCGTAGTTTCCGCGCGAGCCCAGGAACTGGCGCAGGAAGTCGATGATGCCGCTGGTCTTGCGGAGGAAGTCTATCGAGTCCCCGACGCCGACCTTCTTCGAGATGCCGAGGAGTCGCTGATACTTGATGACGCCCGGGATGCCGACCTGCACCGGGAGGTCGACGCCCCGGTCGCGGACGGTCTCGATCCACGAGACGACGGCCTCGGGGTCGTAACACAGCTGCGTGACGACGTACGTGGCGTGGGGCGCCTTCTTCGCCATCGCCTCGGCGAGGGTCTCGTCGTCGAGGAAGTCGTGGCCTTCCGGGTACCCGGTGATGCCCACCTCGTCGAAGTCATAGCCCAGGTCTTCGAGGGCCACGAGCAGTTCGTAGGCCGACTCGAAGTCGCCGGCCGGTTCGTCGCGGTCGCCGCCGGGGACGAAGACGTCCGTGATACCGGCCTCGCGCAACCGCCCCGCCACCTCGTCGAGGTGGTCTCGGTCCCGGACGTACCGCGCCGCGACGTGCGGGATGATCTCGTAGCCCTCGGCCGCGGCTCGCTCCGTCCAGTCGATGGTGGCGCCCAGCCCGAGGGTGGGCGAGGTCGTGATCGCGATGGCCGCGCCGTCGGGGAGGTGGCGCATCTGTTCGCCGAAGCTGTCGAACGGCATCAGCTCGAACCGCGGCTCGTCGAGCAGCGCCGAGACGTCGTCGATCGTGGCCGTGCGGGTGTCGAGTGCCATGCGTTGCCTGTCGACGTGCGTCCCGGGACCCCGGATCGTCGGTTCGCCGCCGTGGGGTCGCCGGAACCACGTGGTTGTCCGTGTCAACGGCCGAGGGGGCCATTAGGTCTTTCCCAGGGTGGCGACGTGCCGCGAGGGGTGAGCGGGTGAACGAGCCGTAATCGACCGTCTCGGCCGTGGTACGGGGGCTCGCCGTCCTGGCGTCGTGGCGGAAACGTGCTGGGCCGCCCACCGCTCGTGAGCGACAATACAAGTCGGGCAAGTGACAGGCTGTGGAACGGGCGTGGCTCGACGGCCGCGAACGGGCGTTTCGACCCCTCGACCCCGGGTTTTGATACGAGCGACCACGACGGCTCAGGACGATGGATCGATCAACCCACCCACCCCTCGACGACGGCGGTGACGCGCCGTGACGGCCGAACGCGACGACGTCGTTCTCGACGGAACCGCCGTCAGCGACCGCCTTCGGGCGGCACTCGACGACTCGCTCGACACCCTCGACGCGGCGGGCGTGACGCCCGGTCTCGCCACCGTCTTGATGAGTACCGACCCGGCGAGCGAGACCTACGTCTCGATGAAACAGTCGGCCTGCGAGGACCTCGGTATCGACAGCGTCCACCGCGAGCTAGACGCAGACGCACCCGCGGACGAGCTGTTCGAGACCGTCGAACGCCTCAACGACGACCCGGACGTCGACGGGATCCTCGTCCAGATGCCCGTCCCAGACCACGTCGACGAACGCCGGGTCCTCCGCAGCATCGACCCCGCGAAGGACGTCGACGGCTTCCACCCGGAGAACGTCGGGCGCCTGGTCGCCGGCGACCCGCGATTCAAGCCCTGTACCCCGCACGGTATCCAGTTCCTGCTGGACGCGGCCGGCGTGGATCCCGAGGGCGCGGACGTCGTGATCGTCGGCCGCTCGGACATCGTCGGCAAGCCCATGGCGAACATACTGATCCAGAAGGCCCCGGGCGGGAACGCGACGGTGACGGTCTGTCACTCCCGGACCGAGGACCTCGCTGCCAAGACCCGGGCGGCCGACGTCGTGATCGCCGCCGTGGGCGTCCCCGAACTGATCGACGGGTCGATGCTCTCGGAGGGCGTGACGGTCATCGACGTGGGGGTGAACCGCGTCGACGCAGACACCGAGAAAGGCTACGAACTGGTCGGCGACGTCGACTTCGACTCCGCGACGGCCACGGCCGACGCCATCACGCCCGTTCCCGGCGGCGTCGGGCCGATGACGATCACCATGCTCCTGTACAACACCGTCAAGGCCGCGAGCGTGCGGCGCGACGTGCCCGTCGACCTCCCGACGTCGCTGCCGGCCGACCCGTCGGCGTGAGCCGTGGGCCAGCATTTTCGGACCGATTCACCTCGACATACTGACGTGTGTAGGTTGCACACGTCCCCACGACGTCGCCGGCGCTGTGGCAACAATCGACAGACGGCGGCCGGACGAGCGGGCCACCGTGGCCGTCGCCCCCGTGACCCTTATGGGCCGATTCACCGTCCTAGTTCGCAGATCAAGCGGAGGGCCGCCCGGCATCCGATTGCGGCGCGGTGGCCCCCGCGGTGACAGCGCATGGCTCGAGACACTGCCGACACCGTCACGTTCGCCGACATCGAAGCGGCCCGCGAGCGACTCGACGATCCCACGGTCGTCAAGCCGACCCCGGTGGACCGGAGCACAGCACTCGAATCGACGACCGGTGCGGAGGAGGTGGTACTGAAGCTCGAACACCTCCAGTGGACGGGGTCGTTCAAGACCCGCGGCGCGTACAACAGAATCCGCGCAGGGCTCGCAGAGGGCCACCTGGACGCCGTCGTCGCGGCCAGCGCCGGGAACCACGCGCAGGGCGTGGCGCTCGCAGCGACGAAACTCGGCGTCGACGCGACCATCGTGATGCCGCGGATGGCTCCACAGGCGAAGGTCGACGCCACGCGTGGGTACGGGGCGACCGTCGAACTGGTGGGAAAGGACTTCCAGAGCGCGATGGCACACGCGCACGACGTCGCCGGGGAGACGGGCGCGACGTTCGTCCACGCCTACGACGACCCTCTCATCGTCGCCGGCCAGGGGACCCTCGGCGTCGAGATGTACGAGGACGCGCCCGCCATCGACACGGTCGTGGTCCCCATCGGCGGCGGTGGCCTCATCAGCGGGATCGCGATCGCCTTCGCGGAACTGCGCCCGGAGACGCGCGTGGTGGGCGTCCAGGCCGAAGGTGCCGCGACCGTCCCCGACAGCCTCGACAAGGGGATTCCACAGACGCTGGACGACGTCGACACGATTGCGGACGGCATCGCGACCGGCGGCATCTCCGAACTCACGCTGTCGATCATCCAGGAGCACGTCGACGACGTCGTCACGGTGTCGAACGGCGAGATCGCAGACGCGGTCTTGCTCCTGATGGAGCGGGCCAAGCAGGTCGTCGAGGGGGCCGGCGCCGCGGCCGTCGCCGCGCTCCTGGGCGATTCGCTCGACGTCTCTGGCGAGCGCGTGATGCCGCTGCTGTGTGGCGGCAACGTCGACATGACGATGATCCGGACGATCCTTATCCACGCGCTCACGCGCAGACAACAGATACTGCGATTACGGGTCCGGATCGACGATCAGCCGGGGAAGATGGCGGAACTGTCGGCCGTCATCGCCGACCACGACGCCAACATCCAGACCGTTCGCCACGACCGGGCGATGGAGGACCTCGACGTCGGCGAGGCGTACCTCATTTTCCAGGTCGAGACCACCGGCGAGGCCCACGCCCGACGCATCGTCGATCACATCGCCGATCACGGGTACAGCGTCGACGTCGTCAACCATCCCTCAGTCGGCGCCGCTGCCGAGCAGGCACGCGAACCGTGACGAACGGCCGCCTCAGCCCTGTTCGCGGAGCCTCAGCCGCCGACGGCGACACCCGTTCGACAGGCTACATTTAAACCCCTGTCTCATTCCAGATGAAGGTTTATGCAGAATCCTTGGCTTGTTGGTGGCGATGTGATGTCTCGTGTTAACTGGTGACACGGGCGAGTCAGTCGTCGCGACGTCGACCGGTCGGTGGGGTGCGAGTTCCGAGACACCAGCGCGTGACGAACAGACGGCACGGAAACTCAGACCAATGCACGCGATACGAACGATGTACGTACGATCGGGAGGGACAGTATGACGGACGGTGAGGGGGACACGACCGGCGAGATGTCCGACGGACTCCAGGTGGAGCTGTTCCACCCGGAGTCCGACCGGGAGCCAGGCGACACGAACATCCAGGGATTCGGGTTCGACATCCACCCGATAGTGTTCCCGGTGGCGCTGCTGATCATCGGCGCGTTCATCGTAGCCACGATCGGCCTCGGTGAGGACGCGGCGGCGGCCTACACCTGGCTGTTCAACTTCATCGGGGAGAACTTCGGCTGGTTCTACCTGCTCGCCGTGAACATCTTCATCGTCACCTTGCTGTACTTCGCGTTCAGCAAGTTCGGCAGCATCAGGATCGGCGGCGTCGAGGCCGAAAAGGAGTTCAGCGACTTCTCCTGGATGGCGATGCTGTTCAGCGCCGGCATGGGGATCGGCCTCATGTTCTTCAGCGTCTCGGAGCCGCTGTATTACCTCCAGAACGTCCCCGGCTTCTTCGGCGCGGAGGCCGGTACCGGGGCGGCCGGGGCGGCGGCGATGGCTCAGACGTTCTTCCACTGGGGCTTTCACCCGTGGGCCATCTACGGCCTCGTCGGCCTCGGGCTGGCGTTCTTCTCGTTCAACCGCGGGCTCCCGCTGACGTTCCGGTCGATCTTCTGGCCCCTGCTCGGCGAGCGGATCTACGGGTGGCCGGGCCACATCATCGACCTGGTGACGGTGTTCGCGACGCTGTTCGGGCTGGCGACGTCGCTCGGTCTCGGCGTTTCACAGGTCAATACCGGCCTCTCGTACGTCGGCGGCGACCTGCTCGGCATGTTCAACGTCCCGGTCAACAGCACCGTGGCCGTCCTCCTCATCGCGGGGATCACGCTCATCGCCACGGCCTCGGTCGCGGCGGGGCTCGAAGGCGGCGTCAAGCGCCTGAGTACGCTGAACCTGTACCTGATGTTGCTCCTGCTCGGCTTCCTGCTGGTCGTGGGCCCGACGGTCTACGTCCTGGGAGCCTGGGTCGAGGGACTCGGCGCGTACTTCGGCAACATCCTGAGCCTCGGGTTCTTCCGTGGCACCCTCTCACCCGGTGGCGGGACGGTGACGGCGTGGACCGTCTTCTACTGGGGCTGGTGGATCGCGTGGTCGCCGTTCGTCGGGATGTTCATCGCCCGCATCTCGAAGGGCCGGACCGTCCGGGAGTTCGTCCTGGGCGTCCTGTTCCTGCCCGCGCTGTTCTCGACCATCTGGCTGTCGGTGTTCGGCGGCAGCGCGCTGTTCAACACCCTGCAGGGCAACGGCGCCGCGATGGCGACCTACAACGAACTCGGCCAGACGGTCGCGATGTTCGCCATGCTCGAGCAGTTCCCGCTCGGCGCGGTGACGGGCATCCTGGCGACGGTGCTCGTGATCACCTTCTTCGTCACGTCCTCCGACTCGGGGTCGCTGGTCATCGACCACCTGACCTCGGGCGGCAAGCACGACGTGCCGAAGACCCAGCGCATCTTCTGGGCGCTCACCGAGGGCGCCGTCGCGGCCCTGCTGCTGTGGGGCGGCGGCCTGAGCGCGCTGCAGACCGCGGCCATCACGACCGGGCTCCCCTTCGCGGTGATCCTGTGTCTGATGTGTTACACGGTCTACCTGGGACTCAGCAACGAGTACCAGATCCTCGAGTCGGAGGAGTTCGCCCAGACGGTGCAGGAACTGACCGAACAGGAGGACGTGGAGGTGGTCAGGACCGGCCGTGAGACTGTGACGGACATCACGGAGGGGGACGACGCCCCGAGCGGCGACTGACTCCCCTCGCGGAGTCTCGCGACCGACTGCTCGTTGCTTTTTTGTCCGTCTCCGACGCTCGATTCCGCACGAGTCAGTGTGACGAGCCGTCCGTCCTCACTCAGACGACGCTACGTACCCCGGAAGGCCGGTCGTCACGTCCTCACTGATTCGACCAGTGCGGCCAGCGCCGCCACGCCCGGCTTCCCGGTCCGATCGGGGCGTGCCACCAGGCAGACCGTCTCGGTCCCGAGCGGGACGAACCCGAGGTCGAGCCGGGCGGCCGTCGCCCGTAGCGCGAGCCCCGCGTCTGCCGCGCCGTCCGTCACCCGCCGTGCGGGGCTTTCCGACGCCCGCGTCTCGTTGTCGTACCCGTCGATCGTCGCGGCGATGGTGTCAGCCCCCGCCGCCTGCTCGTCGGCCAGGTCCGCGAGCACCGCGTCGAAACTCGCACGCAGTCCGGACTCGGCGTCGCGGTTCGCGAACGTGTGGTCACCGTCCACCAGGTCCAGCGGCCCGGTCAGTCCGTCGGGGTTCCCGGACGGGACGACGAGCCCCCACTCCCGGTCCCAGCGGCCGAGTTCGGTGGCTTCGCCCTCGACGGCGATCGGGCCGGCGAGCACCGATACGTCAGCGACGCCGTCACGGAGCCAGCGCGCACCGCCGCGGCTCCCCCGCGCCAGGAACCGCGGCCGCTCGATCCCGTCGAGCAGCCGGGAGAGCACCGGATCGTCCTCCCCGACGACGAGGACGCTGGGCGGGCGGACGTCGGGCGAGAAGAGCGCGACCGACACGTCCTCGCCGGGCGAGAGGTAGTCGGTGTCCGGGCCGACCGCGACGACGCCGTCGGCGTCGACGAGCGTCGTCGTCGCCCCGCTGCCCTTGTCGACTGGATAGGCGAGGACGCTCCCGTCGCCGTCCTCGACGAGGCCGACGGGGACGAGGCGGTGGCGCCCCTCGGCGAACCGCTCGCGGACGCTCATCTCGGCAGCGGCGTGGGCCGCCTTCGCCTCGGGCAGGCCCGCAGCGTCGCGGATCGCCGGCGCGACGAAGGTGCGGAAGATCGTGAGCGCAGAGACGGGGTAGCCGGGGAGGCCGACGTACGCTGCCCCGCCCAGGCGACCGACCAGCGTCGGCTTGCCCGGCTTCACCGCGACGCCGTGGAGCAGCAGTTCGCCCCGACGTTCGACGACCTGGTAGACCACGTCGATGGCGCTCGCGCTGGTCGAGCCAGACGAGAGCACGAGGTCGCACTCGTCGGCTGCCTCGAGGAGGCACGCCTCGAGGGCCGACTCGTCGTCGCCGACGTGGGGATAGAAGCGCGGCTCGCCGCCGGCCTCCTCCACGGCGGTGCCGATCGCGTAGCTGTTGACGTCGTGTATCTGGCCCGCCGCGGCGTCCGGTGTCCCTTCCGGGCGGACCAGTTCGTCGCCCGTCGAGACGATGCCGACGGTGGGCGGTGCGACGACGGGCACGGACTCGACGCCGAGTGCCGACAGCAATCCAACCTCTCTCGGCGTCAGCCGGGTGCCGGGACCGAGCGCGCGCTCGCCCGCTGCCACGTCCGCACCGGCGGCCATGACGTGCTCGCCCGGTGCGACGGCGGTGCGCACCGCGACGCCGTCCCCGCGCTCGCTCGTGTCCTCGACCATGACGACGGCGTCCGCGTCCGGCGGTAGGACGGCGCCCGTCGAGACCTCCGCCGCCGTCCCCGGTGCGACCGCACAGCCCGGTTCCTCGCCCGGGTGGACGACTCCTGCCAGGTCCAGGGTGATCGGCGAGGCCTCGCTGGCGCCGAAGGTGTCCCGCGCCCGGACCGCATAGCCGTCCATCGCCGCACGGTCGAACCCGGGGACGTCGAGACCGGCGTCGATTCGTTCGGCCAGGACGCGGCCACGGGCGTCACGGAGCGCCACGTGCTCGGTCTCGCCTCCCAGGTCGAGCGAGGCCAGGGTCTCCCGGAGGTCGGCCGGCGACGCGAGGTCGCGAAACTCGCGGTGGTCGCTCACGCCCGCCCCTCCCAGTCCTCGACTGCGACCGACGAGCCGGCGGCCAGTCCCTCGCTCGGCTCGGGGACGACCACCCAGCCGTCGGCGCGGGTGACGCTGGAGAGGACGCCCGCGCCACCGGTCCGGACGGGCGCTGCCCGGTGCTCGTCCCCCTCCCCCTCCAGTCTGACCCGGACGAACGTCCGGACGCCCGGTTCGCTCGCCACCTTCCGCGTCAGCCGGGCCGTCGTCGTCGGGTGATCGGGCGGTGGCAGGTGCCCGAGCCGGTGGGTCGCCGGTCGGAGGAACTGGACGGCGTTTACGATACAGGCGACGGGGTACCCGGGGAGCATCGCGACGGGCGTGCCGTCGACGGCGCCGACCCCGGCCGGGTGCCCCGGTCGGAGCGCGATGCCGTGGGCGAACACCTCGCCGCGGGCGGCGACCACGTCCGGGACCAGGTCGCGCTCGCCCACGGAGGAGCCACCGGTGGTCACGACGGCGTCGGCCGCGACCCCCCGATCGATCGCTGCCCGGATCGCCGCCCGGTCGTCGCCGACGACGTCGCGGTACGTGGCCTCGGCGCCCCACCGTTCGACGTATCGCGAGACCGTGAGCCCGTTCGTCTCGACCGTCTGGCCCCGTCCGGGGTCCTCACTGACGAGTTCGTCTCCCGTCGGCACCACCTCGACGCGCGGGCGCTCGTAGACGGTCACCGCCTCCAGGCCGACCGCTCTGAGGACGCCGAGGTCCGCCGGGTTCAGCCGCCGCCCCGGGTCGAAGAGATCCGCGCCGGCAATCACGTCTTCGCCGACGGCTCCGACGTGCTCGCCTTCGGTCACCGCCTCGCGGACGTCCAGCCCGGTAGCCGTGGCGTCGACGTGTTCGATCGGAACGACGGCGTCCGCCCCCTCCGGGATGGCACTCCCGGTGTGAACGCGAACCGCGCCGCCCGGTCTGACCTCGGGGCGCTCCTCGAGGGTGGCCGGCGCCCGTTCGTCCGCGCCGAAGGTGTCGCGCGCCCGGACCGCGTAGCCGTCCATCGCCGCCCGCGGGTAGTGTGGCACGGCTCGCGGGGCCGACACCGGCTCGGCGAGCACGCGCCCGTCGGCCTCGACGAGTGGCAGGGTCTCGGTGCGATCGACGGGTACGACCGCCTCGAGGAACCGCTCGCGGGCGGCAGCCACCCGCGTCCGCTCCTTGAAGCCGGCCACCCGCCGTTCGTCACTCATGCCCACCGCCCGCCGGTCCCGTGCCGGCGTCGTCCCCCGGGACCCTGGCCTGCCGCTTCATGCGTCGAAGGCGGTGCCCGACGACCAAAGAAGCGTCGCCCCTGGCTACAAATTGCGCTCTGCCGCCCGCAGGTCACCTGGCGTGTTGAGGTCCGCGAAACTCCGGCGTGCGGTCCGGGCCAGGACCTCGGACTCGCGGACCACGTCGACGTCGAGGCGGTCCACGACGGCCCGGAGGCTCCCGTCCCCGTCGGCCAGCGCGTCCAGCGCCGCCCGCCGGACGGGATCGGTGCGGTAGACGGCGTGGGCGACCTGCAGGTGCCCGGCAACGCGCGGCACGGCGCCGTCTCGCCCCGCCGCCCGCTCGAAGAGGTACTGGAGGAACGTCGCGTCGACGAAGGGCCTGTCGCAGGCGCGGACGACGACGACCGGTGCCGACACGGGCGCGAGGCCCGCAGCCAATCCGGCGACGGGGCCGCGATCGGGCACCGGATCGGGGGCGAGAGCGACGCCGGTCCCGACGGCCCGGAGCGCGGTTCGGAAAGCGGGCACCTGGTCGCGTCGGCAGTTCACGACGACGCCGTCGACGGCCCCCGCGAGCCCCTCCACAGCGTGGGCCAGCAGGGGCCGCCCGTCGAGGGCCGCGAGGGCCTTGTCGCGGTCGCCAAAACGCCTGGAGCGACCGCCCCCGAGGACGAGCCCGGCACGTGGCCCCTCCACAGTCATGTCCGACGGTTGTCGCGCCGATGGGAAAACTGTGCACACCATTTTCCTACGGGGGCCCGACCGACGAGCATGGCGCGCCTCGTCAGACACGACGCGACCGGTCCGCGAAAAATCGACGCCAGCGACGTCGACCCCGAGAAGGGAAACGTCGCCATCTGCCAGTGTGGCCTCTCCGGGGAGTACCCGTTCTGCGACGGCTCCCATCAGGTGACCGAGGACGAAGCCGACGACGAGTGCTATCGGTACGAGGGAGACGACGACGAGAACCCGCGCCACGTCGTGGCCGACGTGGTCTACGCGGACGAGTGAGACGGCCGGCGGGGCTCAGCGTTCCTCGCCGTCTGGGCCCTTCGCGCCCTCGCTGTCGTGGACGACGACCTCGCCCGGGTCCGGGTCCGCAGGTTCGTACCGGTCCCGGACCTCGATCGCCTCCTCTAGTTCGCGGACGGCCCGCTCCTTGAGCGCCGTCGCCAGTGCCTCGGCCTCGTCTCGCTCGATGTCGCGTCCGAGGCCCTCGCACTCGTGGGCGCGAACGAGCCCCTCCTGGTCGACGGCCTCGCCGAGGGGCTGGCTCGTCCCGCCGAGGGCCACGCTGAAGGGGTAGGTCTGGCAGACGAGCGGCCGATCCTCGTGGACGGTGCAGGCACCCTGGCCGTCCGCCTCCTCGTAGAAGGTGCAGTCCCCGCACCCGTCGGTCTGGAGGGCCCACTCGAAGGTTTCACCCTCGAGGCCCTCCGGACCCTGGGTCAGCCCGTAGGGCATCGGCCTGGCCACGTCCCGGAAGTCGTAGTCGCCGGCGGCCTGGAGGTGCCTGATCTCGTCGGGGAAGACCGTGGCCGTGTGCGGGTGGGACGCTTCCGACTCTGGGCCCTCGCCACAGCCCGTCTCTGCCTTGCAGCACGCGCCACAGCGCGTACACTCGAAGCCGATGGACTCGACGGCGTCGGCGAGAGCAGCCACGTCGAGGGCGCGGGCTCGCGCGAGTTCGTCCGCCAGGCTCTCCACGAATGGTGGTACGGCCTGGCCGGCAAAAGACCGTCGCTCGGTGCGGTCGTGGTGTCTCAGACCGTCGCCCGGTCCCCGTCCCAGTCGAGCGCACCCTCCACGTCGAGTTTCTCGAGGTGGGCGACGACCGTCGCCCGCGCGAGGTCGCGGACCGCGGAGACGTCCTTCTCGTAGGCGGCGTCGACGATAGCCGCGGGCTCGGCGTGTCCGTTCTGGACCGCGGCCAGGACGCGCCGGTCGCGGTCGCGCCGGTGGCGGACGAGACGCTCGCAGGTGGCGCGTGGCGCCTCGACGACGGGGCCGTGGGCGGGATACAGTCGGTCGGGGGCCATCGCGTGGACGCGGCGCAGGGAGGCGAGGTAGGCACGGAGGTCGCCGTCGGGTGCCGCCACCGCGACGCTGCCCCGGGCGACCACGAGGTCTCCCGTCACCAGACCGTCCGCCGCGCCGAAGGCGACGTGTGCTGGCGCGTGGCCGGGCGCGTCGACGACCGGGACGCCGTCGCCCGCTGGGATCGCGGACTGGGGCCGGAAGGTTCTGTCCGGCTCGACGCCGGTTGCCGCCGCGAAGGCGTCCTCGTGACTGGCGCGCGCCCAGACCGTCAGGTCGAACGCGTCGGCGTAGTCGGCCACGGCGCCGACGTGGTCCGGGTGGTGGTGCGTGACGGCGACGTGGGACGGGTCCGCGGCCCCGACGGCGTCGTCCAGCGCGGCAGTCCGGCCGGCTGGATCGACCAGGAGGGCGTCGTCCAGCAGGTAGGCGGCCGTGGGCCGGTCCGGCTCGCGCCCAGCGACCGGGACGGGAACCCGGGTGACCATTACCCGCCCCTTCTCACCGGGGGAGGAAGTAGACTTGCTTCCGGGCGTCGTGGAAGCTGTACCGGGAGTCGACGAGCCCCACGTCGTCCAGCCGATTCAGCGCGTAGCGGACGGTTCGGTCCGGCAGGAGCGATTCGTCGGCGAGCTGACTGTGCGAGAGCGCTCCCTCGGTCTCCAGGACCTTCGCGACGAGCTTGGCGCTCGGCGGAAGTTCCCGAAGCCGGTCTTCGAACTCGCTCTCCGTGAGAGTGTCGGGGCCTTTGTCGGTTGTCGTGCTCATACGTCCACCAATCTGGGCCGACGTGGTAAAACTTGGCTATATGGGTGACTGTATACTTGTGACTATTAAGTCTGGCTTAGGATCCCTTATACTCGAACGACTTACACGTTCGGGGAAACGCGGACGGCGGGTGCTGCACGGGGGCGCCGACCGGCGCGACTGGTCGTGGCGGCCACGGACGGCATCCAGTACGGTTTTATCCTCCCCGGCGGGAGAACCCCTACGGTGAAAGGAGCGGAGTGGTACCAGGCCGACGACGTGGCCGAGGCGTACGAGGACAAGCGCTTCTCGCGGGGCGGTCGGCTCATCGACCGCCGGGAGAAGCGGGCGGTCCTGGGGGCTCTCGACCCGGTCGCCGACAAGCGCGTGCTCGAGATCGCCTGCGGCACCGGCCGGTTCACGGTGGCACTGGCGGAGGCCGGCGCGGACATCGTCGGCCTCGACATCTCGTCTGCGATGCTCCAGCAGGGGCGGGAGAAGGCACGCTCGGCGGGGCTTACCGACCACCTGGAGTTCATCCGTGGCGACGCCGGCCGACTGCCCTTCCCCGACGATCACTTCGACGCCGTCTTCGCGATGCGATTTTTCCACCTCGCCGACACGCCCCTCGCCTACCTGGAGGAGATGCGGCGCGTGGCCAGCGACCAGATCTTCTTCGACACCTTCAATCGGTTCTCGACGCGGTCGCTGTACAACTGGGCGCTCCCGATGGGCTCGCGTCTGTACTCCCGCGGAGAGGTCGATCGGCTCCTGAACGACGCCGGCCTGACGCTCGTCGACGCCCAGCACGACTGGATCGCCCCCTACGGCTTCTACCGGGCGGTGCCGAACGGCGTCGCGTCGGCAGTCCGGCGCCTCGACACGTCGGTCGGGGACACGGGCCTCGGTCGCCATCTCGCGTCGGTGTCGTACTGGCACGCGACCCTGTGAATATCACCCATAGGGCGCCCCTATTCCACGAGTTCCCGGGTACAGCCCGGGGGGTTTATACCCCTCCGACGGCGAACGGGCGGACATGGAGCTCTCGGTCGTCGTGCCGACGCTCAACGCGCGCGACGAGCTGGCGGGCTGTCTCGACGCGCTCGCCGCGCACGCGCCCGACGCCGAGCTGGTCGTCGTCAACGGACCCTCCGCCGACGGGACGACCGGGATGATCCGCGAGCGCGGGGACGTGGACGTGCTGGTCGAACTCGCGGACCGGACGATCAACGCGGCGCGCAACGCCGGGATCGAACACGCGAACGGTGACGCCGTGGCCTTCGTCCACCCCTTCCGGGCGATCGAGCCAGGGTGGCGCGACGCCCTGGAGGGCGGTCTCGTCGAGGCGGACGTCGTCACCGGCCCGACGAACACCCAGCTTCGGGCCGGCGTCCAGACGGAGTCCGTCGAGCGCCGCTCGATCGCCGGCCGCGAGGTGATCTACTTCAACGCCGGGAACGTCGCCTTCCGCCGCGAACCTCTGAACGAACTCGACGGCTTCGACGAGTACCTGCCGGTCGGGGGGTCGCGCGACCTCGCTCACCGCCTCGCCGGGACCGACTACGGCGTGACCTGGCGCGACGAGATGAGCGTCGAGGAGGAACTCGGTGCGGCCGACGGCGGGACGCGCGAGACGGACTGGGGGCCCAAGTACCGCTCGCTGGCCTACCGGCTGGTCAAGAACTACGGGCCCCGTCCGACGGTCGTCCGCCGGCTGGTCGGCCACGCCGGGGGCGACGCCGTCGGGGAGCTCCGGCGGGTCGTCACTGGCGACGGGAAGCCATCGCGGTGGCTCGGATCCGGCCGGGACGTCACTGTCAACATGGCCTGCGGGATCAAGGACGGCTACGGTGCCCGCCGCCTCGACCGCACGCCACGGCGGAATCCCCGTGGCCGCTCGACGCGGACGGATCGCGCCGTCGAGGTCTACGACTGGCGATAGGCAGGTCCCGAGCCATCCCACCCGATTGCTTCAGGGCGCGAGTTCCTCGACGACCCGCTCCGGGTTGTTAGTGAAGACCTTCCGCATGGCGTCTTCGGGCACGTCCAGTGTCAGAATCTCCATGATGGCGACGTTCGGGTGGCTGGCGGGCGCGCCGCTCCCGAAGAGGACCCGGTCCGGGTGCTCCATGACCGCCCGTTCGAGGGGGTCGCGCAGGCGGACGAAGCTCGTGTCGAGGTAGAAGTCGTCGTAGCTGTCCAGCAGGTCGATGGCCTCGTCCATGAGGTCGGCCTGGAGCGGGTACCCGCCGAAGTGCGAGACGACGAGCGGGAAGTCGTACTCCAGTAGCGTCTCGGCGACCGAGGCCGGCGGGAACCCCTGCCCACCGTGGGTCAGGACCGGCAGGCCGACGTTCTCCAGTTCCTCGAGGACCGCTTCGTCGGGGAGCCCGTCGATCCGCGGGTGAAGTTTGAAGCCGGCGAAGCGGTCGTCGTACGCGTACTGCTCGACGTCCGCGGGGTCCGTGTGATGGTCACCGCGGCGGGCGGCCAGATTGCGGATGCGGGAGCCGGCACCGGCCCCGGCCTCGCGCGCGCCGTTGATCCGAGCGAGCGCGACGAAGGACCGGCCGACGCTCACGCGGGCGACGGCGTTGTTGGCCTTGAGGTAGCTCCCGCGCCGGCTCCCCGGGAAGACCAGCGCGCGAACGACGCCGGCCTGGTGCATCTCCCGCTCGACCTGCTCGGGGGTGCCGGCGTCCCGCGGCCGCCGGGCGTCGTCGGGCTCCAGTTCGACGTGGACGTCGACGACCCGGAACCCGTGCTCCAGCTCGAGCATCTACCCGGGGATTGACGTGGCCCCTCATAAAGCCTGCACGGATATCGGCCGGTAGGCCCCGATGCGGACGCTTGAACGGAAACGTTTATGTAGAAGTGCAAACGATGACTTACTTGACCACCAATCATGTCCCAATCTGGCCAGCGACGCATGGGCGGACAGCCCATGTTCATTCTCAACGAGGACTCGGAGCGAACACAGGGCAAGGACGCACAGTCGTCGAACATCTCCGCGGGGAAGGCCGTAAGCGAGGCCGTCCGCACCACGCTCGGACCGCGCGGGATGGACAAGATGCTCGTCTCGGACAGCGGCGACGTCGTCATCACGAACGACGGCGCCACCATCCTCGACGAGATGGACATCGAACACCCCGCCGCGCAGATGCTCTCCGAGGTCGCGGAGACCCAGGAGGACGAGGTCGGCGACGGGACGACGACCGCGGCCGTCCTCGCCGGTGAACTGCTCTCCCAGGCCGAGGACCTGCTCGACGACGACGTCCACGCGACGACCATCGTCGAGGGCTACAACGAGGCCGCCCGCCTCGCACAGGAGGCGATCGAGGACGTCACGCTCGACGCCGACGTCGACGAGGACCAGCTCCGCCAGGTCGCCGAGTCCAGCATGACCGGCAAGGGGACCGGCGACGTGGCGGCCGCGGACCTGGCCGAGACCGTCGTCGCAGCCATCGAACACGTCCGCGACGGCAGCGTCGCGCGCGACAACGTGACGATCCACGCCCAGGTCGGCGCCGCGTCGTCGGCGACCGAGCTGGTCGAGGGCGTCATCGTGGACGAGGAGCCCGTCAACGCCGACATGCCCCGGTCCGTCGCGGACGCGGCCATCGCGGTGATCGACGCGGACCTCGAAATCCGCGAGAGCAACATCGACGCCGAGTACAGCGTCACGAACGTCGACCAGCTCGAGGCGGCCATGGACGCCGAGGAGAGCGAACTCCGCGGCTACGCCGAGGCCCTCGACGAGGCCGGCGTCGACGTCGCCTTCGTCACCGGCGACGTCGAAGACCGCGTCGGCTCCTACCTGGCCGAGCGGGGCATCCTCGCCTTCGACGGCCTCGATGACGACGACGTGAAGTCCATCGCGAGCGCCACGGGCGCGACCCGCGTCGGGTCCGTCGACACGCTCGAGGCCGGCGACCTCGGCGAGGCCGGCAACGTCAGCGTCGAGACCTACGGGGACGACGACCTCGTCTTCGTGGAGGGCGGCGCGGCCGCTGAGAGCGTGACGGTCTTCGCTCGCGGTGGCACCGAGCACGTCGTCGACGAACTCGAGCGGGCGCTCCGCGACGCGCTCGACGTCGTCACGGCGGCCGTCGACGCAGGCGGCGTCGTCCCCGGTGCCGGCGCGACCGAGATCGCGGTCTCGAACCACATCCGCGAGAACGCGGCGAGCGTCGAGGGTCGGAAGCAACTGGCCGTCGAGGCCTACGCCGACGCCGTCGACGTCCTCCCGCGGACCCTCGCGGCCAACACGGGCATGGACCCCATCGACGCGCTGGTCGACCTGCGCGCCGAACACGAGTCCGAGGGCATCGCCGGCATCATCAGCGAGGGCCAGACGGGCACCATCGGCAACCCCGTCGAGCGCGGCGTCCTGGACCCCGCCGCCGTCAAGCGCGAGGCCGTCGAGTCGGCGACGGAAGCCGCGACGATGATCGTCCGCATCGACGACGTCATCTCCGCGAGCTGAGCCCCGCGGCGCTGATCCACGACCGATTTTTCTGCGGCGCGTCCCGTCACCACGAGAGCCGGACCCGCCCGCCGGCGTCGACGCCGAACGTCTCGTCTCCACGGCCCTGGTTGACGGCCAGTTCGACGTTCCCGTGGCTCCCGACGGTCACGACGCGGTGGCCCTCGTCGACGGCAGCGTACGTCCGGCGCGCCGACGCCCAGATGCCGTTGACCTTCACGTGGGAGCCGAACTGCGGTTCCAGGAGGTCACCGGGGACGTTCGTGACGACGTTGCCGAACCCGTCGACGGCGAGCGCCTCGCCGATGGCACCGTCGGACTCGATGGTCGGGTCGGGAAAGCTGATGGCGTCGTAGTCCGCGACCTCCGGGAGCGAGAGTTCGTCCGGGGCCGCGTCGACGCCGGCCTCGTGGACGAGCGCGGCGGCTGGCGCGAAGACGTCGCGGCCGTGGAAGGTCGAACTGGCGGGACCGTTAGGCCAGACCCCCGCGTCGTCGTGGCGCTCGGTCGGCACGTCTGCCCCCTCGCCGTACGGGATCTCGAAGACCTCGACGTCCCCGTCGCCCGCGAGGGCCCGTGCAGCTGGCAGGAGGACGCCGTTGTCTGGCCCGACGAGTGCGTGCTCGCCGGCCCGGATCAGGAGCGCGGCCCGGTCGGTTCCCACGCCGGGGTCGACGACGGCGAGGTGGACCGCCGGCGGAAAGCAGGGCAGCGTCTCGCGCAGCCAGAAGGCCCCGGCGCGGACGTCCTGGCGAGGGAGGTCGTGGGCGACGTCCACCACCCGGGCGGCCGACAGGCGGGCGATTACCCCCTTCATCGCGGCCGGATAGACCGAGCCGAAGTCGGAGCTCAGCGTCAGCATTTGCCCGGGGATTCGCCCGTCGATCCCTTGTAGCTTGCCGGCGGCGTGGCCGGCTAGGGCCGGTCGTCGAGGGCGGCGTCGGAGTCGGCGATGGTCTGGATGCGGCCGACCCCGTCGATCTCGTCGATCGCGGCGACGACGGCCGCGGGGACGCTCTCGCGCCACCCATCGCCCGCGATCATCCGCTCCCTGATGTCGGTGCCGCGCAGTTCCTCGCGGTCGAACATCTCGGAGTCCCTGACCTCGTAGTCGGACTCCTCGAAGAGGCGGATGACGAGGGGGTTGTTGCTGTAGACCACGTCGAAGGGCGGACACATGCTCTCGGCGTGGCTGACCCAGACGGAGTTGCGGTTGAGGTCCTCGATGGGAACCACGTAACTGGGCGTGTCCATCTCGGCGAGCACGTTCGAGATCATCACGATGCGCTCGCCGGCAGTGAAGGGGTCCCGCCGGGTGTGGGACTGGTCGGCGGAGCCGATGCCGACGATGACCTCGTCGACCTCCCTCGCGATGCGCTCGACGAGCTGCTCGTGGCCGCGGTGAAACGGCTGGAAGCGCCCGATCAGCAGGCCGCGGGTCGTCGCCATTGTGGGGGCCTCGGTGCGGCCCAGTATAAAGGCGACGAGTGTGTCGGGCCGGCGAGAGATCTCACCCGTCGTGCCGTAGTCCGGCGGTTATTGCGGCGCACGAAGCCGGGCCAGGGGAGAAAGTATATCAATCGACAGACCGTGGTTTTCCCTGTCAGATACCCCTGTATGAGCGACAACATAGACACCGACGACGCGTCCCCGGCGGAGTCGGACGGCGACGGTCCACCCGAGGACCCGCCGGCGGACGAGGGGGCCCCGGTCGACCAGGGCCGCGACGGTGAGCCCACGGGGCCGACCGACGCGCCCGTGACCGGCGAGGACCCCGTGAGCGACGACGAGCCCGCGGCGGCCGACCGCTCGCTCTCCGAGACTGAACTCGGGAGCGACTTCGACGACGCCCGGATCGACGAGGACGTCGCCGAGGAGGACCTCCTCGGCGGCCTCAAGGTCGAGACCTCCGGCGACATCGAGGTCCCTGAGCGCCTCGTCGACCAAGTCATCGGCCAGGACCACGCACGAGACATCGTGAAGAAGGCGGCCAAGCAGCGCCGCCACGTGATGATGATCGGCTCGCCCGGGACGGGCAAGTCGATGCTGGCCAAGGCGATGAGTCAGCTCCTCCCCAAGGAGGAACTCCAGGACGTCCTGGTCTATCACAACCCCGACGACGGGAACGAGCCGAAGGTCCGGACGGTTCCCGGCGGCAAGGGCGAACAGATCGTCGACGCCCACAAGGAGGAGGCCCGCAAGCGCAACCAGATGCGGACCTTCCTGATGTGGATCATCATCGCGATCATCATCGGCTACTCGCTGATCATCGTCCAGCAGATCCTGCTGGGCGTGCTCGCGGCCGGCGTCATCTACCTCGCGTTCCGCTACGGCTCGCGGGGCAACGACGCGATGATCCCGAACCTGCTGGTCAACAACGCCAACACGCAGACGGCGCCCTTCGAGGAGGCCACGGGCGCCCACGCCGGCGCGCTGCTGGGCGACGTCCGCCACGACCCCTTCCAGTCCGGGGGCATGGAGACGCCCAGCCACGACCGCGTCGAGCCGGGTGCCATCCACAAGGCCAACAAGGGCGTGCTGTTCATCGACGAGATCAACACGCTCGACATCCGCAGCCAGCAGAAGCTGATGACGGCCATCCAGGAGGGCGAGTTCTCGATCACGGGCCAGTCCGAGCGCTCCTCGGGCGCGATGGTCCAGACCGAGCCAGTCCCCTGTGACTTCATCATGGTCGCGGCGGGGAACCTCGACGCCATGGAGAACATGCACCCGGCCCTGCGCTCGCGGATCAAGGGCTACGGGTACGAGGTCTACATGGACGACACCATCGAGGACACCCCCGAGATGCGCCGGAAGTACGCCCGGTTCGTCGCCCAGGAGGTCGAGAAGGACGGGCGCCTCCCGCACTTCACCAAGGAGGCCATCCAGGAGGTCATCCTGGAGGCCCGTCGCCGCTCCGGCCGCAAGGAGCACCTCACCCTGAAGCTGCGCGACCTCGGTGGGCTCGTCCGCGTCGCGGGTGACATCGCCCGCGCCGAGGACAAGGAGTTCACCACCCGCGACGACGTGCTCCAGGCCAAGCGCCGCTCGCGCTCCATCGAGCAACAGCTCGCGGACAACTACATCGAGCGCCGCAAGGACTACGAGCTGACCGTCAACCAGGGCGACGTGACGGGCCGCGTCAACGGCCTGGCCGTCATGGGCGAGGACAGCGGCATCGTCCTCCCGGTCATGGCCGAGGTCACGCCTTCGCAGGGGCCCGGCCAGGTCATCGCCACCGGCCAGCTCCAGGACATGGCCGAGGAGGCCGTCCAGAACGTCTCGGCGATCATCAAGAAGTTCAGCGACGAGGACATCTCCGAGAAGGACATCCACATCCAGTTCGTCCAGGTCGGGGAGGGCGGCGTCGACGGCGACTCCGCGTCGATCACCGTCGCGACGGCCGTGATCTCCGCGCTGGAGGACATCCCGATCGCCCAGGACGTCGCCATGACCGGCTCGCTGTCGGTTCGCGGCGACGTCCTCCCGGTCGGCGGCGTCACCCACAAGATCGAGGCGGCCGCGAAGGCCGGTCTCGACACGGTCATCATCCCGAAGGCCAACGAGCAGGACGTCATGATCGAGGACGAGTACGAGGACATGATCGACATCGTCCCCGTCTCGCACATCAGCGAGGTCCTCGAGGTCGCCCTCGCGGGCGAACCCGAGAAGGACTCCCTGGTCGACCGCCTCAAGTCCATCACGGGCAAGGCGCTCGAACAGGAGGTCGGTCGCGGGACCGGCAGTCCCAGCCCGCAGTAAGGCGTGACCCGGTGGGCCCCCTTTCTCTGGCTCACCGGCGTCGTCCTCGTACTGTTACTCGGACTGGCGAGGCTGTCGAGCGCGACGATCGGCGACGACGCCGAGACGCCGGCCCGGCAGGCCGACTCCCCACTCGGGGAACCGACCGGGCCGCGCTCGCCAGAGCAGACCGGCTCCCTGCAGGCTACCGCCGGGCCCACGTCCGGGGACAGTCACGCCACCGGACGCCTGCGCGCGGACGAGCCGCCACGCGATCCCGCAGTGCAACCGCCGTCTGGTCCCGACGCGAGGACCGGGCCCTCCCCCGGTCCGAGTCACGCGGAGCCGGTCGACCTCTCGACGGGGATGCTCCTGGCGAACGTCGCCCTCACGCAGGGGCTGGTCGGCCTGGCCATCGCGACCGGGCTCTGGTGGTTCGAGATTCCTGGCTCGGCGATCGGGATCACGACGGACCCCTGGGTCGTCGGCGTTCCGGCGCTCGGGCTCGGAGTGGGCTTCGGTCTCGCGCTGTGGGTCGGCAACGAGGTGGCCGCCGGTCTCGCGGACGCCGTCGGTGCGGCCTACGACGAGGCGGTCCGGTCGATGCTCGCCCCGGACACCACCGGTGGCTGGGCGATCCTCCTGGGACTGGTCCTGCCCACGGTGGCCGTGGTCGAGGAACTCCTCTTTCGCGCGGCGTTGATCGGCGTCCCCGCGGCCGCCCTGGACGTCTCGCCCTGGCTGCTGGTCGTCCTCTCGTCCGTCGCCTTCGCGCTCGGCCACGGCGCCCAGGGACGGGTCGGGATCGTCGTCACCGGCGTCCTGGGCGTCGTCCTCGCCGCTGGCTACGTCCTCTCTGGGAGTCTGCTGGTCGTGATCGTGGCCCACTACCTCGTCAACGCGCTGGAGTTCGTCGTCCACGAGGGGCTCGGGTTCGACCGCCTCCTCGGCACGTAGGTCAGTGTCCTTCGAGCGACCGGAGCTTCTGTTCGACCGCTGGCGGCGCGGCGCTCGGGCCGTCGCGCACGCGGTGGTCGGGGACGAAGAGCGGCGTCGGGTTCGCGGCGAGCGCCTCGCGGACGGTCGTCCGGTCGCCCTCGTCGTCCGGATCGAGGTCTGCCGTCATCCGGGTGATCTGTTCGACGCTCGCGTCTTCGCCGTACGGGATCTCCCGGACGGCCTCAAGGACTCGCCGTCTGTCGGTGGGGACCGTCAGCGCCACCGTGACGTCCTCGAACTCGTCGCGGTCGCCCTGGAGGTAGCCCTCGACGCGGTCGAGGAGGTCGTGCTCCGACTCCGCGTCCTCGTCGGGCACCTTCGGGAAGGACACCGAGATGACTCGGCCCTGCGCGATCCCGAGCTGGACCGCTCGGTCCAGGTACCTCGACTCCCGGGCGTAGATCCCCGCCACCTCGTCCATGGGACTGACTGCGCGCCCGTGGGACTTGAAGATTTGTCCGGCCCGGGTGCCGCGTCCCCCCTCCCCCCGTCGGGAGCCGCACGACCTCGAGCCGGTTCGTCGGGCCGCGACGCTCCCGGTGAAAATCTGCCAGACTGACGTGGCACGTCCCCCACTGGACAGTGTCCGACTGGTCGGTTCGGGCGGCACGTGGCCCGGGCCGGCGCCGCGACGGTGCGGGTGCAGGGGTGTGCGGCGCCGAGCGTGGGCCGTCGAGCCGCGAGCGAACTGGTGTGGCGCAGGGGACCAGATCGAGTCGACGGTTCACGGGTGTTCGAACGACGATCCAACCGACATCACTGGACGGGTGTGTTCCAGAGCGTCATCGACCAACTCCTTCGACATTCACGTCTTCGCTCCGTTCTGCATTAAACTTTGGCATAGTAGCTATTTTGGCGAAGATAGGACAACGATTGGATGAGTATATGGGAGATATGTGAATGAGTGCCTCTCGGGAACGGACCGCCCCGCCGCAAGTCTTATGTACATCTCTGTGCATTAGTGGACGGTAATGGACGATTCAACCGAGCTGGCGCCCGCCGTCGAGTCGATACTGGCGGCCGCCCGGGAGCGGTCGGGTGGTGACGGCCGCGTGGCGGTCGACGCGCGGCCCCTCGCCGACGCCTTCGAGGCGGCGCGAGCGGACGGGCGCGTCCCGGTCGTCGCGGAGATCAAGCCAACATCGCCGACGACGGACGGGGAACGGACGGACGATCCGGTCGCGCTGGCCGAGGCGATGGTCGACGGCGGGGCGGCCGCCCTCTCGGTCCTGACCGAGCCAGAACACTTCGGCGGTGCCCCGGAGACGCTAACCGCCGTCCGCGAGGCGGTCGACGTCCCGGTCCTCCGCAAGGACTTCGTCGTCCACGAGGCACAACTGGACGCGGTCGCCGCGGACGTGGTCCTCCTGATCGCGCGATTCCTGGCTGGCGAGGACACGGACGACCTGGAGACGCTCCTCGCCGCGGCGCGCGCGCGGGGCTTCCAGGTCCTCGTCGAGGTCCACACCGAGGCGGAACTCCAGCGGGCTCTCGACGCGGGGGCCTCCGTGATCGGGATCAACAACCGCGACCTGGCGAAACTCACGGTCGACCTCGAGACCTTCGAGCGCGTCGCGCCGGCGGCGCGGCGGCAGAGCCGCCGCGACGCGGCGAACGGTGGAACCGCGAGCCAGGCGCCCGAGAGCGTCACTCTGATTGCCGAGAGCGGAATAGCGACGCCCGACGACGTGCGACGCATGCGCGCGGCCGGCGCGGACGCTCTGCTCGTCGGGTCCGCGATCATGGACCACGACGGCGACGGGGACGTTCGCGCGAACACCCGGCGCCTGGTCACCGCCACTGCGGACGCGGAGACACAGCCATGAGTACGGACCCGACCTACGGCGACTACGGCGGACAGTACGTGCCCGAGGCGCTGATGCCCGCAATCGAAGAACTGACGGACGCCTACCAGCGCTACGTCCTCGACAACGAGGACGGCTTCCTGGACGACTTCCGGGCCCGCCTGCGGGACTTCGGTGGGCGACCGACGCCGCTGCAGTACGCGGAGAACCTCTCGGCCCGCTACGACCGCGACGTCTACCTCAAGCGCGAGGACCTCCTCCACGGCGGGGCCCACAAGCTGAACAACGCCCTCGGCCAGGTGCTCCTCGCGAAGTACATGGGCAAGGAACGCATCGTCGCGGAGACGGGCGCGGGCCAGCACGGCACCGCCACCGCGATGGCCGCCGCCCACCTCGACATGCCCTGCGAGGTCTACATGGGCGAGACCGACATCGCTCGCCAGCGCCCCAACGTCTTCCGGATGCGCATCAACGGCGCCGAGGTGACGCCGGTGACGGCCGGTCGGGGCACGCTCAAGGAGGCCATCAGCGAGACGATGCGCGACTGGGCGACGACCGTCGAGACGTCTCACTACGTCATCGGGAGCGTGGTCGGTCCTCACCCATTCCCGGCGATGGTCCGGGACTTCCAGGCGGTCATCAGTGAGGAGGCCCGACGGCAGGTCAGGGACCAGGCGGGGACGCTCCCCGACTCCGTTCTCGCGTGCGCGGGCGGCGGGTCGAACACGATGGGGACCTTCCACCACTTCACAGACGACGCGGACGTCGCCCTCTACGCCGTCGAGGCCGGTGGGTCGTCGCTCGGCGTCGACCACGACGAGGGCGTCGCGCCGAACTCGGCCTCCCTCTCGACCGGGGAGGAGGGCGTCCTCCACGGAGCCCGGACGAAGGTGCTCCAGGACCACCACGGCCAGATCGTCGAGTCCCACAGCGTCTCGGCCGGCCTCGACTACGCTGGCGTCGGCCCCGAACTGGCACACCTCGTCGACGAGGGCCGCGTCGAGGCCGTGAACGTCGACGACGACGCGGCCCTGGCGGCGTTCCACCGGCTCTCCCAGGACGAGGGGATCATCCCGGCCCTGGAGTCCGCGCACGCGCTCGCCTATCTGGAGGAATCGGCCGATGAACTGGGCGAGACGGTCGTCGTGACCGTCTCCGGCCGCGGCGACAAGGACCTGGAGACCGTCATCGAGGAGACGGCGACGCGGGACCTCGACGTCGCACCCGACCTCTCGGTCTTCCGCGAGGTCGGCGGGGGGATCTGAGATGGGCGAGGACGTGGACACCGGCTCGACCCTGACCGCGGCCTTCGCCGACGAACCGGCGTTCGTCCCCTACCTCGCCGCTGGCGACCCGGACTACGAGGCGTCCCTCGAATACGTCGAGGCGCTGGCTCGCGGCGGCGCGGACGTGATCGAACTCGGCCTGCCCTTCTCCGAGCCCATCGCGGAGGGCCCGACCATCCAGCAGGCGGTCGTCCGGTCGCTGGAGGCGGGCATGACGCCGGAGCGCTTCTTCGAGTTCGTCGCGGACCTCGACGTGGACGTGCCGCTGGTCTGCATGACGTACTACAACCTCGTCTTCCAGTACGGGGACGGCAAGGCGCGAAGCGCCTCGGACACTGTGAGCGGTGACACCGCGAGCAAAGGCCCGCGGCCGTTCGTCAAGCGCGCCGCAGAGGTGGGCATCGAGGGCTTCGTGATCCCCGACCTCCCCGCCGAGGAGTCGGGGCCGCTGCGGGCGGCCTGCGACGAGTTCGGGCTGGACCTCGTGTTCATCGTGGCACCGACGACTGCGGGCGAGCGGCTGGACCGGATGCGCGAGCAGGTCTCGGGCTACGTCTACGTCCAGGCGCGCCTCGGGACGACGGGCGCCCGCGACGACGTGAGTGACCAGACCGACGCCAGCCTGGCGCGCGTCGCGGACTGGGACGTCCCGAAGGCCGTCGGGTTCGGCATCAAGACCGGCGAGCACGCAGAGCGCATCGTCCGGGCTGGTGCCGACGGCGTCATCGTCGGCTCCGCGCTGGTGGACATCGTCGCCGAGGGCGTGGCAAACGGGGATGCGACCGAGGCGGTGGCCGAGCGACTGGAAGCCAAGGCACGGGAGCTCAAGCAGGGGGCCCTGCGGGGAGCCACGCCAACGGCCGAGCAGGGCGAGCACTAACATTCCGCTCGTCCGATGCCTTTTGGTCGATTCCGACCAATCACTCGTAGATGGCGAGTTCGACCGAGGACGTCGAGGATTCGACCGGCCAGGAGATACGGCTGGTCGAGTCCGACGGGTGGTGGGTCGCGACGGACGTCGAGACTGGCGTCACGACGCAGGGGGAGACGCGAGAAGCAGCACTCGAAAACCTCGACGAGGCAGTCGCGCTTCACCGCGGCGAAATCGGCCAGCCACCGACTGAGGAGGAGCTCCTGGAACTCGGAATCGAGCCCGAGGACAACGTCACCGGGGACCGGGAACCGCCGGACGTTCTGGACTGACCCGATGGCGCGGCGGACGTATTCGGGGTTCGAAGTAGTCCGAGTACTGGTCAACGTCGGAGGCTTCGAGTGGCGGCGAACAACTGGTGACCACGCACAACTGTACTACGTTCACCCGACGAACGAGGACGACCGCCGGCACGGAACCGTTCCGTTGCACGACGAACTGCGGACAGAAACGCTCGGGACGTCGCGGAGGATGCTCGCGCCCAGGATTTCCAGGCGTTCTGGCCTGGATAGACCGACACGCCTGAGGCGCACCGGCCGCAAGCCAGTCCGGAACCGGAAGGCAAATAATCGTACTTGACAGAGCGTGTCACAATGACTGCAGGGACTGCGGCGCGTCTGGAGCGGATCGGGACAGGGGGACGGCACCTGATCGTCCCCATGGACCACGGCATCACACTCGGGGCCGTCGACGGCCTCGTGGACATCGAATCGACCATCGCCGCGGTCACCAGGGGTGGCGCCGACGCCGTGTTGACTCAGAAAGGGATCGCGCCGCGGGTCCACGAGAACACGAACGGCGCGGGATACATCGTCCACTGCAACGGCTCGACGGCCATCGGGCCCGACGAGAACGACAAGCGCCCGACGGCGACCGTCGAGGGGGCCATCCGGGCTGGCGCCGACGCCGTCTCCTTCCACGTCAACGTCGGCAGCGAGTACGAACCCGACCAGATCACGCAACTCTCCGAACTCACGGCGGAGGCCGACCGCTTCGGCATGCCCGTCCTCGCGATGACCTACGCACGCGGTCACGACGTGCGCGACGACGACCCCGAGGCCTTCGCCGAGGACCTCGGCCACGCGGTCCGACTGGGCGAGGAACTCGGCGCGGACGTCATCAAGACCGCCTACTCCGGGACTGCTGAGACCTTCGAGCGCGTCGTCGAGTCGACGCGCCTGCCGGTGGTCATCGCGGGCGGGAGCAAGGGCACCGACGAGGAGACGCTGTCGATGGTCCGCGGTGCGATGGACGCCGGGGCGGCCGGCGTCTCGATGGGTCGCTCCATCTTCCAGCACGAGGACCCCGAGGCCATCACGGAGGCCGTCGCCGCCGTGGTCCACGACGACGCCAGCGCGACCGAGGCCGTCGAGCGGGCGGGACTGGCGGTCGAAGCCTGAGACCCCGGCGAGCTCGGTCGACTGCTGCGGTACCTCGGTACTGACTGCGTCCGGTTGGAGATTTTCAATATTGAGACTGTGGTGCCAGATTATAACCACTTAGTGACCAGCTTTGCTCCCAGTGACTCGGTTTCCTGCGCGCATGCTGGGAGGTGTACGGCGGGGGCAGGTTGGGATCGGCACCCTGATCGTCTTTATCGGGATGATTCTCGTAGCCTCCATCGCGGGCGGAGTATTGCTGCAAACGACCGGTATGCTTCAATCGTCTTCCCAGGCCGTCGGTGAGGAATCGACGGCTCAAACTGCCACCCAACTGCAGGTCATGTCCAGAGTCGGAAGCGTCTCGTCTTCGAGCGAAACCGTGACTGTGACGGTCTACAACGATACCCACCTCGAACTGACCGGCTGGGGTGGGACGACGGCTAGTCCCGAACCGAAGACGTCGGTCACCGTCCAAGAAGGGACGACCGTGTACCTCGAAGCCGGTGGGACGGGTACCGGTGAATCAGACCAGTTCATATACGGACCACTGTCGATACCGTACTCCTTCGATGAGCTATCGGCGATCACGAAGAGCGATCGGGCGCGGGTAAGTTTCGAGATCCTCGACGAACAAAACGAGGTCCGGCTCACCGACGAGTTGCACAACACCGACATCGGCGTCGTCGATCCACCGGTCGACATGGAATCGTCCAGCGGAGATTTCCTCCGCTTCAGTGATTACTTCGGCGGATTCTCCGACCACAACTTCGGGAACGATTCGGACGGGAGCTACTACCCCGCCGGCTCGTCGTACGTATTGAACCATACCGAGGAGCAGTCCAGAGAGGGGCCACTCACTGTCGTGGATAGCGTCTCAATTACCGTCCGTCCGACGCCCGGTAGCTCGGCGATAGATCTGCAAAACGTCACTATCCACTACACAAGCCCCACTGAAACCGCCAGGTTGACCTACGCCAGCGGGGAGCCCACGGGAGAGACCTTTACGACCAGACCCTTGACCGGGTCCGGAACGGTCCTCCAGCCGACCGACCAGGCGATCATCGAGTTCAACACGACGAAGATTGGGGATCCAGGTCGGAGCCTTCGGACCGGTGAGACCGCGCAGGTCAGCATCGTGACCGGGAACGGAGCGACCACCAGCCTGACACTCACCGCCCCACAGACGCTCAGCGGCGAGAAAGACGTCCAGTTGTAGCCCGGTAGGTACCCGTCCATCGTCGCCTCCCCGCATCAGACCGACGATATGGCGACTTCTCCGGAAAGAGTGCACGAGGAACCAGCCCTTCCCGACCACGGGCAAGCTACCGGTTCCAATACCAGAGGGCCATTGCCCCCGCCAGCACGAACGCCCCGCCGACGAAGAAGGCCACACCCGCCACGACCGCCGGGTCGAAACCACCGGCGGATTCGGCTGTCGTCCGGGCGGACTCCGCCGCGATCTGGACGCCGCCACCGCCGTCACCGGCTGCGCCCGACGCGTAGGAGGGTTGATCTGCCCCCAGTAGCCGATCTGCGAGGAACCAGACCAGCAGGCTCGCGGGCGCGAGGACGCCGAGTCCGCCGACGAGGCGTGCGAGGAGCGACCGGAGGGTCCCCTCGGCGTCGCCGCCGGCGAAGAGGACCAGCGACTCGTCGGTCGGCGCGTAGACCTTCATCTCGGTCCCGCGCTCGGAGTACCAGACGTCGGCGACCTCGACGAGGTCGACGTCGATCAGTTTCGAGAGGTGGTACTGGACGTTCTGGACGGAGGTGTCGGTGACGCCCGCGAGGTCCGAAGCGGTCTGGGGCGAGTCGTGGAGTTCGCGGAAGATGTGGCGCGTCGTCCGCGAGGACAGCGCCTCGAAGACGTCGTCGGCCACGTCGTCGTCGAGGTCGACGAGGCGCGGCCCGCGGTCCTCGTCGAGGTCCACCTGGCGTCGAAGCGGAAATATGCCACTCATGTGTCGGTCGTGTGGGTCGACCCAGGTCCTCGCGGACTATAGCTACGCCGGAGGCGCAAACGGTCGTTTGAGTCATCGGGCGGCGGGCGAGCGTCTGACGCGCGTCAGACGTCGCAGACAGGCTTATCCCCGTGCCGCGACAGGATTGTGCCATGACTGCCGACGCCCTGCAAAGAGTGGAGTACGAGGAAATCGAGGTCGACCTCCCACGAGCGTTGCTGGACGACATCGACGACCACGCGGTGACCCACGGCTACCAGAGCCCGAGCGACGTCGTGCGGGCGGCGCTCGAGCGATAGACAGGCGCGACCGGTTTTCGCGGCGGCGATTGCTCCACCTGACAGCGCGACGGAGCGGGTACCGTCGCGGACAGAACCCCGAAACGACGCGGTCGTCCGCAGGGTTCAAACCCCCTGCCCGAGAGTCACCCCCTATGACACGCTCCGTGTGGCTCAAGGCCGACGACGAGGTCGGCGACTGGGAGACTCGCAAGCGACGGATCACCGCCGGCCTGGAGGCCGGCGTGGACTGGGTACTCGTCGACGAGGAGGACGTCGAACGCGTCCGCGAACTCGGCCAGGTCAACGTCGCGGCCTTCGGCGGGGACGACGTGCACGTAATGGAAGCCGAGGACGGGGACGAGTCGACCGCCGACGCGACCATCGTCGGCAAGCACGGCGAGGGCGACGGCACCGTCGACCTTCCCGGCGACTTCGCGGGCTCTGCGGACCTCTCTGCGCTCCGGACGAGCGGCGATCGCCCCCAGGGTGGCTACGTGAAGATCGCGGACGAGGGCTACGAGGCCTTCGCCGAGGCCGTCGCCGAAGCGGCAGACTACACCGTCGTCGTCGGCGAGGACTGGAAGATCATCCCGCTGGAGAACCTGATCGCGCGGATCGGCGGCGAGACGACGCTCGTCGCCGGCGTCCAGACGGCGGAGGAGGCCCGGACCGCCTACGAGACTCTCGAGATCGGCGCCGACGCCGTGTTGCTGGACACGGACAGTCCCGACGAGATCCGGGAAACCGTCGCCGTCCGCGACGAGGCCGGCCGCGAGGACCTCGACCTCCGCTACGCCGAGGTCACGGCCATCGACCAGACCGGCTCGGCCGACCGGGTCTGCATCGACACCGGGTCGCTGATGGAGGGTGACGAGGGGATGCTCGTGGGCTCGATGTCCCGCGGCCTCTTTTTCGTCCACGCCGAGACCGCCGAGTCGCCCTACGTCGCCTCGCGGCCCTTTCGCGTCAACGCCGGCGCCGTCCACGCGTACGTCCGGACGCCCGGCGGGGAGACCAAGTACCTCTCGGAGGTCCAGAGCGGCGACGAGGTCCAGATCGTCGACACGCACGGGCGGACCCGCGAGGCCATCGTCGGCCGCGCCAAGATCGAGAAACGGCCGATGTTCCGCGTCGAGGCGGAGGTCGAGACCGACGAGGGGATCGACCGCGTCGAGACGCTGCTGCAGAACGCCGAGACGATCAAGGTACAGACCGAAACCGAGGGCCGCAAGGCCGTCACCGACCTGGAGCCGGGCGACCGCGTGTTGCTCTACTACGAGGAGACGGCCCGGCACTTCGGCGAGGCCGTCGACGAGAGCATCATCGAGCAGTGAGGGGCGGCGAGGGCGACGCCCTCAGCGTGCGCCCTCGTCCTCGCCGGCGGGATCCTCCAGTCTCGTCGTACACCAGTGACAGAAGTCGATGTCCTCGTCGAGTTCCTTGCCGCAGTTGGGACAGGCGGCAGCCCCACCGGCGGCGACGCGGGCGTTCTCTCGGGTCGCCAGCCAGTAGGCGTCGGCCATGTTGAGGACGGTGATGCCCACGACGGCAAGCTGCGCCTCGACCGGGACGGCCGTGACCGTCTCGACGAGACCCTCGACGGAGAACTCGAACTGCTGGGCGTCCGCCGGCACCACGAGCAGGAACGTCGTGTAGAAGAGCCCGAACCAGAGCAGGGCCCGGACCCAGGACCGGAGGTAGAGGTGGCCGGCCCCGGGCATGACGAAGGCCAGCGCCGCCGCCAGCCAGGGGCGACTCCGGGATTCTCCCTCCGTAGCGGCCGTCGAACTCACGATATGGATTCTCCGAGCGGGACGACTGTTTAATCTTCCGCACGTGCGCGGCCGGCACGGTCCGGTAGAGGCCTGGACTCGCGTCAGGTCAGGCGACGGGCAGGCCCTGCTCGGCCTCGAGAAGCTCGTGGTAGCGGTTCCGGATGGTGACCTCGGAGATGTCGGCCACGTCACTGACGGCGGCCTGGGTCGTCTTTTCGTTGGTCAGCAGCGCGGCCGCGTAGACGGCCGCCGCGGCGAGGCCGACCGGCGACTTCCCGGAGTGGACGCCCTGCTCCTTGGCGTTCTGGAGGAGCTGGCGGGCACGGCGCTCGGACTCCTCGGAGAGGCCGAGCGACGAGGCGAAGCGCGGGACGTAGCTCTCGGGGTCGGCGGGCGCGACCTCCAGACCGAGTTCGCGGACGACGTAGCGGTAGGTCCGGGCGATCTCGCTTTTCCCCACGCGAGAGACGTCGGTGATCTCGTCCAGGCTCCGGGGGACGCCGGCCTGGCGCGCGGCGGCGTAGACCGACGCCGTCGAGACGCCCTCGATGGAGCGCCCGGGGAGGAGGTCCTCGTCGAGCGCGCGGCGGTAGATGACGCTCGCCGTCTCGCGGACGTTCTCGGGGAGGCCGAGCGCACTCGCCATCCGGTCGATCTCGCCGAGCGCCTGCTTGAGGTTGCGCTCCTTGCTGTCCCGGGTCCGGAAGCGCTCGTTCCACTTGCGGAGCCGTTGCATCTTCTGGCGCTGGGTGGAGGACAGGGAGTTGCCGTAGGCGTCCTTGTCGCGCCAGTCGATGTTCGTGGACAGCCCCTTGTCGTGCATCATGTTCGTGGTGGGCGCGCCGACGCGGGACTTCTCGTCTTTCTCGGCAGCGTCGAAGGCCCGCCACTCGGGGCCGCGGTCGACCGAGTCCTCCTTGACGACGAGGCCACAGCTCTGACAGACCGTCTCGCCGTGTTCGTCGTCGACGACGAGGTTGCCGCTGCACTCGGGGCAGGCGACGTCTGTCCGCTCCTCGGTCTGTTCGTCCGTCTCTCGTTCTCGCGTGCGTGTGTTCGAGTCAGTCATCGTGGGGGGAGGAGGAACCATCGGGCAGGTCGCCCCTGCAAAAATTCCGGTCCTCCGGGTGGTGATCCGACGTTAGTCCGAAATGGTTATAATAGTGCCGGAATCTCCACGTGGATTCCGGGCAGACGGCGCCAGGCTCGGAAACTCGCGGTGGGTTGGCAGCCGTTCAAGTGTGGGCCCCGCTCACACGGCGCGGGCTCAGTCCGTCGTCGTCGCCTCGATCTCGGTGCCCTCCTCGACGGCGGTGGTCAGCGAGACGTTGAGCCAGGTCATCGAGGCGAGACCGCCGGCGACGGTCACCAGGTTCTTGACGGCGTGGTCGACGACGGCCGCCGCGAGTGCCGTGCTGGGCAAAACCGGGGTCAGCGCGACCACGAGCAGCGTGAACGCACCTTCGTAGAGACCGATCCCGCCGGGCGAGAGCGGGAGGACCTTGGCGAGGTTGCCGACGCTGACGGCGAAAAAGCCAACTGCGACGAGCGTCGGGACCGAGAGACCGACCCCGAAGGCCGCGAGGACGACGATGGCCGTCAGGACGTCGATGGACCAGATCACCAGGCTCCCGAGACCGATGCGGAGGAAGGCACGCCGATCGCTGGCGACCGTCTGGACGTCCGAGACGAAGCCCTCGAGGATGCCCGCAACGTAGTCGACGTAGGAGTCGGAACTGAAGTGCGTCAGGACCGCCCGGACGTAGTTTCGATTCGAGCGGGCGCTGGCGAGGATGGCCACCACGGCGAGGATGGCCAGCAGGCCGACGCCGGCGGCGACGAGGAGCGCGGTCCGGCCGCTGGGTGCCGCGTCGGGGGCGACCGCCGAACCGCCGAGCGCCTGCTCGAGCCCGCCGATCCCGCCGGTCGCGACGAGCCCCAGGAGGACGGTCCCTGCGAGGACGGCGATCGTCAGGAGGTCGAAGACGCGCTCGACCGCCAGGGAGGCGAAGCCCGACGTGTAGGGGATGCCTCGCCGGGCCTTGATCACGTAGGCCCGAACGGCGTCGCCCGCCCGTGCTGGAAACACGAGGTTCCCGGTCTGGCTGACGAAGATCGCCCCGGTCAGGAACCCGGCCCGTTCGTGGTAGCCCATCCGATCCAGGATGTCGCGGTACCGGAGGCCGCGGAGTGGCCAGGAGGCGAGGTAGATCACGGCCCCGAGCCCGACCAGCACCGGATCGGCGCCTGCCATCTGCGCGAGGACAGTCGACGGATCGAGGTACAGCGTCATCAGCGCGAGCGCGAGGACGCCGAGCAGTCCCCCCGCGATCATCGTCCGCCGCCGGGTGATGCGCGGATCGACCGAGAGCTGCCACCACGTCCGGACGATCTGGCTGCCCATGCCGAAGACGTCCCGGACGACGTCGACCTTCGAGTCCCCCTTCGGCGTCCAGGAGACGGGAAACTCCCGGACGCGGTAGCCAGCCCGCTGCGCACGGACCAGCACCTCCGTGTCCCAGAACCAGTGATCGTCCTCGACGGTCTCCAGCAGGGCAAAGAGGGCGTCCCGGTCGAAGGCCTTGAACCCACACTGGTGGTCGCGGACGTCCGACCGGAGGATCAGCCGGACGAGGGTGTTGAACCCGAAGCTGGGGATGCCCCGCTTGGCCGGTCGGTCGGCCTGGCTGTCCTCGAGCCACCGCGATCCCGTTGCGACGTCGTACTCGCCCGAGCGGACGCTCTCGACGAGGTCCTCCAGGTGCGTCATGTCCGTGGCGAGGTCGGTGTCGAAGTACACGAGCGTCTGGCCGTGGGACTGGCGAAAGGCGTACTCGAGGGCGCCGCCCCGGCCGAGTCGCTCGTCGCTGTGGACGTGGCGAACGGCACTGTGCTCGGCGGCCAGCCGATCTGCGATCTCGGGCGTGCGGTCGTCGCAGCCGTCCTCGGCCACGATGACCTCGTAGCTGCCGTCCGGGAGGAACGAGTCCAGCGTTTCGAGGGTCACCGTGACCGTCCGCTCGATGGTGTCTTCCTCGTTGTAGGCGGGGAGGACGACGCTCACGTCGCGGTCGCTGCCCATTGGCTGTGGTTCCGCTATCTTTGGGTAAGAACTTTCGGGAGTGCGACGACGGGAGTCGGCTCCTGCCACCCATTTCCAGCGGTGAAATTTCGCCCAGAAGACCTAAAGGGGTCTCCTCGAAACGGAGTTCTGTCGTAAATGTCTCCGGTTCCGTGGCTCGCGGTGGCAACTGCCCTGTCGGCAGTTCCACCAGGCGTCCTCCTGTGGCTCGTGTGGCAGGAGCGCCAGGAGCCCGGTGCGCGGCCGTACGCGCTCATGCTCGTCGCCATGATGAGTTACGACATCGCGTACGCGCTCGTGCTCGTCGTGTCGAACCCGGCGGCCCACGCGCAGTTGCACCTCGTCGCGACGTGGCTCAAGATCCTCGTGGCCATCCCGTGGTTGCTGTTCGCGCTCGAGTACACCGGTCGGGGCCGGCTCGCGACCCGGCGACTGACGCTTGGGCTGCTCGCGTTTCCCCTCGCCGTGCTCGCACTGAGCGTCACCCCCTACCGGGACGGCCTGCTCCTGGCCGGCTTCGAGATCACCCGGGTGGCTGGCGTCGTCACGATGTCGTTCGGTCCGGGACCGCTGTGGTCCCTCACGGTCGTGTACGGGATGATCATCCTGGGCGTCGGACTGTTGCTCCTCCTCGAGTTCGCCGTTTCCGACCGACGCCGGTACGGATTGCAGACGTCCATCCTCGCGTTCGGCGGCCTGATCCCCGGGTTCACGTCGGCGATTCACGCACAGAACCTGGGGCCGGTCTCGAACTTCGACCTCACGCCACTCGCGTTCTCGATCGGGGCGGCCGCCGTCGGGTACGGGCTCGTCAGGTGGGACCTCTTCGGGTTCGCGCCCGCCACGCGGCGCGTCGGCCAGGTGACGGCCATCGACGACTTCGGCGACGCCGTCGTCATCGTCGACGAGGACGACCGCATCGTGGACATCAACTCCCACGCGTCCGACCTCCTGGGGACGACGGGCCGGGACCTCGCACAGGAGCCCGTCGAGGCGATCTTCGGGGCCGACGTCGACGTGTCGTCGCCACCCGGGACCGTCCGCCTCGACACCACCGTGGGCCACCGCGACTTCGACGTGGCGGCTTCCTCCATCGACGGCCCCCGCGGTGGGACGCTGGGGTACACGCTCGTCCTCCACGACGTCACCGACGAGAAACAGCGCCGCCAGAGTTCGGAGGTCCTCAACCGGATCCTGCGCCACAACGTCCGCAACGCGATGAACGCCGTCGAGGGCTACACCCGTGAGCTGTCGGACCACACCGACGGCGACGGGGACTGGATGCTCGACCGCATCGAGAACCAGACCACGCAACTCCTCCAGTTGAGCGAGAAGGTGCGGGACATCGACCACGTGACCGACACGTCGCAGTCCCGCTCGCAGTTCTCCGTCGGTGACTCCCTGGAGGCCGTGGCGACGCAACTCGAGACGGACGAGCCAGACCTGACGGTCACGACGCACGTGCCTGGCGCCCTCGCGGTGACCGCCAACCGCGCCATCTTCGAGAACGTGATCCGCTACGCGATCGCCTGCCTAGTGGCGCAGAACGGCACCGAGGAGCCCCGGATCGTGCTCACGGCGACGCCGACGGACGCGGAGCGCCCCCGGATCGAGGTGACGATCACGTCGAACGGCGCCCCGGTGCCGATGGACGAGCGTGCGGTCATCCAGCGGGGCGAGGAGACGCCGCTGGACCACAGCGACGACCTCGACCTCTGGCTCGTCGCGTGGGGCGTCGAGACGCTCGGCGGCGAACTGACCTTCGTCGACGATCCCGAGCGACCGGGCCTCTCGCTCCAGATTCCCGACTTCTGGGAGACCGTCGAGGGCCCCTCGCCGAACGGGCAGGACGGTCCCGGCGGCTCGGAGAAGGTATAAAACAGTCGGCCCCATCACGGGAGGCATGTGCCGCGAGATGCAGCGCGAGCCTGCGTGGGTGGCCGCGATCAGGCTGGCGCTGCTGGAGGGCCGTGTGACCGTCGAGAGCGTCGTGGAAGAGGCGAACCTCGTCTCGGGGCGCGAGCGGACCGTCCGCGACGTGCTCGGAACGATGGACGACCGTGGACTCCTGACCGCGGTCTGCGAGGGAGAGTACCTCCCTGGACCGGTCCTCGTCGAGTCGGACCGCACGGGCCTGGACTTCGACAGGGCCTCCGACGGCGGCGCCCACCGCTGGCAGTCGACCGGGTGATCGACGCGTAGCTTGCACGTAGCGAAAGCTACGTAATCGCTACGACCGATGCCGTCGGTATGGGCAACCTCGCAGACACGAAGATTTCGGAGAAGAACCTGACGACAGTCCCGAAGCCGGTGCGCAACTTCCTCGAGGTCGGTGCCGGCGACCGGGTCGAGTGGCACGTCGAGGACGGTCGGATCATCGTCCAGCGGCAGGACCCGAGCGGGGAGGACTAGCGGCGCGTCCGGGGCAATTCGTGGCCCGCGTCACGGAAATTACCGCGTCGAGCCGCGGGTAGGGCCTGCGATCCCCGTACCGTGGCCCGGTTGGGACGTCCCCGCGAAGGCTGACCGCGATCGCGACCCGCGCTGAGCCCCGTCTATGTGGGTCGGTAACCATCACCAACTTTTATGGTTGTCGTGGTCCCCTGTGAGGTGTGAATAGTATGCACATAGCAGGGGTACTTAAAAGATGATCGCACACGTCAACAGATCGACGCGACGCGTCGGGGGCCGTCGACCATGAAGTTCGACGGCGAGTTCGAACTCGAGGCCGTCCCGCCCGAGAAGGCCTGGATCGTCCTGTCGGACCCGGTGGCCATCGCGAAGGCGCTGAAGGGCTGTCGGTACATTACGCCGATGGACGACGACTTCAGCTTCGACGACTACGAGCCGCCGGAGGACGTCCAGACGCTGCCCGACGCCGATCCCGAGGTGGTGGCCGAGCGCGCGTTCGTCGAGGGCCAGCGCTACGCCGCCCTGATGCAGGTCGGCGTGGGGAGCGTCAAGCCACGCTTCGAGACGACGGTCACCATCGACGAGCGCGACGACGAGAACTTCGTGATGACGGCGACGGGCGGCGGGGACGCGAGTGGCAGCAGTTTCAGCATGGAGTCGGGCATGACGATCCACCCCGCCGAGGACGGCGAGGGGTCACGGATCGAGTGGTGGACCGAGGCAGACATCTCGGGGCGCATCGCCCAGCTCGGCCAGCGCGTCATCAACCCGGTCGCCAACAAGATCGTGAACGACTTCTTCGGCAACATCGAGCAGCAGATGACCGACGTCGACGAGCAGGCCAGCGAGAGCGTCACGGACAGGATCCGGAACTTACTATGAAAGCAGCCAGATTCGAACACCACGAACCGTCGACGGTCGGCGAGGCGGTGAGCCTGCTGGAGAGCTTCGACGAGCTGACCATCCTCGCCGGCGGACAGAGCCTGGTCCCGATGCTTCGGTTCCGGCTGGCACGTCCGGAGACCGTCGTCGACATCAACGGCATCGACGAACTCGACTACCTCGAAGAGGACGACGGCTACCTGAAGCTGGGTGCCCTCGCCCGACACGCGGACGTCCAGGAATCGGACGTCGTCGACGACCGCTACGGGAGCTTCGTCGACGCTGCCCCGCTGATCGCGGATCCACAGATCCGCAACCGCGGGACGGTCGTCGGCTCCATCGCTCAGGCCGATCCCAAGGGCGACTGGGGGAGCGTTCTCATCGCCCACGACGGCGAGGTCGTCGCCCGCGGCCCGGACGGGGAGCGGACTGTCCCGGCCGACGAGCTGTTCTTGCTGCCCTACGACACCTCGATCGACGAGGACGAACTCATCACCGAGGCGCGCGTGCCCGTGCCGGCCGACCGCGAGGGCAGCGCCTACCACAAGCTCAAGCGCAAGACAGGGGACTACGCGATGGCTGGCGTCGCCGCTCGACTCGTCCTCGACGCCGAAGGCCGGATCGAGGAAGCGGGCATCGGGATGACGGCAGTCGACATCACGAACGCCCGCGCGAGCGACGCGGAGGACCACCTCGTGGGCGAACGGCCGAGTGCCGACGTCTTCGAGGCGGCCGGCGACTTCGCTGCCCAGGAGTCCAATCCGGAGTCCGACGAGCACGGCGCCGCGTCCTACAAGGAGCGAATGATCTCGGTACTCGCCCAGCGCGCGCTGGGTGACGCCGCCGACCGTGCCGGCGTCACCAAACGGAGGGCCACGCCATGACAGACGAACGAGAGATAACGCTGACCGTCAACGGGACCGAGCACACCCTCGAGGTTGAACCGCGAACACTCCTGGTCCACGCCATTCGAGAAGACCTGGACATGACGGGGACACACATCGGCTGTGACACCGGCAACTGCGGCGCCTGCACCGTCCTCCAGGACGGCGAGCCCATCAAGTCGTGTCTCACCTTCGCGGTCCAGGCCGACGGCAGCGAGGTCCAGACCGTCGAGGGTATGGAGGAGTTGCCCGAGGCCAACGGCGACCTCCACCCGCTCCAGGAGGGCTTTCGCGAGGAACACGGCCTCCAGTGTGGCTACTGCACGCCGGGGATGCTCATGTCGGGCAAGGCGCTGCTGGACGAGAACCCCGATCCAGACGAAGACGAGATCCGGGAGGCCATCAGCGGGAACCTCTGTCGGTGCACCGGCTACCAGAACATCGTGAAATCCATCGAGTACGCGAGCGACGAACTCGCAGAGACGCCGACAGCGGCCGACGGGGGCGGAGTCACCCTCGAAGAGCGATTCGACGAGGCCGACGACGACTTCGACTGCGGCATCGATAACTGCTGTGGCGGGCCGGCTGGCGGCGACCTGACGGAGGGTGATCACCAATGAGCAGCGATCGCGACATGACGGCAGAACCGACGGAGTTCCAGCACGCGGAGGACGGTGGCCCGGAACCCGAGAAACACTGTGGCCACGGCCGCGGCGGCATGGGCGAGTCGGTGTCTCGCCGGGAGGACAAGCGGTTCATCACCGGTCGGGGCAACTACGTCGACGACATCAAGAAGCCCGACATGCTCCACTGCGAGATCGTCCGGAGCCCCCACGCACACGCCCGCGTCGAGGACATCGACGGCTCGCGGGCGATGGACCTCGACGGCGTCGTGGCGGTCCTGACCGCGGACGACCTCGCGGAGTACGAACTGGCGACGATGCCGACGCTGATGGACGACACCCAGGACGTCCTCGTCAACGACAAGGTGAAGTTCCAGTCCCAGGAGGTCGCCGCCGTCATCGCGACGGATCGCTACGTGGCCAAGGACGGCGCCGAGAAGGTCGACGTGGACTACGAGGTCCTCGACCCGGTCGTCGACGCCGAGGAGGCGCTCGAAGAGGACGCGCCCGTCATCCGCGACGAACTCGAGGGCCAGGAGGACAACCACATCTTCGACTGGGAGACCGGCGACGAGGACGCGACCGAGGCCGTCTTCGAGGACGCGCCGGTCACCGTCTCGGAGGACATGGAGTACCAGCGACTCCACCCGGCGCCCATCGAGACCTGTGGCGCCCTCGCCGACTGGGACCCCGGCCGTGACAAGATGACGGTCCACCTGACCTCGCAGGCGCCCCACGCCCACCGGACGCTGTTCTCGCAGGTCTCGGGTATCCCCGAGCACAAGGTCCGAATCATCAGCCCCGACGTCGGCGGCGGCTTCGGGAACAAGGTCCCGATCTACCCGGGCTACGTCATCGCCGCGGCGGCCTCCTACGTCCTTGAACAGCCGGTGAAGTGGATGGAGGAGCGCTCGGAGAACATCCAGACCACGGGCTTCGCTCGCGACTACGACATGAGCGGCGAGATCGCCGCGACCGAGGACGGTGTCATTCAGGGCGTCAAGGTCGACGTGCTCGCCAACCACGGGGCCTACAACGCGGCGGCCCAGCCATCGAAGTTCCCGGCTGGCTTCTTCAACATCTTCACGGGCTCTTACGACATCGAGGCGGCGTACGGATCGCTGACGGCCGCCTACACCAACACCGCACCCGGTGGCATCGCGTACCGCTGTTCATTCCGGGTGACGGAGGCGGTCTACCTCATCGAGCGCCTGGTGAAGGTGCTCGCGGACGAACTCGACGTCGACCCGGCCGAGATCCGGCGGCGGAACTTCATCCCGTCGGACGCCTTCCCCTACGAGAGCGCGACCGGCTGGAACTACGACTCCGGGGACTACGAGAAGGCCCTCGACAAGGCCCTGGAGATGGCCGACTACGAGCACTACCGCGAGGAACAGCAGCGTCGGATCGAAAACGACGCGGACAAACTCCTCGGCATCGGCATCTCCTCGTTCACGGAGATCGTCGGCGCCGGTCCCGGCAAGCAGTGTGACATCGCCGGCATCGAGATGTTCGACTCGGCGGACCTCCGTGTCCACCCGACCGGCAGCGCCACGTTGCGCATCGGCGTTCAGACCCAGGGGCAGGGCCACGAGACGACCTTCGCCCAGATCGTCGCGGAGGAACTCGGGATGAACGTCGACGACATCACCGTCGAACACGGCGACACTGACACGGAGCCGTACGGCCTCGGGACCTACGGCTCGCGGTCGACGCCCGTCGCGGGCGCCGCGGCCGCCGTCGCGGCCCGGAAGGTCCGAGACAAGGCGACGTCCATCGCGGCCAACGAACTCGAGGCGGCCGAGGAGGACGTGGAGTGGGACCGCGAGTCCGGCGAGTTCCGGGTCGCGGGCGCGCCCGATCGCTCGATCACGATCACCGAGATCGCGGCCGGCGCCTACATGAACCACCCCGAGTCCGAGGAACCAGGACTGGAAGCCGAGAACTACTACGACCCGCCGGAGATGACCTACCCGTTCGGTTCTTACATCGTCGTCGTCGAGGTCGACCGGGAGACCGGCGAGGTCGACTTCGAGAAGTTCGTCGCCGTCGACGACTGTGGCAACCGCATCAACCCGATGATCATCGAGGGCCAGATCCACGGCGGGCTGGCACAGGGCATCGGGACGGCGATGATGGAGCACGTCACCTACGACGACAACGGCAACTGCACGGGTGGCGACTTCATGAACTACCTCCTGCCGACGGCCAAGGAGATCCCGAACTTCGACACGGGCCACACGGTCACGCCCTCGCCCCACCACCCGATCGGGGCCAAGGGCGTTGGCGAGTCGCCCACCGTCGGGTCGCCGCCGGCCATCGTCAACGCCGTCGTCGACGCGATGAGCCACGCCGGCGTCTCCCACGTCGAGATGCCCATGACCCCGGACAGGGTCTGGGAGTCACTCGACGCGGCCGACCTCGCGCTCGATCCGAGCGCGAACGTCACCTTCGACGTGAGCAGCGACGAAGCGGCTGACGACTGAACGGCGCACCCGTCCACCGGGGACGGCCTTTAGTACACGAGTGACCTACTGACGGAGTATGCCAGATGACCCCACACGAACCAGGACGTGACGCGGGACGAGACGACCCGGGCGGCGGCTACAGCGACGGTGACATCTCGGCCCTGGAGCAGTCCCTCACGGAGCGGGGCGAGCCCTACGCCCGCGTGACCATCGTCCGCCGGGAGGCTCCGGTTTCGGCCAACGTCGGCGACCGGGCCATCGTGACCCGCGACGGCGAACTCCACGGCTGGATCGGCGGCGCGGCCTGCGCCCAGACGACGACGATCAGCCAGGCCACTGCGGCCATCGAGGCCGGCGAGCCGCGGCTGATCGGGATCGCACCCGATCCAGAGTCGATCGACCGGCCCGGCCTCGAGACGTTCCCCATGCGCTGTCACAGCGAGGGCGTCCTCGAACTGTTCGTCGAGCCGGTCAACCGGACGCCAGCACTCCTGGTCGTCGGGAACTCCCCGGTCGCGCGCTCGCTGGCCCGTCTCGCCAGAGAGCTGTCGATGGACGTGACACTCGTCGACGCGACCGGCGAGGTGGCCGACGACGTGCCCGAGGAGACGACGGTCACGGCCACGACGGACCCGGAGACGCTGGCTGCCGACGTCGGCGCCACGCCCCTGGTCGTCGTCGCCTCGATGGGCCAGTACGACGCCCGTGGCGTCGCTGCCGGGATGCTCGCCGACGCGCCCTACGTCGGCCTCGTCGCCAGCGACGAGCGGAGCGGCGAGGTCGTCGAACGGGTCGCGGCGCTCCTCGACGCCGACGCCGAGACAGTTCGTGACGGCGTAACGAACCCCGCGGGCGTCGACATCGCCGCGTACACGCCCGCAGAGATCGCCGTGAGCGTCCTGGCCGAGGTCGTGGACGCCCGCGCGGCCGTCGAGGCGCCGACGGCGGACGCCCCGGTCGTCGAATCCGACGACACAACCGAGCACGCGGCGGACGAGCCGGGAGACGCGCTGGCGACCGACCCCGTCTGTGGGATGACCGTCGACCCCGCCGACGCGGCGGCCTCGGTCGAGCACGACGGCGAGACGTACCACTTCTGCTGTCAGGGCTGTGCAGACGCCTTCGAGGCCGACCCCGACTCGCACCTGGACGCCCCCGACGGCCGGACGGCCTCACCATGAGCGGAGACGAGTCGCCCTTCGACGCCGTCACCGAGGCCGACCTCCGGGAGCGCTTCGAGCGCGCGGACTACGTCGCCGACGACCGGACCGTGACGACGGTCCAGCTGGCACTCACTCTCGGGCGGCCGCTGCTCGTGGAGGGGCCGCCGGGGAGCGGCAAGACGGAACTCGGGAAGGTCCTGGCGACGGCCTTCGACACCGAGCTGATTCGACTCCAGTGCTACGAGGGCCTCACCGCCGAGAACGCGCTCTACGAGTGGAACTACACCAAGCAGTTGCTCGCCGTCCAGGCCGACGAGGGGACCGTCGCCGACGGTGACGGCGACGGCGCTGACGCGAGCCGGCAGTCGGTCTTCGACCAGGACTACCTGCTGGAACGACCGCTCCTGCGAGCACTGCGGGCCGACGGCGAGCGGCCGCCGGTCCTGCTCGTCGACGAGATCGACCGCGCCGACGAGGCCTTCGAGGCCTTCCTGCTGGAACTCCTCTCGGACTTCCAGGTGTCGATCCCGGAGTTCGGGACGATCACAGCCGAACACCCGCCGGTCGTCGTCCTCACGTCGAACCGGACGCGGGCGCTCTCGGACGCGCTGAAGCGCCGGTGCCTGTACCTCCACGTCGAACCGCCGTCGCTCCAGACGGAGTACGAGATCGTGCGCCGGAAGGTGCCCGAACTGGACGCCGCGGTGGCGGCGGAGGTCTGTGCCGTCGTCGCCCGCCTGCGCGAGGAGGCGTTCCTCAAGCGCCCCGGCGTGGCCGAGACCCTCGACTGGGCGCGGGCCGTCGCGGCCCTGCGTCACGAGGACGCCGAGTCGCTCTCGACCGACGAGATCGAGCGAACCATCGGGTGCCTCCTCAAGGAGGCCGAGGACGTCGATCGACTCGACGCCACCCTCCTCGAGGACCTCCAGGCGGCCGCCGCGGCCGCCGACGACCGCCTCGAAGCCGAACCGACGTGATTCGATGACCGACCAGGGTCCCCCAGACGATGCGACCGACGACGCCGCACCTGGAGCCCGAGGACAGCCGGCCGGCCTCGGGGAGTCGGTCGCCGAGTCGGACGTGCCGGACTTTCGGGCGGCGCGCCGCCACGTCCTGCTGGAACTCCTCCGACTCGCGGCCGACCTCCGCTCCGAGGGGGTCGACGTGCCGCCGAGCGGCCCGCTCACTGCGGCGCGGGCGCTCGCCACGGTCGGCCTCGCCGAGAAGTCCCGGGTCGAGGCCGCCCTCCAGGCCTCGCTCCTGTCCAGCCCAGCGGGAATCGAGGCCTTCGAGGAGGCCTTCCCGACGTTCTGGCACCGGCTCCGGACCGGCCTGGACGCCATCGTGGCCGACCGGAGCGGCTCGTCGCCGGGGGACGAGGGCGAGGATCCCGGCAGCGACGTGACCGGTCCGGAGGACCCGGGGACGCTCCCGGACGCCGAGGCACCGACGCCCGAGGACGGATCGGGTGGCGGCGAGACCGAGGTCCTGATCCCGACGGAGCGTCGGCACGCGACCGGCGACCGAGCGGGCGAGCCCGACACCGGCGACGCGCGGCGGTACAGCGCCGTCGGCGGGCGCGAGCGTGTCCAGGTGCCCGCTGGTGGCCTCACCGACGGGGAGACGGCCGCAGTCGACCGGTTCGTCGACGCACTCGCGACGCTGCCGGGTCGCCGTCGCCGTGGGGCGCCCGCCGGCGACCGCGTGGACGCGCGCCGGGCACTCCGTGCGAGCCTCGGGACCGGTGGCGCCCCGATCGACCTGCCGCGGACCGAGCCGACCCCGAGCGAACTCCGCTGCTGTCTCCTCGTCGATGTGAGCGGGTCGGTCCTGGACACCGTCGACCGGGCCGTCCTCCTCGACGTGGCCGAGCGACTGACCGACCGCGCCCGCCAGGCGCGCGTCTTCCTGTTCGACACCGACCTCGTGGACGCGACGACCGAGTTCGAGCGCGCCGACGGCGACCCCGCGGCCACGCTCCGCGACGCCGCCATCGAGTGGGGTGGCGGCACGAAGATCGGTGCGGCCTTCGACGCGGTCCGTCGCGAACACCCCCAGGCGGTCGACCGGCGGACCGTCGTCGTGGTCGTCAGCGACGGGCTGGACGTGGGCGACGAGGACGTGCTGGCCGACTCGGTCACCTGGCTCTCGGACCGCGCTGGCGCGCTGGTGTGGCTCAATCCGCTGGCCGTCTCGCCGGCCTTCGAGCCGAAGACGCGCGGGATGGAGACCGCCCTGCCGTACCTCGACGCCCTCTTTGGCTTCGCCCAGCCGGCGGACCTGGCAGAGGCGGCCCGCCAGATCGAACGGCGCGGCCTGGGCGGGCCGGTCGGCTACGAGCAGGATCCACGACGACGCGCCGAGGTCGGGGGTGAGGCGGAGTGACGACCGACCTCGTGACACGGGCAGCCGACCTGGTAGCCGACGACGCCAGGGACGCGTCGGTCGACCGCGTCACCGTTGGCGACGCCGTCGTCCTCGTCGAACTGGCCGGGGAACGCGGCGCCCGGGCCGGACTGGCCCACCGCCCGCCCGGCGAGCCACCCACCGACGACCCCGACCTCGGAGCACTCCTCGACGCGGTGACCGCACCAGCGGAGTCGGACCCCGACCGCGTTCGGCGCGCACTCGGCCTGGCGACGCTGAACGCGCTCTCTGCGCCCCACGTCGACTGGCGGACCGGCGACCCGATGGCCCTGCTCGACCCGGGCGTCGACGCCATCGCGACGGTCGGCCTGTTCCGGCCCGCCTTCCGAAAGTTCACCGACGTCGAGGTCCGGGTCATCGAGCGCCGCTCGACGGGCGACGTCGCGGCGCCGTCGGGCGTCCGCGTCCGCACGTACACGCCGGCGGAGACGGCGACGGCGATGGCCGGCGCGGAGGTCGTCTTCGTCACGGGGTCGGCGTTCGTCTACGGCGGCGTCGCGGACTACCTCGCGGCGGCGCCCGACGCCGCGACGGTCGTCGTGATCGGCGCGACGGCGTCGTTCGTGCCCGATCCGTTGTTCGAAGCGGGCGTCGACGTCGTCGCGGGCGCGGCGGTGGAGGACCCGGAGCGCACGCGCGCGGCGGTCAGGGCGGGCGCGTGTGGCACCGACTTGCACGAGGCGGGCGTCCGGAAGGGCTTCGTCGCGACCGACCGAGCGGCCGGGCTGTCCCTGGACGCGGCGGAATACGGGTGATTACGACATGACACGAGACAACTGGAGCGTGCCGGAGACCGAAGTTCTCCAGCGCGTTCGCGACCGACTCGACGGCGACAGCACCGACGTCCTCGCGACCATCGTCGACGTGGATGGCAACGCATACCGGCGGCCAGGCGCGAAGATGCTCCTCGACGAGGCGGGCGGGGGCCTCGGGAGCATCACCGCGGGCTGTCTGGAGGACGAACTGATCTCGGTCGGCGGCGAGGTCCGCGAGACCGGCCGCCCGCGTCTGGTCACCTACGACCTGATGGAGGACGACGAGGCGGACGTGTGGGGCCTGGGCGTCGGCTGCAACGGGGTCATCGAGGTCCTCCTCGAACCCCTGACAGAGACGTACCGCCCGGCCGTCGACGCGTTCTTCGGCGGGCGCAGGGTCGGCGTGGTCACGATCCTGGACGGCGGCGACGGCCCCCTCGCACAGGGCGACCGGGCCTACTACGATCCCGCGGACGGCGCGCTCCGTCCGGAGGACGGGGCGGCGAGCGACTGGCCGAGTGCGGCACTCGACGGGCCCGCGCGTGAACTCTCAGATCGGGGGCAGGCGGACACCGTCACCGTGTCGACCGACGCTGGCGACCTGACGGTCTTCGTGGAGGGCCTCGCCCCACCCGACGACCTGGTCGTCTTCGGCACCGGCCACGACGTCGGTCCGGTCACCGAACTCGCCGCCAAGAGCGACTTCCGGGTGACGGTCGTGGGCTTTCGCGGTGCGGTGGACGTCGCCGAGCGCTTCCCGGCCGCGGACCGGACGCTCACGACCTCGCCCGGAACGGTGGCCGAGGACGTGGACCTCGACGAGCGGACCCACGCGGTCGTGATGACGCACAACTTCGTCGACGACCGGCTCACCGTCGAAGCGCTGCTCGACTCGCCCGTGCCCTACGTCGGCCTGATGGGCCCGCGCGAGCGGTTCGAGGAGATGCTGACGGAGTTCGACGACGAGGGCACCCAGTTCGGGGAGGCGGCCCTCTCCTCGCTGTACACGCCGGTCGGCCTGGACCTCGGGGGTGGCTCGCCCTGGCAGATCGCCCACAGCATCGTCGCGGAGGTGCTGGCGGTCTCGAACGGCCGAACCCCGGGCCACCTGCAGGAGCGGGAGGGGCCGATCCACGAGCGCATCGACGTGGCGTCCGACGAGGGCGCTCCCACGCAGTAGCCCCGCTCGCTCAGTCCGCGCCCTCCGACGTGCGGACCGTCGCGAACCCGTCGAGGTCGGCGTCGACCTGGCCGACGGCGTCGTAGGGACGGTTGACCACAATGTCGCCGGCGGTGCGCCTTCCGACGTCTGGGAGGGCCGTCAGTTCGTCCATCGAGGCCGCGTTGAGGTCGAGCGGGTGCGGGACCCCGGTCACGGAGCGGTAGCCGTGGTCGGTGACGGCGACGTCGAGGACCTGGCCGAGGTCGCGCTCGCCGGGGATCGCCACGAGGAGCGGATAGGTCCCGAGCTGGCGGCCGAAGGTCTTGCCGTCCTGGTGGTACTCCAGGTGGACGTCCGGCAGGACGGTCCCCGGGGGTGCGACGCGCTGGAGCATCGGGTTGTCGATGGTCTCGCGGACCTCGCGCTTGTACTGCTTGAACTGCTTCTTGTGATCCCTGGCGAGGTCGGCCCCCGTCTCGGCCATGTCGGTCCCCGCAAAGGCCATGACCTGGCGGATGTTGACGCGCCGGAGCAACAGGCCGGCGTCGTAGACCCGCTGGAGGAACTGACGGTTGTGCTCGAAGGTCTCTGCCCGCTCGCCCTTCAGTCCGTGGACGAGGTTGATCCCCGGGAGGAGCTTGGGGAGTCGGGGAGCGGCGTCGGACCCGAAGGTCGGGGCACTGTCACGGTCCCCGCCCGGTCGCCAGCCCCCCTCCTCGTTGACGATCCGCACCGCCTCGAAGCACTCGTCTGCGGTCACGTTGAGGTTGTTCGCCTCCTGGACCGCGGGGTCCGCGGACTCCAGGCCGAAGGCGGCGGTGTCGCCTGGCGTGTTGTGCTCCGCGATGATCCGGATCCCCTCGCGCGATTTCTCGGGCCACTCCACGATGGTGATCGGGTTCATGTTGTCGAGGTGGAGCGTCCCGAGGTCGGGGACGGCCTCGCGGATCCCGCCGTACAGTTCTCGCAGGGCGTCCGGGTTCGGCGCCTCCCCGTCGCCGCCGTACGCGAGGATGTCGGCCTGGCGACCCAGCCGGACGTGCCGGACGCCGTGGCCGGCCAGGGCGCTCACCTCGGCGACGACGTGCTCGGGGGATCTGAAGCTCGGGTCGGCGCCGTAGAGTGGCTCGGTGCAGAACGAACAGCGGTACGGACACCCCCGGGAGGTCTCCATCTCGCAGATGAGGTAGTCCGGGTGGTTGGGGTGTTGCTCGACGACGAACGCGCCCTTGCGCGCCCAGCGTGCGATCTCGTCGTTGTCGCGCATCCGATCGCCGAAGCCCTCCATGCCGCCGTGGACGAGGTCGTACGCGGCGGCCTCGACGTCGCCCTTGGCGACGAAGTCGTAGTCGAGGTCGTCGCGTTCGGTCTCGATCCCGCCCGCGTTCTCCTCGCCGACGCCGAAGCGGACGGGCCCACCCATGAGGGTGGTTCCGTCGGCGGTCCACGCCAGTTTCCTGACCTCGTCCGGTTCTGCGGGCGTCCCACCCACGTACTTCCCGGGGACGGTCATCCCGCCGACGTAGACGAGGAGGTCCGCCTCGTCGACGTCTCGCCAGCGACTGCGTTCGTCGCGGAGCGCGTCGATGGTGTGGTACGTGATCCCCTCCTGTGGCACGCCCGCGTCGACGAGCGCGCCGGCGACGTAGCGGGGATAGGTCGAAATGTAGGGAGGGACGCCGAAGTGCGCCGGTTCGTCGACGTAGCCGTCGACGACGGTCACGGCGAGGTCGGCGGGGTCAGTCATCGACGTGTCGTAGCGCATCGAGCCCTAAAACGGTGTCTGACTGCTGTCTCCGTGAGAGCGCCCGCTCGCTCCCCCCACTGGCGGAGTCGCTGTCACGGGCCGACCCGGAGCCGCCACCGCTCCAGGCCCGACCATTCATACTTCGTCCGCCCCAACGGGAGCCCATGCCCCCGACTCGCGAGGTCGTCTGCGAGAACGACGACTGCGAACTCGACATGTTCGAGGTCCACTACACCTACGACGTCCCCGAGGACCACGGCGTCTCCGACCTGGCCTGCCCGTACTGCGGCGAGACGGCCGACCTGGTGGCGGTTCAGCTATGATCCGCGACGTGGGCGAGAGCGTCGGCGAGGCCGTGTTCGGGACGGTCGGCCGGGTCGTCGGGCGAACCCAGGAGCAGCGAGAGCTGCCGGCCGACCTGCTCGAGGACGAGGCGGCCTACCTCGTGGTCTTCGACGCCCCCGGGGTCGAACCGCCGGACGTGCAGGTGCGCTACGAGGACGGCGCGGTCTACGTGCGCCTCGACCGGTTCCGCGACGTCCACGAGGGGTTCGAGATGCGTTTCCCGGGGCGCGGCCTCACCCTCGAGGGCAGGAAGTCCCTGCCTCCGGACGCGGTGGTCGAGGCAGACGCCGCCGAGGCGACCCTGCGCGCCGACGGGACCCTGGCGGTCCGCCTGCCGAAGGCGGAGCCGACCGGTGACGACTCGGAGTCGACGGTGTCTGTCGACGAGTCCGCGGAGTGAGGACGCCGGGCTACCGTCTCCCCGTCCCCTGGTCGCGCACGGTCTCGAGCCCGCGGGCCGGGTACGCCACGACGTGGTCGACGCCGGCACGCCTGAGTGAGTCGACGCGCTCGGCGACTCCCTCGGGGTCACCGACGAGCGCGTAGTCCCTGGCGGCAGCGAGGAGCACGTCCCGGGCGGTGCCCTCGGCCGACGAGTCCGTGGGTGTGCCGCCGGGCAGCGACTCGCGGACGGACTGGCGGCGGGCGACGTACCCGCCGAGGGCGTCGAGGACGGCGTCGGGGTCGTCCGTGAGGACGGTCGGCGCGTAAACGGCGATCGGTACCTCGACGCCGGCGGCGCGGAGACCGCGCACGTCCGCCTGGGTTTCAGCAGAGAGGAGTTCGAACTGCGTCCCACCGACCGCGAGGGCGACGCGCTCGACGCTCTCGGTCCCGACCCAGTGGTCGTCGCAGGCCTCCGCGGCAGCGCGGAGCCGCGGGGCGATGGCCCGCGCTCGCTCGGCGTCGTCGAGGTACGCGGGGTTGCCGGCGACGAGGATTCGGCCGACCTCGTCGGGCAGCGCGGCGAGGGCGCTGTCGTCGCCGAGGGGGTCGTAGCCGTCAGCACGGACGGGGACGGTCACCCGAATCGAGTGGGTCCTGGCGAGGTCGCGAAGGACCGCGGGCTCCGGCACGGCGTCGCGCCCCTCGAAGTCGACCGCCAGCGCGTCCACTGGCAGGTCACTCGCCAGGTCGAGGCGGTGCTCGGTCGGCTTGAGCGCGACCGCGTCGACGCCGGTTCGCGCGAGGGCCGCCTCCGGGAGCGTCTCCATGATTCGCGTTGCCCGAGGCAGTGTGCGTGCCGGCAAAGACCTGTCGGATCCACCGCTCGGGGCACCTGCGGCTCAGACCGGGTACTCGGCGTCGGCGTCGACGACGCGGTCGGGCGCGGGCGGCATCTCCCAGTCGGTGGTCAGGTCGAGGAACTGGACGAGGATACGGGCCGTGGCGCCCCACACGGTGAAGCCGTCGACGTGGAAGAAGTGCAGTCGGATCTCGCCGTAGTAGGGGTGGTCGCGGCGCTCGCTCTCGTAGTTCGCGAGGTCCGTGATGTCCGCGATCGAGAGGACGGCGATCTCGGCGACTTCGCCGTCACACGGCTCGTAGGTCCGGTCGGGGATCTCCGCGACGTAAGGGCGGACCGCGAAGCGCGTGACTGTGCGGATGTCGTCGAGCCGTCCCACGCAGTCGACTTCCTCGGCGCGGAGCCCGATCTCCTCGTCGGCCTCGCGGAGGGCTGTCGCGGCCCGGCTCTCGTCCTCCGGTTCGGTCCCGCCGCCGGGAAAACTCATCTGGCCGGGGTGGTCGGAGAGGTGGTCCGCCCGCTTGGTGAAGAGGAGGTGGGGGTCGCCTCCCCCCCGGACCACGGGGACGATCACGGCGGCCTGCCGCTCCTCGCCCTCGACCACCTGGGGCTCGTGGCGCCGGACCCCCTCGAGGTTCATACGCCCACGGAGGGTGTGGAGATTCTTAATTGGTCCGGGGCGGCGGCGTCACTCGAGGGCGGCGTCCAGGCGCTCGCGCGCGGCCGCGAGGTCGACGGGCGCCCACGCCTCCAGTTCGTAGCTCACGTCGAGCAGGTCCTCCACGCGCTCGGCGTCGCCGGACTCCGCGGCCGTGGCAGCCTCACCGCGGAACCGCTCCTCCGCCGCCCGCCCGACGGCCGCTCGGTCGACCGTTCGCTGGTCGACGTCCATGATGTGCGGGAGGTCTCCCGCCCCGTCCGGCAGGTCCGGGAAGGCCAGCGGCCCGGCGACGAGCCAGGTGGCGTCTCCGTCCACGGACCCGTCGTCGACAGCGGCCGCGTCGACCGCGAGGAGGTGGTAGGAGTGGATCGCGTCGTCTACGTCGTCGGCGAAGGCAGTCGGCTCGAAGTCCCCGTCCGCCTTGAAGGCGAGTTCCGCCGCGGCCGCCTGGAGTTCCTCGCGGGTCAGGGCCCCGAAGAGGTCGACCAGGCCCGCGAGTTCGTCGGCGGTCACGTCCATACCCGGCGGCGCGCGTGCGAGCACCTTTAGCGTTCGGTCGCGTCGGCGACGGCCTCGCGGGAGCGCGCCCGCACGTCTCCGGGATCGACCGGCGCGTCGGCCCACGCTGGCAGGCGCCGGTCGGGGCCGGGCGGTTCGACGGCCTCGGCGTACGTGGCCACCTGCTCGCGCTCGTTCGCGGCGTCGAACGCGAGGCCGTTGAAGGCAGCGTCGGTGGCGTACTGCGCCACCATCTCGTCTGCGGCGGCGCGGTAGCGTCCCGGGAGCGTCTCGAAGTCGGGCGCCAGACCGTGGTCGGCCAGGGCGCGAAAGAGCGCGCCCGCCACCTCCCGACTCATGTCGCCGAGCCCCGACGGGCCGCCCACGGACCGGTGGTCGTGCTCGTGCGTGCCGAGGTCGACCTGGGCCGAACCGTCGAACCCGGCGGTCTCGAAGGCCTCGCCGAGGCTCCCGACCTCGAGCCCCCACCCGGGCTGGGCGCGCAACGAGCAGGCCAGGTCACCCGTCATCGCGAACTCGCCGGCGAGCGGGTACCGGAAGGCGTCGAGGTAGCGGAGGATCGGTGCGTCGCGCTCGTCGCGCAGGGCCCGGAGGAGGGGGGCGACGAACAGGCGGGCGAGCCGACCGTAGAGGCGGCCGTTCTCGACGCGGGCGTAGTAGCCCTTCGCGAAGGTGTGGCCGCGCGCGAGCGGGAAGAGCAGGCGGGGGACGTGGCTCGGTGCGTAGCTTCGAGCGTCGGCGTCGTGGACGACGACGTAGTCCGAGTCGCAGGCGAGGCCCAGCGCGAGCCAGACGTCCCGGCCCTTGCCCGCGGGCGCGTCGATGCCGGCGTCGGACAGGTACTCCTCGACGCCGTCTGCCGTACACCAGCAGACCTCCAGGGACAGGTCGAAGGTCCCCAGCCAGTCGACGACCTCGGGGAGGGCCGCCCGGCTCGCACGGAGGGCGATCACGACGCGGTCCGGGTCGACGGCCGCCAGCGCGTCGAGGACGCGCTCGGCCGCCAGGCTGGCGTGGTCGCGCTCGGTCATGGGGACGACGACCGTCGCCCGGTCGACGGGGGCGTCGGGGGTCGCGTCGCCGAAGTCGTGGAGGGTCGCGACCCGCTCCTGGACGTACTCCATCGCCGGCGGTTTCGGCCGGGGTCCGCAAAAGCCCCGCGTTCCGGACCGGCGCGAGGCTTTTTGACACTCGGTTACATATCACACGACATGGAGTCGATCAGGAAGGGGTTGCGCTCGGGGGACGTCGAGAAGGACACCTACGAGCGGCTGACGTGTACGGACTGCGGCGAGCAGTTGACGACGGAGAACGACCCCGAAGACCTCGGCAAGCGCCGGGTCTGTCCGGAGTGTGGTCGCGAGTGGAAGGAAGTCCGGTAGTCGGACCCCTCACTCGAAGACGGCGTCGAACGCCCCCGCGCCCAGCGGCTCGTACGTCCCGGCGCCCACGTTCTCTGCCACGTGCGACGGCGACCCGGTCCCGACCAGCGCGCTCGTGACGCCGGGTGCGCTCCGGGCGAAGTTGATGGCTCGCTGGGCGGCCGTCTCGCCCGACAGCTCTCGGGCGACGGCCTCCGGGAGGCCGTCGGCCAGCCGCCCCTGCAGCAGACTCGCGCTCGTGAAGACGTGCAGGCCGGCCTCTCGCGCGTACCAGAGCGCGGACGTCCGCCCCTCGCCGTCGGGCTCTGGCTGCCCCTCGACGGTGAAGGCGTCGGCCATCGCGACGTTGAAGGGGAGCTGGATCGCCGCGAGGTGGGAGTCGTCGGTCCCCTCGCGCTCCGCCGCAGCCGCCGCCCGCGCCTCGATCTCCGCGAGCGAGAGATACGCCTCGTCCTCCGGCCCGACGCGGAGTGCCTCCCAGGTGGCCACGCCGTAGTGGCGCAACTCGCCGGCCGCGACGCGTCGCTCCAGGGCGGCGAAGGCGTCCTCGAGCTGGTCGTAGACGGCCTCCTGGGAGCGGGCCTCGAGTTGCGTCTCAGGGTTATGGACGTAGTAGCAGTCGATCGTGTCGACGCCGAGGTTCTCGCGCGACCGATCGAACTGGTCGTCGAGGAAGGACGGCGCGATGCAGTGCTGACCCCGGACCAGGTCGTCGCTGTCGATCAGTCCGGGGTCGACGAACGTCTCGCGGACGTACTGGCCGGGGTCCGCCGGGCGGTCCTCGTCGAAGGGGACGAACCCGCCCTTGGTGGCGACGAAGACCGCGTCACGGTCCACGTCGGCAGCCTCGACGGCCGCGCCGACGACGCGCTCGCTCCGCTGATGGCGGTAGTTGATCGCGGTGTCGACGACGTTGCTCCCGGCCTCGAGGGCCGCGACGATGGCTTCGTGGTAGGCCTCGTCGGCGTCGTCGGTCGCGTCGCCGAGGTAGGTCCCGAGGCCGACGCTGGAGACGACGCCGTCGTCGAAGGCCCGGAAGTAGGTCCGCGCGAAGTCGTCGGTGAAGGCCTCGCGGTAGTCCCAGGTCGCCGACGGGGTAGCCATGAGTCGGCTTGGGCCGGCACGCCGAAAAGGCGTCCGACTCGCCGTCGGTCAGATGTCCCCGGACATCGCCGAGAAGAGCTGCTCCGTGAACTCGGCGCGGGTCAAGCCGCCGCTCGGGCCCAGCCCCTCCATGTGTTCGAGCGACACCTGGCCGCCGCCCATGCGGGCGTGGCCACCCGCGTCGGACATCGGGATCTCCTCGACGACGCCGCGGAGGGTCTTGCCCATGTGGACGCGGTCGTCGCGCGACCGGCCGCTGATGTGGAGGTCGCCGCGCCGGTCGCCCATGACGACCACGGCGGTGACGCCCTCCAGGCGGAGGAGTTCGTCCGCGGCCTGCGGGATGGCGTCCACGTTTGACACCTCGCCGACGTCGCTCACGGCGAAGGCGTTTCGGACCTCGCGTTCGGTGATCGCCCGCGCCTTCACGTCGAGGACCTCGGCGTCGACCTCCGGGTTGGCGATCCGGTCGAGTCGGTCCTCGTCGATGCCCTCGTAGAGGTAGGCCGCGGCGTCGAACTCATCGGTCGAACAGCCCTTGGTCAGGTGGGCCGTGTCGGACTGGATACCGTAAATGAGTCCGGTCGCGACGGTGGGCGAGAGGACGCCCGCCGCCTCTTCGTCGATCTCGTCGAGATCCTCTGGCGGCGTGGGGTCCCAGCCGAGCCCCTCGAAGTAGCCCGCGAAGATACTCGCGCAGGCGCCGTTGCCCGTCCTGACGTCGGTGAACTCGGTGCCGACGCCGCCACCGGGGTGGTGGTCGACGACCGCGACCGGCTCGATCGCTTCGGCCCCCCGGAAGCCACGTGCCGTATTGTGGTCCACGAGGACGACGTCGTCGGTGGCGACGTCGGCCGCGTCCTCCACGCAGTCGAAGTCCTGGTCGAGCACCGTCTCGAAGGCCCGGTTCTCCTGGTGGCGAATCTGACCGGGGTACTGGAGCGTCGTCTCAGTGTCGACCGAGTCGGCGAGTTCCCGCACGGCGAGGGCACACGCCATCGCGTCCGGGTCCGGATTGGGGTGCATCAGGACTGCCAGATCGTCGTACTCGGCGAGGACGCGCCGGAACTTGCCGCCGCGCGTCCGCCGCAGGATCCGCACGAGCAGTCCCAGTGAGAGCAGCAGAGCCAGGACGCCGACCACCGCGATCGCGACCAGGGCGGGGTCGCGCTGTAGCAGTTCCTGCGCCGCGTCTACGGCCGCCTGGACCTGCACCGCGGGGACCACCCCAGCTGCCATACGCCCGGGCTGTTGAAGCCCGCGGCAATGAAGGTTCCCCTTACCTCACCCAGCAGGTCGGTCGGCAGTCCTGCCTGTCCGCCGGCCAGCGTCTATTTCGTCGCCTCGTAGGCGTCGACCGCGGTTCGATACCCCTCGCGGTAGGTCGGGAACGCGAACTCGTACCCCGTCGCCCGGAGTTTCTCGTTCGAGCATCGCTTCTGGCTGCGGAGGCGCCGACGGGCGGTCGTCGAGAGGTCGTCCTCGGCCAGCCGCTCCTCGATCGTCTGCTTCGGTGGCGCCGGTTCGCCACACGCCCCTGCGAGCCAGTCGGCGAAGTCCCACTTGTCCACGGGTTCGTCGTCGACGACCAGGACGACTTCCCCGCGCCCGCGATCGGCCGTCAGCAGGTGGGCCACCGCACCGGCGGCGTCGTCGCGGTGGACCATGTTCAGAATGCCGCCGGTGACGGGCCCCTGCACGTACCGCGAGAGCCGATACCGGTCCGGGCCGTACAGGCCGGCGAACCGAGCGACGGTCGCGTCCATCCCCGCCTCCCGAGCCTCGTCGAGCGCCACGCGCTCTGCCGCCGCGAGCACCTCGGTCTTCTCGGTCGCGGGCTCGATCGACGTCTCCTCGTCGACCCAGGCGCCGTCGTGGTCGCCGTAGACGCCCGTGCTCGAGCTATAGACGTACCGCTCGGGCGGGTCGGATCGGTCGGCGAAGTGCGCGATGGCGCCGCGCTGGCCGGCCACGTAGACGGCTCGTGCGGCGTCCACCCCTCGCCCGCCGCTACTCGCGGCGAAGACGACGGCCTCGGCGTCCGGCACCGCTGCGAGAGAGTCCGGCTCGGTCAGATCCGCCTGGACGCCCTCGAACCCGGCGGCCTCGATCTCGTTCAGGCCCGCGGCAGACCGCCTGACGCCGACCACGTCGTGGTCCGGCGTGAGCTGCCGCCCCAGTTCGATGCCGACGTAGCCACAGCCGAGAATGGCGACCCGCATCGGTCACTCCGTGTGCTCGCGGAGGTGGTAGTGAACCGTCGCGTACTCCACGAGGGTCATCGGCGCACGACCCTCGACCTTCTGCTGGAGTCCCTTGGCTTCCAGCGGCCCGTTCAGCTCGGCGGCCAGCGACTCCACGTCGATGACGGCCGTCGTCATCCCCAGGAGAAGGATGTCTCGCGCCTCCGCGGCAACGCTCTCGGCGTCGGGCCGTCCCTCGTCGGCGGCCAGGATCGCCGCCGCGTCGCTCACCGTCAGGTCGCCGACGTCGCCGCCGCGAACCGACTCGACACTCTCCGTCGCGAGCCCGGATCGGTCGACGACGGTCTCGACGCCGACCGCGTCGATGGTGTCCCGGAGGGTCGACCGGTAGGCCTCGAGCAGCTCTGCCGGCTCGCTCGCGGCGGCCGCGTCGTACTCGCCTCGGATCATGGCCGGGATTCGATGGCCCCACACAAGTCAGTATCACCTCGCGGTCGCGTTGCGGCCGACCGGGCCGGGGGTCGGCCAGCCCGGCGATTGCTCGTCCAGCTCGCCCACGTCGCCGACGCCCTGCGGGCCGGGCGGGACGGCGACGCCGACGACTGTCTCGGCCGTCACGCCGATCCGCTCGTTGTGCCCGATCCGCTCCCGGTCGCTGTCGGCATCCACGTCGATGCGGATCGTGCGGTTCTCCCGGACGTAGGCCATGTCCGGGGGAACGACGTCAGGCGCCCCCTGCCGCACCCGTACGGCGAATCGGGCGTAGCTGCCTCGCACCTGGACCTGCCAGACGTTGACCGTCGCGTACCACGTCCCCGGCCCCGGGACGACGGGGACGCCCTTCGGGAGTCGCGCCGCGATTCTCGCCGCCTGGCTCTGACTGAACGTGGCCAGTGTCTCCCTCGCGGCGCCGCCGACGCCAACCCGCTCGCGGATCTGCCTGGCCGTCCCGTTCACGGCCCCCATCGTCGGTTGGGCGGCGTCGGTCGACCGCGCCTCCCTGGCGGCGAAGCGCAGCTGGATCGCCAGGAGTTCGCGGTCCAGGGAGGTCCCAAACGCGCCCGGCCAGCGGTCGAGGGCCGCCTCGTGGACCGCGGTCGCGGCAGACCCGTTCGCTAGGGCCGCGCCCCTCGCGGCCGTCCCGTTCCACTCCGCAAGCGCCCGGTCGACGATCCGCGCCCGCTCACCGTCGCTTCCGAGACCCCGTCGGTTCAGGACCGCGACCAGTGCGTTCCGGCCCCACCGGTTGGTCCGGGCGACCTGCCGCCGAAGGACGGTTCCGTCACCTTCGGTGGATTGGACTGCCGTGGCCACCTCGTCCTGGATGGCCAGGACCCGCGCGGCCGACCGGAGGCTCGCGGTCTTCTGCCCCTCGAGGAGTCCAAACAGGGTCTCCAGGACGTCGGCGACGGGAATCCCAAAGCCGTTCTGGTTTCGCACGACGAGTGGATGCTCGCGCTGGCCGGCCGGGATGACGGGGACGGCGTCGTGGCCGACCGCCTGGCGCGCGAGATAGGACGGCGAGGTGTCCACGACCATCCGGAGGTCGCCCCCCGTTACAGGCGAAGTCGTCGCGTCGCGGGCCGCGTACGCGTCGGCGAGGACGGACTGGGCACGCCCGCTGGTGGTCTCCAGCGCGTCGTCGATTCCTTGCCGGCCCTGGTCGACCGCAGTTGCTCGCCGCTCCAGGATGCCGACGACCCGGTCGACGTAGGCGGCGCGAACGCCGACGCGGGCACGGTGCGCCACGTCGTGGTACGTCGCGGGCGCGTCGATCAGTTCGTCCCGACGCTCCCGCAGTCGATCGGCGAGCCGCCGCGCCACGTTCGTCCGAAAACTCCCGATCTCGCCACGCGGGACCGCGACGGCGACGGCTCTGACCTCGCTGCGGAGCGGACCGAGGTCCGGGCGCGCCCACGCTGCCAGTTCCGACGGCCGCGGTGCCTGGACGGCGATCGGTCGGTCGATGGACCGGCCGGTCGCGGCCCGCGAGGCGAGTTCGTCCGCCCCGCCACGGGCCGTGACTCCGGCCGCGAGCAGCCGCTCGCGGGCGTCGACGAGGTTCGGGCCGTCGAAGGGCCCGCCACGCGCGTGGACTGTGGTGACCGGTCCCGGCGGTGCCGGTCCGACTGCGTGATCCCCCTCGACGACGAGGTCGACTTCCTTCCGGATGCGGTCCGTGCTCGTGGTCGTCTCGGACTCGTTCTCGTCGACCGTCCAGTCGTAGATCGTGGTCTCCTCGACGATCACGGTCCGGCTGAAGCCAGCCAGCCGGTGCCAGCCTGCGGCGCTGACTGGCTGCGATCCGCTCCGGTTCAGGACGGTCGTCGAGACGACCGTTCGCTCGCCCGCCAGCGTCCCCCCGGGAACTGCCTCGTGGGTGTCGACCGTCCGCCGGTCGACCGTTCGAACGTCGGCGCGGATTCGGACCCGCGGTCGATAGGCCGCGTCGAGCGTCTCGTTGAGCGTCCGGACCGCACGCAGGTAGGCCAGGTCGGCCGTCTCGCCAACCTCGACGGTGACCTCATCGTCTGGCCGTGGGGCGCCGGGATCCGGTTCGAGGGTCGCGAGCGCCTCGTCGCCGACGCTGTCCAGGCCGACCGCGCCACGATACTGGTCCAGCAACTCGAGCGTCCGGGAGTCCGACCGCGCAACGAGTGCCGTGACGGCCGTCTCCGCCAGCGAGGCCGCATAGACCTGCCGACCGACGGGATCGCTGGACCCGAAGACTGCCCGCTGCTCGCGCAGGAGCGCGCCGTTCGTCAGGAGAGCAACGTGCCTGTTGGACACGACGTTCTCGATCGGGCCGCCACGGAACTGTGCGTACCCTCGGGCCCAGGCGACGGGATACAGGCGACCGGTCAGCCGGGACGCAAGTCCGGGCTGGCCGACGTAGGCGTTCAGCCGCGCCTCGAAGCGCTCCACGCGGTCGTGGACGACAAGGACTGGCACGTCGACGACGAACGCCGGATCGTCCCGCGTCTCGCCGACGAGCTGTCCGTGACGCCGGGCGCGCAGCGCCACCCCCTCGATCCCGACCCGAAGCTGGTGGCCGTCGGGCCCGGCGCGCTCGATCGCTACCCGGTCGATCGCCGCCCTCGCGTCGCCCGCGTCGTCGATCGGCGGCAGCGAGGCCGCGAGGTCCACGTCGCGCCGATCGCCGGAAATCGCCGCGAGGTTCCGACGCGCAGTCAGGTAGATGCGGAGCCGGAGCGCGTCCTCGAAGGCGCGATCCTCCCGCAACGCGTCGCCGACGGTGGTGTTGGCCGGGCGGACGACCGGCCGTCGAGCGGCCTCTCGGGCGGCCTCCCGGATGGCGGCCCGCAGGGCAGTGTGGGACTCGGCGGTGAGCCGGTCCAGGGCGCGGTCGACGCTCGGCTCCTGGGCGGCGGGTCCGTGCTGCGTGACGGCCACGGTGCCGCTGGTGACGAGCAGGAGTACGCCGATCAGGGCGAACGGGACGCGGGCACGGCCGCTCACGCCGACCACCTCCTGACGACGACCTCGACCTGCCCGACCCGAAGGGCGGTTGCAGCCGCTGCAGGCGTCTCGTAGCGCTCGCTGAGGTCCGTGGCGAGCCTGTCGGTGAGAGCCTCTCGAAGCTCGGACTGGTCACCGACGCGTCCACCGTCCGGGGGGTCAGCGCCGACTGCGCTCGCGTAGGCCTCGGCCCGCCGCTCCCAGTCACGACGGACCGGTCCACCCGCGGGTGGCACACTCGGTCGCTCCCTCGCGAGCGTGGCGCCGAGGAGCGCGTCGACGACTGCCACAGCAACGCCGCGGTAGCTATCGGCCGCCGCCGGTGTCGGCTCCGGCGCGTCCGCCGTCGAAACCGGCACGCTGAGCGTGGCTGTCGACACGTCGACGCCCACGGGGGGCTGGGCCCCGGCGGCGAACCGGCCGTGGATCGGCGCGTCTGGGTAGGGTTCCCACGTGGCGACGACGCCCACCCGGGCGGACGACCACGCGAGCGCCGTCTCGACCTCTTTGCGGACCGCCGTGCGGAACGGCCCGGCCGCCGGCGAAAGCGAGGTGCCGTCGAGCGTGAGATTCGCCATCGCGCCGCGAGCGAGCAGTTCGGCGTGCGTCCCGCTGGCGGTTCGTGTGGGAGCAACGACGTCACCCGACGGCATCCCCGCCCCGTATGTGACGTTCCCCGTCGACTCGGCGAGGGTCTCCGCCGTCTCGCCCGCCCTCGACGGCGGCGGCTCGGCTGCGGGGACGGCCAGCGTGGCCACCGCTGCCGAGACGAGGAGGAGGAACACGGCCACGTCGAGGACCGTACTCACGGCCCTCATCGCCAGGCCTCCACGGTCAGCCGTCCGGGACGGACCTCGCCGGGACCGAGTCTGACTGCGACCTGCGCGGTGGCCCGGTCCGCGTCGGCGGGTGGCGTCGGTCCGCGCGCCCAGCGGCCGTCGCGCGTCGCCAGTGTGAGATTCGCCTGCCAGCCCGGCGGGACGGCCGCGTCCGCGAGCCGCGACGGCTGGAGGACGCCGAACGACGTGGCGTCGGTCCGGAGCCCTTCGAGGACCGTGGTCGCGATCGCCCGATCGCGCGTCCCGCCCGCATCGTCCAGGCTCCCCGCGTAAACCGTCATGCCTGCGGCGACCGCGAGGACGGCTGCGATGGCGGCCAGGGGCTCCACGTAGCCCCTAGCCGACGAGCGTGGCATCGACCTCCCCCCAGGTGACCCGCCGCACCCGCAGTCTGTCTGGGGCCGTTCGCCACCGTCCCGCACTCGCCCGCGCTCGCCTGACGGCACGGCCGAAGGCCGCCTCGGATCGATAGACGGTACTCGGTCGGCGCCCGTCGAGGATCGCACGGAGGGACCCGTTCCAGGCGGGGACGGGCTCGGCAGCGACGAGCGGAGCGCGCCCGACCCCGCCCTCGGTTCGAAGCGAGACGCGCGCCAGGCGGAGTCGAATCGCGTCGGCGCGCGTCCGGACGGTCGCCGTCACGCGGTGCTCGCTCGTCGCGACCTCGTCGATGGTTCGCGCGACGGCCGTTGGGTCCGGTGCCGTCCCGGCGGGGAGCGAGAGGGCGATCCCGGCGACGCTCAGGCTGATCGCCGACAGGCCGAGCCAGAGGACCAGACCGTCCACGGGTGCGTCGAACATGGGGCGTCTGGCCGCGGAATCGGTCTTAAACCTCAGGCCACTGCGGCCGCGCCGAGGTAGCCACAGAGGAAGGTGGCGGTCCCCGACAGGAGCGCGATCCCGATGCGGTAGCCGAGCAGCCGCCGGTCGAAGCCACGCTCCAGGCCCGTGGCGATTGCCGTCAGGAGCGTCGCGAGCAGGAGCGCGTACGCTCCGACGACCAGGCCGAGCCACGTCATCGGCTCGGTCGCCCCTGGCAGGGCGGCCCCGCCGGCGCCCATCCGCTCGGCCAGCGCGACGGTGGCACCGCCGACCAGCGGCCCGAAGACCGCACCGGTGGACCGGAGCGTCTCGACGACCGTTCGGACGTCCTCGCGGGCCGCCCGCTCGACGTCCCGGAGGTCGTCGAGGTGGCCCGCCATCGAGAGGATCGCCTGTCCAGCGGGCTGGCCCTCGTGGGCCGCCAGCGCGAGCAGTTCGACGCTGCCCCGGACGCGCGGGCTGGGAACCGTCTGGAGGACGCCGTGCTCGCCGAGGAACGCCGAGCGCACGCCCACGTCGAGCTGTCGTTGCTTCCGCGCTCCACGAGCGAACACGGCGGCAGTCGCTCCGTCGAGATCGGCCGCGGCCGACGCGATTGCCCGCTCGACGGCTTCGCCGTGGGCGACTCGTCGCCCGATCACGGAGAGGGCGTCCGTCAGGTCCCGTTCGACGTCCCTGATCTCCGCGGCGACTGCGACGGCCGACCGATGCCGGACCGTCAGCCAGGTGCCCGTCCCGAACCCCACGGCAGCGATCGGCGGTGCCCACCAGGGAAATGCGAGTGCCGTCACGAGCGCGCCGCTTCCAGCCGCGCCGAGCGCGGCGACGACCGCCAGGACGCGTCGCTCCGCCACCTCCGGGTGGTCTGGTCCGAGTCGCGGCGGGGGAACGGCGACCGGTCGCCGGGCCAGGAGCCAGGCGCCGGCCGCGAACAGGAGGAGCGGGAGGCCGACGTCGTAGACCGTCGCGACGGCGAGCGGCGTCACTGCCAGCCCGGCTGCCCGTGCGGCGGGGAGTAGCGCGACGAGCGCCGTGGGTAGCAGGACGCCGAAGGCGTAGAGCCCGGTCGCGGGGCCGCGGATCGACCCTGCGAAGTCCTGCATCTGTCGGCGCGTCCCGTCGAGCACGACGGACATCGCTCTGTCCAGGGCCCTGCCCCGTTCTGCAGCGTCCACGGCCCCAGCCGCGGCGACGAGTCCGAGTCCACGCCCCAGGGCCGGGAACCACTCGTCCCACTCCTCGCCGAACGTCCGCAGGCCGGTCCCGTTCGAGCCTCGCGCCCGGTCGACGTGGCCTGCGAGACTTTCGGCAAGGCGTCCAGTCCCGGTTTCGGCGGCGAAGTCGGCCGCCCGTTCGGGCGACGGCGAGAGCCGCATCCGGAGGACGGCGAGGACCAGCAACTCCGGGGCCGTCCCGAGTGCGCTCGTGCGTTGCGCCGTCGCGAGTAGGCGCGGGGCCGCGTGGACGGCGTGGGCGACTGCCAGGGCGATGGCGACGCCGGCGAGCCCGGCCGGCAGTCGGTACCGCGCTGGCGCGACCACGACGAATGCGGCAGTCGCCAGGCCAACCAGACCGGCGGCCCCGTATCCCCCGCGCACGACCTCGGCCGGTCGGTGTGCCCAGTCCAGGAAGGCGAGGGCCCGGGTGAGTTCGTCGCTCGTCCTGACCGGCCACGGATAGAGTCGCGCGAGCCAGTCGATGGCCGTCATCGGTCCCGGGCCGCCGCTGCCAGTCGCCGCTCGCGCTCACTCGTTCGACCGGTCTGAGCGAGATCCGCGAGTCGCTCTCCCCGTCGATCGATCGCGGATAGCGTCTCGCTGTAGGTCGACTCCGGGTGCGTGAGTGTCGTCACCAGGCGGCTGTTCCCCCGGTCGAGCCGGCCGGTGGCGACGAGGCCAGCGTCGTCCCGCTGGAAGAGCGGTCTGAAGGAGACGGGATCGTCCTCGACGACCTCCTCGACCGCCCGGACGCGGCGTCGTCGGTCCCCACCACTGCCGGCGATCTCCAGGCTGACGACGAGGTCGGTCGTCGCGAAGGCCGTGGCCGGCACACCGAGGTCCGAGACCACCCGCTCGAAGACCTCGTCGCCGCCGTCGCCGTGGATCGTCCCCAGCACGGCTTCGCTGTTGGCGCCCACGCGCATGGCCTCGTAGAGGGTCCCTGCTTCCTCGCCTCGCACCTCACCGACGACCAGTGCGCCGTCACCCAGGCGGAGCGCCGACCGGAGCGCTTCGACGGGGGCGACGGGCCCGTCCGTGTCGACCCGGAGGGCCTGGACGTCGCGGCCCGCCTCCTGGAGCGTCTCGACGGGCAGTTCTGGCGCGTCTTCGATGACGACTGTCCGGACGCTGCCCGGAATCTCCCAGAGGAGCGCCCCGAGGGACGTGGTCTTGCCACTTCCCCGTGGCCCCGCCAGGAGGACCGCCCCGCCGCGCTCGACGGCCAGCGACAGCAGCCCGCCGGCGCGCGCCGACACCGTCCCGTTCTCGATCAGCGCCGGGAGCGTCCACGCCCTGCGGTCGTGGGCTCGGAAGGCGAAGCCCTGGCCGTCGCTGATCGGTTCTGTCACGCCGGCGACCCGCACCCGGCGTCCGCCCACGCTCGTCGCCGCGTCGAGTGTCGGGTGTGCCCGCGAGAAGCCGCGCCCACTCTCGCGGCGAAAGCGGGACGCGAGTGCGCCGACGCCGTCGGCCGTGAGCACGACGTTCGTGTCGAGCGTTTCGCCGTCCACCCGCACCCGGACCGCGTTCTGGTCGGCCGGCGCGGTCACGAACACGTCCGAGAGCGCCGGGTCGGCGACGAAGTCCCGAAGGAGCCCGCACTCCGAGACGTGCTTCCGGAGGGCACGCGCGATTGCGACGGTCGGCGTCTCCGGCCCGGCGACTGCCCGCACCGCCCGATCCGGTGCCCGGTCGCCACCGAGCGACGCGGTCGCGAGGTGCTCGTGGGCCGCGGCCAGCGTCGCCATCGCGTCCCGGTCGAAGTCGGCCTCCGCCGGCCGGAGGTGGTAGAGGCGGGTCGCCCGTTCGGGCAGGTCGTAGATCCGAACCGCCGCGCCGGTGTCGAGTCGTCGGCGGTCCGCGAGAACGGCCGTCGCAGGCGGCGCCGAGGCGACCCGCCACGAACTGACCGTCGGTCCGACCAGCGGATCGAGGACCGCCTCGTAGTCAGCGTCGAGCCTACCGAACCGCGCGAAGTCGGCCTCCGCCGCCGCGGTGGCGACCGGGCCGGCCCGACCGGTGACTTCCCGCGCCGCTGCGAGCGGATCGCGCCTGGCGCGACGCGCCACCCGGGGATCTCGCGTCTCGATTGCCGCCGCGAACCGAGCCGCAGCGCCGAAGAGCGCCGGTCCCGTCCCGGCGTAGGTCCGCTCCAGTCCCGCCACCCGGCGCCGGATCGCGTCCACGGTTCGGGCCCGGAGCGCCGCGACGATCGTGTCCCGGCACGCGGGCGCCGCGACGAGTCCGCCCTCCTGGGTACACTCGTTTGCGTCCACGACGAGGGAACCGTCTTCGAGCCCCGCCTGGCAGCCACAGTGGCTCTCGTCCGGGTCGTGCCGGTCCGTCACCAGCCCGGGAAGGTCGACCACGAGTCACGCCTCCCCGGACCCGCCGGTGGCTGGCCGTCGTATCGCGACGATCCGGTCACCGTCGTGCCGTCGCAGTTCGAGAACCAGGTCGTGCCGACCGCCCTCCCGCAGCGTGATGCCGTCTGGGGGCGCCGCGAGGTCGACGTCGGGAAGATCACGGTCGATTCGATCGCTGCCCCGGACCTGCCAGGTTACGTCGCTGTTGCTGGCGGGCGGCGGCACACGAAACGCGGAGAGGGTACGCGACCCCCAGGAGCGACGAGGCAGGTGGAGCGTCATCCGGGCTCTCGCCGGGGGCCCATCGCCTCGCACGACGTCGTTCGAGGTAGTGAGCGACCGGGCCACCGTCTCGAGGCGCTCGACCTCGCCAGCGACCCTGGCGTCGGCGTGCTGGACGCGGGCGCGTTCGACTGCCGGCAGACTCGCCCCGAGAAGCGCCGCAGCGAGCGCCACGGCGACGACGGCGCGCACCGTCACAGCAACGCTCGCACGCGGGCGAGGAGCCCCGGCCGCGCCTCGTCTTCGCCTCCAGTGACGTCCTGGGCGGCGTCCGGCCGCCCGCCGACCGGTGCGCCGGGTGCCGACTCGAGTCGGACCCGGTGCGATTCGTCTGTTGGATCGAACGTGTCGAGTCCGCCGTCGGCGCGTCCTGGGGGTCCCGCCTCCGGCCTTGCCCGCTGCTCGCGTTCGTGGACGCCGGCAGGACCGGCGTCTCCCGGCACCTGATCGCCGCCGTCCGCTGCCGCCTGGTCGCCAGACTCTGGCCGTCCGCAGGCACGGCAGACCCCCTCGGGGGACTCGTGGCCCGTCGACGTTCTCGACCCGTGGTCGGGGACAGGCTGCGTCTGGGACTCCCGGGTCGTCGTGGATGCATCTGGGACCGCTCCGTGATCGCCGGTCGATGGCTCCGGTGGACCGCCGTCGACGTGCTCCTCGAGTGATTCGACGGCAGCCATCGCCGCGTCTGCCCGCTCCTCGACGGACTCGTTGACGGACCGAACGTTTCCGACGTAGCCCCGGAGTGCCTGCGTGGCTGCCTCGACGTCGGCGAGGTCCGCCTGGAGGTCCGCGACGGTCGATTCGAGGGCCGCGACGCGGTCGGCACGGGCGGCCCCCTCGGCCAGTGCGGTCAGGTCCCCGTCCCCGTCGGTCAGGGCGCGCTCGACGGCGGCGACTCGCTCGGAGAGGTCGTCCATGGCCCGGTGTGGTCGTGCTTTCGCACTTGAATGTACGGCCGCTGCCGGCCCCTTCCTGTCAATGGACCGAATCAGTTGCCCAACGTTCATTAGCCGGGTGAGAGAACGGGGAGTGTATGAAGGTCGTCCTGATTGGGATCGGCCAGGCCGGTGGGAAGGTCACCCAGGCCCTGGCCGAGTTCGACTACGACATGGGATTCGAGGCCGTCCAGGGGGCCTTCGCGGTCAACACCGCGGAATCCGACCTCCAGAACCTGGACATCGACACGACGCTCATCGGCCGCGACCGCGTGAAGGGCCACGGCGTCGGTGGCGACAACGAACTCGGCGCGGAGATCATGCAAGCCGAGGCCACCGAGGTCATGGACGAACTCGACGGCCGCATCGCGACGGACGCGGACGCGGTCATCATCGTCGCCGGCCTCGGCGGCGGCACTGGCTCGGGTGGCGCCCCCGCCCTGGCGAAGGAACTCCAGCGCGTCTACGAACTCCCCATCTACGTGCTCGGCATCCTCCCCGGGCGCGACGAGGGGGCCATCTACCAGGCCAACGCCGGCCGCTCGCTGAAGACCGTCGTCCGCGAGTCGACGGCCACGATCCTCATCGACAACGACGCCTGGCGCAAGAGCGGCGAGAGCATGGAGCAGGGCTACGATACCATCAACGAGCAAATATCCCAGCGCATGGGCCTGCTCTTTGCCTCCGGCGAGAACATCGAGGGCGTCGGCGAGAGCGTCGTCGACTCGAGCGAGATCATCAACACCCTCCGCGGCGGCGGCATCGCCTCGCTTGGGTACGCCACCGCCAGCGCCAGCCCGGACGCCGGCGAGAACATCAACACCATCACCAGCCTCACCCGGGAGGCCCTCCTGACCGGCATGAGCCTGCCCCAGGCCGTCGAGGCGGAGGCGGCGCTCCTCGTCATCGCCGGCCAACCGGACCGCATCGCCCGAAAGGGCGTCGAACGGGCGCGCAAGTGGCTGGAAGAGGAGACCGGCTCCCTCCAGGTCCGTGGCGGCGACTTTCCCCTCCAGACCGACCGGCTGGCCGCGCTCGTCCTGCTCGGCGGCGTCGAGCGGTCCCGGCGCGTGGAGGAGTTCATGGAGCGGGCCCGCGAGGCCAAGGCCAGGGACGACGAGCGCGAGGTCTCCGCCAGGGACGCCTTCGAGAACGAGGACCTCGACCAGCTTTTCTAACGCCCCGTCGCGGCGCCGACTCTCGACCTGCGCCCGACGCGACAGCTTCCATTGCAACGTCGGACCGTCTACGCGGCTCTGACTCTCACGTCCACCGGTATCGTCTCGAGGTAGCGCCATGGGTGACCGGACTTACCGCGACGTAGCTCGGTCGTGCATTACCCGACCGACCAGACGACCTGGGAGGGAAGCATACGACTTTCTCGTCGTTGGAGCCGGCTCCGGACTCGACGTCGCAAACCTCGCGGCGAAGCAAGGCCAGTCGGTCCCAGTCGCCGAAAAAGGGCGGATCGGTGGGACGCGTCTCAACCGCGGCTGTATCCCCTCGCAACGGTTGCTCTACCACGCAGACCTCGTCGAAACCATCGAGCGTGCCGCCGAGTTCCACGTCGACGCCGAAAAACACGGCGTCGACTTCGGTGACATCGTCCGCGAGGTCACCGAGGACGTCCACTCCGACTCTGCGTCTATCCGCCGCGGGCTCCGTTCGTCGTCCCAGCACGATCTCGTCGAGGGCGTGCAGCGCCATCTCCTGGGCAGGTAGTCGCTGGGCCGTCCGTCACCGACGTCCGTCGCCCAGAACAGCGACGTCGGCGGGGGCGAGTCGTCGCCCAGGGTCACCATGAACGCCGTCATGCCAATCGTCGCGATCAGTCCGCCCGCGATGCCGTCGAGAACACTCGTTTCGACCACGTGTTGGTTGTCGCAGGGCCCGGTTGCGGGCTACTGCTTGCTCCTCGAAACACCCGAGCCACGGATATACGCGGTTGAGCGGCGTGAAAGGGAGTAACCGGGCTGAAACCCACCACCAATGGAGTGTTCGCGTGCGCGGTGTCACGCGAGCACGAACTCGGTCACGAGGACGAGTCTGCCGACGAGCGCGAACACGATCCCGAGGCCCATCTCCATGCAATCCGTCGGCACGTACTTCCCAGCCCTCGTGCCGACGGTCCCGCCGATCAGGACGCCGGGGATCGACCGGGCGACGACGTACCAGACCGGGGTCGCCGACAACGCGTGGACGAGCGCCCCGACGCCGGCCGCGATCCCCAGGACGAAGACGCTCGTCGCCACGGCGACCCGTGGCGGGACGCGACACCGCACGACGAGTTGGGTAGTGACGACCTCCGTCAGGCCGGTGACGAACGCGGCGATCGTCCCGAGCGCGACGCCCGGTAGTCGCAGACGGCAGTAAGGCGATCAGCCTCCGCGGGAAAATCGACGCCGATAGTCTGGACACGCTCACCACGGAAGACCGGACGGCTGCGATCGAGTGGGTCGGCTGACGCCCGGACCCGTTCGATGGGTCTAGTCGGGACAGCCAGTCGCTGGGCGGCGACGGAGGGAACGTGGAACGCTACTGCACCAGGCTCCCGCCGTCGAACTCCGAGCGCTCGTAGTCGATCTCCATCAGATCCAGGATCGTCGGGGCGACGTCGAACAGGTCGGCGTCCTCGACGTTCACGTCGGGGTCGTCGACGAACAGGGAGGCGTTGTCGAAGCTGTGCATGCCGTTGCGCGGCCCCTTGCCGAAGACCTCGTCGGCGCCCTTGAAGCCGGCCTTGAGGTCGAAGCCGTAGTTGGGGATCACGACGAGGTCCGGTGCGATCTCGTCGTGGTCGCCGCGGAAGGCGTCCTCTTTCGTGACGACGCGATTCGCCACGGGCGTCCCGTCCGGCCCCTCCAGGTTCTCGATGGCCTCCTCGAGTTCGTCGCGGACGGTCTCGTACTCGTTGGGATCGACGGTCCCACGGGGCTCGCGGCCCTCGAGGTTGAGGTAGAACCGTCCGGGGATCAGCGAGTAGGCGCGCGTCTCGTCGGCGATGTCCTTGAGTTCGCGAGCGCCGCGGCGGAGCCACTCGCCGCCTGTGTCGAAGTCGTCCTTGAACGCGACGGTGCGCTCGGCCGTCGTGGCAGGAACGACTTCCAGGTCGGCGGCGTGGAGGTCGGCCTCTCTGACCGCGACGGACTCGACGAGGGGGGCCCCGTCGGGGGCTTCGAGGCCCTCCAGGCCCTCGGCGATCTCCTCGCGGACGGGCTCGGGATCGTCGACGGCGCCGGGAGCGTCGGCGTCGGCAGTGTTGACGACGATGCTGCCGGGTTCGGGCGAGTAGGCGACGGTCTCGGGCGCGAGGTCCGTCGGATCGCTCGCGTCCTCGGCCCCGGCGAGGAACTGCTCCTTGGCGAGCCATCGGTTGAGGAAGACGTCGTAGCGGTCCTTGAACGAGAGCCACCCCTCGCGTTCGAGCCACTCGTTGAGGTGGACCTCGTAGTCGAGCGTCGTGAAGCCGTGGTCGGAGGCCACGACCATGGTCACGTCGTCGGCCAGGCGCTCGCGGAGGTCGCCGAGGTACTCGTCGACTTGCTTGTAGAACTCGAAGAACTCCTCGCTGTACTCGCCGTCGCGCTCGTAGTCTTCGAAGAGGAAGTGATTGACCCGGTCGGTCGTCATGAAGACGCCGAAGAAGAGGTTCCAGTCGTCCTGCTCGACGTAGTGCTTGAAGGCCTCGTAGCGGGCGTCGAGGGTCCGATGGGCGTCGGCGACGAAGTCGGACTTGTCCGCGTCGTGACCGAGTTTGGCGTTGACGTCGATCCGGTAGTTCAGGTCCTCCAGCGTCTGTCGCAGCTCGTCGGGGTAGGCGGCGGCCTCGACTCCCGGCGAGAGGAACCCCGAGACCATACGCTGGACGTCGCGCTGTGGCGGGAAGGTGACGGGGACGTTCATGACCGTCGCCTGGAGGTCCTCGCCGTCGACGGCCTGGACGCGGTCCCAGAGGCGCGTCGCCTGCACGTCACGGCCCATCGGGACGTAGGTGTCGTAGGAGTCGACCTCGCGGTCCTGGAAGCCGTAGACGCCCGTCTCACCGGGGTTGACGCCGGTCGTCAGGGCGGGCCAGCAGGCCGAGGACTCGGGCGGGACGATGCTGTCGATGGCCCCGGCGCTGCCCTCGTCGGCGATGGCCGCCAGGTTGGGAAACTCCCCCTCGTGTTCCGCGACGAGGCTGTATGGCACCCCGTCGATACCGAAGAAGGCGACGCGAGGACGATCGTCACCGCGCAGCCGGTCGAACAGACCCATACCGCGGCGTACTGTGGACGGACACAAGAACCTTCGTTTTTCCGCGATATGGACCGCGAGACGCGGTCTCGCGACGAGCGGCGCCGCGGCTCGTCAAAGCCAGCGGCAATTACTGTCCACTGTTCGCGTCGCGCGGATCGGGCGTCCCTGACTCGTCTGGCTCGAAGTTCGTGGGGACGACCGTCGGGTGGTCGATCCGGAGGGTCGCACACGTACGAGTGCTCATCGTACGTCGAGCAAGGCCCCGAACGGCAATAAGATTACTCATGCTCATAATTCATCGGCAACAGTTGCTTGTATGACCGACGGGAATATTCCGGGTCAACTCACCCGTCGCCTGGCCGTGGGGGCTCGATAGCCCTGGCGTCCGTCGGCTATCGCATGGTGCCGACGGCCATGAGCTGGTCTGACTGGACCCACCCGTCGCTCTCGTCGCGGTCGTAGATCACCAGGTCGCCGTTCGGCAGGGCGATGCTGGCGTAGCGCTCGGAGACGGTGCCGGGCGTCGCGTCGACTTCGGTCGGTGCCGTGGCGTCTGTCATGGGAACCACTTCAGGAACGACGTCGTCGGTACGGACGTCGCCGTCTGTCGATTCGTATGCGCCAGACACACGTATAAGGTCCTGATCCTCAGACTCTATTCGCGCCAGTTTACCCCGTTTTACGGCGCGTCGTTCGGTCAATTCGGCCACCGCTTTTCGGGCAGTTACCGGCCGCTCGCCGGGGAGACGACTGGCTTCTCTCGACGAGACACCGCTCTCTCCGCGTGAATCTGCGGTAAAGAACTCGTTACCGGGGCCCCGTCAGCCGAAGTGCTCCTCGTAGAGGTCGAGGGCGTGTTCGGTGGCCTCGAGGGCCGCGTCGCGGTCCTCCCAGCCCAGGGTCTCGACTTCCTTGCCCGCTTCGAGGTTCTTGTACGTCGAGAAGAACTCGTCTATCTCGTCCCGGCGCTGCTGTGGGATGTCGTCGAGGTCCTGGACGTGGTCCCAGCGTGGGTCCTCCGTGGGGACGGCGATGACCTTGTCGTCCTGCTCGCCGTCGTCGTCCATCTTCATCAGCGCGACGGGGCGGGCCTCGATGATGCAGCCGGGGAACGTCTGGTCCTCGACGAGCACGAGGACGTCGAAGGGGTCCTCGTCGTCGTAGTAGGACTGCGGGATGAACCCGTAGTCGCTCGGGTAGTGGACGTTGCTGTGCAGGACCCGATCGAGGACCACGCCGGGGACGTCCTTGTCGTACTCGTACTTGTTGCGTTCACCCTTGAGACACTCGACGACGGCGTAGATCTCTTCGGGTGGGTTCGGTCCGGGTTCGAGGTCTTCCCAGAGGTTCGTCATCACTGTCGGCTCCGCGAGCGGATCAAAAACTACTTTCGGTCTCACCGCCTGACTCGGCCTACACGCACAGGGTCCCTCGGGCCGGCTTCCGGGCCGGAATCCGGGTCGCGCTGCACGGGTGCGAGCCGGGCCCGACCAGACCCCAGGCAGTAGCACGCACGTGACCAGTAGCTGGGCTGTCATCAGTGTCCGGCCGATCACGATAGCAACCACACAGGTGTGGCGAGACCCCTCTATACCGCCCACGTCGTGCGGTTTTCAGTGACAACGGACTCACGATTTAACAAGTGTTAAATACGCAGATGACATTCTATCGACCATGTCAGAGGCACAGACTGTGTCGAACAGTCCCGGCATCGCACGCGAACTCACGGCCTTCCAGCAGAACATCCTCACCATCCTCGCCGAGGAGCCCCGATACGGGCTCGCGATCAAGCGCGAACTCGAGACCTACTACGACTCGGAAGTCAACCACGGTCGCCTCTACCCCAACCTGGACGACCTCGTCGAGATGGGGCTCGTCGAGAAGAGCGAACTCGACAAGCGGACCAACCAGTACGCCCTGACCGACGAGGGGTACCAGACCATCCTCGACCAGGTCGGCTGGATGTTCTCGAAGATCGCCACGGACGACGAGCGCGTCGCGGACCTCGAATCCCTCATCGAGCGCGCCCAGTAATCGGTCGTCCCGACGCCGCGTTTTCTGTCCTCGATTCCCGAGCCGATGCTGGGCGTCGTCCCGGTCCCGATCAGTCGTCCCGCTCGCCGGGGACCGGTACGTCGGCCGCCGCGAACGTCAGCCGGATCGACGCTTCCAGGGTGGCCAATTGCTCGTCGGTGGGCCAGCCGTTGCGCGGAAGGTACTCCTCGCGAAACTCCGCGAGTTCGCTCGCCGCGAGGTCCTGAATTGGCTTCGCGTAGTGGTTGCCGGCGAAGTCCGCCAGCGCGTGTGCCGTCGCCCCGTGGGGGTCGCCGTGCTCGGCCGAGACGGTTTCGGCGAGCTCCCGATTGGCCGACTCGACGTCGTCCCAGTCCTCGGCGCTCCCGGTCCCCGAGAGGGGGATCTCGACGCCCCTGTCCACGTCCTCCACGCGATCGATCTGGACCGTGCCGTCCTCCAGCCACTCGCCGGGGTGGAGCACGAGAACGTCGGCCTCGTCGTCCTCCCGGACGCGCGCCGTGTAGTCGTGGTCGTCGAGCAGGGATTCGCGGTCGTCGCGGTAGGCCTCGGCCTCGGCGTCGTCGACGGCCTCGCGGGCCAGGCGCGTCAGACGCTCGGCGCGGTCGCTCACCCCGCGGGGGAGGGGCTCGTCACCGACCTGTTCGCCCGTTTCGGCGTCGCTGTCGTCGTGTTGACTCATTGTTCAGTTGCCGTCGAGTGCCTCGTTTGCCAGGTCGTCCGCGCGCTCGTTGACCTCGCGGGGAACGTGCGAGAGCGACCAGTCGTCGAACTCGGTCAGGAGTTCGCGGACGCGAACGCGGTTCTCCCGCAGGCCGGGATCGTTCGTGTCGTACTCGCCCCGGACCTGCTTGACGATCAGTTCGGAGTCCCCGCGGGCCTCGACCGCGTCGAAGCCGTGATCGCGGGCCACCTCCAGCGCGCGGATCAGGGCCTCGTACTCCGCGCGGTTGTTCGTCGTCTCGCCGATCCGCTCGCCGCCCTCCGCGACGATTCCGTCGTCCGTGACGATCACCCAGCCGATGGCAGCGGGTCCGGGGTTGCCACGGGCCGCCCCGTCGAAGTAGACGTGGGCGCGCCCGCCGGTTTCGGGTCGGACGAGCGCAGTCAGGCGCGCGGGCGACCCGCCCTGGACGACCACCTTGTCGTCGTAGGCCACGGCCGTCCCACCTGCGTGGCTGGCGCGCCACCGCTCGTAGTCGCTGTTTCCGGACTCGACGGCCACGCCCGCAGCCGCCAATCGGTCGCGAGCGGCCGCCGGGTCGCACTCGATGACCGGCATCGGATCATCCTCGGTCGGAGATACCGTTATGTCTTCGGATTCCCCTGACCCGTGGTAAGGCCGGTGTAATCCGGAGACGGCGACGGGATCGATTTGGTCGGTTCGCCGGGGACACAACCACAAGACTTTTGACCAAGGGTTTAAGTCGCTCCATGTTACTACTATAAAAATGCGATGACACGGTCCAGCCGTCAGCGGGAGCGCGAACGTGAGCGCGAATCCGAAACAGAGCAGGACGAGTCGGAGGAGGTACGTGATTGCCCGGAGTGTGGATCTGACAACCTGGTCAAGAGTTCCGATCGCGGTGAACTGATCTGTGACGACTGCGGGCTGGTGGTCGAGGAGGGGAACATCGACCCCGGTCCGGAGTGGCGCGCGTTCAACCACCAGGAACGCCAGGAGAAGTCCCGCGTGGGGGCCCCCACGACCCAGACGATGCACGACAAGGGGCTCACGACCACCATCGATTGGAAGGACAAGGACGCCTACGGGCGGTCGATCTCCTCGAAGAAACGCAGCCAGATGCACCGGCTGCGAAAGTGGCAGGAGCGCATCCGGACGAAGGACGCCGGCGAACGCAACCTGCAGTTCGCCCTCTCCGAGATCGACCGGATGGCGAGCGCCCTGGGGGTTCCACGGTCCGTCCGCGAGGTGGCGTCGGTCATCTACCGCCGGGCACTCAAGGAGGACCTCATCCGCGGTCGCTCCATCGAGGGAGTCGCTACGAGCGCCCTCTACGCGGCCTGTCGGAAGGAGGGCATCCCCCGGAGCCTGGAGGAGATTTCCGACGTCTCCCGGGTCGAGCGAAAGGAGATCGGTCGCACCTATCGGTACATCTCCCAGGAACTTGGCCTGGAGATGGAACCGGTCGACCCGAAGAAGTACGTCCCGCGCTTTTGCTCCGAACTCCAGCTGTCCGAGGAAGTACAGACGAAGGCAAACGAGATCATCGAGACCACGGCCGAGGAGGGGCTCCTGTCGGGCAAGTCCCCCACCGGCTACGCCGCGGCCGCCATCTACGCCGCGAGTCTGCTCTGCAACGAGAAGAAGACCCAGCGGGAGGTCGCCGACGTGGCGCAGGTCACCGAGGTGACCATCCGAAACCGCTACCAGGAGCAGATCGAGGCGATGGGCATCCACAGCTAACGCGCCCTCGTTCCCGCCGAGGCTTTTTGTGTAATTCCGTGATCAGGCCTGGCTATGCACTTCGACCGCAGCGCCGGAGTCACATTCATACCGTCCACACCCTTACCCCAGCCCGAATGCGGCTCGACGAGTTCCTCGAGGGGTTCGAGCGGGACGAGGCCGCCGAGCGGCGGCGCCTGGCCCGCGAGAAGTCCTACGAGATCACGAACTACCTCGAGGACGTCGAGCAACAGTTCGAGTCCGTCGTACAGGGCGATTCGCTCTTCGGCTCGTCGGCCCCGGAAATCTTCGTCGGGCGCACGAACTACCCCCAGGTCAACACCGGCATCCTCTCGCCGATGGCCGAAGCGAGCGACCCGACCGACTACGCGACCTCCGGCGAGTGGTACCGCCGCGGGCTGGACATCGACGACGTCCTCCAGCGCCGGACGGGGCTGCTCAACTCCCAGCGCTCGGCGCAGGTCGACGTAAACGACGTCTGGGACGGCTTCGTCGGGACCCAGCGCGAGGTGGCCATCGCCGACCACGCGGTCGACGTCGAGGTCGGCCTCGACGCCGCGCCGGACGCGGACCTGCAACTGGACGACATCTCCACGCCGACGGGCCCCCGGGCGCGGGCAGAGCGCGCCGACCTCGCGGAGAACCCCCACGTGCCCAAGCCAGTCCAGAAGACCCTCTCGGACGACGACTGGCGCGCGGAGGGGGCGATGAGCTACCTCTACCGCCGTGGGTTCGACGTCTACGAGATCAACACGATCCTGTCGGCGGGTGCGCTCGGGCAGAACGCACAGCGAAAGCTCGTCCCGACGCGCTGGTCCATCACCGCCGTCGACGACGCCGTCGGGAAGTTCCTGCGCGGCGGGATCAGGAACGCCCGCAGCGTCGACGAGGTCCAGGTCTGGCACAACGAGTACATGGCGAACGACTACTGGGTGATTCTCGCGCCCGGCGACTGGGAGTTCGAACTGGTCGAGATGAAGGCGCCCGGAAGCATCTGGAACCCCGAACCCGACGGCGACCTCTACTACGGCGCTGCCCACGAGGGCTACGAGGGCCGGACGGGCTACGTCGAGGAGACCGCAGGGGCCTACTACGCCTCCCGGCTGGGGGTCCTGGAACACCTGACCGACGTGGACCGCCAGGCCAAGGCGCTCGTACTGCGATACGCCAGCGACGCCTACTGGGCACCGGTCGGCGTCTGGCAGGTCCGCGAGGGGGTGCGCCACGCCTTCGACGGCGACTACGCCGTGGCAGAGACCTTCCACGACGCCGTCCAGCAGCTGGAACCCGCCCTGCCCTGCGACATGGCTGCCCTCCGCCGGAAGTCTCACATGGTGTCGGGCATCCAGGCGTCGCTGGCTGACTTCTGAGGCCGGACGTGACGGTCGAGACGACGGCCCTCAGTCCGCCGCCTGCCCGCCGTCGACCGGGAGCGTCACCCCGGTGACGTACGAGGCGTCGTCCGAACAGAGGTAGGCGATGGCGCCGGCCATCTCCTCCGGTTGGGCCTGGCGGCCCATTGGTACTTCGCTCATGTGGGACATGTCGAACTCGATGGCATCGGGGTCCGTCGGCATCTCGACGTCGTCGGAGATGTGGGTCTCCGTCGGTCCGGGCGCGACGGCGTTGACGCGGACGCCGCGGCCCGCGTACTCCAGGGCGACGGACTTCGTGAGGCCCGTGACGCCGTGCTTGCTGGCCACGTAGTTCGCCAGGCCGGGCATCCCCACGAGTCCCGCTTCGGAGCTGACGTTGACGATGGCCCCGCCGCCCCCGTCCTCCATCACCGGGAGTTCGGCCCGCATGCAGCCCCAGACGCCCGTGAGGTTGACGTCGAGGAGGCGGCCCCACTCGTCCTCGTCGATGTCCGTCACGTCCTCGAACCCCGTGAGGATGCCCGCGTTGTTGACGGCGAAGTCGAGACCACCGTACGTGTCGACGGCCACGTCGACCATCCGCTGGACGTCGGCGAGGTTCGTGACGTCGACGCCGACGAACGTGGCCTCGCCACCGCCGTCCGCGATCAGATCGACCGTCTCGTGGCCACGGTCCTCGGCCACGTCCGCGACCACGACCGACGCGCCCTCCTCGGCAACGCGTTCGGCCGTCGCTCTGCCGATGCCCGATCCCGCACCCGTGACGACCGCAGTCGTTCCGTCGAATCCGCGCATGGCACACACTTCGTTCGGTTCGGTGATGAATCTGCTCCCGCTTCCCGGTGCGTGGGCACCTGCGGTCCGCCCTGGGCGGGGCCGTTCGCCGGGCCGGTCTTGGGACGAGCCGAGCGCGGATCAGGCCGGGTACGTGACGTCGTCGTGGTCCGCCAACCGGGCGAAGCACTCGTCGACCAGTTCGCCTGTGTCCGCGACGATGTCCGCCCACGTCTCGTCGTCGGGCGCCATCCCGACGAGTCGCGCGATGCGCATGATGGAGACGTGATAGACGCGCTGGACGCCTGGTTCCTCCTCCCAGACGATCATGTTGCAGGGGAAGAGCGCGCCGATGCGCCCCCCGGAGGCGTCGAGCGCCCGGTCGGCCATCGCGGGGTTGCACGCGCCGAGCACGTAGTAGGGGTCGCGGTCGGCGTCGACCTTCTCGTTGAGGAGGTCCGACGGCGAGAACTCGACGGGCACCCCGAACCCGACGGCCTCGCACGTCTCGCGAACCAGTTCGATGGCGGCCTCGTGGGACCGCTCCACGGTGGCCTGCTCCTCGCCGACGTCCTCCGGCGCGATTGCATTCGGGTCGATAGGCAGCGTCATGTCCGAACGAACGGGAGCTGCCGGGAAAAAGTCACACGCCTGGTCTGGAGCGATCGTTGGCGGGGCTCCGCCTCGGCCTCACGCGGTCTGGACCGGGCCATCGCCGACGACGGCCTCGACTGCGTCGACGAACTCCTGGCGGGTCGCGAAGTAGGTCGCGTCGACCTCGTCGAGAACGTCCGCGAGTTCGCGCGGGCCGTCGGGCGTCCGGATCTCGGTGTCGCCCTCGCGGGCCTCGATGGCGCTCTTCTCGCTGCCCCACGTGAACCGCGCAACGATCCGGGCCAGCGGTGCACCCTCGACGTCCGGCCCCTCGCCGAGTTCGACGGCGGGCGCCTCCTCGTCCTCACCGTTGTCGTCGCTCATACCGCTCGCTTGACCGGCGCACCGATTAGTGCTTTCGGCTTGGCGTTCCCACGGTGAGGGTGCCGGTCGGTCGGCCGAACCGCCGTCCGACGGCCGTCTGACGCAGTATTTTGTGTCGGAAGGGAGAACGAAACGCCATGACCAGTCTCACGGACGCGTACGACAGCGGGGCCCGGACCGTCGCGGGCCGGGGTCGTCGCCGGTTCGGCACGCTCCTCTACGCCGTCGGTGCCCTGATGGTCATCGGCGCGATTCCGGTCGCGACGACGGACCTCGGGAACGTCCTCGGCCTCTCGGTCTTCGAAGCCCGCGAACTCGCCGGCGTCCTGGCGGGGGTCGGCTTGCCCGCGTTCTTCGTAGGCATCTTCGCCGTCCTGCCGGCGAGTCGCGCGACGCGCGCGGCGGCCTCTATCGGCGCCAGCCTCGCCGTCTTCGGCGTCGCCCTGTTCGTCCACGCCTACCCCTACCAGTGGCTCGCGAACGACGCGACGCTCGCCATCGCGACGACGCTGACCTACGGCGTCGGCACGCTGACGACCTTCTGGTGCATGTTCGTCGCCATCGCCACGGTCAAACTCCGCAACGACCCCGGCGGGACCGCCCGCATGGAGATCACGAAGGAGGGCCGCCTCCGCATCATCAGTGACACCACCAGCGGAGGCACGCCGACGTCTGGATTCGGCGCCGTCGGCCTGTTCGGCCGGGGTCCGGACGGCGACGTGGCCACGCAGACGAACATGGGTGGCTCCGCGGGCGGCAGTTCCACCAGCGGCGATGGCGACGAGGGTGTCGTCCTGGAGCAATCGACGCAGTCGGGTCAGTCGGCAAGCCCCACGCCCTCCGCGGACGGCGCTGGAGCGATTGCCGAGCCCGCCGAAGCCGACGACGAGGTCGTCGAGGCCGTCTCGCAGCGTGGACGGCCGGACGAGTACTGCGGCAACTGTGCGCACTTCGACTACGTGCGTGCGGACGGCGAACTGGCACCCTACTGTGGGTTCCACGACGAGGTCATGGAGGACATGGACGCCTGTGACCAGTGGGCCGCCAACAGCGAGCCGACGCCGCGGTCGTAGGGGTTCTGGGGGGCCGTCGGGGACAGTCTGAACGAGTGGCATTAGAGCGTGTCGACGACGTCGGCTTCTGGAGACTGTCCACGTGGCGCGCGCTGGTGAGCCGCCGAACCCCGTGCGGGTGAGGCGGCGAGACAGCGACGTGCGAGGTTCCCGCGAGCATCGCGAGCGGGAGCTCGGAAGACGAGCGAATCGAGTCATCCGGTGGACGAGGCGCGCAGGCGAGCGATGCGAGCCGAGCACCGCAGTCGGTCGGGGAGGGGTGTGGCCTGTGGGGGCGGTACCGTGGCGGGGTGGGAATGAAAGGGGCGACGCGGTGGATGAGCCCCGACGACGCAAGCACCGGAGCGAACGGAGTGAGCGAGGCGCGCAGCGAGTCGCGGCCATCCACCGCGTCGGGGCTTTCTGGGTATTCTCGTCTGTGCTCTTCGAACCGACACCAGCCCAAAGACGACATCGAACCCCGACGCTTAACTCCCCCGGAGTGACTACGAAGGCCATGGAGTTCTGCGACGAGTGCGGCTCGATGATGAAGACGGAGGACGGCGTGTGGGTCTGCGGCAGCTGTGGCTACGAACAGTCCCGCGACGCCGAGAGCGAGGAAGCGATGGTGACGACCACGGGCCAGGAGGAGACCGAGATCGTCGACGTCAGCGACGCCGAGGACACCGGCCTGCCGACGACCGGCGCTCAGTGCCCGGAATGTGACAACGACCGCGCGTACTGGTACATGCAGCAGATCCGCGCGGCCGACGAGAGCGAGACCCGATTCTTCGTCTGTACCGAGTGCGAGCACAAGTGGCGCGAAGACGACCACTGAGACGTCCGGCACCGTCGAGCGCGTTCTGAGTCTCCGCCACTGTCGGCGTGCCGACCGCGCCTAGGACTCGTTATCGCCGTCGGCGAGTTCGACGACGTTCTCACGGCCGATGCGGACCTTCTGGACCACGCCGCGGTCGGCCAGGTCCGAGACGACCCGGGAGACCTTCGACTTCGACCAGTCGACCTCGTCGACGATGTCGGCCTGGCGCATGCGGCCGCCGCTGGCCGCGAGTAGCTGCCGAATGCGCGCGTCGTCGGCGACGGGCTCGGGGATCTCGCCCGCCGCCGACCTGTCGCCGCCGACCGCCACGCCGTCTCCATCGTGGGCAGCGTCGCCACTGTCGTCTCGCCAGAACCAGACCCCTCCGGCGACCGCGACTAGTACCACCAGCGCCGCTACGCCGAGCACGAGTGGGCTGTCGCCACCCGTATCAGGGTCCGTTGGGACCATCGTCGCGGCCGGTTGGGCCCGGCCGAAGTCGACGCGTCCGGTCCACGTCGCCGTCCCGTTGGCCCGCTCGTTCGGAACTGGCTCGACCGATTCGAGGCCATAGCCCTCGGGTGCGACGAGCTGGAGCGTGTCGTTGGCGGCGATGAAAAAGCCCGACTGGAAGGCGTCCCCGGCCCGGAGGCCCTCCTCGGTCTGCCGGGCGAAGCCCTCCCAGGTGAATCCGTAGGTGACGACGCCCCAGCGCCGGGGGACCGTCCGTACTTCCGTGGACGCCGTGACGTTCGTCGCCGCCATCTCCCGACCCGTTTCGTCGGCCGCGGCGGCGACGATCCGCTCCATCGGCGCCCGGAACCGCTCGCGGAACGTCGACCGGTTCGCCCTGAACCGCTCCTGGAAAGACTCGTAGGCCGCCACCTCGTCCTCGGTGGCCAGGCGAGTCCGGATCTTCACTGTCCACCGGGCAGACCCGTCCGGGCGCACCTGGATGCGCGTGACGGTGTTGTCCGTCTCCGGCGCGCCGACCGCGGAGCCCTGGTCGGCGGACACGCCCGGCGTCGCCCCCACCAGCGCGACGCCCAGGGCCACCCCCACCAGCCCGAGGAGCGCTACTCCGACGATCACACGACGTGTCGGCGACATTCGGCCATAGGTTGCTCTGGCCACCCTATAAAGGCGGTTACCCGTTGCGACTGTTCCGCTGGCTGCGTCCCGTCCGACGCGCTCTCCGGGCTGGTGGCGACTTCGTGCCCCGTCGCCGCGGAATCCGGGTCTGAAACGGTCTGCAACGGTCTGCAATGGTCGGCCACGCGACCGCTTGCAATCCCGATCCGTCCCGTTTCGCCGGGATGGAGACGAGACGCCGTGGAGGGCCAGAACTGCCGAATTCTCGCCGGAGGCGGCCTGAAACGGTCTGCAACGGTCGCAACGCTCGACGGGGTTTTTGGGGGTGACCGTCCAACCGAAGAGCGATGAGACGGAACGCTCGCTTCGCTGTCGTACTCGTGCTCGCCGTCGTGACGATCGGAACGCTGGCTGCCGTCGGGGCCGCCCAATCCGGCTCGACGGACGCCGCAGCCGCCAACGAGACGAACGGCACCGTCGACGTCAGCGTCGGTGCCCAGCTCTCGACGGTGATCGCGACGAGCACCACAGAGGTCCGGACGGAGGTCGAGGACGCCGGTTTCTCCTACGAGTTCGAGACCAGCGACCGAGAGGAGGCCGTCGCCGAGCGCGCGGCCGAACTGCGCGAGCGGGCTCGCGAGATCCGGGAGGAGTACCGCGAGACCACTGAGGAGTTCCAGGCTGGCGATATCTCTCGCGAGACCTACGCCGGCCGCCTCGCGACCATGAACGACCGGTCGCAGCAGCTCCAGGCAAGCGTCGACCGCCTCGCGGCCCGCGCGGCCGCCCTCGACAACGCCACTCGTGACCGGACCGGCGCCAACGAGACTGCGATCGACCGGATCGAAGACGACCTCGACGCGGTCGAGGGCGCCGGCCCGCGCGCGCTGCTGGCCCGGTTCACCGGCCGAACCAGCGGCGAACTCGAGATTCACGTCGACGGCGGCGTCCGGATCGAGGCCGAGGGTGAGGACGGCGAGCGCTCCCGGGAGATCCGGCGGCCCGGTGACGCCTCGCTGAACATCACCGTCAGCCAGGACGCCGCACTGGCGACTGCACGAGGCGCGCTCTCAGACGCCGGCAACTGGACGCTCGTCGAGGCGAGCGTCCACGAGGAGGACGGCCAGCACCGCTTCGAGTTCGAACTCGACGCGACAGGGGACGGCGAGGCCGAGGTCCGCGTCGACGGCTCCAGCGGCGAGGTCGTCCGCGTCGAGGCGGAGATCGAGCCCGGAGACGCCGACGACGATGACGCCGACGAACGCGAGGACGACGCCGACGAGGACGACACCACCGAGTCCGAGCGCGAAACCGAAGACGAGGACGTCGAGACGGAAGACGAGGGCGTCGAGACAGAGCACGAGGATGGCGAGACGGAGATGGAAACCGAGACAGAGGCCGAGTCAGACGGCCCGGCGACCATCGACGTGGCGGTCGTCGAGGGCACGCCGGAACCGGGCGCGACCATCACGGTCGCGGTCACAAGCGACGGTGAGCCGGTCTCGGGTGCCGCCGTCGCGCTCCAGGGTGACGTTGTCGGCACGACCGGGGCGGACGGTCGCCACCAGGTGACGCTGCCGGACGCCGAAGACGTCAGGATCCGTGCCGAGACAGACGACGCAGACGCCGACGTCGAGTTCGAATTCGAGGACGACGACGGCGCCTAGGCAGCGCGGTTCGGTTACGCGTTTCTCGCGAACGTCAAAAATCCGGTGTGCCCGACACCGGCCGTGCTCGGCCGCGACCCGCGCTCGTCGAAGTCCATCCGGCGCTGGATGGTCTCCTTGGTCCGCACCTCTGCCAGCCCCACCTCGTGGGCGGTCTCGACCACGTCGCGCGTCCCCTCGACGAAGGGCGAGTAGACGGCGACGAAGCCGCCCGTCACGAGCAGGTCGGGCGCGTGGGCGACCACCTCGGCCGCGTCCTCGGTGTCGAGCGTCAGCACGTCGAAGCTGGCCGATTCGAGGTCCCCGACGTGCTCTCGCAGATCCCCGGTCCGCACGTCCACCGAATCGGCCACACCGCCCAGGGCCATGTTCTCGCGGGCGTTCTCGGCGAAGTCGGGATCGCGCTCGTAGGTCACGACGTCGGCACCGGCGCGTGCGGCGTAGGCGGCCAGCACGCCGGTTCCGGTCCCGGCGTCCAGGACGCGATCCCCGCCCGAAATCCCGGTCTCGCCCAGCACCAGCCCGACGTCGCGGGGCATCATCGGTGCGCCGGTCCGGTCGAAGTGCTCGAAGAGGTCCGGACCACGGAGTGCTCGAGCCGTGAACTCCGTTCCGAGGTGGGTCGCAACCGTGTCGCCCGGCTGGACGTCCTCGGGAATTTCCAGCACGCCCAGGTCCGTCTCGAAGGTCTCGCCGGGCTGCAGGAGGTACTCGCGGTCGTCAGTGACGAACAGGAGGGCCACTACTCCAGGCGCTCGACGGCAGCGGCGAGGTCGCCGTCGGTCGCCTCCAGGGCCTCGCGGGCGTCGTCCTCGGTGGCACCGGTGCGCTGGGAGACGATCTCGACGTCGGCCTGCGGGATGCCGTCGTCGCCGGCGTCGGCAGCCTCGGCGCCCGACTCGTCACTGCTCGCCTCGCCGCCAGCCCCGCGCTCGCGGGACTGGGGTTCGCCGACGATCTGGTAGGTCTGCTGGCCCTGGGCGTCCATCAGCTGAACTTCGGCGTCGTCGAAGACCAGGTCCTCGTCGGCCGTGCGGATCACGACCTCCTCGGCCTCGATGTCCTCGATGTCGATGCCCATCTGCTCCATCATCTGCTTCATCTTGCGCGGGTTCAGTCCGCCGCCTCCGCCTCCTCCAAACATACCTCCGGATTCTCCCCCACCGATGAAAAGACCTGCGTTGCGTGGGCTCTCCGCGGCGGGCACCTACTCCGCGCCCTCGCGGACCCGCACCGCCACGCCCGTCTCGAAGTCGCCCATCCCCGCGCCGGACAACTCCGCCCGCCCGACGGCGAGCAGATCGCCCCCGGCGTGCTCGACGAGCACCTCGTCCAGCGGTCGGATCGCCGGATCGAACTGCTGGACGAACTTCGCCATCGCGTTGCGCCCCTCGCGGACGAACGGCTCGCTCTCGTCGCCGACGACTACGCGGTACGCCGGCGGGTCGAGGGCGGCCTGGAGCCGGCGCCCGCCCGCGAGCCCGAGGCGCAGTCGCCCGTCGACGCCGTACGTGACCAGTCGGCCCGACTCGCCGTGGACCTGCCGGGGGCGTCCGGAACTGGTGTGAGTGACGTCCGGCTCGCCGTCGTCGGGGAACAGGGCCGGCCCCGCGCCGCGCCCGAACTGGTAGTTCGCCACCCGACGCAGCAGTGTCCGGTCGCCCTCGTCCATTGCGGTTCCGTCTGTCGCCCGCGGTGATAACGCCTGCGTCACGGGACGATGAGGGCGGCCGGCGGATCCGGCGTCTGCAACCGCCCTGATGGCGCCGTCCGTGCACCTCCCGTCCGTCGCATGGCTGGACGACGCCCCCTCACGTCACAGAAGGAACCGATCCCCGTCGGCGCTCATGTCGGTGAACGAATCGACGGCGTCCACGAGGGATTCCGCGGTCGACTCCTGGAAACAGATCGCCTCCACCCGCACGCCCTCGTGTTTCAGGTACTGACACAGCCGCGCGAAGTCGCCGTCGCCGGTACACAGGACGACGGTGTCGACGTGCGTCGCCATGGAGACGGCGTCGAGACTCATCCCGACGTCCCAGTCGGCCTTCTTCGATCCGTCGCCGAAGGTCCGGATCTCCTTGATGCGCGTCTCGAAGCCGATGTCGACCAGGGCCTCGAAGAAGCTCTCCTCTTCGGGGGCGTCCGCGCGGATGACGTAGGCGATGGCCCGGGTCAGACTGCGGCCGTCGACGGCCGCTTCGAGGAGGGACGCGTAGTCGATGTTGCGGGAGTAGAGGCTCTGGGCGGTGTGATAGAGGTTCTGCGAGTCGGCGAGGACCGCGACTCGCTGATCCGGGTGGATCTCGCTCATGGTGACTGTCTGTCCGGGCCAGGGAGAAAGGGTTTGTCCTGTGGTGGCGCCGGTTCAGGAGCGAAGCGCCTGGACGCGCTTCTCGATCGGCGGGTGCGTGGCGAAGATGGTCTGCATCAGGCCGCGGCTGGTGTCGTTGATCATGAGCGCGCCGACCTGGTCGTCGGCGTTCAGGCCGGCCTGCTGTTGCTGCTGGCGACCGCGTCCGCCACGTGCCTGCTGGGCCTGCTGGGCGCGCTCGGCACCGTCGCTAATCTTCTCCAGGGCGCGGGCCATCGCGTCCGGATTGCCCGTCACGTCGGCGGCGTCGGAGTCGGCGACGTACTCGCGGTACCGGGAGATTGCCATCACGAATATCATCACGATGAGCTGGGCAATCTGGCCGGCAATCATGCCGAAGATGTAGGCGCCGATGTTGCGCTCGCCGCCGAAGATGACGGCGAACTGGACGGCGATGCCGACCATCGAGGCGATGGACTGGCCGATGAGCATCATCACGACGTCCCGGTTCCGGATGTGGGCCAGTTCGTGGGCGAGCACGCCTTCCAGTTCGTCGCGCTCCAGGAGCTGGATGATCTCCTCGGAGACCACGACGACGCCGGCGCCCTTCCGGCCGACCGCGAACGCGTTGGGGACGCCCATCTCCGCGACCATCAGCCGGGGCTTGTCGATGCCCATCTCGCGGCTGAGGTGCTCGACGGTCATGTGAATGTCCTGGTACTGTCCCTGTTCGGGCATGTCCTCCGCCCCGACGCTCTTCAGGGCCGCCCACTTGCCGAACTTGTACTGGAACCCCACGAAGAGGATGCTGCCCAGCAGTACGATGGGCAGAATCCCCTGTCCGTACATGGCGAACGCGACCGCGGCGATAGCAGCGTAAAAGGCAAACAGGATGCTGCCCGCGAGCGCCATCCGCACCTTGAGACCGAAGTGTCCTACCATCGACGACCAATAGGGAGCCAAGTGGCAAAAATGAACCGTTCCGTGTGGTGGACTGACAGGGGTCTGCTCCGCCGCTGTCGGGGGTTCGGCAGTCCCCATCCACAACTGCTAAGGGGCTCGAACGCAGTCGTAGGGATATGACGCACGCCGCGGCCGACGCCGTTCGCGCCGACCAGCGTGGCGTGTGCGTTTTCTCCAAAGGCAAACGGTGACGAGACTCGCGGCGGCGTAGCGCCCCGTCGCGGGTCGACCGGTGTGGACTCGTCGACTTCCGTACGATACATCACCTGGCGGGTCCACGTACGACCAACGACCGACCGGCTTCAGACCACCGCGATTCAGACCACCACTCACACCATGACAGAGTTCGACACGTTCGGCGGCGTGTACCCCGCGATGTGCACGCCATTCTACGAGGACGGTAGTATCGACTTCGACACGCTCCGCGCAGACGCCCGACGCCTCGAAGACGAGGGCGTCGACGGCGTCGTTCCGATGGGCTCGACCGGCGAGTCTGCGACCGTCAGCCACGACGAACACGTAGAGGTCGTCGAGGCTGTCGCCGAGGCCGTCGACGACGTGTCGGTCATCGCCGGCGCCGGCTCGAACAACACCCGCGAGGCCGTCTCGCTGGCCGAGCGGTCCGTCGACGCCGGGGCCGATCACCTCCTGCTCATCTCGCCGTACTACAACAAGCCCGAACGGGCGGGCTTCGTCGAGCACTACGAGACCATCGCCGACGCCGTCGACGTGCCCCAGATCATCTACAACGTCCCCTCGCGGACGGGCCGGTCGGTGCCTGTCGAGGCGACGGTCGAACTGGCTGCTCACCCGAACATCCAGGGCTACAAGGCCGCCAGCGGCGACCTGAACCTGGTCTCAGAGATCATCGAGAACACGCGCGACGAGACCTTCGACGTCCTCTCGGGCAACGACGGCGAGACGCTGCCGATCCTCTCGATCGGTGGGACTGGCTGCATCAGCGTCGCCGCGAACGTCGAGGCGCCGCGCATGAGCGACCTCATCTGGAGTGCCCACGATGGCGACTACGAGCAGGCCCGCGACCTCCACCACGAACTCGGGCCGCTGTTCCGCCACCTGTTCGTCGAGACCAACCCGATCCCGGTCAAGGCCGCGATGGAGATCCGGGGCCACATGTCCGGACGCGTGCGCTCGCCGCTGAGCGAGCTCTCCGAGGACAACTACCGGGAGATGGCGTCGATCCTCGCGGCCCTGGAGGCGGAGGCCGCGGAGGCACGATGAGCCAGGACGGGGAGACGAGCGCCGTCACCGTCGCCGTGAACGGCGTCGCCGGCCGGATGGGTCGGACCATCGTCGAGACCGCTGCCGGCCGTGAGGACGTCATCGTCGCCTTCGGGTTCGACGTGGACGACGAGGCGGACGTCGACGTTCCTGTCTACGCGCCCGGCGAAGCGGCGACCGCTCTCGCCGACCGCGCGCCCGACGTCGTCGTTGACTTCACGGTCCCCGAGGCGACGCTCGACCTCGTGGGGGCCTGCGAGGAGGCGGGCGTCCCCCTCGTCATCGGGACGACGGGCTTCGAGGACGCGGGTTTCGACCGCCTCCAGGCCGCGAGCGAGTCCGTCGGGGTCCTGAAGGCCACGAACTTTTCGCGGGGTATCCAGGCGTTCCTCCGGGCACTCGGCCCGGCACTGGAGACCCTCGACGAGTACGACGTCGAACTGGCCGAGACGCACCACAACGCCAAGATCGACGCGCCGAGCGGGACCGCGAACACCATGCTGGAGACGATCCAGGAGCACCGCGACCTGGACCCGGTCTACGGCCGCGAGGGCGTCCAGCCCCGGGAGGACGACGAGGTCGGGGTCCTCGTGAGTCGCCTCGGCGACGTGCGCGGGGAACACGAGGTACGTCTCGGCGGCAACGACGAGGTGCTGACGCTCGCCCACCGCGCGGAGGACCGCGGCGTCTTCGCCGCGGGCGCCCTCGACGCGGCCGCGTGGCTCGCGACCCAAAACCCCGGTTGGTATACCTTCGGGGACGCAATCGACGCGACATGACGCTGGAGAGCGAAGTAACGCGGCTCTGGGAGCGCTACCAGGACGGTCTCACGGCGGCGGACGCCGAGCCACAGGACTACACCCTCATCGAGGAGTTCTTGGCGGCCCTGGAAGAGGGCGAGGTCCGCGCCGCGGAGAAGGTCGACGGCGAGTGGGAGGCGAACGCCTGGGTCAAGCAGGGCATTCTCTGTACCTTCGGCCTGCGCGAGATCACCGCCCACGAGTACGGCGACGTCACCTACAACGACGTGATGCCGCTGCTCGACACCGCGGACCTCGGCGAGCGCGGGACGCGCAACACCCCGAACGGGACCGTGGTCCGCCGCGGCGCGCGCCTCGGCAGCGACGTCATCATGATGAGCCCCTCCTTCGTCAACGTCGGCGCGTACGTCGGGGACGGGACGCTCGTCGACTCCTGTGACACCGTCGGCTCCTGCGCCCAGATCGGCGAGAACGTCAAGCTGGGCGCCAACACGCTCATCGGCGGCGTCCTCGAACCGGTCGAGGGCGCGCCGGTCGTCGTCGAGGACGACGCGTCCCTGGGCGCGGGCTGTCGGGTCACCTCGGGGTTCGTCGTCGGCGAGGGCGCCGTCGTCGGAGAGAACACGCTCCTCACGCCGCGGATCCCGGTCTACGACCTCGTCGACGAGGAGATTCTCTACGGCCACCTCCCCCCGGAGCGCCGGGCGTTTACGCGCTACGTCGACTCCTCGGTCGGCGACCACGACCTCTTCGACGGTGGCGCCTACAAGCCTGCGGTCGTCGCGACCCACGTGGAGGCGGAGACGCTGGAGGCGACCGAGCGCGAGGACGCGCTGCGGGAGTAGGTTGGCTACCAGTAGGTACCTATTTACGGACTCTCCTTCCATTGGCTGACCAACAGGTGAACGTGCCGACATGCGATTGGGCTGGGGGAGGCTGCGCAGGGGGCCGCCACGAGGCGCGTGGCTCGCGCTCGTCGCCCTCCTGGCGACGCTCGTGCTCTTCGGTGGGTCGGTGGGTGCGAACCAGCCCGCTGTGGTCGCCCAGGCACAGGTTCAGGCGCCCCCGAACGCGACGCTGTCCGTCTCGCCCAACCCGGCCCATCCCGGCGAGACGATCGTCTTCGACGCCCGTGACTCGACGGCCCCGAACGGCACCGTCTCGGCCTGCGAGTTCGACGTGGACGGCGACGGGACGTACGACACCGAGGGTGGCGACTGCGTGGTCGAGTACCCCTACTACGCCGCGGGCAGGTACGCGATCAGCGTCCGCGTCACCACCTCGGACGACCGCACCGCGACCGCCAGCGAGACGCTCGTCGTCACCGAGAACGAGGCGCCGAGCGCGACGATAGCGGTCGACCCCGAGTCGCCACGGCCAGGCGAGCGCGTGACCCTCGTGGCCGACGCGACGGACGACGATGGCACGGTCGTGACCTATCGGTGGCGGATCGACGACGTGAACCGGACTGGGCGGACCGTCGAGACTGCTTTCGAGACCGTGGGTGACCACGCCGTCTCGCTGACGGTCGTCGACGACGACGGGGCGACCGCGGACGCGAGTGCGGCCGTGTCGGTCCTCGCCAACCGACCGCCGAGCGCCGGTCTGGCCGTCGACCGTTCCGACGTGACGGTCGGCGAGTCGGTCCGACTCGACGCCAGTGGAACCACCGACCCCGACGGCCAGGTCGTCGAGTACCGGTGGGACCTCGACGGCGACGGCGCGGTCGACCGGACGACGGCAGATGGGACGACGACGTTCGAGCCGGCCGAACCCGGCGAGTTCACCACCAGCGTCACCGCCGTCGACGACCGGGACGCGGTGGACACGGCGACCGTCCAGTACGCGGTCGCGTCCCAGGGATCCGACGGGACCGGCGCTGACGGATCGGACTCGGGGCGTGCCCAGCCCGGCGGGGTCGGCGGCGTCGACGCCGGACTCGCGACCGGACTGCTCGTCGTCCTGACGGTGCTGGCGGTCGGGATCGCTGGCGTGGCGGTCCGTCGCAAGGAGGCGGTCGCAGAACGTGCAGACCGACTGCGGGACCTGCTGACCCGCGGGGACGTCCGTCGCCGCCTCGCGAAGAAGGGCTCCGGGGCTGCGGTGAAGAAGGTCGCAAAGGCCGCGCTCCGACGCTTCTCGGACCTGATCGAGGCTGGGGGCGAACTCGTGGGGAACGTGTTCGAGGGGATCGGCCGTGCGATCAAGCGCGCCAGCCAGCGGGTCGCCGAGTGGCTCCGCCGACTCGGGAGCTAGCCTCAGTCGACCTCTGCCGTGGCCGGTTCGGTCTCGGTGTGGGGCATCTCGGCGGCGAGCTGGTCGACGCCCTCGACGAGGAGCGCGACGACCAGCGGGCCGGCCACGATACCGATCATCCCGAGGCTGGTCAGGCCGCCGATGAACCCGATGAAGTAGAGACTTCCCGAGAGACCGCCCGTGTATCGGGCGAGGCGCGGCCGGACGAGCACGTCCGGGAGCCACCCGAGGATCAGGCCACCGCCGACGAGCATGATCGCCGAGGCCTGGACGTCGCCGGCGAGGAACTCGACGCCAGTCACGGCGGCCACGAGGACGACGGGGCCGATGATCGGGAGGAACTGGAGGACGCCCGCGATCGTGGCCAGAACGAGGACGTAGTCGTAGCCGAGGAGCCAGAAGAAGGGGAGGGCGATCAGGAAGGCACCCGCGGCCGTCCCGACCTGGAGGACGAGGATGGACGTCAGCGTCTCCCTGGCCCGGTCCTCGAGGGCTTCGACGAAGGGGACGTAGGTCGGCGGGACCGGCGCGAGGATACCCTCACGCGCCCGCTCGTGGCCGAGCAGGAGCCCGAAGACGACCACGCCGAACAGCGCGAGCTTGATGCTCGCCGCCGAGAGGAAGACGGCGAAGTCGAGGAGGAGCGGCGGGAGGTACGAGGCGAACGCGTCGGCCACCGCGTCGCGGGTGATCGTGAATCCGACGCCGGCCACCGCCAGGTCGACGGCGTCGGGCAGGGAGCCGACGACCGCGGCTACCTCGTCGCGTCGGCGGAAGGCGACGACGGCCAGTGGGGCGAGGACGACCACGACGGTGGCGACTGCGAGAACCGCCGTCGCGATGCTGGCACGACGGCGACCCCAGCCGCGGGCCAGGAACCGCGCCTGGACGGGCGAGAGGACGAACGCGACCGTGATCGCGAAGAGGACGGTCCCGAACAGGTCACGCAGGACGACGGCGGCGAGCAGCGCCAGCACCCCCACGGCGATTCCCACGACGGTCCGCGTTCGCACGGCCATGGCCGGCGTTCACCCGGTCATGTGATATATCTTTCACACGTGTTGGCCGGACGGCCGACTCGGCGGTCGCTCCGGCCTGGGAAACGGAATTCTTGTTAGGCCCCGGCCTCGTTGACGTGGCAATGACCGACTCGCCGCCCGTCCGTCGCCTCGCGGACTGGGACCACGACCGGCTCGCGGCCCTCGCCGAGGCCAACGACACGCCGCTGTACGTTCTCGACGTGGCCCGCGTTCGCGAGAACTTCCGGCGCTTTGCCGCCGCCTTCCCCGACGCCCACGTCATGTACGCGGCGAAGGCCCACACCGGTCGCGCCGTCCTTGAAGCCGTCCTCGACGCGGGGGGAGACATCGAGTGCGCAGCGTGGGGTGAACTCCAGCGGGCGATCGACGCCGGCGCGGACCCGGACACCCTCCAGTACACGGCCGTCAACCCACCGGACCGCGACCTCGACTACGCGGTCGACCTGGCGGCTGACTACCCGGGGCTGACGATCACCGCCGGCGCCCGCGACACCTTCGACCGCCTGGCTGCGCGCGGCTACGACGGCCGCGTCGCCATCCGCGTCAACCCCGGCATCGGGACGGGCCACCACGAGAAGGTCGCCACGGGCAAGGACGCCAAGTTCGGCATCCCCGCCGGCCAGGTGACCGACGTGGCCCGCGGCGTCGCCGACCGGTTCGACCTCGTCGGGATTCACGCCCACGTGGGCAGCGGCGTCCTGACGGACGACCTAGACGATCACACACGTGCCATCGCGACCGTCGCCGACCTGGCCCGGGACGTGATCGAGGCGGTCGGCGGCCTCGAGTTCGTGGACGTCGGCGGCGGCTTCGGCGTCCCGTACCGCGAGGACGAGCCACCGCTGGAGATGCAGTCGGTCGGCGAGCGCGTCCGCGAGGCCGTCGGCGACCTCGACGCACGGTTGAAGCTCGAACCCGGCCGGTACGTCGTCGCCGACGCCGAACTGATCCTGACCGAGGTCAACACTCGCAAGGAGACGCCCGAATCCACCGTCATCGGCGTCGACGCCTCCCTGGCGACGCTCATCCGCCCCGCGATGTTCGGCTCGTACCACCCGATCCGGAACGTCTCGGCGCCGGATCGGGAGGCGGAACCCGTCTCCGTGGGCGGGCCCTGCTGCACCAGCGCCGACGTCTTCTGTACCGATCGGCCAATCGCCAGCCCCGAGCGCGAAGACCTGCTGGCCATCGGGAACGCGGGCGCCTACGGGTACGAACTCGCCAACCAGTTCCACTCACAGCCCCGTCCGGCCGAAGTTGCCCTCGACGGCGACGAGGAGCAGGTCGTCCGCCGGCGCGAGACGCTCGCGGACGTGACGCGCGTCGAGCGCGAGGCCGGTGAGGGACCCGAGCCGTCGGGGGAGTGACCATGGCCTTCGACGTGGCGACCTTCCACCGCGCGGCCGTCGAGACGCCCGCCCACGAGGACGTGGGCGCGATGCGGGACCTGCTCGTCGAGACCCTCGAAGCGAATGGCGTCGAGGCGACCGTCGACGACTGGGGCAACGTCGTCGCCACGCGTGGGCCGTCAGCCGACCGGGCCGACTGGCACCTCGTGTTCAACACACACGTGGACACCGTTCCGCCACACGTCCCCTACGACCGAGACGGCGACGTGGTCCGGGGCCGGGGCGCCTGCGACGCGAAGGGACCGCTGGCGGCGATGGTCGGTGCCTTCCTGGCGGCCGACCTCGGGGTGGGTCGGCTGACGCTGGCGATCACGCCCGACGAGGAAACGACCCAGACCGGCGCGGCCCACCTGGCCGACCGGCTCTCCGCGGACGGCTACGTCGTCGGCGAACCGACGGACCTCGACGTCTGTACCGCAGCACGCGGCCAGTTCGAGGGGACGGTCACGATACACGGCGAGAGCGGCCACGCGGCGAGTCCGGAGACCGGTGCGAACGCCATCGCGGCGGCGGAAGCGGTCCTCGGCGGGATGGCGAGCTACGACGCGGAGCGCGGCCCGGGCGAGCACGAGACGCTCGGGCCGCCGCTGCTCACGCCGACGATGATCGAGGGTGGCGAGGCCACGAACCAGATTCCGGCCGAGTGCCGGATCACCTTCGACCGCCGGAGCGTCCCTCCGGAGACCAGTGCCGAGTTCCCGGCGGCTCTGGTGGACCACCTTCGCGCGCACCTCCCCGACGGGCTGTCGCTCTCGGTCGAGCTGATTCGACCAGACACGCCGTTCCCGGAGGCCTTCGCGACCGAGGCGGACGCGGATCTCGTCTCGGCGCTCCAGCGGGCGGGTGCGGGCGAGGTTCGCGCTTTCGGCGCCGCCACCGAAGCCTCCCACTTCGCACCCGACGCCCCGACGGTCGTCTTCGGTCCGGGCGTCCTGGCCGACGAGGAGGGTCCCGTGGCCCACGCGGAGCGGGAGTACGTTGACCTCGGGCAGGTCCGTCGGGCACGCGACGTGCTCGTCGCGCTGCTCGAAGACGGCGTGGCGTGATCGTCCCGCCGAAGATCGGCGTCTGGGCCGTCTCTTACCGGTTCGCGTCGACCAGGTCGGCCGCGAGACCGGTGTAGGTCTCCGGCGTCAGGGCTGCGAGTTCCTCGCGGACGGACTCGTCGACGTCGAGGTCCTCGAAGAGTGCGTGGAAGTCCTCGAGGCTCGCGCGCTCGCCGCGCGAGAGGTCCTTGACGCGCTCGTAGGCGTCGGTGTGGCCCTCGCGCCGGAGGATTGTCTGGACGGCCTCGCCGATGACCTCGGGGTTGGCCGCGAGGTCGTCGGCCATGACCTGCTCGTTGGGCACGACCGTCGCGAGGCCGGTCTCGCACTTCTCGTAGCCGATCAGGCAGTGGGCGAAGGCGGCGCCGACGTTGCGTTTCACCGTCGAGTCCGAGAGGTCGCGCTGGAGGCGCGAGGTCGTGACGTAGTTCGCGAGGAAGTCGAGGTCGGCGTTCGCCTTCGAGAGGTTGCCCTCGCTGTTCTCGAAGTCGATGGGGTTGACCTTGTGGGGCATCGTCGACGACCCGGTCTCGCCCTCGACGGCCTCCTGGCCGAGGTAGCGCTGGGAGACGTACAGCCAGGCGTCGCGGTCCAGGTCGAGCAGGACGTTGTTCGCGCCGCGGATGGCCGCGAGCAGGGCGGCGAGGTCGTCGCAGGGATTGACCTGCGTCGTGAGGGCGTCGTGGTCGAGACCGAGCGAGTAGACGAACTCCGTCGCGAACGTCGGCCAGTCGACGTCCGGGTAGGCCGCGACGTGGGCGGCGTACGTCCCGCTGGCGCCGGCGAGCTTGCCGGACAGGTCGTCCACCGCCGCCTCGACGCGGCCGATGGCGCGGCCGAGCCGGGAGGCGTAGACGGCCATCTCCTTGCCGAAGGTCGTCGGCGTCGCTGGCTGGCCGTGCGTCCGCGCGAGCATCGGCAGATCGCGGTGCGTCTGGGCGAGGTCGGTCAGTTCGTCTCGGACCGTCCGGAGTCGGGGGACCAGGACCTCGGTGACGGCGTCGCCCCAGCACAGCCGGTAGGCGAGGTTGTTGACGTCCTCGCTGGTCAGGCCGAAGTGGATCCACTGGTCGATCTCGAGGTCCGGCGGGCGACGGAGGCGCAGGAAGTACTCGACGGCCTTCACGTCGTGGTTCGTGGCCGCGTACCCGCCGTAGCCCTCCGTCTCCAGTTCTTTGACGACGGTCGCGTCCTCCGCGTCGAAGTCCTCGTAGAGTTCGCGGAGCGAGCGGCGGTCGTCGCCGTCCAGTGCCAGCGGCGTCGCGTCGAGGTCGGCCAGCGCGAGGAGGTACTCCACCTCGACCTCCAGGCGGGCGCGCATGAGCGCCTGCTCGCTGGCGTACGGTGCCAGCGCCGCGGTGTACCGGGCGTAGCGGCCGTCCAGTGGCGAGACGGCGGCGAGAGCGCGGTCTGTCATGGCCAACAGTCCTCGGGAGCGGCGAAAAAGCCTGCCGGTCTCCCGTCTCAGTCCGGGTCGGACGGCCCGGACTCGGCCTCCGCACCCGTCTCACGGTCGTCGACGGTCACCGCTCCCCCGGGGCCCAGGGTCAGGCGATGGTACAGCGACTCGTACCGCGCGACCTTCCGCAGGAGGAAGAGGAGGAGCAGGCCGTCGAAGGCGACGACGAAGGCGACGAAGGTCGCCTGGGAGAGGGGAACGTAGCTGACGACCGTATTGTAGAACGCGTGGGCCCCCGCCGCGAGCACGATGCCCTTGACGACGATCGGGCCGCGGCGCTCGGGGTTGAACTTCGCGAGCCCGAGGTAGTAGCCGGCCAGCGCCGAGAACAGGACGTGACCGGGCCCGACGAAGAAGCGGCCGACGGCCGTCTGCGTCGCCGACCAGAACTGCACGGCCGTCCCGGCTTGCTGTGCCATGAGGTAGGCGTCGAGGATGTAGTTGAGGTTCTCGATCGCGGCGAAGCCGAGACCGGCGACGGCGCCGTAGACGACGCCGTCGACGACGGTGCCGAAGGTCGGCTGGTCGAAGGCGTGGATGCGGACCGCGAGCCACTTGACTGACTCCTCGACGGGGCCGACCACCGCGAAGAAAAACACCGCCAGCCCGATGGGCCCGAGCGCGTCGAAGGGGGCCCGAACGAGGGTGTTCACCACCGCCGCGAAGGTGGCAAAGAGGATCGAGAGGAGGAAGGTCACGGCGAGCGGTTCGAGCGGCTCGCGTTGGGTCGGATCGCCGATCCAGAGGTAGCCCATGAGGACGAGCGCGGGGACGACCGACAGGAGTGCCAGGAGCCCGAGGTACGGCTGATCGGCGACGACTGGCACCGCGAGGCCGAACAGGCCGAGAAAGAGCACCAGGGCGAGCACGACGAGGGCACTGGAGCGCGCACGCCGGAGCCCGGCGTACAGCCCGACGGCCACGCCGTCGACTGCGCTCCGGACCTCCCAGGTCGCCACGTCGTAGAGGTCGATCCGGCCGCGAAACGCAGCCTGGACCGGGTCCGTCGGCCCAGACGACGCTGCCCCGTCGTCGGACGCCTCTGCCCGGTCCGAGCGATCCCCGTCCTCCGGGTCGTCCGGCGAATCCGGGTCTGTCATGCGTCACCGTTCGACCGGGCGAGTGAAGTCGGTTTCCACGCCAGCCGACGCCGCCCGAGTCGCAACGCATTTGCGGGCGCCACGCGGGCATTCGCACATGAAACTCGCCGGCATGGCCTCGAATCGCGGGCGGAACCTCGCGAACATCGCGGACCGGGAACCGGGGGGCGTCTCGTTCAGCGTGATCCTGACGAACGACGCCGATGCACCGATCCTGGAGAAAGCGTCGACTCGCGGCATCCCGACGGAGGCGATCCCGCGCGCCGAGGGGGAGTCACGCCGCGACCACGAGGAGCGCGTCCTCGACGCCCTCGCGGACTACGAGGTCGACCTCGTCTGTCTCGACGGCTACATGCGCATCCTCTCGGACACCTTCCTCGACGCGGCACCGACCACGCTGAACGTCCACCCCTCCCTGCTCCCCTCCTTCCCCGGCATGGACGCCTGGGGCGACGCGCTCGACGCCGACGTGAGCGTCACCGGCTGCACCGTCCACGTCGTCACCGACGCCACCGACGAGGCGGGCGACGTCGTCGAAGAGCGGGTCGACGCCGGCCCCATCGTCACGCAAGAGCCGATCCCCGTGTACGCGGGCGACGACGCCGACTCCCTCGCGGACCGCGTCCTCTCCGAGGGCGAGTTCCGGGCCTACCCGCGAGCAGTCAAGTGGTTCGCCGAGGGCGCGGCGACCGTCGACGACGGCGAGTCGGTGACCGTCGAGGCCGACGACGCGGGGACCTTCCCGGCACGACGACTCACCTCGGGCGACCGCGCCGCGAGCCTGCGCTACGGGGAGAATCCCCACCAGGACGCAGCCATCTACGCCGACTACGCCGTGGACGAGGCGAGCGTCGTCCACGCCGACCAGTTGAACGAGGGCGCGAAGGCCCTCTCGTACAACAACTACAACGACGCCGACGGCGCCCTGAACCTCATCAAGGAGTTCGACGAGCCGGCGGCCGCGGTCATCAAGCACACCAACCCCGCGGGCTGTGCGACCGCCGACTCCCTGGCCGACGCCTACGACCGCGCGCTCCGGACAGACCCGATGAGCGCGTTCGGGGGCATCGTCGCGCTGAACCGGACCTGCGACGCGGCCACCGCAGAGCAGATCGTCGACTCCTTCAAGGAGGTCGTCGTCGCGCCGGACTACACCGACGACGCCCTGGACGTCCTCTTCACGAAAGAGAATCTCCGCGTCCTCGACGTCGGCGAGTTGGGCGAACGGACCGCCCCGTTCACCGAGAAACAGCTCGTCGGCGGTCGCCTCGTCCAGGAGCGCGACCTGCAGACGCTCACCGCCGACGACCTGGAGGTCGTCACCGAGCGAGAGCCGACCGACGAGCAGGTCGATTCCATGCTCTTCGCCTGGCACACCCTCAAGCACGTCAAGTCGAACGGGATCCTCTTCGCACAGGGCACGGAGACGGTCGGCATCGGGATGGGTCAGGTCTCGCGCGTCGACGCGGTCCGCCTCGCGGCGATGAAGGCCGAGGAGCACGCGGAGGGCAAGCGCGCCGAGGGAGCGATCATGGCCTCGGACGCCTTCTTCCCGTTCCCGGACGGCATCGAGCACGCCGCAGAGGCCGGCATCGAGGCCGTGATCCAGCCCGGCGGGTCGAAGAACGACGACGCGGTGATCGAGGCCGCCGACGAACACGGGATGGCGATGGCCTTCACCGGGACGCGGTCGTTCCGGCACGACTGAGCGTAGCGGAGAGACCCAGCGTCGCGGTCAGCCGGTCTCGGGGCGCTTTAAGGCCCCGCCGTCCCTGCGGTCGGTCATGGACGCGCTTCGCAGGGGTGCGATCGAAGTTGTGCTCGTGGCGCTCGTCGCGGCCGGCGTCGCTTTCTTCGGGTTCGACGTCTCCACGACGGCCGCCGTCCAGACCGGGCTGGTCGCCGCGGCCGTCGCGGTGGCCGTGGTCTACCTCGAGGCCCGGCAGTGGGACGACCACGAGAACGGGGAGTAGGATCGAAACGGGCAGGGGGCTGGCACCGGTAGCCGCGGGCATGAGCGACGTGCCTGACGGAGACGCGCTCTCATCGCTGGCGGACCGCGAGGGCTGGCAGGTCGAGGGGCAGGCCGCGCGCGTCCACTACAGCGGGGAGGGGGACCGCTACAGCGTCGAGTACTACGACCCGAGCGGCTGCGTCGTCTACTGGAAGGTGCCGCCGGCCCAGGGCGGCGAGACGGCGGTGCCCGTTGGCCGCTCGACCGTGCCGACGCCGCTGCGCGAGCGCATCCGCGAGGACCTCCGGGCCGCAGGCGTCGACCCCGAGGTCGAGCGGCGGACGCTCTGACGCAACCGAACGCCTAATGGCGGGGGCGACGATTCCACCACGCATGGAGTACCACGAGGCGGCGAACACCCTGTTCGACCTCCGGCGGTACGCCACGCGGCCCGGGACCGAGGCCACGGCCGCGCTCCTCTCGTACCTCGACGATCCGCAGGACGACTACCACTGCGTCCAGGTGGCCGGATCGAACGGGAAGGGGTCGACCGCCCGCATGCTCGCCTCGATACTTGGAGAGGCCGGCCTGTCGGTCGGCCTCTACACCTCGCCGCACCTCGAGTTCGTCGGCGAGCGCGTCCAGGTCGACGGCCGCTCGCTCTCGAAGACGGCACTCACCTCCTTCGTCGAGACCATCGACCCGTACCTGACCGAGACCGCGGCCGACGGCGCGTCCCCGACGTTCTTCGAGACGCTGACGGGCCTCGCACTCTGGGAGTTCGGTCGCCAGGACGTCGACGTCGCCGTACTGGAGGTGGGTATCGGTGGGTCCCAGGACGCCACGAGCGCCGTTGCGCCTGTCGCGAGCGCGGTCACGAGCGTGACGCTCGAACACACGGCCGTCCTGGGCGACACCGTCGCAGAGATCGCCCGCGACAAGGCCCAGGTCGCACCGGCGGATCGCCCGCTCGTCACGGGTGCGACGGGCCCGGCTCTCGACGCGATCCGGGAGACTGTCGGCGACCCGGTCGTGGTCGGCGGTGCCGGCCCGAGCCTCGCGGCCCACGCCGCGAACGGCGAGGACGGTGCCGCCGATCAGGCCGTGACCGTCGACTACGGGGGCCGGGACGGCCTGGAGGGAATCGTCCACGTCGCGGGCCCGGACTGGAGCGTCTCCACGCACGTGCCCCTGCTCGGGGCACACCAGGCGCGGAACGCTGGAATCGCGGCGACGCTCGCCCGGCAACTCGACGACGCCAGCGTTGCCGACGTGGGTATCGACGACCTGGCGCGTGGCCTCCGCAACGCCCACTGGCCGGGTCGCTTCGAGGTGATGGGTCGGGATCCGCTGGTCGTCCTCGACGGGGCGCACAACCCGGGCGGCTGTGGGGCCGTCGCCGAGACGCTCGATTCGTTCGACGTCGCGGACTGCCACGTCGTCGTCGGCGCGATGGCCGACAAGGACCACCGGGGCATGGCCCGGGCGCTCGACGTGGCCGATCACGTGATCGCGTGCGAACCCGACCGCGCCCGCGCGGAGGCGAAGGACGCCATCGCACGGGCCTTCGAGGACGAAACCGACGCCGCCGTCGAGACGCGCGCAGCCGTCCGGGACGCCCTGGACGACGCACTCGACGCGGCGCGTCCGGAGGACTGCGTCCTCGTCGTCGGATCGCTGTACGCGGTCAGCGAGGCGCGGACGCGCTGGACGCGGACGCAGACCCCGACGACCGTCGACTCGATCGACGAGGCGCGAGCGACGCTCCAGCGGGCGGACGTGACCGAGCCGGGGACCTGGCGGATGCGGGGCAAGGCCGTCCACCGCGTCCTGCGGATGCGCGTCAGGCCGCGACAGGCCCAGTACCTGAAGGAGGAACTCCTCTCGCTCGGCGGCGAGTGTGCCGTCTCCGGGCTGGACGCCGACGACGAGGAGTCGGTTCCCGTCGTCACGATGGCGACGATGGCCCAGTACAAGCGCCTCGTCGAGAAGCTGTCCGGGCAGCCCTACGGCCTCGCGCCGCTGGGCGAGGAGATCCGGGAGACCCTGGAGATCGGGACCGAACCGACGGGAGCCGACGGTCGAGACTACCCGTGGGAGGGCGAGCGCACCGCGGTCATGGGCATTCTCAACGTCACTCCCGATAGCTTCCACGACGGCGGCGAGTACGCGAACGCCGACGACGCGGTGGCGCGAGCCAGGGAGATGGTCGAGGCGGGCGCCGACCTGATCGACGTCGGGGGCGAGTCGACCCGACCCGGCGCCGACCCGGTGCCCGTCGACGAGGAGATCGAACGCGTCGTCCCGGTGATCGAGGCCATCGCAGCCCTCGACGTTCTCGTCTCGATCGACACGCGGAAAGCCACCGTCGCGCGGGCTGCCCTCGACGCGGGCGCGGACGTCCTCAACGACGTCTCCGGCCTGGCCGACCCCGAGATGCGCCTCGTGGCAGCCGACCACGACGTGCCCGTCGTGGTCATGCACTCCCTCGACGCGCCGGTCGACCCGGACCGCGACGTCGAGTACGACGACGTGGTCGACGACGTGATCGCCGACCTGACCGAGCGCGTCCTGCTCGCGGAGAAGGCCGGCCTCGACCGCTCGCAGATCGTCGTCGACCCGGGACTCGGCTTTGGCAAGTCCGCCGCGGAAAGCCTGGAACTGCTGGATCGGACCGGCGAACTGCGGGCGCTCGGCTGTCCGATCCTGCTCGGACACTCCTACAAGTCGATGTTCGGCCCGGTCGAACCGGAGGACGGGAATCGCCGCCAGGCGACCGTGGCGGGGACGGCGCTGGCGGCCGAGCGCGGGGCCGACGTCGTCCGGGTCCACGACGTCGCCGCGAACCGCGCAGCGGTGGACGTGGTCCACGCGGCGACGACTCGGGATGCGGTCGACGGCGACACCTAGAGCCAGCCGTAGTCCGTCCGAAGTTCCTCGTAGAGCGCTTCGTAGTCCTGGCCCACCTCGTCGTGGTCGTAGCTCGCCCACTCCTCGTCGACGGACAGGCGCTCGAAGTCTCCGGCCTCGACGATCGCGTCGGCCATGCCCTGGGGGTCGGTGACGCGGAAACTGCGTTCGTAGTTCTCGACGAGTTCGTGGGCGGCCGAGCGTTCCTGGTACTCCACGATGCCCACACAGCCACAGGCCAGCGCCCAGAGGAGTTCCAGGGGGAACTGCTCGCGGTAGGCGGTCTGGACGAAGGCGTGCGCGCCGCGGTAGATGGCGACGCGCTCCTCGCGGTCGCACTCCCCGGCGAACGTGACGCGGTCGTCGATCCGGAGGTCGGCGGCCTGGCGCTCGTAGTCGGCGCGGTTCGGCCCGTCGCCGACGACCGTCGCGCGCCAGCCGCGGTCCCGCAGCTCCGCGAGCCCGAGGAGGAGGTCCTCGACGTTGGCGCTGTCGTCGAGCGGGTGGGCGAAGGCCACTTCTATCTCCTCGCCGGGCGGCGTCGCCTCGATGGCGTCGAAGTCGATGCTCTCGGGGATCACGCGGACGTCGTCGCCGTCGGCGCCCAGTTCGCGGACCTCGGTCCGGACCATCTCCGAGGGCGTCACGACCACGGCGGGCTCCGTGACGGCCCAACGGGTGAACCGCGAGTCGGGGTCCAGCCCCTCGTCGCCGAACCACTCGACTGCGAGTGGCGCCTGGGCGAGGGTCCCGCCGCTGCTGGCGGCGACGACCTGCTCCGGCGGGGACGGCCGCGCGTGGATCACGTCGGGGCGATGGCGTGCGAGGAGGAAGGGGACGCGCGCGCAGAACGAGGCGATCGCCGGCCCGAGCGTGACGCCGCGGTACGTGACGCCGTCGATCTCGCGGACCGACGACTCGCCGTCCCACCACTGGGCGCAGAAGACGGTGACGTCGTGGCCGGCCTCGACCAGCGTCCGGGCGAGGCGGTCGAAGCGGCGATTGCCCCGGGTCGCGCGGTGGTGGACCGTCTCCATCGCGACCAGGGCGACGCGCATGTGCCGGTCGAGGACGGGGGTCACAAAAAATCCCCCTTATCCCGCGCAACGCATTTGGGGCACTGGCGCGACGTATCGCGGGTGTACGACTACGACCTCGAGCGATACCTGACGGTCCGGCAGGCCTACGGGGCCACCCTCGGCGGGCCGGAGGAGCTCGCCTTCCTCTACGACGCGACCGGCGTCGGCCAGGTCTGGACGCTGTCGGAGCCGGGCGCCTGGCCAGAGCAGCGCACCTTCTTCGACGAACCGGTCTCCTTCGTCGAGGCCTCGCCGACGCGCGGGGAGTGGGTCTTCGGCATGGACGAGGGCGGCAACGAACGCCGCCAGCTGTTCCGCCTCGACGCCGCGGACGGTCGCATCGTCCCCCTCACCGACCGGCCAGCCGCGAAGCACCGGTGGGGTGGCTGGGACAGCGACGGCGACCGGTTCGCCTTCGCCGCGAACCGCCGGGACGAGTCGGTCTTCGACGTCTACGTCCAGGGCCGGGAGCAGCGCGGCGACGACGCCGAACTCGTCCACGAGGGCGACGGCTGGCTGTCGCTCGGCGGCTGGAGTCCCGACGACGACCGCCTGCTCGTGGTCGAGTCCCACAGCAGCTTCGATCAGGACGTGGCCGTCCTCGACCTGGACACGGGCGAGCGCCACGAGCTGACGCCGCCGGACGAGGAGGTCCGCTACGGGAGCGTCCAGTGGGGGCCGGCCGGCGAGGCGCTGTACTGCGTCACCGACCGCGACGCCGACACCCAGTACCTCGCGCGGATCGACGCCGAGACGGGCGACCTGACGACCGTAGCCGACGGCGGCGACTGGTCCATCGACGGCCTCGCACTCCACGAGGAGTCGGGCCTGCTCGTCTACTCCCGCAACGTCGAGGGCTACACGGAACTGACCCTCGGCGAACTGACGGGGCCGACCGAGGTCGACCCGCTCCCGATGCCGGCGCTGCCCGGCGGCATCGCGGGCGGCGTCAGCTTCGCGACCGACGGCGACCGGTTCGCGCTCTCGGCGGCCGGCCGCACGCATAACACCAACGTCACCGTCGTCGACGTGGACGCGGTTCGGGAGGGGGAGGCCGACGTCCAGGTCGGGGGACCGGCAGTGACTGCGGGGGTAGTGGACGGCGACCCAGTGGAGTGGGGCGCGACGCAGTGGACGCGCGCTTCCACGGCGGGGATCCCGCTGGGGACGATGGTCGAGCCCGAACTGGTGCGCTACGAGACGTTCGACGACCGGGAGATTCCGGCGTTCCTCTCGTTGCCCGAGGACGCGACGCCCGGCGAGACGCCCGTGATCGTCGACGTACACGGCGGGCCCGAGAGCCAGCGTCGCCCCTCCTTCTCGGGGCTGACCCAGTACCTCTGCTCGCGGGGTTACGCCGTCTTCGAGCCGAACGTCCGTGGCTCGACGGGGTACGGGCGGGCCTACACGCACCTCGACGACGTCGAGAAGCGGCCGGACGCGGTGCGGGACCTCGCGGCGGCGCACGACTGGCTGTCGGGCCACGACGCCGTCGATCCGGGCCGGATCGCCGTCATGGGCGGGTCCTACGGCGGATTCATGGTCCTCGCGGCGCTCACGACCCAGCCCGACCGCTGGGCGGCGGGCGTGGACGTGGTCGGCATCGCCAACTTCGTGACGTTCCTGGAGAACACCGGGTCCTGGCGGCGGGAGCTACGGGAGGCAGAGTACGGGAGTTTGACCGAGGACAGGGAGCTCCTGGACGCGATCAGCCCGATCAACCACGTCGACGACATCGAGGCGCCGCTGTTCGTGCTCCACGGCGCGAACGATCCCCGGGTGCCGGTCGGCGAGGCCGAGCAGATCGCCGAGCAGGCCCGCGACCAGGGCGTCCCCGTCGAGTTGCTGATCTTCGACGACGAGGGACACGGCATCTCGAAGCTGGTCAACCGCATCGAGGCCTACACGAACGTGGTGGCATTCCTGAACGAGCACGTCTGACCCGCTCGCGGCGGTCTCCACTGGGTGGGAATCGGGCACCCCTCACGCCTTGCGGTTTCACGGACGTTTCAGGCCACGAGAATACTTGGTGGGCTTTAATTGCGTTCGGTCCATGGCCCGTCCATGGGCATCGCGGAGCGGTCGCGGGCGCGAGTCGAGGACCTGCTGTCGGACCTCGAACGGAGTTACGACTCGTTTCCCGTCAACCAGACGACGCTGACACTCCCGGCTGAGCGCTACGAGCGCGCACGGCGGGAGTACGGCGACGGCGCCGTCGACACGTACGTCCGGATCGCGAACGACGACGGCGAGGTCCTGCAGGTCACGGAGGACGGCCAGACCGCCCTCCCGGGTGTCGTGGGCTACCCCGACGACGCCTTCGAGCGCGACCTGGAGCGCCGCGTCGAACGCCAGACCGGCGTCGAGTGTTCGATCGACGGCCTCGACGAGGTCACCATCGCCGGACTCGGGAACGCCGACGACCCCGACGAGGCCACCTTCTATCGCCTGCTGGTCGTCTACCAGGCCAGTTACCGGGGCGGCGAGCCGGCCGAGGGCGCCGAGTGGCACTCGCAGGCGGCCGATCCCCGGCCGGCGTTCGTCTGAGCGTCACTCGGGGAGGACGCCCGTCACTGACGCGACCTCGCGAGCGGCGGCCTCGCTCATTCCGTCGCCGAGGATCGTGTAGCGGTCCCGGATCTCGTGCGCCGTCGTCAGCGCCTCGATCACGGTTTCGGCCGGCACGCCCAGGTCCGCCGCCGTCGTGGGCGCGCCGATGGTCGCCAGCGAGTCGCGGACGTTGCGCCACTGGCCGCCCTCGCCGGTGTGGAGGTATTCGGTCATGATCGAGCCGACGCCCACCTGGTGGCCGTGCAGGGCCGCGTCCGGCGCGAGCTGGTCGAGGCGGTGCGAGAACAGGTGCTCCGCCCCGCTGGCGGGCCGCGAAGACCCCGCGATGGACATGGCGACGCCCGAGGACACCAGCGCCTTCGTGACGATCCAGGCCGATTCCTCCAGGCCCTCCTTGACGTACTCGGCGCGGTCGACGAGCATCTGGGCGGTCATCTGCGAGAGCGCGCCCGCGTACTCCGAGTACTCGACGTTCTTCAGCCGGTGGGCGAGCTGCCAGTCCCGGACGGCGGTGTAGTTGGAGATGATGTCTGCACAGCCGGCGGTCGTCAGTCGCCACGGCGCGTCCGCGATGATCGCCGTGTCGGCCACGACGGCCATCGGCGGTTCGGCCGCGACGCTGTGGCGCGCGTCGCCGTCGGGGACCGATCCGCGGCCGGAGACGATGCCGTCGTGACTGGCGGCGGTCGGGACGGAGACGAAGCCGCAGTTTCGCTCGTCGGCGGCCATCTTCGCGATGTCGATGGCCTTGCCGCCGCCGACGCCGACGAGGTAGCCCGGCTCGATTCGCGCTGCGGCGTCGAGGACGCGCCCGACGGCGTCGAAGCTGGCCTCGTCGACCACCACCGTCTCCGGGTCGGGCCCGAGCGTCGAGAGCTGGTCGACCACGACGTCGCCGGCCACCGAGCCCGCCGTCGGACTCGTGACCACGAGCGGGCGCCCCGCGATGTGGAGGTCGGCCACCGCGTCGGCCGTCTGCTGGATGACGCCGTGCCCGATCACGACGTTCCGGGGCAGCCGAATCCACGTCGACTTGTCGAACATACTCCCCGTGGCGGGGCAGAGGCCAAAACAGTTTGTCCTCGCCGGCGGCCCCCGAGTCCCCTCGTCTCCAGCAATCTCGCCGCTAGCCGCGAACGAGCGACCGGGGCGTGTCGGACCGTGCAAACAGGCCTGGTGCCTGCCGTCGATCGTATGGACTACCTACGAATCGGTAGGACGGTGCTTTCACCTCTTCCGTTCACTGCGAACGCGTCATTATTTTTGGATTATCCGGTTGCATAGTAGTGCCCCGGAAGGGGGGAACGACCATGTCTGACAGAACGCTCGAACTGACGCGGCGGACGGCGATCGGTGGGCTGGGAGCGCTCGCGGCTGCGGTCGGCGTCGGCGCCGGGGGCACCTACGCGTTGCTTCGCGACACCGAACAGAGCGTGGACAACACGCTGTCGATGGGAACGCTCAATCTCCGGACTGAGGGAACAGAGTCGGCGACGACGACGCTCGACGCAGGGGGGCTCGGAACCGGATCTAGCGGCGTCGCCTCGACGACGGTCAACAACGTCGGGAGCCTCGACGGTGTCCTCAACTTCGACGTCGAGGAGATCCGGAACAGGGAGAACGGCATCAACGAACCCGAGTCGGACGCGTCGGCCGAAAACGGCGGCGCACCGGGGGAACTCAGCCAGTACGTGACGCTCCGCCTCGGGTACGACGACAACGGCAACGGCAACTTCAACACAGGCGAAGTGGTCGCAGCCGGCGCCCTCGACGGCATGGAGAACGTCCAGTTCAACCCGACGGTTCCGATTCCGGCCGGGGCGAACCGGCAGTTCTTCGTCGCGTGGGAGATCGACGAGGCGGCCGGCAACGAGGTGCAGTCGGACTCGATCGAGGTCGACTTCACCTTCGAACTGCTCGAACGGGGCCAGGACGCAGACGTCGTCCTCACGGGCGACACGCCCTACGGACAGGGGGCTGGCTTCGCAAACCCGTGGGAGACGTCGAGTACGCTCGCACACACCGGGAGTGGGTCCTGGGGAACCACGAGCGGCAACGGCGGGAAACACGGCTTCTACTTCGCTGGCGACTTCTCGTCCACCTCGCCACTCTCCGGCTACACTGTCTCCGACATCGCGGAGATCTCCTACTGGCTGTACGAGCCGACGGCCCTGGAGGGGGTCGACGTCTACCTGACCATCTACACCCGATCCGAGGGCGACGGAGACGACAGCGGCAGCTTCTACGACAGTCGGCTCCAGGCGCTCCCGTCGGAAGCCAACCGTGGGAGTCCGACCTTCACGCCTGGCGAGTGGACCGAGTTCACGACGACGACCGGTGCCACGAACACGCTGGTCTTCTCCGACACGGGAACTGGTGGTCCAGCGCCGCGTGGCGGGAACTTCAACCAGGACCTGCCCACGCTGGCCCAGCTCCAGAGCGGTGCAATCGACTGGAGCAACTGGGGCGCGAACCTCTCGCTGACCCACGACTACCGGGACGAGGAAGTCCTCGCGCTGTCGCTCCAGACGGGAAGCGCGTCGGGACAGAGCCTCGAGGCCTTCGTCGACGACGTGCAGGTCGAACTCACGAGCGGCGAGACGCTAACGCTCGACCTCGAACCGTAGGACCGGACGAACCCCATTTTTCGCTGCGCGTCAACCGGTCGCTCCGCTGTCCCTCGTCAGGAAACGTGGATCGGGGTCGGCCCGAGCGACTCAGTCGTCGGCTTGCCCGTGTGCGGTGCCGCCAGCGTCGCCGGCCCGGGGTTCCGCCGGGTCGGGCAGTTCGCTGCGCACGTCGTCTCGCTCGCGGTCCGCGATGACCTCCGCGTAGGCGTCGGGCATCACCTTCGTGAAGTTCTCGAGTTCGGCGTCCCAGTCTTCGAGGAGTGACCTGGCACGGTCGGAGTCGGTGTAGGCGGCGTGGTTCTCGACGAGGCGCGTGACCATCGCGCGGTCGGACTCGTCCAGTTCCTCGAACAGCGTGACCATGCCGGTGTTGGCGCGCTCCTCGAAGTCACCGTCGGGGTCGTAGACGTACGCCACGCCGCCGGACATGCCGGCCGCGAAGTTCTTGCCCGTCTCGCCGAGGACGACGATGGCACCGCCGGTCATGTACTCGCAGCCGTGGTCGCCGACGGCCTCGACGACGCCCTTGACGCCGGAGTTGCGGACGGCGAAGCGCTCGCCCGCCACGCCGTTGACGTAGGCCTGGCCCTGGGTCGCGCCGTAGAGGGCGACGTTGCCGATGAGGACGTTCTCGTCGGCCTCGTACGGTGCCTCGGGGGGCGTTCGGAGGATCAGCTTGCCACCGGAGAGGCCCTTGCCGACGTAGTCGTTGGCGGAGCCGACCAGGTCCATCGTCACGCCGTCCTGGAGGAAGGCACCGAAGCTCTGGCCGGCGGTCCCCGACATGCGGACCGTGATGGTGTCCTCCGGCAGCCCGTCGGTGCCGTGCTCGCGCGAGATGCGGTTCGAGAGGGTGGCACCGACGGCGCGGTCCGCGTTGTCGATGTTCATGTCGACCGTGACGGGTTCGCCACGCTCGACGGCGGTCTCGGCCTCCTCGAGGATGTCCCAGTCGAGTTGCTCGTCGACCTCGTGGGTCTGGGGCTGGGTCTTGTGGGTGTCCACGCCCGCCGGCCGGTCCGGTTCGGCGAGGACGCCCGAGAGGTCGACCTTCCTGGCCTTCGGGTTCTCGACGTCGGTCCGCTGGCGGAGGACGTCGACCTGGCCGACCATCTCGTCGACGGTCCGGAAGCCGAGGTCGGCCATGATCTCGCGGAGTTCCTCGGCCATGAACGTCATGTAGTTGATGACGTGCTGGGGCTCGCCGGGGAACCGCTCGCGGAGCTTCTCGTTCTGGGTCGCGACGCCCACCGGACACGTGTTCTCGTGGCACTGGCGGGCCATGACGCAGCCCGAGGTGACCATCGAGGCGGTCCCGAAGGCGTAGCCCTCGGCGCCGAGCAGCGTCGCGACGGCGACGTCGCGCCCGGTCATGAGGCCGCCGTCGGTCGTCACCTCGATGCGGTCGCGCAGGCCGGTCTCGGTCAGGAGCTGATTGGCTTCGGCGAGGCCGAGTTCCCAGGGGACGCCCGCGTTCTTGATGGAGGTCTTGGGACTCGCACCGGTCCCACCGGAGTCGCCGGAGATGTGGACCTTGTCGGCGTTGGCCTTGGCGACGCCGGCGGCGATGATGCCGACGCCGGCCTCGGCGACCAGCTTGACGTTCACGTCGGCCTCGGGATTGGAGGCCTTGAGGTCGTGGATGAGCTGCTTGAGGTCCTCGATGGAGTAGATGTCGTGCAGCGGCGGCGGGGAGATGAGGCCGACGCCGGGCGTCGCGTACCGGACGTGGGCGATCATCTCGTTGACCTTCTTGCCGGGCAGGTGGCCACCCTCGCCGGGCTTGGAGCCCTGGGCCATCTTGATCTGGAGTTCCTCGGCGGCCGAGAGGTACGTGCTCGTGACGCCGAACCGTCCGGAGGCGACCTGCTTCGTGTGGCTGTCCTTCTCGGTCCCGAAGCGCTCCGGCGGTTCGCCGCCCTCGCCGGTGTTCGAGGCGGCCCCGAGGCGGTTCATCGCGATGGCGTTGTTCTCGTGCATCTCGGGGGAGAGCGAGCCGAGGCTCATCGCGGCCGTCTCGAACCGTTTCACGATCTCGTGGACCGGCTCGACCTCGTCGAGTGGCACCGACTCGCGGTCCTCGTCGGCGAACTCGAGGAGCCCCCGGAGCGTGTACTGCTCCTTGGTCTGGTCGTTGACCATCTCGGCGTACTCCTGGTAGGTCTCGTAGTCGCCCTGCCGGACGGCCTGCTGGAGCGTGCCGACGGTCTGTGGGTTCCACTGGTGGTGGATGCCGCCCGAGCGGTTCTCGTACTCGCCGACGCGGTCCATGTCGGCGTCCTCGCTCCAGGCGACCTCGTGGCGGTCGGTGAGGTCGCCCTCGATCTCGTCGACCCCGACGCCCTCGGTGCGGTTCTCCGTCCCCTCGAAGTACTCGGCGACGAAGTCAGAGGCGAGGCCGACGGCCTCGAAGATCTGGGCTCCCTGGTAGCTCTCGACCGTCGAGATGCCCATCTTCGCCATCGTCTTCAGGAGGCCGTCCTCGACGGCGTTGACGTAGGCGTCGATGGCGATCTCGGGGTCGGCGCCGTCCGGGCCGGCGACGAGGTCTTCGATGGTCTGGTAGGCCAGGTAGGGGTTGATCGCCCCGGCACCGTAGCCGACCAGCGTGGCGAAGTGGTGGACCGCGCGCGGATCGCCCGACTCGAGGACGAGTCCGACGTGATTGCGGAGACCGTTGCGCACGAGGTGGTGGTGCACGCCACCGACCGCGAGGAGGCTCGGAATGGGCACCCGGTCGGGCCCGGCGTTCCTGTCCGAGAGGACGAGGATGTCGTTCGGCCGGGCCGCCTCGTCGACGGCCTGCCGGACGTCCTCGACGGCCGCCGCGAGGTCGGTCTCGTCGGGGTCGTACGTGATGTCGACGGTCGCCGACGTGAGCCCCTCGTCGCCGTCGAGGTCCCGAATGCCCGCCAGTTCCTGGTCGGTGAGGATCGGCGAGTCGAGCACCAGCTGGTTGGCGTGCTCCGGGGACTCCCCGAGAATGTTCTTCTGTTCGCCGAGGCGCGTCTCCAGGCTCGTCACCAGCTCCTCGCGGATGTAGTCGAGCGGCGGGTTCGAGACCTGGGCGAACAGCTGCTTGAAGTAGGTGAACAGGGGGCGGTTGAACTGCGAGAGGACGGACAGCGGCGTGTCGTCACCCATCGAGCCGACCGGGTCCTTGCCCTTCTGGGCCATCGGTTCGAGGAGGTGGTCCACCTCGTCGTACGTGTAGCCGTACATGGCCTGGTGGGCCCGGAGCTCCGCGACGGGGGCCTGGGTCGTGTTGTCGTCTTCGGGCGAGACCTCGTCGGTGTGTAGCTGGTGGGCCGCGACCCACTCGCCGTACTTCTCGTCGGCGAGGCCCTCGAAGACCTCCTCGTCGGGGATGACCCGCCCCTCCTCGGGGTCGGCGAGGAAACACTGGCCGGGCTGGAGGCGCCCGCGCTCGCGAATCTCGCTCTCGTCGTAGTCCAGCGCACCCGCCTCGGAGGACATGACCAGGCGGCCGTTCGCCAGGATGTCGTAGCGACAGGGACGGAGGCCGTTGCGGTCGAGGACCGCGCCGACGCGCTCGCCGTCCGTCGCGGCGACCAGCGCGGGGCCGTCCCACGGTTCGACGATGGAGGCGTGGTAGTCGTAGAAGTCTCGACGGGCGCCCTGGACGTCGTTGTCCTCGCCACGCCAGGCCTCGGGAATGAGCATCCGGAGGGCGTGGGGGAGGTCGCGGCCACCCAGCATCAGGAGTTCGAGGGCGTTGTCGACGCTGGCCGTGTCGGACTGCTCCGGGTCGTCGATGATCGGCTTGATCGTCTCGACGTCCTCGCCGAACGCCGGGTGCTCGATGTCCGTCTCCCGGGCCCGCATCCAGTTGATGTTGCCCTGGATGGTGTTGAACTCCCCGTTGTGGATGATCGTGCGGTAGGGATGGGCCAGGTGCCAGGCGCCGAGCGTGTTCGTCGAGAAGCGCGCGTGGACCATGGCGAAGGTCGAGCGCAGGCGCTCGTCGGTCAGTTCGGGGAAGTAGTCCGGAAGCTGGTCGGCCTTCAGGAGGCCCTTGTAGACGACGGTCTTGCGGTCCAGGGAGACGACGTAGAAGCGCTCGTGGCCCGCGGGCTGGTCGTCCTCGATGCGATTCTCGACGGCGCGGCGCCCGACGTAGAGCTGCCGGTCGAAGTCCTCGCCCGTCTCGTCCGTCGCGGAGCCGACGAAGACCTGGGCGCAGTGGGGCTCGGAGTCGACGGCGGTCTGGCCCAGCCCCTCGTTGTCTGTCGGGACGTCCCGCCATGCCAGCACCTCGAGGCCGGCCTCGCGCAGTTCCGTCTCGACGAGGTCCTGGAGGGACTCGCGGACGGACTCGTCCTGGGGGAGAAAGAGGGAGCCGACGGCGTACGCTCCGGGGTCGGGGAGGGACGCATCGACTTCGTCGGCGAAGAACTCGTGGGGCAGCTGCAGCATGATACCCGCGCCGTCCCCGGTGTTTTCCTCGGCGCCCGTCGTTCCGCGGTGCTCGAGACACTCGACCAGTTCGAGACCGTCTTCGACGACCCCGTGGCTCTGGCCATCTTCGAGGTCCATTACGACCCCGACGCCACAGTTCGATCGTGCGTCGGAGGGATCTGCGAGCCCACCCTGGCTCGCGCTCTCCGCCCCGACACGTCGCTCGCTCATAGTACGCGTCCGCAAGGCCTGCCTAAATAAGAGGTTTCTCCTGTAAGGGCCAGGGTGTGTTAAACTCAAATAAGGATATTTAAACAGAATAAGTGGTATACTAGGACCGCTGTGCGGGCCGGTCGCCACCACACCGATCTGGTGCTAACGGGCCCACGACGGTGGATTAATCATTATAGTCTGGGCCTTATATGTCCCCTCGCGGCGCGAACCTGACCGTCAGTTGCGGGGCGTCGGGAGCGACGGTGGCCGATCACTGGCCCGAAACCAGTTCGCCTCAGTAACTCTTCGCGAAGTACGCCGTCTCCTCCGCGTCGTCGCCACAGATCGCACACTCGTCGTGGATCGGTTCCTCGTCGCGGTCCAGCGGGACCATGACGATCTCCGCCGCGATGGCGTCCTTGATCGGTTCCTCGCAGGCCTCGTCGCCACACCAGCCGGTCTTGACGTACCCGCCGTGCTGGCCGATGGTCCCGAGGATCTCCTCGCGGCTCTCGGCCTCGCGGATCTCCCCTTCCAGGGTCTCCTCGGCCCTGGCGTAGAGCTTCGCGTAGACGGTGTCGAGGTGGTCGCCGACGGTCTCGCCGACGTGCGCTCGGTCGACGCTCTCGCTCTCGCCGTCGGGCCGGTGGACCAGCGTCAGGCTCCCCTCCTCGACCTCGTTCGGGCCGACCTCGATCCGGAGGGGAACGCCCTTCAGCTCCCACTCGTTGTACTTGAAGCCGGGATTCCGGTTCTCGCGGTCGTCGAGGTGGACGCGGTGGCCCGCGGCGTCGAGGTCCTCGGCCACGCCCTCGGCGTAGTCCAGCACCTGGTCCTTGGTGTCGGCCTGCCAGATAGGTACGATCACGACCTGCTCGGGTGCGAGCGTCGGCGGGAGGACGAGTCCCTGGTCGTCAGAGTGGACCATGATGAGCGCGCCCATGGCCCGCCAGGAGATGCCCCAGGACGTAGTGTGCGCGACGTGCTCGTCCTCAGCCGCGTCGGCGTAGGTGATGTCGAAGGCCTCCGCGAATGAGGTGCCGAGGTAGTGGGAGGTCGCACCCTGGACGGACTTGCCGTCGGGCATCAGCGCCTCCACGGTGGTCGTGGTGTGCGCGCCGGGGAACTTGTCGTGTTCCGGCTTGCGACCGGTCATCGCCGGCAGTGCCATGACTTCCTCGTAGGCCCGCTCGTACTGGTCGAGACGGGTCATCGTCTCGTCCCAGGCGTCGTCCTGGTCGGCGTGGGCGGTGTGGCCCTCCTGCCAGAGGAACTCCTTTGTGCGGAAGAAGGGCTTGGTCTCGGTGGCCTCCCAGCGGACCACCGAACACCACTGATTGAGGCGCAGCGGGAGGTCGCGGTGCGAGCGCGTCCACTGGGCCATGTAGGGGGCGATGATGGACTCGCTCGTGGGACGGACCGCGAGGCGCTCCTCCAGTTCGTCGTACCCGCCGTGGGTGACCCACGCGACTTCGGGATCGAAGCCCTCGACGACGTCCTTCTCCTTTTCGAGGTAGCTCTCCGGGATGAACATGGGGAAGTAGGCGTTCTGGACCCCCGTGTCCTTGAACCACGAGTCGAGGTGGCCCTGGATGCGCTCCCAGATGGCGTACCCACGCGGGCGTGTGACGATGAACCCCCCCATCGGTGCGTAGTCGGCGAGGCCGGCCTTCTGGACGAGTTCGGCGTACCACTCGCCCGTCTCGTGGGCCTTGGACTTCGTGATCCCGAGTTCCTGCTCGGCGTCGTCGCTCATGTGGCCCCGTGCGAGGTCGAGGTACAAACAGACTGCGTTTGGTCGACGCGCCGCGACGCCTCACCGTCTGGCCCAGCCGAGCGCGACTGCGAGGCCGAGTCCGACCAGGAGTGCGACCAGTACGAGGGGGAGGAGACCGCTGTCGCCGTCCGTTTGCTCTGAACCGCCGTCGGCACCGACCCCGCCCTCTCCACCGGCGGCCGGGGACGACTCTCGCAGCGGTTCGTACCCGACGTCGTAGGCCTGCCGGTCCCGGTCGAGCAGGTAGATCGGCCGGACGGCCGGGTCGACGGCGCCGGGGGCTGCGGCCTCGTCGAGTGTGACCCGGAGCAGCGTGACCTCGCCCTCGACCGACTCCGGGATCTCGCGGACCTGAATCCGGAGGCTCCCCTCTCGCGGGGCGACGTGAGCGCCGCCGCGGTGGTCGTCAACGTTCGGCAACTCCTCGTGGTCCGGGACGGCGTCGCCCAGCGAGTGCAGGTGGAGTTCGAACTCCTGGAGTCCCGCGTCGAGGCCGGAGGCGACGACGTCGAAGCTGGCGCCCTGGGCTGGCTGCTCGTCGCTGGGGACGATCTCGACGTCGGCACTCGACCCCTGCGGTGCGGTCTCGAGGTGACTGCCCTGGCTGGCGGTGACGCGGTAGGACTCGCCGCTGGCGTTGGTCGCGTTCAGGACGTCGACGGAGAGGTCCGTCTGGCCCGGGGAGCCGGTCCGGACAGCGACACTCCCGACCGTCGGACCGTCCTCGTCGGTCAGGTTCGCCCCGTCGACGTCGACAGTGGTGACGCGGCCGCCGTCGCTCGTGGTGACGTTCACTGACGCGGGTGACCCGGGACTCGTGACGTTCGTGACGGTCGCCACGGCCGGGTCGTCGACGGTCACCTCGTACGTGACGTTGGCGAGGCCGCCATCGAGGTCGTCGAACCAGAGGTCCCAGTAGACGCGCTGGTCCGCCGCGACGACGGCGTCGTACGGGTCTACGGTGTCCGACTGGCCGAGTTTCACGCTGGCACCGGGTCGATTCATCTCCACGTCGATTTCGGCGCCGTTCATCGCGACGACGCCGTACGCGCTACCGTCGTCTGCCGTCAGCGTCGGTGCGTCGATGGCGAGGTCGACGGGACCGGGTTCGTCGCCAACGACCTCGACGGTCCCCAGCGTCACCTCGCCCCGGACGTCGGCGTCGACGCCGCTCGTGCGAATCATCCGCTGGGACCGGTCGTAATTGCGGTAGCTCGTCCGGGTAGAGCTCCCGTAGTCGGTCGTGATCGCCCTCGCGTAGGCTCGGTCGGCGTCCGAACTGACGACGGTCACGTTGAAGGCAGCGAGTCCCTCGTCCAGTCCGGTCGCGACGAGGTCGAACCGTGCCATCCCGTCTTCCTGAATGGTGCCATTTGCCGGTTCGAGGCGCAACGTGACGCCCGAGCCGTCCTGTGCGGTCGTGGCACCGCTGGCGAACAGGACGCCGACCACCAGCACTCCCACGAGAACAGTTCCGACCACGGCCGACCGCATGTAACCACGTGACCACTATCTCACAATGAATGTGTCGGCCTGGTCTCCATCCGTCTAATCGATAGACTGATAGCTTGGCCGTGGCCGGTCAGTCGGTGGTGAAGGGACTCCCACCCTCGGTCCACTCCCAGCCCGGCAGGCGCGTCTGGAAGCCCGCCGCCAGGGCCGCCATGAGGTCGTCTTCGCCGGCGGTCTCGCCCGCGTGGATTATCACGTCCGCGTAGTGGAACGTCGCCTCGCCGAGCAGGCGGCGGGGCTGATTCCCGGCAAGCATCCCCGCCAGTTCGCGCGCCAGGAGCTCGTCGACGACGAAGCCCGGGTAGTCGTCGGTCACGTCGAGGTCGCGGAGGATGCCGACGAGTGCCGCGACGTTCACCGCGAGGTCGCCGTCCGCGAAGACGGCGTCGACCGCGTCCAGGTACTGGGACTCCTCGACGTGGGCGACCTCGGTGTCGAAGCGAGGGCCGAGGTCGTCGCGGACGGCGTTGATCAGCTCGACGACGGTCGGCGCCTGCGCCTCGATCCACTCGCGTTCGGCCCGGACGACGGCGGGAGAGACGTCCATGCGCCTGGATCGGCGCCGACTCCCTATTGCTTTGCGAAGGCTTTTATATCAGGGGGCAAGTAGCGGAGACATAGATCGGTTTTCCGGGCGAGGACTCTCGTCCGGACCTCAGCCCCGAGTAGCGGGCAAACCGACATCGAGAAATGATTCTGACAGTTCCGTTTGCGCGGGTGGGCCCGTCCGCTGTGGCACCGTGCCACAGCCAGGGCTCTCACCGCTTTCCACCTGTGACACATGAGTAGAGTTGACGATCGACTCGAAGCGATGCGCGAATCGATCACCGACGAAGTCCCCAGCGACATCACCATCACCGAGGTCACCTACGAGGGGCCCGAACTGGTCATCTACACCCGGAACCCCCGGACCTTCGCCGAGAACGGCGACCTCGTGCGGAACCTCGCCTCCAAGCTCCGCAAGCGAATCACCGTGCGGCCCGATCCCGACGTCCTCGCGCCGCCCACGGAGGCTCGCGAGCAGATCCTGTCGGTCATCCCCGAGGAGGCCGACGTCACGGACCTCGACTTCCACGCGGACACCGGCGAGGTCGTCATCGAGGCGGCCAAGCCCGGGATGGTCATCGGCCGCCACGGGTCGACGCTCCGGGAGATCACCCAGAAGGTCGGCTGGACGCCCGAAGTCGTCCGAACGCCGCCGATCGAGTCGGCGACGGTCGACAACGTCCGCAACTTCCTGAAGCAGGAACGGGAGGACCGCCGGGACATTCTCGAACGGATCGGCCGGCAGATCCACCGCGAGGAGATGTCTGATGACGAGTGGGTCCGCATCACGACGCTCGGCTGTTGCCGCGAGGTCGGCCGCGCCGCGTTCATCCTCTCGACGCCCGAGACGCGCGTCCTCATCGACTGCGGCGACAAGCCCGGCGCCGAGGGCGAGGTGCCCTACCTCCAGGTGCCTGAAGCGCTCGGCTCCGGGGCGAACTCCCTCGACGCCGTCGTCCTGACCCACGCCCACCTCGACCACTCCGCCCTCATTCCGCTGCTGTTCAAGTACGGCTACGACGGCCCCATCTACTGCACCGAGCCCACGCGGGACCTGATGGGCCTGCTGACGCTCGACTACCTCGACATCGCAGCGAAGGAGGGGCGGGCCCCGCCCTACGAGTCCGCGCAGGTCCGCGAGGCCATCAAGCACTGCGTCACGCTGGAGTACGGGGACGTCACCGACATCGCCCCGGACATCAAGCTGACCTTCCACAACGCCGGCCACATCCTCGGGAGCGCCATCTCGCACTTCCACATCGGGGACGGCCTCTACAACGTCGCCTTCTCGGGGGACATCCACTACACGGACACGCGTCTGTTCAACGGCGCCGTCAACGAGTTCCCGCGCGTCGAGACGCTCGTCCTGGAGTCGACCTACGGGGGTCGCAACGACTACCAGACCGACCAGGAGGACTCCGAGCGCAAACTGAAGACGGTCATCCGCGACACCATCGACCGGGACGGCAAGGTCGTCATCCCGGCCTTCGCCGTCGGGCGCTCCCAGGAGATCATGCTCGTCCTGGAGGAGGCGATGCGCAACGGGGACGTCCCGACGGTGCCGATCCACCTCGACGGCATGATCTGGGAGGCGACGGCGATTCACTCGACCTACCCGGAGTACCTCCGCGACGAGGTCCGCGACCGGATCTTCCACGAGGACGAGAACCCCTTCCTCGCCGAGCAGTTCAACCACATCGACGGCGGCGAGGAGGAGCGTCAGGAGGTCGCCGATGGCGGCCCCTGTATCGTCCTCTCGACGTCGGGGATGATGGAGGGCGGCCCGATCCTGTCCTGGATCGAACACCTCGGGACCGACCCCAACTCGACGCTGACGTTCGTCAGCTACACCGCGCAGGGGACGCTCGGTCGCCGGATCAAGAACGGGTGGGACGAGATCCCGGTCGGCAACGGCAACGGTCGCGGCCGGGGAAGCACGCTCAGTCTGGAGATGAACGTCGAGACCGTCGACGGCTTCTCGGGCCACGCCGACCGCCAGGGCCTGGAGAACTTCGTTCGGACGATGAACCCCCGACCGGAGAAGGTCCTGTGCGTCCACGGCGACGAGTCCTCGACCCAGGACCTCTCCTCGGCGCTCTACCACGAGTTCAACATGCGGACCTTCGCGCCGAAGAACCTGGAGACGTTCCGGTTCGTCTAGGCGTCCGTTTCCCGTCGAGACTCGCGGCCTACTCGGTCGATGGCCGCTCCAAGGGCCGCAAACCGAGACGGGTGTTTTCCGCGTTCGATTCCCAGCCCCGAAGGCATGGACCGGAGACGATTCCTCGCGACTGTCTGGACGACCGTGATCGCGACGGGACTCGCCAGCTGTCTCGAGGGCGGAACCGCTGGCGGTGGCAGCGCCCCCGACGACGTGCAGGGGTCGACTCTCCAGGCACAACTCCACGAGAACCTCGCGATCCCGGAGTCGACTCTCTACGAGGAGTCGGGGAGTTTCGGCGTGCGCGGGACGGTCGAGAACACCGGCGAGCGCCCGATGACGAACGTGGAGGTCCACGCGCGCCTGCTGGATCCGGACGGCGGCGTCCTGGGCGAGTTCTACGACGACCACGCCGACGAGGCCGAGGTGTGGCGACTCGCTGCCGAAGAGACGGACGAGTTCGACGTTCGCTTCGAGGAGACCGAACCCGAGACGGTCGAACAGGTGGTTCGCTACGAGGTCTGGGCCGACGGTACGGTCGAGTAGCCCGCCCCCGGCCCGGGGGCCGCCGCCACCGCAGTCGTTACTCCGACGAACTATCTATCGCCTTTGGTGGATCCAGAGCGAGGACCCGAACGCACTCCGTCAGACCATGCATCACGACACTGAGCGAGACGCCGAGACGACGCTCTCCGGCGGGACCACCTGTTCTGACTCCCCTGGCGTTTGGCGTCACGACTAAACTGTCTGCGCTCGGAGGAGCAAACGTGACCGAGTACACGGACCGGACCGTGGCGATCCGGGGGCTCGTCGCCGCGATTCTGGCCGCCGCAGTCAACGCGGGCATCGTCGCCGTCGCTCGTGCCGTCGACGTCGCGCCCGGCTTCGAGCCGCTATCGTACCCGCCGACGGTCTTCCTGACCGTACTGACGGCCATCGCGGCGACGTTCGTCTTCGCCGCCGTCCGCCGATTGAGCACGAATCCCCGGCGGACGTTCGTCCGCGTGGCCGTCGTCGCTCTCGTCCTCTCGCTCCTCCCGGACGTGCTGCTCCTCCAGGTGGACTCGGCCGCGACGCTGGCCGGCGTCATCGTTCTGATGGTGATGCACGTGGTGGCCGCCGCGGTGGACGTTCGCGTCCTGACGCGCGGCGTGGGCGACGTCGTCTGAGACGGGGCCTACTGTGGTTCCGTCGTGGTCTCCTCGCCGCTGTCGGTGTCTTTGAAGGTCGTTCCGCCACACTCTGGACACTCGGCAGTCGTCGGCTCGACCGCGTCGCCCTCGTATCGAGCCCGAACGAAGTTGCCACAGTCGACGCACATTAGCATCTTCATGGTCTGGTCTGGTGAGCCCGCCGCGCGTCGTTCCCCATTCGTTCGTCGCGGCGACGGTCGGCTGTCTCCTCCGCCGTCGCCCCGGTGCAATCCGTGCCGCGACCGATGGCACGTTGTGGCATAAAGGTTTGCCGCCTAAAGAATTACAGGCGCGGTCGACCGGCGGCGGACTGGCCGGCGACAGCCACTCGCTGCCCAGACGGCGACCAGTCGGGGTCGAACGCGTCGCTCCCGACAACTATACGTGGCCCAGGCAAGCTACTGATCCCAATGAGTCTCTCAGCGTCTGGTCGGACAGTAGACGAGACCGTCAGCCAGTCCGTGGTCGAGGCCGTCGCCGACGCGGAAGACGTGGCGCCGGAGGACCTGGCGCCCCCGCTGTACGAGGTTATCGACCCGGACGCACTCGGTCGACTCTTCACGTCTACCGGGTCGTCCAGCCGGTCGAGTGGCCGCGTCGACTTCACCTACATCGGCCACCACGTGACGGTCCGCGGGGACGGCACCGTCTCCGTCGACGAGACGGACGGGCCGGCGTAGTCGTCTCGCCGTCTGTCAATCGCCGGTCTCGACGACAGTTCCCGACGTCCGGTCCTCGAACCGCCGCTCCCCACACTGCGGACAGGTGTCCGTCCTGGGGACGGGCGTCGTCTCGCCGGGGATCGAGGTGACGAAGTGCCCACAGGACAGGCACATCAGGAGGTCCATTCGCCGTCCACCTCGGTGTGGCGCTCTCGGCCGAGGGAGCCGTCGAGGAACGCCCCACCCCTGTACCTGACCGTGTTGCTCCGGGGGTCGTAGTCGAGGAGCCACCGCTCGCCCAGCTTTGGCAGCGAGACGTGGTGGAGACGAGCCTCGACGCGCTCTCGGCAGTCCACCGCGGGCTCGGATCGCTCCCTGGCGACGTACGAGGCGATTTCCGAAAGGGTAACCACAGTCTTCGGGACCGACTGGAGATAGTCCAGCGCGTGTCGGTCGTCCTCGCTGTGGACGACCGCGTCCCGTTTAGTCCGTGAGCTCTGTGCATCGCCATCGTCTCCCCTCTCTCCTGGCATGAACAGTGCTACTGGTCCAACCCGGGTAAGAAACTCCGTTGTACGTACCACTCCCTTAAGACCGGTCAGCCGGACCACCGAAGTCCGCGGCCGACTGGAGGAGCGCCTCGCTCAGGACTTTCTTCGTTCCCCGCCGGATGCGGTTCGAGACGGCCTGCTGGGAGATGCCGAGTTCCGTGGCGAGGTCGCTCAGGCTCACCTGGCTCGGCGTGTCGAAGTAGCCACGCCGGAGGCCCAGGATCAGCGCCTCCCGCTGTTCCTGCGAGAGTTCGTACGCTCGGACGCTTTGGGTTCGCTCGGTCAGCGTGTAGGTCCGCTCGATGTAGAGCGAGATGTCGTGCTCGGTGCAGTAGTTGTGGAACTGCGAGAGCCGGTCGTGGTCGGGGAACCTGATCTGGAAGTGCCAGTCGGCCTCCCCGGCCGCCTCGAGGACGGTCCCGTCGGCCGCGGTGATGCCACTGATGATGTCGTTCTGGTTCCCCTGCCAGGTGATCCGGTAGAGCGTGTGGTCGTCGATCCTGTCGACCGCAGTGAGTTCCTTGACGGCCTCGTGGTTCTGCACGCGCTCCTCGAAGACGTCGAAGTCCACGCCGCCGACCCACAGGAACGGCATGACGGTCCGCCCGGTGGGGACGATTCGCTCGACTTCCGCCGAAATGTTCCCATCACCCGAGAGGACGCGCCCGAGCGTGAACTGGTCACTCCCGATAGTGAACTCGAGGATGACGCTCATTGGTCGTGCGGCCCTACGCCACGACCCCATGTAGGTTTAGCTACCGTTTCGCTGCGTGACGCTGTCGGCGCTTCCGGAAGACACCGACTTCTCTTCCGTCGGCCATTACGGGCGCGTCGCGTCGCCACCATCCTGGCCGACGTCCGCGGGGTCCACCACCGAACCGCGTTCGGGGTCGACGCCGACCTGCTCGCACAGGTCGGCCAGCGGGCAGGCCTCGGGGTCGTCCAGGCAGGCCGGCGACCGAGCCGTACAGTACTCGCGGCCGAACTGGATCGTCGCCGTGTGGCCGAAGCCACACTTCTCGGCGGGCACGTCGCGCTCCAGGTGCTCGCGAACCGTCTCGTGGTCTGCGTCCGGCGGCGCGAGTCCCAGTCGGCGGGCGATCCGGTGGACGTGCGTGTCGACGGGGAAGACGCCGCCCTGGCCGCCAGCGAACAGCAGGACGCAGTCGGCGGTCTTCGGCCCGACTCCGTCCACCGACAGCAGCGTCTCGCGGACCTCGGCGGGGTCGCCGTCGGCGACGACCGCGTCGAAGGCCGCCGCCGAGCCGTACTCTGCCAGGACCCACTCGGCCGCACCGAGCAGGGAGTCGGCCTTCTGGTTGTAGAGGCCGGCCGGCTGGATGGTCTCGGCGAGGCTGGCGTGGTCGGCGTTTGCGAGCGCAGTTGCCAGGTCCCCGTCGCCGCCGTAGCGCTCGATCAGCGCGTCGAACGCTGGCTGGCTGGCGGTGTCGGAGGTGTTCTGACTGAGGATCGTGCGGACGAGACACTCGAAGGCGTCGCGCCCGCCGTAGGTCTTCTGCCAGTACAGGTCGCCGAGGCGGTCGACGACGGCCTCGGCCCGCGTCCCGGCGGTGGCCGGATCGAAGGTCGCGGCACGTCCCCCGCCCGACGCGCCGCCGCTGATGTTGCGGGCCGGCTCCGGGTCCTCGGGCATGACTGGGGGTACGACCGGTCCACCAAAAACGCCTCCGGACGGCGGGCACCGACGGCACTCACTCGACGCGGAGGGTCAGCGTGCAGTCGGCACCGTCGGCCAGCGCCGCAACGAGGTCGCGGTCGACGTCTGCCGCCGCCCCGTCGGCCGCCACGAGCACGGTCCGATCGTCGACGTAGTCGCTGGTCCGGCAGACGAGGCTGCGGTCGTTCTCGAACGAGAGGGCAGGGTCGCCCCGCCCCTCGATCCGGTCCCGGTGGCCGTCGGCTTCGATCTCGGCGACGACGGTCGCGTCGGCGTCCTGGCACGCGGTGACGAACGCTGCGTCGAAGTCGGCTGGCGTCCGGTCCGCCTCGATGCCGAGGATGCAGTCTCCCGCCGGCGTGAGATAGTCGTCGCTCGTCAGTTCGAGGGTCGACTCGTGGGCGGCGGCGACGTGCTCGTGACCGCGGGCGTGGACGACTTCCTCCATGGGCCGGACTCGGCGGTCGCGGTACTTCAGCGGGCCGGTCCGGTCTCAGGAGCCCCGCTCGCCGGTCGGCATCTCGACCTCCGTGCCGCTGACGTAGGCCGCGACGCGAACGCCGACGAGGCTGATGAGGATGCTCGCGAGGATGTAGATCGCCAGGTGCGTCCCCGAGGAGAGGGTTAGCGCCTCGACGTCGACGGGCCCGACGTTCACGGGCGGGAGCGTCAGGAGGCCGAAGACGCCCGAGCGTTCGAGGAAGTACGCGGAGAACCCACGGACTGCGAGCCCGACCGCGATGGCGACGAAGGGAAGATTGACGTATGCGCTGCCGATGTCGTCGTTGCGGATCAGTTCGTCGAGCAGGCGCCCGGTGCTCGCCGCGAGCGCCGCCGTCGTGACCCAGGGGATCGCCTCGTAGGCGAACCGCGTCGCGACGATCAGGATTCCCACGTCGTTCGCGTCCATGCCGGAGATGCCCAGTGCCCCGGCGAACATGCCGACGAGCGCGAGTCCGCCGGCGACGACGTACGTGACCAGCGAGACCTGTCCGGCGTAGAGGGCGTCCCGGATCGCGCCGGGGGTGGCCGCCAGGTAGGCGTCGACGCCGAGGCCCTTGTAGAGGAGGAACAGGCCGACGGCAGCGGCGATGGTGCCGACCGCGATGGTCGGGCTGTCGGCGACGAAGACCAGCGCCGGAAACGCCAGCAGCGCGGCACCGAGGGGGACGAGGACGGTCTTTCGCAGCTCCTCGTCCGCGAGGAACTGCTTGAGCAGGTAGTAGGTCGACTCGATGTCGCGGGCCTGCCGGACGACGACGCGGTCGACGGCGTCGACCTGGATGCGACTCTCGACGATGGGGACGACGCGCTCGTCCTCCGCGCTGTCGACGACGACGACGGCCGAGTCCAGGTCCGCGCGCTCGACGAGCTGGTCGACCTGCCGCGCGATCTCGCGATCGGCGCCCACCATCTCGCCCGTGCCGGAGACGACGGCGACCACGGCATCGTCGCCGTCCCGTTCCAGGTCGCGGGCGACCCGCAGCGCCTCGAGGAGGCAGTTGACCCGGCTGTCCTCCGGGTCGTCCACCCCGACGGTCGTGACGAGCGACTCGATGGCCTCGCGGCCCACGACCGGCATTGCGTCGTCACCGAGGGGCTCGCCGCGGTGGAGACAGACGACCAGCGTGCTCACGGACGAACCCAGACGGCCACTGGTTAAAAATCCAACCACCGCGCCCGATGTGGTCGACACTCGGTCACTTCGCAGCGCGGGGGCTCACTCCATCCGGAGGCCACCATCCTCCCGTCGGAGCGACCCGGCGACCCCCGCTCCGAAGGCGTATGCCAGCGACCGGGCGCCGCCCCGGAGGCGCTCCCCGAGGCTGTGGCTCGGCTCGAAGGCCTCGACGGTCACCGGCGCGTCGAGCCGGTCCGCGAGGTCGTCTTCGACGGCCGAGCGGTCCCCCAGCGCGTCGACCATGCCGAACTCGACGGCCTCCTCGCCGAGGAAGACGCGGGCCTCCGTCTCTCGGATCGTCGATTCGTCCATCTCCGTGCCCTCGGCGACGCGCTCCACGAAGTTCTCGTACCAGGCGTCCGAGAGGGCCTGGAGGTACTCCCGCTCGTCGTCCTCCAGGGGTTTGAACGAGGAGAGGGCGTCCTTGTAGTCCCCGGAGACGATGCGCTCGTACGAGACGCCGTGGTCCTCGAAGAGGTCGTGGACGCGGACCTGGGAGAAGACGACGCCGATGGAGCCGACGATGGAGCCGTCGCGCGCCCAGAGTTCGTCACAGCCGCTCGCGATCCACATGCCCCCACTGGCACAGAGGTCGTTCGTGTACGCGACGGTCGGTCCATCGAAGTCCGCGGCGGCCTGTCGGATGTCGTCGGACGGGACGACCGCCCCGCCCGGCGTGTTCAGCTTCACGAGTAGTGCGTCGACGTGTCGATCCTCGTCGGCGCGCTCGATCTGTTCGACGATCTCGTCCGCGCCTGGCGTCGTCGGACTGCGGGGAAAGCCACTGCCACCGCCGTCCCGCGTGATCGGACCCTCGACGGCGACCTCGGCGACGTTGTACCCGGGAAAGGCGGCTGTCGCGACCCGGCTGCCCAGTTTCAGGCTGGCGAGGACCAGCCCCAGGACGAACAGGACGCCGAGCAGGTCGGTCAGGTCGCCGGGGAGGTCCACGAAGAGGTACCAGCCGGCCACGACGGCCACGGCCGCGACCGCCAGGACGACCACCAGCTGTCCGATACTGCCGAGCACGCTTCGCAGTCGCATGGCCTGGAGTCCGGCTGGGACCCTGTTAAATGTGGAGCCCCAGCTACCCGCGGTGGGTCTTGAGGGCTTCGTTGACGGGCGTCAGGTCGATGTCGTCTGGCGAGTCGGCCTCGATGGCGGCACGAAAGCGAATCCGACGGGACGGGTCCACCAGGAACACCGACCGGCGGTGGAGGCGACGCATGCCGTTCGCGCGCTGCTGGACGACGCCGTAGGCGTCTGCGACGTCCCGGCCCGTGTCCGCGAGGAGCGGATACGTGATCTCGTTGCGGTCGGCGAAGGCCGCGTGGGAGTGGACGCCGTCGCCGGAGACGCCCAGTGCGACGACGTCGTCGTAGACGTCGAAGAACGCGGCGTCCTGGAGCGAACACATGCCGGCTGTACAGATGGGGTTGAAATCGAGCGCGTAGAACGTCAACACGACCCAGTTGGCCCCGTCGGTGAACTCCGAGAGGGAGTACGTCCGGATCTGGCCGTCTTCGGTCCCGAGGAGTTCGAAGTCGGGTGCGCGCTCGCCCACCGAGCGGACGTCACCCGCCTGCTGGTCGGACATCGGTCTAGCGAGTGCGGTTCACCGGCAAAATACTGTCGACGCCCTCACTTCGAGAGGCGGGGCGGGCCGGTCGGCGAGGGACGGATCGCCGCGCTCAGAGCAGCCCCGTCTTCTGGAGCTTCATGAGGTCCTCGGTGTCGAGGGTCTCGCCTTCCTTGAACTTCTGGTAGATCTCCTCGGCCTCCTCGCGGGCGGCCTCCTGCTTCTCCTCGCGCTCGGCGCGCTCTTCCTGCTCTTCTTTCTTGTCGAGTTCGCGCAGGCGCTTCTGGACGCGCACGAAGTCCTCGTGGTGCTGGTCGGCGGCCTCCTGGGCCTCCACGAACTTCTCGTGCATCTCGTCGGCCTCGTCCCGGATGTCGTCGGCCTCGCGGTAGGCCTCGATCATCTGGTTGTGGTGCTTCTGGGCCTCGTCCGCGAGTTCGGTGACCTTTTGGTGGTGCTTCGAGGCCTCGGCGCGGACCTCCTCTGCCTCCTCCTTGAGGTCGTCGAGCTCCTTGTTCTGCTCGAGCTTGTCGCGCTTCTCGGCGAGCTGCTCGCGCTTGTCCTCGATCTTCTCGATGAGTTCGCGCTCGTCCTCGGAGGACAGGACCTCGGTCTGCTGCTTGAACTCCAGGTCCTCGATCTCGGACTCGAGCTCGTCGATGCTCTTGCCCTGGTCGAGCTTGAGGTCGTTTTTGACCTCCTCGACGTCGTCGAAGAGCTCGTTGGCCTCGGCGTTGAGTTCGTTGCGCTGTTCCTTGTGCTCCTGGACCTGCTCGTTGAGCTCGTCGCGCTGCTCGCGGTGTTCCTGGGCCTCGTCGACCTTCTCGCGCGTCTTGGCGTTCAGGTCGTCGCGGCTGGAGGCCCGCTCGGAGGCCATCTGGTTGAGCTCGTTGCGTCGGTCGCGGAGCTTGCCGGCGAGCTTGATGAGCTCGCCCTTCGATTTGTTCTGGAGGTCGTCCTCCGTGACTGTAACGTTCTTTGATTCGTCTATCGAATCTGCCATGGTTGTACCTCGATTCCCGAAACGCTGCGGCGGTGGGTAGCCGTCCCTCTCCCGGATGGCTGACGCCGATAAGGAGTGATCCCTGTCATGCTGGGCAGTGTGCGATACTACCGGAACGCCGCAAACGCTCTGGTGTCTTCCACTTCTGTCGGGGGTGGGTTAAACATTCCGGTCCCACAGACCCCCGTGTGGCCGCCTCACACGGCCGCTGCCTCCGTCACCGGCCCCCGAGAGACTCCTCCTGGCTCTCGGCCCGCTCAGGTGCGGTCGTACTCGTTGGTGACGACGCCAGCGCCCGTCTCCAGTTCGAGCGTCACGGTCGCCGCGTCGCCCGGGACGTCGATGGGCTCGCCCTCCCAGCGACCGGTCGCGCCGACGGTGACCTCCTGGCTCCCCTCGCTATCACCGGCCGTCCACCGCAGTTCGCCGGACACGGCCCGCGGCCGATCGTTCTGGACGACCACGCGCGTGGTACCGGCCGTCGGCTCGGCGAGGAAGGCCTGCACCGGCTCGAAGGCGGCCGCGAGCGCGTCCCGTCCCGCCTTCGGCTCGCCGTCGACGCCGTAGACGCCCATACCCGCGACGTCGGTGTCCCGGAGCGCGTATGCGACTGCGTCGGTGCCGCGCCGCCGGAGCGTCTCTGCGACCGTCCCGACGACGCCGGCCTGGTAGCGCTGTGACGCCGCCGGGTCGTCGGCCTCGCCCACCCGGGCGGCGTGTTTCTCCTGGTCGAAGCCGGCCGCCTCGTCGACGGCTTCGCCCCCGAGGGCACCGGCGCCGAACTCGGCCACGACCCGTGACGGATAGCGGTCGAGGAGGGCGTCGGCGTCGTCGGCCTCGCCGTAGTCCCAGCCTGGGTAGAGTCGCCTGGCGTCGGCCTCGGTCCCGGGGTCGCCGACGACCGGGAAGACGGGAAACCGGGCGTCGACGTCGTCCGCGACGGCTGCGGCCGTCGTCGGATCGTAGCTCGACCGCCAGGCGCGCCAGCGCCGGCGAAGGCCGTCGAGGACGCCGCTCCCGAGCCCGCTCGCGAAGGCCGCTGTGGGATCGTCGTGGACGGTCAGGGCCACCAGCGACGGGTGGTGGTCGCGCGCCGCAACGAGCTGGCGGGCCAGCGCCGTCGCCCGATCGCGGTCGAACGTGCCCGGGCCGGTCAGGGGGAGGTCCTGCCACACCAGCAGGCCGGCCTCGTCGCAGGCGTCGTAGACCGCGGGCGGGAGGACCTGTGCGTGTCCCCTGACGAGATTCGCGTTGCAGTCGACTGCTCGGCCGACGTCGGCCTCGGCGGCAGTCGTGAGGTTCACGCCCCTGACCGGGACCGACTGGCCGTTGACCTGCAGGTCCCCGTCGGCCCACGACACCGACCGAATTCCGGTCGTCACCGTCCGTTCGCTGTCACCGAGCTTGGCGCGGAGCTGGTAGCGGTTCTGGTCGCCGTAGCCACGGGGCCACCACAGCGCCGGGTCGCGCACCTCGATCTCGTGTTCGACGGTGGTCCGCCCGGGGCCATCGGTCTCGACGGCGCCCCGATTCATCGTCCCGCGAGTCGTGAGCTCGCCTGCGGGCTTGAGCGAGTAGGTGACCCGGTCGTCCAACTGCTCGTCGGCGACGACGGTCGTCCGGACGTGCAGGGTCGCGCCCGCCTCGGTTACCTCCGGCCGGACCCGCACGTCGTCGACGTACGGGAGCGCCCTCGACTCCAGATCGGCCGTCCACCAGACGCCCGGGACGGCCGCCTCGGCGGGGACGGCGTCGGTGTCGAACAGGCCACCGAAGCGATCGCGTGGGGCCTCGCAGGTAATCGCGATCCGCGTCTCGTCGTCGGGGCGAAAGGGGATCCGGAGCGGCGCGAAGTAGGCGTCGTGGGTCACCGGGCCGTCGGACCCGCCGACGACGGACCCCGAGACCTCCACCTCCGCGTGGGCGTAACAGCCGTCGAGGTGGAGGACGGCGACCTCGTCGTCCCCCGATCGCGGGTCCTCGACCTCCGTCACGTACCGGACGGCGTCCGACCCTGCGAGGTCGGCGGGCCGTCCAGGGAGCGTCACGACCGACTCCGTCGCGTCCGGGCCCGCGCCGGGTTCCGTCGCGCGCCACTCCTCGAGCATACAACGTCGCGCGAACGCCGGTGCCTTAGCCGTTACGCGTCGGGCGGTTCGGGCACCGAGTACCGACCCCTCGCATCCCACTTTCACTTTCGCCCCGGTGCTGGCTCGCCTTGACGTGTAGCGGGGGCGTTCGAACGTATCCATGCTGGACGACATCGCCTGTACGTGTGACGCCGTGGGCTGCGACCGGACGCTGACGGCCACCGAGTGTGAGCTGGTCTTTCAGACGGCCGCAGGCGAGCGTCGCGCCTACGAGTGTGACTGTGGGGCCGTCACCATGACCGTCTCGACGGCGACGACGGACGACCCGCCGCTTCGTCGCTGAGACTCGCCAGGCAGTTCCCATCGCCCGATCGGCAGGCGTTTACCGCCCTGGCCCGACGCTCGACCATGACCGACGACGCCTGGGTGACCCTCTTCTCGGGCGGCAAGGACTCCGCCTGGGCCCTCCACCGGGCACTGGAGCGTGACCTCCCCGTCGAGCGTCTCCTGACCGTCCACCCGGAGGGCGACTCCTACATGTACCACGTTCCGGCGACTCGCCTCGCGAGCCTCGCCGCCGAGAGCGTCGGCATCCCCCTCGTCGACGTCGAACCCGACGACTTCGGGGCCGCAGACGCCACCGACGCCGGCGCCCAGGGAGACGCCGAACTCGAACCCCTGGCCGCTGCCCTGCGCGAGATCGACGCCGAGCTACCCGAGGGCGTGACCGGGATCACCGTCGGCGCTGTCGAGAGCGAGTTCCAGGCCTCGCGAGTCGAGCGACTGGCCGACGAGCTGGGGATCGACGTCTTCGCCCCGCTCTGGCACCGCCATCCCCGGACGCTGGCCGAGGAGATGCTCGACGCTGGCTTCGAGATTAGCATCGTCCAGGTGGCCGCCGCGGGGCTGGACGAGTCGTGGCTCGGTCGCCGTCTCGACGCCGACGCGCTGGCCGACCTGGCGGCGCTCAACGAGGAGTACGGCGTCCACGTCCTGGGCGAGGGCGGCGAGTTCGAGACGCTCGTGACCGACGGTCCCCACATGGACCGGCCCATCGAACTCGCGTACGACACCGAGTGGGACGGCACGCGCGGATCGATCGTCGTTCGAGACGCCTGGCTGGGGTCGGACTGACGACCGGCACCCGGCGGCCTCACTCGGCCGACGCGGACGTCGCCTCGTACTTCACGAGCCACTCCGCCAGCGGCCGGAGGCGCTCGCCCAGTTCTTCGCCGTCGGCCGTCAGTTCGTACTCCACGCGCGGCGGGATCTCGGCGTAGCGCTCCCGGTGGACGAGCCCTGCGTCCACGAGCTCCTCTAGCCGCGTCGACAGCGTCGACGTACTCGCGTCCGGCAGGTGCGCTTCAATCTCTCCGAAGCGGACCGTGCCGTGGTTGGCGACGACGCAGACCACGTCCATCGCGTACTTGCGTCCCAGGCGGTCGAAGAGGTCGGTCGCGACGCAGGCACACCCACCGTCGTCGTCCGTACAGGTGGTCTCTGCCATGGCTTCGATTGCGCGTCCTCGGTCCATTGTTTTGGACTTGACAGCTTAATAGCTTCGGTAATCGAAGTTTAAGTGCGATGTCGACGACAGACCTCGATCCCGACCGCATCGGCCCGCAGGTATCCCTCGCCGACGTGCCACTCCCGGCGCGGATCGGCGAGCGACTCCAGACGCTCTACGGCACCGACGATCCGCCAGGGGACGCGGCGGCCTGGATCGACGCCACGCGTGCCGGCGTGGAGGCCGCGCGTGGACGGAGCCCGACCGTCGCAGATCTCTGTACGACCTCGGACGGGCGTCACCGCTTCGAGGACCGTCGGGGCGACCACGCACAGGCGTACGTCTGCGTCCTCGACCCGCTGGCGTACCCCTTCCTCACCGACACACCAGGAACGATCGAGTCGACGACGCCCGTTCGGGAAGCGCAGATCCAGATCCAGATCGACGCCGACGGCGTCAACGTCTCTCACCCCGACGCCGTCGTCTCCATCGGCGTCTCTGACCACGTCGACGCCGTCGACGACGTCGGTCCAGCGGAGATCTACCGACACGTCTGTGGGTACGTCCACTGCTTCGTCGACGAGTCGGAGTACGAGACCTGGGCGGCGGACGCCGAGGCAGCGACGACGCCCCTCCCGGTCGAGACGGGAATTGGCCTGTCGGGGGCCATTGCGGACGCGCTCTTCGAGTGAGCAGCGCCCGCTACTGGGGCCCGTTCGTGATGTGGCTGTGCGCGCCGATCAGGGCGCCGGCGAGGTCGAGGTTCGCGAGGTGGGTCTCCTGGTCGATGATCGAGTCGACGATCTCGCAGTCCTCGACGGTCGCGCCGGGGAAGATCAGCGAGCCGTCGACGACGGAGTTGCGCACCGCGGCGTCGCCCATCACGTGGACGTTCTCGCCCAACTCGGAGTCCACGACGGTGGCCCCGTCGTCGACGACGGTCTCGCCGTCGAGGGCCCAGGCGACGGCCTCCAGGTAACTCGCGGGCGTGCCGATGTCGTACCATGCGCCGTCGAAGGTGAAGGCGTAGACGTCGCGCTCGGCCTGGAGCCACTGGATGAACCACCCCGGCTCGTCGGGGTTGTTGCCCCCGTCGAGGTACTCCCGGAAGCGGACGGCCTCGGCCGGGAACGCGTAGCAGGCGATGGAGACCAGGGTCGAGGGCGGGTCGTCGGGCTTCTCCTGGAAGTCGACGACGCGGTCGCCCTCCAGGTCGACGAGGCCGTAGGACGTGGCCTTCTCCCGGGAGCCGACGTCGTAGGCGGCCAGCGTCGGGTCGCCCTTGGCCTCGAAGAAGTCGATGAACTCGCCGACGTCGAAGCTGATGAGATTGTCGCCGGCGACGACGAGGAGGTCCTCGTCGGCGATGCCCTCTCGCTCGACGAGCTGGGCGAGGGCACCGACGACGCCGAACTTCTCGTCCTCGTCGACGGTCTCCTCGACGCTGAGGCGGGGCTTCTCGAGGTCGGTCTCGGCGACGTGGTCCCGGAAGTCGTCCGCGAAGCGCTCGTTCGTGCTGACGTAGACGTCCTCGATCCGGTCGTCGCGCTCCAGTTCGACCAGGATGCGGTCGATGACTGTCGTCTCTCCCACCGGGAGCAACATCTTCGGGCGGTTGCGGGTGACCGGCCAGAGACGCGTCGCGTACCCACCTGCGAGGACGACGGCTTTCATACTCGGACGGTCAAAATCCCGGGATAAGACCTTTTTCATTCCGGTGACCCCCACCGCGAATTCGGGCGGCTCGGCGTCGGTGTCTCCCGCTCCCGCCCGGTGGCGATTCGGGAAAGACCTAAGCTCGTCCTGTGCCGACGGGCCCCATGCGCGAGGCCGACCGGACCACGCGACAGCGGATCGCCGACCGCCTGCACGAGACGGCGCTTCCGGCCAGTGCGCTCGCCCGGGAGTTCGACGTCGAGGTGGGGACCGCTCTCGACCACGTCAGGCACGTCGCCCGCTCGATCGACGGCACCGACGAGCAACTCCTCGTCGCGCCGCCCCGGTGTCGTGACTGTGGCTTCGACGACTTCGACGACCCCGCGAACCGCCCGAGTCGCTGCCCGGAGTGCAAGTCCGAGGACCTCACCGAGCCGACGTTCACTATCGAGTGACGCCCGCACGGACGCGGTCGCCGCCGCCACGCGCTCAGTTGCCGGAGAAGCCGATCCGGCCGCGGGAGGAGAGGTCGCGCTCGCCGTCCGGCCCGAGGCCCTCGAACTCGTAGTCGTCGTCCGTGAGGAAGACCGAGCCGTCGCTGACGGTCACCTCGATCTGCGCGATGCTCGCGCCCTCGCAGGGCCCGTAGGTACAGTCGCCGGTGGCCTTCTCGAAGGTGGCGCCGTGCTTCGTGCAGACGACCTCGCCGTCCCTGACCGTCGCCCCGGATCCCGAGTCCAGCCGGACGTCCGTCCAGTGCGGACAGTAGTTCCGGAGTGCGACGACGCCGTCAGCGAGCGTCAGCAGAATGGCCTCCTCGGTGTCGAAGCCGTCACGGACCGTGAACAGTACGGAGCCGTCGTCCGGGATCTCCTCGACGGCCGCGATGCGACGCCCTTCGTCCATCAGTGTACGGACGGTCTTCGCGTCCGGCTTTCAACGCATCGGTTGCGAAGCCCAGGCGCCTCCGGCGGTGTCGCGTCGCCGACCGGTCCTCTCTTGCCGACCTGCCGCCGCCGAACCACCTTTCACGACCGGCGCCGAGGCGACGCCCATGAGCGGTGACCTCCTCGTCTACGGCGCCTACGGCTACACGGGCGAACTGGTGTCTGAGGCCGCCTCGTCGCGCGACCTGTCCCTCACCGTCGCGGGCCGGGATCGATCCCGCGTCGAGAGCCTGGCCGGCCGGCTCCAGTGTGACGAGCGCGTGTTCGGCCTCGACGAGCGGATGGTCGCCGAGCAGGTCGCGAGCGACCACGCCGTCGTCTGCAACTGCGCCGGCCCGTTTTCCGAGACGTACCGCCCGCTGGTCGACGCCTGCCTCGACGCCGGGACGCACTACCTCGACGTCACCGGCGAGATCGACGTCTTCGAGGCCATCTCGGCCGACGACGAGCGGGCTCGCGATGCGGACGTGATGCTCATGCCGGGCGTGGGCTTCGACGTGGTCCCGACGGACTGTCTCGCCGCACACCTGCACGAGCGCCTGCCCGACGCAGTCCAGCTCGAACTGGCCTTCGACGCCGACGTGGGGACCTCGGCCGGCACGCTCCGGACCACCCTCCGGCAGCTCCCCGACGGCGGTCGCGTCCGCCGGAACGGCCAGATCGAGCACGTCCCGCTGGCCCACCGGACGCGCGAGATCGACTTCGGGTCGGGGCCGCGCACCGCCGCAGCGATCCCCTGGGGCGACGTCTCGACGGCGTTCCACACCACGGGGATTCCGTCGGTGACGGTGTTTCGGGCGATGCCACCGTCCGGCGTCCGCACCATGCGGATCGCGCGGTACCTCTCTCCGCTTATCGGCCTCGGCCCGATCAACCGGGCGCTGGTATCGCTGCTCACCACCGACTACGAGGGGCCCAACGCGGCGGCGCGGGCGTCTGGCGAGGCGCGACTGTGGGGCGCGGCGACGAACGCCGGGGGCGACCACGTCGTCTCCCGCCTCCGGACGCCCCACCCCTACGCGCTCACCGTCTCGGCCGCACTCGCGGCGGTCGAACGGGTCCTCGCCGGCGACGTCGCGCCCGGCTTCCAGACGCCGGGCGGCCACTTCGGTCCCGATTTCGTGCTCGAACTGGACGGCGTCCGGCGCGAAGACGTCGAGTGAGGGGCCCGCCACGCCCGGCCGCTCAGTCGTAACAGACGGCCTCGACGCGCTCGGCGTACCGGCGGCGGAGCAACTCCGTCATCGGGCCGACCTCGTGGTCGATGCCGTCGACGCTCCCCACGGGCCGGACCTCCCAGGTGGTGTTGGTCGCGAAGACCTCGTCGGCTTCGCGGACGTCGTTGACCGAAAAGTGACCCGTCCGGATCGGGAAGTCCTCCTCCCGGGCTTCCTCCAGGACCACCTCGCGAGTGATACCGGGCAGCAACGGCAGGTCGGCACTCGGGGTGCAGAGTTCGCCGTCCGCGACGAAAAAGAGGTTGCTCGTCGCGCCCTCGACGACGGTCCCCGCCTCGTCGCGCAGGATCGCCTCGTCGGCGGCGAAGCGCTCGTTGGCCGCTCGGCGGAGTTCGAGCCGGGCCAGGACGCCATTCAGGTAGTTGTGCGTCTTGGCGGCCGGCGGCAGCGCACTCGCCGACGGGCGGCGCGTCTGAACCGTCTGGAGCGCGGCCGGCCCGTCCCAGGTCGGGTCACCGTCGACGCCGCCACGGGGGAGCGACTTCGCGACCACGACCACGGTCGGGTCGACGGACGGGTCGGGCGTCAGCTTGCCGCCCTGGACGCCCCTGGTCACCGAGAGTCGGACGTACGCGTCCGCCAGGTCGTTCGCGGCGAGCGTCGCCTGGATCCGGTCGTGGAGGTCCTCTCGCGGAGGGATCGCCTCGGCGAAGCCCAGCGCGTCGCAGGTCCCCTCCAGCCGGTCGGCGTGCGCTTGCCAGGCGAATACCGTTTCGCCGTAGACCCGAAGCGTCTCGAAGGCGGCGTCACCGTACCTGAATCCCCGGTCCTCGACGCTGACGGTGGCCTCCGTCGCCGGGACGAGTTCACCGTCGACGTTGTAGGTGCGGTCGGTCATCTCTCCTGCGCCTGTCGGTCGTGCGTCGCGTCGGTCTGCCGGGCTGCGCTCGCGAGGAAGTTCGCGACGAGTCGCTTCCCGTCGTCGGTCAGGACGCTTTCGGGATGGAACTGGAGGCCGACGTGTGGGCGGTCGCGGTGACGGACGCCCATGACGACCCGCCGGTCGTCCCCGGTGTGGGCCGTCTCGGTCAATGTCGCCGGGAGCGACCCGGGTTCGACCGCGAGCGAGTGGTAGCGCCCGACCGAGAGCGTCGGCGGGAGTCCAGCGAAGACGCCAGCGCCGTCGTGGCGCACCGTCGAGGGCTTGCCGTGGACGACCTCCGGCGCGTGGCCGACGGTCGCGCCGTTGGCAGCACAGAGTGCCTGGTGGCCCAGGCACACGCCGAGTGTCGGGTAGGACCGCTCCGCGAAGAGCGGCACGGAGATGCCGGCGCTGTCGGGCGTCCCGGGGCCGGGCGAAACGACGACTGCGTCGGGGTCGATGGTGTCCAGCCCGGCGAGGTCGATGGCGTCGTTGCGGCGGACGACGACGTCGCCGTCACCGACGCCCTCCCACCGACCGTCCGTCACGACCTCGCCCACGTACTGGACGAGGTTGTAGGCGAACGAGTCGTAGTTGTCGACGACGAGGACGCGCATCGCTGTGGTCACGACGTCGTTTCGCGGGCAGCTACTTGCTCGTGTTGGAAGCGACCGACCCGGTGACCAACCGTCCAAATTGGACGAATGTTCATACATAGTCCTAATTCAGTATTAGGGAAGAACACTAAGCGGATGGATGCAGACGCTCGTGTACCGATGCGACCAACTGTCGACGAACCTGGCCGACCGGTGTTCGAGTGTTTCGGGTGTGGCAAACGGAGTCGGGATCCGGACGATCGGTTCTGTGAGACGTGCGGATCGGAGATGCGAAACATCGGCCGCGGCCGCGACCTCTAGCGCGAGACGCACGGGCCGGTGCGGTAGTCGAGCGCCGCGTCGATGACCGAGACGAGCGGCCGCCCTCTTCCAGCGTCTCTGCTACTCCTGGCTCGGTCTCGCCCTCGTCACCGACCGCCGGGTCCACCGGCCAGGGGACGTCGGCGACACGGCTCCGCTTCGGTCGTGGGTCAGTCGTCCCTGGCCTGTTCGACCCAGTCCTCGGCCCGGGCGGGGCTGGTCTCGGCCGCGTCGGCGACGGTCTCGACGTCGCTCTCTGCCAGGTCGGCGACGGACTCGATGCCGGCCGCCGACAGCCGGTCCGCGTACGTCGGCCCGATGCCGTTGATCTCGTCGACGCTCGCCGTCGCCGCGTCGTCGTCCGGGGTTACGGCGTCGTCCGTCCCCTCGTCGGCGGCCTCCGGTGGCTCCGCTTCTCCGGTCTCAGCGGATTCGTCACCGGGTTCGTCGTCGGTACTCGCCGCGTCCCCAGCCTCGGCGTCGCTCCCGGCGCTGGTGGCCGACCGGGGCGCCCGTGGGGTCTCGGTTGCGCCAGCGCTGCCGCCAGTCGCTGCCTCGCCCTCCTTGACGGCGCGCTCGGTCTCCGTCGTTGGCTCGCGCTCGACGTGCACGTCGGGGTCGGCCCGCGTTCCCTCCCGCCGATCGCCGTCGAGGCCCAGGATGGACCGCAGCGTCTGCAAGAGACTCATACGAGACAGTTGCTTCCGCCGTCACTTAAAGTCGGCCTACCGGCGACATTCGCGGCGGCATCGCGGTCAGAGTGACCCGCGGAGCGCGTCGTTCATGGCCTCGACGGGCGCGTCCACGCCGGTCCAGACCTCGAAGGCCTCGACGCCCTGGAAGAGCAACATCCAGGCGCCGTCGACCGTGGTCGCGCCCACCTCGGCCGCGTCCCGGAGCAGGCGCGTCTCCACGGGGTCGTAGACGGCGTCGAGGACGGCGAGGTCCGCGTGCAGTGCGTCGGCCGGGACGGGCGAGCGGTCCTCCTCCATGCCGACGCTGGTCGCGTTCACGAGGACGTCGGCGTCGGCCAGGAGGTCCCCCACCGCGTCGAGGCCATGGCCCGACACGTCGACTTGCGTGGCGGACGCGACGTCGGCGGCCAGGTCCCGAGCCTTCGACACCGTTCGGTTGGCGACGCGGACCGAGAGTCCCTCGGACGCGAGTGCGAACGCGGCGGCGCGACCGGCACCGCCGGCGCCCACGACGACGGCCGTGCCGGCCAGGTCGACGTCGTGGTACTCGAAGGCGCGGACGACGCCCGCCGCGTCCGTGTTGTGGCCGGTCGGCGGGTCGGACGTGACGTCGATCGTGTTGACGGCGCCGATAGTGGCCGCGAGGTCGGTGGGCTCGACGGCCGCCAGCACGTCCTGCTTGAAGGGGATGGTGACGTTGAGGCCCCGGAGGCCCAGCGTCGCCGCGGCGTCGACCGCCGTCGCGCCGGCGTCCGTCGGGGGTTCGAAGGTGACGTACCGCGCGTCCAGCCCGAGGGCCTCGTAGGCCGCCTCGTGCATCGGCGGGGACAGCGAGTGGCCGACTGGATTGCCAATGAGCCCGTACACGTCCATATCCCATCGTTCAGGGCCGGGGACATAACCGCCACGCCTCAGGCGCACCTGTCCGGACCGGGGTCGCCATTCGCAAGACATTCCTTCCGGCCGAGCGAGGTCTCAGCCGTGTCGGATAGCTGGTACCGCCATCCGCTGGCGGCGGTCCTCGTGGCCGTCGCCCTCACGGTCCCCTGGGTGGCCGTCTGGGCGACGGGGGCCGACGCGGACTTCAGCCCACTCACCACCGTCGCAGTCAGTGGTCTGAGCGTCCTCGGGGCGTCGTTCCTGCTGGCCTGGGCCGCCGAAACCGCGGAGAAGGACGTCCCCCGGGCCTTCGCACTCGCGGTGCTAGCGGTGCTGGCAGTCGCCCCCGAGTACGCGGTCGACGCGCTCTACGCCTGGGGCGCCGGGAGCAAGGGTGCGACCGCCGAGGCGTGCGGCCAGCTCGCGGCCCGGAACCCGGCGCTGATCGAGAGCGTCACGACCATCCCGCGGTCCCAGATCGACACCGCAGCCGAACAGCTCGCGCTGGGGTGTCACGAGGGCAACCTCGCCGTGGCGAACATGACCGGCGCCAACCGCATCCTCATCGGCATCGGCTGGGCCGGGATCGCCGCGTTCACCGTCTGGCAGGCCCGACGGACGAGCGACCCGGCGGTCGAGTCGCGTCGCGGCTTCCTCGCCGACGTGGTCCACCTCGACCGCTCCATCGCGACGGAGATCACCTTCCTGTTCCTCGCGACGGCCTGGGCCTTCCTGGTCCCGCTGGGAGGCGGTATCGACGTCGTGGACCTGGTCGTCCTCGTCGGCCTCTACGTCGTCTACATCGGCATCATCATCAGCGGCGACGTCGAGGCCGATACCGAACACGTCGGCGTCCCGGCGCACCTCCAGTCGTATGGTCGCTCCGTGCGGGTGCCGATCGTCCTAAGCCTGTTTCTGTACTCCGGCTTCCTCATCCTGACGGCCGTGGAGCCCTTCGCGCACAACCTGGAGACGCTCGGGACGGCCATCGGCATCCCCGCCTTCTTCATGATCCAGTGGATCGCGCCGCTGGCGAGCGAGTCGCCGGAACTGATCGTCGTCGCGGTGCTGGTCTGGAAGGCCCGCTCGACGGCGGGGTTCAACGCGTTGATCTCCTCGAAGCTCAACCAGTGGACGCTGCTCATCGGGACGCTCGTCGTCGTCTACTCCATCGCCCTCGGCCAGTACGGCACGCTCCCCTTCGACCTCGAGCAGACCGGAGAAATCTGGATCACCGCCGCGCAGTCGTACTTCGCGCTGGCCCTCCTCGTGAATTTCACCATCTCGATGCGCGAGGCCGTGGCGCTGTTCGGCCTGTTCATCTCCCAGGTCGCCCTGGAGTTCGTCTTCCTCAAGTTCTGGCAACCGTTCCCCTCGCCGAAGCTGGCACTGTTGCTCACCTACACGGCCATCTACCTCCTCGCGGGGACGGCCCTGTTCGTCGCGAGACGTGACGACCTCAGACGACTGCTCGGACTGGCCGCCGACGCGGCGCGATCAGCCGTTGGCGGGGACGGACCGGACGTGGAGCGGGCGGACTAGATGCTCGGAATCGTCGTCTCCCGGGCCGACGACGCGTCGATGGCCATCGGCGAGCAACTGCGCGCGGTGGCGGACTGGCGGACCGAGTCGGACGAGGACCGCCCCGACGCGGCCGGCGGTGGCACCGTCTACCGGACCGAGGGCGCCGTCCTCCGCGACTTCGACGACCTCCACCTCGACCTGTTCCGACCCGCAGACGCCTTCGAGGACGTCACGCTCCTCGTCTTCGCCTCGAAGCACGCTGGCGAGACCGGTCCGCTGCTGACGGCCCACCACACCGGCAACTTCGGGCCGGCCGACCACGGCGGCGACCCGAACGCGCTGGCCCGGGCCTGCCCCAACGCCCACGCGACGGTCCTCGACGCGCTTCGGACGTACGCGCCCGACGATTACGAGGTCGGGATGGAGTGCACCCACCACGGGCCGAGCGAGGTCGGCGCCCCGTCGATGTTTGTCGAGGTCGGGAGCGGTCCCGACCAGTGGACGGACCCTGCGGCCGCCCGTGCCGTCGCCCGGGCCATCCTCGACCTGCGGGGGGTCCACCCGGACCGCGACGGCGAGGACGGCCCCGACGACGCACGCCGTCACCTCGTTGGCTTTGGCGGCGGCCACTACGCACCGCGGTTCGAGCGCGTCGTCCGCGAGACGGACTGGGCCGTGGGCCACGTGGCCGCCGACTGGGGCCTCGACGCCCTCGGCGACCCGGCCGAGCCCACTGCCCGCGCCGTCGTCGACGCCGCCTTCGAGGAGAGCGCGGCGGCCCACGCGCTCGTGGCGGACGACCGACCCGACCTGGCCGAGACGGTGGCGGCCCTCGGCTACCGCGTCGTCGACGAGACCTGGGTCCGGGAGACGACCGGCGTGCCGCTCGACGCGGTCCGGCGGCTCGAACGCGACGTGGCGTCGGTCGAGGCGGGACTCCGGTTCGGTGACGCCGCCCCGCAGGACGACTGGCACGTCACGGACCTCCCGGCCGCGCTCGTCGAGACGGCCCGCGGGATCGACCAGGCCGCCACGCTCGACGCGCTCCGGGAGATAAGTGTCGCTTACACCACCGACCAGGGCGGCTCTCGGCCGACGAGGCGCGTCGCCCTGGCGGATCCGGCGGCCGAGGAGCGCCTGATCGAGCGGCTCGCGGACGTGCTCCGCCAGCGCTACGACGCCGTCGCGCGGGAGGGGGACGAACTGGTCGCACGCGAGACGGTCTTCGACCCAGAGCGGGCGGCGACGCTGGGCGTCCCGGAGGGACCGAAGTTCGGCCGTCTGGCCGCTGGCGAGGCGGTCGAGGTCGACGGGCGGACGATCCCCCCGGAGACAGTCCGAGAGACGCGCGTCGACCGTTTCAACTGCCGATAACCGTCGCGGGGTCGGCCCGGCAACCGTTTTAAGACCGACTACCTGGCCACCAACCGGTTTCCAATCCGCGATCAAGCGTGAGTAAATAAGGATAGATCGCCGCCAGGGATCGGGGTTTGCCCGGCGGGCCGCCCGCGTCTGACGGGCGTCTGACGCAGGGGAAAACTAATAAAGGTCCGGTCAGTAGGATGCGCTTAAATATGGATTCGATTATCGACGACGCGATCGACGAGGCCGAGGCGGACCGGGAGGAGAGCGAGGACGCGGCCGAGCCGGAGCCCGAGACGCCGGCGGCCGAGAACCCCTCCACGTCGGGCACGATGACCGACGAGGAACTCGCGTCCGTCGTGCAGGACCTCGAGACGAAGATCACCGTCGTCGGCTGTGGCGGCGCGGGCGGCAACACGGTGACGCGGATGACCGAGGAGGGCATCCACGGCGCCAAACTCGCCGCGGCCAACACCGACGCCCAGCACCTCGCCGACGAGGTCAAGGCCGACACGAAGATCCTGATCGGCAAGAAGCGAACCGGCGGCCGTGGCGCCGGCTCGGTCCCCAAGATCGGCGAGGAGGCCGCCCAGGAGAACATCGAGGACATCCAGCAGACCATCGACGGCTCGGACATGGTCTTCGTCACCGCCGGCCTCGGCGGCGGGACGGGCACCGGTGCCGCGCCCGTCGTGGCTCAGGCCGCCCAGGACGCCGGCGCCCTCACCATCTCTATCGTCACGATTCCCTTCACTGCCGAAGGCGAGCGCCGCCGCGCCAACGCCGACGCCGGCCTGGAGCGGCTCCGCGCCGTCTCCGACACCGTCATCGTCGTCCCGAACGACCGCCTCCTCGATTACGCGCCGTCGATGCCCCTCCAGGACGCCTTCAAGATCTGCGACCGCGTCCTCATGCGCTCGGTCAAGGGCATGACCGAACTGATCACCAAGCCCGGCCTCGTCAACGTTGACTTCGCCGACGTCCGCACGATCATGGAGAACGGGGGCGTCGCCATGATCGGCCTCGGCGAGTCCGACTCCGAGAACAAGGCCCAGGACTCCATCCGGTCCGCTCTCCGCTCGCCGCTCCTGGACGTGGAGTTCGACGGCGCCAACAGCGCACTCGTCAACGTCGTCGGCGGCCCGGACATGTCCATCGAGGAAGCGGAAGGCGTCGTCGAGGAGATCTACGACCGGATCGACCCCGACGCCCGGATCATCTGGGGCGCCAGCGTCAACCAGCAGTTCGAGGGCAAGATGGAGACGATGATCGTCGTCACGGGCGTCGAGAGCCCGCAGATCTACGGCAAGAGCGAGGCCGAGCGCGAGCAGGCCGCCAAGCAGGTCGGCGAGGACATCGACTACGTCGAGTAATCGCGCTCGCCGGCCCGATCGCTCGTCGATTCTACCCGTGGTCTCCCGCCCGCAGGTCGCCCACGCAGCTCTCCTCGTCGTCGGTCTCGTCCTCCTCGGGGCCGGTGCGTCCCTCCTCGCCCAGCCCGACTACACCATCGCTCTCGAGCCCGTCTCGGCGTCGTCCGTCCCGAGCGACGCTTCCCCCGTGCAGTTCGACTCGCTCCCAGCGGACGACCGGGCTATCCTCCAGCGCGCCCTCGACGCACCGGACGGGACGGTGGCCGTGACGAGCGAGCGGCGAGTCGACGCGTTCCGGTACGGCGACGCCGCCGGTGACCACTATCTCGTGCGCGGGGACGCCCACTTCCGCGTAACGACGGGCGGCGGCGGGGTGCTGTCGGGTGCCGACGAGATCCTCGCGTGGGTCCTCCTGAGCGTCGGTACCCTCGCCGTCCTCGCCACGGGACGCGACCTGTACCGCCACCGTTCTCGTGGCCGCTGAGTCGCGCCGGTAGCGCCGGTCACTCGGCGTCCGGCCACCCAGGCGCGACCCCATCGTCCGGCGCCTCGTCGTCTCTGCCGGTTGAGTGCCAGCCATTCGCAAGCCTTCCGACTATCCAGCGAGGGGGCAAAGCGGGGGGCAGTCATGCAACCTCCTCACGGCGTGTGCGGCACCGACCGATGGTAGGGGCTGGCCGTCCCTCGCGGCGCGCCGTCCTCGGGGCAGCGGCGACTGGACTCGCCGGCGGCCTCGCGGGCTGTTCGTTACGGGGGACGAGCGCGGCCGGCGACGGGACCCTCGTCCAGTTCGTGGCGAACTCGACGGCGCGCGATTCACAGGACGTGATCAACGACGCCTTGCACGAGGCAGGGCTCTCGGAGGACGTCTTCGTCGAGATTCTCGCGGTCTCGTCGAGCACCGCCCAGCAGCAGTACTCCCAGTGGCTCTCGGCCGGACTGGAGCAGCCGTCCCTGCTGCGCGTCGACAACGGGTGGACGATCCCGTTCATCCTCCGGGACCAGCTCGCGAACCTGAGCGAGGAGATTCCAGAGGTCACCAGCCGCATCGAGGAGGAGTTCTTCGACGCTGGCGTCCAGACTGCGACCGGCCCAGACGGCGGTATCTACGGCGTCCCACTGTTCACGGACTTCGGGCTGATGCTCTACCGCAAAGACCTCCTCGCGGAGGCTGGCGTCGACGCGGGCGACTGGGCCACGAGCCCGCCGACCTGGGAGCGCTTCTCGTCGGTGGTCGCCGAAGCTGCCGAGGCCACCGGGACCGACCACGGACTGACCTACCCGGCGACGGTCTTCGAGGGCCTCTCGTGTTGCATCTTCACGGAGTTCATGGCGACCTGGGGCGGGTCGTACTTCGGCGCACGTGAGAACCTCCTCGGTTCCGTCGGGGAGCGACCGATCACGGTCGACAGCCAGCCGGTCCTCGACGCGATTCGGATGGTCCGGACGTTCATCCGCGGCAGCGACGATCCCCACGCGCTGGACGGGTACGCCGGTGGGGTCTCGCCGCAGGCCGTCCTCAGCTGGGACCACCAGACGGCGCTGTCGGACTTCTCGGACGGGAACGCCGTCGCCCACCGGAACTGGCCCTACTCGATCCTGCGGACCGGCGCCGAGGACGCCTTCGGCGAGGACCTCGGCGTCATGCCGATCCCCTACAGCGTGCCGCCCGAGGAGGCCGAATTCGATGGCATGGGTGGCCCACGGTCGGCACTCGGCGGGTGGCACGTCGCCCTCAACCCCAACGCGCGCAACCGCGAGGCGGCCCTGGAGGTGCTGCAGGCCATCTCACAGGACGACTTTTACCTGGCGATGACGGAGGAGTTCGGCTACGTACCGCCGAAACCCGCGCTGCTGGAGTCGCAGGCGGCACGGGACATCGACGTGGTCGGTCGGTACGTGGACACGCTGAAGTTCGCCGGCGAGCGCGCGGTTCCCCGACCCGTCAGCGTCGTCTGGCCGCGTGAGTCCCCACGGATCTCCCAGCGCGTCAGCGCGACTTTCGCCGGGGACCGGTCGCCCCAGGCGGCGATGTCGGCCCTGAAGTCGGACCTCGAACAGATCGAACAGAGCGTTCCGGAGGCGCGACCCTGACATGGCAACCGACACCCACCGCGGACGCGGGAGCGAGGCCGGCGGCTCGTCCGGCATCTTGACCGGCGCGACTCGCCGGATCGAGAACCTGAGCGACGCACAGTTCGCCTACCTCCTCCTCGCGCCGATGCTGGTGTTGATGACGGTCATCGCGTTCTGGCCGCTCGCGAGCACGTTCTGGATGTCCCTCCACGCGGACGCGCTCTTCGGCGCGGACGCCCTCGGCCGGTTCGTCGGGCTGGAGAACTACGTCGCGCTCCTGACCGGTGAGATCGACGCCGAACTGACGCGGCCCTTCTTCGACCTCTCGAACCCATTCACGAGCGCGCTCACGGTGACGTTCATCTTCGTGGTCGTGAGCGTCACCCTGGAGACGATCATCGGGTTCGGCCAGGCGCTCGTCCTCGATCAGGACTTTCGGGGGCGGCGCTGGGTCCGGGTGGCCATCATCCTCCCGTGGGCGGTCCCGATCGTCATCCAGGGGATGCTCTTCTACCTGCTGTTCCAGCCCGGGGTCAGCTTCCTGATCGACCCCCTCCAGTCGCTCGGCATCTTCTCGGCGACGCCGACGATCAACAGCGTCGACTCGACGATCATCGTGATCGTCGCCGACGTCTGGAAGACCTCGGCGTTCATGGCGCTGCTCATCCTCGCCGGCCTCCAGAGCGTCGACCGGAGCCTCTACGACGTCGCCCGGGTCGAGGGCGCGTCCACGCTCCAGCGCTTCCGGATGGTGACGCTCCCGATCGTCCTGCCGACGGTGCTCGTCGCGATGCTGTTCCGGACGATCCAGTCGGCGCGCGTCTACGGCCTCATCGAGACGGTCTCCTCGTGTAGCACCGTCCCGTCGCTGTCGTGTCTCGTCGTCTCGACCTTCAGCGCCCGGCAGTACGGAACCGCCGCGGCCATCGCCTTCGTGACGGCGGCCGTCATCGCCATCCTGGTGATGATCTACGTCGTCACCTACGCCGACACGGAAAGCGGGGTGATCTGACGTGTCGTCCGACACCGCCGGTCCCTACGAGCGCTGGGTGCAGGGGGCCATCCAGAACCCCTCGAAGGTCTACAAGGCGATGTTCGTCGTCGCGGCCATCTTCTTCCTCGTGACGACGCTGTTCCCGCTGTACTGGCTAATCGTCCTGGCGCTGACGCCACAGGACGCCATCTCGAACGTCGGCCTCCTCCCGAACGGCTTCAACCCCGGTGCCTTCCTGGAGGTCTTCCAGACGGTGCCGTTCCACTGGTACGTCTTCAATAGCTTCGTCCTGGGCATCCTGACGACGGCCGTCGTCCTCCTCCTGGCGAGCCTGGCGGGCTACGTCTTCGGCCGCCTGGAGTTCCCCGGCAAGGCGCCGCTGATGCTGCTGATGCTCGCCGTCTCGTACTTCCCGCCGGCGGCCTTCCTGCTCCCGCTCTTCCGGCTGTTCACGGGCAACGTGACCTTCCTCTCCCTGCCCGGCGGGATGGAACTCAGCAGTCCGATGCTGTTCAACACGCCGGGGGCGCTCGTGTTGCCCTACAGCGCACTCTTCCTCCCGCTGTCGATCTTCATCCTGACGACCTTCTACAGCCAGATCCCCGACGGTCTGGAGGACGCGGCCCGCATCGAGGGGACGACGCGGCTGGGCGCGCTGTTCCGGGTCATCATGCCCCTGTCGGCGCCGGGCGTGGCGACGGCGGGCGTGCTGACGTTCATCGCCGTCTACAACGAGTTCTTCTTCGGCTACCTGATGACCGACGGCCAGGCCCAGAACTGGGCGCCCGTCGTCTGGGGAATCCTGAACTTCCAGGGCCAGTACGGGTCGCTGTACAACCTGATGGCGGCCGCGAGCATCATCGGGGTGATCCCGGTGGCCATCCTCGTCGTCGTGGCCCAGGAGAAGATCGTGAGCGGGCTGACCGCGGGCGCACTCAAGGAGTGATACACGATGGGAAACGTTACGCTCGAGAACCTGACGAAACGCTACGACGAGACCACCGCGGTCGACGACGTCGACCTGGAGATCGAGGACGGCGAGTTCGTCTCGCTCGTCGGCCCCTCCGGGTGTGGCAAGTCGACGACCCTCGAGATGATCGCCGGACTCACCACGCCGACGGAGGGGACGGTCTCGATCGCCGGCCGGGACGTGACGACGCTCCCGCCGAAGGATCGCGAGATCGCGATGGTCTTCCAGAACATCGCGCTGTTCCCGCACATGGACGTCCGCGACAACATCAGCTTCGGCCTCCGGCTGCGGGACTTCGACGACGCGGAGATCGATCGCCGCGTCGAGGAAGCCGCGGAGACCGTGCAGATGGGCGGCATGCTGGACCGAATGCCGGACGAACTCTCCGGCGGCCAGCGCCAGCGAATCGCCATCGCCCGCGCCATCGTCCGCGAGCCGGAGGTGTTCCTGATGGACGAACCCCTCGCCAACCTCGACGCGGCGCTGCGCGTCCACATGCGGACGGAACTCCAGCGCCTCCACCGGGAACTGGACACCACGATCGTCTACGTCACCCACGACCAGGAGGAGGCGATGACCATGTCCAACCGGCTCGCCGTGATGGACGGTGGTCGCGTCCAGCAGTACGCCGAACCGTTGACGTGTTACAACGAGCCGGAAAACCAGTTCGTCGCGGGCTTCATCGGCTCGCCGAGCATGAACTTCTACGAGGCCGAAGTAACCCAGTCGGGCGTCGAGGCCCGATTCTTCGAGATCACCGTCGATCTAGCGGAGTTCGGCCTGTCGCGGGGCCGGGAGGTCACCCTCGGTGTCCGTCCGGAGGACGTCGCGCTCTCGGACAGCACCGAGAACCTCGCCGTACCGACCGAACCGTTCGAGGCGACCGTCGACGTCGTCGAGCCGGTCGGCGACGAGGTTTTCGTCTACCTCCGTCTGGGGGAGGAGGGAGACGGCGACGCGGACCAGCTTCTCATGTCCATCCCACCGGGACCGGAGGTGACCGACGCCGCCGAGGGGACGACATACCGACTCCGGATCGACCGGGCGCGGGTCCACCTGTTCGACGCCGAGTCGGGGGAGGCACTCCTCCACGGGATCGAAGCAGCGCCGCCCTCCACGACCGAAAAACGTGAGACCGAGTCACGCCCCGAGTGAAGTACGGCGCCCGAGTCGCACCGTTACGGGGGCCGCCCACCCCGGGCACGCATCAATAGATAGAAAAGCACGCACGGACAAACCCGGGCCATGCGAACGCCGACGGATCTCAGCTCGTACGTCCGCGTGCTCAAGCTGGCGAGCACGCCCTCCTGGCACGAGTTCTCCCAGATCGCGAAGATCGCCGGTGCCGGCATCCTCCTCGTCGGGCTGCTCGGGTTCCTGATCTTCGTGTTCATGTCCTTCGTCCCGGGTGGTCCCTGATGGGGATTTACGCCGTCAAGACGACGGCCAGTCAGGAGCGCACCGTCGCTGACATGATCATCAACCGCGAGGAGGACTCCATCCACGCCGCGCTGGCGCCCGACTCGCTGACGTCCTACGTCATGGTCGAGGCCGACGACGAGTCGGTCTTCGAGCGCATCCTCGACGAGATTCCACACGCCCGGGGCGTCGTGCCCGGCGAGAGCGGACTCGGCGAGGTCGAGCACTTCCTCTCGCCCAAGCCCGACGTCGAGGGCATCGCGGAGGGCGACATCGTCGAACTCATCGCCGGCCCGTTCAAGGGCGAGAAGGCCCAGGTCCAGCGCATCGACGAGGGCAAGGACCAGGTCACCGTCGAACTCTACGAGGCGACGGTCCCGATTCCCGTGACGGTGCGCGGGGACCAGATTCGGGTTCTCGATTCGGAAGAGCGGTAGTCGGGTTCACCACGGCCAGTTCGGACCCGACGGCCCCGACTCGACGTTCAGTGTCACGTACTCACTTTCGGGCACCGCCTGGACCTCGCGACCGTTTTCGAAGCGGACGAAGTTGAGGTAGAAGGGTTCGCCACAGCCCTCGTCGTCGGTGTGCTCCCCACAGACGAACCGGACGCCGTCTGCGTCCTCGACGTCCGCCTCTGGCGGCGCGTAGTCCCATCCCTCCAGCGGGGAGGGGGTGACGGACTTGTCCGCGAGGTAGGGGTCGCGTTGCAGGGTGGCGATGGCGCCACAGCGCGGGCAGTAGTACCGGACGGGGACGGTCACGATCGATCTACGGCGTCGACGCTGATACCGTCCTCGGTCGACGGGCTCGTCGACAGTCCCAAGGGCCGCGCCTGCGGAGGTTGGCCATGGGTTTCCACACGTTCGACCTCGACCGGGCCGACGCACTCTCGGACCCGGAGCGCTACCGCTGGTGTTCGACGGAGGAACTCCTGACGCGCGTCGCACCCCACGCGGACGCGACCGTCGCCGACCTCGGGAGCGGGACCGGGTTCTACACCGACCCCGTCGCCACCATCGCCGACACCGTCTACGCCGTCGACGTCCAGCCGGAGATGCACGACCTGTACGCGGAGCGCGGCCGACCCGAGAACGTCCGCCCGGTCACCGCCGAGGTGGCCGACCTGCCCCTCGCCGACGACGCACTCGACGCGGCGTTCTCGACCATGACCTACCACGAGTTCTCGGGGGAGGACGCGATGGCCGAACTCGCCCGCGTCATCCGCCCGGGCGGTCGGCTCGTGACGGTCGACTGGAGCCGGCGGGGAGAAAGCCAGGACGGGCCGCCGATGGACGAACGGCACGACCTGGCGCATGCCGTCGCGGCCAAGACGGCGGCGGGCTTTACCGTGGACCACGCCGTCTCGCGGACGGAGACGTTCGTCTGTCGGGCACGGCGATAGTGCAGGAACAGCGGAGTAGACGGTCGATCAGGCGCTGCCGTTCTCGATGCGGTCGACGACCTCGCGGATGTCCGCCGACTCCTCGATGTCCTCCTTGACCTTCTCGCGGCGGCGGACCTCCTGGGCGGAGGCGTCGTAGGCGCGGACGTACTCCGCGCGGGAGTGCTCCTCGAAGGCGTGCCGGATGGCGAAGTAGCCGTCGGGCACGACCGCGCCACAGACCTTGCACTCGACGCGGTCGTGCTCGGTGGCCTGGTGGACGATCAGGTCCTCCACGCGGTCGAACCCGACGTCGTCGCCTTCGATGGCGCACTCCCAGCGTGCCATTATCGGGGGCCAGGCGAGCCTGGTTTAAAAGCGTTCCTCCCCCAGAATGAGGTGTGGTAGCTCACACCAGGGCAATCGCCGAGGGTAATTCCTAACAGCCGCCCCCGCGAAGTCGGCGTCGTGACCGACGGGACGCGCGTGGATCCACACGTCAAGGTCCTCGACGAGGCGGTGGCCGCCAGGGCCAAGCGCCGTGGGCTGGACGTCGTCGTCTACGCTCCGCACTTCACCCGCTGGCCCCAGATCAAAAAGCAGGCGCGCCGCTACTCCGACGAGGACCTGCTCGTGGTGCCGGGCCGGGAGCTCTTCACGGGGAGCTGGCGCGACCGCCGACACGTCCTCGCGCTCGACCTCGAGCGACCGGTCCCGGACTTCCTCACCCTCGAAGGCACCATGTCCGAACTCGCCGACCAGGACGCGGTGGTCCTCGTTCCCCATCCGGGGTTCGCCACGGTCAGCCTGGAGCGCGAGCACGTCGGGACGTATCGCGACCTCGTCGACGCCATCGAGGTCTACAACCCGAAGTACCTCCCCTGGCACGACGGCCGGGCGCGTCGCCTGGCCGACGACTTCGACCTCCCCACCTTCGCCTCCTCGTACGCCCACCTGCCCGGGACCGTGGGGGAGGTCTGGACGCGCTTCGAGGCCGATATCGACTCCGCCTCGGACCTCCACTCCGCCATCCGCGACGGCGGCCCGCGACAACCCCAACGCCGTGGCGGTCTTTCCCACGTGCGCAGACGGGTGGCGGAGGTCGGCCACCTCGGCTGGGAGAACTCCTGGAAGAAGTTCGACCGACTCTTCCTCTCGGGGACGGAGCCGACTCATCCCGGCCACGTCGCCTACGGCGGCGAGTTCGACGACGTGCGGGTGTACTGATCACCCGCGCCGCTGGAGCCGTGCGAGCAGGTCCTCGAGTGCCTGGCGCGCTATCTGCTCTCTCACCTCGCCACGGTCGCCGTCGAACTCGTAGCGCTCGACGGTCGCGCCCGACTCTTCCGTGCCCCAGGGCGCTGCCCAGGCGAGACCGACGTAGACCGTCCCCACCGGATTCTCCTCGGTGCCCCCGCCCGGCCCGGCGATGCCGGTCGTCGAAATCGCCCAGTCGGTCTCGGCCGTGTCGCGCGTCCCCGTCGCCATCTCCATCGCGACCGGTTCGCTGACGGCGCCGTGGACGTCGAGCGCCTCCCGCGAGACGGCGAGCACGTCCTGTTTCGCGTCGTTCGAGTAGGTGACCAGCGCCCGGTCGAAGTAGTCAGACGACCCCGGGACCGCCGTCAGAAGCGTCCCGATCAATCCGCCGGTGCATGACTCCGCGACGGCGACCGTCTGGCCGGCCTCGCGGAGGGCGTCGCCGACGCGTTCCTCGACCGGTGGGTCCGCGGCGTACTGGTCCATGTCGGCTTTGGGCGGGCCGGCGAGAAAAAACCGTCCGTCGCACGCCTGTGGATGGAAAGAGCCACGGTCCTCGCCACGCCACGCAGGCGCATGGACTACGAGACGCCCCAGTTCTTCCGCGTCATGCAGTACGCCGCGAACGCGGACCGGGACGTCGTCGACATGGTGAGCGGCAACCCCGACTGGGACCCCCCGGCCGCGCTCCGGGAGGGCCTCCACGCGTACGCCGACGCCGATTCCGCCGACTTCCAGTATCCCTCCAGCGTCGGCCTCCGCCCCCTCCGCGAAGAGATCGCCGAGCGCCGCGGCGTCGCTACCGAGCGCGTGCTGATCACCAACGGCACTGGCGAGGCCAATCACTTGGCGATGACCGGCGCGCTGGAGTCGATGGACGGGAACGAGGTCGTCACGGCTGATCCCGTCTACCCCTATTACGCCGGCCGCGCGAACCTGCTCGAGGCCGATCTAACCATGGTCCCCGTCGACGCGGACGGCCACCTCGACCCGGCCGCCGTCCGCGAGGCGGTCAGCGACGACACCGCGGCCATCGTCGTCAACTCCCCGAACAACCCCACCGGTGTGACCTCCGCGGGCGAGACGGTCCGAGAGCTGGTCGCCGTCGCCGAGGCCCACGACGCCGTCCTCGTGAGCGACGAGGTCTACGACCACTTCGACTACAGCGGGCGCTTCGAGAGCGCACTGACGGCCGACTCGCCGAACGTCGTCGCCACGAACGCGTTCTCGAAGTCCATGGCCATCACGGGCTGGCGGGTGGGTTACGCCGTCTTCCCGCCGACGGACGCGCCCGACCCGTTCGGTCGCCTGCTGGACCGCGCCCGGACGCGCCACATGCTGACGAACGTGACCTGCTCCCGGCCCGCACAGGCGGCAGTGCTCCACGCACTCCGGAATACGGGCCCCGAGTACTACGAGGACGTCCGCGAGACGGTTCAGGAACGGATCGCGACGTTCACCGACGCGCTGGACGCTGCAGGAGCCGAGTACACGGACCCCGAGGGCGCCTTCTACGTGATGGCCCGCTTCCCTGGCTACGAGAGCACCTTCGACCACGTTCAGACGCTGATCGACGAGGGCGGCGTGGCCTGCATGCCCGGCGAGGCCTTTGGGGAGGCGCGCGCGGACTGGTTCCGGTTCGCGCTCGTGACACCGCGGGTCGCGGAGGCCGCCGAGCGACTGGAAGCGTTCTTCTCGTGAGTGGGGGATGAATCTGCGTTCTGCGTCAAAATCTCCCCTCACTCCATTCGAACCGCCTGTTCCTGGCTTCATTCCCCGAGCGGGCCGAGGGCTTTCGCGGACGTGTTCGACGACGCAGTCGCGTCACGACCACCACCGAAAAACGCCCCTAGCCAGAATCCGTGACTTGAAACCCGAGGGCGACGCAGTACCCACGAATGCCAGACGACGGGCCGGCCCCCGGGGACCCCACGGAAGTCACGGGCAGGCCCGACTCCGACCTGCTCGACTACTGGGAGGACTACTTCGGCTTCCCCGACCCCTACGACAACCAGGCCGACGCCGTCGAGTCGGCCATCGCCGTCGGCGAGGCCAACGGCTACCTGGCCATGGAGGGGCCCTGCGGGACGGGCAAGACCATGGCCGCCCTCACCGCCGCAGCCACGCACCTCCGCCACGGCGACTACGAGACCGTCGTGGTCGTCACGCCGGTCAAGCAGCAACTCCAGCAGTTCGTCGCCGACCTGCGGACGATGAATGCCGGGCTGGCGGAGCCGCTCACCGGTATCTCCCTCGTGGGGAAGCGCGACCTGTGTCCCTACGGCCGTGAGGGGCTGTTCCCGGACGACGTGGGGACGCACTCGCGTTGCGAGGATTTGCGCGAGGACACGGCGCACCTGGTCGAGAGCGACGGGACGGGCGGCGACGCACCGGTCGCCGAGGTGGCCGTGGGCGGCGAGGACAGCGACGAGGAGATCTGGTGGGACCCCCAGCGCGGGAGCGACCTCGCGCGCCACGCTCGCCCGGACGCGCCGGGCCAGCGCCAGCTGGCCGAACAGTCGCTCTCGACCGCGGGTGCCACCAGTCCCTACCGCACCGAACAGCCCACCGCCCCGGAGTCGATGGTCGAGGGCGACGATCCCCCGCTGTACTGCCCCTTCGAGGCCGACTGGTACGCGCGGAACAAGGCCTCGCCGGTCGACTTCGACGTCGGCGCGCACCAGGTCGTCACGCCCGACGACTACCTCCCGGCGGCGGTCGAGCGGGGGACCTGTCCCCACCGGGTCATGAGCGTCATGCTGGAGTCGGCCGACGTCGTGATCGGCAACTACAACCACCTGTTCGACCCGGACTCGCGTCCGCTACTCTCCTCGGTCCTCGACGAGCGCACCTTCGTGATCGTCGACGAGGCCCACCGCTTGGAGGAGCGCGTCCGTGACCTCCTCTCCGATCGGGTGGGACGCGACACGCTCAAACGAGCGCGGGGGGACTGCCAGGCCCTCCTCTCACGGGCCCGGCAGACACACGAGCACCAGCAGCAGGTCAGGGACCGGCTTTCCGCACGGGAGGTCCCCATCGAGGCCGTCGAGCGGGCGCGGGACTTCTTCGACGACGTGCTGGGGTGGCTCGACGACCGCGTCGCCGCCCACCTCGACGAGGAGGCGGGCGAGGACTGGCGCGTCGCGGGCGCCGACCGGTTGCCCGACCACGGCATCGAGATTCCACTCCGGGACCCCGAGACCGTCGAGCGGGACGAACTCTCGGTCTGGGCGGAGCGCAACGACTACGACGGCGGTCTCTGGCGGAGTCTCGGGACGGTCGGCGCGGCCGTCGAGGACGCCATCGACGACCTCGGACTCGCGCGGTCGCCCGTCGCGGGCGCCGTGGGCGTCCTGATGAAGCGCTGGTGGGAGGGCGACCACGCAACCGCCCTCCGGGAGATCGAACTCGACCACTCCCCGGCGGACGAGCGCCACGTCGACCAGCAGTGGGAGACGGCCTACACCGCCGGCCTCGTCCGCTTCGAGTGTATGCCCGGCGAGGCCCTCCGGGAGGTCTTCGACGCGCTCGGCGGCGGCGTCCTGATGAGTGCGACCCTCGAACCGCTGGACGTCTTCTCGGAGGTCGCGGGCCTCGAGGCGCTCCGGGCCGCGAACCGCCCCGTGGTCGAGCGGAGCTACGAATTGCCCTTCCCCGAGGAGAATCGGGCGAGCTGGATCGTCGACGCCGAGCCGTTCACCGCGCGCAACCGCGGCGACCCGGACGAGAACGCCGACCCGGCGACCTGGAACCGGACGCGCGACGAGTACGCGCACGTCCTGCGGACGCTCGCGCGCTCGCACGGGAACGTCATGATCGCGATGCCGAACTACCGCGAGGCGTCGTGGGCCGGCGAGTACCTCCGGACAGTCGTCGACAAGCCGGTCCTCGTCGACGAAAGCAGCGCGAACGAGGAGACCGAGGCGCTGAAGCGCGAGTTCTTCGCCGGCCCGGGAAAGGTGCTGGTGACGAGCACGCGGGGCACGCTCACCGAGGGCGTCGACTACGACGGCGACAAGCTCCACTGCTGTGTCGTCGTGGGCATTCCGCTGGTGAACATCGGGTCGCCACGCGTCACGGCGACCCGCCGGGCCTACGCTGACGCCTTCGGGGAGTCGGACGCCTTCGAGTACGCCCTGACGGTCCCCGCGGTCCGGCGCGCCCGACAGGCTATCGGGCGGGTCATCCGGGGGTCCGACGAGGCTGGCGTCCGGGTGTTCGTGGGGCGTCGCTACGTCTCGGGAGCACGCCACAGCGTCCACGGCTACCTCTCGCCGGCCGAGCGCGAGGAATTCGTGCGGATGACGCCGGAGTTCCTCGGCGATCAACTGTCGACCTTCTGGTCGACCCGGGGCTGACCGCCCGCGGGCAGGACGGAGCCCTAACTGGCCGCGCTGGCCACCAGAGCCGCCCGCGGGCGTCGTCCGAGGCCCGAACGACCGCGACCGGTCCGTCACGAACGATCACAAGACATATGCCCGCCTGGTGGACCGGTTTGGACGATGCCCGAGTGCCAGAACTGTGGGGGATTCGTCACCGAGCGCTACGTGCAGGTGTTCACACCCGAGGAGCACGACGCTCCCCGGGTGTGCCCGAACTGCGAGGACAAGCTTCGCGACGGGGCGGACGTTCGCGAGGCCCGATCGACGCGGCACTGACCGGCCACCCTCTTTCGACGGATACACGACGCGCGAGCGGCAAGTTCGGCCATGGATCTGGAGGTCGAACCCGTCGAGGACGTCGACGAGGCGGCCGTCCCGGCCGGGATCGAGGCCCCCGAGTTCGTGCTCTACGGCGGGAAGGGTGGCGTGGGCAAGACGACGATGGCCGCAGCGACGGCCCTCGCGAGCGCCCGCGACGATACGGCCACGCTCGTGGTCTCGACGGACCCCGCCCACTCGCTGGCCGACACCCTCGAGACGGACATCCCCGAGGACCCGGCCCGCATTCGCGACGACGTGCCCCTGTACGCGGCCGAGATCGACCCCGAGGCGGCCATGGCCGAGACGCCCTTCGGCGACGCCTCCGCGGCCACCGACGACGCGGCCGCAGGAGCCGGCGTGAACCCCCTCGGTGGGCTCCTGGGGGAGGACGCAGGCGATCTCCTCGGCGGCGGGATGCCCGGCAGCGACGAGGCCGCGGCGCTGTGGTTGCTCCTCGAGTACGTCGACGACCCCCGCTTCGAACGCGTCGTCGTCGACACTGCGCCGACCGGCCACACCCTCCGCCTGCTGGAGTTGCCCGAACTCCTGGACACGATGGTGGGTCGCATCCTGACCATGCGCGAGCGTCTCGGTGGGATGATGGACGGCCTGACGGGGATGTTCGGCGGTGACGACGGGGAGGACGGGATGGAACAGGGTGCGGCGAGCCTGAACGACCTCTCCGAGCGCATCGAGCGCCTGCGGGCCGTCCTGCGGGACCCGAGCAGGACGGATTTCCGCGTCGTGCTCGTCCCGGAGGAGCTGTCGGTCCGGGAGTCCGAGCGCCTCCTCTCCCGTCTCGACGAATTTGGGATTCCGGTCGGCACGGTCGTGGTCAACCGCGTCCTGCAGGACCCGACCGAGGTCGCGGACCTGGACGCGGACTGGCTCGTCGCGCCGCGCCACGAGGACTGCGAGTTCTGCGCCCGCCGGTGGGACGTCCAGCGCGAGGCCCTGCAGCGCTCCCAGGACCTCTTTCGGGGGCACGAGGTCCGGCGGGTCCCGCTTTTCCCCCAGGAGGTCCACGGCGAGAAACTGTTGCGCGTCGTGGCCGCCTGTCTGGAACCGTCCGACTGACGCGGCTGCCTCAGGCGAGTTTGCGGAGTGCGCGTGCGGCCAGGTCCCGGAGACCGTCCGGGAGGAAGCGGGCGAGGAGCATGTAGCGGGCGGCCTGGCCGACTGGATAGCGGGCGTGGGGGTCGGTGACTTCGGCGGCCTCGTGGACGACCGCGGCGACGTCCTCGGGGTCGGCAGCGAAGGGTGCGGCACCGCCGACGATGCCCGCGTCCTCGACCATCTCGTAGAGCCAGCCGTAGGTGTCCTCCCGACGGTCGAGGCCCTGTTTTAGTTCGTCCCGCGACCGGGCCTCGAAGTTGGTCGCGACCGGCCCTGGCTCGACCAGGACGACGTCGACGCCGAAGCCGTCGACCTCGCCGCGGAGTGCGTCGCTCATCGCCTCGAGTGCGAACTTCGAACCGCTGTACGCACCGGTTCCGGGCATCGAGATGCGCCCGGAAACGCTGGAGACGTTGACGATGGTGCCGTCCTCGGCCTCGCGCATGTGCGGGAGGACGGCCCGCGTGAGCCGGTGTGGGCCGTAGACGTTCACGTCGAACTGCTCCTGGAGTTGCCCGGCCGGCACGTCCTCCAGCGGCCCGTACTGGGCGTACCCGGCGTTGTTGACCAGGCAGTCGAGGTGGCCCTGCTCGTCGATCACCCGGTCGACGACCTCCTCGACTTGGGCGGCCCTCGTGACGTCGAGGGCGGCGGTGTGACAGCCGTCCTCGGCGAGGTCGGTCAGGTCGTCCTCGTCGCGGCTCGTCGCGTAGACCGTCCACCCCTCGTCGGCGAAGAACTCGGCCGTGGCCCGGCCGATGCCGGAGGAACAGCCAGTGATGAGCACCGTCTCCTCGTCCATGGGGGGACCGTCGTGCCCCTCCGTGTTAAGCGGGGGCGGTCCGTCCGCGGAGGCGCGCCCGCGCCCGGACCGGAGACGGCGACTACTCGCTGGCAGTCAACTCGCCCGCGTACCGGTCTGCGAGCCTGATCGGCTCGGGGAGCTTGTAGCCCGCACAGCACCGCTCGACCACGTCGACGGCCGTCTCGGCGCTCACCCGGTGGCCCGGACTCACGAAGACGGGGTTGACGTACCGGTCGCCCCCGTCGAACTGTCGGGTCTGCAGCGCGTAGCCGATGGGCGACCCGGGCGGTCCCTCGACCTCGTCAGTGCGGTCGATGGGGATCCGCGATCCCTCTGGGAGGTGCTCGTCGAGTGGGCGGCGGGGCTCGCCACAGAGGAGGTTCTTGATGACGCCGATGGCGGGCACGTCGAGCGTGACCCCGACGTGGGTCGCCAGCCCGGCCTGGCGGTAGTGGATGCGTCCGCTCCCGTCGAACAGGACGACGTCGGGGTCGGCCTCCAGCGCGCGGAAGGCCGCGAGGATGCTGTTGCCCTCCCGGAAAGACAGCAGGCCCGGGATGTAGGGTATCTCGGTCTCCACGGCGGCGGACGCGCGCTCGACGACCTCGCCGTCCGCCAGGACCACGACGGCGCTGACGGCCACGTCGCCGTCGAAGGCCTGGTCGACGCCGGCGACGAGCGGGGACGCGCCCGGCGTCGCCTCGCCGTCCCCCTCACGCCAGGCGTCGAGACCGCCGCCACAGATGCGGTCCGGATCGACCGGCAGGTCGTCGGAGAAGACCGCAGTCTCCGCGATGTCCAGCTGGAGCGCTTCCATGGCCTCGCGGTCGAGGCTCGGGTCGGGGACGAACTCGGGGCGGACGGGCTCCATCAGAACGGGCCGCGCCGTCGGCCAGGCCCACCTGGACCGCCGGGTCCGCCAGGCCCGCCGGGGCCGCCGCCGAACTGCAGCTGGCTGGGAACGCGGATGCGGTCCTTGACGCGCTGGCCGTAGACGAGACCGATGACGAGTCCGACCAGGTGGGCGCCGTGGGCGGTGTTTCCGCCGAGGACCTCGATCCCGACGATGCCCCCGAGGCTGATGGCCGCGTAGAAGATCGTGATCGCCCAGATGGGGACGGGCAGAATGAAGTACAGGTAGACGCGCAGCCCGGGATTCAGGATCGTGAGGACGCCCATGATGGCCAGGCCGGCGCCGCTGGCACCCAGGGCACCCTGGGGGACGTTCTGCACGAGGTGGATGACGAGTTGCCCGACCCCGGCGATGACGCCGCTCCCGAGGAAGAGCAGGGCGAAGTCCCGCGAGCCGACGTACTGCTCGACCAGCCGGCCGAAGAAGAAAATCACGATGCTGTTGAGCGCGATGTGACCGAGGCCACCGTGGGCGAAGATGGAGGTCACGTAGGTCCAGACGTACTCCGGGTGCTGTGGCGAGAGGACGAACAGGGCCTCCCAGGTGCCGTAGACCGGACTCGGGCGAATGCCGACGGCCGGCAGGAGGATGAACTGGAAGAAGAAGGTGATCCACATGAGCCCCAGGAAGACGTAGGTCATGTTGCCCCGGACGTAGCCCATGATGCCGCCGGGCCCGGTGTCGAGGGCACCGCCGACGCGCTCGCTCAGGCCCTCGCGGCCGCCGGTGCCCTCGACGGAGTCGTCGAAGCCGCTGTCGAAGACGCCGTCGGGGTCGCCCCAGTTGTCGAGGCCGGCACAGTCGTGGGCCTCGGGGAGCCGGTGTTCGGCGCAGTGTGTCCCCCCGCAGTGCCGACAGTGGTACGGCATGCTCTCCTGCTTGCCGCACACGTCGCAACGCGACATTGGCGGGCCTACGAGGGGCCCCCGCAAAGGGATTGCGCTCGATGCACCTGCTCTCTCGCACGCGCGCCGACCCGGACTGGACCGGAGTTGTGGGTGACTTTCACGCTGTCCGTGGGCTCGGTCCTGCGGTCGATCCCACCGGTCACGGACGCACCGCTCCGTCCGAAGGAGCGAAGTGGCCGACACCCCAATCGGGAACCAACAGTGCAGGAGTTCGAGCGGAAACAGCTCATCGAGCGGATCGAGCGCGAGAGCGCCACGGTGGGCCAGGACATTCCCGACGAGATCGAGGTCCAGGGCGAGACGCTGGACCTCCGGTCGTTCGTCTTCGAGATCAAGCGCCGCGACACGGTCCCGGCTGGCGAGCGCGAGCGCGTCGACCGCGCCAAGAAGAACCTCCGGCGCGAGCGCCTCCAGCGCAAGCAACTGATCGAGGAGGGCGACATTTCGCGCGAGGAGGGCGAGGAACAGGCGCTGGCGATCATCGGGATCGACCGGGCGCTCAACGCACTCGAGCAACTGGGGTCCGTCGACCTCGAGACCGAGGCCGAGGCGAAGGCCGCCGCGGACAAGAAGCGCTGGACGCGCTTCCTCAAGCAGGCGCTGGGTCACGGGGACGACGACTCGGGCCACGGCGTCGGGCGGGGGCTGAGCCGATGACGCGCAACGAGGAGATCGCGACCCTCCTGGAGGAGTTCGCCGACCGACTCGAGGCGAAGGACGTGGACTACAAACCCCGGGCCTACCGCGACGCGGCCCAGAGCGTCCGCGAGTACCACGAACAGGTCGCGCGCCTCGCCGGGGCGGGCCAGGACGCAGTCGCGGAACTCGACGACGTCGGCGACGCCATCTCCGCGAAGATCGTCGAGTACGTCGAGACCGGCGAGATCGAGGAACTCGAGGAACTGCGCGCCGACCTCCCGGCGGACTTCGACGAACTCACGCGCGTCGAGGGGGTCGGCCCGAAGACGGTCGCGACACTCTACGAGGCCCTGGGCATCGAGGACCTGGACGACCTGGAAGCCGCGGCCGAAGCGGGGGAGATTCGGGAGGTGACGGGCTTCGGACCGAAGACCGAGCAGAACATCCTCGACAACCTCGACTTCGCGCGCCAGGCCCACGAGCGCCAGCTCCTCGGCGACGCCCGCCCACTCGCGGACGCCGTCCTGGACTACCTCTCCGGCCACGACGCCGTCGACCGCGTCGAGACGGCGGGGTCGATCCGCCGGTGGCGACCGACGATCGGCGACGTGGACGTCCTGGCGTCGAGCGCGGACCTCCAGGCGGTCGTCGACCACTTCGTCGCGTGGCCGGAAGCGGACGTCGAGATCGAGTCCGGCGAGAACAAGGCCAGTGTGCGCGTCGGCGACGTCCGCGTCGACCTCCGGGTCGTGGTCCCCGCGGCGTTCGGCAGCGCGCTGCAGTACTTCACCGGCAGCAAGGAGCACAACGTTGCGCTCCGGACCGTCGCCATCGAGCGGGGGATCAAGCTCAACGAGTACGGCGCCTTCGACGTGAGTGATGTCGACGATCCCGACGCGGGACAGCGCGTCGGCGAGCGCGTCGCAGGCGAGACCGAGGCGAGCATGTACGACGCCCTGGGGTTGCCCACCATGGCGCCAGAACTGCGGGAGAACCGCGGCGAGATCGAGGCCGCCCAGGCGGGGGAGCTCCCGAACCTGCTCGAGGAGGGCGCCCTCCGTGGCGACCTCCACGTCCACACGGACTGGTCGGACGGCATCGCCACCATCGAGGAGATGGTCGCCGGCGCCGAAGGCGTCGGCCACGACTACGTGGCGATCTGCGATCACGCCACGGGCCCGGGGATGGTCGGTGGCGTCGGCCTGTCCGACGACGAACTGCGCGAGCAGTTGCCGGAGATCCGCGACGTGGCGGACGACGCCGGGATCGAGGTCTTCACCGGCGTCGAGGCGAACGTCGCGGAGGACGGCTCGATCTCGGTCGCGGACGACCTCCTCTCGGACCTCGACATCGTCGTCGCCTCGCCCCACGCGGCCCTCGACGGCGACGGGACCGATCGGCTCGTCGCCGCGGCGGAACACCCCCACGTCGACGTGATCGGGCACCCCACGGGTCGGTACCTCAACCGGCGGCCCGGCCTGGACCTCGACGTCGAACGCCTCGCGCAAACCGCCGCCGAGCACGACACCGCACTGGAGATCAACGCCAACCCCCAGCGCCTGGACCTGAGTGGCCGGCTCGTCCAGCTGGCCATCGAGCAGGGTGCGACGATCGCCATCGACACCGACGCACACCGGGTCGACAGCTACGACCTACTGCGCTACGGCGTCCACACTGCCCGCCGTGGCTGGGCCGAGGTCGACGACGTCCTCAACGCCTGGTCCGTCGACGACGTTCGCGCCTTCGTCGAATGACGCGCCTCCTCGTGGACGTGATGTGTGGCCGCCTCGCGACGTACCTCCGGATGTGCGGCTACGACGCGGCCTACGCGCTGGACCGCGACGCCGAGTCAGACGAGGCCGTCCTCTCGTGGGCGCGCGAGGAGGACCGGACTGTCGTGACGCGCGACGAACGCCTCGCTGCGGCCGCCCCAGCCGCGATCTGCCTGACGTCCCGCGACGTGCGCGACCAGCTGGCAGAACTGCGGGACGCGGGACTCGACCTGACGCTCCCCGACGAGCCGACCCGGTGCAGCCGGTGCAACGGCGACCTGGTGCGCATTCCGGGCGACGAGTCGGTCCCCGAGTACGTCCCCGACGAGCCACCAGGGCCGGTCTGGCGGTGCGTGGACTGTGGCCAGTACTACTGGCGCGGGAGCCACTGGGACGACGTGCGCGAAACGCTGGCGGCCGTCGAGTGAGAGGCCGACCGCTGCGCCGCCTCGTCGGCCCACTCCGGAAAGCCTTCGTACCCCCCACGTCGTAGGACCGCCAGATGACCCTCTCGGAGGAGGCCCGCGAGCGGCTGGCGGACGTCGTCGAACTCCAGCCCACGAAGAACGCCGAACTGCAGGAGCGCTGGGGCGTCGAGGGCGGCAGCGAGGTCCACGGCTACCTCGAATCCGAACTCAAGGAGTACTACTACCGCGACGACGACAGCATGATCCGCGCGACGCCGGACGCGGTCGAACTGATCACCGGGGAGGAACTCGAGCCCGGCGACCGCGAGATCGCCGTCACCCACCTCCAGGGGCAGATCCTCGAGGTCCTCGCGGGTCCCGACGCAGAGCCCGACAGCGTGGTCGCCACGCTGCACGCGCTGCGCGAGGCGGGGACCGACGCCACTGTCGACGACGTCCGCTCTGCGCTCCACGGCCTGGCCGACAAGGGCGTGGTCGAACGCGTCCAGAAGACGGTGCCGACGTTCCGCCTGTCCGTTGCACGGGACAAGCTCGCCGTCCAGGTCGCAGAACCGGCCTGACCGTAGCGCCCCTGGTCTCCCGCGATTTGCAGCCGCTCTCTCGCGACGTTCTCACGAGATCCTGCCCACTCGCCGTCGGGGGACTCTCGTATTCGACCACTACCGGGGCGGACGGACTCTCGGCTTATCTGCCTCGATTCCGTAGCCGTCCCGTCCCGGCCCATGTACCGTCACATCCTCGTTCCCACGGACGGTCGCACCGCCAGTCGCGCGGCAGCGGCGGAGGCGGTCGACCTGGCACGCGAACACGACGCGCGACTCACCGTTCTGACCGTCGTGCGCCCGAGGAACACCGGCGACCTCGACTTCGTGGGTCAGGCTGGCGTCGAACAGGGACTCGCGGCAGCCCAGCGTCGGCGCGGGCGGTCGCGGATCGCGGACACCGTCGACCCCCTGTCGGTGGGCGACCGCCAGATCGACACGGAGGTCCTCGCTGGCGTCCCCCACCGGGTCATCTGCGAGTACGCAAACACCACCGGCGTCGACCTGGTCGTGCTCGGAACGGTCGGTCGCGACAGCATCGCCAGCTACGTCCTCGGGAGCACGACAAAGCAGCTCACCGAGCTGTGTGACGTGCCGGTCCTCGTCGTCTGAGCGGCCCTGACCGGACCGGGGTCCGTCTCGCCGTCAGCCCCGTCAGGACCCCTCGGGATCGGGGCGGTGGCGGTCGCGCTGCCGGACGAGCAGCTCGCGGACGCCAGCGCCCGGGCCGCCCTCGATCGGCCACCCCTGCTGGCGCCAGGCCGGCGGTTCGGGTTCGAAGTCCGGACAGCCGCCGTGGCACTCGGTCGCGGTCTGTGACTGCTCTTTGGCGCCGCAGTGGGGCAGCAGCCAGCCGTCCTCGTCGGCCAGCCGGAAGTGGCGGCAGTCGGGACGCATGGACTCGACGTACGCGCGCCAGCCGCGTGCGTAGGCTCGCTCGGCGATCTCCAGGCGCTTGTCGGCCTTCCAGTCCGGGTCAGCGTACTCGAATCGGGCAGCACTCGCGTCGTACTCGCCGCCGTCGGGCCGTTCGAGGATCCGGGTTCCGGGCGCGTCCGGATCGAGGGTCTGAGGGTGCCAGGCGACCGCGGCGCCGTCCCCACTGTCCGATGCCCCGAGATCGACGGTGAGGATGCCGGCCTCGACGGGGACGTCCTCGATCAGCGCAGGTTCGACCCGCTCGCCGGTCGCCGCTGTGGCGATCCAGACCTCCTCGGCGAGGCCCAGCGCCACGTCGCGCTCGATCTGGGGTCTGAGGTCGCGCGCGGCGCTCGCGTCGAGGTCCGGCTTGTTTTCGACGGCGACGATTCGCCGGACCCAGTCGGGGTACGTCCACTTTCGTCGGAGCTCGATCCGGCCGTTCGCCCCACGGCGTGTCTCGATCACGCCACGGTCCCCCGCGGCGTGAACGGCCTCGCGGACGTACCGCCAGGGGTAGCCCGGATGCGGGAGGGCGTCCCGGTACCACGCCCAGTCGGCGGGTGCGTGCTGCACGACGTGGAGGAGGTCGGAGTCGAGCGCGTCGCTCCCGAAGCGAGCGCGCTCGCGGAGGCCCGTGGGGTCGCACTCGATCATGATGGTGTCCCAGCGCCGGCGCCGCGTGCCGAGCTGGCGGGCGACCACGATGGGGACCTGGCGGTCGCCGGTCGGCGGCCAGTGGCGCTCGGCCCACTGGCAGACGGCGAGTTCGAAGGTGAACTCCGGGACGCTGCTCACGCCCGACCGCACGTGACGGGGGGAGAAAACGGTGTGGCTCCTGACCGCGCCGTCACCACTGGCCGGGACCCCACGAGCACCCCACGAACCCTTCGAACGTCCGAGTCACAGTCCCGACAGGAGTGGGCCGGCTGGCCCGAGTTCGGGTGCCGGTTCGTGGGCCCAGCGGTTGGTGCCACCGGGGGCCCGGTAGGACCGTCCTGTCGACGACGTGTCGTGACACGTAAGTTTATAAGTATTGTCTAACAACGTGTCTTTCGTATGTCGGGTGGCACACCCCAAGTCACGAATGCGTCGGCGTTCAGACATCGTAGCCTCGGCAAGATGGTCGTCTTCTTCATCATCACGTTCAGCTTCTACGGGCTCTACTGGATGCACCAGGTCAACAAGCAGGTGGCCGCGGGGACCGACGAAAATTTCAGTCCGCTGCTGCGGACCATCGGACTGCTCATCCCGCTGCTTAACCTCTACTTCATCTGGAAGTTCTCGATGTCGAGCGAGGCAGTCGTCGACCAGAGTGGCGTCCTCATGTTCCTGCTGTGGCTCGTGTTCCCGCCGGCTGCGTGGTATCTCACCAGCACCGGGATCAACGACGTCGCGGCGGGCGCGGCCTGACTCCGGTCAGGCTTCTTCCTGTTCGACCTCCTGATCCAGGTAGTCGTGGGCCTCCTCGAGAATCTCGCGGGGCCCGTCCTGGGTCACGGTGTTTATCGCCTGGTCGTAGTCGCGCCACTGGAGGTCGCGGTGCTCGTGTGAGAGCTCCGCGGACGCCTCGAAGGAGCGCGCGATGAACAGGTGCACCGTCTTGTGAATCGTGTTGCCGTTCGCCTCGAATACGTAGTCGTAGTCGCGGCGGAAGCCATCGATGAGCCGGAAGTCGCTGATTCCGGCCTCCTCTTTCACTTCGCGTATGGCGGTCTGCTGTAACTCTTCGTCGCCTTCGACCCCGCCTTTGGGGAACTCCCAGTCGCCGGGGCGGCTCTTGAGCAGCAGGTACTCGCGTTGGCCACGCGTGTCGCGAAAGAGGATGGCTCCCGCGCTCGTGGCCTGTATCATTGCAGGAATATAGTCAGTCCGTCGTTAAGTGAATATCGGAGACCGGCCGTGGTCGCGGAGCGACACGGGAAGCTTTTGCCCGTGGGCCGTCGAGAGGCACGCCAATGCCGTTCGTGACCACGCTCCGGCTGGCTAGCGGGGACCGGGACGTCCTCGAGTCCGTCGTCACCGACATCAAGGAGACGGCGGCACGGAAGGGGGCGGAGTTCAAGGGGCCACACCCCCAGCCGCCGGCCGAACTCCGGGTCCCGCTGTACCCGGACTGCCAGCCCGGGGAGGCCTTTGAGTCCTGGGACTACTCCGTCTACCGCCGCGTCCTCGAGATCGTCGGCCACGACGAGTTCGCCCGATCCGTCGCCGGCCGCGAGTTCCCCGACGCCGTCCACGTGACCGCCGAAGTCGAGCAGGTCCGCCAGGTCGGGGACGGGTAACGGTCAAGGGGATCCGGGGTCTGGATGGGCGCATGACAGACGCCGCGGAGTCGCTCGTCTCGTTCCGGCGCGACCTCCACCGCTACCCGGAACCCGGCTGGTGCGAATTCCGGACGACGGACCGCGTGGTCGAGGCCTGTGAAGACATCGCCGGCGTGACGGTCGAGTACGGTCCCGCCGTCCTCGCGGCGGACGCCCGCGACGCCCTCCCCACCGACGACGTGCTCGACGAGTGGCTGGACCGGGCCCGCGCGGCCGGCGCCGACGAGACGCGACTGGACCGGATGGCCGGCGGTTTCACGGGGGCGGTCGCCACGCTGGACCGCGGCGACGGCCCGACCGTCGCCCTGCGCGTCGACGTCGACGCGCTTCCGCACGCGGAGTCGACCGAGCCAGGCCACGTCCCCGCAGACGAGGGCTTCCGGTCGACGAACGAGGGCTACATGCACGCCTGCGGGCACGACGCCCACGCGGCCATCGGGCTCGGCGTCCTCCGCGAGGTGGCGGCGAGCGACTTCGAGGGCACGGTCTCGGTCATCTTCCAGCCTGCGGAGGAACTGATCGGCGGCGCCCGGGCGATGACGGAGGCGGGCGTGGTCGACGACGTCGACGCACTGCTCGCCGTCCACGTCGGCCTAGGCTATCCAACCGGCACCGTCGTCGCGGGACTGGAGGGCATCCTCGCAGTCAGCCAGTTCCGGGCGACTTTCGCTGGCGAGGCTGCCCACGCCGGCAAGTCACCCCAGCGGGGACGGAACGCCGTCCAGGCGCTCGCCGCCGCGGTCCAGGGTCTCTACGCGATTCCCCGCCACCAGGACGGCGTCACGCGCGTCAACGCCGGCCGCGTCGAAGGTGGCACTGCCACGAACATCGTGCCCGAGTCGGCGGTCCTCGAGGGGGAGGTTCGGGGCGAGACGACGGACCTCATGGTCTACATGCGCGAGGCCGCCGACCGGACGATCCGGGCGGCGGCCGACCTGCACGACTGTGACGTGACCATCGAGCGCACGGGCGAGGCACCGACTGCGAGCCCCGACGAGTCGGTCGTCGACGTCGTCGCGACCGCCGCCGCGGCCGTTCCGGGAGTCGACGAGGTTCGCCGGACCGGGTCGCTCGGCGGGAGCGAGGACGCCGCACTCCTGATGCGTCGCGTCCAGGAGCGTGGCGGTCGAGCGGCGTACGTCTGCGTCGGGACTGACCACCCGGGTGGCCATCACACGGCGACGTTCGACGTGGACGAGACCTCGATCCGGCAGGGCGTGGCCGCTCTCTCCGGCGCCATCCAGCGGCTCGGCCAGCGCGACCCCTGAGGGCTCGATGCCCGGTGGTCGTGGCGCCGACTCAGGCAGCCCACTCGGTGATCGTCGTGGACGTGCTCTGCCCGGACTGCCAGACGACGGTGACCGACGCGTCGTCCAGTTGGAGGGTGCTGCCCGCCGCAGGACACGCGACCGGTGACGAGCCGTCCACGCGAACCGTCGTCCCCGCGGTCACCGGCCCGGTCAGGCCGAAGTCGCTCTCGAACTCGTACCGGCCGTTCGGGTCGGTCCCGCCCCCGGAACAGGTCGCGTCCGCCACGACGACGCCGACCCGAGAGGGGTCGAGCGTGTCTCCCTCAGTGTGCGTGATCTCCACGAGGTCGTCCCCGCCGCTGACAGTGTCGGTTGCCAGCCGGAACTCCACGTCCGGTGCGTCCGGTGGCCCAACGTCGTCGCCGAGTCCGAACGAGTACGCGGCGACGGTCACTGCCAGCAAGACCGTGATTGCGACGAGCAATACGACGCCGATGACGTGGCTCACGCCACGCCCCTCCGCTTGTGTGGTGCTCCCGAACATCGTCCCTTCCCCCGCAGTAGCACGTGTGTCGGCCGCCCAGCCCCCGACCGGACGGCCAATCCTCCTCGCGCGTGCGATGGCTTACGCAGCCGGGTATACGTGTACTCCTAATTACACATAAATGTAGGGGGAGTCACACGCGCGGTTCGTGTCGCTTCAGCAGCCGCCGCTCACGGGTGCACTGTCGGGGGGGGGGGGGGGTGAGGCCAGAACAGGCGTCACGGACTCCGAGCACGGGCCCACTTCCGGCAGGCTCAGTACTTCGGGTCCGCGCCGGTCCGCTCGTAGACCTGCGTCATGATGTCGTCGCGTCGGGTCTGCCAGTCGGCGAAGTCGGCCGGGTCGTCCGGGTAGTCCTCGTAGTGGTTCAAGAGTGCGTCTGCCAGCCCCTTGGTCTTGTAGAGGTCGTAGATGGTGTCCCAGTAGCCGACCGACTTCAGGGCAGTCTTGATCTTCGTCCAGGGGCCGAGGTTCGCCGACCCGGAGTAGATGGCCTCCGAGAGCTTCCGCACCGGCATGGCGGCCAGGAGGCCCATGAGTTCCTCGACGTCGTACCCGGTCGTGAAGATGTTGTAGACGTCGAGCGCGGCGTAGCGTCCACCGAAGTGGTCCATGACGCGCTCGTTGTAGGCCCAGAGGTCGGCTTCGTCGACGGACCCGCCCTCGATGGCCTCGATGGCCTGCTCGGCGGCGTAGGTCCCGGCGTACGCGGCCCCGGCGATGCCGCCACCGGTCGTCGGGTTCACGTGGCCCGCGGCGTCGCCGACGGACAGGAACCCCGGTGCGACCGCCGAGTCGTAAGGACGCCTGGTCGGCAAGGCTGCGCCCAGTTTGTCTTTCACCTCTGCGCCCTGGAACTCGGGTCGCTGCCGGAGGTCTGCCTTGAGGTCCTCGACGAGGTGCATGGGTTCCTCGGTCATCTGGAAGCCCAGGCCGACGTTGATCTCCGTGGGCGTACGCGGGAAGTACCAGAGGTAGCCCGCGGCCCGCTCGGTCGGCTTGAAGACGAGGGCGTCGTCCCACGGAACCGGCTCGTCGACGGTGAGTATCTCCCGATAGGCCGAGCAGAACTGCGAGTAGGTGACGTTCGTGTCGTAGGTGGTCCCCTCGAAGTTCACCTTGTCTTGCAGGAGGGACAGCGCGCCGGCGGCGTCGATCACCAGGTCGGCATCGTAGGTGACGGGGTCGCCCGCCTGGACCGCATCGAGGCCCCGGACGCGCCCGTTCTGGCGCACGTCCGTGACGACCGTGTCGTAGTGGAACTCGGCGCCGGCGTCGCTGGCGCCACCGATGATCCGGCGCCCGTACTCCCAGCGGTCGACGACGGCGAGTTCGCCGGGAACGGGGATGTCGACGACGGTGTCGAGCTGGGGAATCTCGAAGCGGCCGTGGTCGACGTCGGGGTTCGTGATCGCGGGTTCGAGGGTGGACTTGGGGATCGCCTCGGGGAAGCTGTTGGCTCCCTTGAGGGCGTCGCCGCAGGCGATGTGACCGGCCTCGGACTCGCTCTTGCGGTCGACGACGGTGACGTCGAAGCCAGCCTCGGCCAGGGTCGCAGCCGCGTAACAGCCCGCGGTCCCCGCGCCGACGATGGCCACGTCCACCTCGTGGGTAGTCATGTCGCACGTTCCTAACCCGAAGGAGAAAACTCTTTATCACGGTCCCGGCGGGCGTCAGGCCCGGCATAAAGAGTTTAGTCGACCTCGGGCGAACCGCGGGCCATGACCGACTACACCGTCGAGTTCGTCGGGACGGGCGAGAGCATCACCGTCTCCGACACGGAGACGATCCTCTCCCGGTGCATCGAGGCGGGGATCGCCCAGGAGTACTCCTGTCGCGTCGGCATGTGTCTGGCGTGCTCGGCGAAGATCGTCGAGGGCGAGGTGACCCAGCCGGCGGCCCGCGGGCTCACCGAGGCCGAGCGCGAGGACTACGCGCTCACTTGCATGGCCCGGCCGGCCTCGGATCTGCGCCTGGATCGCGGCGAGTACCCGCCGAGCATCGAGCACGACGGTGCCGTGGACGCCGGCGGGGACGAGGCGGCGGCTGCCGACGACTAGCGACTCGCTGCTCTCGCGGTATCGACGCCGAACCCGCAGCCGGTAACGGTGTAGTAGTGACCGAAAAACCGCCGGGCGCGTATCACGCGACCGTCAATAACCACTCAATTACTAACCGGATAGGGTGCCAGGCGCGGGTATGGGAAAGGGATCGCCAGTCCGGATGAAGGTCCACGGCGGACCGATGGGATCGCCACAGCTCTCGCGCGCACCGCAGCACGAACAGACCGCCCGGCTCGCGGCCGCGTGCGACGAACTCGAGGCCGTGCTGGAGTCTGCCGACCTGTCCGAAAACGGTGGCTTCGCGGATCAACTGGTCGAGGCCGTCACGGCGACGCACCGCGCGTACGAACTGGCCACGGAGGCAGAGGGGGCCTCCGACCGGCGTGCAGACGAGGGCTGACGGTCGGCGCGCCCCTCAGTCGTCACTCGCCCCGGACCGACCCACGTTCGACTCGTGGGATCGGGCCTGCTCCCGGAGCGACGCCGAGAGCCCCGGTGCGTCGGCGGCGTCGATGCCACCACGTGCCTCGATCTCGTCGAGGTCCATCGGGAACGTCCGGAGGTCGTAGTAGATGTCGATGCCCGCTTTCGCGCCCTGGCCCATCGCCACCGGGATCTGGTTGTGGCCGGGGACCACGTCGCCGACGGCGTAGACGCCGTCGACGCTCGTCTGGCCGTGGTCGTCGACCGCGATGGTGCCGTCGTCGGTGAGGTCGCAGCCGAGTTGCTCGGCGAGGTCGGTGTTGTAGTCGGACCCGTACATGGCGAAGCCGCCACGGTAGGAGCGGGTGGTCCCGTCCGCGAAGCTCATCGCCGCTAGCCACCCCTCCGAGTCGTTCTCCACGTCGGTCACTGCGGCCTCGATCACGTCCACGGGGTGGGCGCGGAGCTGTGCGCCCACCTCGTCGTCCCACGTCGGGTCGTCGCCGTTCAGGAGCAGGTCGACCTCGTCGGTGAAGTTGAGCATGATCATGGCGACGAAGGCGGCGCTGTTGCCCGTCCCCATCACGTAGACCGGCGCGTCGACGAAGGTGTAGGCGTCGCAGTGCAGACAGTAGTGGAGCCCCCGGCCGGTCCGGGGAGCGGGCGGATCGGGTCGCCCGTCGGCGAATCCAGTCGCCAGGACGACGCGGTCGGCCACCACGTGGACGTCGCCGCCGGACAGCGCGAACCGCCCGTCGTCGGTTCGTTCGACGTCGGTGATCGTGGCCTGGACGTGGTCGGCCCCGTAGCCCGTCACCTGTTGGAGGGCGGTCCCGAGGAAGTCCATCCCGCTGACGTCCTCCGTCACGCCGATGACGTTGTGGGTCTCCTGCATCATCGCCGCCCGACCGCCGCCGCGGTCGATCAGGACCGTGTCGAGACCCAGTCGGGTCGTGTACATCGCCGCCGTCAGCCCCGCGGGGCCGCCGCCGACCACGGCCACGTGGGCGTCCTCTCCGGTCTCGTCGCTCATCGGGCGTCGATAGCGGTCCGAGGCACCTATACTGTCTGGTAGCGATCGACTACCGCCGTTGCTCGACCGGTCGCCCGCCGGCCGTGCGTCGTGGTCACACGGCCCACAAACGTCGGACGTGGCGATGACGAAGAAGGATAGGCCATATATGGTTGCGGCCCGTAGGTCGGGGTGATTACGGGCGTCGTGGTCGGCAGAGGCCCGCACGCATCACCCCCAACTATGACCAGCCGCGTTTACAGACTCCACTCGACGCTGGAACTGCCCCTCGAGGACCTCTACGATTACTTCGACTCGCCAGAGCTCCCCTCGGAGATCGCCGACATCGACATCACCCGGCGGAACAACACGCTCATCATCAGTGCGGTGCCGGCCGACGACTCCATCAGCAAGTACACGCCGTCGGCCCAGCTGAAGGCCAGCGTGACCGAGAACCGGGTCTACGAGGAGGAACCGGAGGACGGACCCGGCGGCCCGCCGTCGCCGGGCGGTGGCGGTCCGCAGTGGGGGACACTGGAGGAGGAAGAGGAGGAGATCGAATCGGAACTCGTCGAGTACGCCTGTTTCAAGGGCGACCGCGAGACCGTCCTGCAGAACACCGCGCTCCAGTACCCGATGTTCCTCGTCCTGTGTAACGTCGCCCGCGAGGCCGAGAAGGGCACGCTCACCGCCATCGCCGCGACCGAGGACGACGGCCTCCAGGCCGTCCAGATCGTCGACGGCGAGGAGCGACCCGCCTCCGTGACGGTGACAGAGGATCCCAACGAGGACGAAGAGGACGGCGGCGTGAACTGGCGCGACAACAAATTCATCTCCTGAGACGATCCCGGTCGATCAGCGATCCGTCCGTATCCCCGCCCAGTGACGACCGGGCCGCCGGTGTCCCGGTTACGCCGTCTCGGCCCGCTCGAAGAGGGCAAACTCGTTCCCGAACGGGTCCACGAACATCGCGTCCGTCCCCCAGGGGTAGTCCGTCGGGTCCTGCGTGATTTCGACGCCAGCCGCCCGCAGGGCCTCGACGCTCGCCTCGCAGTCCTCGGTGACGAAGGTCCACCAGACCGGTCCCCGGAGGGACTCGGCGGCGGCGGCCCGCGTGTCCTCGTCGTAGGGGGCGTCGGGCAGCATGAACCCGATCTCCACGTCGTCCCCCGGCCCGGCGACCGTGACCCACCGGCCGGTCTCTCCCTCCATCTCGACGGGTTCGTCCGACCGCTTCTCGAAGCCGAGCGACTCGGTGTAGACGGTCAGGGCATCGTCGAGGTCGTCGACGACCAACGTTAGCATGCCCAGCGACTCGATTCCGACCTCTCGTGCTGTGGAACTCATGGGTGAGGAGGACAGTTAGGCCGTCTCACACGGTAGCCGTTGTGCTGGCAGGGGCCAGGACTGCCATCACTCGGGTGGGGCCGCGTGGACGGGAGCGTCGTGGACCGAGAGCGTCAGGTCAGCGGGGTCGAGCGTGTAGTAGCACTTCCAGACCGGCGCGAGACTGACCGTCCGCACCCCGGCAACCTCGCCTTCGGCGTGGGTGTGGTGGTGCCCGGTCAGACAGAGGTCGGGGTCGAGGGTCTCGATGAGGCGGGTGACGTGGTCGATGCCGGCGTCGGCCCCGTAGGAGATGAGGTCGGTGGGAGCCTCGTGGGCGAGGAAGACGTCCACGTCAGAGAGCGCCTCGGCCCGTTCGACGTCCTCGTGGGTGAAGTGGCGCCGCCGGTCGCCCGAGAGTTCGTGGCGGGCCTTCTCGTAGCGGGTCGGGGCGAAGTTGCCCGAGAGCCCGGCGACGCGGAGGCCCGCGACGTCGGTGACGGTACTCGCGAGGAGGGTCGCGTTCTCGACCCCCGCGGGCGTTTCGCCGGCGCGGAGGGCCTCGATCACGTCGAAGTCCTCGTTGTTCCCGGCGACGAACCAGGTCGGGATCGGGAGCGAGTAGTGTCCCAGGTCGCCCACCTGCAGGGCCACGTCGGCATCGGCGTCCGCGTAGGCCGCGAGCAGTGCCTCGCGCCGGCCGGCGTCGTCGGCGTGGGCGTCCCCCAGGACGAGCATAGATTCGCTTCGCCCGCCCCCGGCATAGTCGTGGGGATTGCCCATCGGCGGGTGGCACGTGCCGGCCCAAGCGTCAAGCGGTCCCGAGCCAAACGGTATCGGGTGATGCACGAGGTGCCGACGCGCCGTCGCTTCCTTCGAGCGACGGCCGGTGCAGGGCTCGTCGGCCTCGCCGGGTGTGGGTCCCCCGAGGAAAGCGGCAGGGACCACCGGACGGTCCGCGTCCCAGCCGACCAGCCGTCGATCCAGGCCGGCGTCGAGGCCGCCAGCGCCGGCGATCTGGTCCTGATCGCGCCGGGCGTCTACGAGGAGGCCGTGGCGGTGACGACGCCGGCGGTCACCCTCCGGGGGCGTGACCGGAACGCGGTCGTCCTGGACGGCGGGTACGAGCGATCCGACGGCGTCGACGTGGAGGCCGACGGCGTCGCCGTCGAGAACCTGACGGCCCGTCACTACACGGAGACCGGCGTGTACTGGGACGACGTCGAGGGCTTCCGTGGGAGCTACCTGACGGCTCACACGAACGGCGGGTACGGGATCTACGCCTCGCGGTCGCGCGACGGTCGCTTCGAGCGCTGCTACGCCTCGGGTCACGCCGACGCCGGCTTCTACCTCGGTCGGAACCACCCATTCGAGACAGTCGTCACGAACGTCGTCGCCGAGCGCAACGCACTGGGCTACTCCGGGACGAGTGCCGGCGGGGACCTGACGATCCGCGACTCGGTCTGGCTGGACAACGGCGCGGGCATCGTCCCGCACACGCTCGACCGCGCCGATCCGCCACAGCGCGACACGCGCGTCGTGGACAACGTCGTTCTCCGGAACGACAACGCCGAGGTCCCCGTCCGCGCCCACACCTACCCCGCCTTCGGGACGGGCATCTTCGTCTGGGGCGGCAGCGAGAACGTCGTCGAGGGCAACCTCGTCGCCGACCACGAGCACTGCGGGGTCGCCGTCCACCACAACGTCGTCCCGCCCTCGGACAACTTGATCCGTGGCAACGCGGTCCGCGACTCGGGGCTCGCGGACCTCGCGCTCGGCGTCCCGAGTGGGTCGGGGACCCGCTTCCGGCGGAACGGGTACGAGACGAGCCTGCCCGCGGGGATCGAGGGTGGGGAGGCGACGGGCTCCGAGCGCGTCGCGAGCGTCTACGAGGCCCAGGAGCGTCGCGCCGAGCGACGGGCGTTCCCCCAGAACGACTGGCGGGAGAGCGCCCCGCCGGCCCCACAGCCCACGATGCCCGACCCGGCGGTCGCGCCGCGGCCCGCCGGGAAGAACGCCACCGTCGGAATCGGTCGGTCCGGAGAGTGACCTGGCGGCCGGTCGTCGACGGGCCCTCGCCCGCCTCAGTAGTACAGGAGGTCCCAGAGGGCCGCCGCGGGCTGGAATCCCACCTCGTCGGGGCGCGCGACGGCCACGTCGCCGTACCGATACGTGATCGTCGTCTCGCTGTGACGTCGGTCCCTGATGCGGCGCGAGTCGTGCTCGTAGTGGACGACTCGCTCGATCACCTCGACCCGCTCGAGTCGCTGCGCCTCGCGGTCGATCCGGACCTGGACCAGGCTCCCGGAACGGTACCGGACCTCGCTGGCGTCGTATCGCCCGACGGCATCCCGGACCGATTCGGGGTCCGCCACGGTCAGCACGATCGCGTCGTCAGTCACGCTCCGCGTCGTCCAGTCGACGGTCCCCGTGGGTACGGGTGCGATCCGCTCGTCTCGCACAACGTCGGCGTACGTCGGGGCGGCGTAGACGACCCACCCGCCGACCGACGCCTCGTGGAGGACGTGTCTCGGGTTGGGTCCCCACCCCCACGGAACGTAGAGCCCGTCGCTCGCGTAGGTCTGGCCCTGTCGCACCCAGCGTCCGTCCTCCCCGTGCCACGCCACACCCCCTACCTCCCGGGTGGCGAAATCGACGCTCGCGTGGACGCGGAAGACGCGGACCGGCGCGTCCGTCGTCAGATTTCGTCCGAGGACCACGACCGACGCGTTCCGCGACGTGGCCTGCGTCCGGTTCAGGGCGACGTCGTAGAGGGTCGCTGGCGGTGCAGACCCGGGATCGGCGAGCGGCGCGTCCGCCGACGGTGTCGGGTTCGGTCGGACGTCGGCGACGCGAACCCCGGCACTCGCCAGTGCGAGCCCCGAGAGCACCAGCAACGCCAGGATGGTCGCCCTGGACGGCCGGGGCAGGACTCGACGCACTCCATCCAGGCGCCGCCCGGCCTCGGCGGTCGACCGGTCGACTCGCCCCCGTCCCCGCACCTGGACCGTCGCCTCGATCGGTTTCGTGACCGTCCCGACCACTACCACCGCGGCGAGTGGGATCACGAGGCCAGCCAGTCCCTCGGTGGGAATCGCCAGCAGCGCCGCGAAGGCGACGAGGAAGGGCGCCGCCCCGAGTGCGACTCGCGCGACGGCGTTCCCACCGGCCGCCCGCGGCTGATCCCACACCTCGACCGCGCTCTCGCGCCAGGACCGCCGGGGCGACTCCCCCTCCACGACCAGGATGGCCGTGTTGGCGACCGGAATCTGTCCGGCGGCCCGGACGGCGAGGATCCCCGCGAGGACGAGAAAGAGGAAGTGGACCGGATTGGGCGTCTGCAGCACGCCGAGGGCGTAGAGGACGACGGACCCCGCCGTCGCGACGACGAGGAGCGCCGCGACGACGACGGGCGCGACCAGGAGTGAGTAGCCGAGGCCCGCGACTCGGGCGCGGAGGAGCGCGCTCGCGAGGTCGCGGGCGTCGTCGCGGGCGGCGCCGAGGAGCGTTCTGGCGGCGCCCCCGACGCCGCCTGCCGTCGCCTCGCCCGCGACCACCGCGTAGAGTCCCGGCAGGATCGCCGGCGCGGTCGCGACGAGTGCGAGGTCGTAGACGAGGACCATGCCCAGCAGGGCGGGCCACTGGCCGACCGCGTCGATCTGCGAGGCGACGACGGCCCACCCGACGGCGGCTGCGAGTGCGACCGCCGAGGTCGCCGCCGTGAGGACTCCCGCGAGGGCGAGTCCCGGAGCGGCCCACGCCCGTCCTCGCGCGCGGTCACGTCCCGTCCCAGTCACTCCCGCGACGTGTCGCGGCGTGGCAATAAAGCCTCTCGTCCCGGGCGGACGCGTGACGACCGCGCCCGCTACATGTCCGACGCGCCGCTGTCGGACAGGTCCTCCTGGGCAGCGTCGTCGAGGTCCGCGAGGTCCCGACCCTCGTCGTACTCCGAGTCTGGCCCGGCGGGGCCCGTGATCTCGCCGTAGAGGGCCTCCCGTGCCTCGTCGGCGGAGTCGAAGCGCTCGTCCACCAGCCGGTCGAAGACGCTGCCGAGGCTCTCGGTCTTGTTGGGCAGGTCGATGGCGTCGGTGGCGTACTCCTCGGCGAGTTCCTCGCTCGTGGTGGGATACGTCGCCCGACCGAGCAGTTCGTCTGCGCGCGCGAGGGCGTTCTCGACGTGTTCGGCCCGTTCGTGCTGGCGCTGCTCCGCGCGGTCCTGGACGCGGTCCGGATCGGGGTCCTGGCTCATGGCCCGGGATTCGGCCCGCGGGGCAAAGGGGGCCGCGGACCCGGGACGCGACCGGTCGGTAGGTGGTCGACACTGCCGCGTGCGGACCCGACGGCGTGGAGACGACAGTCGACCGAGTACGTCCCGAGTATCGACGGCCTACACGGCCGGAACGTTTAGGGTGGTCCTCACTACTACTCACTCCAACGTGTCTCAGGAATCCGGCTGGCGGCGGCGACTGCTCTTCGTCTTCCTCGGTGCAGTCCTCGTGGTATCGCTCCTGGGGGCCACCCTCGTCGTGGGCGCAGAGCGGACGGTGATGGACCCGACGTTCGTGGGCGACGAACTCGACGAGGCGGGCGTCTACGAGTCGATGGCGGCTGACATGGCCGACCAGGTCGAACCCGACAACGGAACCCAGGTGTCGGTGAGCCTCGCCGGCGACGCCGAGCAGCCTCCGGTCGACCGGATGATCGAGTCCGTGGTGACGCCAACCTACGTCGAGGGCCAGGTCGAGCAGAACCTCGGAGCCCTCTATGCCTACCTCGACGGCGAGCGGGCGGACCTCCAGCTCGCGTTCGACCTCGAACCGATCAAGGCGGGCATCAGCCAGGAGATGGCAGCCTGGGTTGCGTCGCTCGACCCCGGCGAGATTAGTCCGCGGATGGGCGACCTCGCCGAGAGCGAGTCGTCGTTCCGCGAGACCCGCGAGTCCTTCACCGAGTCCCAGCTCCAGCGCATCCAGAACGAGACGCCGCGCCACCGCACCCGGCCGGAGCTCCTCGACATCTACGACGACAACCGGGACCGGGTTCGGGACCGGATGCTGTCGACCCTCGAGTCGCGCGTGGCCGAGCGTGGAAACCCCCAGCCAGTCCAGGAGGCGAGCGTGGACTACGGCGCGGTCGGCGTCGAGGCGCTCGTCGCGGAGAACGCCAGCTACGACGCGTTCGTGGAGCGCGAGGCGGCGGCGAAGGACGACCTCGCCGCCGCGGTCGGAGAGGCCACGCGACGGCGTCTCGACGAGCAACAGCCAGATCAGCGGGACCTGACCGGAGACCTCGACGAGAGTGCAATGGCCACCTTCCAGACGCTCCGGACCGGCTTCTCGCTGGCGGGCGTGCTGCTCGTCCTGCTTCCGCTCGCGGCGCTGGCGGCTGCGGGCGCCATCGGGTACGTCTCCCGGCGCCGGTCCCGGTCGCTCTGGCGCGTCGGCGTCCCCGTCGCCCTCGCCGGGGCTCTCGGGGTCGCGGTGGCGCTGCTGGTCGGGCGCCTGATACCGACCGCGATGAACGTCGATACCGCCGACCCGTCCCCTGTCGGGACGGCACTCCTCGGGGTCGTCGGTGGCGTCTCGGGGACGATCACCACCCAGTCGGTGGTCGTCGTGGGACTTGGCCTGGCCCTCGTCGGGGCCGGCGTCGCCGTCGGCCGGGACCTCCTGCCCCTCGACGACACTCCCGGCGAGGGTGACGACGACGGGGATGGCGACGGGGACGACGAGCCTGCCGACGCGGACGCCGCGGCCGACGACGCCTGATCGTCACCGGGCCGGGTACGACCAGGGACTCGTTTTCTCGATCGCGGCGGCGACGCCGAGGAGGTCGGCCTCCGCGTACGTCGGACCGACGACCTGCATGCCGACCGGGAGCCCCGCTGCAGGGGCGGCCGGGACGGACGCGACGGGGTGGCCGGTGAGGTTGAAGACCCAGGCCAGCGTCCAGTCGGTCGGCACGCCGTTGGTGGGCTGGCCGTCGATCTCGGTCGGATACGGCTCGTCGTGGCGAAGCGGTGGGGTCGCGAGGGTCGGGCAGACGAGGGCGTCGTAGCCCGCCATCGCCGCCTCGACGGCCCGGTATAGCTCGGTGCGGGGGAAGTCTGCGTGCGTGTACTCCGTGAGGTCGTGGTCGTCCGCAGCTTCGACCAGGGCGATCAGCTGGTCTGGAATCGCGTCGCGGTGGTCCGCCAGGAGGTCGACGTCGTGCTCCCGGCCCAGTTCCGCCACAGCCGTCGCGAAGTCGGTCGTCACCTGGACCATGTAGGTCTGGTTGACGGTGTGGCGATCGGGACCGTCGATCTGCACCTCGTCGACGGTCGCGCCGGCCGCAGCGAGGTCACCGAGCGTCTCTTCGATCGACTCCCGCACGGCCGGCGACACGGGAAACAGGTCCAGGTCGGGCGAGTACGCGAGGTCGAGGTCCGCCGGGGCTGGCGCGTCCGCGACGGCCGCCTCGTAGTCGGCCGGTCGGGGCGGGCTGAACGGGTCTGTTTCGTCCCGGCCCGCGACGACGTCGAGCATCCGAGCGAGGCTCCGCACGTCCCGCGCCATCGGTCCCCGGACGCCGACCGGAGTGTGCCCCCGGAAGGCGTTCGTGCGACTCCCGCTCGGAACGAGGGCGTGGCTGGGCTTCAGCGCGACGACGCCGCAACAGGCGGCCGGCGTTCGGAGCGACCCGCCGACGTCCGATCCGGTGGCGAGGGCACAGAGGCCGTCAGCGAGTGCTGCAGCAGACCCCCCGGAGGAGCCCCCGGCGTTGCGGTCCGGATCGACGGGGGTCCCCGTCGGCCCGACGAGTCGATTGTCCGTTCGGACGGTGTGGCCCATCGCGGGCGTGTTCGTCGTCCCGACGACGACCGCCCCCGCTGCCTCCAGCCGCTCGACCATCACCGTGGTCTCCGTGGCGACGTGGTCCGCGAGCGGCGCCAGCCCCTTCGTGTTCCTGACGCCCGCCTTCGTCTCGTTCAGGTCCTTCAGGCCGACCGGGACGCCGGCCAGCGGGAGGTCCTCGCCGGCCGCGACGCGGTCGCGCACCGACCGCGCGGCCGCCAGGGCCTCGTCTTCGAGGACCGTGACGAACGCGTTGGTGACGTCACCCCGGGCCGCGATGCGGTCGAGGTACCCGTCGACGACCGCGACCGGGTCGAGCGCCCCCGAAGCGACGCCGTCGGCGATCTCGGTCGCGGATCGGACGCGGTCGTCCATGGCCCGAGACTGGGCTGGCCCGTCGAAAAGCGTTGTGTCGCCGCCTCAACTCGCGGCGTTGGCGCTGTCGATGAACTGGGAGACGGCGTCGTTGAACGCGGTCGGATTGTCGACGTTGACGAGGTGGGCCGCGTCGGGGATGGACCGGACGGTCCCCTCCTCGACGGCGGCGGCGATCTGGCGTCCCTGTCGCTTGACGAAGGGCGACTCGGCCTCGCCGTAGATCGCCAGCGTCGGCGTCGAGACGTGCGAGAGCGCCGGTGGCTCGTACCGGTAGAGGGCGCCGAAGATCTTCCGGTACTCCGAGCGAGAGATCGACCCGACGGATTCGATCGCCTGTGCGCGCGTCTCCTGATCCACGGACAGCCACGGCCGGCCGGTCGCGGCGCGGACTGACGTGAGCATCGACCGGAACGTCCCCTTCGTCCCCGAGAGCTGCAGGGACGCTCGGACGCCCGCCTCTGGGTTCCCGGCCACCTTCAGCCACTTTGGGAGGTCCACGGGTGGGATCGACCGCGCCGGCCCGCCGAGGACGGCAGCGCGCAGGCGGTCGGGGTGGCGGTCGACGAACGCTTGCGTGACGAAGTTGCCGAGCGAGAGGCCACAGACGACCGCGTCGTCGAGCGCGAGGTGGTCGACGAGGCGTTCGAGGTCGTCCGCGAACAGGTCAACCGAGTAGCGACGCGGCTCGATCGCGCCGGTCCGGCCGTGGCCCCGGAGGTCCATCGTCACGACCCGGTGGCCGTCGGCGAAGCGCTCGACCTGCGGTTCCCAGGCGTCGCCGTCCATCCAGCCGCCGTGGACGAACACGAGCGGCGGCCCGGACCCGGTCTCCTCGTACCACAGCGTCCCGTCGTCGACCTCCAGTTCTGCCATCGCCCTGGAATCCGGGGTGCAGCCCTATGAGCGATGTGGCTCCCACTGTCACTTGCGATCGTGGCCCACGGGGGTCCGTAAATCCCGAATACTTATCCGGACTCGTAATTACATCTCATTATAGAATGGCATCGACAGACGCGTTCCCGGAGTCGATCGACGTCGACTACACCGACGGCGAGGGCGAGGATCCCGCGGACTACCCCGGGATCCAGGACAAGATCGAGAAGGCGATCGCGGTCACGCGACAGGGCCTCGAACAGTACGAGAATCCCGTCGTCATGTGGACCGGCGGCAAGGACTCGACGCTGACGCTGTACTTCATCAAGGAGGTCGCCGAGCAGTTCGACCTGGCGGTGCCCCCGGCGGTCTTCATCGACCACTTCCAGCACTTCGACGACATCCACGACTTCGTCGACCGCTGGGCCGACGAGTGGGACCTCGACGTGATCTACGCCCGCAACGAGGACGTGGGCGACTACGTCGAGGAACACGGCCTCGAACCGGGCGACGACATCCCGATCGACGAACTGTCCGAGCACAACCAGCACCACGTGCGTGACCTGCTGGAGTACGAGGAGGACACCTTCCCCTTCCTGCTCGACACCTACGTCGGCAACCACCTGCTCAAGACGGTCGCGCTCAACGACGCGCTGGAGGAGTACGACGTCGACGGCGTCATCTCGGGCGTTCGCTGGGACGAACAGGAGGCCCGCGCGGACGAGACGTTCTTCTCGCCGCGCCACGACCCCGACATCTACCCGCCCCACGACCGCATCCAGCCCATCCTCCAGTTCGCCGAACCCGACGTCTGGGAGGCCTTCTGGTACTTCGTGGTGCCCGACACTGTCGAGGACTTCCCGGACGAGGGCTACGTCCCCGAGAGCGGCGACGACCTGCCCAATGGCCTGACGCAGGACGACATCCCCGTCTCCCCGAAGTACTTCGCCGGCTTCCGCTCGCTGGGGAGCGAGGTCTCCACCGAGAAGAGCGCCCAGGAGCCCGCGTGGCTCCAGGACATGGCGAACACGACCGAGCGTGCGGGCCGCGCCCAGGACAAGGAGGACCTGATGGAGCGCCTGCGCGACCTCGGCTACATGTGACTGGGGCGAACTGCGTACAGGACTCCTTTTTTGCGGTCCACACGCGGTGACAGGTGCCGTCGGTTTTGCGCACGGACAGCGTCCCGTCTCCCAGTGGCCTTCATCAGGCAGGCTCGGACGATGGCCCACTCGCCTTGCAAATCTCTTGTGGCCGTCACCTGCCTAGGTCGTGCAAAAATACATACCGGGCGAGAGCCAGCGTCACCGTATGACACCGCAGCTGTCGTCGGACGTCAACCGTCCGGCCGTTCCGTGGTCCGGCGCCACGGTCACGGCCGAGGTGGACGTCGAGCCGGGAACCCAGGAGGAGGCGATGGCGCGCCACGTCGCCCTCTGCATCGACACGAGCGGGTCGATGGGCGGCGAGAAGATCGCCCAGGCCCGCGAGGGGGCCTCCTGGGTCTTCGGCCTCCTCGAGGACGAGGACTTCCTCACGATCGTCTCCTTCGACTCGGAGGCCACCTTCGTCATGCGCCCGCGGCAGTGGGCCGAGACCTCCCGTGAGGAGGCGATGACGAAGATCGACCGCCTGACGGCCGGGGGCGGCACGGACATGTTCGACGGCCTGGAGACGGCCGGCAGCGCCCTCCGATCGATCGGTTACCGGTCCGACCAGGACGCTGTCCGGCGGATTCTGCTCCTCTCGGACGGCAAGGACAACAGCCACGGGCCCGCCGAGTTCACCGAACTGGCCGAGGAACTCGACGGCATGGGCATCCGGATCCAGTCGGCGGGCATCGGCGAGGACTACGACGAGGAGACGATCCGTACCATCGGCACGACGGCCCGCGGCGAGTGGACCCACCTGGAGCGGCCCGGCGACATCGAGGACTTCTTCGGCGACGCCGTCGAGGAGGCCAGCGAGGTCGTCGCGCCGGACGCGCAGCTCGAACTCGACGTCGCGCCCGGCGTCGAGATCACCGACGTCTACCGGGCACTGCCACAGGCCCAGGACGTCGACCTGGACTGGGAGGACAACGTCGCGGTCGTGAAGCTGCCGGACCTGACCGAGCGCGAGCACCAGCGCGTCGTCATGAAGGTCCACGCCCCCGCCATGGACGGCGGCCAGGAGGACGAACACCACAAACTCGCGGACCTGACGCTGACCGCGAGGGGGGCCGAGGCGCGGGGGATCATCTCCGTGGAGTACACGGACGACAACGCGAAGCTGGCACAGAACCACGAGGACGTCGACCTCGACCACCGCCAGACCGTCGTCAACACGGAACTCGGCAAGGGCAACGTCGCCTCGGCCGAGACCCAGATCGAGAAGATGACGCGGATCCACGGAGCGGACACGCAGGTCGTGAAGGAGGCCGAGCGCCAGACCAAGCTCGTCAAGGAGGGCGGCCGGGCGGAGCGCAACCGCGCGACGAAGATCGTCGCCACCGACGACGAGGGCCTCCAGTCCTGACCATGGGGCCCCCGCTCGGCGCCGACCCGCTCGCCAGCGCGGACGCCTCGGACGGTGAGCCCCCGGCCCGGCGGGAGGGACCGAAGCCGTGACGCAGACGACCGTCCCGGAGTCCGGCGACCTCGTCGCGGACCGGTATCGGCTGGAGGGGATCGCCGGCGAAGGCGGTTTCGCGATCGCCTACAAGGCTCTCGACGTGGAGACGGGCGAGCAGGTCGTCGTCAAGGTGCCCAACTACGACGGATCGAGCAACGACCCGGACGTCATCGACGAGTACGTCGAGAAGGAGGCCGAGGCCCTGGAGCGGATCCGGGCGGTCGGCGGCCACCCGAATCTGATGGCGCTGTACGAGCGCGACGACAGCGACGAGGCCCCGAAACTCGTCGTGGAGTACGTCGACGGCTACGAACTCGACGACGCCATCGAGGAGACCGGGCCACTGGAGGACACGGAGGACGTCCGCCAGATCGGGATGGAACTCTGCGAAGCGATGAGCTTCCTCCACGAGAACGAGATCGTCTACCGCGACCTCAAGCCCGACAACGTGATGATTACCGAGCGGGACGGCGACGTCACGCCGGTCCTCATCGACTTCAACACGGCGACAGGCTTCGACGACACCGGCGCGGCGGCCGACTCGGGCACGACGATCCTCGGCCCCTACAAGCCCCGCGAGGTCACCCAGGCCGATACGACGCGGGCGCGCCAGGGCCCGTGGTCTGACGTCTATTCTGTCGGGAAGATCCTCCTCTTTCTGCTCAAGGGGACCGTCCCGAAGAAAGACGGCGTTGACCCCCGGGACTTCGGCGCGGACTGCGACCCGTACCTGGGCGAGATCGTCGAGCGTGCCACCCAGACCGACTACGAGGATCGGTACCCGAACGCGACGGTGATGAAGCAGGTTCTGGCGGCGCGCGACCCCTCGCCGCCACCGGCCGCACGTCTGACGTCCGTCGGATCGGGCGATGCGTTTACGGTGTACCCCGGCGACACAGTCGGACGACGCTACGCCGAGGGCCCGACGCCGTCGCTCGCGCTAGAGGACGAGGGCGAGTACGTCTCGACGGTCCACGTCCAGCTCGACGTGGACGACGAGGGCGGCTGGCTCGTCCGCGACCGGAGCCTCAACGGGACCTACGTCCGGTCGGACGGTCGCTGGCAGCGGGTCCTGAGCGAGACGGGTCGGCGGCGGCTCCGCGAGCGCGGCGAGGACCCGACGGACCGGCGCGGGGACGTCCCGCCGACGGTCCATCCGCTGTCGGACGGGGACCTGCTCGCGCTGGTGCACCCCACCTACGGGGTGACGTTGCGGTTCGAGACCACCTGACCATGGACTACGCCACTGCATACGACGTCGGCGAACGCAAGCGGGGCGCGGGGATCAACGAGGACAGCGTGGCGATCTCCGTCTTCGAGGACGGCCACCGGTCCGGCCTCGACGGGCCGGGGACGGCGGACGACGCTGGCGGGGAGACCCGGAGCGTGGCGACCTTCGCCCTCGCGGACGGTGCCGGTGGCTACGAGGCCGGCGACGTCGCGTCCTACGTGGCTTCGACGGTGATCCCGGAGCGCCTGGCCGACCTGGCGATCCGGACGGCCCGGAGCGACCCGGCGGCCTTCGACGTGGACCTGGCCGGGGTGGGCCCGGCGCGACCGACGGCTGCCGCGATCCAGCGAGCGATCGTCGACGCCGTCCAGGCCGCCCACCGCGCCGTCCTCGGGTACGTGAACGAGGCCGGCCAGCCGGCGTTCACGACCGTGGTCGCCGGCCTCGCCGTCGGCGGGGAACTCCACTACGGCTGGGTCGGCGACAGCCGCCTGTACGTCGTCAACCGCGAGCGAGGGACGATCGAGCAACTGACTCGGGATCACTCGGTCGTGGCCGACCTCCGGGCGGCCGGTGAGATCGACGACGTCGAGGCCCACGTTCACCCCCGAGGCAACGAGATCACGCAGGCCCTCGGCGGCCACCCCGGGACTGCGCCGGGGGACGACCGCGTCGAGGTCGAGACGCACACGGTGCCCCTCTACGCCGAGGACGTCGTCTTCGCCACCAGCGACGGCATCGTCGACGCCCAGACGGACGCCCCGCAGCTCCACGAGCAGTACCTCGCCGCGGACCGGAGCGAGGAGGCTGGCGAGACGGTCAGGGAGGCCGTCGTCACCGACGACGAACTTCGGGACCTCCTGCTCGCGGCCGATTCCCTCGGGGCCGCGGGAACGGCACTCGTGGACCTCGCGAACGAGCGGGGCGGCAAGGACAACGTGTCGGCGATCCTCTGTCGCGATCCGGGTCTCGCGTCCACCCCGTCGCCGGCTGCCATGCCCACGAGGGAACTCGACCCGGACGAGCCGGTGGAGGATCGCCAGACGGTGATACTCCCGGACGGGTGACCGGCGGCGTGCAGCCGCCTCAGGAATCGACCCGTGGGTAACAGTTTTACTATTCGGTTGTGACCATCCACGAAAGATGTCGAAGCGTTCCAGTTCGGTGGTCGACTGTCCCGTCTGTGGGGCCTCCTTCGACCCGACCGAGGCGGGCGGCTGGTGTACGAACCCCGAGTGTGGGGAGTGGCAGTACATCGGCGACGAGGTTCCCGAACCCACGCCGAGCGGAGACGACTCCGGGGTGACGGCGCCCGACCTGACGCGCTCCGCAGGCGACGCCGACGACGGACCGGGTGACGGTGACCCCGGCAGCGAGACCGGGGACGCGGATCCGGCCGGTGACGGCGAGTCCCCCGACGAGGCCGAGGGAGCGGATGCGGCCGAGCTGACGCCGGCGATCCGTCGGATCTCCGAGCCGGCGCCTACCGACCGGGCAGCCGCCACCGAGGACGAGACAGAAGCGGACGCAGAGACGGCCACGACCGGCGACGGGGCAGTCGACGAGCCGGCGACCGACGCGTCCGACGCGTCGTGTCCCTCGTGTGGCACGGCCGTCGATCCGAGCGACAACTTCTGTGCTGCCTGTGGTGCCGACCTTGACGCCCTCGACGAGGGACCGACGCTCGCGGCCTGTCCGACCTGCGACGCGGCCGTCGACGCGGACGACAGCTTCTGCCCGTCGTGCGGCGAGGACCTGGCGGCTGCCCGTGAGGCACTGGACGCGGCGGCAGCGACCCAGGAACCGCCGACCACCGAGGACTCGGCGGACGGTCCCGAGACGCTCGTGCTCCAGTGTCGCGGCGAGGAAATCGCCGTGGCGGACGACGACACGGTCGGTCGGGAGGTCCGTCGCGTGATCACCGAGTCGGGTGGCGAGGAGGACCAGGCCGTCAGGGTCCACCGCGAGCACCTTCGCTTCGTCCGCGAGGACGGCCGCTTCTACGTGGTCGACCTCGGCGACAATCCCACCCGCCTCAACGGCACGCGCCTCTCGAAGGGTGACCGAGAGCCCGTGGCCCCCGGCGACGAGATCGAACTGTCGGGCGTCGCCACCCTCGGCGTCGAGTCGCCCTGACGCGTGTCCCCGTTCTCTCGCATGGACATCGGCCAGATCGGTGACGACGGCTGGGCGTCGGTGCGGGCCGCCTGGCGGGAGGAGCGCTGGCTGCCGGCCGGGCTGGCCGTCGGGGCCGTCGCCTACGCCCTCTGGATCGGGGTGACCGGGGCCGCCCTGTCCTTTTTCGCAGACGCCACGGCTGGGACGGTCACGCTCAGCCCGTGGACGTCTCTCTCGACGGTCGCCGTCGCGGTCGTCGCCGTGGTGTGGATTCTCGGGCCCGCCGCGCTGGTGACCGTGCTCGTCGTTGACCGCGTCACCAACGTCAACGACAACCTCGCGGTCGGCTACCGACTGCGCCACCCGATCCTCCTGCTCGGTCCACCCGGGCTGATCCTGGCCGTCGGCCTCGGGCTCCTCGTGGGGCCAGTCGGCGCGAACCCGGCGGTGCTGGCCGTCCTGGCCGTCGGGGCCGTCTGGCTGGCCGTCCGGACGACGGCCTACGCGTACCGCGTCTTCGCGCTGTCCCTGCCGGTCGTCGCGTGGGCGCTCCTGTTCGCCACGGCGGCGACCATCGCCAGCGCGGTGCTCGTCCTCGGCGGCGTCGCGGTCGGCCGCGACGCTCTCGTGGCGGCTGTGTCGTCCGGACTCGCTCGCGCCACGGGTATCGACGTTTTGACGACGGTCCACACCACGAGCTACGCCGTCGACGGGGTCGCCGTGCCGCTCCCGGTCGCCGCCGCGGTCGCCGTGCCTGTCGGGGGGACGGCCCTCTACCTGGCGGTGCAGCTCCCCTGGAGCGTCGTCAGCCGACTCCGGCGCCCGACCGTCCGTCGGCCCCAGCTCCGCACGGGCCAGCGATACCCGCGCTTCGCCCGGCCAACCACGGCCGCGAGTCCCGCCGGCGTCGGGGCCGCGAGCGAGACGCCCACACCCACCGGGGGGACGGCAGCCGCGGCCGACTCCGATCCGGCGGACGGGACCGGGTCGCCAGACGCAGCGGGCGGACCCGACGGTGACGCCGAACCGGCGACCGATCCCGCCTCGCCGGGGAGCGACGACGAACTGGACGACGTGACCCACACCAGAGTCTTCACGCCGCCGGACGACGCTGACGTGGAAGGCGTTGACGGCCTCGGCGGCGGTGACGGTGTCACCAGTGGCCGCGAGACGACCATCACTGACGATCCGGACGAGGGGTACTGTCCCGGGTGCGGCGCGGCCGTCGACCGCTGCGCCGCGACCTGCCCGGACTGCGGCGCAGACCTGGCCGCGAACTGACGGTCGCGGTCAGAGGAACGGCGCGAGCTGCCCCTCCTTGGGGCTCGCGTGCATCTGGACGTGGCCGCAGTTTCTGCAACGCCAGACGAACGACCCGATGCGAACGGGTCCGTCGGCCGCCCGGTCGAACTCCTCGCCGTCCCACCGCTGGCCGCACTTCGCGCACTTCGTGGGCACGTACTTGCTGTCCGGTGGCGGCGACGTGCCGGCGACCTCCGACCTGCTGGAGCGGTCCTCGAGGACCGCCGCGACGTCGTCGTCGTCCATCTGGGCCGCGAGTTCGGCCAGCGTGGCCTTGAGGCGGTTCGCTCGCCGCTCGATTCGCTCGACGTCCGTCTCGGTGTGGTCGGCACTCCCGTCGCCGTGTTCGATCGACGTGAGGTCTACGGTCAGGCGGTAGTACTCCGTGAGCGCGGCGGAGTAGACCGCCCGGCGCGCCAGGCGCTCGACCTTCTCGCAGAGGTCGGCCTCGAAGACGGGCTTGGCGAAGTGGTGGTCGACGTCGAGCGAGGGAAACACCTGATCCCGGTTCGGCGAGGTCGTGATGACCTGACAGTCCGGGTTCCGCGAGCGAATCAACTCGAGGACGTTCTCGGCCGCACCGTCGCCGAACTCCTCGTCGAGAACAGCCACGACGAACGTCCGGTCGAACGTGTCGGCGGCCTGCCGGGGCGTGAGTACGACCTCGACGTCGAACCCGTCGAGCCAGTGGGCGTAGAGGTCGGCTCGCGTCGCGTTGTTTTCGAAGATGATAACCCTGATTCTGGGTGCGCTCATTTCGATTCTTCGGGTTCTCCGGCTCCTACTGGAAAATTCGCGACTCTCTCAATTATAGCTTTGTACAATGATATCAGGTCTGATAACTAGTTCAACGGTCGCGCGACGCCCGGCTCCGTCTGCTCCACAGCGCCGGTCAGTCTGCGTCAGGGAGTTGACGGCGACGGAGTGGACGGTTGCCAGGTCGTCGAGCAGTTCGTCGGTCCGGGCGAGACACTCGGCGGCCCTCGAGCGACAGTCGACCGAACCGATTCGGATCGACCCCCTGGCGCGCACTCGGGAGCTATCGAGCGTCGTCGAGTGCGTCGATCGCGCCCGGGTTCTCGATGGAGGAGAGATCGCCCAGGTCTTCGCCCGTGTAGTTGTCCTGGATGATCCGGCGGACGATCTTGCCGCTCTGGGTCATCGGGAGTTCGTCGACGAACAGAATCTCGCGGGGGCGGAACGGCTTGCCGAGGTCCTCGCCGACCTGCTGGCGGAGTGCGGCCCGGAGGTCGTCGCTCTCGTCGTCGGTGTCGGCCAGGACGACGTACGCGACGACGGCAGTGCCCGTGGTGTCGTCGGGGGCCCCGACTGCCGCTGCCGCGCTGACGGCGTCGTGGTCGATCAGCGCGCCCTCGACCTCCGCGGGGCCGACCTTGCGACCGGCGACGTTGAGGACGTCGTCCGAGCGGCCGTGCAGGAACCAGAGACCGTCGTCGTCTTTCCGGGCCCAGTCGCCGTGGTCCCAGCAGTCCCCGAAGCGGCTCCAGTACTCCTGGAGGTACCGCTCGTCGCCGCTCCAGAGCGACTTCGTCATCGACGGACACGACGACCGACAGACCAGGTAGCCCCGGTCCCCGGCGTCCGCGATGGACTCGCCCCGCGCGTCGACGATGTCGATGTCCATGCCCAGCGCGGGGCCGCCCAGCGTGCAGGGTTTGAGCGAGTGAACGGGCAGCGGCTGGAGGAAACACCCGAATATCTCCGTGCCACCGGAGATGTTCATGATCGGCGCCTCCCCACCACCCACGTGCTCGAAGAACCACCGCCAGGAGTCGGGGTCCCACGGCTCGCCGGTCGAGCCCAGGAGCCGGAGCGAGGAGAGGTCGTGGCCCGCGAGCCACTCGTCCCCGTGTTTCTGGAGTGCGCGAATCGCGGTCGGCGAGATACCGAAGACCGTGATGTCGTGACGGTCGATCATCTGCCAGTAGCGGTCGGGTTCGGGGTGGTCCGGCGCACCCTCGTACATGAAGACCGTCCCGCCGAAGGCGTGGTTGCCGACGAGCATCCAGGGCCCCATCATCCAGCCGATGTCCGACACCCAGAAGAACCGGTCGGCGGGCTGGTGATCGAAGGCGAAGTAGATCTCCTTTGCCGGCTGGACGAGGCCACCGGCGTGCGTGTGGACGATTCCCTTCGGCTTGCCCGTGGTCCCGGAGGAGTACAGCAGCATCGACTCGGCGTCGCTCGGCAGGGACTTCGTCTCGTAGTCGTCCGCCTGGGATCCGACGGCCTCGGCCCAGCGCTCGTCGCGGTCGGTCCAGGGCAAGGACTGGGACCCTGGTTCCAGCCCCAGGCGGTCGGAGAGGATAGTGTGCTCGACGTGGCCGGCCGCCTCGATGGCCGCGTCGGCCTGCTCTTTGAGGTGTACTTCCTCGCCGCGGCGGTAGAAGCCGTCGCCGGTGAACAGGACCGCGCACTCCGCGTCGGCGATGCGCGTCGCGGTCGCGTCGACGCCGAAGCCCGAGAAGATGGGGACGGCGATGGCGCCGACCTTGAAACAGCCATAGAGGATCGAGACGACCTCGGGGATCATCGGCATGTAGAGGCCGACGGTGTCACCGGTCTCGATGCCGCGTTCCTCCAGGGCGTTCGCGACCTGGTTGGACTGGCGGTGGAGTTCGTGGTAGGTGAGTTCGCGGACCTCGCCGTCCTCGCCCTCCCAGATGCAGGCGACCGCATTGCGCGTCTCGCTGTCGCGTTGCGCGTGGCGGTCGACCGTGTTGTGCGCGATATTGAGTGTCCCGCCGGGGTACCAGTCCGTGAACTGTGGCCCGTCGCTGTCGTCACGGACGGCGTCGAAGGGCTCGTCGAACTCGAGGTCGAGGTAGTCGACCACCGCGCCCCAGAACCAGTCCAGGCCGGAGTCGGGTTCGCCCCCTATCTCCTCGACGGTCCGCCGGTGGAGTTCCTGGACGTTCTCGATGCCGTAGTCCCGCATGAATCGGGCGACGTTGCTCGACTCCAGAGCCGCCTCGTCCGGTTCGTAGACGACCTCGTCGAGGTCGCCCAGCGAGTCGGCTGGCACGTCAGTCACCCGCCTGCACGGGGCGCCCCCTGCCAGTTCCACGGGGCCGTGGGCCCGCCGTCTGCCCGCGCGTGCATTCGCGGAGGTCCCGTGCATCACTCATACGTCAGGGTCATCCCTCCGTCGAACAGCAGGTCGCCGCCATTGAGGTGTTTCGCGTGCCGGGAGAAGCCGAACACGAAGAGGTTCGCGACGTCGACCGGGTCCATCATCTCGGTCACCCGGGACTGGCCGAGCATCACGTCGTCGACGACCTCGTCGACCGAGATGCCGCGTTGCTCGGCGGTGTCGGGGATCTGGTCGGTCACGAGCGGCGTCTTGACGTAGCCGACGCTGACCGAGAACGACCGGAGGCCGTCGCCACCCTCCGCGGCGATGGACTGCGTGAGGCCCCGGAGCCCGAACTTCGAGACGTTGTAGGCGACCTTGTCGGCCGTGACGTAGTGTGCGTGGGCAGACGCCATGTTGCCGATGGCGCCCACGCCGTCTGCGGTCGCCCGGATGTGCGGGATGACTAGCCTGGAGAGGGCCAGGGGCGCCCGCAACATGACGTCGTGCATGTCGTCGTAGACGTCCATCGGGAAATCCTCGATGGCGTCGATGTGCTGGAGGCCGGCAACGTTGGCGAGGTAGCGGAGCTCACCGTGGTCGGCGGCCGCCGCGACGATCCGTTCGAGGTCGTCGTCGACAGTCAGGTCGCCGACGACCGTCTCGACCTCGCCCTCGAAGGCCTCGGCACGGTCCGCCGTCTCGGCCAGGCCAGACTCCTGGACGTCCGTCGCCACGACGGTCGTCCCGTTCGCTGCCATCGCCAGGGCGGTGGCTCGTCCGATACCCGACGCCCCACCGGTCACGAGGCACACCGACTCCGGCCCGTAGTGGTCGTCGTCCACGAACAGGACGCTCTCCTCGCTCACCGCTCGTGGCTCGAGCCTGCCCTGCGAGTCACTTTCTGGCATCTGTTCCTCCGACGGACCGAACACCGGAAAACGAGGTGGTTGACATATACACCCACTGAACGGCGGGAGACTGTCCGAGTCACGACGGCGATATCCGGTCGCCGAATGGGTTGTACTGTAAACGTGGCCTTTTTTACGGGTGACTCCTGTACTGGCCCGCAGGTGTGGGAAATGATATCACTGCAAATGGACATGGTCCAGTACGACTGTCCGTACATCGATACGACGGTCCAGAACGACGTGTCCTTCTACGCGAAACAGTGGGACTTCAACCCTGCGTCCGAGCTTCTCGAGACCCGAATCATGATCCGGGGGGAGGATTCGGCGGCCCTGGACAACGGGCTCGATACGCTCGACGAGCACGACCGGATCCAGGGCTACGACCTCCTGAAGCGGGAGCCAGCGATGGCGCTTCTCCGATCGCGCATCCCACAGACCGACGCGATGGAGAAGATCCGCCGCAACGACGGGTACATCACGGGCCCGTTCGAAATCGACGACGGGAGCGAGATCTGGCACGTCGGGTTCGACCGGGAGGAACGGGCCGACGGCGCGCTGTCCGCGCTCAGCAAGAGTAACGACTTCACCGTCGAGTCGCGCAAGTCGATGAACCTGGAGGACTACTACAAGCTGATGGAACACGCCGACGTCGCCACGTCCCTGCTCGAGGGCTGCCGGGGCCTCTCGGCCGTGGAGCGCCAGACCCTCGAGACGGCCGTCTCGAACGGGTACTTCACCACGCCCCGAGAGGGGACCCTCTCGACGCTCGCCGACGAACTCGACGTCTCGAAGATGGCCGTCTCGAAGAACCTCAGGCGAACCGAGCGGAAGGTGCTTCGACGGATCGCCGACGCCGTCGACGAACTCGACGAGACCCGGTGAGAGTCAGCCGCGGAGCCGTTCTCGGAGCCACGTGATCCCGCCAGCGACGCCGTTGTCGAAGAACAACACGACGACCAGCAGGATCAGGCCGAAACTCAGTTGCCAGTACTGCTCAAGGAACGGGAATAGGCTGATGAACCACCGGAGGTACTCGTAGCTGAAAGCGCCGACGATGGGGCCGAAGAACGCGTAGGGACCACCGATGACCGTCATGATCACCGGTTCTGCGGAGAACGTCCAGTGGGCGTAGTCGGGGTTGACGTTGGTCGCGAGCGGGATCAACAGCGCGCCCGCGAGGCCGGAGAAGGCGCCCGAGAGGATGAAGGCTATCCAGCGGTGAAAGCGGACGTCGATGCCCATGGCCGAGGCCCGCTCCGGGTTTTCGCGGATCGCCAGACAGACGAGTCCGAACGGCGACTTGACGATCCGCCAGAGTCCGTACATTCCGAGCGCGACCACGATCAGTGCGAGGTAGTAGTACGCGAGGGGATTGATGATGTCGACGAGCTGGAACTGGAATCCGAGAATCGAGACGTCGCCCATGACGAAGGTCAGTCCGTCGGACCCGTTCGTGAACGTCGATCCGCCGAGGCCCAGCCACGCGAGTATCGAGCCGACCGTGTCCTGGAGGACCATCACGTAGATCGCCATGCTGAACGAGAGCGTGATGATCGCGAAGTAGATCTCCTCCAGCCGGACCGAGAGGTAGCCGACGAAGACCGCCAGCAGCGTCGCGACCACCACCGCGACGACGAGCGCCAGGACCCAGGTCACAAGCGGTGCGGCACCGCCGAACAGGTCGGGAACGCCGAGCATCGGCGAGAGCTGCGAGACGACCTTGGCGACCGCGTAGCCGGCGGCCGCGACGAACATGGCGTGCCCGAACGAGAGCAACCCGGTGTAGCCGTACAGGAGGTTGAACGACGTCGCGAACAGCACGAAGATCAACGTCCGCGTCAGGAGACTGGTCTGGAAGCCGCCCAGCAGGTGTGGCGCGACCAGCAGCGCGAGCGCCGTGACGACCACACCGGCCAGTACCACTGGCTGCACCTGCCACGACCGGATCTGTATCGTGTTGGCCTGGTTCATCGGCGGTTACATTCCCGGCGGGAGACCGCTCCCCTCCAGCAGGTCGCTCGCGGTGGACCGTTCGACCGTGTACGTCGTGGTGTTCGCCAGGCTCGCGCCCTCGTAGGGCACGTCCACGTCGTGGGAGGTCTCACCGATGACCGTCGGCGCGGTCGCCTGGTGACTGTCGGCGTCGATGGTGACCGGGCCGCGGGGGTCTTCTTCGAAGGTGTATCCCTCCATCTGCGAGATGACGTCGTCGGCGTTGGTGGAGCCGGCAGCCTCGATGGCGTCCCGGTAGATCTGGACGGCCGACCACGTGCTCCCGCCCGTGAACGGCGGGTACTCCAGGGTGGACCCGTCGTCGGCGTAGGTCTCCCGGAACCGGTCGACGAACGCCTGGTTGTACTCGTTGTCGTAGGCCGAGGGGTAGTACCACGCCGAGAAGTGGTACCCCTCGGGCATCGTCTCACCGAGCGCCTGGAAGTTGTTCGGGTCAGCGCCGATGGTGTCGAAGACGTCCTCGACCTCCTCGAAGAGCCCCTGCTCGACGGCCTGATTGACGAACGTGACGGTGTCTCCCGCCCAGAAGCTCGTGAACACGAGGTCGGGGTCGGCGTCGAGGACCGAATTGATCTGCGGGGTCATGTCGCTCGCGCCGAGTTCCGGGAACTCTGAGGCGACGTACTCGTAGTCCGCACCCAGGCCATCCGAGTACGCCTTGAAGTACTCCCAGCACTGTTGCCCGTAGGCGTAGTTGGGCCCCATGTTCGCCACGCGCGAGACGTCCATCTCCTCGTGTGCGTACTTCGCCAGCGAGTACGTCATGTGGGACGTGTTCGAGTTCGCTCGGAACAGGTTCGGGACTTTGGCCGCCTTCCCCTCGTCGGACTCGTGGTAGTCTCCGTAGGTCTCCGTGTCGTACTCCGTCGCGTACGGCGTCCCGATGTCGGTCAGCGTGAACGGAACGCCGAGCTGTTCGATCGTCGGGCCGGAGTTCAGCGTCACCCCGGACGACGTCAGTCCGATCATGACGTCGGCGCCCCACTCCTGGACGAGGCTGCGGATCTGGCCCTGCGGGTCGTCCCCGTGGTCCCGGATCTGGATCTGCACGTCCTGATCCATGATGCCACCGTCCTCGTTGATCGCGTCGACGGCCACCTCTGCCGAGGCCTCGGACCCGGAGCCCAGCGCCTCGGCCAGGCCCGATAGCAGGTACACGCCGCCGATCTTGACGCTCTCGCCACCGCCGCCACCGCCGCCGCCGAGACATCCTCCCATCGAGACGGCTGCCCCCGCACCCGTCGCAGCCAGGAACCCGCGTCGACTGACGATGCGCGACCGGTCACCGCTCGCTCTCGCTCGTGCATGCTCGCCGTTGTCTGGCATGATGATCCTTGTTCTCCCATACCGGGCTAATAGACCTGGGTTTACATGTAACCAATATCAGTTTAGGTATGTATTTTTCGAGGAATCCGCGGAGACGCCGTCAGGGGTGTTTCTTCAACAGCGAAAGTTTTAATTGAATACTGACAGTCACAGACTCTCATGGTCTCCACTGGGCTGCTCATCGACCAGGTAATTACTGGCCTCAGTATCGGCAGTACACTGTTTCTCATCGCCGTGGGTCTCAGTCTCATCTTCGGCGTGCTGGAGGTGTTGAACTTCGCCCACGGGGCCCTGTACATGATCGGTGCGTACATGGCCATCGTCGCCATCGAGAACTCGATCGGCGGGTTCTGGGTGGGGGTCGTCCTCGCGGCCCTGGTGGTCGGCGTCATCGGGGTGGTGATCGAGGTCGTCTTCCTGCGGTACATCTACGACCGGGAGGAACTCGACCAGTTGCTCCTGACCTTCGCGCTCGTGTTGATTCTGACCGAACTCGTGCGGTTCGTCTTCGGCTCCGGGTCGAACGTCATCGACCCCCCGTCCCTCCTGCGCTTCGACCTCGTTCTGACGGAGACAATCTCGATTCCCGGCTATCGCGCCTTCGTCATCCTGGTCTCTATCGCGGTGATGACCGCCATCCTGGCGGCCCTCCGCCTGACGAACTTCGGTCGAATCGTCCGTGCGACCTCCAGCGATCGCGACATGGCGCTCCTGCTCGGCATCAACGTCCCGCTCTTGTACACGAGCGTGTTCTTCATCGGCGCGGCACTCGCCGGGATCGGTGGCGCCTTCGCCGCGCCGCTCCAATCGGTGACGCCCGAACTCGGCAACCAGGTCATCATCAACGCCTTCGTCGTCGTGGTCATCGGTGGACTGGGCTCGTTCACCGGGGCGTTCCTCGGCGCGTACCTCATCGGACTCATGATCGCCGTGGGGAGCATCTTCGCGGCGGGGGCCGGGCAGCTTTTCCCCTTCGTCGCGTTGATCGCAGTTCTGCTCTGGCGACCGGAGGGCTTGCTCGGAGGTGTCCAGTCGTGACGACCGTCCTCGAGACGGCGGGCCTCCAGCGGCGATTCGGGAAGCTGCTGGCAGTCGACGACGTCAGCGTCACCATCGACAGCGAGGACATCACCAGCATCATCGGCCCGAACGGGGCCGGAAAGACGACCTTCTACAACCTGTTGACCGGCAGGCTGGAGCCGACGGACGGCAGCGTCCGCCTGCGTCCGCGCGGCGAGGATGACCTCGTGACCGTGACGGGCCGCGAGCCCCACGAGATCAACCGCCTCGGGCTCTCCCGGGCCTTCCAGATCAACAACGTCTTCGAGGGACTCACGGTCTCGGAGAACCTCCGCATCGCCCGGATCAGTCGGAACGGGCGGACGCTCGACGTTCGGTCCGTCGCCCGGAACGACAGCGAACTCACCGCCGAGACGGCGGAGATCCTGGAGCTGGTGGGCCTCGACGCGTTCGCCGACACCGTCTGTGAGAACCTCTCGCACGGCGACAAGCGCAAGGTCGAGATCGCACTCGCCCTCGGGACGGACCCCTCGCTGGTCCTGCTCGACGAACCCACGGCCGGCATGAACGCCACCGAGACGGACAAGATGGTCGAGCTGGTCCGCGACCTGGACGACCAGACGGACACGACCTTCGTCCTCACGGAACACGACATGGAGGTGGTGCTGGGCATCTCGGATCGCATCCTCGTGCTCGACAACGGGCAGCTGATCGCCGATGGGACGCCCGACGAGGTGATGGCCGACGAACGCGTTCGCGAGGCCTATCTCGGAGGTGAACCATGAGCCTCCTGACCCTCTCCGACGTGGACGCGTTCTACGGCAACAGTCACGTGCTGTTCGACCTCTCGATGCGCGTCGAGGAAAACGAGGTCGTCGCCCTCCTGGGCCGCAACGGGGCGGGCAAGACGACCACCTTCCGGTCGATCACCGGGACCGTCCCGCGCCGGCAGGGGACCATCGAGTTCGACGGGCGTTCGATCGTCGATCGGTCCGTGGACACCATCAGCAACATGGGCGTCAAACTCGTTCCCGAGGGGCGCCGGATCTTCCCGACCCTGACCGTGTCCGAGAACCTCCAGGTCGCCCACGACGCCAGCTCGGGGGCGGACCCACGCCCCGTCGAGGAAATGTACGACATCTTCCCGGTCCTCGGGGAGCTCCGCGAAAATCGCGGCCGGAACCTCAGCGGTGGGGAACAGCAGATGCTCGCGGTCGCTCGCGCACTCGTCCAGAACCCGGACCTGCTGTTGCTCGACGAGCCGACCGAGGGGCTGGCCCCGGTGATCGTCGAAGACCTCCGCGAGGTCCTGGAGGACGTCGTCAGCCGGGACGTGACCGTGCTCATCTCCGAGCAGAACGTCGACTTCGCGCTCGACCTCTCGGAGCGGGCCTACATCATCGAGAGCGGCGAGAACGCCTGGGACGGCTCGATCGAGGCGTTGCGGTCCCGGGACGACTTGCTCGACGAGTACCTCTCGGTCGGCGAGGCGAGCGCGGACTGAGACCAGCGATCCCATCTGGACACGCGACTCCGGGCCGCCATCGCTGGCGCTTTATGCGGGAGTGCGGCCGGGCCCGGCGGGGTCTGCGGGGTCCCGGTGGGGCGGTCCAGCAGTGAGCGACCGGGGAGCCGCCCGCGGCTGCCGGTCGCCGGTCCGTCGCCCGGCTGTACGAATACTTTTGAATCCAGGTGGTCAAGTCTCCGCTATGTACGTCCGGGACGCCCGCAACCGAGACGAGGCCTGGTTGCTCGAACACATCGAGGCGATGGACCTGGACGAGACGGCGTTCCGCTCGCGAGACTACGTCATCGCCATGGACGAGGCGACCAACGAGCGAGCGGGGTTCGGCCGCATCCGGATCCACAAGACCGAGGAGGCCGAGTACTGCGAGCTGACCAGCATCGGCGTCCTGGAGGACTGGCGCGGCCAGGGCGTGGGGGCCCACGTCGTCGAGCGACTGGTCCAGACCGCGGGGGACGACGACTTCGAGACGGTGTACTCGCTGACGGGCGAGCCCGACTACCTCGCCCAGTTCGGCTTCGACCGCATCGACACCGCCCAGCTCCCCGACAGGCTCCGGGAGCGCCTGGCGGCGAAACAGGAGTCCCTCGAACCGGACGCCGTCCCCATGCAGATCAGCCCCGCGGACTTCGTCATGCCACGCTCGCTCCGCCAGGCGTTCAAGGGAGCCGAGGCCGACGAGGGCGAGCCGGAACCGGAGGAGGGGCCCGAGGACTTCGGCATCGATCCAGACGAGGCCACGTACAAGTACGACACCGGGCGCTGACCAGCCCGACAGGCTGATTCCGCGGCCACCGGTCGTCCACCCGCAGGGTTAAGACCGCCGCACCCGACCCTGGGGACATGTTCGACCAGGCGGACCTCGAGGAAATCCGCTCGGCGAAGACCGAGTGGGAGGACACGACCCTCGAGTCGACCCTCTCCCGGTTCGGGGAGCGTCGCGAGACCTTCGAGACGGACACCGGCGGCCAGCCCGTCGACCGCCTCTATACGCCCGCCGACGTGGCCGACCTCGACTACGAGGAGGACCTCGGCTTCCCCGGCCAGGACCCCTACACGCGCGGGGTCTACCCCACGATGTACCGCGGGCGCCTCTGGACCATGCGCCAGTACGCCGGCATGGGCACCGCCGAGGAGACCAACGAGCGCTTCCAGTACCTCCTCGACGAGGGCCAGACCGGCCTCTCGATGGCCTTCGACCTCCCGACGCAGATGGGCTACGACTCCGACGCCGACATGGCTGCCGGCGAGGTCGGGAAGGCCGGCGTCGCCATCGACTCGCTCCGGGACATGGAGACGGTCTTCGACGGCATCCCGCTCGACGAGGTTTCCACCTCGATGACCATCAACGCCCCCGCGAGCGTCCTGCTGGCGATGTACGTCGCCGTCGGCGACCAGCAGGGCGTGCCCCGCGAGGAGTTGCGCGGCACCATCCAGAACGACGTCCTCAAGGAGTACATCGCCCGGAACACCTACATCTACCCGCCGGAGCCCTCGATGCGGATCATCACGGACGTCTTCGAGTACTGCGCCGCGGAGGTGCCGAACTTCAACACCATCTCCATCTCGGGCTACCACATCCGCGAGGCCGGTTCGACCGCCGCCCAGGAACTCGCGTTCACCCTCGCCGACGGCATCGAGTACGTCGAGGCCGCCGTGGACGCCGGGCTGGACGTCGACGAGTTCGCCCCGCAGCTGTCCTTCTTCTTCAACGCCCACAACGACATCTTGGAGGAGGTCGCGAAGTTCCGCGCGGCCCGCCGGATGTGGGCCGACGTCGTCGACGACCGCTTCGACGCCGACGACCCCGCGTCGAAGCAACTCAAGTTCCACACGCAGACCGCCGGGTCGACGCTGACCGCCCAGCAGGTCGAGAACAACGTCGTCCGCGTGGCCTACCAGGCCCTCGCGGCGGTCCTCGGCGGGACCCAGAGCCTCCACACCAACGGCAAGGACGAGGCGCTCTCGCTGCCCACCGAGAAGTCCGTGCGGACGGCCCTCCGGACCCAGCAGATCCTGGCCCACGAGTCTGGCGTCGCGGACACCATCGACCCTCTCGCCGGGAGTTACTACGTCGAGTCCCTGACCGACGGCCTGGAGGCAGACGCCTACGACCTGATCGACGAGATCGACGAGCGCGGCGGGATGCGCAAGGCCATCGAGGACGGCTGGGTCCAGCGCCAGATCCAGGACACGGCCTTCGAGCGCCAGCAGGAGATCGACGCGGGCGAGCGGATCGTGGTCGGCGTCAACGAGTTCACCGTCGAGGAGGACGAGCACGTCGACATCGAGGAGGTCTCCGAGGCCGAACAGCGAAAACAGCAGGAGCGCCTGTCCTCGGTGCACGCCGAGCGGGACGACGCGGCCGTCGCGGACGCACTCGCGGCCCTGCGCGACGCCGCCGCTGGCGCCGACAACGTGATGCCGTACATCGTCGACGCCGTCAAGGCGTACGCGACGACCGGCGAGATCTGCGACGCCATGCGCGACGTCTTCGGCGAGTACGAGCCCGGTCAGGCGGTCTAGCGGCTCTCCCGTGTTCTTCGATACGCCGCTCGTCCACCACAAGGTACAAGTGTTACTGTAAAGTAGGCTTTACTGTAAAGCGTACTTTACGGAAAAGCTGCTTTACACCGCCCTGACCCATGACACCCGACCATCCGATTCAGCGAGGACAGCGCTACAACCGCATCATCATGGTCGTCTTCGCCGTCGGCGTCCTGGCGTTTTTCGTCGGGATGGCCGTCGACCAGACGCTCGCGGGACTCGTCGTTTACGCCGTCGCGGGCCTGACGGGCGTCGCCGCCCTGCTCTACCTGCGGTTCGTGAGTTCGGCCCAGCTCGCGGACGAACGCGACAGGCGCCTCCACGAACGGACGAGTGGCACCGTCGTCGGCATCTTCGCCTACGTCGGCCTGCCGGTCGTCATCGGTCTCTACCTCCTCGACGGCTTCACCTCCTACACGATCAGCTCGACGATCTGGGGCGCCATCTACGCCTACGCCGCACTGTTCCTGACCTGGGGTGCGGTCTACACCGTCTACCGCTACCGCTCATGAGAAACGACCTCGCGGACCGACGCGACGCGTCGTCGCTCAGCCAGGCCGACCTCGCCGCCGAGGTCGACGTGAGCCGACAGACCATCAACGCCATCGAACGCGGCCGGTACGACCCCTCCCTCGAACTGGCGTTCGCCCTCGCCGACTACTTCGACTGCGCCGTCGAGGACATCTTCGACCCCGACGAGTGACCAGAACCCTCCGCCCCGCTGACGTTCGGCTATTTGTGGCCGGCCCTCCAAGCCCGGCCTATGGAACTCGACCACGCCGGCGTCGCGACAGACGACGCGACCGCGCTCGTGGCCCTCTACACCGACTTGCTCGACTGCGAGGTGGCCCACGAGGAGGAACTGGACGACATGGCCATCGCTTTCCTCGACCTGGGGAACACCTACGTCGAGGTGATCGAACCCCTGGACGACGAGGGCGCCATCGCGCGGTATCTCGACGGGAACGGTCCGGGTATCCACCACCTGGCCGTGGAGACCGACGACGTCGCGGCCGCCCTGGACCACGCTCGGAACCTCGGCGTCGAGACTATCGACGAGGAGCCACGGCCCGGCGCCTGGGGACACACCGTCGCCTTCCTGCACCCCGCGTCCACTGGCGGGGTCCTCCTGGAGTTCGTCGAGCACTGACTGAGAGCGCCGAAACGTACAACCATACAGGCATACAAAATACATCGACTCGCCCGCGACTTGAACTGGGAACGCGGGAGCAATCCGACCTATGGCCATCGACATCGAGGAGTTCGAGGCGGCCGACCCACCCGACGAGCAGACCAACGCGGAGCGCGTCGGGCAGTTCCTCCTGCGCCACGCTGACAAGGCGTTCAAGGCTCGCGAAATCGCAGAACGGACGGGCGTCGACGAGAACTCGATCCACCCGGTGTTGCGTCGGCTCCACGACCGTGGGCTCGTCCGGCACAAGCGACCGTACTGGGCGGTCGGGGACGTGGAGGCGGTGAAGTCGGCGCTGGCGTACCACGAGACGGCCGACTTTCTGGACGAGACACTCGGTCCGGAGAGCCGCGAGGCGTGGCTCGACGCGGCCAACGGTGACGGGGAATGAGCGGCGAGCGTCCGGACCCCGACTCCCGCCGACGCGGTGACGTCGTCCTCGCGCCAGATCCGTTTGTGGACGACGCCGACGCGACGCGGCCGTGGTCCGTCGGAAACAACGAGGACCACCCCTTCGACGGCGAGCAGTACGTCGCGATGGCGTTGACGACACGGACCTGGTACGACGACAGGGTCCCGGTAGGCGAGGCCGACTTCTGGACGGGTCGGACGCCCGTCGGCAGTTCGCTCGTCCCTCACGCGCTCGCGTCACTCCAGCCGGAGGCGGTGACCGACTACGTCTGTCGACTTGCACGAGATCCCGTCGACGAAGCGGTCGCGTGCCTCCACTCGTACCTCGTCGCTGGGAGCTGAGTCGCTACTCCACCCAGACCGTCTTCCGGTTGACCCACTCCTTCAGGCCGGCCTCGCCGAGTTCCCGGCCGTAGCCGGAGTCCTTGACGCCGCCGAAGGGCACGCGCGGGTCTGATGCCGTCGTCTGGTTCACGAAGACGTTGCCCGCGTCGATGCGTCGCGCGATGGCCTCGCCGCGGTGGCGGTCCTCGGTCCAGACGCTCGCGCCGAGGCCGAACTGCGTGTCGTTGGCGACGGCGACGGCCTCGTCTTTGTCGCTCACTTCCTGGACGACCGCGACTGGTCCGAACAGTTCCTCCTCGCGCGCTGGGGCGCCCTCGGGCACGTCCGCGAGGACCGTCGGCTCGTAGAAGGCCCCGTCGCGGTCCGGGATCTCGCCGCCCAGGAGGACCGTGGCACCGGCGTCGACGCTCTCGTCGACCTGCCGGGCGAGTTCGTCGCGGTGGCGCTCGCTCACCATCGGGCCGATGTTCGTGCCCTCGTCCGCCGGGTCGCCGACGACCAGGTCGTCCACGGTGTCCAGGTACCGGTCGAGGAACTCGTCGTGGACGGCCTCGTGGACGATCGTGCGCTTGGCGGCGATGCAGGACTGGCCGGCGTTCATCATCCGGCCGTCGACGCCACAGGCCGCTGCGGCCTCGACGTCGGCGTCCTCCAGGACCACGAAGGGGTCGGAGCCGCCGAGTTCGAGGACTGTCTTCGTGACGTGTTTGCCGGCGGATTCCGCGAGCGCCGCGCCAGCGCGGTTGCTGCCGGTCAGCGTCGCGCCACGGACGCGTGGGTCGGGCAAGAGCTGGTCGTGGAGCGCGTCGACGTCCGCGAGGAGCGACTGGAAGACACCCTCGGGGGCGCCGGCCTCACGGAAAATCTCCTCGGCCGCGCGTGAGCACCCGGGGACCTCGGGGGCGTGCTTGAGGACGGCGACGTTGCCGGCGACGACGGTCGGGATCGCCCACCGGAAGACCTGCCAGAAGGGGAAGTTCCAGGGCATGATCCCCAGGATGACGCCCTGGGGATCGTGCACAGTCTTGGCCGTGGTTCCGGGCGGGCTGGGGTACTCCTCGGCCTGGAGGTACGTGCCGGCGTATTCGGCGTAGTGCTCGCAGAGCCAGGCGCACTTCTCGACCTCGCCGCGGGCCTGGGAGATCGGCTTGCCCATCTCCTCGGTGATCAGGCTGGCGTACTCCTCGGCGTTCTCGGAGAGGACGTCCCCGACGGCGTCGACGACGGTCTCGCGCTCGGTGATCGGGCGGTCGGCCCACGCGGACTGCGCCGCCCCAGCCAGGTCGAGCGCGTCATCGACCGCGCCGGCGTCGTCGGACTCGTATGACGACACGACCTCGCCGGTCGCTGGATTGACTGACTGCATACGAGACCCAACGGGCGAGGACAGAATAAGCCTACGTGGTGCTGCAGGGGCCACCCTGGTCGCGGCCAGGTATCGCTACCCGAAGTTCTCGACCTTCGCGGCGTCCGGGGAGCCACCGGCGGCCTCCAGCGCATCGATCGAGTCGTCGAGGAAGTCGGCGAACCCGTAGACGAAGACCTGCTGGTCCTCCGCGATGGCGTCCACGACGGGGTCGTCGAGGGACTCGTCTGACCCGAGGACGTGGACCGTCGCGCCGGCCTCGGCCAGCGCGTCGAGTCGGTCCGTGTGCAGCGGCTCGTCGTCCTGGTAGACGACGGCAGCCTCGCCCCCCTCAGCCGTGGCCCGCTCCGCGATGCCGACGGCGGGACCGATGCCTGGGCCGCCGGCGAGGATCAGGACGCGCTCCTCTCCCTCGTAGGCAGCGTTGCCGTAGGGTCCTGAGAGCGTCACCTCGTCGCCAGCGTCGAGGCCGCGCAGGGCGGGGCTGACGTCGCCCTCTGGGTCGATGCCGATGGTCAACTCGAACGTGTCGGCCACGTCGGGCGAGGAGATGGTGTAGAATCGGGAGGCTTCCTCGCCGTCGACGGTGGCGAGCAGCTTGACGAACTGGCCGGGGCTGGCCAAAAAGCCATCGGGGGTCGCCAGTTCGAGCGCGATGGCGTCCGGGCCGACGTCGCGGACGGCCGACACGGTCACTGCAGTCTGCTCCATGGGTCTGCTTTTCGGGCCGGGCGAAATACGGTTTCGATCCCGCCGATTGCACGTTCCGCCAAGTTACCGGCAGATTTGGCAGCCACTCTCGGGGGGTATGCAGAAGGCTTTTCCTCTCGCCTTCGGAAGTTCCGAGCGATAATGCCCGAGGATCTGAACTGGGCCATCGGCGGCGAGGCCGGCGATGGAATCGACTCTACCGGTAAGATATTCGCCCAGGCACTCTCGCGGGCGGGACGGCACGTCTTCACCTCGAAGGACTTCGCCTCTCGCATTCGCGGAGGGTACACGGCGTACAAAGTACGGACAGCAGTCGACCGCGTCGAGAGCGTGGTCGACCGCCTGGACATCCTGATCGCGCTCACGGAGCGCACCATCGACGAGAACATGGCCGAGCTCCACGAGGGGAGCGTCATCATCTACGATGGCGAGCGCACGACGATGCAGGACGTCGAGATCCCGGAGGGGATGGTCGGACTCGACGTCCCCCTCAAGAGCCTGGCCGAGGAGGCCGGTGGCGCCATCATGCGCAACGTCGTCGCGCTCGGCGTGGCCTGCGAGGTGGCCGACTTTCCCATCGAGAACCTGGACGAGTCCCTCGAGAAGCGCTTCGGCGACAAGGGCCAGGCCATCGTCGAGAACAACAAGGAGGCAGCGCGCGTCGGCAAGGAGTACGTGGCCGCGGAGTACGACCACGACTTCCCCTACGAACTGGAGACCACCGACGCCGACTACGTCCTGCTGAACGGTGACGAGGCCATCGGGATGGGCGCCCTCGCGGCGGGCTGTCGGTTCTACGCGGGCTACCCGATCACCCCGGCGACGGACGTGATGGAGTACCTGACCGGCCGGATCGAACAGTACGGCGGCAAGGTCGTCCAGGCTGAGGACGAGCTCGCCGCGATCAACCTCGCGCTCGGCGCGGCCCGCGCGGGCGCACGGTCCATGACTGCCACGTCCGGGCCGGGCATCGACCTGATGACCGAGACCTTCGGCCTCGTGGCGACGACCGAGACGCCGATGGTCATCTGTGACGTGATGCGCTCGGGCCCCTCGACGGGGATGCCGACCAAGCAGGAGCAGGGCGACCTGAACATGGCCCTGTACGGCGGACACGGCGAGATTCCGCGGTTCGTCGTGGCGCCGACGACCGTCGCCGAGTGCTTCTGGAAGACCGTCGAGGCGTTCAACCTCGCCGAGAAGTACCAGATTCCGGTCTTCCTCGTCTCGGACCTCGCGCTCGCGGTCACCGAGCAGACCTTCCCGCCAGAGGCCTTCGACATGGACGAGGTCGAGATTGAGCGGGGTAACGTCGTCCAGGCCGACGAGGTCGACGAGTGGGTCGACGAGAAGGAGCGCTTCCAGCCCCACGCACCGACCGAGGACGGCGTCAGCCCGCGGACCTTCCCCGGAACGCCCGGCGGCGCCCACATGACGACCGGCCTGGAGCACGACTCGCTCGGGCGACGGACCGAGGAAGAGGAGGTTCGCGTCGAGCAGGTCCAGAAGCGCCAGCGCAAGGTCGAGACCGCCCAGGCAAACGAGGAGTGGGACTACCGCGAGTTCGGCGAGCCCGACTCGGACACGCTCGTCATCTCATGGGGCTCCAACGAGGGGGCCATCCGCGAGGGAATGGAGTTCCTCGAAGAGGAGGGCGTCGACGTCCGGTTCATCTCGGTGCCGTACATCTTCCCGCGACCTGACTTGAGCGAGGAGATCGAACAGGCAGAACAGACCATCGTGATCGAGTGCAACGCCGAGGGCCAGTTCGCGGACGTGATCGAACACGACGTCCTCGAGCGCGTCGAGCGGATCAACAAGTACACGGGCGTGCGATTCAAGGCCGACGAACTCGCGGAAGACATCAAGAGCGCCGTCGGTCACCCCCAGGAGGCATAACCAATGAGCTCAGAGGTCAGATTCACCGACTTCAAGTCCGACAAACAACCGACGTGGTGTCCCGGCTGCGGCGACTTCGGGACGATGAACGGCATGATGAAGGCGCTCGCCGAGACGGGGAACCACCCCGACGACACCTTCGTCGTGGCCGGCATCGGCTGTTCGGGCAAGATCGGGACCTACATGCACAGCTACGCGCTCCACGGCGTCCACGGGCGCGCACTCCCGGTCGGCATCGGTGTGAAGCTGGCCAACCCGAACCTCGAAGTGATGGTCGCTGGCGGTGACGGCGACGGCTTCTCCATCGGCGCGGGCCACTTCGTCCACGCCGTCCGCCGCAACGTCGACATGTCCTACGTCGTCATGGACAACCGGATCTACGGCCTGACGAAGGGCCAGGCCTCGCCGACCAGCCGCGAGGACTTCGAGACCTCGACCTCGCCCGAGGGCCCGAAGATGCCCCCGGTCAATCCCCTCGCCCTGGCGCTGTCGGCCGGTGCGACCTTCATCGCGCAGTCCTTCAGCTCCGACAGCCAGCGCCACACCGAGATCGTCAAGCAGGCCATCGAGCACGACGGCTTCGGCTTCGTCAACTGCTACTCGCCCTGTGTCACCTTCAACGACGTCGACACGTACGACTACTTCCGCGACAGCATCGTGGACCTCGACGAGGAGGACCACGACCCCACCGACTTCGCGGCCGCGGAGACGAAGATCATGGAGGGCGACAAGGAGTACCTCGGCGTCATCTACCAGGACGAGAACAGCGTGCCGTGGGAGGAACGCGAGGGCCTGACCGAGAGCATGGCCGACGTCCCCGACGGGGCCCCCGAGGGCGCCATGGACCTCGTCCGCGAGTTCTACTGAGCGTCGTCGGTCTCGCCTTCGTCGTCGACGCCGGTTATCTCGAAGCGCGCCCCGCCGTCGTTGCTTTCCGTCACGTCGATCCGCCAGCCGTGGGCCTCGACGATCTCCCGGACGATCCCCAGGCCGAAGCCGGTCCCGCGCTTGGTCGTCGTGAATCCGAGTTCGAAGACCTCGTCGCGCAGGTCGGCGTCGATCCCCGGGCCGTCGTCCTGGACGTAGAAGCCGTGTGGCGTCGTCCCGACGGTGACGGTGACGCCGGGCCCGCCGTGCTCGATCGCGTTTCGGTACAGGTTCTCGAGTGCCTGGGCCAGCCGGTCGTCGTCGGCGACCAGCGACACGTCGTCCTCGACGGCGAGGCTGGCGCCGCGGTTCTCGACGGCGTCCCAGGCCGCGGTGGCAACAGTTTCGAGCGAGACCGGGGCGAGGTCTGACACGTTCTGCCCCTTCCGCGCGAGGGTCAGCATGTCGTCGATCAGCGCCTCCATGCGGTCGAGCGCGCCCTCGATGGCCGGGAGGTGCTCGCTGTCGCACTCCTCGTCGAGAAGCTGGAGGCGAAGTTCGGCGACGTTGAGCGGATTGCGGAGGTCGTGGGAGACGATGCTGGCGAACTGGTCGAGGTGCTCGTTCTGCCGTTCGAGGCGCTGCTGGCGATCGATTCTGTCCGTGATGTCGCGGAAGACCCACAACCGCCCGTAGTAGGTGTCGCCCTCAGTGAGTGCGGTCGTGTACCGATCGAGCGTCCGGCCGTCCCGCAACTCCAGCAGGTCACGCGAGTCCTCCTCGGGGTGGGCGTAGAGGTACTCGACGCGCTCGCGAAACTCCTCCGGGTTCTTCATCTGTTGGGCCACCCGGTCGAGGACCGGCTCGTCGTCTCGCTCCTCGATGAGGTCCAGCGGCACGCTCCAGATCTCCGCGAACCGCTCGTTGTAGGAGACGATCTCGTCGTTCTCGTCGACGATGAGGATCCCATCGATGGTCGCCTCTTGCTGGGCCTTCAGTAGCGAGCGCTGGTACTCGATGGCGGCGGCCTGCTCGCGCTGCTGACGGCGGTCCAGGATCGTCCCGAAGTGGTAGCGCGTCCCGTCGATGACGTCACACGTCGTCACCACCGTGACAGCGACCGAGGTGCCCCCGACCGCGTGGGTCGTCTCGGCCACGCGCGTCTCGCCGACGTCGATCGAGTCCCAGTAGTCCTCGAACCGGTCGCGGCGAAACGTGGGGTTGACCGCCCAGATCGCCATCCCCTCGAGGGTCTCCCGCTCGGTCTCGAGGAGGTCGGCGTAGGCCCCGTTCACGTACTCGTACCGACCGTCGGCCCCGTACGTCGCGACGCCCACGCCGATGGCTTCGATGAGTTGTCGAGACACGTCGGTCGGGTGTGACATTCGTTGGTACCCCTGACAGCTAGGCGGGCACTACCAAGTAGCTGGTGCCCGATCGACCCCCGAGTCGCGGTCAGCGACCCGGTCAGGGGGGCCGGGACTCGATGCCGCCGACCGATTCGATCCGGTTCGCCTCACGGTCGTACTCGAGGAGTCCGTGGTCGTCGAGCTTCGGCAGATGCTGGTGGTGCAGGACGAGCGCGACGCGGTCGACTGTCGACTCCTCGGGGCCGCCGTCGCCGCTCGCCACGATGGCGACGGCGCGGGCGAGTTCCGAGAGCCCCATCGGACCCGGACGGTCCTCGAGGACGGCGATGGCGGCACGACGGTGCGCGGACGCCAGCAAGCGGTGACGCTCGCTGGCAGTCAGTCCCGCTGTTCCGAGTCGCGCTTCCACTGGTGGACGCCCTGAGCCTGTCATTTCGAATCACTCTCACTGGCCACGGCCGGCCGGTGTGTCTCCTCCTCTGAACTGGGCCACCGTAAGGGCAGAGCAATACATCGTAGGCTCAGCCCACCGGGGCAGCCACGACCGCTGCCAACCGGATGGCTCGCCGTCACGACCGCTTGCCGACCAGGTCGTTGGGAGCAGGTGACGGCCCGGCCGTCAGGCTCTCCCTCCATCGACGGAGGGTTCAAGGCGGTCGATGGTCTGTGGCCGCCATGACGTCCGGCACGCTCACCGAGTCCCTCCGGGAGACCCTGTCGCTGTTCGAGGTTGCGGGGGAACCCAGGACGACGACGGAGGTGGCTGCGCGGCTCGACCTCGGCCGTCGAAGCACCTACGAACGTCTGGAGCGACTCGTCGACCACGACCGGATCGCGACCAAGAAGGTCGGAGCGAACGCGCGCGTCTGGTGGCGGCCGGCCGACGCATCCCCAGCCGGTGATCCAGACGACGGTGCGGTGACCGAGTCGTCGCTGCGCGAGGAGTCCGCCCACCTGGCACGGGTCCTCGAGGCCAGCCCGATCGGGATCGCGATCTTCGACGCCGACGGCACCCTCGTCCAGGCCAACGACCGGTTCTCGACGCTGCTCGGCCGCGACCCCGACGCTCAGGGGACGTATTCCCTCGGGGACGCCACGCCCGTCGGCCCAGACGGCACCCCGATTCCGTTCGAGGACCGTCCCGTTCGCAGCGCCCTGGTCACCGGCGACGCCGTCGACGACCACCGCCTCCGGATCGAGAACGCAGACGGCTCGAGTCGGTGGCTCTCGGTGAACGCCTACCCGTTCGCGGCGTCAGGCGGTGGTGCCGTCGCGACCCTGGTGGACGTGACGGACCTCGTCGAGGGTGCCAGACGGGTCGAGCGAGAGCGCGACGACCTCGAGTCGGAACTCGAGGAGACCTTCGAGCGAATCGACGACGGCTTCGTGGCACTGGACGCCGACCACCGCTTCACGTACGTCAACGAGCGCGCCCAGGCCCTGCTCGACGAACCGCGGGCGGACCTTCTCGGTGACCACCTCTGGGACGTCCTGCCCTACGAGGAAGCGTGGGACGACGCCCTGGATCGGGCGATGGTGACCCAGGAGCCGGTCCACCTCGAACACTACGTCGAGTCGATCGACACCTGGTTCGAGTACCACGTCCACCCGTCGCCGACCGGGCTGTCGGTGTACTTCCGGGACGTCACCGAGCGCGTCGAGCGCGAGCGCGAACTGCAGCGGTACGCGGGGATCATCGACGCCGTCGGTGAGCCGGTCTACGAGGTCGACGCCGCGGGGACCATCACCTTCGTCAACGAACCGTTCGTCGACTATTCGGGGTACGCGGCGGACGAACTCCTCGGGAGCCACGTCTCGATGGGGATGGACGAGTCGGCCATCGAGCGGGTCGAAGCGCGGATGGTCGACCTCGCGCTCTCCGGGGGGTCGGGGAACGCCCAGCTGGAGTACGAGGTGATCACGAAGTCCGGCGACCGGATCCCCGCCGAGAACCGCTTCACGCTGTTGACCGACGACGACGGGGAGATCCGTGGCTCCGCCGGCGTCCTCTGGGACGTCTCGGACCGTCGCGATCGCCAGCAGGCCCTGGCGGAGTCCATGCGGCGCTACCGGACGCTCGTGGACAACTTCCCCAACGGAGCCGTCGTGCTCTTCGACGCCGACCTCACGGTGCTGACCGCCGGGGGGACCTTGTTCGACGGCCTGGACCTCACCCCGGCCGACCTCGAGGGGGCCGCCATCACCGACCGACTCCCGTCCACCATCGCCGAGGCGGTCGACCAGCCCTACCGGGCCGTCTTCGACGGCGAGGCGAGCGAGTTCGACCTCGAGTTCGACGGCGAGGTCCGGTCCATCCGGGTCCTCCCCGTCACCGACGAGGACGGCCAGGTGTTCGCGGGGATGGCGATGTCACAGGACGTCACGGAGCGGATCCAGCGAGAGCGGGAGCGGGAGCGACAGCGCGAGCAGCTCGCGGCCCTGAACAACCTCAACGACATCGTCCGTGAGATTACCGACGTCGTGATCGACCGGTCGACGCGCGTGGAGATCGAGGCGACGGTCTGTGAACGCCTGGCTGCGAGCGACTCCTACCGGTACGCCTGGATCGGCGACGTCGACGCCGCCTCGCGGACCGTGGCCGTCAGGGCCGCGGCCGGCTGTACGTCCGCCATCGAGGAGCGGACCGTCTCCGTGGACCCGGCCGACCCGCGGAGCGACTGTCCGACCGCGGAGGCGCTCCGGACCGGCGAGGTCCGGACCGTCCAGCACGTCCCGACGGACCCTCGCTTCGAGCAGTGGTGGGACCACGCCGAGTCGGCCGGTATCGGGTCCATCGCGGCGATCCCAGTCGTCTACGAGGGGACGACCTACGGCGTGCTGACGGTCGCTTCCCCTCGAGAGGGTGCCTTCGAGGGACCCGAACGGGACGTGCTTGGCCAGCTCGGCGAGGTCGTCGCACACGCCATCGCCGCGGCCGACCGCAAGCGGGCCCTGATGAGCGACCAGGTCGTCGAACTCCAGTTCCACGTCCCCGGGCTCCTCGGCGACCGAGAGGTGCCCGACGGCGGCGCCGGCCGGGTCGTCCTCGAGCACACGGTTCCGGTCGGTGACGACGAGTACCTCGTCTACGGACGAGCGCAGCCGGACGCAGACGAGACCCTCCGGACGCTGGTCGACGCGATGCCCGACTGGGGGGATCTGACTGTGCGCGAGGTCGGGCGCGAACTCGGTTTCGAGGTCCACCTGGCGACCTCGCCGCTGCTCTCGACGCTCGCGTCCCTGGGTGGCTCGGTCGAGGAGGCGGTGGTCGAGGGCGGCGCCCTCCTGTTCACGCTCCACCTGCCACCAGGCGGGGACGTCCGGCAGGTCATCGAGACGGTCTCGGACGTCTACGCGGGGGCCGAACTCCTCAAACAGCGCCAGGTCTCTGGCCGTGACGACGCGGACGCACGGGTCGGGGCCGCCCTCACCGCGGACCTGACCGATCGCCAGCTGACGGTCCTCGAGGCAGCGTACTACGCGGGCTTCTTCGAGTGGCCCCGGGGTGCCACCGGCGAGGACGTCGCCGACTCGCTCGGCATCGCGGCACCCACGTTCCACCAGCACCTCCGCAAGGCCGAGGGGGCCCTGGTGGACGCGGTCCTCGGGGCGAGCCGGACGGACTGACGAGGCATCGCCCCCGTCCGAATCCGAGATATTCCGGGGGAAGCGCGCCGCTTCGTATAATATCGTCCCTCTCGCAAGCCTGCTACCTTTGGCGGTCCCCGGCGACCCTCTAACCCAGATGTCGACAGCCCCGAACGTCGCCGTCGTGGTGATGGACACCACGCGCGCGAGGGACACGGTGCCGGCACGCGACGCCATCACGCCCACCCTCTCTTCGCTCGCGGACGCCGGGACGGCGTTCACAAACGCCGTCGCACCGGCACCGTGGACCCTCCCCTCGCACGCCTCGCTGTTCACGGGAACCTACCCCTCCAAGCACGGCGCACACGGAGGGAGCCCCAGCTTCGACGCGGACATGGAGACGCTGGCCGAGACGGCCGCCGGTGCGGGCTACGAGACCGTCGCCGTCTCGAACAACACGTGGATCTCCGACGAGTTCGGCATGGACCGGGGCTTCGAGACGCTGGAGAAGACCTGGCAGTTCGACGGCGCCGGAGCCGACCTCGGGAAACTGATCCAGGAGAAGACGATCCGTGGCAAACTCCGCGTACTCGGTCGGCGGCTGTTCGACGGCGGCCGCCCGGTGCGGACCCTCCTGAACGCCCTGTACCTGACCGTCGCCACGGACCGGGCGTCGGACGACGGCGCCGCCCGGACCAACGACTGGATCCGCGAGTGGCTCACCGACCGCGACGACGACCGCCCCTTCTTCCTGTTCGTCAACTACCTCGAACCGCACATCGACTACGACCCGCCGGCACACCACGCCGAACCACACCTCCCCGACGGCGTGGGCTACGAGGAGGCGACCGCGATCCGTCAGGAGCCCCGCGCGTACGACGTCGGGGAGTACGACCTCTCCGATCGGGAGTTCGAGATCCTCCGTGGCCTGTACCGCGGATCGATCAGCTACCTCGACGAGCGTCTCGGCGACCTCCTTGACGTCCTGCGATCGGCGGACGCCTTCGAGGACACCCTCCTCGTGGTCACGTCCGACCACGGTGAGAACGTTGGCGAACACGGCCTGTTCGGCCACCAGTACAACTGCTACAACACCGCCCTGCGCGTCCCGCTCGTGTTGCACGGCGGCCCCTTCACCGGCGGCCACCCGACCGCCGACGACCTCGTCCAGCACGTCGACCTCGCCCCGACGCTGCTGGACGCAGCGGGCATCGACGGCGACGGCGTCCGCGACCAGTACCAGGGCTACTCCCTGCTGGCCGAGGACGACGCCGATTCGCGGTCCTACGCCTTCTCCGAGTACCTCGCGCCGCAACCCTCGATGGCGGCTCTGGAGCGCCGGTTCGGTGATCTCCCCGACTCGGTTCGGCAGTTCGACCGCCGACTCACGGCCGTCCAGACGAGCGAGTACAAGCTGGTGCGTGGCTCCGACGGCACGGAGGAACTGTACCGGCTCTCCGAGGACCCACGCGAGACGACAGACCGGGCCGCGTCAGACCGGAGTGCCGTTCGCTTGCTCGGCGACGTCCTCGACGACTGGCGGGACTCGTTCCAGCCCGCCCCGACCGCCGGCTCGGTCTCCATGACGGCGGCGACCGAGGAGCGCCTGGCCGACCTCGGGTACCTGCAGTGAGTCAGAGGGAGACGGCGAGGTGACGGCTCTCGAAGCCGTCCGCGAGGTCGACGTCGACGGCGTCCGCGAGCACGCTCAGGCCGAGCCGTCGAGCGAGCGGTCGCGCGTCCTCGGCGAGGGCGTCGGCGAAGATGGACTCGCCCGGGACCGTCTCGCCAGCCACCGCACGCCGGAGGGCCGCCTCGTCCGGGTCGTCGAGGTCCGCCGCGACCGCCCGCAACTGGAGGGCGAAGTGGACGCCGGCTGCGAGGTACCGGACGGCGCGACCCTCGGGATCGGGGACGGCCGTGATGGTCGAGAGGAACTTCGCGGCGCTGGTCTCGCCCGGCTCGACCTGCGACTCGACCCAGTCTGCGACGGCGTCGCGCGTGGCGTTCGCGGGGAGGTCCTCGACGGCGGCCGCGAACAGGTCGGCCTCCTCGTCGGCCACCTCGTGGAAGACGTTGCCGACGACGACGGCGTCCGCACCGGCCGCGAGGACGGCCTCGGCGTTGTCCCGGTCGTCGAGCCCGCCGCCGTACCAGAGCCGCGACCAGTCGGTGCCACGGTCGATCGCCTCGAGGAGGTCGACGGCCTCCTGCCCGCCGAAGGTCCCCGAGTACTCCAGGTAGATGACCTCGCTCTCCAGGTGGCGCTCGGCGGCCATCGCGCGCTGTTTGGCCTGGCGGGGTTCGAGGAGGTCCGCTTCGCCCACGTTGGCCTCGCGAGCCGCCGCGCTGTCGGTGTTCATGATGATGTACGCCTCGAAGACGGCCTCGCGGATGAGCCACGAGGCGGCGAAGTTCGCGAGGCGGTCGGTGACGCCGTCGCCGACGCGAAGGGGGAGCTTGTCGGCGATCAGCTTCGGCGCAAGCTCCTCCTTGACGTGCTCGATGCCCTCGCCGAGGGTGCCGACGAGCGACTGGCTGTCGCCGTTGAGCACCTCGGGGACGGCGAGGAAGGCGGCCTGGTCGCGGGTTCGATCCGTGACGTGCGCGGCCGCGCTCGGTTCGTGGAAGGCGGTGACGCCAGCCGCGTTGACCAGGTCGAAGGTCTCCTCCGTGTTCCGCTCGGTGACGTCCCGGGAGCCGCCGACGGAGACGCCGCCGGTGTGCTGGAGGTAGAGTGGGTAGGCCAGGGGCAGTTGCTTCTCGGCCTCCGGGTCGACCTTCGTGACGTGGTCCCACTCCGGGACCGGATTGGTGTCGACCGACAGGAGCGTCCGTCCGGCGATTGAGACGGCGCTGCCCACGTTCCCGACCGTCCGCACGACGCGTTCCAGACCCGACATCGCTTGCTCGCACACAGGACCCTGCCGTTTAATAAGGGTCCCTATTCGTCGCCGCGGGGCAGGACGTCGGGCCTCCCCGACCGGTAGATGTACTCCGTCGCGATGCCCGAGAGCGGCGATCCCGCGGTCGAGGCGGCCTGCTTCGCCCGGTCGAGGTAGGCTTCGGAGAGTTCGACGACGCGCGCGTAGGCCGCCACGTCGTCTTCGGCCAGCAGGTACTCGCCCGTCACGGGCGTGAGTTGCCCCTCCCGACGGTCGGCGTGGTAGTCGTCGACGTCGTCGAGCCAGACCTGCGCGCCGATGATCGCGAGGACGATCGAGCGGGCGAAGGCCGCTCCGACCTCGAACCCCCCGCTTCGGTACATCTGGAGCATGCCGTCGTAGATGACGCCCACGCGGTCGTACTGCGTCCGGGCGTATGGCAAGCCGAGGTCCGCCTCGCGGAGCGCGTCCGGGACGGTCTCGAAGGGCGCGTCCCGGTACTCGGCCTGGATCGTCTCCCGGGCGTCCTCCTCGCCCGACTTCGCCGCCGCGTAGAGGTCCCGGAAGTGCTCGTCGTCGGCCTGGTGGGCCTCGGAGACGTCGACGGCCCAGTCGTAGGCCTCGCGGACGGCCGGGTCGAAGTCCGCGAACTGCGAGTCGACGCGCTCCTGGAGGGTGGCCTGGGCTATCTCGGCGATCCGCGCCCGATCGGCCTCGTCGGCGGGGAAGTCCACCTCGAAGTCCTCGTATTCGTCGTCGTTCATCGCGTCGCGCATGTCTCCGTCGAGGAGCGCCTCGATGGCCAGGCGCGTCAGTTCCTCGGCGTGCTCCCGCCGGGCCGCGTCGTCGTGGGTGCGGTAGAGGTGGCCGAGGGTGAGCTGAGCCGGGAGGACGAGCTTCGTGTCGTAGGCGAAGGTGACCGATTCCCGGTCGAACTCTGCGGCGATGGCGGCCTCGACGGGCTCGAACGCGGTGCGAATCATCGCCTCGGTGACGTCGTCGACTTTCCGCTTCAGGCGGAGACTCTGGAGGTCGAAGACGCCGGTGTCGCCGTAGAAGCCGAAGACTGCGCGCGCTGCCGTCGGTAGCCCCTGCCTCCCGGCCAGCCAGGTCGCAGTCCCTCGGATCATCGCGTGGATACTGGCCGAGCGTGTGGCCGGTGCCGCCTTAGGGGTTTCGTCCCCGTGTTGCGTGTTTGGGTCCGCGAACGCTGTCGTCCTTACCGCAGGGAACACGCAGAAAGCCCCTGTCAGTCCCCGCTCCCTGGAGGACGTCCACCGAAACTGGCCTGCCGGACGACCAACGGAGGTGGGACTGAAAGGGGCGACCGTCTCGGCGATGGCAGGCGACGAAAGCACTGGAGCGACCGGAGGGAGCGAAGCGCGCATGAAGCCTCCCGAGTCGAGACGGTCGGGGCTTTCTGGCCGTTCACGCTACTCGGGTCGACACACTACTCGGAAGTCACGTCACTTCCTCGAACCCGAAACGACCAAACCGACCACGAGCCAACCTCGAGGAAATGGACGTACTGGGGCGCTACGAGGACCTCGTGGACGACGTCGAGGCCTTCCGCGCCGCGTGCGACCGACCGCTGCCGTCGGCAGTCCGGGTCAACACGATCAAGACCACCGTCGAACGCACTCGCGAGGCCCTCGACGCCGAGGGCATCGCCTACGACCCGGCGGAGTGGTACCCTGGGCTGCTCCGTCTGCCAGACGCCCAGCCGGGGACGAACTGGCCGTACGTGCACGGCTGGACGCACGGCCAGGAGGAAGTGTCAGCAGTCCCGGCGCGGGTCCTCGACCCAGCGCCCGGGGAACGCGTCTGGGACGCCTGCGCCGCGCCGGGAAGCAAGACCACCCAGCTCGCGGCACTGATGAACGACTCGGGCCTCGTCGTCGCCACGGACAACAACCTCGGGCGCATCGCCGCGCTCCGGTCGAACGCCGAGCGCCTGGGCTGTACGAACGTCGCGGTGACGCGGGAGGACGCCCGCAACCACTCGCTCAAACCCTTCGAGTTCGACCGCTACGACCGCGCGCTCGTCGACGTGCCCTGCTCCTGCGAAGGCACTGTCCGGAAGAACCCCGACGCCCTCGAAGACTGGACGCTGGACCACGTCCACGAGATCGCGGGCGTGCAGAAGGGCATCCTCCGACGTGCGGTCCAGGCCACGCGCGAGGGCGGGAGCGTCGTCTACTCGACGTGTACTTTCGCCCCGGCAGAGAACGAGGCGGTCCTTGACCACGCCATCCGGGAAGCGGACTGCGAACTCGTCGACTTCGACCTGCCGCTTGCCCACGTCGAGGGCGTGAGGGCCTGGGAGGGCGAGACCTACGACGAGTCCGTTCGGCGGGCCAAGCGGATCTACCCCCACCACAACGACACGGGCGGGTTCTTCGTCGCCAGACTGGAGGTGACGGGCTGATGCCTCACGGGAACGAGCCCCATCGGTTCGACCGTCTGCCGGCCACGGCCGAGGAGCGCGCGGTCGAGGGCCGCCCGACGCGCCAGGCGGTCGTCTCCTGGTGGGACGAGCGCTTCGGCATCGACCCCGACACATTCCAGCACCACACCTTCTGGGAGCGTGGCGCGGGCAAGATCTGGGCGTTCCGCGACGACTTCGACCAGCCCACGCCCGTGGCGATCGAGGGGCTGGGCATGGCCGTCCTCCGCACGCGCCAGGAGCACTGGAAGCCCACGACGGAGGCGGCCCAGCGGTGGGGAACGGCGGCGTCACGGAACGTGATCCACCTCGACGAGCCAGCGGCCGAAGCCTTCCTCGCCGGCGAGGACCAGGACCTCGCGTGGGACGGCGACTGGGGCTACCTGATCGCGGCCAACGACCTGGCGGGTGCGCCCGAACCGATCGGCGTGGGACTGTACGTCCACGGGGAGTTGCAGTCGAAGGTCCCGAAGGGCCGCCAGCGGGAGTTCTGACCGACGCCGGGGGCGTGGGCCCCGACCCGGGGGTCGCGGTCGCATCTGAACGCTTTTATCCGCCCGAGGGCCTGAGAGTCGCATATGACCGAGCAGGACGCGGACGACGTCGACGCCGAGACGGCGGCCGAGGGTGGGGAGGGGGCCGGCACCGGTGCCGACGGTGCCGCGGAGGGGACAGACGCCGCCACTCTGGACGACATCGCCGAGGAGCCGGAGGACGCGGACGCGGCCCTCCAGCAGATCCTCGCTGGCGAGGTCGAGCGCCACGAGGACCTGCCCGCCGTCGAACCGGACGCGGCCCTCGTCGAGACCGTCGCCGAGGCCGACCCCGAGGTCGTCGCGACGGAACTGGTCGTCCTGCGCGAGCGCGTCGAGCACCTGCGCGAGTCTGTCGCCCAGCACGAGGCCGAAGTCGAGGACCTGGAGTCGCGCCTGGCTCGCAAGCAGGCCGACTTCCAGAACTACAAGCAGCGCCAGCAGGACCGGATGGAGGAGGAGAAACAGCGCGCGACGGAGGACCTCGTGACGCGCCTGCTCGACGTCCGGGACAACCTCTCGCGGGCCCTGGACCAGGACGAGGGGGCCGACATTCGCGGCGGCGTCGAGTCGACGCTCCGCCAGCTCGACGACGAGTTCGAACGCGAGAACGTCTCGCCGATCGAGCCGGAGCCGGGCGAGGCGGTCGATCCGCAGCGCCACGAGGTCCTGATGCGGGTCGACAGCGACCAGCCCGAAGACACCGTCGCCGACCTGCACCGACCCGGCTACGAGATGGCGGGAAAGGTCCTCCGGGCTGCACAGGTCACCGTCAGCGACGGGTCAGCGGGCGGGAACGAGTCGGACGACGGCGAGTGACCGAGACCGAACTCAGCCCCGGATCGTGTCGAGGATGGCGTCGTAGTCCGGTTCGTTCGTCGGGTCGTCGGCGACCCAGTCGTAGGTGACCTGCCCGTCCTCGTCGATCACGTAGACCGCGCGGTTCGCGTTGCCGTAGAGGCCGAGGTCGGGGATGTCCATCTCCAGGCCGTAGGCCCGGATGGCGTCGCCGGCCATGTCGCTGAGGAGGTCGAACTCCAGGCCGTGTTCCTCGCGGAAGGCGCCCTGGGAGAACGGCGAGTCCGCGCTGACGCCGACGATCTCCGCGCCAGCGTCCTCGAACTCGTCGAGTCGCTCCTGGAATGCCACCATCTCGTTGGTGCAGGGCGGCGTGAAGGCCCCGGGGAAGAAGGCCAACACGACGGGCCCGTCCCCCAGGCGGTCGGCGAGGTCGAAGTCCTCGTGGTCACTCGTCCCCAGTGTCGCCGTGAACGTCGGTGCGTCGTCGCCGGTGGATACCATAGTCCGCGTTTCGCCCTCCCTGCTGAAAAACCTCGGCCAGAACATGTCCTGGCGTCCAAGTGGGAGCCGGACGATCCGGGCCGACGGCTAGTCCGGTTCGGTCGGGTTGCGGTCGGTTTATATGCCGTGGTCGGTGCGCGGTCGGGAAGCGGAGAATCGCGGTGCTGAGCGGCGGTGCAGCCGGTTCGTGTGTCGGCATATCTAGCAACTTTTAACCGGCGCAATCGGGTATAGTCGACTAACATGGCGAGCAACAAGATTCTCGGTATCGACCTCGGGACCACGAACAGCGCGTTCGCGGTCATGGAGGGCGGCGATCCCGAGATCATCGTCAACGGCGAGGGCGACCGGACGACGCCCTCGGTCGTGGCCTTCTCCGACGGCGAACAGCTCGTCGGGAAGCCGGCGAAGAACCAGGCGGTCCAGAACCCCGACGGCACAGTCGCCTCGATCAAGCGCCACATGGGCGAGGACGACTACAGCGTCGAACTCGAGGGCGAGGACTACACGCCCGAGCAGGTCTCGGCCATGATCCTCCAGAAGATCAAGCGCGACGCCGAGGACTACCTCGGCGACGAGATCGAGAAGGCGGTCATCACGGTCCCCGCCTACTTCTCGGACCGCCAGCGCCAGGCCACGAAGGACGCCGGCGAGATCGCCGGCTTCGAGGTCGAGCGCATCATCAACGAGCCGACCGCGGCCGCGATGGCCTACGGCCTGGACGACGAGTCCGACCAGACCGTCCTGGTGTACGACCTCGGGGGAGGGACGTTCGACGTCTCCATCCTCGAACTCGGCGGCGGGGTGTACGAGGTCGTCGCCACGAACGGGGACAACGACCTCGGCGGCGACGACTGGGACGAGGCCATCATCGACTACCTCGCGGACCAGTTCGAGGACGAACACGGCATCGACCTGCGCGACGACCGGCAGGCCCTCCAGCGGCTCACCGAAGCCGCCGAGGAGGCCAAGATCGAACTGTCGAACCGCAAGGAGACGACCGTCACCCTCCCGTTCATCGCTGCGACGGACGAGGGGCCCCTCGACCTGGAGGCGTCCATCACCCGCGCAAAGTTCGAGTCCCTGACGGAGGACCTCATCGAGCGGACGGTGGGCCCGACGGAGCAGGCCCTCGACGACGCCGGGTACGCCAAGGGCGACATCGACGAGGTGATCCTGGTCGGTGGCTCCACGCGGATGCCCCAGGTCCAGGAGAACGTCGCCGACATCGTCGGCCAGGAGCCGAAGAAGAACGTCAACCCCGACGAGGCCGTCGCACTCGGCGCGGCCATCCAGGGCGGCGTCCTGTCCGGGGACGTCGACGACATCGTCCTCGTGGACGTCACGCCGCTGTCGCTCGGCGTCGAGGTCAAGGGCGGCCTCTTCGAGCGCCTCATCGAGAAGAACACGACGATTCCCACCGAGGAGGCGAAGGTCTTCACGACAGCCCAGGACAACCAGACCCAGGTCCAGATCCGCGTCTTCCAGGGCGAGCGCGAGATCGCCGCCGAGAACGAACTCCTCGGCGAGTTCGCGCTGACGGGCATCCCGCCGAGTCCGGCCGGCGTCCCCCAGATCGAGGTGTCCTTCTCCATCGACGAGAACGGCATCGTCAACGTCTCTGCGGAGGACAAGGGCTCCGGGAACCAGGAGGAGGTCACCATCGAGGGCGGCGCGGGTCTCTCCGACGAGCAGATCGAGCAGATGCAGGAGGAGGCCGAGGAGCACGCAGAAGAGGACGAGCGCCGCCGCGAGCGCATCGAGGCGCGTAACCAGGCCGACTCGACCGTCCAGCGCGCGAAGACGCTGATCGACGAGAACGAAGCGGAGGTCGACGCGGACCTGATCGAGGACATCGAGGCGGAGATCGAGGACCTGGAGGCCGTCCTCGAAGACGAGGACGCCTCGACCGAGGACATCGAGGCGGCCACCGAGGACCTCGCAGAGGCGCTCCAGGAGATCGGCAAGCAGGTCTACCAGCAGCAGGCCCAGGGTGCCGCCGAGGGGGCGGGCGCCGCGGGCGCAGGCGCCGCCGGAGCAGGGCCCGGTGGCATGGGTGGAGCCGGTCCGGGCGCCGGCGCTGGCCCAGCGGGCGCAGGTGCCGACGAAGAATACGTCGACGCCGACTTCGAGGACGTCGAGGACGAGGACGGCGAGGAGTCGTCTTCCTGAGGCCGGCGGACAGCCGCGACCACGGGCCAGGACCGACGTCTCCGACGGCGGTGCTCAGTCGACCCCGGTGATCTCGAAGCGGGTGCCGCCCGCCTCACTCTCGCACACGTCGATCGTCCAGCCGTGGGCCTGGACGATCTCCTGGACGATAGCCAGGCCGAAGCCCGTCCCGTCGGCTGCCGTGGTGTGGCCGGCCTCGAAGACCTCGTCGCGTTCGTCGGCCGGGATGCCCTCGCCGTCGTCGGCCACGTAGAAGCCGCCGTCGAGCGGACCGACCCGGACGGTGACGGCCGGGCCGCCGTGTTCGACGGCGTTGCGAAACAGGTTCTCCAGGACGCGTGTGAGGCGCTCGGGGTCGCCTTCCACGGTCACGTCCGCATCGACCTCGATGGTGGCCTCGCCCGTGGGGACTGCGGCCCAGCAGTGCGTGGCCAGGTCGGTGAGATCGACCGTCTCGACCGACGAGACGGTCTGTCCGCCCTTCGCCATCGTCAGCGTGTCGTCCACGAGGGTCTCCATGCGGTCGAGCGCGCGCTCGACGTGTTCCAGGTGCTCGCTGTCACAGTCGTGCTGCGCGAGCGCGAGCCGCCCCTCGGCGACGTTCAGGGGGTTGCGGAGGTCGTGGGAGGCGATGTGTGCGAACTGTTCCAGCCGCTCGTTCTGGCGCTGGAGTTCGCGCTCGCGCTCCCGGCGCTCGGTGACGTCTCGAAGCACGCCGACGGTCCCGCGGAAGGACTCGTCGTCCTCCATCGGCAGGAGTGCGATGTGGTTCTCGCGGGGGAGCCTCGTCCCGTCGCGCGAGATGACGTCCATCTCGAACGACGCGCGGTCGCGGTCCTCGGACGTCAACAGGCCCCGGATGAGCTGCTCGCCGAACGCGACGTCCTCGTCCTCCATCAGCAACTCGATCGGCTCGCCGATCAGCTCGTCCGGTCGGTACCCCGTGGTGGTCGTCTCGTGGCCCGCCGGCGGGACGATTGACGTGACCCTCCCCTCGTCGTCGAGGGTGTAGATCTCGTCGGGGATCGCCCGGACCAGCGTCTCGTACTGCTCGAGTTCGCGCTCGTTGCGGTATCGCTGGATGGTGTTCTCGATCCGCGCCGCGAGGACCATCGGGTTCGACTCGGCGACATCGACACTGGCGACCTCGACCGCGTCGCGCGTCAGGAGGTCTTCCGTTCGCTCACAGTCCGCCGACGCCACGAGCGCCACGAGGGGGACGTCCGGGGCGACCTCGCGAATTCGGTCCACGGCGGGTCGCTCCACCCCGTCGTCGAGGTGCGGACCGAGGACGACGCAGTCGAACCCGTCGTCCCGGAGCCCATCGATCGCTGCCGTGACGCTTTCGACCGTCTCGCAGTCGAACGAGCTGATCGTCCCCGTGATCTGACCGATGGTCTCCGCCATCGCCCCCGCCCCCTCACCGACCCCGAGTGCGCGTGCGGGCGGGTCCATACGACTGATAGCGTGGGTGCCAGCGGGGTAATAGTTCGGGTTCATTCAACCCCGAAGGGACCGACGTGACAACGGTCGCCCGCGCCCCCGACCCGGACCCGTGCACTTTACGTGGCTCAATCAAGTACGGTGGCCCGAGGAATGACCGAGGACTTCTACGACGTGCTCGGGGTGGGTCGGGACGCCTCCGAGGAGGACATCCAGCGGGCCTACCGCGAGAAGGTCCGCGAGTACCACCCTGACGTCAGCGACGACCCCGACGCGGAGGAGAAGTTCAAGAAGGCCAAGACCGCCAAGGAAGTCCTCACCGACGAGGAAAAGCGCGAGGCCTACGACCAACTCGGCCACGAACGGTTCGTCGAGGCGGAGAAGCGTGGCGGTGTCGGTGGCGGTGGCGGCGCCCGTGGCGACCCGTTCGGTGGCGGTGCCGGCGGCGCCGGACCGTTCACCGACATGCAGGACATCTTCGACCAGTTCTTCGGTGGTGGCGGTGGCGGTCGCGGGGGGTCTGGCCGTCGGCAGGGGCGGGACCTGCGAACCGCCCTCCAGATCGACCTGGAGGAGGCCTACCACGGCGCCGAGAAGCAACTGACCGTCCGGCGGCCCGAGCGTTGCGAGGACTGCGACGGCGCCGGCCACCCGCCCGACACCGACTCCCAGACCTGCCCCGAGTGCAACGGCCGCGGCCAGACCACGACGGTCCAGCAGACGCCCCTCGGTCGCGTCCAGCAGACGACGACCTGCCGACGGTGTGAGGGCGAGGGGACGATCTACGAGGAGCGCTGTTCGACGTGCGGTGGCGACGGCGTCGTGCGCACCGAAGCGACGCTGACCGTCGAGGTCCCGCCGGGCATCCGCGACGGCCAGACACTCCGCATGGACGGCGAGGGGGCCCCGGCGGAGGGACGAGGGCCGAACGGCGACCTCTTGATCGAGGTGGGCGTCGACGATCACCCGGAGTTCGAGCGGGAGGGCGACGACCTCGTCAAGACCCAGCCCATCTCCTTCCCGACGGCGGTCTTCGGGGCCGACGTCGAGGTGGCGACCCTCGACGGCACCGTCTCGGTCGACGTCCCGGCGGGGACCCAGAGCGGCGAAACCTTCCGACTCCGGAACAAGGGAATGCCCCGCCTCCAGCGCCGCGGCAACGGCGACCTCTACGTCCAGGTCCAGGTCGTCACGCCCGAGGACCTCAACGAGGACCAGCGAGAGGCCCTGGAGCGCTTCGCGGAGGCCGGCGGCGAGGAGATCGACGTCGGCACGGGATTCTTCGACAAGATCAAGGAGAGCTTCTGAGGCCCGGCTCGGCCGGCAGTCGCGGACGGATCCGTCGTCTCACCGCATGGGAGTGGTCGCTACCGCTAAGCCCACGCCAGGTTTCTACGCAGGTATGGCCACGACAGAGCATCCCGACGTCGCGATGACCGACGAGATCCGCGACGTCGTCGACCAACTGACCGAGAGCGGGAACGCACGCACCGTCTACGGCGACCCCGTCGAGCGCGAGGGGCGGACGGTGGTCCCGGTCGCCCGGATCGGATACGGATTCGGCGGCGGCTTTGGGCAGGGCGACGGCGAGTTAGACGAGGGCGGGAGCGGCGGAGGCATCGGCGCCGGTCTCTCGGCACGACCGGTCGGTGCCCTCGAGGTCACCGACCACGAGACCCGGTTCGTCCCCGTCGCTGACCGTCGACGTCAGGCCGCACTCGTCGGGACGTTCCTGGTGGGTCTCTTCGTCGGGGCCCTGCTGCGTCGTCGGTGAACGGCCGTTGCGCCACGGCCCACGTCTTCAGGCCGGCGGCCTTTTTCGTGCCGGCGTGAAATCGTGGGGCATGGAGACCATTGCGGACCTGCTCGCGGACGCGCGGGAGCGGGAGGGTCCCGCCTTCGACGCGCCCGGCCGGACGACGCCGTACTCCGCCGGGGAGCTCGCCACCACGGTCCGGAAGGCTGGGAACCTCCTGTCGCACTATGGGGTCAGGGAAGGGGTCCGCGTCGCCGTCGTCGTGGGGCCCGCTGACCCGGGCCCGGGCGACGAACCCGGCCACCTCGTCGGCACCCCCCAACCACTGCTGGGGGCCCTCGGTGCGATGCGACTGGGGGCCACGGTGTCCCTCGACCCCGACCGGAGCGTCGACGCGACGGCTCTGGTCGTCCCGGCGTCCTGGCGCGACCGCTACGAGGTCGACCCCGGCTGCGCGGTGCTCGCCTACGGCGACGCACCGGCGGACCCGGCCGTCGCTCACTTCGAGCGCGAGGTCTGGAGCGAGAACCCCGTGGCGCCACCGGAGACGGTCGCCCCGGACGCCGTCGCCCTCGACGGGCCGTCGGGTGGGACCCAGGGCTCCCTCCTCTCGCGGGCGGCGACGCTGGCCGAGACGCACGGGATGGCGGGGAGACGCGTCGCCGTCCGTGGACGGATGGACGGCGCGGTGTTCGTCGCTGGCGTCCTTGCGCCCCTCGTCGCCGGCGGGACCATCGTCGGTGGACCGGACGGGGAGGGCGACCGCGTCGTGGGCGCGGGTGGCGACGTGACCGCGCGCGCGTTCAGCGACCAGCCCGATACTCGCCGTACTTGACGCCCAGCGCGAGGAAGACGAGACCGCCGACGACCATCGAGGGGAGGACCATCATCAGCACCGTCTGCGTGGTCATCATCGGGGCAGCGACCAGCGCGCCCGTCGCCAGCGCGATCAGGACGACGAATGCGACGCCCGTCGTCGTTGTGTCGAACTCCATGCGAGACGCTGCGGCCGGACTACACGTAAAGGGTGACCCTCATTCGTCCGTGGGCCGGACGAGGTCGGCGAGCGTGACGAGCGTGCCGAGGAGCCACCCCACCGGAATCGAGACGGCGAACCAGATGATGACGTGGGCGAACTCGTCGCGCTCGAAGTTCTCGACGAGGAACGCCTTGGCGCCGAAGAGGTCGGGGCCCTGGAAGACGAACCACCGCGCGAGCGAGTCGCTGCGCGTCAGGACGACGTCCGCGACGGCCGTCGAGAACAGCGCGGCGACGACCGGCGGCAGGAAGATGGCGGTCATCGCGAACGGGTAGGCGAGCAGGACGGTGACCACGCGGCCGCCGAGGCGGTAGCAGACGTACGAGAGGGCCGCGGCGACGATTGCGACTGCACTCGCCGCGATGATCGCCGTGACCCCACCGGCGTCGAGGGCGCTCGCGAACTGGAATTTCGCCAGCGCCGCGAGACCGCCCCAGAGGAGGACGAAGAGGCCGAGAATCCCCGGCAGCCCGAGTTTCAGGGCCGTCACGTTGATCCGTCTGGTCTGGAAGCGCAGGAAGTACCCCAGCAGGACGAACGGGTAGATCAGGCCGACGAGCGGCGCGCCGATGGTCGACCAGGCCCTGTAGAAGTACAGCGAGGCTCCGCCCTGTGGTTTCCACTTTCCCAGCACCGTGTGCTCGGCGTTTCGCTGGCGCGGGTAGACGAGTTCCATCCAGGTCTCGTGCATCCGCTTCAGGTCGAAGCGGACGGCGTCAACGATCCCCGGGTCGGTCCCCGTCGACATACGGCGGCGTTCACCCTCGCTCGGTATATGCTTTCGTATCCCCACTCCGGCGCGCGGTCGGCCGCGGGCGACTCGGGCCGGCGTCAGCCCCAGGCGTCGGGACCGAAACTCGGGTCGACCACGCGTCTCGTCTCGTCGATGGCCGCGATGCGATCGAGGTCCTCGTCGTCGAGGTCGACCGAGAGGCTCACCAGGTTGTCGCGAATGTGGGCCTCGCTCGTGGCCTTCGGGATGGCCGTCACGCCGACCTCGCGGAGCCACGCGAGGCTGACCTGTGGCGGGCTGGCGTCGTGTTTCTCGGCGATCTCCTGAATGGCGGGCACGTCGAAGACGTCGCCGCGGACGAGCGGCGAGTACGCGACGAGGTGCAGGTCGGTCTCGTCGGCGTACTGCCGGAGGTCGCGCTGCTGGAGGAGCGGGTGCATCTCGACCTGGTTGGCGAAGAGGGGGGTCTCGAGGGCGTCGCGCGCACGGTCGACGTGTTCGGGCTCGAAGTTCGAGACGCCCACGTGGCGGACCTGACCGCGGTCCACCAGTTCGTCGAAGGCCGAGAGCGTGTCTTCGGGGTCGTAGGCCCGCGCCGGCCAGTGGACGTACAGGAGGTCCACGTAGTCGGTTCCGAGACGCTCGAGGCTCTCCTCGGCCGTCCGGAGCACGTCGTCGTGGGCGAGGTTGTCGATCCAGATCTTGGTCGCGAGGAAGACGTCCTCTCGGGGCACGTCCGCGGCGGCGATGCCGTCGCCCACGGCGTCCTCGTTGCCGTAGATCTGGGCGGTGTCGACGTGGCGGTAGCCCAGTTCGAGCGCTGTGCGGACGCTCTCGGCGCACTGGTTCGGGTCCTCGTTCTCCCACGTTCCGAGGCCGAGCATCGGCATCCCATCGGCCCGGGGGACGGCGTCCGGGGCTGACATCTCGCTCATGCGACTAGGCCGAGGGTGCGGGGCTGGAAAGACGTTTTGGGCTCGGGCTGTGCGGCCACGATCCAGCGGGCCGGCCATTGTTAAGTCCGTGGCCCCGCCAAGGGACTGTATGGCAAGCGTCGTCACTCACGTGGACGAGATCGGCGTAGACGCGCCGTACCTCGTGGAGGGACTCCCGGGCGTCGGCCTGGTTGGAAAGATCGCCGTCGACCACCTCGTCTCCGAGTGGGAGATGGACCACGTCGCGTCCTGTCTCTGCGAGGGGATCCCCGACGTCGCGGTCTACGCGGAGGACACCTACGACGTCGTGCCGCCGGTCCGCGTCTACGCCGACGCCGACCGGAACGTCCTCGCGCTGCAGAGCGACGTCCCCGTTTCCCCGAAGGCAGCGACGGGGTTCGCCGAGTGCGTCACGGAGTGGTTCCGCGCGCACTACGTGGTCCCCATCTTCCTGACCGGCCTCGCTGCGGAGAAAGACGGGGTGCCGGACCTCTACGGCGTGGGCACCGGTGACGGCGGTGCTCGCCTCGAGGACTGCGGCGTCGAGCCGCCGTCCGAAGCGGGCATGGTCAGCGGGCCGACCGGTGCGCTCCTGGCGGAGGCGGACGAGCGCGACCTCGACGGGGTGGGCCTGGTCGTCCAGGCCAATCCCCAGTTCCCCGACCCCGAGGCGGCGCGCGTCCTGCTGACGGAGGGCGTGGGCCCGCTCGCCGACGTCGACGTGGACACGCAGTCTCTCGTCGAGCAGGCAGAGGAGATCGCCGACGCCCGCGAGAAACTGGCCCAGCGGATGCAACAGGAGAGCCAGGAGAGTTCCCAGGCCCGCCCGGTCGGGATGTACCAGTAGGGCCGATCCGCTGGCAGTCGACCGGAGTCGCCCGCCAAACTCTGGGTTTATGCGTCCGGACCAGGTACCCTCGCGCGGATGGCCCTCGCAGACCTCGTGACGACGACCGCCGCCGGCGTGGTCTTCGGCCTGGCTCTCGCGGCACCGCCGGGCCCGATGAACGCGATCATCGCCGAGGAGAGCGTCCTCCGGGGCTGGCTCGCGGGCTTTCGAGCCGGCCTCGGCGCGATGACGGCGGACCTGTGCTTTCTCGCCCTCTCACTCGCGGGCTTCGTGGCGGCGCTGAACGCCCGCCCCCGAATCCGGGCAGCCATGGTTCTCGTCGGCGGCGGACTCATGTGGTACTTCGCGGTCGACGCCGCGCGGAGTACGCGCACGACGCTGGCGCCGGACGCCGACGCTGGCGGCGTCGGGGGCAAGGGGTTCCAGAAAGCCCTGGTCCTCGCCCTGACGAACCCCTACCAGATCCTGTTCTGGCTCACGGTCGGCGTGGGCCTGCTCTCGCCGGGCCGCGTGGACGTCCTCGGGCACACGCCGTACGTCGGCGCCGACCTGGCCGGCCTCCTGGTGGTCCAGACCGGGACGCCAGCCCTGCTGGTCGGCCTCTTCGGCGGTATCGCCGTCTGGATCGTCGGATTCCCCGCGACGCTGGTCGCCGCCCGACGGCGAGTCGACGCGCTCGCGCCGCTCGTCGCGGCCGTCAGCGCACTGGTGCTCGGGGCCTTCGGGACGCTGTTCCTGTGGGACGGCGTCCGGGCGCTGCTGTGACTCAGTCGGCGTCGTCGCCCGGGTCGACGGGCGGCGGATCCTCGATGCCCGCGACTTCCATCTGGAGCCACTCCTGGAACCACTTGACGCGCTTGAGCCGGCGCTCGGCGATGTCGCTCGCCGTCTCGCTGTGGACGCGGTCCCTGGCGTCGACGCCCCGCTCCAGCACGCGACCGACCATCTCCGCGGCGTCCATGTGCGTCCGGGACTCGTAGCCCATCCGCAGGAGCATCAGGGCGGTCCCGTTCGCGCCGACCTTGTCGATGAGGTCGGCCTCGATCAGACACCGCGTCTCGAGGGCCAGGTCATCGAGGGGCCCCTGGTAGGAGTGATCCTCGATGGCCGCACAGACCTGGTCGACGAACGAGGCGGGGTAGTCAGCCTGGCTGGTCAGGAACTCCCGGGCGATCCGGGCCCCCTCCTCGGCGTGGACGTCCTGGTCGACCTCCAGCTTCGCGATGTCGTGAAAGAGGGCGGCGACGCGCGTGACGTCGACGTTCGCGCCCTCGGCCTCGGCGATGTTCGCGGCGATGTCGACCACGTTGCGGATGTGGTTGAATCGGTACTCGGCGGAGTGCCAGGGGTACCACCGCATCCGGCCCCCTTCCTCCTCGCTCTCCACGCTGGCCTGGAGGTAGTCGCGGACGAAGGTCTCCATCCGGGCGAACTCCTCGGCGGTGACGGGCGACTCGCTAATCTCGACACCCACAGTACCACCTCCCGGCGACGGGCGTACTAGTCATCTTACACCCAGAATGGTACGATTGACTCTTTAGCGTTACGACCCGCTCGCGGTCGAATTAAGCTGGCACGTACCCGGTTTCGACCGGTCTGGACTCGGCCGCCACCGGGCCGACTGGTGGCCGGTCGCCGGACGCGGCGGGTCGACTCCCTGTAACGTTTATTGTGTCAGGACTCAAACGCGAGCGCATGGACATCCGAGAGGCGCAACTGGCGGACCGCCCGGCGATCCGTGACGTCGCCCGTCGATCACTGCAGGCCTCCTACTCCCTCGGGCCCAGTGCCATCATGGGTGCCGTCGACGAGTGGTACGACGAGAACCGCATGCGCGACCAGATCAACGACCCCTCGAAGCTGTTCCTGGCGGCCGTCGTCGACGGACAGGTGGTGGCCTTCTCGGACAGCGCCGTCACCGGCGAGGAGACCGGGGAACTGTACTGGATCCACGTCGACCCCGACTACCGCGCGGAGGACATCGGCGAGGACCTCTTCGAGCAGACGCGCGAGCGACTCGCGGACCGGGGGGCCGAACACCTCCACGGCCGCGTCCTCGCGGAGAACGTCGGCGGCAACGAGTTCTACAAGCGCTACGGCCTCGTGAAGGTCGGCGAGGAGGAGGTCGACATCGAGGGGACGACCTACGTCGAGAACGTCTACGCTCAGCCCAGCGAGGAGGGCCTGGAGGAACTGCAGATCGACAGTGAAACGGTCTACGTCGACCGCGCGACCCAGGAGACCGGCTCCATCGCGCCCTTCCACGTGATCTACACCGACCAGGACGCCGAGGACATCTGGGGATACTGGTGCTCGAATTGCCAGCAGCCGGCCAACGCGATGGACTCGATGGGTCGCATCCAGTGTGACGAGTGTGGCAACGCGCGCAAGCCGACCCGCTGGGACTCGGCGTACCTCTGACTCCCCGTCGCAGCTAGTTCGACCCGTCCCGATCCGACTCCTGCGTGCCGTCTGCGGCCTCCAGCGCCCGCTCCAGGTCCATCGTGCCGTCGTGGGGGACGTTCGCCTGCAGTTCCTCCATTCCCTGCCGGTCGTCGGCGATGCCGGTCGTCACCAGCAGACGGATGCCCTGGGAGACGCTCATGTCCAGTTCCCGGATCTCGTCCTCGGGGACGAGCGCGAACTTCCCCTGGGTGGGATTCGGGCTGCCCGGCAGGTAGACGTTGTAGGTGTCGACGCCGGTCTCCTCCTCGACGGCGACGGGACTTTCGGAGGTGATGAAGCCCAGTGCGTAGAGACCCTCGCGCGGATACTCGACGATGGCGACCGACTCGTACCGAGACTGCTGGGAGGTGAGCGCGTCCGCGACCTGGCGGACGCCGGTGTAGACGACGCTGAAGACGGGAACCCTGGCGAGTCCGCGGTCGATCACGCCGAAGAAGAGCCCACCGAGTCGTTGCTGGGCGACGTATCCCAGGAGGGCGACAGCGAGCACAAGCAAGACGAGAGCGATCACCTCGGCGAGGTACGGAATGTTCCCCGTGAACCGCTGGAGGCGTGCCCCATCCACCACCGGGTCGATGATGCCCCGGAGCCACCCGAAGATGAGTTGAAACGCGACGATCGTGACGAGCAACGGGGCGAGCAGCGCCAGCCCCGCGACGAATCCGCTCTTTATCTCGTCGACCAGCGCCATGCCCTCTCCTCCGAGGGGACGGTAAAAAGGGTGCCGCCGGAACCTGTCACGCCGCTACTGTTTTCCCCGCTCGCCGCGAAGATCGACCATGTTCCGTGACCGGACCGACGCCGGGGCCCGGCTCGCCACGCACCTCGAGGAGCGCGGCGTCGAGGCCGACGTCGTCCTCGCGATTCCGCGGGGCGGCCTGCCACTCGGGCGAGCCGTCGCAGACGCCCTGGACGCGCCCCTCGACGTCGTCGTCGCCCGGAAGATGGGCGCCCCGACGAACGAGGAACTCGCCGTGGGCGCCGTCGCGAGCGACGGGTCGGCCTGGCTCAACGACGCGCTCGTCGAGGAACTCGGGGTCAGCGAGGACTACCTCGGGGAGGAGCGGACCCGACAGGCCGAGGCGGCCCGGGAGAAGCGCGACCGGTATCGGGGCGCCGGGTCGCCGCCGGTCGAGGGGCGGCGAGTCGTCCTCGTCGACGACGGCGTGGCCACCGGCGCGACGACGCGCGCCTGCCTCAGACAGCTCCGTGACCTCGGCGCCGCACACGTCGTCCTCGCGGTGCCCGTGGCGCCGCCGGACGTCCTCGAGGACCTCTCTGCCGAGGCCGACGAGGTGATCGCACTGGAGACGCCCGAGCCCTTCCGCGCCGTCGGCTACCACTACGAGACCTTCGGGCAAGTCAGCGACGAGGAGGCGATCGCCTACCTCGACGGCGAGTGACGCGGTCAGGCGAACTCCACGCCGTGGACCTCGAAGCGCGCCCCGCCGTCGTCCTCTCCCTCCGAGAGTGACACGTCCCAGCCGTGGGCTGCGGCGAGCAGCGACGCCGCCGTGAGTTCCAGCCCGGCCACGTCCTCGCCGGTCCGGAATCCGATCTCGACGACGCGATCGCGGTCGACGTCCGGGATCCCTGCACCGTCGTCCTCGACGAAGAACCCGTCCGCCAGGTCGCCGATGGTGACCGTTACCGCACCGTCCTCGACGGCTGCGTGCTGGACGCTGTTCTCGAAGAGGTCCGTGAGGAGTCGACCCAGCCCGACGGGATCGGCGACGACCGATCCGGCCGTCTCGTCGACCAGGGCCACGTCCGCGGCGTCGACGCGCTCCCAGGCCTCGTCGACGGCCTCCGACAGAGCGACGGGCTGCGGGTCGTTCACGGTAGTCTTCCGGTCCGCGAGTGTCGCCATCCCGTCCGCGAGATGGGCGATCCGGTCGTGTGCGTCGGCCACTCGAGCCACCTCATCGTCGTCGGCCGCCGCGGCGATCGCCGTTAGCCCCTCGCGGGCCGTCGCCACCGGTTCGGAGAGCTCCCGTGCAGCGACGGTGACGAACGTCTCCAGCCACTCGTTCTGGCGCTCCAGGCGACGCTGCTGCCGTCGTCGTTCCGTGACGTCGACGCCCACGCAGAGGACGGTCTCCGCCTCGACGCCGACGAGGTCGAAGGGGACCAGTCGCGAGTCGTAGAGTCGCGGCTCGCCGTCCGGCGACGTGATACGAACCTCCGGGAAGAACGTCGCGGTCTGCCGGTCGACGACGTCACGCGCGTCCGACTTGAAGGCCTGAAACTCCTCCTCGGTGAGCAACTCGCGTGCGTTGCTGCCCTCGATTTCGTCGACGGTGAGCCCGTGGACCGCCGCGTGCACCTCGTTCGAGAGCAGGTAGTTCATGTTCTCGTCGACGACGAACACGGAGTGCGGGAGACTGTCGAGGACGAGCCGGAGCCGTTCTCTGTTCTGCTCGACGGCCCGCTCGGCGACGTACTGGTCGACGGCGTTCTCGATCCGGTTCGCCAGGATGGCGTACTGGTCGGTGCCCACTTCCTTCTGGAGATAGTCGGTCACGCCGGCCGAGATGGCGCGGCTGGCGACCTCCTCGCTTCCCTTGCCCGTGTAGAGGATGAACGGGAGGTCAGGGTCGCAATCGCGGACGTCCTCCAGGAACTCGATGCCGGTCTTGGCGGGCATATCGTAGTCGGACACCACGCAGTCCGGTGGGCTCGACTCGATCGCGGCCAGCCCCTCCTCTGCACTCCTGGCCGTCGAGACCGTCAACGACTCGCTCTCGCGCTCCAGCCACTCGGCGACCACCGCGCCGAAGTCCGGGTCGTCGTCGACGTGCAGGACGTCGATTTCCCCTCTCTGGGATGACATGGCCGGCCCTTGGGTCGTCTGCATGCGATACTATCACCAACAATCCTGCGGGTCGTTGGTAACGGTTTCGGCCGCCTCGCGCCGCCTGTCGGGTGGTTGACGGGTATGCGGGAGAAGCGGGCGACATCTACGCGTCTTGCCACCCTTCCCAATATCGAGGGGTGCGAGGAGTCCGTGGACGACCGTGCTTCGTCCGGCCGAGTCCTGCTACGGCCCCGACTCTGCCAGGTCGTCCCACCGGTCCTGGCACGCGTCACACAGGTACCCCGTGTAGCTGTCCACGCGATGAGTCCGGACTCGCGTGTCGGCCCCACACCGCTGGCATCTCATGGTCCCCCGTGGCCGCCTCCCTGGCCTTGTTATTACGGGAATACTCCGGGGTCGCCTGATTGGCGGTCGGTCGGTAATCGATTCCTACCTGGCGCGCCGTCCCTGGGTTGCGCTTGTGGCGGTCGTTCGCCACCGGCCGCGGGATACCGTCCGGTGGCGAGGTGAGACCGACGAAACGATTTTGGTCCGAGGCCCGAAGGGCGGTCCATGCGGAAAGTCGCCATCGAGGACGTCGAGGTGGAGGTCAATCCCCAGGACATCCACGACGTGCGGAAGCCGGTCTCGCGGGCGCTCGGCACCGACCACCTCGCGATGAACTACTTCGAACTGTCGCCCGGCGACGCCTTCTCGGGCGGCCTGCACACCCACCACGACCAGGAGGAACTCTTCTACGTCGAGGCGGGGACCGCGGAATTCCTCGTCGGCCGCGAACGGGACCAGGTCACCGTCGAGGCGGGGGAGGTCATCCGGTTCGCGCCGGGGGAGTTCCAGACCGGCTACGTGCCCGAGGACGCCGACGAAGACGTGGTCGGGTGGGCACTCGGGGCGCCCGGCGCCCGCCACGACTGGGACGAACTGGAGTCGATCGTCTACTGTCGGGACTGCGAGACGGAACAGCCCCACGCGACCGAACTCACCGACGCCAGTCGGTTCCACTTGACCTGCACCGCGTGTGGCACCGAGTTCACCATCTGATTCGGGACCACCGGACTCCGGCCGGGTACCGGCCCACAAAACTCTTGGCTGCCTGGTAAGAACGCCGAAAGGATGGACAGTCACGGGAGCGGCGACGCCGTGGAGGTCGAGTTCGAAATCCACGACGCGGACTATCCGTTCGTGTCCGCGTCCGAGGCCGCCGCCGGTCCGGTGGAACTGGTCGAGATGATCCCACGCGCCGGTGACGAGTACGCCGAGTTCTTCACCGCGTCGGGGATCGACCCCGTCGACGTCGTCGACCTCGCCGAGGACCACGACGACCTCACTGCGTCCTGTCTCGCCGAGTACGACGAGGGCGGATTGTTCGAGTTCGTCGTCTCCGGGAACTGTCCGGCCCGGCGCCTCGCCGAACTCGGCGCACTTCCCACGGACGTCAGGAGCGTCGATGGACGCGGTCGAATCGTCGCGGAGATCCCACCGGGGCACGACGCCGGGGCGACCCTGGAGACGTTCCTCGACGAGGAGACGGGTGCCGAACTGACGCGAAAGCAGGAGACCGACTCGATCACGCCCCCCTTCTCGCGGACGGCCGTGGAGCGGGAGCTCGAGAGCCGGCTCACCGACAGGCAGCGCGAAGTCCTCCAGGTGGCCTTCGACGCCGGCTACTACGACTGGCCACGGGAGTGTACCGGCGCGGAGGTGGCCGACCGCCTCGGCATCACCTCGGCGACCTTCTCGGAGCACGTCCACGCCGCGGAGCGGAAACTCATCGGGCTCCTCCTGGACGAGACGTGATCTGGGTATCGATTGCCGGTCAGCCGTGCTCCTCCGTGACCGGCGTCGCGACGACTCGACCGTCGTCGTGGACCACGACCTCGCAGCCTGCGAACCGGAACGCGACCCGCCCGGACGGGGTTCGCCCCGACTCGTCCGGTCCGGAATCGAAGAGGCGGTCCAGGGCGTCAGGGTCCACCCGCTCGAAGAGTGGATCGAGGATGGTCGGATCGGCGTCCGTCGCCCGGGAGACGGCCTCGACGACGCCCTCGGTGGGGGTCTCGCCGGACTGGCGGTCGACGGTCACCGTGACGGCACCCGATGCTCGCTCGTCGTTCGTGGGTGAATCTGACTGAACCATTGGCGGAGGTCCCAGCGCAGGTGGCACGTCGGATTCGGAGCCGGAGACGGATAGGGCCGGTCCCTACAGTTCGTGGTCGGCTCCGCAGGGCCGCTGGCCCTGCCGATCGCGGCAGCATAGTCCCGGGCGGACTACTGCTAGAACTTTCATAGTCCCTGCCTGTGAGGAGTGGGCTATGGCGGACCTCACGGACCCGCAACGCTACGGCGAGAAGCTCACGAACCAACTCCAGAAGCTCCACGACGCCGATATCGCCGACGCGGACCGGGAGCGCATTCTGGAGTTCGTCCGGCACCTCGACGGGAGCAACGCCGTCAACACGGGGACGATCGTCTCGCGGCTGAACCGACTCCGTCTGACCAGCGAACGCGCCGACGCACAACTCCTCGAAATGAAGAAGTCTGACGTCGACGCCTTTCTCTTCGAGCTGAATCACGAGTACGATCTCTCCGAGGGTACCGTCCGGAACTACCGCAAGGCCCTCAGAGCCTTCTTCGAGTACGACGGCCGCGACTGGTACGAAGACATCCACATCGGCGCCAGCCCCGAGCGAAGCGTCGACCCGAACGACCTGCTCTCGATGGAAGAGATCAACGACCTCCTCGACACCGCAGGAACGAGAGACAAGGCGCTCATCGGCATCCTCGCCGACGCCGGCCTTCGGATCGGCGCCGTCGCCAGCCTCCGCGTGGGTGACGTGGAGTTCGAGGGGCCGACGGCCACCGTCACCGTCAACGAAAACGCGAACGTCAAGGGCGCGAGCGGAGCGACGCCCCTCACCTGGAGCGAGGGCTACGTCGCCAACTGGCTGAACGTCCATCCCCGCCGCGAGCCCGACGCTCCGCTGTTCCACGTCACCGAGGGCTGGTACGACCCGGACGAAAACGGCGACGGGTCGCTCGACTACCAGTACCTCAGTCGCCGCATCCGAAGCGTCGCGGAGAAGGCTGCCGTCGACCCCGACCGCGTCAACACGCACAACTTCCGAAAGAGCGCGATCTCCCGGTGGATACGCGAGGGAATGAGCGAACAGGCCATCAAGCACCGCGCCCACTGGGACGTCGACACCGACCAGTTCGACACCTACTCCGGCGTCCGCGACGAGGAACTCAACGACCAGATCCGGGAGCACTACGGACTCGAAGCGACCGAGGACGAGCGCCCGGATCTCGACAACTGCGACCGCTGTGGCGTCTCCCTCTCCGGTGGCGAGGCCTTCTGTCCCGGGTGTGCGAATGCGCTCACCGACCGGGCCGCTGCACGCGCCCAGGCGGTCGAAGACACGACCTTCGAAGACACCGGCAGGGCGACCGGAGGCGACGTCGACGACTTCGGCGAGTTCCGCCGCCGGTTCAACAACGACCCTGCATTCCGCCGCCGGGTTGCAGGTGCCGCCGATCATGACGATTCGTCCTCCTGATCGGCCTCCAGGGCACGTTCGGCGATGTCTGGGAGGTCGTACGTCTCGGAATCTTTCGAGGCGATGCGTTCGAGTAACTCGTCGTCGGAAAGGTCCTCTGGGTGTGTTCGTTTCTGGTGCTGGCTCATCGGCCGCCTCCTGCTTCCTGGCGTTCGTCGAGCGACTCGACGGCGTCTTCCCGAACGATGGCGACGCGGCGCTCTGTTTCGGCGTCCTCGACGGCTACCGCTTCACAGGCCGACCGCGCGTTTAGATGGCGACGCGCACAGCCGATGGCGTGGTCGCGGGGGCCGGTCGCCTTGACGAAGTGCACACAGTCCTGGCAGTCCAGGTGGTGGGTTTCGAGGTCCGGCGCGTCGTCGTTGGACCGCGACCGCGACAACTGCGGCGCGGCGCCGAAGGCCCGCTCGCTCCGCGAAAGGTCGTCTGTACTCATAGCCGAGTCACCCCGTCGAAGTCCGGATTGGCCGCCGCGCCGGACCGCAACGCCGCGAGCGTCGCGCAGTTCCCACAGCGAAGCGCCTCACCATCTTCCGTCCCGAAGACGCGGGTGAAGTCCGGTGTTACGTGCGACCCGCAGTTCAGACAGGTCGAGCGGGCCGGCGGTGACGCCGAGAGTTCGACGCTCATCGTATCTCCTCCAGGCTCGCAAACCACTCGCTGCTAATCCACTCGGTCGCACACTCCGTTCCGAACTCACCCTTCGGTGCGATCGTGACCGTGTTTGGGCCGTCGTCAGGCTCGAAGCTCTGGTGGCGAAACTCGCTGGGGTGGTCCGGGCCGCGCTGGCGCTGCATCACTCGCCAACCTCCAGTTGGTCACGGTCGAACTGCTGCTCGCAGCCCTGGAACGTGCACGTGTAGTAGCCACCGTGGTTCTGTACGCCCGCGTGGCCACAGGGGCAGATCGAATCGCGGTTGTCCAGCACCGACTGTATCCGCTCGCTCGCGTCGGGGTGCAGCTGGTAGACCGACCACGTCACTTCCTCCCCGCTCCGGTTGGCGGCCTCGAGCATTCTGACGGCGTTGGTATCACGAAGCGACCGCACGATGTCGAGCGCGAACTTCGGAATCTCGTCACCGCCGAACGTCTCGGGGTAGTCTGGGACGACAGCCAACTCGTCGACGTTGCGCGTGACGATGCCCTGGGCGACGGCGCCGATCGAGCCCTGGGGCTCCCCGCCGATGGGGCCGTCAGCCCGCTGGGCAGCGAAACAGGCCTCGCCCCGTTCGTGCCCGTACTCGGTGTCGCCGTCGGCGCTTACGGTGACACGATTGCCGCAGGTGTTACATATCTTCTCCCGCGTCCTCGATGCGCCGAGTTTGGTGGTAATCGTACTCACGCGGACCACCCCGTACGGGACGCGAGTGCGTTTCGGACGGCGGTCCCGAGACCACCAGCCAGAATGACGACCGACACCGATGTGGACGCGAGAACGACCAGCCCGACATCGACCTGAGCGCCGAGGCCGTGCAACGCGAGCAGCACGACGACCGTCGCGGTGACGACCTGCGGGACGAACCACGCCAGGAACGACGCGGCGAGAGACGGCAGGTCCCGAAGCCGAGCCAGGCCGCCGGGCGACCCGATGGCCAGGAGCGCCGCCACCTCGATCCGGCCGGACACGAGCCCGACGTACAGCAGGAACAACGCGGTCACGACTAGAACCGTCCCGATGGCGATGGCCAGCGGCCACCGGGGAAGCGACTGCTCGGTGGCGCGGTCGGCGTAGTCGAACTCGACCTTACTCGCCATCGTCGCCCTCCAGCTTGGCTTCGAGTTCGCGCCGGCGCTCGGCCGCACTCGCCTGCCGGTCGGGACCGACGCGGTCGGCGTGTTCGATCTCGCGGAGTTGCTCGATGGTCCGGCGGGTGTGCGCGCTCGTGTCTGGCTCCTCCTCGTCGCGGAGGCTGGCCTGTCGAGGCTCCCACTCGTCGGCCTCACACATCGCCGTCACCTCCCTGGAAGAAGCACGCGGCACAGGGCACGCCGCCAGCGTTCGGGCCGGGGCAGCCGTGCGTGCCGTTCCGACAGGTGGGGTCCTGGTCGCCGACGCCGGCGTGGGTCAGCGTGCCTTCCGGGCGTGCGGGCGGTCGGCGGCTACGAATCGCCATCGCCGTCACCTCCCACGTCCGGCGGCTGGGACTTCGGCTCACCACAGGTCGCACACGCGAGGATGAGCGTGCCGTCGTCGCGCTTCTGGATGGTGAACGTCTCGCCCATGCAGCCACCTTCGCCACACGAGAGACGGGTTTCGTCTGCGGCCGCCATCACGACCACCGCTCCTCGTCGTAGCGTCCGCCCTCGGGGCGCTTGGAACACTTTGCTGCGTCGCGCCCGCAGAAGTGACACCGCTCGCTCATCGCGAGTCGCCCTCCCCGAGGTGTGGCGCGATGGCGGCGCCGCGGTCGGTGCAGACGTACAGGCAGCCACGGCCGCCGGCGCTGCCGGAGTCGCTAGTCACCAGTCCGCGCTCGACCAGCTCGTCGATGGCGCGACACACCTGTTGGGCGCCGACGGTGTGGCGGTCGGCGATGCCGATAGCCGTGTGGCCGTCGTCGGCGCCGTGCAGCGCCGTGAGGACGAGCCGGCGGTACCGGCTGGCGCGCACCCAGCCGAGATCGCGGCCGAGTTGGTCCGGGTCCTCCGGGTCGCGTGGTGGGTGGGTGGTGCTCATGGGGCTGTTCCTCCGTCGTTGGCGGGGTTTCCGCCGGTTTCTTGGTGATGTATCTCGAACATCGATTCGTCACATCCGTGACCCAGCGTGGCGATCGCGCCTTGCACGCGGTCGCCGATTCTCGCTGGCGACGTTTGCGCAACGCTGAGTCTCATGTCTGCTGCGGGAGTCGAACCCGCACGCACGCGGCCGCTTCCACCGCCCAGGGAGTGGCCCGTAGAGGCCTGGTAATCACACCTCGTTAGCTCCCTGGCTTTCGGGATGGGGTATCTGAAAACGGTGTACTGGGATCGCGCTCCGCCTCGGTGCAGACGCTGGAGGCTGGTGGCAACGGACTCGCGCCACTCGCCGACCGGGTGGGTTCGGGTTGGTGGCCACGGTCGCGCCATGAGAGATAGTGTTATACCGGGGCTACTTATTTCTTCCGGGAGTAATAACCTCCGGAAGTGCAAACATCTGACTCTTGGGGTTTTACTTACTCCACACTCAGATGGACAGTATGGGCCGTCCGCCGTCGATCTCCGCTGAGGAGGTCTGTAGAATTCTTGCCCTCCACCCCGAGCCTGTAGTAACGGCGGCGGACGTTCACGAGGAGATGGACATGACACAGCGGGGCGCTCAAGAACGCCTGAAGTCCCTGGTAAAGGATGGATACCTCGCCTCCAAACGAGTTGGTAGTTCGGCTGTTGTGTTTTGGCTGACGGATAAGGGCCGAAACACCCTCGACTAACCGACCGGGTACCAGATTTTCGAACTCGCCCCCACTTTCTTACCCCGCACTCTCCCCTCTTCTTCGAGCTGACCCAGCCGATAACGGGCAGCGCTGGGGGTAACATCGAACTCCCCCGCAACCTCGCTCGCGGTAAGGGCGGGGTCATCATGCTCCCGGAGGAAACAAAGTATCTCATCGGGGTCCATTTTCTTTACATGGTCTCGTGAGTCGGCTGCCATTGCTTAGAGTATATTTCTTCCGGAGGTAAAAACTTATGGGGATGGCGCTACTGGCAATAAGTAAGGAACACCGGCCGCTGTCGGGCGATTTCTGCAGGAAATTGCCCACGGTGCTGAAGACACCGCGGGCCGGGTTCCGCGCTAACCCATGTCGACGAACGCAATCAGCCCGGAAGAACCTGACGCACAGATCCGCCCGAGTACTATCGACCTCGGCACCGACGCCGAGGGCGCGACGCACCTCTACCGCACCCAGACCGAGACGGTCCACGTCGTCACCGCCGACGGCCGCCGCGAACACGTCGAGCACATCGCCGACCGGCACGTCGACGAGTGGGTCGGCTACGTCGGCCAGGAGCGCGGTTGGGCCGAGCGCCGCTACGGCGGCGGCCTCGGCTGGATGGTTGACGAGATCGCGGGGGCGCTGGAATGAGCGTTTCGCGCTGTCGTGCCGAGGCACGCGCCGCCGTCGAGCAGGCCAAGCGTGACTGCCGCGCCGATCTCGTCGTCGCCACGGCCGCGACCGTCCGGCCGGCGCGGTCGCCGACAGGAACGTGGGCCGTCGAGGTGCTGGCCGAGCCCGAGGCCGGCGGTGCGCCGCCGGTCGTCCTCGACACGCTGACCGACTACGGTCTGACCGTCCGGCGGGTCCACCGCGGTGGTGACTGCTGGCGGGTGCTGGCGACGACCTAGGTTTCACCTGCAATCTCCCACGCGAACCCTTTTTACCAGACCGGCCGTCGCCACCTGACAGGTTGGTCGCCAGATGAGTGATGGCCGCACGTATCAGGAGCGATTGGCTGACTGCCGGGAGTCGCGCTCTATCGTTCGCTCTGGGATCTGCGAAACCCTGTCTGTCCTCATCCGGCTTCTGTACGTCGGCGTCGTCGTCGCAGTCTTTCAGACGCTGCTGACGCTGCTCGTCGGCCTGACAATCGGGTGGTATCCGACCCCCGTCGAGTTTGCCAGCGCCTGGGGCTCGTTCACGGCGCTGGTCACTCAGATGGCCGAAGATTTCACGCTGCCAGAGGCCGACCGTTAGCGAACGGCCCGCCGGCCGGCGTGGACGAAGCCGATCACGTCGTCGGCGACGTTCCGGGCGATACCGACGCCCGAAACCGCCATGGCGAAGGCGACCGGCGGCAGTATCGCCGGCGAGAGATCGAACCGTTCGACGACCTCGGTATCGACCAGCGGATACACAGCCGCCAGTAGAAAGGCGTAGCTGGTAATCGAACTGCCGAGGACTCCGACCAAGAGCGACATACCCAGGAGCGCGTTCACGTAGATGAGGATTGTCGTAATCATGACGAATGCCTCGACGAGGCTCCACTCGGGCGTCGTGAGTTTGCGCTCGACCTGCTCGGGCTCTCGCCAGAACTGATTGGCAGCTATCGTCCCGAAGGCAAACGCGCCACCGGAAACGGCCCCGAAGCTGTAGATCGTTAGCTCTGGCGCGTAGGCCACGACCAGGGCGTGTGCAGGCAGGCCACCGAGTACGAACCAGACGGCCGCGCCGATAGTAGCTCCGACGTGGAACACGCTCCACTTGACGATAAGAGCCGGAAGCGACGGCGCCCTTCGCTCTGGTTCTGTGGCAGTACCCATTCGTTACCTCTCTCACGGCACTACCGACTCCCAGACTATAGGTTCTGTGGTGGTTCACGCGTCGCCCACCGCCTCCCGCTTCGTATCGACCAGATCCGCGAAGTCGTAGGTCTCCTGGCAGCCCTTGCAGTAGGCGGTTTCCGTCTTTCGCCGTGGCGTCAGATTCGCGTGCCCCTCGGGACACTTGACCCGCCCCCAGTCGCCGAACGCCGCGGCAGTCACCCCCGCCATGGCTACGTGCGCACGCTCCAGGTGATGTCCTCGCCCGTGCCGCCCTGGCGGACGGCCTGGACCGGCGACGTCCGTTCGAGCGCACTCATCCCCGTTTCGACGCCGGCCGCGTCGAGGCTGCTGGCCTCGACGAGCTGGCCGAGCGTCACGATCCCGTCGTCGCCGAGATGGACGCGCCCGAGCGCCTCGCGGACTGCCCGCACCTCGGCGGCTATCGGAACGCCATCTCGCGTCTTCTCTGTGCTCATCGGCGTCACAAGGGGAGGCGCGGGGAGGGAATAGGCGTAACCGGGGCGCTTCCGATAGTGCCACTCGCTCGCGGCGTGAAAGTGAAATGACCGGTTGTGGCCGCTACTTGGTCAGATTACACGTTCGCCCCGGCAGCGAGTATAGGACGGTTCCGGCGCTGTCGCTGGCCGGCGTAATAAATGAAGGAAGGGTGGGGTTCCGATTAGGCGTCGGGGCCGCGGTCGCTTGCGAGTTCGGACGAAGAACTTCCGGACGTGGCCTCCCAGACGACTCTTGCGACGTAATCTGATTCGACATTGGCGTTGTCAAGGGTCACGGAGTCGCCCGAAGCCACTGCCGAATTTCCATCTATTGTGGTGCTTGCATCTCCCTCAAGTCCACCATCAGAAGGACCGTCCACGTTCCATTGCCCCTGGTTTGCGTCTTTGAGGGCGTCATTCCCCCGAACGTACAGTTCTTCAACCAAAACGGTATCTCCACCAGTAGCAGTAATTGTTAACTCGCTGTTGTCAGAATCGTAGTTGAACTCGAATGTTGACGTCGGCGCAACATCCTGCTGTTGTCCCAGTCCGAGGACGAAGCTCGCGATGACCGCCGCCAGGATCACCGTGATTGCGACCATCAGGATCACACCGATCACGGGGCTTACTGCGCGTTCCTCCGAATCCGTCTGCAGCAGTCGTCTAAGCTGCATGGCCAGGTGGTCACTAGCTCCCCATATAATGGTTCGGTATCGTATACTTAGACCGTGCTAATGAGCGATTAGGAAGCCCCGCTATCAAAATCTGAAAGCGCCTCGCTGCGCACGGTTCGACCGTTGTCGGAGTGCGAATAGGCTCTTTCACAGTGGTTAAGAACCCACTGCCGTCCAGCGATTCGGCCGTTTCACACCGTACAACCGGACGCAGACCCCTCGGTCCCCCACTCTCATTTCCGAAACGGTGAACCGTCACCCCGTCCCATCCGCTCAGCATGTTGGAACTACCGGCGTTCGTGCGGACCTATGCGCCCCAGGCATACGAGGACCCGCTCGATCTCGTCGCCGACTACTACACCATCCAGGGCTATCACGAGCGCTACCCCGACCTGGGAAAGACGCGCCTGGGCCGGCGCTTTCCTGCAATCTCGCCGGACCGCATCCACAACTGGCTGCACGACCAGCCGCCCGCGGTGGTCCGCGGCCTCGAAGCCGTCGAAGACCGTGGCTGGTTCAACGCGTACCCCCATCACCGCGCTGGCCACGGGCTCTGTCTCCTCGTCACCGCGACCTACGCCTTTGGCTCGCTCTCATCGGACGCGTTCATGCCGCGGTGGGCGCCGAGCAGGGACGCCACGGCCGACCGGCTGATCGACGCGCTCGACACGCTCGACCTCGGCACGGATCGAGGCGACGGCGACGTTGCCCCTGCGGACGCTGCCGCGCTCCTGGGCCGCTCGCTCGTCGCCCTCGGCTGTCCCGTCGGCCAAAAGACCGCCGAGACCGTCGCCCCCCTGCCCGAGTACATCCTCGACGCCGACGAGAAGACGCGGCTGGCCTGCGCCCAGGTCTACGCGCTCGAACGCGGGACGGTCGCCGAGGACCACGCCGCCGTCCAGCTCCACTTGACGAACCGCTCGGAGGCGTTCAAGGAGTCGGTAGCGACACTGTTTCGGTCGCTGACCGACGAGCCCGTGACGCTCGGCCAGACCGTTACGATCTCCGCCGGTGCTTCACGGGACCTCGACCTCCCCGACCACACTTAAAGATAATAAAGAAATGTGAATTGGGGCGATAGCGGCCCTGAGACTAGCGTTCACGGACAGTTTTAAGTAGCGTACGCGCGTATACAGGTGTAAGTCGTCGGCGTGGCCCGGAGCGATTCCGGATGACCCCGCAGGGGCGGCGTGTCCGTCGCCTGCGAACGGCGAAAGCCGGCCAATCGCCGCGAAAATAGTAGTCAATCCTCTCGCAATCATGTCCACCAACGACGCCAGCGACAGCCAGGGCTATCGGCGCGACAACTGGTGGGGGTCCCCGGACGTTCGGACGGCCGCCACCGAGCACCGCGACCACGGTACCGACTGGTCCGAAGAGGAGATTCACGACGAGAAGGCAGCCGCGGTGGCACACCAGCTCCTTCGCGGCGTCGCGCCGGCACTCTGCCAGGTGAGCGTCGTCGATCCTGGCAAGGACGCGACGGAACTCACCGAGCCCTCGGTCTACCCGCACGGTGAGGGCAACCGCGACCATCTCCGGCAGGCCCGCGTCAACGAAGAGACCGGATACATCACCGGCGGCGAGTCTACCGGTGTCGTCCTGGGCGATCTGCCCGCCGAGGAGTTTTTCGACGTGATCGAGATTCTCTTGGCGGTCTGGCAGAAGACGCAGGGCATCTCCGAGCGACAGGCGACGACGCTCATGCGCGACGCCAAGCGCATGAAGTCGACGCCGGACATCAGCGACGAGGACGCAATCGCCCGCCTGGTCCGGGACGTCATCACGCCGGGCGAGATCGGCGCGAGCGACGCGAACTGACCGACTGGAGTTTTTCCGTACCCATGAGCCACCAGCACACCACCGCCGAGACGCATCGCCCAGCAGCCGTTCAGTGGCCCTCCCTGGCCACCCTTCTCCTGGCCGTGCTGGTGACCCGACTCGCCGACATGACCACTACGTACGTCGGCCAGCGTGCCGGCCTCGCCGAGGACAATCCCGTCGTCGCGGCGGCGAGGGCCCAGCTCGGCACGCCGCTTGGCCTCGCCGTCACCTCGATCTGCGCCGTCGTTGTTCTCATCGCTACGGTCGAGGGCGTGATCCGCGCACTTCCTGACGAGACGCCTGACTGGTCGGCGCCAGTTTGTCGGACGCTCGGCTACGGGCTGTTCGCACTCGGCTCTGGCTGCATAGCGGCCGATAACGCGGCGCTTCTGGGGGGACCAATCGCATGAGCCACGCCAAGAAGGTCGCTCCTGTTTTGCTTACCGTCGCCCTCCTCGTGATGGCGCCGCTCGCTCCGTATGCGCCGATTGGATCTTCCTACGGCGCGTCCAACGATACGGTAACTATCGACGACTTCGAGGATGGAGACACCTTCGTCGACGTGCCAGGGTGGTCTGGTTGGGAGGACGGTGACGGGGTTTTCAGCATCGAATCATCGAACGTCATCGAAGGCTCATATTCTGGAAATCTCTCCGTGCCTGCATCAAATAACGGCGCCGGGGTCAGTATCGAACGTGCCAGCAATTCGACTACAGTTGAGGAAGTGAACACAACGGTCCAGATCGATACCGACAGCGGGTATGGCGGTGACGCAGTTCAGGTTCGCCTTACTGAAGCAAGTGATGGTGATGGAATTGCCCGCGTCCAGTTTGATCTCGACGGCGGCGATGTACACACGGGCAGTACTCACACGTACTTTTCTCAGTGGAGTACTGGAAGTGAATATACGGTTAGCTTCTCGAATTTTGATTTCGCCAATGGTAATGTTGATGTTAAGGTTTCTAACTCGACAGCTTCCGACACAACGACGCTTAGTTTCGACGCTTCATCTGTCGATGGATTCGGCTTACTATCAGTCGCCGCTCTGAAGGATAATACCAATCAACGCGTCAATACGTACGTTGACGACGTTACCGTCACCGACCCAGAATCGGCAGGGAACCCCATCACCGGCCAGGTAACCACCCAGGACGACCGCCCGGTCGACAACGCCACGGTCCAGGTTCTCACGCTCAACGAGACCAACCTCACCGAGCAGTACCCCAACCCGACGGAACTCCAGCGCCAGGCCGAGAACCTTCGGGAGAACGCCAGTAACGCCTGGCCTGGTCGCCTCACGAACGACGAGACGCTTCTCAGTGACGACCGCTTCGAGTTCGTCCCGAGCGACGCCAACGGGGCGTCGGTCAGCCCGTCGGACCTCAGCGAACCCTACGTGGCGATGCACGAGGCCGATAGCTGGACGACCAACTGGGGCACGTTCAACCTCGACAATCCGCCGCTATTCCACATCGAAGACGCCCCGGCCGAAGTCGTGCTCTCGGTATGGAACCCCGGCGAGGAAGACCTCATCGAGAACACCGTCGACGGCCAACTCCACGGGCGTACGCAGGAGCAGGGCGTCACGATCACGCAGGTCGGCCCGCGAAACGACACGCTCAATTCATGGACCACGGAGCCGACGGCCCAGGTCGGGACGGCACTCAAGACCCACTTCGGCTCTGAGGTGACGCTCAACGAGGGGCTCTACTGGGTGCAACCCGAGGGCGGTGGCCACGGTTACTACGTCGCCGTCGGCAACCCGGCCGCGGACTTCGCGGCCAGCCTTCGAAACGAGGCCGACCAACTCAGCTCACACGCTCAGTGGATTCAGGACAAGATCGCAAACAACGAACTCGACACCGAGGCTGTCACAACCAACTCCACGGGACACTTTACGGTCGACGGCACGGGCGTCCACACCGCCACTCTCCAGGCCCACAAGGGACCGGCCGACGAGTTGATCCAGCACTTCAGTGACGTCGACTCGGCGTCTGACCTCGGAAACGTCACCACGCAGGACCTGCGGACCTTCTTCAACGCGACCAACTACAACGGCAGCTTCTACGTCCCGAGCGCACCCCAGACTGCTCGGCCCGGCGACGACGTGACGCTTCGCGTTACCGAGACGATGGCGCCGACGGCCGCCAACCAGATGGACGTCCAAGAGGCCTGGGACTGGCTGCAGGACTTCCTCAAGGATCACACCTACACGGAGGCGCTGAACGAACTCAACCAGCGGATCAACTCTCTCGACGAGGGCGAACTCCGCGACGCCTACCGCGAGATGTACGAGATGGTCGAGCAAAACGCCGGCGTCGAAGAGCGCGCGGGTGACATCCTCGACGGCAACAGCAACGTCACGTCGTCGCTAGAAGACCTCTACGGCGACGTGACCGACAACAGCACGGACCTCTCGAATGCCGACCTCGCGGATCTGCGCTCGGCCATCCAGGACATGGAACAGGCGCTGCAGGAACAGCAGTCGACCGTCCCGAGCGAGGGCGACGGCACGGAGATCGTCAACGAGACGCTGACGGCCAGCCGCGTCTTCCAGACTGACCTCACCGCCGACGGCGTGATGGCCTCGGTCGTCTTCGCCAACGGCACGAGCACGACGCTCACGCCCGACTCGGAATACATGACCGTCTCCTCGGGCGGCGTCACCGACGGCCTGGGTTCGATCCCCGGCCTCTCGGACAGCACGACGGTCACCATCGAAGACTACCCCGTCGGCGACTCGCCGGCGGTGTCGGTGCGCTGGCAGGCCGTCAGTAGCGACGGCACGTCCGCGGCGACCGACAGCGCACAGAACCCCGCCTTCGGCGGCACCATCCCGTCGCTGGCGGCCATCGACGTGTCCTCACTCGCACCCGGCCCCACCGAGCCAGTCACCGTCGACGTGCACCCCGCGGAGACGGCACCCTTCGGCCAGGTGGAGGACCTCGCGGTCACCGGGCCGAACGGCAACGCGCTGTCGACGCGGGCCACCGGCGACGGCACCTGGGAATTCACCACCGCGGGCGCGGGCACGCACGACGTGGAGGTGACCTTCAGCGACACAGGCGGCCAGAACTTCACGGCGGCGTTCCCGATGCTCGCGGAGTCGACCGACCGCTCGATGGACCCCGGCATTCGCATCCGCGAGAGCTATCTCGGCACCTACGCGCTGACGGGTGACGGCCTCGACGGCGGGTCGGTCGACCGCGCCAGCGACGGCTCGTCGGTCGCCATCGCCGGCGAGGTGGACGCCGACAACGTGCCCGGCACGGTCCACGTCTACACGCACGGCCTGAGCCTCGGGAATGACGCGACGGTCGACATCGCGATGCTCCGCGCCGAGAACGAGCGCCAGCTCGGCCAGACCGTGCGCGTCCAGGGGCACTTCCCGTCGGTCGGCGACAACGGCCTCGTCTGGCGCCGCGCCGACGGCGAGGCACAGGCGCTGACCACCGGCGATGGCGCGCTGGGCTACATCAACGCCTCACCCAGCCAGACGCGCATCCACACCGTCACCGACGACACGGGTGCCGTCACCGTCCGGACGATCAGCGATCCGAGCTGGTACGAGCAGGCCGAGCACCGCGTCGACCGCCTACTCCAGAACGTGCCCGACGTGCCGTTCATCGGTAACTGACCCAGGAGCCCCACCATGACTCGCACACACCTCACGACGCTCGCAGTCGCAACGCTCGTCGTCCTGTCGACGCTCGGCGCCACCGGGGCGGCAGTCGCCGCCGATGGCGACACGATCACCTACGGCCCGAGTTCCACGCCCTCGTGGATCGTCACCGTCGAGAACGGCTCGCTGGACACGCTCGACTCCTGGGCGGCCAGTGGTGACGACCGCGCAGTCCTGGCGACGCACAACGCCAGCAACACGGCGGTCGTCCGGGCGCCGTCGGCCGCCGCCGGCCAGGGCCTGCTCCAGCGCGTCCTCAACGACGGCCTCGCACACAACGGCTACGTCGTCGACGTGACGCCGAACATCCAGCACAGCCTGGCCGAGCCGGTCGGGTTGGAGAACCAGAGCGCGGTGTCGAATCCCGGCTGGCGAGCCCGCGCGCTGGCCGGCCTCGGCGGGCTGGGGAGCGCGGACTGGTCGCCCGCCGGCATCGCCTACGCCGAGGACGCCGACCGGGCACTGCCGCGCGACGTGCGCGACCTGCTGGGCGTCGACGAGGTGAGTGCGACCGGCGACGGTGCGACGGTCGCGGTGATCGACAGCGGCGTCAACGCCGGCAACGGCCGCGTCTTCGGTAACGGCACCGCCGGCAGCGCGACGCGGATTCTCGACGCCAGCAAGGACTTCGTCGAAAACGAGACTGTCGCTGCCGACGGCCTCGACGCCGTCGCCGATCCGAACGGACACGGCACCTGGGTTGCGTCCTCGATTGCCGCGAACCACTCGAACGACGCCTTCGACGGGATCGCGCCCGACGCCGACGTGCTCGCGCTGCGGGCACTCGACGACGAGGGCAGCGGGTCGACCGCGGACATCGCGAGCGCCGTTCGGTACGCCGCCGACCACGACGCCGATAGCATCGTCATGTCGCTGGGCTCGCCCGTCTACGACGACGCGTTGACCGACGCGCTGGAATACGCCACCGACGAGGGCGTGACCGGTATCGCCATCGCCGCCGGGAACAGCCGCCAGACGACGCGCTGGCTGGCCTCGCCGGCCGACGCGCCGGTCGATGGCGTCGCGGCGGTGACGGCGACGAACACGTCGGCGAACGCGTCGTCGGCGGGCGTGGCCTACTTCGCCAACATCGGCAACGACCCCGGCGTCAGCGACGGCTCGCTGGGGACCACCCGCGGCGAGACGGTCGACGTCGGCGCGCCGGGCATGAACCTCGTCGCGAAGACGCCGACGACGAGCGGGACGGTCGTAAACTCAACGAAAAGTGGCACCTCGATGGCTGGACCGCAAGTGGGCAGCTTCCCCTTACTCGGCGTCGAGTCCGGCGCTGAGTGGGTCGGTGACGCGCCCGCGTTCACGGAGGCACTCCGTGACACGGCCCGGCCGGTTCCGAACGCCCCAGCGACGGAGATCGGCGCCGGGATGGCCGCCGCGGACAAGCTCCTGGCCGGCAACACGACGGGCTCGCAGGCCGACGCGATGACCGACACTGCGGCGGGCCGCGACGCCTTCTGGGAGGGACTGTCGGGCAGCCAGCGCTACGACCCGAGCGACTGGATCTCCTCGCGACTCCAGGGGCTGGCCAACTGACCATGGGAACGACACGCCGCGCGTTCATCCGGCGGACAGGCGCCGGGCTGGCCGTCGGCACGGCCGCGCTCGGCATGACCGGCTCGGCCGCGGCGTCGCACCTGGAGAACGTCCCCGAGCACGTCACCATCGAGTATTCGGAGGACCTCTTGAACCGTTACAGACCCCGCCTCGTCTTCCCGACCGAGGCGCGGGACAAGCTGATCGGCCTCTACGGCTGGGTGGCGCGCTCGAACGGCTACGATACGGACGCGCTGGTCTACTGGTGCAAGTACACCCACCAGGAGGGGTGGGCGGCATCGCTGGATAGTCACTGGGGGGACCACGAGCCGCTCTGTATCGAAGTGGACAGCCAGACCGGCGAGGTGGTCCGGCTGCGGGCGTCCGTCTACCATTGGCTCAAGGGCGAGGTCACCGGCGAGTCGATTCCCATGTACGACGACACGCATCCGATGCTGCGGGTCATTGCCCCCTGGCACCAGTATACCGCACCCCAGCCAGCCGACTCCGGCGCGTTCGTCGACGTTCGCGACCTGACCGACGCCGGCCAGGGGCTGGACGCCTGGCTGGCGAACGGCCTCGAAGAGTCGCTCTACCAGGGCAGTTGTACAGAGCCCTGGGTGATGCGCTCGCGGCCGTCATGGTGGCGCAACAGTCAGGTGGCCCTCGGCATCGACCTACCCTTCTCACTCGACGCGGCGACGGTGCGGACGGCCCGCCGGCTGGGCGTCGGCAAAGCCGGTACGCTGGAGGCACCAGCATGAGCCGAGCCTACGTCTTCCCGCCCTCTCCTGCGATGGTCGACGCCCCGAATGGCGGCGGGATTCGGTCCGCAGGCGATCAGATTTACGCGCCAGCTTCCGTATTCGCCACCCAAACCGGTGTTGCACTCGGCCCACTCCACCTCGGCGTTCCCGAGCAGTCGGTGTGCAATATCTCGTCCCTCACCTACCTGCCGGGGCCGGAGGACGACGGCGACGGCATCCTCTTTTTCGGCATCGCTGGCGCTGGCGGTGCCATCGGCGCGACGGAGGCGGACGTTGCGGGGCCGTCGATGCGACGCCGGCAGGTCCTCGGCCTGGCGGCCGCCGTCGGCGCGGCGGCGCTGGGTGCGGGAGTCGCGGCCGGTCAGAGCGACGACGAGACCGTCGCGCTGGAGATCGCGGAGTTCGTGATCGACGAGACGAGCGGGCCGCTGGAGGTCCGCGTCCTCGACGTCGTCGACCAGGTCCTGCCACCAACGACGGAGATCATGGTCGACGCAGAGGAGGCACGCGTCGGCGAGATCGGCGACCCCTCGGAGGGCGTCATACTCGACCCGCAGACGACCGGCGCGGTGTCGGTCTACCTTCGGGACTCGCGGGGCCGTCTCGGTCGGCTGCTCGCGTGGGCGAAGGGGGCGCTGGACACCGACGAGGAGATCGTCTACGCGCGGGAACTCGACCAGCCGGTGTCCGAGCTGGACCAGGGCCAGTTCGTCACGCTGAGTGCTCACCCAGCGCTGGTCGAGCCGGTGCGGACGGCCGGCCCCGACGGCACGGAACTCCGTATCGGGTCGACGGAGATCCCGCACAACGGCGAGGACGACACCGGCGAGATCGGCTCCTACGGCGTCTTCGACGGCAGCCTCATCTACGAGGTGGGCGCGAACCCGCCGGCGTCGGCGCAGTGGGAACTCCAGACGCGACTGGGGCTACTGGCGCGGACCTGGAACAAGGTGACCTAATTCATGGCAGACAATCCGAACATCATCGCGGCGGACAGTGACGGAAACGAACTGACAGACGCGCAGGTCGAGGTCAACGGCATCGTCCCGGGCGAGGGCGGGAGCACCGGCAGCACCGACGTCAGCGTCGAGGATAGCGGCACCGAGACCGTCTCGGCTCTGTCCGTGCTGGACTTCGTCGCCGGCGTTTCGGTCACGGACAACGGCAACGGAGAGGCCCAGATCAACGTCCAGGTCGACACCAGCCAGATAGCCGGCGGTGCCGTCACGACGGCGAAGATCGACAGTGCGGCGGTGACGGCCGCGAAGATCGCTGCCGACGCGGTCGGCGCCGACGAGATCGGCCTGTCGATTACCCCGACGTGGACGGGCAACCACACGTTCGACTCGACGGTGATCCTGGCCGACCAGGCCGCCGACCCGTCCGCGAACGGGGAGGTCCAGCGCAACGGCAGCGACGTCAAGGTCTACTCCGGCGGCGCGGTCCGCAACCTCTCGAACATTGGCTCCGGCGGGACCGACACGAGGACGGACGTGAGCGACGATGGAACGCAAGTCGTGGGGGACGTCTCGGACATTAACTTTGGACCCGGCGTCACGGTCATAGACGACGGCGATGGATCGGTAACCGTTCAGTCAGACCACGCAGATGCGATGTACGCCGAGGGATACCTTTCATCCAATGTCTCAGGCGTAACTTCGGGGAGTATGACTAATATTGTTGATACAATAAAGGATGGTGCGTCATACTTCGACTCAAATTATGAGTTTTCGGTCCCTGAAACAGGAAAGTACGAGGTGACTATCTCGGTGAAATTCAACTCTCCCGCGGATCAGGATTCCGTCTTCATGGGAGTGGAGAACGTGACAGATTCTACCTATGTACTGCAAAATCAGGGGGGTGTATCTGGCTCTTCAAATACCACACGAGTATTCTCGACAACCAAAACATTCGAATCCGGGAAGAAATATCGGTTTGTAGCAACCAACTATACATCTGATTACGCTCTCGTCGGAGATGAAGGAGCGACATACGGCCTTATCAAACGGAGTGTGGTAGAGCCATGAGCGGGGAATACGTTCTCCGTCAAACGTCTGCTATAGATTACCAAATCGAAGATCCCGACGGAAACGTTCTCGCCTCCACGACGTATCAATCAAAACCAGACATTCCACACGATATTGTAGACGATCTGGTATCCTACGCCTTCAATCAAGCTGGCAGTTTTGACGATGTGTCGATGCAGGAATTAGCAAAGATGCAACTGCTCGGCTTCCGATACGTGGACGACTCGTAACCATGTCTGCGGATACGCACCAACGTGACGCCAGTAGCATCGCCCTCGGATCGTACATCGCCGGCGCCCCGGTGCCGACGGACAAAACCGACCGCGAGGAGGACGACCAAGCATGATACCCGGTGGCCTCGAACTCCTCGTCGTGGTCCTGCTGTTCCTGCTCCTGTTCGGGTACAACCTCCTCCCGAACACAGGCCGGAACCTCGGCAAGGCCGTCGCAGAGCTGCGCCACGCCGACGAGCGCGGCCAGGAGGACCCCGAGTCATGACGCAGCGCTATGAGGGCGGAGGCGTTCCGCCGCCCCCACCGGTCCCGCCGCCCACTGACGGCCAGAGTATCGCCCGCTAACCAATCGCAGTTCCTCACCACACCAATGAGTCACAAAACCAGACCCATCGCCGCGCTGGCGATGGTAGCCATCATGCTCCTGGCCACCGCCGGCCTCGGGGCGGCGACGTCGCCGACGGTCCACACCAGCGGCGACGGCACCGTCTCGGACACCAGCGAGATCACTGATGGCGCTACGATCACGTACAATTCGTCGACCAACTCGACGCTGACGTACCGAGCCGACAGCAACAACTCGTCGGTTACGGTCCTGCAGAACGGGACCGTCCTCGAGACGTTCGAGAACGGCACGGACGACGAGATCGCATTCGTCGCCCACAACGCCACGAGCGGTAACGACTACCTCAACTTCACGCTGGCCGACGACGAAACGGGCTACCCCGGCATCGAGGCTGCGCCCGGCGAGAACGTCACGCTGACCTACCGCATCAGCAACGACACCTCGTTGGACAACCCGGACACGACGAACGTCACCGTCTACTGGGACAACGACGGCAACCTGACGTTCACCCGCTTCGACAGCGACCACGTCGAGACGGCTGACCGGGGGACGCTCGGCGCCCTCGCGACGAGTATCCTGTACCTCAGCTCGAACGTGTCCGTTGACCCGGCTCAGGCCGAGCGCGAGAGCGTCTCCGTCAACGGCGACACCCAGGACGCGGTGACTGTCCACGTCGCCGATGCGGACGCGCAGGACGCGCTCTCGGAGACCCACACGCTGGCGACCGACACCGGCCTCTCGTGGATGGGCACGGCGTCGATCGGCGGCGACGCCGTCCCCGTCCTCGCGGCCGGCGAGGACGGCCCCGATTGGCTGGGCGACAACCAGACCTACGCGACGGTTTCGGAATCCGGCGGCGAAGTCGTCGTCCACAATGCCGGCGACTCGCTGGCGAGCGACGACTCTGAAGTGACGATCAACACCGTCGGGTCGGAAGCCGCCGGCTTCTGGTACGCCCAGTCGCTCGTCCGCTCCTACGACGGTGGCCTGGGCGCTGCGGTCAGCGCTGGCAGCAGCGCCATCGACTTCAACGGCAGCCCCGGCTTCGGGAGCTAATCCGACCATGGGACAGCGCAAGGACGCACTCTGGCGGATCGTCGCGTTCGTCTGGTCGTACGTCGCAGCCCTCGTCGCGAGTGTCGTTCTCCTCGTCGGCATCGTCTGGGGCGCGATCGACGTGCTCTGGCAACTCGTCTTCGGGTCGGACGGCCTCTCGGCGAGTTCCACACCGGCGATGCTCGTCCGGTCGACGCTTCTGTGGCCGGTCGACCTGATGATCTATGCCTTCACCGGCGCCGGCGAGATGCAGTGGCTGCCGGACCTGTAGGCGCGCGCTGACACCCCAGACACCGACTTCTTTCGCGCTCGCGCTGGCGCACAGCGGTTCGACTCCGCTGGCGAGCCTGGCCCGGCACGGAGGCCTCGTATCCGGCACTACCACCCCAGCACCGACTGCCACCTCGTCGATGGCGCGGCCGCTTTTCACGGCCGCGTTGTACCCCACTCGCTTTCCTGGCCACGGCCGGTTCGACTCCGGCGGCGAGTCTGCCCCGTACAGGCCCGGGTTCGAATCCCGGTCGGGGCGTTCCATTCATGTCCACGAGCACAATCGACCAGCCCGACAACTGCGGGTGCATCGAACTGGCGGCCCGACTCGAACAGGACCGGAGGCAAGACGATGACTGACATGCAGCGCTTCGAAGGCATCGTCTTCAGCCTGTTCTTGGTTCAGTGGTTCGGACTTATCGTGTCCGCCATCATTGCCACTCCAGAGTGGTTTCGAATCGCTCTGTATGGCGGTTTTACGGTCACCACTGCCATCGCCGCAACAGGCACTGGCACAGTCTTCGAAGATCCTGACGCGACCACCGGTCTGCAGAAATACCTCGCCGTCCCATCGATATTTCTGGGGCTTGTCGCTCTTGCATTCGCCCCACTCCCCTTCCTATCAACAGATGGGTGGTTGATTCTGAGTGGAGCATTTCTGGCGGTAGCGCTGGTTGCCGTCGCAGTCCATGATGCCCGGAACTCAGATGAGGGGCGCGAACCGGGAGTTCCCGACGATCCGATGGAGATGGTCGACAATGAACCGTAGTCACGCCGCACTCGCGCTCGTCCTCGTCGCCTGCCTCGTCTTCGCGCAGGGGGCACTCACAGCGCCCGTTCAAGCACAGAGCGAGGACGGCGGTGTCTTCGACGGTGTCCTTAGCGACGACGAGGAGGACGCGTCGGTGCTCGCCTCTGTGGGGGACGAGATTACTCGCGTGACGAGTGCAGCCCTCCGGTACGTCGACCTCGCCGAGATGGCGGTCACCGGCACCGATGGCCAGGCCACCGAGTATGCCGACAGCGTCGAGGAGCGCCTCCACGGCAGCAACGAGAGCATCCGGGCGTACATCAACGAGCGTGTCTCCGCGTCGGCCGACTACGACGCCTTCCGCGTCTACTTCCACGACCGAGATGGGAACAACGTCACGCGTTTCGTCGTCGCCACGGTTGACAACGGAAGCTACGCCTCCGGGCCGCGAATGTTGACGCCAGCAGAGTTCGAGGATACCGGTCGCACGGCCGACCACTGGGTCAGCCTCGACTGGTACGCGTCGCGTCACGCAGCCGACGAGCTGGATAGCTTCGTCACCGAGTTCGTCACGCCCGGCGAGAACGTCTCGCGGTCGACACAGGCCCGACTTCTGAGCCAGTACCGTGGCTCGATCACGTCGAGTCTCTGGGGCGACGAACTCCCCCCGGCCGGAGGTGGTAGCTGATGGGGTACGCCGAGACGGTCAAGAGCATCAACTGGAAGACGGTGTTCTTCCTGGCCATCGCGGTCATCCCCTACGTCGACAGCGAGACCATGGGCGTGGTTCCGGTTCTTCGGGACCTCGTCCCCTTCGTCGAGCCGGTCTACACGCTGCAGTTGTCGTGGACCGAGCGCCTTCGGCTGGCCGTCTTGCTGGTCATCCCCTACGTCGACGGTGAGATAATCGAACTGCTGACCGGGATGGACGTCAACGAGGTGATCGCCGACCGATGAACGTCCCGACGCCCATCCCCGAGAGTGCCGTGGGGAACATCCGGTCGTTCTTCGGCGGCGGCACGCTCGACGTCATCTGGAAGGCGCTCGTCATCGGCTTCATTCTCGTCTCGGTCTACGTACTGGCGGCGGCCGGGATCGTCGGCGGCATCGTCGCTGGAATCGTCCTCGGCGCACTCCTCAGCGACGACGTGCGGGCGATTCTCTCAGACCTCTGGCATCGCGACTTCTGGATCTGGAGGACGTAGGACCATGAGCCGACGCCTGTACGTGGCAGTGGCAGCGCTGCTGCTCGTCGCGACGGCAGCGGGCCTCGTCGCGGCGTCCGAGCGGTACAACGTCGACGCTGGCCACGGCCTCGCCGACCGGGACGCAATCCAGAGCTTCGAGGACGACGGCGTCGCACGGGCAAACGTCAGCACGCCACATCTGACGCTGACCATCGCCGCCCAGGCCGACGCCTGCGGGGTGGAGTCGTCGCTGTGGAGTGACGCTCGCAACGATTTCCTCTGCGTCGAGTATCACAACGACCTCGCCCAGACGACGCGCCTGTTCGTCCCCGACGACTACTGGACGCCGATCGTCCACCAGGACAAGCAAGCCGTCGGTGACGGGCCGCCGGCGTCGTTCCAGCCGGTCCACGAGGGGAACTACACGAGCGTTACCATCCGCTTCGACGGAAGCGGGCAGGCCGTCTATCCCATCCCACGCGACGTCTCGACGTCCTACGCGCTCATCAACCGCATCAACGACCGCACCAGACGCATCGCCGGCGTCGAGTTGTGGTCTGGCGGCACCCAGTGGCGCTACGTCAACCGTTCGGCCTTCGGCACGTCGCCGTCGGTCGCCATCAAAACCGTCCCCGACCGCACCATGATCGAGTACGACGCCACGCCCGACCGAGCGGAGCAGACGTGGCTTCCGGTCCCGTCGAGTCAGAGCCGGACGGCGCCGGTTTACCGAATGCAGCGCTCGAACGACACGGAGACAATCTACGTGATTTCCGAGGCCGATGAGCCACCGGCGATCCGCTATCGGGCTCGTGGGGCCGGTATCGCCCGCGTCGACGCAGCCATCGACGAAATCGGGTCGGTGCCTGAGAAGGTCAGTGTCGCCGTCGACCGCCTGCTGCCAGAGTGGCTCGGGGGGTCAGGCTGATGGTTCGAGAAACGAACCTCCGGCGCCTCTGGCACAACGGCCTCGGCGTCGCGGTCGTCATCTGGGTACTGGTTGGCTTTTGGGCGCTCACGATGCCCGTGGCGTTCGTCCTCTGGGTCGTCATCGGCGTCGTCGCCGGCCTGCTGCTGTACTTCGGTAGCGAGCGCGCCATCGAACGGGGGGCGGGCCGCTGATGTGGCTCACGTTGCTCGTCATCTTCGGGCTCGTGTTCGGCCTGGCAGTCTACGCCGGCAAACAGTATCGCGACGAAATTAAACCCTACTGGGACCCCGCCGTCAGCCTGTTCGCCGTCCTGCGGTTCATCGGCGTCGCGCTCATCGCCTACGGGCTGTGGGTCTCCGGCCGCATCGTCCTCCAGTCCATCGCGGTCCTCATCGTCCTTCTCATCGGGCTGTATGTCGCCATCGAACGACCACACGCAGGAGCTGATACGAATGCCTGACCAACTCACCGAGCTGTATCGCCGCGCGATCATTGCCTCCTCGGCGCCGTCGATTTCCGAGGAGACGCACGCCGACCTCGAAGACCTCTGGGAGGAGGTCCACTCCGGCGTCGACGTGACTGACGACGAAGCCTTCGGCCCGTTCCTCGCGGAGTTCATTCGCGACCGGCACGCCGAGACACCACCCGAAAAGGCCCCGATGCGGCTCTGTCGCTCCGGGAACGCGCTCTGTAACACGCTACATGGAAAGGTGCCGACGAAACTCCAGGCCGACGGCGGTCGGTTCAGCGACGACAGCCTTACCCTGGCGTCGGCGCGCGTCTACGTCTCCGAGCACCCCCAGTGCATCGTTGTCGCCGACGCGATGGACGCCTTCGAGGCGGAGCGAACGGCGACGAAACAGACGCTGCAGAAGATTATTCGCACGAGTCGGGCGGGCGGCGCCGGCAGCCGCCTCTCGACTGATCGCGTGCCCGGCGGTGGAGCCACGTCATGAGTGCCGAGGGAGAGACCGGCGCGACCAAGCGCTACGGCGAGTATCACCGCGAGCAGGCCGAGCGAGAGCAACAGTGGCGACGACGTGAGGTAATTCGACAGTCGGTCCGACACGTCAACCGGCGGCTCGCTGGCGGCGACTACGCGGCTGCGGCTCGCATCTGCCGGGAGCGGCTCGCGCCCGCCCTCGACGTCGACGTCTGGGCGCTCGACGAGTACCACGACGCCCTCGCCAAGTCGCCGCTGGCGTGGGACTGGGAGGCTATCAATCGCTTCCTCGACGGTCCGGGGCGGTGGCAACGACTCGCCAGCGCGGGCGTTGAGGACGTCACCGCACTGAAGCGGACGATGGCCAAGGGTGGCCTTCCGGCCGAAGTGGACGCCAAGCGGGTCATCCATCACGCCGCGAAGTCCCTGGAGTCCATCGCGGTCGCGCAGGGCTCCATCTCGGCGACGCTGACGCAGTCCTCGGCGGTGCTGGGGTATACACTCCAACTTGGGCAGCAGTGGCACGGGTGGGAGTTCGACAACGACGACGAGGTGGAGATCGTCAACCCCGACCTGCACCCGCCGTTCACCATGTGTATCGGCGACCCCGGGAATGGCAAGTCGACGGCCGTCGAGACGCTCGCCGAAGACGCCTATCAGGCCGGTCAGAAGATAATCGACCTCGTCGACTTCTCGGAACTGGAAAACGCCGTCTACGACGTCGAGAGTCGTGACGACGAACTCCGGTCGATCCGCGAGAACTACGGCCTCCCGGCGTCGTTCGACGAGGCCGAGGAGTACGACCGGCCGCATCTGGAAATACTGCACCCGCTCTGCGAGGAGTTCTGCGAGGCGCACCTGCCGTACGACGAGGACGGCGACAGGTGGGTCGCGACGCCGTTCGTCATCCCGGTGGCAGACCTGGACCACTCCGACCTCAAGGCCATCCTCGGCGACCTCTCGCCGTCTCAGGAGATTGCGTTGGACCAGGCGCTGGCCGCACTCGACGACGACGCGGACTGGTCGCTGCAGGACCTCGCCGAGGAGGTGCGGCTGACCGCCTCGAACGAGGGCGTCAAGCGGCGACTGCTAACCCGTCTGGACACGCTCAACAGCAAGGGCTTCTTCGCCACCAGCGAGCACGAGCACGCCATCGACTGGGACCGGATCTTTCGGGACACGCGGACGATCACCGTCTTCTCGTGTTCGATGCTCGACCAGACCGAGCACAAGCTGATGGCCGTGACGTACCTCATGAGCGCCATCTTCGACGCGCGCGAGCCCGATAGCCCCGGGCCGGAGTCGACGGCGACGAGCGATTACCCGACGGCGATGCTCGTCGGCCGCGAGCTGCAGAAGGTCGCGCCGTCCGACCGAAAGATGAAGGGCAATACCAACACCGAGCAACGGCTGAAATCCCGCCTCATCAGTCACGTTCAGAAGCTCGGCGAGGAACGTCGGCACGTCGACCTCGGCATCAGTGCGGACACCCAGCAGTGGGTGCAGGTCAACAAGGGCATTCGCGAGAACGTCGACCGCGTCGTCATGTTCAAACTCGGGAGCGGCGCGGCTGCCGGTGTCTTCAGCGACATGGCCGGCAAGGGCGCGGAGTCCTACGCCGACCGCGTCTCGGGCTTTGACAAGGGCGAGGCGTGCGTCCTCGGGGCACAGTGGCTGTCGACCGGCCGGGACTTCGAAATGCCGATTACCTGGATTCCGCCGCTTTGCCACCACCTCGACGCCGAAGACGACGACCAACCCGATGGCTGGCGGGCTCGCCAGCGGTACAAGGACGGCGAGTCACTCGAGCCCTCGCCGTTCGACATCGATGTCGAGTCGATCGACGCGGGCGGCGACGACGACGACCCGGCCGAGATCACCCCCGACGGCTTCGAAGGGTTCGCCGATCTCGTGCGCTACACCGGCAACGACGAGGACCGCCTGGTGAAGGCAGACGTCTACGCGGCGTACTGTGAATACGCCGAGCGACACGGCCTGGAGGACCTCCACAAGAAGGTCTTCGGTCGGCACTTCCGGGCGTTCTATCCGAAAGACGTCGTCCCCGACGGGCGGTCGCTGGGCGGCGACCGGCAGAAAGCATATCTCGGCGTCACGTGGACGCAGAAGGCCGACCCGTACCGGGAGGACGAGTGATGCTGTCCCCAACCGACCGACCGCCGCCTCCGGTTTCGTTTTCCAACGGCGGCAGTTCGAAGTAGTACACATTACCAACTTCTCTGACACAAATGAATGAGATTCGAGACGACCTCCTACCCGCTGGACTGTCCAACGCCAGTCTGGGTAGGGCTCAAAGGCGTACAGGCAGCAGACCGAAACATCAACGACGAAGTGGTCTATTCCATCGCGTCGCGCGTCGACCATGTGCATCGGTCACCGCAGCCGGTCGACCTCGACGAGGAGACCATCGCGGCCATCGAGGCCATCGTGAACGAGGGGGACGGGAATGAACGCGATTCGTGACCGCGTCCCGGCCCGGTTCTTCGACGAAGAAGATGGCGAGGAGGAGGCACCGACGCCGGAGCACGACGATCTGCTCCACCGCGAGCGATCGACGTGGAGCAAGGTCACGCCCAACTCCACCCTGGGCTGGATCGGCTACTTCGCCGGTGGCGTTCTCCTTATCGCGTTTTTGAGCTGGGCACGGCCGCTCATTCCGCCGTGGCTGACGTCGCTGAAAACCGTTTTGGCCCTGCTGATCCCCGTCGGCGTTCTCGTCGGTGTCGTCATGGGCCGCCAGTCCGGGATTAGCTTCTGGCGGCAGTTCACGACGTTCAAACTCTACACCGGGTCGACCGTCACCGAGTTCGTCGGCAAGATAGACGATACGGCCGGAGGTGACCCACTCATCAAAGTCCTCACGGACATCGGCTGGGGTGGGCTCTCGCCGAGTTTCGAGCGCGTCGACGATCGGTTCACGTCCGACGGGCCGCTGCTCGCCAAGATCGACCGCAAGGGGAAAGACGGCGAGTGGGACCCGGCACTGGGCAAACTCGACCACGTCTATCAGGCCGACGGACCCAGTAGCGTCTTCGACGAGGCGGTCGTCGTCCACTGTGCTGGCGTCACCGACACGCCGACCAGCCCACATTTCGAGTGGAAGACGCTGCCGCCGAACACGGTCGACGTCGACGCCGCACGCGAGTTAATCAAGCGCGACGAAGTGCTTCGGGAGCAGGTCATCCCGCACTACGAAGAGCAGCTCGAAACCAGCGAGGAGCGCCTGGAGAGTATGCGCTCGAAAGCGCTGGAAGATGGCGTCATCGAGATCGACGACCTGCCGGAGTTCCTCGAGGCCATCTCGCACGTCACGCGTGGCCAACCACGCACCCGGCACAGTTCCTCGCCGGTCGAAGATGTCGATGCTGACGTCGAGGACGAACTGGAGGGGCGGACCGATGAGTAGGCGCGTTGCGGTCTGTGCGCTGCTCGCGATGGTCCTACTGTCGAGCGTCATCGGGGGTGTGAGCGCCCAGGCCGGCGCCGCCCGCGCCGATCTCGACGTCGAGCAACCACACTACGTCGAGAGTAGCGTCGAAGAAGACGCCGGAGGCAACACGACGACGTACCTGGTGAGGGGCACGCACCAGGAACTCCGGCCGCTGAACTTCGACGTGGCGAACGTTTCGGACTTCGGCGTCGAACAGGCCGGTGCGTCGCTCACGTACGACGCGACGACTGGCGAGTACGTCTTCGACTCCGGCGGCCAGAGCGGCACCTACACGGTCTACTGGCAGGTGGCTGTCAGCCAGCCCGTACAGGGCTCCGCCAACGAGACGGTGCTCCGAACGCAGCGCTACGAAGCCCAGATTCAGGTGCGAACCTCGGCCTACGCCCACATCGAGCAGTCCCGACTCGACCAGTTGCAGGAGGACTCGCAGAACTGGACCGAGGTCGTCAGCGCCTTCGACGCCGTCGGTCCGGACAAGCCCATCGAGGAAGAACTGCAGGACGCCATCGACGCGTATGCGTTCCTGTCGAATCCGTTCCGCGCGCTGACGGGCGACTTCACCGCCGCTGTGATCGTCCTCACGATGACGAACGGCGGGCGGATTCTGCTGGGGCTGTTGGTCCTGCTCCCGCTCGTCGCGGTGGCGGGCAAGCTACTGGAGCGCCGGCGTCTGAAACAGCGCCTGCCTGACGTCCACGAACTCGACGTGGAGAAGCTCAAGCGGATGCGCGACAAGCGCAAGAAGCGCCTCGTCGAGGTGACGCCCCACGACCTGCCGCTGGACCCGCGGACGGCGGACAAGCTACAGGAGGCCTGGGGCGAGAACCTCTGGCTCATCGCCGACAAGCTCCATCGGTTGCTTCCCGACGTCGTGACCAAGCGCATCTTCGCACAGGCGATGGCCCACCAGGGCTACGTCGCGACGTATGCCCGAGACGACGGGGGCGGGCTCGTCGACGTCGAGATCGTTCATCGAGACGAACTCGACGACGAGCCGCTGGCAGGGAGAACCTACGACCCGCTGGAGCCAGTCAGCGACGACGACTCGCGGTTCAGCCACGACGAAGCCGTCTTCGAGGCGCTCTCGTGGGACCAGATCGACCACCGGGCGCTCACCGAGGACGTGCCGCTGTCGGCCATCGACGCGCCGATTAAGCCGTCGGACGTGACCGACGACCTCCTGGCACAGACCGACGTTGACGTGCCCGAGGACTTCGAGTCGCGCGAAGCCTTCGCCGACGCGCTCGGCGAGGTGTGTCGCTACGCCGTGGGTCACGAGTACACCACCGAGGACGGCCACATCAAACCCGAGCGGTCGGCACTGAACCTCCTGTCGTTGCTCGTAACGGTCACGCACGAGCGCTACGACGAGCCTACGATGGTCCACTTCCGGGACATCTTCATCTACCTCGGCGAGAAGCTCGACAGTTCCGACGCCGTCCGCGAAGCCGCCGACCGCGGCGGCTACGGCATCGGCACCGGTGGTGGTGAGCGTGGCGATTGATCTCTCCACGACCGAACCGCGTGGCCTGTTCGGCCTCGTCGCGCTGTTCACCGTCATCGCTGTCTGGGTGCTCTTCTTCCTCGGATTGCGCTGGACGCGGTGGCGCGGCCTCGACGGCCAACAGAAGGCGACGGTCGCACGCCTCCGCCAGCACATCGCGAGGTGGTCGCCGGCGCCCGTTACGATCCCCCGGAGCGATAGCGACGCGTTAGGCGTTTGGCGAGACCGGCTGCACGACCGCGCTCACGGTGACGGTGACGACCAGCCCAGCATCATGGGCCAAGTCAAAGAGGTGTGGGCCGAACTGGCCGCACTGACCCAGCCGGTGCCTCGGCTCGCCGTTTACCTCGCCTCCGAGGCCGTGACGCTTGCCGCCGCTGTCGGCCTCGTGGTCGTCTCCGCACCAGCCATCCGCGCCGCGCTGCAGGGTGCAGACGTCGGTCCGATGGCTGTCCTCGCCGAACTCTGGGGCTTCATCGCGACCGCTGTCGGCTGGCTCTGGGGCGCCTTTCCTGGGACGAACGTACTCTGGGCGCTGCTAACGCTGGTCGTCCTCCAGGGGTACGCCTGGGCGACGGCGCACGCCCTCGAAGTTGCGGCGCTGCTGCTCGGGCTGGCCTGCGGCGTCGCCATTCTCGACCGCTACGCGAAGCCGCGTGGCGACCGCGCCCTCTACCCCAGGCGCCGTCAACTCGCCCGGCGTGTCGGTGGCTGGCTCGCCGCGATATACCTCGCCGGAGCGATTCCTACGGCGGTTGGGGAGGCGCTTGGCCGGCAGTCATTCGGCGTTGGCGTCGGGGGGACGCTCGCGTTCATCCTCCTGGCCTACTGCATCGGGCGCGGGCAGGCAGACGTGCGTGCACGCCTGCACGCCACTGCCCGCCTCGACGACGTCGGCGTTGGCCTCGTGCCCAAGCGATGGGCGGCTGTCAACCAAGAGCGCTTGACCGTTGCCTACCTCTTGCTTCGTCGCGTCGCGCTCGCCGCCGGACTGGCAGCACTCCCTGTGGTCATCTACTTCGTAGTGACGGCCGTCATCGGCGGCCACCTGACCGGCGTTCTCGGCGCACTCCTCGCGGCGCCGCTGTCCATGAAGGTGGGAATCCTCCTGCTGACGGTTGCGGCCGTCGGCGCGGCCCTCACGACGGCCCAGGACGCCGCTACCTCGCTCGCCTCGGCGACGCACCGCTCACTTCGGCACCACCAGGTCCGCGTTGCTGTCTTCCTGAGCGTCGGCCCCGCGATTACCGGCCTCGTGACCGCGACGATTCTCCTGGCGTTCCGACTCGGCCTGGTCTGGTCCATCGTGGCTGGCATCGTCATGGCGATTCTGGTGCGGCTGGCCTATCGTGGCTGGCAGTACACCGCCTACAAGGCCCACACCCGGACGCCAACCCCTGGGGTAGGCTCGGTCAGCGTCGCCGGCCCGACCCGTGTCGACCTGCCGACCGGTGACATCTGGGTCGCGCGCGTCAACGCTACCGAGTACGCCTGGCCAGACCTGGATGGGCTCGTCGAGGACGTCATCGCGGCGGTCGAAGCCCGGCTCCAGGGCAGGGAAACCGGCCCCCAACCCGCCAGACTCTATCGCGACTGGATCGAAGACACCGGCGAGACGCGCCTCGACGAGTTCCGAAACGGCCAGTCGGCCGAGGCGCGGTCGCGATTCATCGAGTTGATCGTCCAGACCTCCGGCCGGATCGACGAGGTCGACGAGCGGCTGGAGCAGGAGTACGGCGAGACGGTCGCAAACGCTGCCCGTCGCTTCGAGCGGGCGATGGGCCACGTCTCTCAGGACGACCGCTTCTACCACGTCCACGAGGGGCGCGGCAACTGACCGGCCCAAAGGCGTCCGAACACCCAACCGCAAGACGGCTCCGGCTGTCCCCTGTCTCGCGGGGGTATTCCGGTACACGGTAGTACGGCGCGCGCGGTACCGCACGAACATACTTGAGACGCTGTAATTGTCACGCGTGCGGGGGGCGCCCGGAGAAGCTACTGGCCTCTCCGGCCCTCGGCCAGAATGTCGTCCATCTCTTCACGAGTTCGCTCGGCCCGTCGGTCGGAGTAGCTCTCGTGAGTCGTCTCGATCGAGTTGTGCCGCAGCACCTTCTGTGCGAGCACCGGGTTTTCCTGATAGAGCTGGTCGCCGAGGCCGCGACGAGCGCCGTGTGGCTTTAGATACTCGCCGTCGATCGAAACCTCGGCCTCTTTGGAGCGCTTCTTGACCAGTCGCCGGGCGCTGGCCGTCGACAGCGCCTTCGGTGTGACATCATACTCGCGGCAGATTGCCCACCGGTCTCGTTCGTCGAGGAGGTTCTCGACGTCCTCCTCGGCCCAGTCACGGTCGGTGAGTGTCTCCCTGATCCGCTCGTTGACGACGCGGGCGCTGACGGACGGCACCACCGGCCAGTCCTCGCTGGCGGGGTCGAGGACGCGCAGATAGCGCTCCACGACGTCGTGCGCTTTCTCAGAGAGTGGCACCTCCTGCCGGCCGTCCTCCGAAGACTTCCCGATCACCTGGAGGACCCCGTTCTCCAGATCGAGGTTCGTCCAGCGGAGGCCGTTGCGCCGGTCGTCGTTGGCGTCTCGGAAGAGTTCGGCACCGCGCGCCCCGGAGAAGACCAGGAGATAGACCACCGCGCGGTCGCGGTAGGCTTTGATTCGGGCGTGTTCGTCGCCGTCCAGCGACGCCTCGGCCTGGGCGTCGAGGTACTGGAGGAACTCGTCGCGCGTCTCTGGGTCCCAGAACTGTCGGTCGGGGTCCTCCGTCGACGTGGGCAGCTCGTCGACGGCGGCCTGGGACTCCGCCGGGTTCGCGTCGATGTAGCCCGCCTTGACCCACCACGAGAACGTCGCGCGGATCATGGCGAAGTACGTCCGGGCGCTGCGGGCGGAGATGTCCTCGTCGTCTCGAGCCCGCTCTTTCAGGTGGATGGCGTACTCGAAGAGGTGCTGGCGCGATACCTGCTCCAGCGTGTAGACGCGCTTCTCGCGGATCATGTAGTCGATGAAGTCGCCGACGGCGTTCGCGACCGAGCGATGGTAGTTGCCCGACTCAATGCTCGCAAGCCGGGCGTCGAGGCCGTCTCGCAGCGTCGTTTCCCCGGGGGTAGCGCCGCGCTGAGCGGGTTCCACCATTCGTGCTTCACGTACGGCGCGGGGGCACTAGAAACTACCTGATGTTAGTATTCTAATCGCACGTATCGGGCATAACGCCTAATTCGGCCAATGGTGGCGTGTTCGCCGCCTCTATTCCCGTTTTGGGGTGTAATATACTGTATGGCGCTATACAGAACAAGTCGGGCAGGGCACCCTGTGGAGTTAAGTCAATCGGCCAGCATCTTTGCACTCAATGTTTGGAGGAGGGCAGCTTGGTTCCCAGGTGCTAAGACAGGTGGAGAATTGGGTGCCAGAGAAGGCCTACCGGAAAGAATCGAAGTTTCAGGATGATCTGAAAGAGTACCTCGAGCAACAGTTGAACAGCGGGAGTGGCATGATGGGGCAGTCGCAGACGCATTCAATCCGGAAAGAGCGGGGGAAGTCCCGTGCAGATGTGGCCGTCGACGACGAAGTCGGAATCGAATTGAAACGCGCGGTGACGAACGCAAAGCTTCGTCGGCTGAGAGACCAGATTCACGACTACAAGGACGAGTACCCCTACGTCATCGTCTGCGCCTGTGGGCTGCAGGAACGGGGGAAGTGGAACGAACTACGTCAGGAGTACGAAGGCCAGCAGGGTATTGGCCTGCAATCCGGGGCGACCATTCGATTTGTTGAGAAGGAAAAAAAAAACGGCCGGACGTTCGGTGGCGGGAATCGAGGTGGTGGCGGTGGAATGTTCGGCGGCGGGTTCGATCTTGGGCTCGACTGATTAGCGGACAGGATTCATTTCCCGTCCTCGCTTTCCAACTCCTCCAACCTGTCCTGCAGCTCTCGGATCTCGACCTGCTGTCCCAGGCAAATCGACATGAGAATACCTTCCATCGGGTCGCGAGGGTTCTGCATGTGCATGACGTCCGCGAAGTCCGAGGCGTGGACCCAAAGCTGGTCCCAGGCGGGTTGAAACGGGCTGCGGACCGCTCTCTCGGCGCGTGAGTAGTCCTGGCGCTTCTGCTGCATTGAGTCGCGATAGGTCGGGTTGGTCTTTCCCATGCGATACTCGCAATGAGGGGTGGGGAAAAGAACGGAACCGCGATGCGTCCGATACCGCCGATTCTTCAGTCCGCGCCGTGGGCCTGTTCCAGCGCCCGCCGCGTCTGCTCGCCGGACAGCCTTACGTAGGCCTGTGCGGTGTCTAACTTCTTCCAGCCCATCAGCGCCTGCAGTGCGGCCGTATTGACGCCCCGAGAGGCGTGATACATCGCCGCCGTGGCCCGAAGCGCGTGGGGGTAGGTAAGGGAGGTCGGATAGTCCGCGGCCTCCAGCATCCGATCGACGCGCCGATTTATCGACGATCGGCTTCGGTCGTAGCCGTCGCGGAACATGAAGAACTCCTCGAGGACCGTGCCGACGCGGTCGTCGAAGCCGAACGGGATGGCGCGAGCGCCGTTGTCGGTCTTGGGTTCCCAGCGCTGAGCCAGCGCATCCTCCATCGAGAGGTCTCCGTCGGCGCACTGGGCCGCTGAGATGGCCTGGTCGCGACAGTAGCCACAGACACCACCGTCCCGGCCTTCGGTGCACGGGTCGATGCTGGGGATCTCCAGCTGCCGGCGCTCCCAGTTGATCCACGTCTCGTCGACGTGGCAAAGTTCGCCAGCGCGGAGGCCGAGCCGGCCGGCGCCGATCAGGACGAACAGGCAGTCGAGCCGGTAGGGCTCGGCCATCTTCTGCGCTGCCTGATAGAGGCGGTCGAACTGCTTGTCGGTGATTGCGTCCTCACGCGAGTGTCTGACCATCTGTACTCCTGGCGGGTGCGTACCCGCCTACGTGCGTGTGTGCGTGCATGTCTACGTGGGTGCTTCGTCCTCCCGCAGCGCTCGGGCCGTCCAGTCGGCGAGCTTGTCGAGACAGTCAGCGCGATCGTCACCCTCGGGCAGCTCGTCCTCGGTGGCGAGCCGATAGAGGGGACTGTTGCCGGCCTGTCCGGACTCGACGACCAAGCCGCTACGGAGGAGGTCGTCCTTGTTCCGATACCACGTCGTCTTCGAGTCCACGCCCGCCTGGTCGACGATGCGCGTGGGGTTGAGGGGCTCGCCAGCCTCCAGCAGCGCGATTAGTATACGAATCCGGGCGCTGTCGCCGAGCAGCGTGGTCAGCGGGTGGTTCTCCATGTAGCCGTCGACCGTCTGAGAGACGTCCTCCCCAACGGCGTCAGGCTGGGTCTCGTTCTCTGGCATATCCAGCCGGTAGTACTACGGCCGGGGGTATAAACGTTTCCACGTATTGTACCGTACCGTTCCATTAATGGTAATGTATAAGTGGGTGGCGCATATACAATTGCATGCGGGCGGAGGCCCGCAGGAGGTGAACACTACACTATGACACCCTCAAACACCGACTCGACGATTCGGGCGAAGTTGCTCAAGACGCTCGACCGTGGCGGGTTCTACGAACCCAAGGCGATCGCCGTCGACAACCTCGTCAACCGGGCGCCGGTTCCGACGGACTCGGCTGGGCGCGCGAAGGAACTGTCGCACACGATGGCGTCCGACGAGGCCGAGCCTGTGGTCTACAAGATCATCGGCGAGTCGGTGATGCTCGAAAAGGACAGTCGGGACTGGGCGATGGCTCGCATCGCGCACTACGACGAGGAATACCTCCCGTGGGACGCTGATAGGTAGTCGGCCCCCACGGGGGACGCTCCTCGTCCTCCCGTTCCGGCTGAAACGTCAATATTTTTTCGCCGCTTCCGATTATATGCCGAAGTAGCCAACGTTACAGAGGTCGTTGGTGCATCGGTAATTTTCCCCACGTCGAGAGTCCCGGTTGGATCGTATTCGCCCTCTTTGTAGCAGCCGGGGCACATCATCTCTACATTTCACGCTCCACGTACACCCCGAATAATATGAGGATGAACCCAGCCACCGCCACCACCATCCCCAATTCGTTGCCTCTTGCATGGGCGAATATTCCAGCAAACAGCACTAGGAATCCACCCACGTACCCAAACAGCATTTTCCCCACGTTTTTTGCGAATGTCGCGAATGACATGTCGTGGAATTTGGGGTTACCTGTTTTTAATAAATAGCCTTAGAGTGAAAGTAGATCAGCTGATATGCCCGGTGGATAGTGTCCCTGTATTTGTCAGACATCGAAATCGCCCTCGAAAAGCGTTAGGTCAGCAGTCGCCGGACGTCCTCGACGATGCTCACGACGAGCGCGGGCAGAGCGAGGGCGTAGATCGCGAGCGCCACGACACCGTAGCCGTAGCCCTGGAGCAGCGGCTCCAGCAGCAACGCGGTCACGAGGACCGCGGCGAACGCGATCGTGCCGGCGACGCGGACGGTGCGCCGGTCGACGCCGGTTAGCGTGTCGGTCATGCGTGCGTGCTGTCGGCCCATAGCCCCCTAACGGGGGTTCGGGGCTTGCGCCCCGGTCTATACGCCGACGGCCCGAAGGATTCGGAACAGAACAAGGAGCGTCGCCGAAACGTGGGCGGCGACCTTGGCCCATTCCTTCAGCCATTCGGGTGGTGGGTTGTGTGAGGCCATCTGGCCTCATGTGTATGTATATACTGTATCCACTTATACCTATCGGTATTCTGTCAGGTATGGAATGTGGGGTATCCGAACAGATATTACTCCCGGGTGGCGTAGTACTGGCTGGGTTGTGTGAGGTCATTCTCACACGTTTTCTACGCCGCCGAGCGGTGGCTCTATCCCGCGACCGGAGTTCTCCCGGGCGCAGCATGTGCGCGAGAGCCACTGCGCCGCGTGTGGAGCCCGGGCGGGTCATAGGACCACCGCTACACTAAATATTACAGCCGTTGCGACGACGGCTCCAACGACGAGTAGATAGGCGATGGTGGGTGCGTATCGCCAAATACTGCCGCGTGTGGAGTCCGGGCGGGCGACTGCGTCCGCGTGTCTGTCGCCGTTACTCGCCATGTTGCGCACCTCCGTCGGTAGCCGCGACTGACTGGCCGAGCGTGGCCTGTTCCGGCGGCTGGGTCTCGTAGGCCACCTCGACGGCTTCAAGGAGCGATTCGGACAGTTCGTAGGGCAGTTTCGCCCGCTCTGCGGGGTCGTCGGACTCCGCGAGCGTTCCCTGTCTGCCCTCTCTGTCGGCGTCTCGGTCGTAGGACGCCGACTCGTGGCACGGGTCGCCGCGCGAGCACTTCCGGTAGGTCATCGGCGGGTGGTCGCCCCACAGGTCGGTCGGCTTCTGCCCGTCTCGGCCGTACTGGCACTGCGTGACCATCCCGGTAGGCGGTCCGAGGATCGAACGGAGCCGGCCAGTCGGGTTCTCCAAAAACCAGTCGTCGGGCGACAGCGCGTTGACGAGCCCGATAGTGTGGTGGAGCATGGCCACGTGGTCTCTCGCCCCGTCGCTCGCCGGAGTGTCGCCATCCCACGCCTCGTCGCCGCCCTCGGACATGTTCCGAGCCGGCGTCATGTACGTGCAGGGAAACCCGACGAGAATCACGTCGTAGTCGACGTCGAAGTCGGACGGGCGGAGGTCCATCACGTCGGCTCGAACGTCCGGGTCGAACCGCCCGCCGGGGTCCAAGTCCACGGTCGTGACACGCCACCCGGGGCTGTCCGCGAAGGCTGCCGAGAAGCCACCGAGGCCGCTGAACAGGTCGAGGCAGTGCTTGACCTCCGCATTAGGTGAGTCGTCGGATTCGCCTGTGTTGCTCATACTACCATCTCCTCGATTTCGGCCTGTTCAGTCCCGCTCCCGGCCCGTGCGTACTCGTCAGGGTCCTGGTGGGCGAGGAACACCGCCCGGGCGAAGCCCATCGGCGTCTCTGCCCGCTTTGCGCTTCGGTCCTCTCCAGGCGCCATGGTGTGAATCCGGTCGTCGGCCTCGGACTCGTGGACGCCGTCCGTCACGGGCATCCGAAAGCCGTTGCCCGTCCACAGCCACGTCTCCTTGCTGTAGGACTCGTCCCGGTCGGTGTAGCCCGCGTACTCGAAGGGGTTGAACGTCCAGTCCGGCTCGCGCCAGTGCGTCGAGAGCGTCGAGCGCGGGTTTTCGAGCATCCACGGGCAGTCGAGCGCGGCCAGCGTCTCCTGGCAGGCGGCGACCTTCTCGATGGCCTCCGCGAGCGCCGTCAGTCCCTTCTCCTGGAACCAGCGCGCCCCGGAGACGGCGAGGTGCGTGCACGGAGGGAACGCGAAGGCGATGACGTAACTCACGTTCGGCGGTTCGTAGTCGCGGACGTCCGCTTCAACGTAGACGATGCAGCCCTCTCCGACGTTCTCGACGGTGACCCCGTCGTGCTGGAGGTCAACGGCGATGCAGACGTAGCCGGCCTCCGCCCACGGCCGAACCATGTTGCCCGTCCGGTCGCAGAGTGAGAGCACGTGCGCATCTCTGTCAGCGTGGTCGTCACTCGGCATACTCGGCCACCTCCGGAACGCGGAAGGCAGTCACCTGGTCGCAACACTCCACGATCGGGGCGAATTCCGGCGGAGCGCGGTGCATCCGATAGAGTTGTGCGAGTAGCAACTCCGCCGCCCACATTTCTTGCTCAGGAACCTTCCCGTTCGGGTAGTGGTTAGGGAAGTCATCTCGAATCTCTTTCTTTATCCGCTCGCCGTCGTGGGGAAGCGGCCGGTAGGATAGAAGCCAGTGGAAGGTGTACCCCAGAGCCTTGAAGAAGTGTTCGGAGGGCCGGATGACTGGGCCGCCACCGAAACGCGGATCCGCCGACGATACGGCCCCAATCCCGCCGGTCTGGTAGCAGACAGGGTGTTCGCGCCTTCCGTCAATGTAGTACAGCGAGTAGGAGACACCATCCTCGTGAGGTGTGACGAAAAACCGGTAGCGCTTTCGGGCCTCTCGTCGAGCGTCGCAGACTGCGTGAATCGCACCCTCAGCCGACGGAACGCGCTCGTCTCCCGGGTGAATACCGTAACCACACTCGCCGCACTCGAAGGTTGTGTGCGCACCCCTCTCTACAGGTGTGTCGTCAGACATTGTACTCGCCCTCCGGTGGCTGTTTCCGCCTCTCAACGAGATTGGCAGGCACCCGACCCCAGGTGGCGGAGTGGTCGCGTTCGAAGTGGTGCTTCTCCGCCGAAATCTCGGCGTCCTTGTCCGAATCTACCCACTCGAACAGTGGGCAGTCGTTGCAGGCGGCGTAGTGATACACCTCAGTTTCTGTGTCGGTCATGCTCGGCCCTCACTGTGGCATTCGATGCAAAAGCGGTCCGGGTCGGTGGCGTACATCTCCCCGCCGCAGCCAGGGCAGGGGTAGAGTTCGACGTCACTCATTCAAGCATCCTCTCCTTCGCTCGCTTAACGCGCATGAACGCCTCAGAGCTACCGCCCTGGTCGGCGTGGGTCTCTTTAGCCCGTTCGCGGTATGCCCGCCTGATTTCGTCCTCTGGCGCATCTGGATCGACGCCGAGGACGCGGTGGGCTGGCGGCTCTGTGGTCACGGCGTCTTCATCGCCGCTCGGCAGCCGAAGCTTCTCGTACTCGCTCTGTGCCGTCACAGTGCCGCGCTGCTCCTGCATACGCGTCTCGTGGAGATAGTGGTACAGATCCTGGGCGTTGTCCCTGGGATTGTCCCAGCGGTCGCACGCGGCCGCCATCTCCTCACCGTCCTTCGTGAACCGGACAACTACGCCCGGATCGTCGTAGGAAGCGTTTGCATAGGGCTTGTTTGGGTCGCGTTTCTGGTGCTCCGCGCCACTGTCAAGTTGGACGTCGGTCACGCCGTCCCATCCTCGCAGCTCGTCGAGGACGTTCTGGAAGGCTGTGGATCGGGTCACTCTGAACCCACCGGAGTACGGCTCTCGCTCGTGGGGCGGAGTTCGTTCGAACTCTGCTGGCCAGTCGATGTGTGACTCCTGTTTAGCGTTCATTTTCATCACCCGATTCTTGCGCGAGAGACAGTGCCGCGGACTCTAACTGCTCGTAGCGGTCTTTCAGTTCCACGATCGTCTCCTCAAGGTCGTTTAGCCGCTCCTCGTGCTCTTCGACGAACTCCTCCTGGCCCATTACCTGGTATCGGAGTTCCTGAAACTCGCTCTGTGCGGCCGCCCAATCTTTTAATCCAGACGGTATCGACCCTTTTTCGGCCACTACGAAGGTGATGGTACTGCGGCAGTGCTCGCAATCGAAAGCGGGGAACGACCACGACGTCGCTTGCCCGCAACTCGGACAGGTTATTATATTCTCCGCACTGTCATGCTTCCCGCCACGCATTAGATAATATGCATCGTCGCTCATGCCGACTTTTCCTCCATCACCGAGGCTGCGAAGCAGTACAGTTGTCCGAGCGGCGTGCAGTCTTCGGCGAAATGCTCGCCCCAATCCTCGGCCGCCGCTCCAAGAATCACGGTCCCGCACTGGGGACACTCCGCGGGCGGGTAGCCGTTTTGGCCGCAGGCTTCACACATCTGATTCACCTCTCCGACGTGTTCGGCATCGGATTCTGCTGGGTCACTCATGTTCGTGGCCTCCGTTCTCGCGGAAGTCGGGATGGACGGGACCGAGGACCGTCCAAATGTCGTCTTGAACGACGTACTGGACCGACGTCCAGTACTCGTGTTCGGTGCCTCGGAACTCCCGGACCGCCTCGTAGTACTGCCGGCACCCACTGGCCTCCTCCAGCCGCAGGGTAATGTCGTCGTCCAGCTTGTCGAGAAGGATGAAGCCGACCATCTCTTCGTCGCCATCGGTGGCGATCTCCGAGACGAGTGCCCACTGCCAGTCGTCGTATTCCAAGACGGTCCCGACAGCTATCTCCTCAACGTGACCGTGGCTATTGACGAACGCCTCTTCGGCCCTCTCACTCCGGTCTCCCCTCCATGAGGCGTCAGTGCTTGCCTCTTGCTCGGTACCCATCACCCGACCACCTCGATGGAGTCGATTCGTTCTCCACTACGGTACTCGTACTTTGTTTCACCATCTTCCTCAACCTCCGTCCATTCGCTACGCTTTCGCAGGATAGGGCCGTGGCCTGACCCATATCGGTAGAGTAGGTGGTACTCTGTACCGTTTCCCTCCAACTCCACGATGTCGTAGTGGTCCCGCTCGCTGGACCGCCGACGGTGGGTCTTCGTGACAGGCTTTTCGTGATGGCCAGTCACCGCGATTGGGCGACTGCGGTCGTTCAACAGCACTTCGTCGCCCTCGGATAGTTCGTCGGCCTTACGGCTCGGTTCGTCCGTTTCCTCGATACGCTCGGAATAGCAGTCTCCCATTTACGCCACCTCCTGGCAGACCTGCCGGTGCCTCTCGATCCCGAGTGGCGTCTGGCGAGTCGCGCCACAACCACACTCGAAACCGCCGTCTACGGCCTTGTGTTGCTCACCTGGCATCGTAACACCCCCGGCAACAGTAGGGGCGTCCGAGCCCGTCCGTGGTGTACGGAGAGCCTTCCCGGTTTTTTCCGCATGTTTCGCACTCGTAACTCCTCTCCTGATTGCTTTTTGCGCTCATCATTGGCCCTCGCGTGCCGATTTTCTCGCGTAAAACGCCTGTTCGCGGAAGCCATGTTGGTGCGGATTGTCGGGTCGGCAGTTGTCCGCTATCCTGTCCGCCGCCTGGGCGTGGTCCACGAGTCTGTCACTGCCCCAGTGGTTGGGGAATACGGGTTTGGTATCACTCACTGAGACCAACCTCCTCTGGGTTCGCCAGGTTGGCGCTACAGCCAGCACAGACCGCTTCTCCGCCGACGTGGTTCTTGCTGTAGATGCCCTGAACGTCACCGTCTCCGAT